>Ga0078972_1000013_pt1 | contig 701497 bp, 644 predicted proteins | sample YelNatPaOPGAMG01_FD_67568 | JGI IMG/M metagenome (GOLD analysis project Ga0078972, IMG submission 67568) | Hot spring thermophilic microbial communities from Obsidian Pool, Yellowstone National Park, USA - OP-RAMG-01 (SPADES assembly) (version 2) | ecosystem: Environmental > Aquatic > Thermal... | reverse complement strand
TCCCTTATGCGACCAGTAATATTATTGAGATTTATAATCGGGGTGGGAATTTAAACGATGTTATTTTTACTCCTTTTTTTAAAGCCATCCGTTCTTGGCAGAAGGAGTATGGTTTTTTATCGGGTGGCAAAGTGAGTGGTGATTGGTTGAGACCTTGTCCGATAAGAGACCATTTCTTAACCGCCAAAAAGATAATTAAAGAATATAATGCCTATCCTATAGATTATGCTCCCGAAGTTATTGATGAGAAAAATTATATAGCCGAAATGGTTGACTATGATGAAAAATTGGAAAAATTAACCTCACCCATTTGGCAAAAACAATATCACTCCTCCCACTAAAATATTGACATTTTTTAAAAAATTGATAAAATATAGTGTTAAAAATTTAACGGAGGTTTTATGAAAGATAAAGATACCTTAAAAGAAAAATTGAAAGCCCTCCAGATAGCCATTTCGCAGATTGAAAAAAATTACGGTAAAGGGGCAATAATGAGATTAGGTGAGAAAGGGGCGAAAGTCGAGATTGAGGTTATTCCTACCGGTTCCCTTTCCTTAGATATCGCTACCGGTATTGGTGGTGTTCCTCGTGGTCGGGTGGTAGAGATTTTTGGACCAGAAGGAAGTGGTAAAACTACCTTAGCCCTTTCCATTATTGCCCAAGCCCAAAAAAATGGTGGGATATGTGCTTTTATTGACACTGAACATGCCTTTGACCCTTCTTATGCGGAAGATTTAGGGGTCCAATTAGAAAATTTGTATATTTCCCAACCAGATACTGGTGAACAAGCATTAGAAATTGCTGAGGTTTTAACGCGCAGCGGTGCCTTAGATGTATTTGTTATTGATTCGGTTGCTGCTTTAGTACCACGAGTGGAGGTGGAAGGTGAAATGGGTGAGGCGCAAATTGGTGTCCAAGCCCGTTTGATGTCCCAAGCATTGAGAAAATTGACCAGTGTTATCCATAAATCGCAAACCTGCGCCATTTTTACTAATCAGATTAGATATAAGATTGGCGTGGGCGCTTTTGCCAATCCGGAAACAACTCCGGGAGGATTGGCCTTAAAATTTTATGCCAGTTTAAGATTAGAGATAAGAAGGATTGGTGCATTAAAAAAAGGTGAAGAAACTATTGGGAATCGAACAAAGGTGAGAGTAGTGAAAAATAAATTAGCGCCACCTTTTAAGGAAGCTGAGTTTGATATTATTTATGGTAAAGGAATTTTAAGGGCCGGCGAGATTGTTGATTTGGGAGTAAATTTGGGTATTCTTCAAAAGAGTGGCTCTTGGATTTCTTACGGCGAAGTGCGTCTCGGTCAAGGAAGGGAACAGGCAATAGAATTTCTTTTGAAAGAAAAAAAGATTGCTCAAGAGATTGAGGATAAGATTTACCAATTAACTTTAAAAGAAAAAAAGGAGGAAAAAGATGAAGAAAGAGAAAAAGGAATATAAAGTTACTCAGTTAAAAGAATCGAGCAATGGTCGTTATTATCTTCTTTTTCTTGATAAGAAAAATGTGGGCACCTTTTTAAAATCAACCATTAGAAAATTTGCCTTAGAAGTTGGTGATACCATTACCGAAGAAGAGTTAACAAAGATTATTGAAGCTGACCAGGTGAAGCGATTACAAGATTATTCTTTGCGACTTTTATCCCGAAGGGATTATTCGGAAAACGAATTTAAAGAAAAACTTCTGAAAAAAGGTTATCCCCCTTCCGTGGTGGAACAAGTGATTGCCAGTTTGAAAGAACTTGACTACCTTTCTGATAAGAATTTTGTGAAAAACTATGTTGCCCATTCGCTCTCTTTTCGGAAAAGGGGAAAGATGGCGATAAAGCAAGAACTTTTGAAAAAAGGTGTTGACGAAAAGGCGATTGATGACTATTTGGCGGAAGTTTCGGAAGAAATTCCGGCCAAGGAATTAGTAGCCAAATACCTACCAAAAATTAAAAAACAGTTTGAAAAAAAAGCCGAGAAAAATAAACCCGTTGGGAGTCAAAAAGTCTATATTAAAAGCAAATTAAAAGAATTACTTTTACGTCGCGGATTTACCCAACGGACAATCGAAAAAGTCTTAGCCGAGGTTAATAGTTAATATTATTTAAGTAAAATTTTAAATGGAAGCGAAAGCGTTAAGAAGAATTTTTTTGAATTTTTATAAAGAAAGAGGACATATTATCGTACCTTCTTCTTCTTTGGTGCCGAAAGACGACCCCACTTTGCTTTTTACTACTGCGGGAATGGTTCAATTTAAGCCCTTATATGCCGGGGCAATTCCTTTGCCCTATAAAAGGGCGACAAGTTGTCAAAAATGTTTAAGATTGAGTGATTTAGAAAAGGTTGGTTTTTCGCCCAAATATTGCACCTTTTTTGAGATGTTGGGTAATTTTTCTTTTGGTGATTATTTTAAAAAAGAAGCCCTCATCTGGGCTTGGGAACTTTTAACCGAAGTTTTTAAGATTGATAAAAAAAGATTATATGTTTCTGTTTTTAAAGAAGATGATGAAGCTTACAATATTTGGCATAAAGTTATTGGTTTAGAAGAAAAAAGGATTTATCGATTGGGAGAAGAAGATAACTTTTGGGGACCAGCTGGAGGTGTTGGGGCTTGTGGGCCTTCTTCGGAAATCTATTATGATTTGGGTGAGGAATTTGGTTGTCAAAAGGCGACTTGTGGGCCAGGGTGTTCCTGTGAGCGTTTTTTAGAACTTTATAATATTGTTTTTCCCATGTATGACCAACAGCCTGATGGAAAAAGGTTGCCGCTCAAAAATCGGGGAATCGATACCGGCATGGGATTGGAACGTTTGGCAATGGTTGTTCAAAATAAAAAAACTATTTTTGAAACCGACCTCTTTGCTTTTTTAATTGATAAAATAATGACGATTCTTCCCGGAACAGAAGATAAGAAACCTTTTTACTACATTACGGCGGACCATATGAGGGCGTTAACTTTTGCGATTGCTGATGGTGTTTTGCCGGCTAATGAAGGTCGGGGATATGTCTTACGCCTGCTTTTAAGAAGGGTTTTAATTTATTATTATAAGTTTTTTAAGCAACTGCCGGAAAAGCCTTTTCTTTATCTTTTGCCTTCGGAAATTTGCGAAAATTATGGAGACTTTTATCCGGAATTGAAGGAGAATGTTAATAAGATTCCTTTGATTATTAAGGAGGAAGAAGAAAGGTTTCTTTTAACCCTTAAAAAGGCAATTAGCAAGTGGGAAGAGGTTGTTTCCAAAGCAAAATTAAAAAAAGAAAGAATCTTAACCGGTGATACCCTTTTCTTTCTTCATGATACTTTTGGGTTAAATATTGAGATTATGGAAGAATTGGCAAAGGAAGAGAACTTGTTATTAGATAAAGAAGGGTTTTTAAAAAGACTTAATGAAAGAAAAAGGGTTGAGCAAAAACCGTTAATTTTGATTTCTAAGGGAGAGCCGATTAATTTTGTGGGTTATCAAGAACTGGTTACGGAAAGTGAGGTCGTTTATTTTCAAAAGGTTAGCGATGATGAATATGAACTTTCTATAAATCCCACTCCTTTCTATTGTGAGAAAGGTGGGCAGGTGGGTGATTGGGGTAAAATTGTTTATAATGGCGAGGAATTTCCGGTTGTCGACTCGTATTATCGTTACGGCGTCCCCATTCAAAAGATAAAAACTAATAAGGAGGTTGATTTGCTTTTTAAAAAGGTAAGAGCCGAAGTTGATAAAGAAAGGCGAGAAGAAATCTCCCGAGCGCACACCGCCACCCATCTTTTACATCGGGCATTAAAAGAGGTTTTGGGAAAAGAGGTCAGGCAGGAAGGGAGTTTGGTTGATTGCGGGCGGCTTACTTTTGATTTTAATTTTTTCCGACCTTTAAAAAAAGAGGAATTGCGTTTGATTGAGGAGGTTGTCTTTTCTAAGATCTTGGAAAATTTGAAAGTGGAAAAGTATTTTTCGCTTCCCTTGGAAGAAGCAAAGAAAATGGGTGCGATTGCCCTTTTTTTGGAAGAATATGGACCTAAGGTGAATGTGATTAAAATTGGTGATTTTTCTATTGAAGTCTGCGGCGGTACCCATGTTGACTATACTTCGGAAATTGCTCTTTTCAAAATCGTTGATGAATGTGGTGTTAAAAGTGGGATAAGAAGGATTTCCGCCTATTGTGGTAAAAGGGCTTACTTGTTATTTGTTTCTAAATATGAAAGAGTAGAAAGGATAAAAGCGGAATTGAAAACTACTGAGGAAGAGATTATTAAAAAGATTAAGGAACTTAATGAAAATCTAAAAGAAAAAGAGCGAAAAAGAAATAAGCTTATTGAGCACCTATTGCCCCTTTTGAAAAAGAATTTATCGGGAATAAAAATGAAGGAACTGGAAGTGATTATTGAGGACTTTTCTTTTTTGGAAAAGGATGAAATTCGAAGGCTTTGTGACCTTTTGAAAAAGGAAAGTAATAAACTGGCGATTTTTTTGAAAAAAAATAAAGAAAGGGTAGAATTTATTATTCTTTCTACGGCTAAATTTTCGGCTTTAAAATTGGCAAAGGCATTGGGGAATTTTTTAGAAGGTGGTGGTGGCGGTCGAAATGATTTGGCGGAAGGTGGCGGGAAGCTTAAAAGTCTTTCGGAGATAAAGGCTTTTATTTTTAAAGAAATATCTTTATGGCAATAATTTTAGAAAGCACCGAGATATTATTAAGGAAAGAGAAGGCCCTTAAAGAGAAGATGAGAAGCGTAGGCGCGCGACTTTCTTTTTTGATTATTCAGATTGGTAGTGATGAAAGCACTTTCGTTTATGTGAAAAGTAAGATGAAAAAAGGAGAAGAATTAGGTTTTTTTCCCATTTATAAAAATTTTAAAGAAGAAGACAAAGAAGATGATATTATTTCCTTTATAAAAGAGGAGCAAAAGAAAAAAGATATCTACGGCGTAATTGTTGAACAGCCAATCCCAAAAAATTTCAATAGTTTAAGAATTATTGAAGCTATTGAGAAAGAAAAGGATATCGATTGTCTTACCCCTTATAATCTTGGTCGACTTTTTTTTGATAAACCTTTATTTTATCCAGCAACTTGTAAGGCGGTTTTTGATATTTTGGAATATTATCAAATTTTTACGGAAGGAAAAAAGGTTTTGGTTATTTCCCGTTCAATTATCATTGGTAAACCATTGGTCATGATGCTTTTAAGAAAAAGTCCTTTTGGTAATGCGACGGTGATTTGTGCCCATTCCAAAACCAGTAATCTAAAAGAGTTAACCCTTCTTAGTGATATTATTATTACCGCGGTCGGAAAACCTAATTTTTTGACTGCCGATATGGTGAAAGAAGATAGTATAATTATTGATTGCGGAATTAATGTTACTTTTAAAGATGGTAAGAAGATTATCTGTGGGGATGCGGATTTTTTGGAAGTTTCTAAGAAGGTAAAAGCAATAACGCCAGTTCCGAAAGGTGTTGGGGCATTAACGACGATTAATATTTTGGAAAATGTTTTTTTGAGCTATGAAAGAAAGAGAAGAATTTGAAAAATTTCTTAAAGAGTGTTTAAAAAAAGAGACTAAGGGTTATCCCAAGGAATTGAAGAAAGGTATTTTTTATGCCCTTTCTGGTGGTAAAAGAATAAGACCGCTCTTACTTTTTAAACTTTTAAAAAAGAAGAAACTTTTAATCAAAAGAAAAGAGATTATGAAGATTGGTTTAGTAATTGAACTTATCCATAATTTTTCCTTGGTCCATGATGACCTGCCGGCAATTGATAATGATGATTATCGTCGGGGAAGGCTTACCTGTCATAAGGTTTTTGGGGAAGGAAAGGCTATCTTGATTGGTGATGCCCTTTTTTCCTTAGCCTTCAAGCTCCTTTCGGAAACAAAAATTGAAAAAGAAAAAAAGATCGAGATTTTAAAAAGCCTTACAAAAGCCACCAACGATTTGGTTGTCGGTGAATTTTTAGATATTACTAAAAAAGAACTTACTAAAAAAGAATATTTAGAAATTGTCCGAAAAAAAACCGGTGCCCTTTTTCGGTTAGTTTACGAGATTGCGGCTATCCTTTCTTCATTGCCTTTAAAGAAAAGAAGAGAATATGCTTATCGGGGTGAAAATTACGGCATCCTTTTTCAGATTGAAGATGACCTTAAAGATAAACTTTCCCTTCCTTTCCTTTCCGAATTGAAAGCAAAATGGCATTGCTTGAAAAACCATTAAAAGAATATACCTTAGAAGAATTAGCAAGCTTAGCTTTTAAGATAAGGGAATATATTATCCAGGTGGTGAAAACGAATGGTGGGCATTTGGCTTCCAATTTGGGAGTGGTGGAATTGACAATTGCCTTACATTATGTTTTTGATTTGGAGAAAGATATTATTCTTTTTGATGTTGGTCATCAATGTTATACCCATAAGATTTTAACCGGTCGGGAAAAGGAGTTTAAAAATTTGCGTAAAGCTTTTGGGCTTTCGGGATTTCCGAAAAGAAGTGAAAGTAAGTATGATGTTTTTTGCACCGGTCATTCTGGTGATGCCATTGCTTGTGGTTTGGGATTGGCTTTGAATAAAAAAGAAGATGAGAAGGTGGTGGTGGTGATTGGTGATGGTTCTATTCAGAGTGGGGTGGCCTTTGAGGGATTAAATCATTGTGGTTTTTTGAAAGCTGATATGATTGTGGTCCTTAATGATAACGAAATGGCTATCAGTAAAACTAAAGGGGCCTTGGCTAATTATCTTAACCGATTGATTACTAATAAAAGGTATGAGGTTTTAAAAACCCAATTCCAAAGTTTTTTAAAATTATTGCCCGAAGATTATTGGAAAACTTTAGAAAGAAGCTTAAAGCGGCTCTTTTTACCCACCACCTTTTTTGAAGAACTTGGTTTCCGTTATTTTGGACCGATAGCCGGTCATTCGCTTCCCCAATTAGTGAAGATTTTTAAAAGAATAAAACAATTGAAAGGTCCGATACTGGTTCATGTTTTGACCAAAAAAGGTAAAGGTTATAAAGAGGCGGAAATCGACCCGGAAACTTATCACGGAATACCACCAGTCGAAAAAAAGGAAGAGAAAAAAGAACTTACTTACCAAGAGTTTGTTGGTAAATTGCTTTGTGAGCTGGCGGAAAATAAAAAAGAGATTGTGGTTATTACCCCGGCGATGCGGTTGGGGAGTGGCTTAAAAGAATTTTCGGAAAGGTTTAAAGAAAGATTTTATGATTTTGGAATTTGTGAGCAAGGAGCCATCGATTTTGCCTGTGGTCTCGCTTTAAGAAACCTAAAGCCGATAATAGTTATCTATGCTACTTTTTTATTAAGAGCCTATGACCAATTGATTAACGGTGTGCTTTTACATAATTTACCCATTCTTTTCTTGATTGACCGGGCCGGTTGCGTACCGGATGACGGGGAAACCCATCAAGGTATTTATGATGTGAGCACTTTAAGGCATTTACCCAATGTTACCTTCTTTGCTCCTTATTTCTTTGAAGACTTGAAGGCGATGGTTGATTATTTTTTAGAAAAAAATACCTGCCTTTTTATCCGCTATCCAAAAGATAAGGGCGAGTTTAAAAAGAATGTTGGTAAAATTGAGCCGGAGATAATTGAAGAAGGGAAAGATGGCATTATTATCGGCATTGGTTACGGGACAAAAATTGCTAAAGAAGTGAATAATTATTTAAAAGAAAAAGGAATTTCTTTAACGGTTGTTGATGGCAAGCTGATTAAACCCTTACCAATTGCTTTTTATGAAAATTTGTTTCAAAAAAATCTGCCCGTTTTTACCATTGAGGATAATCTGGTTAGCGGCGGCTTTGGTGAAGGGTTGAAAAGTTTTTTTCCTGATGTTAAAATTAAAAACTTTGGTTTTGAAAGTCAATTTCTACCTTGCGGAAAAAGGGAAGAACTTTTTAACTGGGCAAACCTGAGTAGAGAAAAATTGGCTTTAAAAATTTATGAAGAGCTTAACCGTTAATAAATTGCTATTATTATTGATCGCCAGCATAAGTTTTGGCCAAGTGCTTACTGACACCTTAAGGATAAGGTTTGATTTTCAAAGGAATTTGGTTTATTATGAAAAATGGCGTGATTCCTGTTTTTTAGGGGTGGTGGCGGTTGAAAGTCTTTCTTCCTATTTTTTTAAAACTTTTAAAGAAAATTTTCTTTCTTCCCTTTCTTCTTTTATGGAAAAAGAGCAAACGGTGAGGCAGTTTAAAGAAACTGGTTTAATACCGGTTATTGAGATTCCCAAAATCTCTTTTTTAGGTGGAACCGAAATAAAGATTTCTGGGGAAGACCGGATAACCTTTGGTGGTCGCCAGACAATTTATTCATCACCCCTCGCGCTACCTCGGGGCAATCTTTTGCCGGAATTGCAAATGAATCAGGAATTGCAATTGAATGTGAGTGGTGAGATTGGTGGTAAGACAAAGATAAATATTGACCATGATTCTAAAAGGATGGAGGATAAGAATAAGATTAGCATTGTCTATACCGGAACGGAAGATGAGATTATTAAGAAGGTTGAAGGTGGTGATATTGCCCTTGGTTTTCCCCAAACGCGTTATACCGGTGATATCCCTTCCCATAAAGGGTTGTTTGGTTTAAGAAGCGAAGGTAATTTCGGTCCGATTGCTTTCTATTCGGTCTTCTCGCGGGAGCGTAGTGAAGGGAAGACGATTGATTTTAAAGGTAAGGCCCAAATAAAAGTAGATACCTTTTATGATTATGATTATGCCCGCTATAAATTTTTTATTCTTGATACTTCTTTTGAAATTTTAAAAAAGATAAGTGATTTTCAGCTTTTTTATGATGATGGTAATCCTTATAATGATATCCAAACGAATGCTATTAGATGTTTGGCCACTATTTATCCTTTGAATCCGGATTCAATACCGGAAAATAGTGATGAAAGGGTAAAAGCCGGTTTTGTCCCCTTGATAAAAAATAAGGATTATTATTTAAGGACTTTAACCATTTTACCTTATGGCGAGATAATGGTTTTGGAGCTTAATATCGATGTTACCAATGGTAATTTGGCTTGTTACTATGTGACTACTGACGGTGAGAGTTGTGGTGGGAAAAGGTATCAGGATTCTTTACTTTTATTAAAACTTTTAAAAAAGAAAAGATTTGATAAAAATTCACCAACCTTTAAATATGCTTTAAGAAATATTTATCCTTTAAGTGAAAAAAATTTGAAAATAAGAAGTTTGAAAATCCTGCGGACAACCAAAAATTATGTTACCGAATACGAAGATGAAGGTGAATATCAAGGAAAGAGTTTTTTATCTATCCTTGGCTTGGATCCAGATAACGATGGTGAGGTTAATTATCCCTATTTCCAACCGGCTTACGGACTTATTGTCTTTCCCGAATTGTTTCCTTTTGCTTCGGAAAGATTAAGCGAGAAAGATGAGATTATCTATTATAAGGAACCCCTTTCCTTTGGTGAGGGGGGAAAATATATGATTGTTGGCGAATATTTAAGTAGCATCCAGGAGTTTTTCTTAGGGACAACCGATATTATGGAAAATACGGAGAAAGTGTATATTAATGGTCGGGAGGCCGAAAGGGGAAAAGATTATACGATTGACTATCGGGAGGGTAAAATAACCTTTTTCAATCTGCCGCCGGATGCTGAGGTTAAAGTAAGTTTTCAGCAACTGCCATTATTTGCGCCCACGGCAAAAAGTTTTGTCGGTTTTCGAGCCGAAAGTAAACTTTTGGAAAATTTGGGAATTGGTGCCAGTTTCTTAATGAGAAGTGAAGGGGCTTATTCCGATAAGCCGGAATACGGGACCGAACCATTTTCCAAAGGAATTTTTTCTTTCAATCTCGATTATAAAAAAGATTTTGACTTCTTTTTTAAAGAAAAAGCAAGATTTTTAATAAATGGGGAAATGGCCAATAGTTTTAAGAATTCAAATACCCTTAATAATGCTTATATTGACGACTTTGAAGGCACTACTTTGGAGAGCCCTTTGGATATTAGAGGCTCCTTTTTCTTTTTTGCGCCGGTGCCTTATTTTTCCGATACCAGCAATTTACTAAAAAAGATGCCCAAGATTAAAAATCCTAAGGATAAAGATTATGTTTTTAAGTCGGAGATCTTTGGTCCGCAGATTGGGGAAGAAGGGAAAGAAAAAGATAATTATTTAATTTTGGAATTTAGTGATTTTTTAGAAAATAAATGGTTCGGTATTGTCCAAGCATTACAAAAAGGTTCCTTCTTGGATTTAGAAAATTACGAAAATTTGGAGATGATTTTCAAAATTGATGAAGGTTCCCCTTGCGGCGTAATTAATTTTCATTTGGCTTCTTACTTGGAAGAAGATGTTCCCCGAATAGATAAGTATGGAAAAATAGTCGGCTATAACAATCTTTTTGATACCGAAGATAAAAATGGTAATAACGAATTGGAACCAGATGAAGATCGGGGTTTGGATACGGTTTGGGGGGCGGACAGTTTAAATATTAAAGACGATGATGGTAACGATGATTATGATTTATATGAAAACCCCATCGGAACGGAAGGCAATCGGATTTTAAATAGTGAAGATATTGATTTGAATGGTTTTAATGAGCGGGGCGATAATCATTATTTTGTTTATTCGGTTTCTTTGAAAGAAAGTGGAAAGGTGAAAGATTTGTATAACAATTGGAAAATTGTTACCATCCCTTTAAAAAGACCGGATACCGTTATCGGACGTCCTTCCCTTTCCGAGATAAGGAAATTAGCCATTTATTTTCGCGACTTTTCTTCACCTTTTAAAATGCGGATTTATTCAATTAAGTTTACTGGTGTGCGTTGGAAAAAACCAAGATTTTTGAGAAAAGATATTGATACGCTTTTAAGCAAAGCGAGCGTCTATTCGGTAAATAATAAAAATACTCCCAACTACACTTCACCGTTTAAAGTGAAGAAAGATATTCGGGGAATGTATTATGAAGCCAGTTTGGGTTTAACGGTTGACTCCTTTTTCCCTTACGACACCGTGATTACGGAGATGTTTCTTTCTTCTTCTTATGATTTAAGAAAATATTCGCAGATTAGTTTTTATGTCCATAAGGAAGAGAAATTTGAAGGAAAAGATATTATGATCTATTTCCGGCTCGGTGTTGATAGTAGCAATTTTTATTTCGTTTCTTTCCCTTTAGAAGAGAAAGAAGGTTTTTTAAAAATAAGAAAAGTACCTTACGGCGAAAATTGGTACGAAGTTGCCCTTCTTCTTGATTCTTTACCCATTTTTAAAGAGAAAAATGAGCTCTTTCGGGGTCAGGTTTCTTTAAATAATATTCGCTATTTCGCCTTAGGAGCTATTAATATCTTTCCTTCAAAAGTATCTTATACGCTTTGGTTTAATGATTTGAAACTAAATAAACCAAAAAATGAAGGTGGCATTATTTATGGGCTAAATACCTCTTTTTCCCTTTTAAATACTGGTTTTAATACCAGTTTTAATCTGGAAAAGAAAAACCCCTTCTTTTCTCGCCTAACGGAAAGTCCCCAAGTGGCTACTGATGATGCCACATCTTATGCCCTAAATTCCCAGATTGATTTAGGTAAGCTTTTACCTTCTTTTTTAAATATCAGTTTACCACTCTCTTATTCTAAGAATGGCTCCTTTTTAAAGCCCTATTATTCACCAACCATACCGGACCTGAAAGCAAAAGAACATTATCGGGAAAAAGATGGCAGTGAGCAGTATAGTTTTGCCTTTAGAAGAAATAAAGCCAGTAATAATTTCTTTTGGAAATACAGTCTCGATGCCTTTTCCTATTCCTTTTATAAAAGATTTGGCTTTTTAAAAAAGACATTAAATATTGATACTACTATCACCACCAGCCAGAATTTTGCCTATAATATCTCTCCCGACTTCAAAATAAAGATTAAAGAGAATGATATCAGTCTTTTACCAAAAAATATTTCCCTTTCTTTAACCTTGAGCGATAATCTTTCCAAAAGAAAAAATCGGGCAAAAGAGAGTGATACCTTTAATCTCCCCCAAATAACCAAAAACAAAAATGCCTCCCTCACTTCCGCTTTTAGTTATTCGCCAATAAATAATTTAGATATAAGTTATTCCCAAGGTAGTTATTTTAATCGTTTAGGTTATTATCAAAAGGGGATAAAAGAAAAAAGAAGTTTTTTGGGTTTAGAAGAAGGGTTTTCCCGTGATTTTTCTTTAGATTATAATCTTTCTTTATGGGATATCTTGGAACCCAGTTTTTCCCTTGATGGTAGTTATGATGAAAGTAAGGCAAAGATCAAAGGTGATACCTACACGAGCGAGCGGACAATAAATAACGACTTTTCTTATTCCCTTTCTTTTGATTTTGATTTACCCGAATTATTTTCCAAAATGAAGTTAGAAAAATGGGAGGACCTTTTGGAAGCAGTTAATATTGACTATAATTTTTCCCGAAATATTGAATATCCGAAGATTCCTTTCCGACCGGCGTTATTTTACCAACTGGGTTTAAAAGAGAACCTGCCTTACGATTCTTCCCAAAGGGCAAAGGATTATGAGTATTCCTTTGATTTAAGTAGTGGTTTTTCAATAAAGCCGTTCTCTTTAAAATGGCGTTATGAAAATAACTGGGAAAGAAATATCTACGGCTTAGCTTCGCGCCAGGGAAGTAAGACGATAAAGTTTCCCTCACTGGATATTACGATTACTAATGTGGAGAAACTATTACCAAAGATTATTGCCAGTTCCCAGATTACCAGTCGAATAGAAAAGACCAAGACCATTTCTTCACCATTGACACCAGATTTAAAATTTATCTCCAAAGAGAAAAGAGAAGATAATAGTTATTCTTTTTCACCATTAATTTCTTGGCAATTAAATTTTAAAAACCAGATGAATACCCAATTCAATCTTAATTACTCAAAAAATATTTCTTATGATGCCTTTAGCAATACGAGCAATTATAGTGAAGATAAGGGCTTTTCCTTTTCTTATGCCTATAACTTTTCTTTGAAAGAAGGGATAAAACTACTTTTTTTGAAAAGAATAAGACTAACCCAGAATATCGGTTTCACCAGCAATTTTACTTATAATTTAAGGGAAAATTATTCCTTAAAAGAGCAGCAAAAAACTATTTTGGGAAAGACAAGTAATTACAGCCTTTCCCTCTCTTTCTCTTATAACCTTTCGGCTTATACCCAAATGGGCTTAAACACGGCTTATTCTGTTTTTAAAAATCTGTTGAAAAGGGATAAAACCCAATCGATTGATATCAACATGTGGGTTTTATTTAGGTTTTAATATATGGAAATAAAAGATTTTCAAAAATTGATAAAAGCCATTTATTATAAAAAAGATAAAAAAAGGGGGAAAGAAAAAACCTTTATGTGGTTTTGCGAAGAGGTTGGCGAATTATCTCGAGCATTAAGAAGGAAAAGGAAAAAAGAGATGAAAGAAGAGTTTGCCGATGTTTTTGCCTGGCTTATATCCTTAGCCAATCTTTATAATATTGACTTAGAAGAGGCAATAAAAAAATATCAAAAAAATTGTCCCAAGTGTAAAAAAAGTCCTTGTGTTTGTAAGGAAGGGTTATTTTTAGAAAAGAATAAATAAACTTGATTTAAATTTAATCTTTAAACCCCTGGGGGACGGTTGGGTAGGCGGTAGGGGGGATGTCCCTTGCTTAAAGCCAAAATTCGAAATTCTTTAATTCTTATATATTCAATTCTTATCTTTATAACGAAGAAAATCCTTTTATCTTACCCCAAAATTTAAGGCAACTTGAATTTTTGCTGCTTTTTTATATATTTATTTTATGCGTTTTAGAAATAGTTTTTTATTGTTAATCTTTTTTAATTTAATTTTTTCCTTAGAGATAAAGGTTAAGGATACACCTAACGATGCGGGAAATTCATTGACAATTTTGATAGTTGAACCGCAACCGGAGGTTGATTTTTACCAAGTTTTCCGAAAAGATGAAGGTGATTTTGTTCTTATTGGCAAGTTAGCTAAAGATGAGCGGGTATTTTTGGACGATAAAGTGAAAAGAAATAAGTGCTATTATTATCAAGTTGTTGGGATAAAAGATACTTTCCATTTTTATTCTAATATCGCTTCCGCTATTCCCAAAGCCCAGATTTTTAATACCGCGCGGATTAATGTTCTCATTGGGATTATTATCTTTTCTTTTCTTATTCTCTATTTTATTAGAAAGGCCAGGAAAGGAGAAAAACTTTTTATCCGGAGAATAAGTGGTTTGGATGCCGTTGAAGAAGCGGTGGGCAGAGCAACCGAGATGGGTAAACCAATTTTGTTTGTTCCGGGTATTGGGAGTGTTGCCGATATCGCGACGATTGCCGCTTTGAATATTTTGGGAGAAGTTGCTAAAAAGACGGCTCAATATGATACTACTTTGTTAGTTCCTAATCGGGATGTTTTGGTTTATACTGTTGCTTATGAGATTGTAAAAGAGGCTTATAGTAATGTTGGTCGTCCCGATGCTTTTAAAGAAGGTAATATTTTTTACATTACCGATAGTCAATTTGCTTTTACTGCTGCCGTTGATGGTATTATGGTAAGAGAAAAACCAGCAACCAATTTCTTTTTGGGAACCTTTTATGCGGAATCCTTGATTTTGGCCGAAACTGGAGCCGCTACTGGAGCAATTCAAATTGCCGGAACTGATATGGTTCCCCAATTACCATTTTTTATTGTTGCCTGTGATTACACTTTAATTGGCGAAGAATTGTATGCTGCTTCTGCCTATCTTTCCCGAGAACCTCTTTTGTTAGGTTCTTTAAAAGGTCAAGACTATGGGAAATTGCTTATCCTTTTTGTGCTTTTGGTCGGTTCTTTCTTACTTTTACTTTCTTATTTTCCTTCGTTATCATTCTTTTCAAAAATAATTGAATTTTTTAATGTTTATTAATAAGGAGGGATTATGCAAAGAAGTTTACCATTAGCCCTTTGTTTTATAATGGGTATTTTAATGATTATCCAATTTTTTTCTCCCCATCCAATATCGCAACAATTTTTTGATACCATTATTAAATGGATAAGGATAATTTCCGCTTTTGCCTTGGTTTTAGGTGTAAGAAGTATCTCTTTAAGGCATATTGAAACGGTAAGAAGGAAAAGGAGCGGTTTTGTTTACAGTCTCTTCACCTTAATTTCTATGGCGGTTACGGCTCTTTTGGGACTCATTTTTGGTGTTGGTGCCCAGGCGCCCATAAGACTGATTTTTAACAACATCTTGGTTCCCTTAGGAGCAACCATGTTTTCTATTTTGGCTTTTTATATGGCATCAGCTGCTTATCGGGCATTCCGGGCAAGAACCTTTGAGGCCACTTTGCTTTTGATTGCTGCCTTCATTGTGATGTTAGGAATGGTGCCGATTGGTAATCTTATTTCACCCCATTTCTCTGCCATTGCTGAATGGCTTTTATCCGTGCCCAATATGGCGGCAAAAAGAGGTATCCTTTTTGGTGTTGCCTTAGGAGTGATTGCCACTTCCTTGAAGATTATTTTAGGAATTGAAAGGGGCTGGCTTGGCGGCCGGAGGTAGCGATGAGATTTTTAGAGTTATTAACCAAGATTCCGCGAAGGGTTATTTTTCTCATTTTAGCCATCTTTGTCATCTTCCCCCTTTTTTATCCTTTAAATTTAACGACCAAGGTTTCCATCCGGACCTTTGATTTGTTTAGAGCAATAGATAGTTTAAAAGGTGATAAACCAGTTCTTATTTCTATCGATTTTGACCCCCAATCAATGCCCGAATTATATCCGATGTATCTTTCCCTATTGCGGCATTGTTTTGCCAAAGATATTCCGGTTATCGTTCTTGGCTTATGGATTACTGGTGTAGGAATTGGTGAAGAAGGTTTAAAAGTAGTTGCCAAAGAATATGGTAAAGAATACGGAAAAGATTATATTTTTCTTGGTTGGAAGCCGGGAATTACCGCAGTAATTCTTGGTTTGGGAAGAAGTTTGAAAGAAACCTTTCCAACCGATTATTATAAAAATCCTATTGAAAACCTTCCCTTAGCCAAAAAAGTGGAGACTTATAAAGATATTCCTTTAATGCTCAGTATTTCTGCTGGTTCACCAGGTTATGGTGATTGGATTGCTTATGCCCAAACAAGATACGGAATAAAAATTGGTGCCGGTGTTACTGCTGTTTCCGCGGCTGATGCCTATCCTTATTTACAATCAGGGCAATTAATCGGTCTTTTATCCGGTTTAAAAGGAGCATCAGAATACGAATATTTAGTAGAAAAATATGGCTATTCCAAAGCCTTTAAAAGTGCCACCCAACTTATGGATTCCCAATCTTTCGCCCATCTTATTATCATGATTTTGGTAATTATTGGTAATATTGGCTATTTCTTTTTAAGGAGGAGAAAATGAATATTTCTTTAGATATTTGGACCTGGATAAGTGCTATTTTAACACTTTTTATCTTCTCTTTCTTATACGGTGACAATCCCTTTTATAAGTTTGCAGAACATATCTTTGTTGGTGTTTCTGTTGGCTACACGATTGCGATTACCTGGCATAATTTTTTATATCCGGATTTGATATTGCCCTTGGTTAAACAAGGAAATTTCTTAAACTTAATCCCTGCCTTTTTAGGTATTCTCTATTTTTCCATTTTCTTTAAAAATCTATCATGGATGATAAGAATTCCCATTGGTTTTGTTTTGGGTTATGGTTCCGGTGTGGCTATTCCGGCTATCTTTCAAGCCAATATCATTAGACAAATCCAAGGAAGTTTATTAACTCCAAAGATTTTTGAAAGAAGCGATTTACTTATTAATAGTCTCATCTCACTTTTTGGCATTGTCTGCACAGTTATTTATTTCTTTTTCTCCCGAGAACAGAAAGGTTTAAATAAGATATTGGCAAAATTCGGCATAATTTTCTTGATGATTGGCTTTGGAGCCTCTTTTGGATTTACCGTAATGGCAAGGGTCTCTTTACTTTTAGGACGCCTTCAATTTCTTTTAAGGGATTGGTTGGGATTAATAAAATAAAAAAAGAGGGCAGGAATTTTTCCTGCCCTCTTATCTACCGGAGAATCCCCTATTTTGGAGGACATGGTAGGGGAGGAGGTGGTACAAAGCTCACAAACATATTAACCTCCCTTTTGAGTTCAATTATATATTCCATTATTTATGCCAAATAAAAAATAAAAAAAGTATTTGAAAAATAATAACTTATAAATTTAGAAAATTTAAAAAAATAAAAAATGCGACAAAAATTTATAGTCAATTTTTAAAAATTTTATAAGTTATATAAAATCAATAACTTTTAAGATGCGACATTAGACTTGTTCTTTAAATTGTGTCTTATCAATATTATATCTTTTTATCAATCTTTGTAATTGTCTTCTATGGATTCCTAAATTTTGGGCAGCATGGCTTATATTTCCTTTTGTATTTTTTAAGGATTCAACCACTTCTTCTTTTGATATGGTTTTTTTACTTGTTTTTTCAATAGTAATCTTTTCCGCATATTCTTTTAACTGGGGTTTGATAACTAATAATTCATCAAGGGAAATTCTTTTTCTTGTTGTCGCAACAATTGCGTAATGGATTAAATTTTGTAATTCCCTTATATTTCCTGGCCAAGGATATTCCATAAGGACCGCCATTGCTTGTTCTTCTAAGCCGAGAACTGGCTTATTATACATTTGGGAGAATCTTTTTAAAAAGTGGTTTATGAAATAGGGGATATCACTTTTTCTTTCCCTTAAAGGTGGCAGGTGGATAGTGACCGCATTTATCCGATAATAAAGGTCTTCTTTAAACCTTCCCTTTTTAACTTCCTCTTCTAAATTTTTATTAGTGGCGCAGATAAGTCGCACATCAACCCTTTTTGTCTCTGTGCTACCAACCCTTCTAATAATTTTTGTCTCTAAGAATTCTAAAATCTTTGGTTGGGTATTTAAAGGGATATTAGAAATCTCATCCAAGAATATTGTTCCCCCATCAGCAATTTCTAAAAGTCCTTCTTTATCCCTCACCGCACCAGTAAAGGCACCACGCACATGACCAAAAAGTTCTGATTCAAAAAGTGTTTCCGTTAAACCACCGCAATTAATCGTATAAAATTTTTTATCGCGTCGTCTACTTTTATAATGAATATATTCTGCTAAAACATTCTTACCGGTACCAGTCTCGCCAGTTAATAAAATTGTACATTCTGCTGGTGCGACCTTTTCTATCAATTCATAAATATGTCTCATTTGTTTTGACCTTCCTAAAAGGATACCAGTTTTTTCATCGATTATTAATCTTTCAGTAGAGAAAAGTGAGCCTGTTTGAATGCGGTTAAAGATATTTGATTTGTCAATTGTCGCAGCTAAAAGATTAGCAATGGACATTAATAAACTACGGTCTTCATCCAAAAAGATATGGGAAGTAATCCGAGAATCTAAATATATAGCTCCAACAACTTTTTCCTCGGTTTTTAAAGGTACACATAATAATGACCTAATTTTGTTTAATATTACGCTCGGTCTTTCTTTAAATCTGGGGTCATTTAAGGCATCACTAACCAAAATCGGTTCCGGTACATATTTTATTCTTTTTATTACGGACATAGATATTTGGGTCGCATCTTCTAAGGTTGAATGGTCAATTGCCCGCGCAGCTACGGGTGTTAATTTATCTTGATGGAATAAAAATAAAATCCCCCTTTCGGCGCCAGTCGCATCGATTGTTAAGTCAATTATCTTTTCAAAAAAGTCTTCCTTTTCAATTCCCGAATTAATAATCTCTGATATCTGATAAAAGATTTTTAAATATTGCGCCTTTTCTGAGGTTCTTAACTTTCCGCTTTTTTCTATTCTATCTAATTGTTTTTTTAAAATTTCGGTCAATTCTAAATCTATTTTTGCGGAAACTTCTTCCAAAAGAATCTCCGCCTCTTCCAAATAAGACTTTAAAGAAGTAAGTTCTTTATTATCAAAAACCTTAAATTCCAAAGTATCACTAAAAATAAATATTGGTTCTTCTTTTATCTTTTTGTAACCCAAAAGGAGATAGATAAAGGTCTTTGCCAGTTCATATTTCATATTCAATTTTTTATATTGGGAAATTACCGAAAATAATCTTTCTTTTCCCTCTTCAATTTTATTAAGAAGCATCTCGCATACTCCCAATAACCTTTCACTATTCAAATAAGTAAAGAAGGATTTTTCTTTATCAATTTTTTTTAAAATCTTTTCCGAATAATTTTTTGCCTTTGCTATCTCACTGAAAAGTAGATGATATTCCCCTAAGAAAAGCATTAAATCCTCATCTTCCTTATTTAAATTTTCTAATTCCTCAATCAAAAGGGAAGCATTGGAAAAATCTCCCTTTGCCAAATAATAATAGGCAAAAATTCTTTTTTTCTGATAATTTATATACTGGTCACCAATATTTTTTAACTCTTCCAGATATTTTTCACTCTCTTCTAACCTACCAGTTTTTATCAAAAGTTCACAATAATTTAAAAGATTTTGGTAATAATAATAATCTTTCATCTCATAAAGCCTTAACAATTGTTGATAAATCTCTTCCGCCTTTTTAAAATCATAAAAATAATAAAGACAAGCAAGGTTTATCAAGGCTACCCTTTCCTGTTCTTTCATACCGCATCTTTGGGCACTTTTTAATGCCTCTTCTAAATAATACCTGGCCTTTTCAAAATTCCTTTCTTGCCCCAAGATAGAAGCCAAACCAATCTGGGAAGAGATGATATTAGCCATTGATTTTCTTTCTAAACTTTCTTCATAAGATTTTTTATATATCTTTTCTGCTTTTTCTAAATCACCTTTGAAAAATAATAAAGAAGCATAAAATTGGTTCATCCGGTCAGCAATTATTGGTTCTTCGGCCAGTTCCATTGCCTTTTGGATAATTCTTATAGCATCTTCAATTTTTCCCTTATACCAATACAAAACACTCAAATTATAATAAATACTTGCCTTAATCTTTTTCTCACTTTTCTTTTTTAAATTACTACTTAAATTTAACGCCTTTTCCAAAATCTTTTCTCCTTCTTCCAATTGATTATTTTTTATCAAAGCAAAACCTTTATCGGTTAACAGTTCAAGGGAAAGTTCATTTTTAAATTCCTTTAAAAAATTTAAACCTTCATCAAAATAATTTATCGCCTCTTCATATCTTCCCAAATGAAGGCAGACAACCCCATTATTTCTTAAAAATTTAGCCAAGAGCTCCTTTTCTTTAGAAAGTTCTTTATCCGCAATGGCGACACTTAAAGCCTGCTTATAGATATCAATCGCCTCTTCATAAAGTCCAAAAAGTTCCCTTAATTTACCAATTTCTTCCATAGTTTTTATCTTTTCTATCGCCTTTGCCTCTTTACCTAAGAATCTCAATTTCATTTCGTAAAATAAAAGGCTTTCCTTAAAGAGTGATAATGACTTTGCCTTTTCAGCTGCCAAACTGTTATAATATAAGGCGGAATCTTTCTTTTCACCCTGGGCATAATGGAAGGCCAAATCAAAAAGGATTTCCTCTTTTTCTTTTGGATATAATAATTCTAAAGCGTGGGCAATCTTTTGGTGATAAACCTTTCTTTCTTCATAAAAAATTCCTTCTTGGATAATGGCTTCCAAAATCTTGGAAGTAAAATAATATTTTAAATTAAACTTCAAAAAATTATTATTAACTAAATTTTGGATTTTCTTATAAAGAAATTCTTCTTCGTAATTTAAAGCCTTCTTAATAAGTTCCAAAGAAAAAGGTTTACCAAAAAGAGCACCAATGCGTAAAATTTCAATCTCTTCCTTAGATAACCGCTTAACCCGATTTTTTACAATCTCACTAATATTGGTAAGTTTCAAAGTAAAATCTTTTAAAAACTTATTAAACCTCTCTTTATCATAAGAAAATTTTCCCAAAGAAAAATACAAAATCTCCTCTTCTAAAAGATGATAAACACTCTCAATAATAAACAAAGGATTACCACCAGTAAGGGCATAAAGGGCATTAGCAAATTCTTCTAAATTCTCTACCTCGGAAAGCATATCCTTTATTAACAAATAGGTTTCTTCCTCGTTTAAAGGTGAAAGTTCCAATAAAAGAAAATAATCCTTATTCTCAAAAAGTTTTAAAAATTCATTTAATCTTTCTTCTTTAAGGGAACAGGCCAAAACAAAAATCCCCTCTTTTTCTAAACCATAAGTAAGATATCGGAAAAGATTTAAAGAAAAGCCATCCATCAATTCCAAATCGTCAAAGAAAAGCAAAATTGGTCTTTTTTCCTTCTTTTGTAATTCCACAATCGTCTGGAAAATCATTTCGTATAAAGTTAAAAGTTCTTTCTGGGCGGTTTCAATATCATATTCTTCTAAATCAATTTTAAAAGAAAGCAAATCCTTATTATAGATAGAAAAAGTTCTTAGTAGCTGCTCTAATAACGACTGGTAGCGACCACTTAAATAACCACCGGCAAAATTAAAAACTAAACCATTCTCAATTTGGACAAAATATTTAAACTCATTAGCTAACCTTGATTTTCCTACTCCCCTTTCCCCAAAGATTAAAACAAACTTCGAAAGATTTTTCTCCTTAACTTCTTTAAAGAGCTCCTTCAATTTTTTTAAAAAATCCTCCCGACCGATAAAACTGGCGGGCACAATCTGTTTTTTATAAGCCTTAAATTCATAGGTTTTTTCCTTTTTTAACAAAGGCTTAATAATCTCAAAAATTTCAAAAGCACTATTTGGTCTTTTATTCACATTATAAGCCAATAAATTATGGATTAACAAAGACAATTTTTTTGGTGGTATTGGCAGATTATTCTTCTTACAAACTTCTTCTAAAAAAGGCAATTTTTCTTCATTTTGTAATTTCAAAAACCTTAAAATATTATCCTTATGTTTTTTTGGACCTTCTTTGGTAATAATCTCATAAAGAATAACTCCCAAGGAATAGAAATCCGCCCGATTATCAATATAACCGCCTTTTAACAATTCCGGAGCACAATAACCAATAGTACCACCAACTTCTAAGGATAAAGGCATTATCTTTTCCGCAAAACCAAAGTCTAACAATTTTACCAATGGCTCTTTTTCATTATTAGCAAGTTTCATTGAAACCAAAATATGTTCTGGTTTTAAATCACCATGGATATAAGAAGAAGAATGGATAAAATCCAAGGCTTTCAAAATCTCAACCAAAACTAATAAAAGGTCATCATTATAGCCATCACTAAAAAACTTATCGATGGGCAAACCTTCAAAATACTCCATCGTAAAGAAAGGCAAAGAATCTTCCGCATAATTAAAATCCAAAACCGCAATAATATTTGGATGGTTAAAATGGGATAAAAGGGCAAATTCTTGCGAAATCCGCGAAGATACCTCTTTTTGATTCTTATATTCCGATTTTAAAATCTTCAAAGCCAAAACCTTATCACTAACTAAATCCTTCACCTTATACACCTCACTAAATAGCCCACCACCTAAAAAAGATAAAACTTGATAACGATCTATTATTAAATTACCCTCTCTAAAGCCTGGCATATATAAATTATAACAAAAAAAAATATAAAGTCAAGTTAAAAATGCGACAAAATTAAATTGTCGCAAAAATTTTTAAGTTATGTAAAATCAATATCTTGATTTTTAGAATAAAAATTTTATAATTCTTTTATGGAAATTTTTGTTGGTTTTTGTCAGTTTAATGTTGTCTTTGGTGATAAAGAAAGGAATTTTAGAAAAGTGGAGAAGCTTTTTTATAAGATAAAAGAGAATAATTCTTTAAAGATAATAGTCTTACCAGAATTGTTTTCAACCGGTTATCTGTTTCTTAATAAGAATGAGCTTGCTTCTTTAGCCGAAGAAAGTGAAGGTGAGACCTATAATTTTTTAAGATGTCTGGCAAAAGATTATAATGCTATTATTGCTGGTGGTTTTTTAGAAAAAGAAGGTAGCCATTTTTACAATTCCGCTTTGATTGTCGCACCTGATGGTAGATATTTGGTTTATAGAAAAGTTCATCTTTTTAAAGATGAAAAAGAGCTTTTTGAAAAAGGGAATTTGCCATTTAGGGTATTTGATTATAATAATTTAAAGATTGGCTTGCTTATCTGTTTTGATTATTTTTTTTGTGAAGCGGCAAGGACTTTGGCATTAAAAGGAGCAGAGATTATTTGTCATCCTTCTAATTTGATTTTACCTTATGCTCCACTCATCACCCGTGTTCGGGCGCTGGAAAATCATATTTTTTGGATACTGGCTAATAGGGTAGGAAAAGAAAAAAGGAGGAATAAAGAGTTAAATTTTTTTGGTAAAAGCCAGGTGGTTTCTCCTAAAGGCGAAATTTTAGTAAAAGCTTTAAAAGAAGAAACTTTAAAAGTTACCAAGATTAATATTGAAAAAGCCCGAAATAAAAAGATAACCAAAAAAAATGACCTATTTCTTGACCGAAGAAGGGAGTTTTATGAGATTTAGTAAGTATAAAATAAGTGTTCTTTGAATATGAAGTCTATTTTCCGCCTGTTCTAAAACAATTGAGTTTTCACTATCTAAAACATCATCGGTAATCTCTTCTCCCCGATGGGCGGGTAAGCAATGCATAATTTTACACTCTTTTTCGGCTAATTTTAATAATTCTTTGTTAATTTGAAATTCTTGAAAATCTTTAAGTCTTTTTTCTCTTTCGTTTTCTTGTCCCATTGAAACCCAGACATCAGTATAAAGATAATCGCAGGTTTTTACCACTTCTTTCGGATCATTGGTCACCCTTACAAAATCCTTAGAAAATTCAAAAATTTCTTTATCCGGTTCGTAGCCTTTGGGCGTAGCCACCATCATTTTTATTCCCAGAATTTTTGCTCCTAACATTAACGAATGGCAAACATTATTACCATCACCGATAAATCCCAATCTTATCTTTTCTAAATTTTTCTCCCTTTCCCAAATAGTGTAATAATCGGCCAATGCTTGGCAAGGATGTTCATAATCATCCAAGGCATTAATTACTGGAATAGTAGCCCATTCTTTTAACTCTTTGGTAACATTATGAGAAAATGTCCGAACAATTATCAAATCTACCCAACGGGAAAGATTTTTAGCAATGTCTTTTACACTTTCTCTTTTTCCCATTTGCACATCGGTAGGAGCAAGATATATGGATTCGCCACCAAGTTGTTTTAAAGCAGTTTCAAAGGTTACTCGAGTTCTTAAAGAAGGTTTTTCAAAAAGAAGGACACCAATTTTTCCTTTTAAGCGATTGAGGAGTTTTTTCTTTTTAAAAATTTTTTTGTATCTTTTCGTTTCTTGAAATAAAAAAATAATAGTTTTTTTGTCCAAATCTCTTAGGGAGATGAAATCTTTTTTCATAAGAAATTATAGCAAAAATAAGTTTAAGGTTCAATGTGAATATTTACTTTTTTTATGAAGGTTATTTTTTTTAGCTCTTTTTCAATCTGGTGAATAATCTTGTGGAGCTTTTTTAAAGAATAATTTTGAGAAAGGGAAATTTCTAAATCTACCTGGTAGCCATCATAAAAAGGAAAGATAACCAGCTTTTTAATTTCTTTAACAGTTGTAAATCTTTTTAATTTTTCTAATATTTCTTTTTCTAAAGTTTCTTGGGCGATTTCTTCTTTTGGTTCTAAATGGATGAAGACCTCTTCTACTTCTTTAATCTCTTCTTTTATCTTTTTTTCTAATATTTCCGTTAATTCGTGAGCTGCTTGGAGGTTATGATCTTTTGTGAGGCTGAGATGGAAATCAACAAAAATTTTTCCGCCACTTCGGCGAGTTCTAATATCATGGGCATATTGGGCACCTTCGGTTTCTTTGATAATTTTTTCAATCTTTTCCCTTTGTTCTTGGTCAATTTGAGTATCGATGAGAATTTTACTTTCTTGGATAAAAATTTTTATCCCAGTTAAAAGAATAATAATTGTCAAACCGAAAGAGATAATGGGGTCTAATATAATACAATTTTTAGAAAAAAAGATTGCTAAAGAGACACCGATGGTTGTGGCGATTGAGGAGAAAACATCGGAACGGTGATGATAGGCATTGGCGATTAAAAGATTGTTATTTAACTTCTTTCCCAACTTTATCGTTTTTTTAAATAATACTTCTTTACTGATGATAGTCAAAATTGAACCGAACAATACATAAAAAGAGATCTCTTTTACCAATTTTTTCTTAAGGATATTTAAAAAAGTAATAAAAGAAAGACCACCTAAATAAACAGCCAGGGCAATTAAGATTAAAGATAGTAGTAAAGCGGAAATATTTTCTATTCGGTAATGACCGTAAGGATGGGTATCGTCTTTCTCCTTTTGGGAAAGAGAAAGGGAAAAAAGGGTACCAAAATCGGTAATCAAATCGGAAAGGGAATGGATACCATCGGCAACAATTGCTTGGCTTTTGCCCAAGATTCCTAAAAAGATTTTTAGTAAAGATAGAATAATATTTAAATAAATGCTGATGATAGTTATTTTCTTTGGTGTCATTTTTTAATTAGCAAAAGCTTCCGTATCAAAATCGGAGGCACCTTCTTTTTGGTATTGATAATAGGCAGCACAAGCAATCATCGCGCCGTTATCTAAACAAAGTTCTTTTTTAGGAATAAAGATTTGATAATTTTTATCATTAGCGAGGATATGCAAACGTTCTTTTAATCTTTCGTTTACGGCCACACCGCCGACAATCCCAATATTTTTAATAAGAAATTCTTTGCTGGCTTTATTTATTGCCGCTATTAAATAATCAAAAACCGTTTCTTGAAAAGAAGCCGCAACATCATATTCATTATAATTAGGATTGGTTTTCAGATAATATAAAACTGCCGTCTTTAAACCGGAAAAAGAAAAATTGTAATTTTTTAAAAGGGGGATTGGAAAATTAATATTTCTTTTCCCTTTTTTTGCCAATTTTTCAATATAGGGTCCTCCGGGATAAGGATAACCAAGCATTTTCGCCACCTTGTCAAAGGCTTCACCGCAGGCATCATCTAAGGTAGAACCGAGCAGAGTAATTTCTAAATTTTCTTTCAGTAAATATAACTCCGTATGACCGCCAGAAATTAAAAGAACAATCATTGGTAAAGGAAGATTTTTGAAATCTAACACTAAAGAGTAGACATGGCCAATTAAATGATTGACACACCGAAAAGGGATATTTAAAGAAAAGGCCAAAGCTTTGGCAAAGGAAAGCCCGCAGAGAAGTGAGCCAATAAGACCGGGTCCGTTGGTTACCCCAATAAGGTCTAAATCCTTTAAAGTGATGTCCGCAGTTTTTAAGGCAATGTCGGTAATCGGTAAAATTGTTTGGATATGGGCGCGGGCGGCTGCTTCCGGAATGACTCCGCCATATTGGGAATGGATAATTTGGGAGGCAATAATATTACTTAAAATTTCCTTTCCGTCTTTAACTACGCTGACGGCGGTTTCATCGCAACTGGTATCAATACCTAAAATATACATCAGAATTTTTCTATTCGAAATTTTTCTGGCTGACACTTTATTAAAGTAATTTTTCGGGGCAGAAGAATTTCTGCCGGTAAGTTATATTCGCCCTTTTTTAAATGACGGACATCAATAATCACCTTGATATTTTTACTTTGTAAAGTGTCAAGAATATTTTCGGCCCCTTTTACCACCACTCGACAATAAAGCGGCGTTACCTTGGTTTGGGAATTAGTAATTAATTTCACCGGGATTTCTTTAAATTCCTTTTCAATAATTTTTGTAAAATAGAACTCTATTGGTATTTCTTCTTTCGCTAAACGAAAGTATCTTTTATCGGGATTGAGCAGTTTTATGGTTTGGGAAGCATAATAGCAGTTTTTAGCGGGAAGGTATTGGGGTTTTATTTTTTTTAAGTCTACGCTTTCGGTGTAGATTTCTTTTAAGAAGGTTAGTTCGCTTTGCGGTCCAAAAACTTTTATTTTGGTATCAGTAGTTTTTATTAAGGAAAATTCTTCGTTCTCTTCTTTAAAAAGAGGTTTTATCGGTAATTCTTTTTCGGCTAAAATGTCAATAACTAAATCTAAATAATTGGGTGAATAAGAAAGAAGTTGGATTTCTTTAATCTCTTTGATTTTTTTTAAATCTAAATAAAGTCGGAAACGAGCGGGAAATTTTTGCTGGTTTTCAAGAAGTTCATTGAAATCTATTGGGTATTCTTTAAGATAGCGCCAGTTTTTAATTAAGTCCCGGCCTTTGCCAATTATTTGTAAATATAGTTCATTGGGCATCTGTTTTAAAAGGAAGATGTTTTCGGGTATTTTTATAATCTTTATTTGGCTTTTAATTTTTATGTTATGCTCCTTTTCCAAAACGGCTAAAACCCAAAGAAAAAGCGAAAGAATTATGCTTAAGAAAGTTAAGGTTGGGAATTTTTTTGCCATATTAAACAAAAAGCCAAAGCATAATCTTCAATGTGGGAAATTGATAAAAAGGTTTCTTTGTCTTTTAAAAATTTTTTTACCGCCTTTTTGCCAAAAATTTTGGGAATTTTGTTAATATTTTTTATTTCAATATCTTTTAAAGGAAAAATTTTTTTTGCCGCTTTAAGAAAACTTTCTTTCGCCGCAAATCTTCCCGCATAGTGAAGGAATTTTTTTTCTTTAAATTGTTCGCAATATTTGATTTCTTCTTTCGAAAAGATTTTTTCTAAGCTGGTCTTTTTTTTCTTTTCAATCAGTCTTTTTATTCTTTTCACATCAATAATGTCAATGCCGATTCCGTAAATCATTTTCTTGGTCAACAATTTTGATAATTTCTTTGATGTCGTTTAATTCGAAATCCGCATTACTCTCTTTGGTGTTGGTGATGTCGCCGTATTTGGCGAAAGCGGTTTTCATGCCCAATAATTTTGCACCGATAATATCCCGTTCGCGCCAATCACCCACCATGATAACTTCTTTTGGTTTTAGGTTTAATATTTTTAAAGCCAATAAGAAAGGTTCGGGGTCAGGTTTTCTTTTTTGGGTATCTTCATAGGCAATTACGCAGTCAAAATAATTTAAAAAGCCTAAATAACATAATCTTAAATAGGCCTGTAATTTCGGCGCATCCGAAACGACGCCCAATTTTAATCCCCGCTTTATTAGTTGTAAAAGAGTATATTCGGTATGGGGATAGGGAACCAGAGTAAAATCCTTTGCTTTCCGATAACCAACAATGGCACTGGCCAGAATTTTATAATCAATATAACCAAGTTTTCTTAAAAGAAAATCCTGAAAGACCTCTTGGTATTCAATACCTTTCTCTTCGTAGATTTTGTAAATCTCTTTTTTGATTTCTTCTTTGGGCATAGAAAGACCAGCATCAATCATCGCATTAATCGCTGCTTCAATAGCTGTCTCTTTCATTTTTACAAAGTCAATTAAGGTGTTATCCAAATCAAAAATAACTCCTTTAATCATTTTTCTGAAAATAGGGAAGAAGTTTCTCGTAGGTTGTTCTTAAATGTTCGGAGATAACTTTTGTTTCTGCCAGTAAGGGCATAAAATTGGTATCGCCTAACCATCGGGGAACAATATGTAAATGAAAATGGTCTTTTACCCCGGCACCAGCAACTTCCCCTAAATTTATTCCGATATTAAAACCAGCCGGTTTTAAGGCTTTTTTTAATGCTTTTAAGGCTTGCTTTAAAAGAAAAAAGATATCTAATATTTCTTTTTCGCTAAATTCTTCGATTTTCTTTTGGTGAAAGTTGCTCACCACCATTAAATGGCCATTATTATAGGGATAACGATTTAAAAGGCAGAAGGCATAAGTGGAACGGATTAACACATAATTTTTTTGGTCATTATTCTCTTTAAGAATATCACAAAAAATACAGTTTTCTTTTTTCTCTTTGCCGATATATTCCATTCGCCAGGGAGCAAAAAGATTATCCATATTTTAAATTTAAATGAAAATTTTTAAAAAATCAATAAATCGCTTGACGAATAAAAATATTTTTTTAAAATTATATAAGAAAAATGGGGCAGTAGTTCAGCGGGAGAACGCCTCGTTCGCAACGAGGAGGTCGGCGGTTCAAATCCGCTCTGCTCCAAAATTTTAAAGAGATGGTACCAAAAAGGGTTTTTTTCACGAAGGGTGTGGGCAAACATAAAGATAAACTCTCTTCTTTTGAAGCGGCTTTGAGAGATGCCGGTATTGCCCAATTTAACATTGTCCAAGTGTCAAGTATTTTACCACCGGGTTGTAAAATTATTTCTAAACAGCAAGGTCTCCGTTATATTGTTCCTGGAGAGATTATTTTTTGTGTGATGAGTACTAATGCCACTAATGAGCCTCACCGTTTGATTGCTGCTTCGGTTGGGGTTGCCATTCCTCGGGATAAGAATCAATACGGTTATCTTTCGGAATACCATTCTTTTGGCGAATCGGAAACCAGAGCCGGCGAATATGCGGAAGATTTGGCCGCCCAAATGTTGGCCACTACCTTGGGAGTAGAATTTGACCCTAATACCAGTTATGACGAAAGGAAGGAGATTTGGAAGATTTCGGGAAAGATTTATCGGACAATGAATATCACCCAAACCGCCATTGGTGATAAGAATGGTCTTTGGACAACCGTTGTTGCTTGTGCGGTTTTGATACCATGAGGGAAGAGTTTTTGAAATATCCCACCATTCCGATTGAGATTGACCCGAACGATTCGGTTTATCAGCTTTTAAAGAAGATGGAGAAAATCTCTTTCCAAGGAAGAACATTGGCCCAGTCTTTAACTATTTGGGAGAAGATGATGGCAGATGATGTGATCATCTTTTTGGGGCTTGCCGGCGCCATGATTCCGGCGGGAATGAGAAAAGTTATTGTCTATCTTATAAAAGAGCGATATATTGATTGCTTAGTTTCTACCGGCGCTAATCTTTTTCATGATCTTCACGAAATTTTGGGAAAATACCATTATTTAGGAACCGCGGAAGTGGATGATACTTTATTGAGAAAATGTAAAATTGACCGAATTTATGATACCTTTGCCAGTGAAGATGAATTTATTGAGAACGATAATTTTATTATTTCTCTGTGCGAGAAATTTGAAAAGGAAAGGTTATATTCGACAAGGGAATTTTTATATCTTTTGGGAAAAGAATTGCTTAATTTTAAAGAAGAAGGGATATTGAATACCGCCGCCAAATACAAAATTCCTATCTATTGTCCGGCTTTAAATGATTCTTCGATTGGTATTGCTTTAACCGAGGGAAAAAGAAAAGGGAAATGTGATATTAAATTTGATATTTTAAAGGATGTCTATGAGACCGCTTATCTTACCTCTTTAAAAAAAACCGGGGTTATTTATATCGGCGGTGGTGTGCCCAAAAATTTTATCCAGCAGACAGAAGTTACTGCTCCTTTCTTAGGTTTTAAAACCAAAGGGCATTCTTATGCCATTCAATTTACCATCGATGCTCCTTATTATGGTGGTCTATCTGGTTGTACTTTTTCCGAAGCCCAATCTTGGGGGAAAATTGCTTTAGATGCGAAAATGGTCACTTGTTATTGCGATGCCACAATTGCTTTACCCATTATTGTGACCGCCTTGGCTCAAAGAAATATTAAAAGGAAAAATATTATAAAATTTGAAGATTTGGATAAAGAGAATTTTAAAATAATTTAAAAGGAGGGGAAGATGGCAATTGTTGATATTAGTGTGGTGCCGATTGGCACCAATTCACCAAGTGTGAGTTCTTTTGTAAAAGAAGCAGTTGAGATTATTAAAAAGTCGGGTTTAAAATATCAAGTAAATCCCATGGGAACAACGATTGAAGGCGATTTGACAAAGATTTTTGATGTGGTAAAAGTTATTCATCAACATCTTTTTATTTTAGGAGCCCAAAGGATATTAACGACAATAAAGATTGATGAAAGGATCGATAAAGTCCAAAGTATGGAAGAAAAAGTAAAAAAAGCCTTAGGAGAATAAAAGAAGTAAAAAAGGAGGCAAAAATGGGTAAAGTCTTTAATTTTACTACTATTTTTTTAATGATTTTATTATTTAGTCCATTTGCCTTCGGAAGAGAATTGGAAAAAGGGATAAGTAAAAATGATTTCCAATCGCAAATGGAGAGTTTAGAGATTCAGCTTAAAAATCTTCGTCCCCAATTGGAAAGTTTGCAGTTTTATTTAGATAGTTTATCCCTTTATCCGGTGACTGGTTTAAAGCCTTTAATTAAGGGTTTATATCAGTTGATTGGGGGCTTAGAGGTTTTAATCGACGGTTTATTTCCATTGACCGAAAGTTTAGAATCTTTGATAAAAGAAGAGAAAAAATAAGGAGGGTTTATGGCTTCTTTATGGGAAAAGGTGAAAAGTTGGTTAGAAGATACCACCAAACAGGTATTGAAGGAAACTGAGGATTTGAGTAAGAAAGGAAGATTAAAGATGCAGATTAGTTCTTTAAATCGGGAGATTGATAAAAAATTTTCTTATCTTGGCGGTTTGGTTTATCAGATGATAAGTGAAGGCAGTTTGGTAATTGAGGATGAGAAGATAAAAGAAGTGGTAAAAGAGATTGAAAGATTAGAAAAAGAACTGAAAGAGAAAGAAGAAGAGTATAAGAAAATATAATTGAAAAGGATATTATTAACCAATGATGATGGTATTAATGCCCCTTCTTTAAATTATCTTTATGAAACTTTAAAAGATTTGGGTGAAGTTTATGTCTGTGCTACTACTGAAGACCGTTCCGCTGCCAGCCATTCCTTTACTTTAAGAAAGCCGATAGAAATTTGTGAGCTGAAAAAAAATTGGTATGGTGTTTTTGGTACACCAACCGATGCGGTTTTATTAGCTTATCATGCGCTCTTAAATAAAAAGATTGATATTTTGATTTCTGGCATTAATGATAGTCCTAATCTTGGGGAAGATGTTTTATATTCGGGAACGGTTGCCTGCGCCATTGAGGGTACGATTTTGGGAATTCCTTCCTTTGCCATTTCTTTTGTGGAGAATAATAAGAATTTGGAGATCGCTTTAAAATTGGTTTACAATCTGACCAAAAATATTTTAAAATACGGCTTGCCGAAAAAGACTTTTTTGAATATTAACATTCCTAATAAAGAGATAAAAGGAATAAAAATAACCAAATTAGGGAAAAGAATATATAAAGACATGGCTTTAGCGGTACCAAATAAAAAGATGTGCTATCTGATTGATGGTGAAATGAGTTTTGTGAATATAAAAGGAACCGATTTTAATGCGGTAGAAAATGGCTATATCTCAATCACTCCTCTCCATTTAGATATGACCAATTATAAAGTTATCAAAAAATTAGAAAAAAGGTTTAAAAAGATAATTTAATGAAAAAGATAGCTTTGGGAATATTTTTAATTCTTTTTTTTATTTTTTTGGCCTATTGTTTAAAAAGATATTTAAAAAGGCTATTAGCAAAGACCTTCCTGCCCAATAATGTAATAAATTTGATAAGTAATCTTCTTTTTTATTTAATTCTTTTTATCGGCTTTATTTATATTCTTAGTTATTTTAAAGTAAATCTTACTGGTTTAATTGCTGGTTTAGGGGTTACCTCTTTTGTTATCAGTTTTGCGGTTAGGGATTTTCTCAGTAATGTTGTTGCTGGTATTATTTTGATGGTTATGCGACCTTTTAAAATTGGTGACCAAATTGTTATTCAAAATTTTGAAGGGATAGTGAAAAGTATTACTTTAAGATATGTTATAATTGAGCGGAAGGAAGGTGATAAAGTTTTAATCCCTACCAGCAATACTTTAACCAGCCCAATTGTAGTTAAAAGTAAAGATTAAATTCATAATTGACTTTTCCTTTCTTTAAATTATAATAATTTAATCTGCGGGTATAGTGTAATGGTAGCACGAAGCCTTCCCAAGGCTTTAGTGGGGGTTCGAATCCCCTTACCCGCTTGAAAGATTATGAGAAATTTTTTAGTTATCATTTTTTTCTTTATTTCCCAAATATATCCTTTTAAAATCTTTTTTGATTATGATGATTGGGAATTAAAAGTTATTAAAGAACCAGCCGAAACTACCAAAGAAGATTGGAATTATTTAGTAAAAAGTTATTTGCGAACCTTAATTTACGATAGTGATAAAACTTTGGATGAGTTTTTACTTTTAAATCCCCGAATCGAAAGGCGATTTAACCATTTATCTTTAAATTGGCAAGAGACAAAAAGAAGTTTTTTGTCGGACGGTGGCGAGATTGTTGAATATTCTTTGTCTTTAAAACCACTTTTTTCTATATTTTCTTTGAAAACTGGTGGTGGAACACCAATTGGTCGTTTGGCTTGTCCTTTATGTAAAAGACCGTGGCCTGAAGATTTACCGGTTCCGGAAGGAGTAAAGCTTATTCCTTATGAAGAACCAAACATTTTTAAAGAAAATTATACCGGGATAATTATTGATGCGCGCCATCTCTCTTTAAAACCAGCACTTTTTTTTAAGGTTTATAACGAAGAATTAAAAGAGATTTATTCGGTTGCTTTTTGTGATTCTTTAAGTTTGTTAACCAATGGTCTCTGTTCGTATGTGAAAACTTTGGAAGAAGCCTTCAAACATCCAAAAGCCGGTAATTTTCCTTTATATATTTCAGCTTTAAAAACTACTGGTAAAAATAAATGTGACCTAATAATTGCTAATAAAGATGCTTTAACCCTCCATTCTTGTTTAAACAATATTAAACTATTAGAAAAATGTCGGGTAATAGTGGTTTATAAAGATGAGTCTCCCTCTGAAAGATAGTATCATTTATGGTCCGGTAAATAGTAAAAGGCTTTCCCGCTCTTTAGGAATTAATATTATTTCCAATAAAGAAAAAATCTGTAGTTTTAATTGTCTCTACTGCCAATATGGTTTGACCAAGAAATTTACCAACTTTTTTATAGGAATAAAAGAAGTGGAAGAAGCGTTAATCAACTTTTTTAAAAATCCCAAGAAAATTGATTATCTAACTTTTTCGGGAAATGGCGAACCGACAATCCATCCCGAATTTCCCGCGATTGTGAAAGTGGTGAAAAAAATCAGGGATAAATTTGCTCCCCAAATACCTATCGCCTTGCTTTCCAATTCTTCCAATATTTTAAATCTTTCTTTAGAAGCATTAAAAATGATCGATGTTAAAATTTTTAAATTAGATTGCGGTAATGAAGAACTTTTTCTTTTAATTAACCGACCATTAGTTAAAGTTTCTTTTAAAGATATTGTCAAAGGCTTAAGAAAAATTGCCCAGCAGTTTCCGATAACAATTCAAACGATGTTTATTGATTTTAAAGAAAAAAACAATTATGAAAAGGAAGCCCTAAAAGATTATATTAAAGTTATTAAAGAAATAAAGCCAGCTTTTATTCAAATCTATTCCTGTGACCGGCCAGTAGCCGTAAATGATGTGAAGCCAATTAGTAATGAAAAATTGAAAGCCCTGGAAGATTTTATAAATAAAAAAACAAAAATTTTGGTAAGGGCTTATTTAAATGTTCCTTTGGAGGTTCGTTTGGGAGGTCAAAAATGAAAATTTTACATATTATTTTTTCACTTTCAGTTTTAATATTAGGAATATTTTATCTTAAATTGGCAATCGCCAAGGCCGGTATTTGGACCTACCCTTTTAAAAGATATCGCCAATTTTCCTTTTTACTTTTCCTTTTGATATTAATTAGTTTTATCTTGGGGAAATTCATAAGAAATGTCCCAAGAATGCCTGGGCATAAGTTTTTAGGGATTTTAGTATTAATTATTTTCCTTTTAAGTTTAATCTGGGAAGAAAGAAATTATAAAAGAAGATTATTACCAGCACAAACCTGGCAACCCTATTTGACCCTATTAGGTTTATCTTTGATTATTGCTCAAGTTTTTTTGGTTTTATTCTCTTAATGAAACTTTTTTTATATTCTGATCCCCAGCTGAAAAATTTTTTACCCCTTACCTATTTAAGAGATTTTTCCGAGTTGCGGTTGGGTTTTTTTAAAATTATTGACTATTTTAAATTTTTATTTCCCCTTTTAGAAGTAGAAAAGATTGATAAAATAAAAAGAGAAAAAGGTCTTTATTTTCTTGTCCGTTTTTTACCAGCTAAAAAGATTGAGAATTTTAAAGAAAATCTTATCTTTAAATTTCAAAACCAAGTAGTTGGTTATCTGATTGTTGATGAGCAAGAAAAAGCAAAAGAAGAAGTTATTGATGGCTTTTTGTTAGAAAATCTTTGGGATTTGATTTGTTGTCAAAAGGAATTTTTACCAATCTGGCAAATACCTTTTTCTCCAGAACGTTTTTTGGACGATTTTTCTTTTAAAGTCTTTGGTAAAAAGGAATTGGTCTTTATTTCCCAAAAGGCAAAAATTTTAGGGGAGTTAATATTAAATACCGAAAAGGGACCAATTGTTATTGATGACGATGTTATCTTAAAAGGTTTTAACTATTTAGAAGGTCCTTTATACATTGATAAAAAAACAGTAGTTGATAATGGGAAAATCCGAGCTTACACCACGATTGGTTATGATTGCCGAATTTCCGGAGAAATTGAAGCGAGTATTTTTTTAGATTTTGTAAATAAACATCACGAAGGTTTTATTGGTCATGCTTATATTGGTGAATGGGTAAACTTGGGCGCTTACACCACCAATTCCGATTTGAAAAATAATTATTCGGAAGTAAAAGTAAAAATTAAAAGAAAGATTTACAACACGAAGATGCTAAAATTTGGTTGTGTTATTGGGGACCACACCAAAACGGCCATTGGTACTTTAATTCCTACCGGTGCTGTTTGGGGAATCTGTGTGAATATCAAAAAAGGTGGTCCTTGTGAAAAGTTTTATCCTTCTTTCTATTGGGACAAAAATAAAAAATGGGAATTTAAGAAGTTGATAGCCACCATCAGTAAGGTGATGGCTCGAAGGAACCGAACGTTGACGGAAGAGGAGATTAAGAAACTTAAAAAAATATATGAAGATAAAAAAAGACCAATATAGTTTTTCCTTAGGATTGGATATCGGCGGCACCAATATAAAAATGGGTATCGTGAGGGGAAATAAAATTATAAAGAAAAAGATTTTTAAAACCGAGAGAGATTTACCTAATAAGGAATTTGGCGATTATTTAATTGCTTTGATAAAAGATTTTATAAATGGATGCAAAATAGAAAAAATTGGTATTGGTATTGCTGGTTATGTTGATTATCAAAAAGGGGTTTTAAAATTTTCTCCCAATTTACCAAAATTAAAAAATTTCTCCTTAAAAAATTTTATAAATGAGAATTTAAAAATAAAAACCTTCGTTCTCAATGATGCCGATGCTACTGCCATTGGCGAATATTTTTATCACCGGAAATATAAAAATTTGGTTACCCTCACCTTAGGCACCGGCGTGGGCAGTGGGATAATAATGGCTAACAAACTAATTTATAATAGTGAATTTGGCCACACGATTTTGATTCCTCAAGGAGTTTTATGTGCTTGTGGAAAAAGGGGGTGCGTGGAAAGTTATTTAGGTACCTTTGGGATTTTAAGAATGGCGGAGAATTTATATAAAAGAAAAATAAAAGGGTTAACGCCAAAAATAATTTTTGAAAAAGCCAAAGCGAAAGATAGAATTTCTTTAAAAATTATTAAAAAATATGGTTTTTATTTAGGAATTGCTTTAAGCAATTTAGCCAATATTTTTAATCCAGAAATTATTATTTTAAACGGCGGTCTCAGTAATATGGGCAATTTACTTTTAAAATTTACTAAGCCCGTTTTAAAAGAAAATACATTTTATCAGCCGAAGATAAAAATCTCCAGTTTAAAAACTAACGCCGGAATTATCGGTGCGGTTAATTTTGATCGTTTTGGCGGAGGTGGGTAGGAATCGAACCTACCACAAGCCTTTTGGGCTTGCGAGCGGGTTTGAAGCCCGTCAGGCACACCAGCACCCATCCACCTCCCTTGAAAAATTATACAAAAGATTTTACCAAAATCAAGAAAAGTTTTATTTGAGTTATAACAATTAATCTTTTACCCGTTGGTTTATCGTTGACAATCTATTAAAAATAGTTATAATTTAAATCATGCCCAAAACTTTAATTATTTTTCCCACTTATAACGAAGCCGAAAATATCCGGGATATTATCAATGCCGTTTTAGCCATCTCTCCGGATATTGATGTTTTGGTGATTGATGATAACTCGCCGGATAAAACTTATGAGATTGTGGCCGAAATGGCGAAAGAAAATAAGCGAATAAATTTAATAAAAAGGGAAAGAAAATTGGGTTTAGGAACTGCTTATGTTCTCGGTTTTAAATATGCTATTGAAAAAAATTATGATTACTGTTTTGAAATGGATGCCGATTTTTCTCATAATCCGCAGGATATACCAAGATTTTTGGCTCTGATGGCTGAATACGATTTGGTAATTGGTTCGCGATATATTTCGGGCATTTCGGTGGTTAATTGGCCATTAAAAAGGTTATTATTAAGTTATTTTGCCAATATCTACGCGCGAATTTTTACCGGCTGTCCGATAAGGGATTTGACTAGTGGTTTTAAGTGTTACAAAGTATCGGCGCTAAAAAAAATTGATTTGGATAAATTAAAAATGGATGGTTATGCTTTTCAAATAGAAATCCATTGGCACTTCTGGAAAAATAATTTTAAGATAAAAGAAATTCCGATAATCTTTGTGGAAAGGCGTTCGGGAGAAAGTAAGATGTCAAAGCGGATTATTAGCCAAGCCTTCTTTTTTGTTTTGAGGCTCTTCTTTAAACGCCTTTTCAATCTTTAAAATTTGATAGCTTTCGTTATTAAATTCAACGATATCACCAATTTTTTTATTAATAAACTTTTCGCCGAAAGGCGAATTGTAAGCAATAATTGTCTCCTTACTTTCGTGGCTGGCAAAGCGAACATCAAAAGGGCCGAGGAGAATATACTCCCTTTCTTTTCCCGTATTTAATTCTTTTACTTTTATTTTTGTTCCGGGCATAACCGAGTGGCCATCAATTTTTGAAAAATCAATGGGACAAGCCATTTTTAATTCTTCGCTCAGACTTTTTATCCAGTTTAAAAGTCGGTTTCTTTCTTCTTTGGCAATTTTATATTCATAATTTTCACTCAAATCACCGTGACTTCTGGCTTTAGCCAAATCTTCAGCATTTTTCTTTAATTTTTCATTCAGAATTTTCAATTCTTCTTTGGCCCTTTCAATTCCTTTTATAGTATGGTAAACAACCTTTCGGCTTTCTCTTTCTAAGAGACTTTTTAAAGCTTCTTTTTCTGGTGGTTTAAGAACTGATAAGGAAAGGATTCTTTCTTTAACCGCCCGCAGCTCTTCTTCACTTATTTTTTCTTCTTCCAAAATTTTGAAAAGCATCTTTTTTAAGAAAGTGGTGTGTCCTTTTCTTTCTTTCAAAGCCAGCAGGTCAGCAATTCTTAAAATGATTTGGTAAATTTTAAACCTTACTTTTAAAAGATCAAGTTTATTTTTCAAAAGATAAACAAATTCGTCAATATTTTTAAGATAGGTATAAAAGATTTCTTCGACCGCTTCGTCGGCAACCACAATTTTATTTTTTACCGTCGTTAATTTTTTTTCTTTCTTTGGTAGCTCTTTAGTTTCTTTGGGTTCTTTTTTGGTTAAAGAGAAGTTGTTAAAAACAAAATTTATTGGCAATTTAACAATTTTATCTTCGTCAATTTTTTTTAATTCTACTTGGTCAAAAAGAAAATCATAGGCAAGAATTTGATAAGGTGAGTTTTCGTAATAGACAATCTTACCGCCAGAAAAATTGTATAAAAAATTATCCAATTTGTTAAGGGCATTTAAGAAATTATTTAACGGCGCATAAAAAATCTCGGCTTTTTCCAGAAATTTTATTTCCCTTTCCTCTTGATAAATTGTTTTTAAAATGTTAACCGTCTCTTTCCTTAATTCTTCATTGGGATTTAATTCAAATAACTTTTTTAAAATTTTTAATAAATCTTCCTTTCGGTTTAAAGAATAAAAATAATCTTTGGCCAAACGCAGGAAAGTTAATTTTAAATCAATCCGACTTTTCGGCAGGGTGTCGGTAATGGTTAAAATTAAAGTACTATCAATTTCTTTGTTTTCCGTAAAAAGATTTAAAAGGAAATTTTCTAATTCCGAAAAATTTTTCTGTTTTATGAGATTTTTTACTTCTTCCAAAAGTTCCATAAAGATAATTAATAATTATAGAAAGAATTGATATCTTAGTCAAGATTTAGAATTTAAAAAAATAAAGGCGTTTCTGGGCAATCTATTTTGAAGGGATGCCAGGCGAAAGGAGGAAGGAGTTATGAAGGGCTGCCCAGAAACGCCATCCTTTTTAGTAGTTGATAAGTTTCTTTATCTTTTTGCCATCTTCAATAAAGAAATAAATTCCTCGGGAAAGTTTTTTTCCTACTCTTCGGCCAAGGGTATTATAAATGATGATATCTTTTTTCTTTATTTTTTCTCCAGCAATCGTCTTTAAAGAGGCAACACCTTTTTTCGTTGTCGCCCTTTTTATTCCATAAAGTTCGGCCGGCGGGATAAACAGCCAGAGTTCCAGAGTTTTATTTCCTTTTAAGGCGTAAATCCAGCCATTCACATAAACTAAAGCACCACCATCTTTTACTTTCTTATTAGAAGGTTCAAGAGGAAGTGGCTCCAAGTACTCCCATTGGTTATTTTGGATATCGTAGAAACAGAATTCATTAGTGTTATTTCCTTTGAAGGCATAGATATATTTTTCGTTGTCGGTTGTTAAAGCTGCTCCTGGACCACAGGTCTTCTTTTTTACTCCGCCCGGAGTAAAAAAAGGCAATGGCTCTTTTTCTTCCCAGGAATCGGTATAAACATTATAACAATAAAATTCATTGCTTTTACCTTTTAAGAAATAGAGATATTGATTTTGAAAATTGCCCAAAGCACTTCCTTTTACTGCTCCCTTACCTAATCTTCCTTTAGGAATATCTTTTAAGAAAATAAAGGTATCCTTTTCCAGATCATAAGCAAAAAATTCGCATGTGCCGCCACCAGGAGTAATATAAAGGAATTTACCTTTTTCATTTTCTAAATAAACAATAGCCGCCCCCTCTTTTACTTTTTTCGGTAGGTTTTTTAACCTTTCCCAATTTTTTGTCTCTAAATCGTAGGCATAGAATTCATTAGTGCCGTTTCCTTTTAAGAGATAGATTCTATTATTACCACTGGTTAAAGCCCCTCCTTTCACCCCTTTATTTTTCTCTCCTTTGGGAATATCGGTTTCTTTATACCATTTGTCAAAATGGGGATGGTATTTATAAAATTCAAAAGATTTATTACCTTTGGTTGCGTAGATGTAATTATCAATGAAGGTTAAAGCCGCACCGCTACCAACCTTTTTGGGATTGTATTCTAAAATGGGCATATCCCTTCTTAATACCCAACCGGAAAAGCCGGGTGGCGGCACATACGGTTTTTTGCCTAAGAAATTGCCAGTTAAAGTATCATTAGTAGGATTTTGGTCATAGAGATTACTTAAATAGGTAACCACAAGGAAATTACCTTCCTCAATTGGGAAAGGCGGAAAACTTACGATTCTTTCTTCATCCTCACCCAAGGCATAAACATCAGCTTTTTGAGAATAGGCCAGTTCGCTTTCTTTTAAAATATTAAAAGTTATGGAAAAAGTTTCCGTATGATAACCATAATTTTTAATTTTTACTTGCGGTGAGACCATAATTCCTTCTTCGTACTCACCGGTGGGAGCTAAAATCTCAACCAAGCCAACATCGCGAAAGCCACCTAAAAAATCGTTATCGGAATAGAAGTAGTTAGTTTTTTCGTTATTGCTTAAGTCCATATCATTTTCCAAAATGGCTTTCATTATAATTTGGTAATCACCTTCATTCACATTAAAAGGCTCAAAGGCAATCTCTTTTGAATTAAATTTTTCTATTGAAAGGGAAAGGGTATCGCCATAAACCAATTGGTCATCTTTATAAATAAGGCAGATACCAGTAAATTCTTCGTCACAATTACCGCAATTCTCAAAAATTCCTACCGGGGTAACCCATCCTTGAGGCACATAACCAACTGGATAAACAATTTCTTTTATTCCCACATCATGATAATCATTTGCTGGAATTAAAACATTTTTTTCCAGTTGGTCATTATAGGGATTTTTATCCAAAGAAAAGATAGTTTTAGCAATTACCTGATATTCACCAACGGAAGCTAGCCACTGATTACTGGCAGTTATTTTTAATGTTTTATTGGCTTCTAAATAGAGATTATCAATTATTGTGTAATAAACTGGTTGGTTATTGCTATTTTTAATGGCGATTTCTAAACTAAAATTGTTGGCATCTTCTTGTCCAAAATTCTTAATCACCACTTCCGGATAGATTGGCCCGGGATTTTCAATCTTTCTGGGACTAACAATTTCTATCACGCCGACATCATAAGGTGTTAAAGCAACTCCGGAGACATCATCAATGTAACAGGAATTAACACCAAATAAGCCAACATTACGGAAAGCAATAAAAATCGGAATTGAATCAAAATTGTTTAACGGGACTACTCTTAAGGCATACTCGCGATTGCGAAAACCAAAGGCATCAACACGGGTATAAAAATTTTCTGGTTTGTTTCCTGATATTGATACCCATATTTCTAAGGATTCCGAAAAGTTTTTGTTATGGGCACGATAATAAAATTTTAAAGTATCCTTTCCCGGGACAGGAAAAATTTGGGGGGTTATTAACCAATCATCATTTCTCCTATTTTGCTTTTCAAATCTACTTCGGGCACAAGCGGGTGGGGTATAATTTTTTGCTGGCGAACGACGCCAACAGACTATTCCATTATCCAAATTGTAAATTTGCCAACCTTCGGGAGGAAACTTTTTATCACTAAAGCTCTCATTAAGAAGATTTGCCCAAAGAAAAGGAATAATTATTAAACTTAACCATATTATTTTATTTTTGGCTTTCATCACACACCTCCTGTTAGTTTCCGAAGATTCTTTTTCTCTTCCCCTCTACTAATATTATAACAAAAATTTTAAAAATGTCAATAATTATAAGACTTTAAGATATCTTTTTCCGGGAAGTTCTTTTACTAAGCCTTTCATTTCCATTAAAAAGAGGATTTCTAAAACCTCTGAGATTGGCTTATTTAATTTTTCCCCTATTTCATCTATATAGATTGGTTCTTTTAAGAGCTCTAAAATCTTTCTCTCTTCTTCATTCACTTCAATTGCTATCCCCATCTTTTTTAATTCCCTTTTGAGGGGTAAGGCCAGTTCTTCAATAATATCTTCAACCTTCGTTACTATCTTGGCTCCTTCTTTTAGCAAACGATTAGTTCCTTCACACTCCTTTTTAAAAATCGGTCCGGGACAGGCAAAAACTTCCAGACCGTAATTTAATGCCCATTCACAAGTATTTAATACTCCGGAGGCAATTGGGGCTTCAACCGCTACCACTCCTAAGGAAAGACCGGCAATAATCCGATTTCGGTTGGGAAAATTATACTTTTCCGGAGGGGTACCTAAGGGAAATTCGGAAATGAGTGCTCCCTTTTCAACAATTTTTTCAGCCAATCTTTTATTTTCTGGTGGATAAATAATATCAAGGCCACAACCCAAAACGGCAATCGTTCGACCATTATTTTCAATTGCTCCTTCGTGGGCTTTGGTATCAATACCTTTGGCTAAACCACTAATGATAGTTATCCCATAATCACTCAACTCTTTCGCTAAACGATAGCTAACCATTCTCCCATAATCGCTGGCTTTTCTCGTCCCAACAATGGCAATTGCCAAACTATCCTCTTCGCTCATCTTTCCCCGAATAAATAAAATTGGTGGACAATCTTCAAATCGTAAAAGATTTTTTGGGTAATTTTCATCCAAAAAAGAAACAATATTAATATTTAATTTTTCACAAATTTTAATTTTTTCTTCAATCTCTTTATTTATCCCTTCTTTGAGATAAAAAATAATCTCCTCATCAATCCCGGGTATTTTTTCCAATTCTTCTTTGGTAGCTTTTAATATTTTATTAACATCTTTAAAATGGTTTAAAAGGTTTTTTATTTTCCTTTCAGTCAGTTTGGGGATACTACTTAAGATAAGATAATTGATTTCTTTATCCAGCATTTACCAACTTTTCTTTGATAAAGGCAATTAATTTTTCAATGTTAATCTTTTTTAAAGCGGAGATGTAGAAAGTGGGGTAGGAAAAAGAGAAAGAAGGAAGTTCGGAAACCAAATCAATCTTATTGATAACTATTCCCAAGGTTTTTTTTAACAGCTCGGGATTATATTTTTCAATTTCGGAATACAATATCTGGAAATCTTCGATGGGGTTTTGGGTAATATCCAAAATAAACAATATCATTTTACACCTTTCAATATGTCTTAGAAATCTTAAACCCAATCCTTTACCAGCACTGGCTCCTTTAATAATTCCTGGTAAATCGCAGGCAGTAATTTTGAAATAATCGCTTTCCAATACTCCTAAATTAGGGGTTAAAGTGGTAAAGGGGTAGGGAGCAATTTTTGGTTTGGCATCCGATATTGCTTTTAATAAGGTTGATTTACCCGCATTAGGCAAACCAACAAAACCGACATCGGCGAGCAATCTTAAAACCAATTTCAATTTCACCCTTTCGCCTTCTTTCCCTTTTTCGGCGTATCTTGGTCTTTGGTTAGTTGGTGATTTAAAATGGGTATTGCCTCTACCGCCTTTACCGCCTTTAGCCACTAAAAGAATTTCGTTAGGTTTCAAAATTGAACCCAAATAGGTATATCCCTTTTCTTCCTCATACTTATAAACATCTGTTCCCAAAGGTACTTTTAAAAAAATATCTTTTCCTTTTTTCCCGTGCTGGTTTTTCCCCTTGCCGTTTTCACCATTCTTGGCTTTATAATGATATTGGTATTGAAAATCGGCTAAGGTATTTAACCTTTCATCGCCGATGAGATAAACATTACCACCATCACCACCGTCACCACCGGCGGGGCCGCCTTTTGGTAAATATTTTTCTCTTAAAAAGGCAACACAACCATCACCGCCTTTACCGCCTTCACAAAGGATTTCCACTTCATCAATAAACTTTATTCTCCGCATGAAGAAAATTTAGCTTTTAAAGCTTTTTCTACGCACAAAGGAACAAACTTTTTTAAACAGCCACCGTATTTAGCAATCTCTTTTACCAAGGAAGCGGAAAGAAAGATATATTCGGGTGAAGGAACAAAAAAAATAGTCTCCAATTCGGGTAATAGTTTTCTGTTAGTTAATGCCATTTGAAATTCGTAATCAAAATCACTAACCGCTCTTAATCCCCTTAAAATGGCAAATACCCCCAGCTGCTGGCAGAAATCTATCAGTAAAGAATTATAACCATAAACACTAACATTTTTTAAATTTAACTCTTCAACCGCTTCTTTTGCTAACTTTATTCTTTCTTCCCAACTAAAGAGTGGTCTTTTTTCTTCCCTTTTCGCAACGGCCACAATCACTTCGTCAAAAATTTCCTTTGCCCTTTTTATCAAGTCAAGGTGACCATTAGTAATGGGATCAAAGCTTCCGGGATAAATTATTTTTTTTATTTTCATTCTTCACCTCCGAAAATGGTTATTTTAGTATCGCCATAAATTTTTTCCTTGACGATTTTAAATCCTAAATCTTTAAAATCAAAATTTTTGTAACTTTCAATTACTATCATTCCCTTTTTATTTAATAAATCTCTCTCTTTTATCAATTTGAGCGTCCGGGCATAATAATTTTTAAAATAGGGTGGGTCAAGGAAGATGAGGTCAAATTTTTTATCGGTCTTCTTTAAAAAAATAAAAACATCCATTAAATAGGCATAACAATTAGCTAAGCCATTAATATTTCTTTTTAAATACTGATAAACCTTTTTGTCCTTTTCCACAAAATGAACCTCCTTGGCACCGTAAGCAAGGGCAGTAATTCCGATACTGCCGCTCCCCGCAAAGAGGTCGGCGATTATTTTACCTTTTACCTCTCTACCGATAATGTCAAAAAGGGCTTTTCTTATTTTATCCTGGGTTACCCTTAATCTTCCTTTGGGGAAAAGAATTTTTTTCCCTTTAAGACTACCCGCATGGATTTTTACCATTAAAAAATTATACTCACCCCTTAAAAGAATTCAATTTGACTTTTAATAATTTAGAAGTATATTATTTAAAATGGCCAAATATGTGATCATCACTGGTGGTGTCGTCAGTTCCTTGGGAAAGGGAATTGCTACCGCTTCTATTGGTCTTTTATTAAAGGTTAGGGGTTTTGCGGTAAATCCTTTAAAGTTTGACCCTTATATTAATGTTGATCCGGGGACAATGAATCCTTACCAACACGGTGAAGTTTTTGTTACCGAAGATGGTGCGGAAACTGACTTGGATCTTGGTCATTACGAAAGATTTTTAGATGTCAATTTGAGCAGTGATAATAATGTCACTGCTGGTCAAGTTTATCTTTCCGTAATTGAAAAAGAAAGGGAAGGAATTTTTCTCGGGGGTACAATTCAAGTTGTTCCCCACATCACTAATGAGATTAAAGAGCGCATCAGAAAGATTGCTAATGACCACGATGTTATTTTGGTCGAAATTGGCGGGACAGTCGGTGATATTGAAAGTTTGCCTTTTTTAGAAGCGGTTCGGCAATTGCGCTTAGAAGAGGGAAAAGAAAATGTTTTGTATATTCATCTTACTTTGGTCCCGTTTATTAAAAGTGCCAATGAATTTAAAACCAAGCCAACCCAGCATTCCGTTAACGAATTAAGAAGGATTGGTATTCAGCCGGATATTATCCTTTGCCGCACCGAAAGACCTTTGCCGAAAGAAGCCAAAGAGAAGATTGCCCTTTTTTGTAATGTGACTAAAGAAGCGGTGATTGAAGGTATTGATACCGATAATATTTATAAAATTCCTTTGATTTTCCGAGAACAAAATTTAGACTGGCTTATCTGTCAATTCCTTTCTTTACAAACCAAAGAGATAAATCAAAAGATCTGGCAAAATTGGTTAGCCTTTGTTAACAAACTGGAAAATCCTCAAGGTGAAATCACTATCGGAATTGTTGGTAAATACACCTCTTTAAGAGATGCTTATAAAAGTGTTATTGAAGCTATTAATCATGCCGGTGGTTATTTTTCTTTACTGCCAAAAATTAAATGGATTGAAGCTACTGATTTGGAAGAGGAGGTTAAGAAAAAAGGTAAAGGGGTTTTAGAAGAATATTTCGCCGATGTTTCCGGGATAATTGTTCCCGGTGGTTTTGGCGCGCGGGGAATTGAAGGTAAAATTTTGGCTTGTGAATATGCCCGAAAAAATAATCTTCCCTTTTTAGGACTCTGTGTGGGTTTGCAATGTGCGGTAATTGAATTTGCGCGTAATGTTCTTTTATTAAAAGATGCCCATTCGCAAGAGTTTGACCCTCATACCAAAAATCCAGTAATCCATCTTTTAGCCAGTCAAAGGGAGATAAAGAGAAAAGGTGGCACGATGCGTCTGGGTGCTTATCCCTGCTTATTAAAAGAAGGCACGATTGCCTATGAGGCCTACCAAACAAAAAAAGTGTACGAAAGGCATCGCCATCGCTACGAAGTTAATAATCAATACTTAAATCTTTTGGAGAAAAACGGAATGGTAATAAGTGGTCTTTATGAAAAAGAAGATTTGGTAGAAATTATTGAATTAAAAGACCATCCCTTTTTTGTTGCTACCCAATTCCATCCCGAATTTAAATCCCGACCGTTAAGACCCCATCCTTTATTTTTGAAATTTGTCGAAGCGTGTCGTCAAAAATCTTAAAAGTCTTATTCTTTCTCAGTGGTTTTTTTTATTTTCTTTTTAAAAGGAAATATCAAAAAGAAATTAGGGAGAATTACTTTTATCTCTTTGAGAAAAAGAAATTCCCCTTTTCTTACTATTTAAAAAATCTTGCCGAAAATTTATCAACGATGGTGGTGGTTAATAAAAAGCAGGCTTCTTTAATATTTGACAAAATTAAATTTTTAGGTGATAATATTATAAAAGGAAGGGGAGGAGTAGTGGTAACTTTTCATTACGGAATATACGAATTATTACCTTTAATCTTTTCCCAAAGAGGTTATAAAACGGCCATCGTTTATTCACCCCAGAGAAATCCTCTTTTAAACCGTATCCTTTTAAAGCTGAGAAGCAAGAAAACACCAAAACTTTTAAAAAATTTAAAAGAAATTAAAGAAGCCTTAAAGGAAGGTTATTTGGTCGGTTTTGCCATTGATAATGTCCATAAAGGAAGATTGGTTCTTTTAAGAGAAATCTTACCTCATTTGAAAGTTTCTTCTTCTCCTTTTATTATCGCCCAAAGGTTTTCCTATCCCCTTTATTTTGTTTTGATAAGAAAAAACGAAAAGGATTACCAGGTAGTGATAAAAAAAGGTTTTTCGCCTTTATTTGTTAAAGAAGAATTGAAGAAAAATATTTTTGATTGGGTTTTATGGGAAAAATAAAGATTATTTTTTTGTTTTTAATAATAATGCTTTTTTGCGAGAAAAAAAATGAAGAACTGGAAAAGAAAAAAAAGCTACCTTCCCAGATTACTACCAATTTAGAATTGGTAGAAAGCACTACTGGTCGAAAGGTTTTCAAACTATTTGCTTCCAAAGCATTACTTTTTGATGAAGAGAAAGTTATTTATGTCTATCACCCCATAGTTTATTTTTTTGATGAGCAGAAAGAAATTACCGCAATTTTAGAATGCGATTCGGGTATCGTTGACCAGAAAAATTATAACCTTTGGGGTTTTGGTTCCTTAGTGGTGAAAACCCGTGATTCTACTTATCTTTTTTGTGATTCCTTAAGGTGGGATAATCAAAAGCAGATGATCTTTACCAATTCGGTGGTGCGGATTAAAAACGAAAATGGGGAAATTGAAGGCATCGGTTTAGAAAGTGATGCTGGTCTTTCTAAAATTAAAATCTTAAAGGCCGTAAGTGGTGTTGGTAAATGATTTGGCTAATTTTTTTTATCTTTAATTTTCAATTGAAAGCACCGACGACGGAATTTGTAAATCGTGACGGAAAAAGGCTAACGGTTTTCCCTTCGGGAATTGAGATTTATGAAGAGAAAATGAAAGTGATGGCCAATTATGGTGAATTTGACCCGCAAGAAAAAATTTTTCTCTTTAAAGATTCCGTACGCTTTTTTTTAACTAAAGATACCGGTTATACCAGTATGGCAATTTATAAATTAAAAGAAAAAAAATGGGAAATGCCCGCTTTTAATTTTTTAATCATCTATCCGCAAGCTCAAGAAAGGCTCACCATTAAAAGCGAAAAAGCCACCTACGATTGGGAGAAAGAAATTTTATTTTTAGAAAAAGGAGAAATAAAATTGAAAAACAAGCTAAAACTTTTGGGCGAAAAAATAGTGATTGACAATAAAAAAAATTTTCTTTATTCTTATTTAACAACCAAGGTGATGAATTATCTTAACGAAGAAAAACTAAATAACTTTTTAACGTGCGAAACACTTTTTTACGATTTTAAAAATGATACCGGCGTCGCCAAAAGTAAAGTGAATTATACGAACACACTTTCGCAAGTATTTGGGGATTGGGCGACTTTTGTTTTAGAAAAAGAGGAGATTAAAGAGGTGATATTTAGAAATAAAGTTTTACTTTCTTGGAAAAGGGAAGCAGAAAAAATGGAATTGGCTTGTGAAAAGCTAAATTTTTTCTTCGATAAAAATGATTTAAAAATGGCGGTTGGCGAAAATATTTTTGCGGGTAAAATTTATCTAAAAAGAAAATGACTTTGTTAGTTGAGAATGTTGCTAAAAAATATGGTAACCGGTACGTAGTGAAAGCTATTAATTTGCAGATAAAAAAAGGGGAAGTGGTTGGTCTTTTGGGTCCCAATGGCGCGGGGAAGACAACTACTTTTCATATTATTATGGGATTTGTCAAACCCGATGTTGGTAAGGTAATGCTTTTTGATAAGGAGATTACCAAACTGCCTTCTTACGAAAGAGCCCGATTGGGTATTAGTTATTTGACCCAAGAACCATCGGTATTTTTAAAATTAAGTGTGGAAGATAATTTAAAGGGGATAATGGAACTTTTGGGCTATAAAAAGGAAGAGTGCGAAGAAAAAGTGGATTTTTTGTTAACCAAACTGGGTCTTTCCTATTTACGAAAAGAAAAGGCAAAAAATCTTTCGGGCGGGGAAAGAAGGAAGTTAGAGATTGCTCGGGCTTTAACTATTCGTCCCCATTTTCTTTTATTAGACGAACCTTTCACGGGTATTGACCCAATATTTCGGAGCGAAATTCAGGAAATAATTTTGGATTTAAAGGCTGAAGGCATCGGCATTTTAATAACGGACCACAATGTTCGGGAAACTTTAGAGATTACTGACCATTCCTATCTTATTTATGCCGGCGAGATTTTATTCTCCGGCTCAAAAGAGGAATTGATTAATAACGAAAAGGTGAGGGAAGTTTATTTAGGAGAGAGGTTTAGACTATGAGGCAAGAAATTCGGTTAGAGCAGAAGCTTATCTTAACTCCGCAACTGCTTTTAAATTTGAAACTTTTGGCTTTGCCCCTTTTGGATTTGGAAACCGCCATTGAGCAAGAAATTTTAACCAATCCTTGTTTAGAAATTGAAGAAGAGAAAGCGGCGGAAGAAGAAAAGGAGAGTCCCAAAAAAGAAAATGATGATGAGTTTTCCCTTGAAGATTTGCTACCCGAAGAGAATTATGGACTTCCCGGTAAAAGCGTGGAAGATGACCTTTTTGATGTTGCCAATCCAGCACCGGTATCGGCCATTGATGAAATTTTGAAAAGATTGCGGCAAAAGCTTAAAAGCGAAGATTATCCCATTGCGGAATTTCTTTGTAATTGTTTAGACGAAGACGGCTTTTTAGAATTTCCGGTCGAAGAGATTGCCCAAAATTTGGGTATCACCGAAGAAAAAGTGGAAAAGATTTTGGAAATAATGAAAACCATTGAACCGGGTGGTATCGGTGCGGCCAATTTAAAAGAAGCCTTAATCTGCCAATTAAAATTGAAAGGTTTTAGTGAAGATTCCATTGAGATAAGAATGTTAACCGAATGTGAAGATTTAGTAAAAAATAAAAATTATCAAAGAATCGCCGCCAAATTAAAAACTAATGTTTTGCGAATAAAAGAGGCTTTTAATAATCTGGCAAATTTAGAACCTCGACCATTAAGAAGATACGGTTCGCAAAAACCTGATTATATTATTCCCGATTTTAAAGTTTATATTGAAGGGGAGAATATCTATTTTGAACTTAACGAAGAAAATCTTCCCCGATTGAAAATTAATAACTATTATAAAGAAATTTTATTAAACCAAAAGAATTACGAAAAAGAGCAGGTCGAGTTTGTGAAAAATAAGTTTAAAAACGCGGTGATGTTTATTCGGGCGATTGACCAACGAAGAGAGATTTTGCGAAAAATTATGGAATATATTATTGAAAATCAGCGGGATTTCTTTTTGGTAAGTCGGGAAATTATTAAACCCTTATCAATCAAAGAATGCGGTCAAAAGTTGGGTATCCATCCTTCTAATATTTCGCGGGCAATCGCTGGTAAATATTTGGAAACCCCTTTTGGTATTTTCCCCTTGCGCTCCTTTTTCTCTTCGGGAATGGGCGAGACTTCAAAATCAACTATTAAGGCGAAAATAAAAAATTTAATTGCTAACGAAGATAAAAATCATCCTTTAACGGACGATGAAATTTGTGAGAAATTAAGAGCAATGGGAATAAATATTAAAAGAAGAACGGTCGCCAAATATCGCCAAGAATTGAATATTCCGAAAGCCAGTGAAAGAAAAAATAAATGGTAATTGGTACTGCCGGTCACATTGATCACGGGAAATCAGCCTTAGTGAAGGCCTTAACGGGTTACGACCCGGACCGTTTAAAAGAAGAAAAGGAAAGAGGAATGACCACCGATTTAGGTTTTGCCTTTTATGGTGATAAGGCAACGATTATTGATGTTCCTGGTCACGAAAAATTTATTCGCCATATGGTTGCTGGTGCCTACACCATTGATTTATTACTTTTAGTGATTGCGGCTAATGAAGGGATAAAGCCCCAGACAATTGAACATCTTAATATTGCTCAACTCTTAGGAATAAAAGAAGGTATTGTGGTGTTAACCAAAAAAGACCTGGTTAGTGAAGCGGAGTTGAAAAATTTAGAAAAAGAAGTTAGGGAATTTCTTTTTCAAAAAAATTATTTAACTTCCGCACCAATTGTCTCTTTTTCGGCCGTTACTAATGAAGGCTTAGAAGATTTGAAAAAATTGCTTGATGAGAAGTTGGCAAAAATTACTCCCCGAAAAAAAGAAAGGGGGATATTTTTTATGCCGATTGATCGCGTCTTTACCATCAAGGGTTTTGGTACGATTGTTGCTGGAACTATTCTTTCCGGAGTAGTAAATATTGGTGATAATTTAGAACTTCTACCGCAAAAGGTAATTGTTCGGGTTCGGGGTATTGAAAAGCATAAAAAACAATTCTGTCAGGCTCAGATTGGTGAACGGGCAGCCTTGAATCTTTTAGGTGTGGAAAAAGAGATAATTGAAAGAGGCAATGTTTTAGCAACACCTAACATTTTGGAGCCAACCATTACCGTGATTGGCTGGTTAAAAATTTTAGCCGATTCACCAGTTTCCTTAAAAAAAAGGAGTCCTGTGAAATTTCATCTGGGGACGAAAGAGACAATGGCCAAGGTTAATCTAATTTTAAAAGAAGAACTAAAACCAAAAGAAGAAGGTTTGGCTATTTTTCATTTAGCCGAACCAATTGTGGCTAATCCCTATGACCCCTTTATTATTAGAAACTTCAGTTTAAATATCACGGTTGGCGGTGGTTATCTTCTTTTAAATTATAACCCCTTTCAAAAATTTACTGAAGATACTATCGCCATCTTAGAAAAATTGAAGAGCGAAAACGAAAGCGCTCGCCTTTTAGGTTTTATTAATCTGTCAACCCCAAAGGGAATAAAGATAGAAGATTTACAACTTTTTACCGGAATTGATAAGGAAAAGATAAAAAGGATTATTGAAGAACTTATAAGAGAAAAAAAGATAATAGAAATAAAAGATAGTTATTACCCCTTAGAAAAATTTGAAGAATTAAAAAATAATATCTTAAAAATTATCGAAACCTATCACCAAAAATTTCCTTACCGAAAGGGAATGAAAGAAAGTGAATTAAAAAAGCGGTTAACCTATTTAAATGAAGAGCTAATTATTAAAGCCCTTACTGACTTAATTAACGAAAGGAAAATAAAAAAGGAAGGTAATTTTTTAAGCCTTTTTAGTTTTCAAATAAAATTAAGCGAAAAAGAAGAAGATTATTTAAAAATGATTGAAAAGGAATTTTTAAAGCGGGAATACACCCCGCCGGATTTTTTAGAAATAAAAGAGCTTTTAAAAATTGATGAAAAAATTTTAAAAAAATTATTCACCATTTTATTAGAAAACGAAATTCTTATTAAGATTGATGATATTTATTTCCATCAGCAAACAATGGAAAAGGCCTACGAAATCTTAAAAAGTAACTTTTTTAAAAAACCAATCACGGTGAGCGAATTTCGTCAAATTTTAAAAACAACGAGAAAATATGCTTTACCCCTACTTCATTATTTTGATAATAAAGGAATTACCGAAAGGAAGGGAGATATTCGCTATTTAAAATTATGAAAAAAAATGGAAAAGTTCAGGGTGTTTTTTATCGGGATTTTACGAAAAGGTTAAATATTTATGGTTGGGGAACAGATTTTCCCATCTTTACTTTTTCCTTCATCAGCTATCTGATAACGAAAAAGAGACTGATTATCTTACCAATTTTTCATCTTGACTTTTTTTAAATTTTGTTATATTACGGAAAAAAGAGAAAACCGCTAAGGGGCGAGAGAGTTAAGCGGAAGTTAATCGTTGTGAAGTAGCCCGAAGAATAAGAGGAGACACCCAGGAATTCTCGGGGCTTTTTTATTTTCTTAGCCAATATTTCCCATTTCAATAATGGTGTTCAATCAGAGATAAAGAGCTTAAGGAACTTTCCATTGAATATTATACCGGCAAAAGATTATCTGAAGATTGCCTACCGCTTACCGGTGAAAATAACTGCTAAATTGACACTTTATAATACCATTGGTGGCGTTGTCTATCAAGCAAAGAGTGATAATGGCTACTTTTTGATTGAAACCAAGAAATTATCAACCGGCATCTACATTATCAAGTTTAATGCGAATGAATATAAGGCGACAAAAAAGTTGGTAATCCACTAAAGCCTTATAATCCTAAGAGGAAGGGGTGGGAATTTTTTCCCGCCCCTTTTATTTTAATATCTTTATTTTACTATTGATTTTTTTTAAAATTTGTTATAATTTTACCAATAGAAACTGGTGATTTAAAATTATGAAAAAAAGGGTTCACATTTTTGTTAGTGGAAAAGTTCAAGGTGTTTTTTATCGGGATTTTACGAAAAGGCAGGCAAAAAGGCTAAATATTTATGGTTGGGTAAGAAACCTTTTGGATGGTCGGGTGGAGGTGGTGGCTGAAGGTGAGGAAGAGGATTTAAAAAAATTTATCGAAGAACTTAAAAAAGGACCACCAGCTGCCAGGGTTTTCGATATTAAAATTGATTGGCAAGAACCAACTTTTGAATTTACTGACTTTGAGATAATTTATTAATCCTCAAGGGGACTATTTAGGGAACTATTCGGGGGATAGGATATTTTTAACTTTGACTTTTCTTATTTTTTAACTTAGTTTTTTTAATCTCTTTAAATATTTTGCCTTTCCTTTTTCTTACTTCTTTTCTCATATAGATAATAACGAAAAGAGGGAAATTATCTTACCCCTAATTTTCAACTTGACTTTTTTAAAATTTTTTATTATCTTTTTCTTATGAAAAAAGGATTAGAATACATTTTTACTGGTTTGATTTTAATTGTTCTTGGTTTAACTTTTTCTTTACGGACCTTAGGAATAATCTCGGGAGAAGATTGGTGGGCCTATTTTCTTTTGGGTTTAGGGATTGTCTTTTTTATTGACGCCTTTTTAAGGTCATTAATCTTAAAGAAAAGGGTTATCGGTCGGATTATTGCTGGTAGCATTTTGGCCGTGATTGGTATCGGAAAAATCCTTTCTTTAAAAGAATGGTTTTTCTACTTCCTTTTAATCCTCGGTTTAATTTTGGTTATTATTGGTGCCCTTAATATTAGTAAGAAAGAGACAATTTGACAGAAAAGAAAAAAATGTTATAATTTTTAAAGATGGTAGTTTTTTTAAGGAAAAAATTTCGCTTGACTTTTCCCCAAAATTTTGCTATATTATATATAAGATAAAATTGCTCTTTGAAAATTGGGAAGTGTGCCTTGAATGATAAGTGGCCCCCAAAATATTTCGCATGGAGGGTTTGACTGTGGCCCAGGACTAACGCTGGCGGCGTGTCTTAGACATGCAAGTCGTGCGGGCTGGATAATGGTAGCAATACCATTATCCAGTTTAGCGGCGAACGGGTGAGTAATACAAGAGTAACCTGCCCTTGGGAGGGGGATAACGGGTCGAAAGGCCCGCTAATACCCCATATAATCCCTGAGGCGCATGCCTTGGGGATGAAAGGTGGCCTCTGGTTTTCCATGCTACCGCCCAAGGAGGGGCTCTTGGCCTATCAGGTAGTTGGTGGGGTAACGGCCCACCAAGCCGATGACGGGTAGCCGGCGTGAGAGCGTGACCGGCCACACGGGGACTGAGACACGGCCCCGACTCCTACGGGAGGCAGCAGTCTAGAAAATTGGGCAATGGGCGAAAGCCTGACCCAGCGACGCCGCGTGGGGGATGAAGGCCTTCGGGTCGTAAACCCCTGTCGTGAGGGACGATGTCCCTTTGGGCGAATAGTCCAAAGGGATGACGGTACCTCAGGAGGAAGCCCCGGCTAACTACGTGCCAGCAGCCGCGGTAAAACGTAGGGGGCAAGCGTTGTCCGGAATCACTGGGTGTAAAGGGTGTGTAGGCGGGTCCAAAAGTTGGCTGTGAAAGCCCTCGGCTCAACCGAGGAGTTGCAGCCAATACTTTGGACCTAGGGGACGGGAGAGGCCAGCGGAACTCCCGGTGTAGCGGTAAAATGCGTGGATATCGGGAGGAACGCCGATGGCGAAGGCAGCTGGCTGGAACGTTCCCGACGCTGAAACACGAAAGCTGGGGGAGCAAACAGGATTAGATACCCTGGTAGTCCCAGCCCTAAACGATGTGGACTAGGCGTTGGGGGCAACCCCAGTGCCGAAGCTAACGCGTTAAGTCCACCACCTGGGGACTACGGCCGCAAGGCTAAAACTCAAACAGATTGGCGGGGGCCCGCACAAGCGGTGGATGATGTGGTTTAATTCGATGCTACGCGAAAAACCTTACCTGGGCTTGACATGCGGGTAGTAGGAGCCCGAAAGGGTGACGAGCGGGAATTTTTCCCGCAGCCCGCACAGGTGCTGCATGGCTGTCGTCAGCTCGTGCCGTGAGGTGTATGGTTAAGTCCTGCAACGAGCGCAACCCCTGCCCTTAGTTGCCACCCTGTCCGATAAGGACAGGAGCACTCTAAGGGGACTGCCCGGGTTAACCGGGAGGAAGGTGGGGATGACGTCAAGTCAGCATGGCCTTTATGCCCAGGGCTACACACGTCATACAGTGCCCGCTACAACGGGACGCGAACCCGCGAGGGGGAGCAAATCCCTAAAAAGCGGGCATGGTTCGGATCGCAGGCTGCAACCCGCCTGCGTGAAGATGGAATCGCTAGTAATCGCGGATCAGCATGCCGCGGTGAATACGTTCCCGGGCCTTGCACACACCGCCCGTCACGCCATGGGAGTCCGCAATGCCCGAAGTCCCTAAGGTAACATTAGGGACGAAGGCAGGGCGGATGACTGGGGCGAAGTCGTAACAAGGTAGCCGTACGGGAACGTGCGGCTGGATCACCTCCTTTTACGAGACAACTATCATTCAAGGCACACTTCTTTTATTTAAATTTTTTATAATTTTTGAAAAATGAGCAGTTTAGTAAGATTTGGGGTTTCTTTGGAAGAGAAGTTGTTAAAAAGATTTGATGAATTTATTAAAAAGAAAGGTTATAATAATCGTTCCGAAGCAATTCGCGACCTCATCCGCCAAAAAATTGTCACCGAAGAATGGGATGAAGATAAGGAAGTTGTGGGAGTTATCGTGTTAGTTTATGACCATGAGAAAAGAGAACTTCCTGATGAATTAATTGATTTTCAACATAAATATTGTTATAATATTATTTCGTCAATGCATATTCATTTGGATGAACATAATTGTTTAGAAACCATAATTATAAGAGGAAAGGCAAATACGGTAAAAGAAATTGCTAACCAGTTAATAAGCATTAAAGGGGTGAAGCACGGAGAGTTAATTAAAACATCTACCGGTAAAGAATTATAAAATTTTTTTTACTTTTATGTGTTACGATTTTTATTTTTGTAATACCAATAAAAAGGAGGAGAAATGAAGAAGAAAATCTTAGTTATTTTTTTAATTTTTATTTTTCCCTTATTGGCTCATTTTCAAATGGTTTTGCCTAACAAGGATATTGTGGAAAAGCGTGAGGAAAGTCAGCTTTCTTTAACTTTACTCTTTTGCCATCCTTTTGAGCAAGAGATTTTAAATATGGAAAGACCACAAACTTTTGGAGTTTTAATTGGTGGCGAAGAAAAAGTTGATTTAACTAATACTTTAAAAGAAGAGAAAAAAGAAGGGAAATCAATTTGGAAAACCAATTATCAGCTAACAAAGCCTGGTGATTACTTATTTTATGTGGAACCAAAACCCTATTTTGAACCAGCCGAAGAGCGATATATTCTTCACTATGCCAAGGTGATAGTTAATGGTTTTGGTTTAGAAAATGCTTGGGATAAAGAAGTAGGAATGAAAGTTGAAATTGTTCCCCTCACCCGACCTTATGGATTATACGCCGGAAATGTTTTTCGCGGAAGAGTTTTAATGAATGGTAAACCGGCACCTTTGGTAGATGTCGAAGTAGAATATTACAATGAAGGGAAAAAGTATCAAGCCCCTTCTTCACCTTTTATTACCCAGGTAATAAAGACTGATGAAAATGGTATTTTTTGTTATGGGATTCCAAAAGCTGGTTGGTGGGGTTTTGCGGCTTTAATCGAAAGTGAAGAAAAAATAAAGAATCCAAAGGATAAAAAAGAATATCCAGTAGAGATGGGCGGCGTAATTTGGGTTAAAGCGGAAGAGATGAGATAATGCATATTGCCGAAGGAGTTTTATCACCACCGGTTCTTTTAAGTGGTGGGGTAGTGACTGGTATCTTTACCGCTGTTGGGATAAAAAAAATGTCAGAAAGGACAATGCCGAAGGTGGCTTTCTTATCTTCAACATTTTTTGTCGCTTCTTTAATTCATATCCCCTTAGGTCCTTCTTCGGTTCATTTGGTTTTAAATGGTTTAATGGGAATTCTTCTTGGTTGGGAAGTATTTCCGGCTTTATTGGTGGCGCTTTTTTTACAAGCAATATTGTTTCAGTTTGGTGGCTTAACCACCTTAGGGATTAATACTTTAAATATGGGATTACCGGCAATTCTTTTATATCTTCTTTTTAAAAACTTAATAAAAGGAGAAAATAATTTTTTCACATTTATCGTTTCCTTCCTTATTGGTTTTTTAGGTGTTTTTTTAAGTGGTTTAATGGTTGCTTTATCTTTAATTTTTACTAAAGAATATTTTCTCAATACTGCCAAGTTGATTATTTTTACCCATTTTCCGGTGATGATAATTGAAGGACTAATTACTTCATTTATTATCTATTTTATTAAAAAAGTTAAAAAAGAACTTTTAGAATAAAAAGGAGGAAAAGATGGCTAATTTATTATATTTTTTCCTTATAAATGGTTTAATTTTAACTGAACCACCCTTTTTAAACCAATGGAAAGAAATTTCTTTTGAAGGCGAAGGTAATTATATGTTAGCAGAGAAAAGTCTATCTTTTCTTTTGTCAAATTATTTCGGACTACCCTATTCTTCAGAATTTTCCTTGGATATTTCTTATGAGGAGAAGGAGTTGGATTTTGTATTATATTTTAAAAAGGGTTTCTCTTTATCTTTTATTGATCTGGCTTTTCGGAGCGGAATTTCTTTAAAAGAAAAAAATCCCCTTTTAATTTTTAGTATCGGGAAAGAATTGCGAGCAATTACCCTTTATGGTTGCGGCGGTTTTTCTTATGAGCGCCAAGAAAAAAATTATGCGAGTCTTTTTGGTTTCGCTTTAGAAAAAGCTTTTGGGAATCTTACTTTGGGCAGTGAATTTTATAAAGAAGAAGCGGAGAAGATAGTTACTTTGGGTTTAAATTATTCCTTGCCCCTTTTTGATGTTTATTCAGGAATAAGGAAAGATTTAGCAAATGGTTTAATCTTTAATTTAGGAATAAGTAAAAACTTTTCTTTTTAATTAGCGATGAGAAAAAGCTTATTATTTTTAGCCCTTTTTTGGTTTCTTTATGCTCATAAAGTTAATCTTTTTGTTTATGTGAAAAATAACAAAGTTTATTGCGAAGGTTATTATTCTGATGGTAAAAGAGTGAAAGGCGGAGTTATTGAGGTTTATGACCAAGGGAAGAAAAAGTTATTGGTGGGTAAAACCGATGAGCAAGGCATCTTTTCTTTTGTGCCGAAAACAAAGAAAGACCTAAGGATTGTTTTAGATGCGGGCATCGGGCACCGAGCAGAAGCCGAGATAAAAGCTGAAGAATTGCCAATAATTGAAGAGGAAAATAAAGCAGAAAAAGAAGCAGCAGAAAAAATAAAGAAAGAGGAATTAGAAAAACTGGTGAGCGAAATTATTGATGAAAAATTAACACCCATTTATGAACTTTTGTTAAAAGCGGAAAAAGAAAAAAATAAAATCTTATTAAGAGAGATTATTAGCGGTATTGGTTATATTTTGGGCATCTTTGGAATCATAAGTTTATTTTTAAAAAGAAAAAATGTTTGAAGATGTTGACCCCCGATTTAAATTAATTTTTTTAATTTTGCTCTCTTTCACTTTGGTCTTTGTTGATAAGCTTTTCCTTTTAGGTGGTACTTTTATTCTTGCCTTTCTTTTGAATCTTTTGAGTAAAATTTCGCTGAAAGAACTTTTAAAAAAAATCTGCCGTTTAAATCTATTTGTTGGTATTTTTGTCTTTCTTTTACCCTTTTCTTTTCCTCAAAAAATGGCCGGTCTCTATTTCGCAATAAAAATTATTTTAAAAGCAAACACCCTCATTCTTTTTCTCTCCGCTTTGCTAAAACCTTCCCAAATTATCTCAATTTTTTATGCTTTAGAAAAGTTGAAAATGAATAAAAAATTGGTTGCCCTTTTTTTTCTTATCTATCGTTATCTCTTCCTGCTCAAAAGGGAATGGCAAAAAATGGAAAACACTCTTAAGGTGAAAAATTTTACTCCGAAAACCGATATTTTTACTTATAAAACTTATGGTTATCTGTTAGGCAACCTCTTTTTTAAAAGTTATCAGGCAAGTGAAAATCTTTCTTACGCTATGAGCTTAAAAGGTTTTACTGGTTCTTTTCCGCTTCTTTGGGAAGGAAAAGTAAAGAAGAAGGATTTTATCTTTGTCCTTTTTTTCACTTTGTTGATAATTCTTCTGCTTTCTGGTCAATGGTGGAAGTTTTAATCAAATTGGAAAAGGTTTCTTTTAGTTACTCCGCCAATCGGCAACTACTAGCTGATATTGACCTTACCCTTTTAAAAAATAAAAAGATTGGTATTACGGGGAAAAATGGTAGCGGCAAGACTACTCTTTTATATTTGATTGTTGGCCTCTTAAAACCCCAAAAAGGCAAGATCGAGATTTTTGGTAGATTAATCGAAAAAGAAGAGGATTTTAAAGCGGTAAGGAAAAAGATTGGCTTTTTATTTCAAAATCCTGACCTCCAACTTTTTTGTCCTTCCGTTAGGGAAGAGATAACCTTTGGACTTTTAGTTAGGGGCGAAGATAAAAAGAAGGCTACGGAGAAGGCTTTAGAATTTTTAGAAATCTTCTCTTTAAAAGAAAAAGCCGATTATCCGATTTATCATCTATCCGAAGGCGAAAAGAAAAGATTGGCTTTAGCCGAAATATTGGTCTTATCACCAGAAATTTTAATTTTGGATGAACCAACAAATGATTTAGATGAAGAAGGAAAAGAGATTTTAATCAATTTTTTAAAAAATCCTTCCCTTTCAGCTATTATTGTCTCCCAAGAAAAAGCTTTTCTTTCTTTTCTTTGTGATGAGATTTATCAACTAAAAGAAGGAAAATTAAATCCCATAAATTGACTTTGTCGACAATCTTTTTAAAATTTATTGATTATGGAAAAAATTTTTGAAAGGGAAGTTTCTTACAAGATGAAAGGTTTAAGATTGGATAAATATTTAATTTTATCGGGGATCGGTCTTTCCCGTTCGCAAGTGAATAAACTAATAAAAGAAGGTAAGGTGTTAGTAAACGAAAAAAAAGTAAAACCCAGTTATCAGGTCCAACCGAACGATAAAATTAAAGTTTTTTACGAAAAAAAAGAAGAATTGAAGATTGAACCCGAGGATATTCCGTTAACAATTGTTTATGAAGATGAAGATATTATTGTTATTGATAAACCACCAGGAATTATCGTCCATCCGGCTCGGGGACACAATTCGGGAACATTGGTAAATGCCCTACTTTATCATTGTAAAACCTTACCGGAAAGTAAAAGTTCAAAAATCCGGCCAGGAGTAATTCACCGTTTGGATAAAGATACGACTGGTCTTTTGGTATTTGCCAAAACCGATACCGCCCTTTCCTTTTTAGGAAAGGAATTGGAAAAAAGAAATTTTAATCGAAAATATTATGCCTTAGTCTGGGGAAAGTTACCTTTTAAAAACGGAATTATTGAAGCCCCAATTGGTCGGGATACCTTAGATAGAAAAAAGATGGCTGTTACTCCTTTTAACTCCAAAAAAGCCATTACCCAATTTATGGTGGAAAAGGAATACCCCTTGGTATCTTTATTAACCCTAAAACTTCTAACCGGAAGAACCCATCAAATTCGGGTCCATTTAGACCATTATGGCCATCCGGTTGTTGGTGACCCTAATTACGGAACAACTTATTACCAAAGATTTGTTACGAATGAAAAAGAGTATCAATTAGCCAAAGAAATTATGAAAAGGGCAAAAAGACAGATGCTCCATGCCTATCTTTTGGGATTTATCCACCCAAGAACAAAAAAATATATTGAATTTATTTCTGATTTACCAGAAGATTTTAAAAAGTTATTATTATTTTTAGAAGAGTATGAAAAAACTAATAATCGTTGAATCACCAACAAAAGCCAAAACGATTAAAGAGATTTTAAAAGGTAAATACGAAGTTATTGCTTCTAAAGGACACATAAAGGATTTGCCCAAAAGCCGTTTAGGAGTGGATATTGAGAACTCTTTTGAACCAGATTTTATCGTAATCAAAGGTAAAGGTGAAATTATAAAAGAAATCAAAGAGGCAGCTGAAAAGGCCGAAGAGATTTATATTGGGTGTGACCCGGATCGAGAAGGCGAAGCAATAGCCTATCATATTTTTTCGCTCATAAACGAAAAAAGTAAGAAAAATATCAAAAGAATTCTTATCTACGAGATTACTCGAGAAGGTCTCTTTTCGGCTTTAAATACTCCTTCCGAAATCGACACGAATAAAGTTAATGCCCATAAAGCCCGAAGGGTTTTAGACCGTTTAGTAGGCTATTTAGTTTCGCCACTCCTTTGGAAAATCTTTGGTCAAAAAAATCTTTCAGCTGGTCGCGTGCAAACAGTAGCGTTAAGAATTCTTTGCGAAAGGGAAAAAGAGATTGAAGAATTTATTCCGCAAGAGTATTGGCTTATTTTTGCTGATTTTGGTCTTCTCCGAGCCTTATTAACAAAGATTGCTGACCAAAAAATAGAAATAAAAAGTGAAGAAGCCGCTGAAAAATTAATCGCCGAGATTAAAAGAATAGAAAATTTTAAAGTTAGAGAAGTAAGCAAAAAAATAAAAACTGATGAGCCCCCACCACCTTTTATCACTTCCACACTTCAACAAGAAGCCAGTAGAATCCTTGGTTTTTCCGCAAAAAAAACGATGGCCCTTGCCCAAAAACTCTTTGAAGGCGTGCAATTAAAAAGCGAAAGGGTTGGTTTGATTACTTATCCCCGAACCGATTCTTTTCGGATCAACGACACTTTTATCAACAAAATAAGAGAATATATAAAAAATAATTATGGTGAAGAATATTTAGCAAAAAAAATTAGAAAATTTAAAGAAAAGAGATTTACGCAAGGAGCCCACGAGGCAATAAGACCAACTAATTTGGATAAAACACCCGAAACGGTTAAAGAATATTTGACAGAAGATGAGTTCCGTTTATACCAACTAATTTATCACCGCACAATAAGTAGTCAAATGGCGGCAGCCATTTATGAGCAGATAAAAATAACGATTAGTGGTGAAGGAGAAAAAAATTATCTTTTTGAGGCTGAGGGACGAAAAAGAATTTTTGAGGGTTACGAAAAAGGCTATTACGAAAAGAAAAAAGAAAAAATAATCCCCGAATTAAAAGCCGGGGAAAAACTTTCTTTAAAAGAAGTTATTAAAGAAAAACATTTCACCGAACCACCACCCCGTTATACGGAAGCCACTTTGATAAAAAAATTGGAAAAATACGGAATTGGTCGTCCTTCTACTTATGCGGTTATTATCAGCACCCTTTTGGAGAGGCATTATGTAAAAAAAGAGAAAAAAACCTTAGTGCCCACAGAATTGGGAAGATTGGTAAACGAAATTCTCATTCCCCATTTTTCCAAAACCTTCAATATCGATTTTACTCGCTTGCTGGAAGAAAATTTAGATCAGATTGAAGAAGGTCAAGAAGAATGGCAAAAAGTGGTTAAAAGATTTTACGATCCCTTTACCTTAGATTTAAATTCTTTTGAAAATAAAATTGAAAATTTTAAAAATAACATCTTGAAAGAAATTGACGAAAATTGTCCCCAATGCGGCGCCCGATTAAAAATTCGTTACAGCCGATTTGGAAAATTTATTGCCTGTAGCAATTATCCCCATTGCTCCTATGTTAAAAAAGAAAATAACTACCTAAAGGAAAATTGTCCAATCTGTGGTCGACCATTGGTTTCCCGCAAATCCCGTTTCGGTCCTTTTATTGCTTGTTCGGGTTATCCCGAATGTAAATATAAAAGAAGGCAATGACCTTAATAGTTTTTATCTTGTTTAATTTAACCGTCGAAGAGATTCACTTTTATGGTAATAAAAACTTTTCCACTAAACTTTTAAAAACCCTTTTACCTTATAAAAAGAAAGAAGAGTTAAATGAAGAACTGCTATCGCTCAGCGAAAAAAAATTGAAAGAATTTTATTTCGAAGAAGGATTTATTTTTGCCGAAATTAACACCCAAATAGAAACTACCGCTTCCGGAATTGTTGTTAAATATTTCATCAAAGAAAATAATCGCCCAAAAATAAAAGAAATCAATTTTCACGGTATCGCCCAAGAAGAAATTACCAAATTATTGTCTCCTTTAAAATTTTACGAACCAAAAAAACTGGAAGCGGAAAAGAACCGACTGCTAAAAGAGCTGAAAGAAAGCGGTTACTACTATTCAACAGTTACTTATGATACCTCCTTAATAAATAATCAGCTGAGCATCGATTTTTTTATAAACAAAGGCAAGCGCTGTTATTTTCGGCAGGTAGTTTTTAGAGGAGTGGGTGGGGTTATTCGGGAAAAGACAATTAGGCGGCTTTTGGCGATTAAAAAGGGTGAAATTTATTCCGAAGAGCAGGTCCAGCGGTCGTTGGTTAATTTTTATAATAGTAATCTCTTTTATAAAATCTCTTATTTGGTTATTCCGGATCCCCTTTATCCGGAAAGTTTGGATGTGGTTTTTTATTTTTCGGTTAGAAAGTTCCGTTCGCTCGGTTTGGGTTTTGGTTACACTTTTCCACCCGCTGGTTTCATTTTTTCTTTGGAAAACCGTTATCTAAATTTTCTTAATCGGGGTCAGGAATTAAGATTGGTTAACGAGTTGCTACCAACAATAAATTTTAAAGAATTGGTGGTTAATTTTAATCTCAATTATAATGTTCCTTTTTGGGGGCAAAGAAAGATTAATTTTTTCTTTTCGCCCTTTTTGAGTTATGAAAAAAAAGAGGAGCCGAAATTGACGATTGGTGAAGAGGTTGGTTTTTTCCATAATTTGAATAAATATTGGCAAGTAAGTTTTTATCATCGGCTGAAAAAGAATTATTTTTTGATTTCCGAGAAGATAATTAATTCTTTGATTATTAAAAATATTTTTGATACCCGCGATAACTATTTTTTCTCGGAAAAAGGTATTTATCTTCTTCCCCATTTAGAATTGGCCGGCGGTCCTTTGCGGGGTAGTTATGATTTTTTCCGCTTTTCTTTAGAAATGCGAAATTTTTGGCAACCCTTTAATTTTTTGGTTTTTGGTCAAAGAGCTTTTTTGGGAAAGATGTTTCCTTACGGAAGAACGAAAATAATTCCGGAGGAAGAAAAATTTTTTGTTGGTGGTCGGTATTCTTTAAGAGGTTATAAAGAGAAAGAATTTTCTTTGACTACGGTTTTTTACCAAAATTTAGAAAGTCGGCTAAAGGTTTATAAAATTTTTTATTTTCTGTTATTCTTTGATTGGGGATGGGTAGATAAAAAGCTACCCAAAAGTTTTGGTTGCGGAATAAGAATGGCTACGCCTATTGGTCCGTTAAGGGTTGATTACGGCAATAAAAGCGAAGAATTTTTTAAAAACTGGGGAAAAATTTATTTGGGGCTGGGTAATGTTTTTTAAAAAAAGGTTTTTCCTTTTTTTGGGGATTCTTCTTTTTATTATTCTTGCTTATTTTGCTTTTTATTTATTGACTAAGAACTATTTATTACCTAAGGTTTTAAAAATCGTTGGGGTAGAAGAGATAAAAAAAATCGAGCTTTCGCCCTTTTTTAATTATGTGGCTTTTTCTTATGGTAAGGGAAAGTTTTTTGATTTCCAAAAGGTGGAAATAGAATTTTCTTTAGCTTCTTTATTTTTGCGAAAGCTTTTCTTAAAGAAAGTCTCTTTGGAAAATTTGGTTTTTAAATGGGAGAAAAAAAACACCGAAAGGCGTGAACGCGAAGGGATAAGAAAAAACTGGCCACTTAAAATTGGCTTGCCTTTCTTTTGGAAAGCAATTGAGATAAAAGAGTTAAATTTAGTTGGTGGTCACTGGGAAGGAAAACAATTGACATTAAGGAATCTTCAGATAAATCTTTTTTTAATATTAAAAGACGGCCTTTTAAAAGGAGAAGTGAAGCACCTGGCGGGTGATTTAGTTTATCAGAAAGCCCTTTATAAATTTTCCTTAAAAAAAGCTGATTTGCTTTTAAACGATGAAAAATTTGCCCTTTTTATTACCCAACTAAAATTGAAAAATTCTTTATTTACGGGTAATCTTCTTTATTCTTGGCAAGATTCCGCCTGGCGGATAAAAATTGATTCGGCTTTAATTTTGCTTGAAGATTTTACTGATTATCAAGGAAAAGGTTTTCTTTCGGGCGATTTAAAAATTAAAAATGGTAATTATTATGGTCAAGCAAAGGTTTGTTTTCCGCAAGTCAGAATAAAAGAAGAGCTGGAAGAATTGAATTTAACTTTAAAATTTTTGGGAAAAAAAGTTTTTTATCAATTAACGGGTAAAGTTTTTAATACCAGTTTTAAAACCAATGGTTCTTTACAATTAGAAAAATTTTCTTACGAGTTGATTTTGGAAATTGGTCAATTCAAAAAATTCTTACCCTTGGAGATTAAAAAGGGTTACTTGCGATTAACCGGTGAAAAACTAAAATATTTTAATTTTGCTCTCCATTTGGAACTATCCAATGAAAAAGTGGCCGCGATTACTGCCCAAGGGGTTTATTTAGATAAAAAGATTTTTCTGCAAAATTTAATTGGTAAAAATAAGGAAAAAGAAACCTGTTTTTCTTCTTCCGGAGAAATAACTAAAGAAAAGATTGTTTTTAAAAGTAGATTTAATAGCTTACCCGTTGACTTTTTAACCTTTTTTTTAAAAAAAGAAATTACCGGTTTTCTTAACGGCTTTACCGAAATTATTTATTTCCCCAGTAATAAAAAAATAGAATTTGCCGGTACCATATCATTAAAAGCGATAAAAACCCCGATTTTTAATTTCGATTCTTTAACCTTTAGTGGTTTTACTCATAATTGCTCTTTAAAAGCTTATTTTGAAAATGGCGCTTTAAAAATTACTGGTCTTTTATTAAACAATTCTTTTGACAGTTTGGTCTTTTCTTTCGAGAGCCTCCTTTTTGTCTTTAATGGTAACCAATTGAAAAACGAAAAGGCTTTTGTTTTCGAGTTAAAAAGGGATTTCTTCAAATTAAGTCAGCTAAATTTGAAACAGAAGGAGACCGAAATTGAGTTTTCTTTAGAAAAAGAAAGAAATTTTTTAAATTTCGTAGGCAGTCTAAAAAACTTCTCTTTGGATAACCTTTTTTTAGCCAAAAAGGAAAAACTTTCGGGCAAAAGCAACTTTTATTTTAATTGGCAATATGATTTTCGCAATAAAACCTTTATCAATTTTCTTTTAGAAACCAAGATCAGCCAATTTTCTTTTAAAGATTTTTCTCTCGACTCGATCCAAGGCAATTTTTCGGTAGCAAAAGAGACGATAAAAGTTAAAGGTCTTTCTCTTTTTAAAAAGGGCGACGAGTCAAAAATTACTGGTTTTTTACTTTTTGATTTTGCTAAAAAAGAACTGGTTAATCAAAATCTTACTTTTGTTTTTAAAAATTTTCCGAGCGAAATCATCTTTTTTCTCCCCCAGATTTTAACTACTAAGGAAGGAAAGATTAATGGGGAAGTAAATCTCACTGGCAATTTAAAGGATTTCCAAATGACCGGCCGAGCAAAACTTTCCGATTGCGAAGTGATTTTGAAGATTCCGGAGACGAAAATCAAAAACCTCTCCGGAACAATTGACTTTTCTCATCGGGATATTTATCTTACCAATCTTTGGGGAAGAACAAAAGAAGGTGAAGTTTTCGCTAACGGAGTTATCCGCTTGGGTAATTTCTTTAAAGTTGAGACCTTATATAAAGATATTAAATTTAAAAATCTCCCCCTTAATTACGGAAAGGATTTTATGGGGATTGTTAGCGGTAATGTTTGGCTTTCTCTTAATAAAAAAAATTATTTGAAGATCATCGGTGATTGCGAAATAAAAGAGGCTTTAATCACTTTACCTTTTGAAAAAAGGGAAGCCAGTGTAAAAAGTAATCCGGATACCCTTTTGGAATTGGAACTGACTTTTAAAGGTGAAAGAAATATCTGGTTGAGAAATAAAAATGCCGATTTAGAAATGGCAGTTGATTTTTCTTTGCGATTGAAAAAGGGTGAGTTCACTTATAGCGGCCAGATTAAGACCCTTCAGGGAAATCTCTACTATTTAGGAAGAAGATTACAATTGGCGGAAGGCGAGATGGTTTTTGAAAATATTCCTAATTTTGACCCGAAAATTTCTTTAACCGGCTTCCTTTTAACCAAACCTTTAAAATACGACAATAAAAAAGAAAGATTTAAAATTATTTTAAAGATTACCGGCCATCTTTCTTCTCCCAATTTTCTCTTAATTTCTGACCCTCCTTATTTAAGTGAAGAACAGATGATTAGTTATTTGGGTTTATCTTTCACTTTTGAAGAATTAAAAAATTGGGAAGAGCGTTCCCTTTTCTTAGATATTTTACAGGAAAGGCTTTTATCTTATTTCGAAAAGGAGACTGGGGAAAGATTAAGAAAATATATTGGGCTTTCTCACCTTCGGTTAGAAAGCAGTTTTTTAGAAAAACCCTATTTAAGATTAGAAGTGGGAAAATATCTTGGAGAAAAACTTTATTTCAGTTATACCCACACCTTTTTAGAAGAGACCAAAGATGTTTTTCGGGCAGAATATTTTCTGAAAGAAAATCAGCGATTGATTGGCGAAAGAAATGAGCAAGGCAAGACGATTATAAAATATCTTTTTTATTTTGAATTTTAATGATTGGAAAAGTAGCCCTTTTAGAACTTTCGTTAAAACCCTTAGATTATTATCTTGCAGAAGAAATAAAGAAAGAGGTTTCTTTAGGTTCTTTGGTAAAAGTACCTTTGCGGGAAAAAGAATATTACGGCATAATTATTGATATTAAAAAAGAGAGTCCCGAGAAGGATTTAAAGACAATAAAGAAATTGGTTGTCAAAGATCTTCTACCCAAAAATTTATTAAACCTCATTAAGATTGTTGCCCGTTACTATTTTTTAGAAATCAGTGATTTGCTAAATTATCTTTTACCCCAAGGTTTAGTTAAATTTTTAGAAAAAGAAAATAAAATATTCCCTTTAAAAGAAAACGCCCAAGAAAATAAATTTGAAAAACCCTATCTCTTCTGGCAATATCCGGATTTTTCCCTTTTTCAAAGATTTTTCCCTTTTATTGAGCAAAAAGTGAAAGCGAATAAAAGCATTTTGCTCATCTTTCCGACCGTTGAAATTTTAAACGATTATTTTTCCTTCTTTAAAGAAAATTTTAATAAGGATATTCTTCTTTACCAATATCATTACCAAATCAAAAAGAAAGAACAACTTAAAATCTGGCAGGAAATAAGAGAAGGCAAAAATTGTCTTCTCTTTTCAGTAAAACAAGGTATCTTTTTACCTTTTTTAAATCTGGGGGGCATTTTCCTTTTTTTTGAAGACCTGCCAATTTATAAAGAATGGGAAAGAAAAATCCATTTTGATATTAGAAAGGTTGCCTTTTTCCGCGCCTATTGGGAAAAAATTCCGCTTTTTCTTTTTACCCCCTTTCCCAGTTTAGAACTCTTCTATCAAATTTTGAAAGGCAAGGTAAAAGTGGTTAAGAAAGATAAAAACCTTTGGGTTAATAAAAAAATAGTAATTCTTAAAAAAGAAAAAGAAAGAGTTCTCAGCACCCCTTTAAGAAAATTTCTTTTTTATTTAAAAGGAAATGAAAGGTGTTTTTTATTAACTCCCCAAAAAAGTTATTCGCAAATTGTCTATTGTGAAGATTGTGGCTATTTCCCTAAATGCCCCTATTGTCAGGTTGGTTTAAACTATTTCAAAAATCCTCCCCGATTTGAATGTCCCTATTGTCGCTTCCAGACAATCTTTGAGAAATGTCCTCTCTGTCAAGGTGAGAATTTTTATTATCGACTCTTTGGGAAAGAAAAAGTTTTAGAAGAGATTGAAAAAGAATATGGGGATAAGAAGGAAAATATTAAAGTAGGTAATTTTTTAGAAACCCTTACCCTCCGCCCTTCTTCCTTAGCTTTTTCGGCGATTTTAGATTACGAAAATCTACTTTCTTTTTTTGGCTTTTTAGGTGAAGAAAGATTTTTCCAGATTATTAGTTATCTTTTGGCCAAAATCAAAAAGAATGGCTGGCTTTTTATTCAGAAAAACAGAAAAGAAGAGGACGAGCTGTTAAAGCTCTTGTTAAAAAGGAATATCAAAAATATTTATAATAATATTTTGAAAAAAAGAAAAGAACTTTTCTATCCTCCCTTTTCCCAATTGCTGGTGATAAAGGTTATTGGTGAGAAAGGGAAGCTTTTAAAAAAGCTAAAAAAAGTAAGAAAAGAGTTGGAAGAACTTTTAAAAGAAAAATTGGGAGATAGTGAAAAGTTAAGGATTTTAGGACCGGTGAAGAAAAGAAAAAGGAAGAAAGGGAAAAATATCTACCAATTTCTTTTAAAAATTCCTCGCGAGATAAAGATTCAAAAATTTTTAAGTTTGGAAGATTTTAAAAGATTAGAAAAGGGTAATTTGCAAATTGAGATTGATTTTCAGCCGATTGAGATTTAAAACTTATGGTTGCGGTGGCTCCAGTTTATCCACGTCATCGACATAGTCACCAACATCAATAGTGAAACTGCCTTCCACTTCCAAAGATTTATCACTTAATAAATCCTTGCCACGAAATTTTATCTTTGCCCCTAAAACCCGAAATTCCGATAACTCATCTAAATACATTTCAATATAACTCTCGGGCATTACCTTTACTACTGCTTCAACACTTTTTTTCCCTTCAGGGTCACTGGGTATAATAATATTACATTTACCTTTTACCTTTTCGCCTTTAAATCTATCTTCTGGTGCCATACCGGGTGTTATATCTTCAAAGGTTATTTCGTAATCGGTTAATAAAGCGGTATAGGTTCCGGGAGCAGTAGGTAAGCCGAGACCAATTTCCGTATAAAGAAATTCTATTCGGGCGTAATGGTCCCAAATAGCTTCATCATAAAATTTTTCTCCTTCTTCTTCGTAGGAATAAATATCAATCACATCAATCTTTAATGGTTTATCTTCATTAATACTTTTTATCCTTAAGGCATTTTTTCGCTGGACATCGCAAGTAGTTAAGATAGAAACTAAAAAAAGCAGTAAAAAAAGTTTAAAGTATTTCATTATTCCTCCTCTTAAAATTTTATCCTTCTCCATATAAATATGTTAATAAAAAAAAATTTTATGTCAATAAATTAGATTAAATTTTTCTCGGGACTATGGGGTGGACTATTCAGGGAATAGGCAAATTTTCCTTTTATTTTTCAACCTTTTTATCTTTTTTCTTTGGCCGTTTCTTAAAGATTGGTACATTTTCTCGGATATCTTTCATATAATTATTTAACGGAAAAAGGCTCTTTATCTTACCCATAATTTTATTGTTGACATAAATTAAAAATCAGATAATATATATTATAAAGGGAGAGGTGTCCGAGTGGCCGAAGGAGCACGACTGGAAATCGTGTGCACACCCAAAAGGTGTGCCGTGGGTTCGAATCCCACCCTCTCCGTTAATTTTTATTAAATGGCGGTTTTTGCTAAAAGGGTTAGTTTACTTCCTCCTTATTTTTTTAAGAAATTAGACAATTTAAAAGAAAGATATAAAGGAAATTTAATTGATTTTGGCGAAGGCAATCCGGACCTACCACCACCAAAAGGAATTATTAGGGCTTTAAAAAAGGCATTAAATAAGAAAGATATTTATAAATATCCCCAATATAATGGTCTTTTAGAATTGAGAGTGGCTATCAGCCAATGGTATAAAAAAAGATTTGGTGTCGATTTGGATCCAGAAAAAGAGATTGGTATTGTCTTGGGAGCAAAAGAAGGCATTGCCCATTTAATTTGGGGAGTTTGTGATAAGGGTGATAGCTATGTCACTCATGATCCGGCTTTCCCCATTTATCATAACGAGCCGATTTTAGCTGGTTGTAAAATCTTTAAATTACCTTTAAAAGAAGAAAATAATTTTTTGCTTGACCTTGATGATTTGAAAAAGATAAAAAAAATTAAACTTTTAGCGATAAATTTCCCTAATAATCCCACAACCGCCTTTGCGGACCTTGAGTTTTATGAAGAGTTGATAAATTTAGCTAATAAATATGGTTTTTACATTATGAATGATAATGTCTATTCGGAAATTTATTTTGAAAAAGCACCACCCAGTATCTTACAGGTAAAAGGAGCAAAGGCTTTTGCCTGCGAATTTAATTCTTTTTCCAAAACCTTTAATCTTGCTGGTTTCCGATTAGGTTTCGTTTGTGGAAATAGCCAGCTGATTGAAGCTTTATTGAAAGTAAAAGAGAATGTTGATTCTGGCCCCTTTAATGCTTTGCAAGAAGCGGCAATTTATGCTTTGAAAGAAGAAAATAAATTTTCCGAAAAATTACGTCAGGTTTATCTTAAAAGGCAAAATCTTCTATTACCTTCTTTAGCAAAGATTGGTTTAGAAATAAAAAGACCAAAAGCAACTTTTTACCTTTGGGCAAAAATTCCCCAAAAAGAAAAATCTTCTTTAAAATACGCAATTAAACTTTTGAAGAAAAAGAGAATTTTAGCTGCCCCGGGTATTGGTTTTGGTAAATACGGGGAAGGCTATTTAAGATTTTCTTTAACCGTAAATGAAAAATTAATAAGAAAAGCAATAAAAAGATTGGCATGAAAATAGCTGTTTTGAAATTTGGTGGTTCTTCTTTAAAAAATTTAACCCGAATAAAAAGGGTGGCGCAGATCATAAAAAATACCTTTAAAGAGGGCTATTTTCCTTGTGTGGTTGTTTCGGCAATGGGTGATACTACTGATTATCTTTTACATTTAGCAAAGAGATTAAATAAAAAACCTCCGGAAAGAGAACTGGCGATGCTCCTTTCTTCGGGCGAAAGGATTTCTGCGGCTTTGCTTTCTATTGCCTTACAAGAGATTGGCATTGAAGCGGTCTCTTTTACTGGTTCCCAAATTGGAATTATTACTGATAATGATTTTACCGAAGCCCGAATAAAAACGATAAAAGGGGAAAGGCTAAAAGAAGCCATCAGGAAAAACCAAGTACCAATAGTTATGGGTTTTCAAGGTGTCTCTTTTGATAAAGAGATTACCCTTTTAGGTCGAGGCGGAAGTGATGTGACGGCGATTGCTTTAGCAATTGCTTTGGAGGCCGAGCGCTGTGAGATTTACAGTGATGTTGCCGGTGTTTATACCGAAGACCCCCATCTTTTTAAAAAAGTAAAATTGATTAAAAAATTAACTTATGAAGAAATGTTTGAATTGGGTAGTTTTGGTGCTGAAGTTTTACATCCTCGGGCCTCGCTCTTAGCGGAAAAATATAATTTAAAATTGATTTTGAAATCTTCCTTTAATAAAAAAGGAGAAACCATGATAACTAAGGAGAAAGAATTTGAAGAAGTAAAAGTAAAAGGGATTACCCACCAAAAAGATTTGGTTTTATTTTCTTTGATAAATATTCCTAAAAAAACAAAATGTCTTCATCAGGTTATTAGTTATTTGAGTGAAAGAAAAATCCAACCGCTCTTTTTTTCTCACGGTCTTCCCGATAAAAATCTTTTTGATTTGATATTTATTGTGAAAAAAGAAGTAGCTGAGGAATGTGAAGATTTATTAAAAAAACTTAAAAAAGAAATCGGTTGGAAAAAACTTTTAAAGAAAGAAAAAATGGCTTCTTTTTCTTTGGTCGGCAGTGAGATTGGTCACAGTGGCGAAATTTTACAAAAACTTTTTGCCGCGCTAACGAAAAATCGTATTCATATTGAAGGTTTTGCGCTTTCACCTAACCGGATAACCTGTTTCCTTTTAGAAAAAAATCTGTCAAAGACGATAACCTTCCTTTTAAAAACCTTTCAATTGACAAAATGAATAACTTTTATCCCTTGCAATTGAAAGCCGATTTCGAAAGACTTTTTAACCAATTTAAATTCAATGGTTTTAAGGGAATAATTGAAGCCATCCTTTTTGTTAGCAGTGAGCCCGTGAGTTTAAAAAAATTAAAAAGTTTTTTTGCCCTTAAAGAAGAGGAGATTGCCAGAATAATCAGTTTGCTTAATGAAGAATACGAAAAAAGTAAGCGGGCTTTCCGCATTCAGCAGGTAGTCAATGGCTATCAACTTTTTACTTTACCCGAATATAGTGATTATTTAAACAAATTTTATCAGGAGAAAAAAAGAAAAAGACTTTCGCCCGCCGCCTTAGAAGTTTTAGCCATCATTGCTTATAACCAGCCAATAACCAAACAAGAGATTGAAAAGATTCGGGGAGTTGATTCTACCCACACCATCAACATTCTTTTAGAAAAAAAACTCATTAAAATTGCTGGTCGGGCAAAAAAACCAGGCGCCCCTTTTTTGTACAGTTTGACTAATGAATTTTTGCGTTATTTTGGACTTAACTCCTTTGAAGATTTACCCAAAAAAGAAGAGATTGAAAATTTTCTCATTCTTCACGAAGGTTATGGCGGAAATAAAAATTCCCCAGAAAGTTAAAGTGGTTATCGGTTTTATCACCAGCGATACCCAATTGATAAAGGAAGTTAACCAAGAATTATTTCCCCTTTTAGGGGAACCGGATTTTTTAAGTGAAATTATTGATTTTAATTTTACTGACTATTATGAGCAAGAAATGGGGAAAAATTTGAAACGCCAATGGGTTGCTTATAAAAATTTAATAATGCCCGATTTTTTAGCCAGTTTAAAAATAAAAACGAACGAAATTGAAGAGCAATTTAAAGTGGCTAATAAAAGAAGAATAAATATTGACCCAGGAATTTTAACTTTAAACAATTTTATTTTGGCAACCACCAAAAATTATGCCCACCGAATCTATTTACGGGATGGTATCTATGCGGAAGTGACTTTACTTTATAAAAATAAAAAATTTCAAAATTTAGCTTGGACCTATCCTGATTATCAAACCGATTTTTTTCATCAGTTTCTTTTAAAAGTAAGAAAGATTTATATTGAAGATTTGAAAAAAATTTATTATAGTAAAGAAGACGATGAAGACCCGTTTTATTAAAGAAGAATTAACTTTTACTGGCGAACAACTTCACTCCCTTTTTGCCTATGATAATTACAATATTCTGGGCGATTCCATAATTGCCTTTATTGGTGCTTGCGATATCTCTTTAAAGGAAACGGTTGATTTAGAAACGCAAAAGGCAAGGAAATATTCTTTTGTGCCGAAGATGCTCCATTTTCTTTGCGAACATTTTGAGGTGGATATCGAAAAAGCCATCTTGCGCAGTTGTCTTCTTTTAGATATTGTCAAAGATGTTCTAAACGAAAAGCTGGGAACCAATCAGATAAAAAGGGTTTTTAATGAACTTTATGACGGCGAAAGTCGAGTTGCCATTTCTATGGCCACTTCTTCACCAGTATCTTCGCTCATTTATGTTGGTGTCCATATTGTCCCCCCAACGGATATTCCCGCCAAAGGGTTAGAAGATTATCAAATTGATCCTTTAGAATTCGGTAATCTCGTTTTAGAACGTTACGCTAAGGATGCGGAAAGGATAAATCAGATGCGTTATCGGACTCGCTGGGTGGAATAAAGTGAAGTTTCTTCGCCGGTATTTTATCGCCGGATTAGTAGTTATCATTCCCTTAGGATTAACCATTTTTATTTTTTGGCTATTGGTGACGAAATTAGGTGGTTTTTTAATCCCCCTTTTCCGCATCCTTCCTTTTCTTAAAGATTTACCCCAAGAGATTTTAGCCCTTTTAGGTTTTATTCTTTTTCTATTAATTATTTTTCTTATCGGTGGTTTAACCAGTGGTTATTTAGGGAAATGGTTGGTTGGTTTCATCGAGGAGCTGATTTTGAAATTACCGATAATTAGAGAGATTTACAATTCGGCAAGACAGCTCACCACCGCCGTTTTTGTTGACCGCAAATCTTTAAAAAAAGTTGTGGCCGTTGAATATCCCCGAAAAGGTATTTTCACCATCGGATTTATAATGAACGAAGAGAAAATTTTATCCCGCGATGGTCAAAAGGAGTTTTTTTTAATCTATTTACCCACCACTCCCAATCCCACTACTGGTTGGTTAACCTTGGTGCCCAAAGAAGAGACGAAAGAATTGAATTTAACAATTGATGAGGGTTTGAAGTTAATAATTTCTGGTGGCATTGTTATTGATAAAGATACCTTAGAGAGATTCAAGGTTTAACTCCTTTTTTGCTCCTTGATTTTTTTTATAAATTTAATTATTTTTTTATAAAATGAAAAAAAAGAAATATCAAGGAGAGGACCTTAAACTTCAGAAATGGCGCCATCCAGGTGGTAAACTTCGAGAACTTGGACCAGAAAGCCTTTCTGATGCTGAACTTCTTGCCATATTAATTTCTACGGGTATTAAAGGGAAAAGTGCGGAAAAGATCGCCGAAGAGATTTTGGAAAAATTTGGTTCATTTAAAGGAATGGCAAATCAACCTTTAGAAAAGTTTCTTCAAATTAAAGGACTTGGCGATGTAAAAATAATTAGAATTGCGGCCGCATTTGAAATGGCAAGAAGGATGATAAAGGAAGTTTTAGAAGAGAAAGAAAATGTCTAAATTAAAAGGAAAGCCTACAAGATTCTCTTCGCCCTATGATACTACTTATAAAACTGAGCGGACAGCAGTAGCAGTTTTGATGCACTGGATGAGAGAGATTATTAAAGATGAAAATCTTGACCTTGGTTTACCGGATGTGGAAACTTCCGGTGTTGATAGGAAGTTTCCTGATACAGTCATTTATGAGTCAAAAAGCAGTAATAAAGTCCTTTCTGTTATTGAAGCAAAGCCACCTCATTACGATATCTTTGATGAAAAGTTAAAAGAAGAAGCCTGGATAAAAGCAGTAAAAAGAAAAGCAAAATATTTTTGTGTGACTAATTTTAAAACACTTATTTGGTATAATACGCAAAAAGTAAATGAAATGAGACCTGAGGAAGAGCAAATTGTTGAAAAATATTCTCTTTCAGAAATTGAGAATTTGGATGATATTGAAGAACCAAGATATAGTGAACCGATAAAGAAGGGGCTTAAAGATTTTCTTCTGAAGCTTTATTCTATTTATTCCGGTAAAGAACCGGAGCCAAAACACGCAATAGATGAATTTTTGATCTTCAGACTATACGAGAAAATAAAGACTCTTACAAAATATTATAAAAGAATCATTGAAGACGAATGCCACAAAAATACCAATTTTCAAACCCAACTAAAAAAATGGTTTAAGGACCAAGGGTGGAGTTTTACCTGGCACCCCCAAGACTTTGATAAGGCAGCAAGACAGACTGCTTATCTTCTTGTAAATAAAATTCTTTTCTATAATTTACTTCAAGTAAAAAGACCTCACCAATTTGACCCTTTGGAAATTCCCAAAAGTCTCACAAAAGGTTCATTACTTCAGACAACACTCCAAGCTTATTTTAACCAAGTCTTGGAAATAGATTATGAAACTATATATACAACCGATTTTATAGATAATATTGCTTTTCCCGAAGAAAAAGCGGTCGTTGAAGAAATAAAAAATTTGGTAAATATTCTCAAAAGATATGATTTTTCTAAACTTGGCTATGATGTAATCGGTAGAATCTTTGAACGTCTTATTCCCAAGCATGAAAGGCATAATTTAGGTCAGTATTTCACCAATCCTGATGTTGTTGATTTAATTCTTAAATTTTGTTTGCATCACGAAAATGATAAAATTCTTGACCCTGCCTGCGGAGCCGGAACTTTTCTTGTGAGAGCCTACCAACACAAAAAATTAATGAATATGAGGCTTAAACACGAAGAGATACTGGAAACCCTTTGGGGAGTTGATATTGCTAAATTTCCAGCGCATCTTGCCACAATTAATCTGGCAATTAATGACTTAAGTGTCGATAAAAATTATCCTAATATCCTTAATGAAGATTTCTTTGACCTTATTGTCGGAAAAGAAGGTTTTGAAGCGGAAAAATGGAGAAAAGCCAGGGCAAAAACCCTTGGGCTAAAAGAAAGAGAAGTTATCTATCCCCGATGGTTTGATGCTATAGTAGGTAATCCGCCTTACACAAGACAAGAAGAAATTGGTGAAATCTCTCCTGAAGATGAGGAGTATAAAGATAAACTTATTAAAAAGGCTCTTTTCTTAGATAACAAAAAGATTGCTCAAATTAGTAAACGAGCAGGAATTTATGCCTATTTTTTTATTCACGGAACAAAATTTCTAAAAGATGGTGGGTATTTTGGTTTCATTGTTTCTAATTCTTGGCTTGATGTTGAATATGGAAAAGGACTCCAAGAGTTCTTTTTAAAAAATTATAAAATTATTGCTATTATTGAATCAAAAGTTGAAAGATGGTTTGAAGAAGCAGATGTCAATACTTGTATTGTAATTCTTCAAAAGTGTAAAGATAAAAAAGAACGGGACAAAAACTTAGTTCGTTTTGTTTATCTTAAAAAACCCTTGCGCCATTTTATACCACCGGCACAAGATATGTGGGAAAAACAAAAGAGAAGAATTGATGAAATAGATAAACTTATAAAAACAATCTTTTTTCACAATGATTTTTATGAAAATGAAGAGTTAAGAATTTTCCCCAAGAAGCAAAAAGAGTTGTGGGATGAAGGTTTTGACCCTGAAGAAAAAAAATATGTGGGCGCAAAATGGGGAAAGTATTTAAGAGCACCCGAAATTTTCTTTAAGATTCTTGAAAAAGGGAAAAATAAGTTTGTACCTTTAAAAGAAGTAGCAGAAGTGAGAAGAGGTTACATTCCGTGGCCTTACGAAGTTTTTAGACTAAAAAAGGAGACAGTTTCTAAATTAGGGATCAATAAAACATATTTTAAGGAAACTATATCAAGTCCGACTGAATGCGACAAAATAATAATTGACAAAAAAACTAAATTGCCATATGTTTTACTTATTGTTGATAAAAAATTTACTGAAATTAAGGATAATAAATTAAAAATATATCTAAAAAAAGCGTCTGTTGCAATAGAAAGAGCCAAAAATTTTCCAGAAACATGGTTTATTTTAGAAAAAAGAAAACCTTTTTCAATAATTTATCCAAGAACCCCCTACGATCGTCATATAGTCTTTTTGAATAAAAAGGGAATTTCTGTTATAGATCATATAGAAATTAAACCAAAAAGTTCAGCTGAGGCATTTGCCGCCCTCTTTAATTCTACATTATATATTTTATTTAGAGAAATTTTTGGAAGAACCAGCCTTGGTGGTGGAACTTTAAAAATTGAAGTAATTGATATAAAAACATTACCAGTTTTTATCTCAGAAAGTTATGAGAAATATAATGTTCGTTTTAAAAAATTATTACATAAATTAAACAAAAGAGAAATTGGGACTGTTTTTGAAGAAATTGGGGCTTCTACACCTGAAGAGGTTTCGCTTGAAAAAGTAAAGAAAGAACGTCGAGAATTAGACAAAATCATTATGGGCGAAATTTTGGGTTTAACTGATGAGGAACAACTTGAAGTTTATAGAGCAGTTATTGATTTAGTCAAATCCCGCATTGAAAAGGCAAAAAGTTTTGGAAAGAAGAAAATAAAAGAAGGAATTGATATAGATGCTTTGGTTAAAACTGTGAAAGAAAAAATAGGGGAAAATACATTGGGTAAATTCTATAAAGAGAAAATACTTTCTCATAAACCGCTTTTGGTAAAGAAACTTCCGTTGTTATCCAACAAGATAGAGATTAAAAAGGAATTATTTGGTTGGCGAATTTGTTCGGGAAGACAATCTATTGAATGTGATTCCGAAGAAGAGGCTCGTTATCTCAAGGTTTTTTTTGAAGCTGGATTAGAAGAAGTTAAAATACCAAAAGATAAAAATTATTTAAAGAAAATTCTTCCAGAGTTAGAAAAATTAAAAATAGATATTGACAAAATCATTAACTATTATCTGGAATCTATAGTAAACACAAAAATTAAAAAAGAATTGAGATATCGACTTTGGTCAGAAATTATTAAATAAATTGTCCTAAAGCAAAATATTTCCCTTGATTTTTAAAAAATATTACTTTAATAACTTTAAAGGTTTAACTCCCGATGTTTGGCGACGATTTTTTCTACCAAATCCTTTAACAATTGGAAATCCTTTTCTTGGGGATAACCTTTGATTAGAACTGGTGGCAAAAGTTCGGCGTCAAGATTGGTGGTTAAATTTTTAATTATTTCTAAAGTTCTTCCGCCCCACCCAAAAGAACCAAAGATACCAATAAATTTTGTTTTTGGTTTTAAAATGTTTAATAAATAGATAGCATAAAGGGCTTGGGGATGGGGACCAGTTAATACCGTCGGGGTACCGAAAATTACTGTCGCCGCATCCACGGTTGCCATGGCTAATTCACCAATATCCGTTTTGGTTAAATTAAAAGGCATTACTTTTATATTGGTTTTTATCAGTTCTTCCAGTAGAAATTGAGCCATTACTTTTGTACTATCATGCATAGAGAGATAAGCCAAAACTACTTCATTTTTTACCTTATCGCTAACCCAGTCTTCATAGGCTTTAATAATAAATTCTGGTTGGGAATAAATTGGTCCGTGACTGGGAGCAATCATTTTTATTTCCAATTTTTTTATTTTTTCTAAATGGTTTTTAATCTGATTACGAAAAGGCATCATAATTTCCGCATAATATCTTTTGGCGGCAAAATAAGTTTTTGCTTCCTCTTTCATAAAAAGATCGCTGGTTGCTAAATGGGAGCCAAACAGATCACAGGTGAAAAGAATTTTATCTTCTAAAAGATAAACAATCATCGTTTCTGGCCAATGAACCCAAGGAGTAAAGATAAATTGTAAGGTCTTTTCGCCCAAGGAGATTTTTTCGTTATCTTCCACAATAATAAATTTTTCTTCGGGAATAAGCAAAAGAGCCATTAAAAATTCTTTACCTTTTTTGTTAGTGATTACCTTTGCTTGGGGAAACATTTCCAGAACCTTCGGGATACCACCGGAATGGTCTTGTTCGGCGTGGAGAGAAACTACATAATCAATATTTAAATTTAAAAATTTTAAATTGGCAATTAACTCCTCTTCTTTCGTTGGGTCGACCGCATCAATTAACACATTTTTTTCTTTACCTTTAATTACATAGGCATTATAACTGGTACCATCCGGTAAAGGTATCAGTTCGTCGAATAACCGCCGGTCCCAATCAATTGCCCCAACCGCAAAAATATCTTCTTTTATTTCCCTTATCATTTTTCCCTCCTTGAATTATTCAATCGGTTCAAAATACATTTTGTTAGCTCCGCAAACAGGACAAACCCAATCGTCGGGAAGTTCTTCAAAAGGGGTATTTTCCGGAATAGCCCTTTCTGGGTCACCAATATTAGGGTCATAAATATAACCACAAATAGTGCAACGATACTTCTTCATTTTTCCTCCTTGATTTTTTAAAAAATTTAATTATAATATTACTTTAATAACTTTCAAGGTTTAAGATAGCCACGGGACCCGGTCGATCTTATAATGCCTCCTTTTCAGCCCTATCAAAAATAGAGCCCTCCTAAAATAGCGGGTCCCGTGGCGTTTATATATGATTTGACTTTTATAGATTTTTGGATATAATTTTTTTATGAGAAAAATAACTTTTCTAATTATTCTTCTCTGTGCTTTGGCTTTCTTTGTTGGCTTTTTTGTTTCGCCCCTTAAAAGCAAAGAGAAAAATTTTTCTTCCCCTGAGTTTACTTCCTCTTCCCCATCATCAGAGAAAAGTGGTTCATTGGCTAACACTGTTTCTTTTGTTGAAGTTGCCGAAAAAATTATTCCCACCGTGGTAAATATTTCTGCGGAAAAATCAATAAAAATAAAAGCACCAACCTTTGAATTTTTTTCTCCCTTTGAAGATTTTTTTAGAGATTTTTTTAAAGATTTCCCACTTCCTAAAGAGTTTAGTGAAAAAATTAGAAGTTTAGGTAGTGGCGTAATCATTTCCGAAGATGGTTATATAATTACCAATAATCATGTGGTTGAAGGTTATGATAAATTAATCATCACTCTTGCCGACGGCACCAAATTTAAAGAGAAAGAGGTAAAGATTATTGGCCGAGACCCGAAAACCGATATTGCCCTTTTGAAAATTGAGACCAAAAAGAAATTGCCCTTTGCTCCTTTAGGAAATTCTGATGAAGTAAGAATTGGCGAGTGGGTGATGGCCGTGGGTAATCCCTTTGGTCTTTCCGGCACAGTAACCGTAGGCGTGATTTCGGCTAAACATCGGACCGGTATCGACCTTTACGGTGGACCAACTTATCAAGATTTTATCCAAACTGATGCGGCGATTAATCCCGGAAATTCTGGTGGTCCTTTAGTAAATTTGAAAGGTGAAGTTATTGGGATTAATACGGCGATCAAAACTACGAGCGGCGGTAATATCGGTATTGGTTTTGCCATTCCGATAAATCTGGTAAAAAAAGTTAAAGATGATTTAATGAAAAAAGGAAAAGTTGTCCGTGGTTATTTAGGTATCTATCTTCAAGAATTAACTGAGGAATTAAAAGAATCAATGGATCTGCCAAAGGATTTGGAAGGAGTAGTAATAAGAGATATCATCCCTAATTCACCAGCCAGTAAAGCCGATTTGAAATCGGGAGATATTATTTTAAAATTTCAAGGGAAAAAAGTGAAATCGGTTGACGAATTACGGTTTATGGTTGCGGAAACGCCCCCCAACACCAAGGTCACCTTAGAAATCTATCGGAATGGCAAAATCAAGACGGTGGAAGTAGTATTGGGAGAAATGCCGGAAGAAATTAGTCAAGTTAAAAAAGAAGCCGTTTTAGATATTGGTTTAAAAGTAAAAGAAACCAAAGAAGGTGTGGTTGTGGAAGAAGTGGAATCCGATTCGCCTGCCGAAGAAGCTGGTTTCCAAGCCGGTGATATTATTTTGGAGATTCAAAAAGAGAAGATTAATAGTTTGGACGATTATTATCGGGTTTTGGAAAAAGTAAAGGACCGAAAATCAATCCTTTTCAAAATAAAAAGGGGAAATGAGATCTATCTGCTTCCTCTTAAACTCAAATAATAATGACCAAAGAAGTTCGTTCTTACTATCTGGCTATCGCCCACAAATATCCCGATTTAACCAAAGAAGAAGAACGCGAGCTGATCAGCGAAGCAAAAAATAACAATTTCCAAGCCTTATCAAAACTTATTCTTTCCCATTTGAAATTGGTGGTAAAAATTGCCCAAAAATACTATTCTAAAAATTTGTCCTTAGATGATTTGATTGGCGAGGGGATTACCGGTTTGATAGAAGCAATTTATAAGTTTGACGAAAAGAAAAATGTTCGTTTGGCTACTTATGCCATTCGCCGAATTAAATACCGGATAAGGGATGCGCTGATCAAAGAAGAGATTTTCTATTTTCCCACGAAGATTCAGAAACTGGCAAAAAAAATTAAAAAAGAATATCCCCAATATATTAATCAGCCAGAAAAATTGGCGAAAAAACTTAAACTTAATTTGAAGGAAGTTCAACGGGCGATAAATTATTTAAATTTACAAAGATTTAATTTAGAAGAAAAAGAGACCGCCGAAGAAAATCCGGTGCTCACAGTTGAAAGGGAAGGTGATAATCAATTTAAAAAATTGGAAATAACCCGAATAATAAACGAATGTTTAGCCCAACTTTCCGAAAGGGAGCAGACAATAATTAAAAGGACCTTTGGGTTGGCGCCTTATGAAGAGCCAGAAAGTTTGACAAAGATTGGAAAAGATTTGGGACTTTCGCGAGAAAGAATTCGCCAGATTCGCAACGAAGCTTTAAAAAAATTGCAACAACTTTTAAACAAAAGATTAAACCTCCTTACACCGTTTTTGTGAATTTCCTTTTAACCATTCTTCTTTTTTTTCAAATAACACCGATAAGTTCGCGATTATCTATTATTGGTACCGATTTTCTTTTTCTTTTACCCGATAGTGAAACTGATATTTTTTTAAATCCAGCCAACATCTTCTTTTGGGATAAAAAACTCCTTCTCTCACTTTCTTCTTACGCCAATGATTTTTCCCAAGAGAATGTTAATCTACCAGTTACTTTCCAAAATCGGCTTCATTTTAAAGTTAGTAAAAGTAATTATGCTGGTCTTCTTGGTTTTCAGTATCTTTTTGTTTACGAAAAAACAAGCGAAAAATCCTTCTTTCTAAATCGCAGTAATTTTCCTTTTCTTATTGGTTATGATTGGGGAGAGAGGAAAATTGGTTTTTTGTTTAGTTATCAATGGAGCTATCGGGAAAGTAAGGATTCTGGGCAAGCGGCGATGCGCGCGAACGAAGTTTATTTTCCGCTAAAAGTTGGTTTGGCGAGCGGTGAGGAGCAAAAACTGGAAATCATTTTTGATTTTGTTCCTTATCGGAAAGAAGATTTAAAAAGTTATCAATTTAATTTTTTAATAAAAGAAAACCTTGGCGAAATACCGCAGCATCATTTTTTGTTGGGGGTTAATTATCAAAAAGAAAATCAAATTTTCCAATTCTTTTCCGGCTATTGTTTAGCCTCAGCTTATAATTTTTACGGTTTAGTTTTTAATACTTATTTAGGTTTAAAACCAATTTTTTCTTTTTTTAAAAAAAATTGGGAAGCAAAAATTCTTTTTCCCTCGGGGCTTAATTTTTCTTTTGGAAAAATAAAAATTCTTTTTGGATTTAAAAATGAATTAGTGAAGACCAAAAAAGATGTTTACCTTTCGGAATATGATTATAATTTTGGTTTTGGCTATCATTTTACTAACAATTTGGAGTTTTATTTTTTTAACCTTTCGCTCGCTTCCTTTCGTAAATGGTTCTTTGATTTCAAAATTACTTTTTAATTTTTATAAAAGAAACTTTTTCATTTTTAGCGGTATCTAAAAATATGGTATGAAAGAAGAGATTTACGCTTTAGTTAAAAAAATGATTAAATTAAAAGAAAAAGAAAAACCTTCTTTATTTAAAAAACCTACCTTACTAAAGTATCTTAACATTGAAGAGATCGCCGAAGGTTTTCAGCGTCAATCTTCCCACATAATTTGGGAGGGAATAGTAAATACCGTTGAAAAAATAAACGATTTAAGAAAAATAAGCGAAAAAGAAAAAAATTAATTCTTCTTGACTTTTCCAAAAATTTGGCTATATTTATATATAAGATAAATTTTGCTCTTTGAAAATTTGGTAAAAGAAGCGGTGGCCTTCAAGCTACTAAGGGCCCCAAATGGATGCCTCGGCAGTGGGTGGCGATGAAGGGCGTGGCCAGCTGCGATAAGCCCCGGGGAGGTGCAAGCAACCTGTGATCCGGGGATTCCCGAATGGGGCAACCTGGTAGGATTAATATCCTACCATCCTTAGGGGCAACCCTAAGGAAGCGAACCCCCCGAAGTGAAACATCTCAGTAGGGGGAGGAAAAGAAAGAAAATTCGATTCCCTGAGTAGCGGCGAGCGAAAGGGGAAGAGCCCAAACCGACCTGGGTGTTAAAGGCGGCAGCCGTTGCCCAGGCGGGGTAGTGGGACCTAACCGTGCCAGCTGCCGGGAGGCAGGGAAGTTATAAAACATCCTGGATAGCCGAACCGTCCTGGAAAGGCGGGCCATAGAAGGTGATAGCCCTGTAGGCGAAATCCAGGATGTCTTCCTTGGTTAGGTTCCCAAGTACCGCGGGACACGTGGAACCCTGCGGGAATCTGGGAGGACCACCTCCTAAGGCTAAATACAACCCACTGACCGATAGTGGACTAGTACCGTGAGGGAAAGGTGAAAAGAACCCCGGGAGGGGAGTGAAATAGAACCTGAAATTTGGGGCCTACAATCAGCAGGAGCTCTGAATTTCTTTGCCCTTTTGGGTGTTAGAAATTCAGAGTGACTGCGTGCCTTTTGCATAATGAGCCGGCGAGTTAATGTCGGGAGCGAGGTTAAGTCCAGTGTTAACAGCACTGGACGGAGCCGTAGCGAAAGCGAGTCCGAAAAGGGCGCTAAGTTCCCGGCATTAGACCCGAAACCCGGTGAGCTACCCATGGGCAGGGTGAAATCGGCGTAACAGCCGGTGGAGGCCCGAACCGGTGGGTGTTGCAATACCCTCGGATGACCTGTGGGTAGGAGTGAAAGGCTAACCAAACCGGGTGATAGCTGGTTCTCCCCGAAATGCCTCTAGGGGCAGCCTCCGGATTGTATAGCGGAGGTAGAGCACTGGATGGGTAACCCTGAACTCTGTTCAGGGAAGCCCAACCAAACTCCGAATGCCGCTATACTTATCCGGGGAGAGAGGCGGTGGGGGATAAGCTCCATCGCCGAGAGGGGAATAACCCAGACTACCGGCTAAGGCCCCAAAGTACTGGCTAAGTGGGAAAGGAGGTTGAGCTACTCAGACAGCTGGGAGGTTGGCTTAGAAGCAGCCATCCTTTAAAGAGTGCGTAACAGCTCACCAGCCGAGTGGCTCAGCGCCGAAAATTTATCGGGGCTTAAGCCAGTCGCCGAAGCCGTAGGCTTCCTTGGTTTTACCAAGGAAGCGGTAGGGGAGCGTTCCGCAGTAGGTTGAAGGCATGGCGCAAGCCATGCTGGACGAAGCGGAAGTGATTATGCCGGCACGAGTAGCGATAAACCGGGTGAGAATCCCGGTCGCCGGAAGCCCAAGGGTTTCTGGGGAAGGTTCGTCCGCCCAGAGTTAGCCGGGACCTAAGCCGAGGCCGAAAGGCGTAGGTGATGGAAAAGCCGTCAACATTCGGCTGCCACCTTAATGCCGTTACGAGCTATGGGGTGACGCAGGAGGAATGGCCGAGCCGCCTGTTGGCTTAGGCGGTCTAAGCTACGGTGATGGGGCATAGGCAAATCCGTGCCCATAATTCACTGTAGCGATGGGGAGCCTGTGGTTTTCCACAGGTGAACTCGGCCGGACCGAATGCCGAGAAAAACCTCTATGCCAGGCATTAAGGTGCCCGTACCGGAAACCGACACAGGTGGGCGAGGAGAGTATCCACAGGCGCGCGGGATAACCCCCGTTAAGGAACTCGGCAATTTGACCCCGTAACTTCGGGAGAAGGGGTGCCCTTTGGGGTGTAAAAAGCCTCGGAGGGCCGCAGTGAAGTGGGCCTGCCGACTGTTTAACAAAAACACAGGGCTCTGCCAAGCCGTAAGGCGAAGTATAGGGCCTGACGCCTGCCCGGTGCCAGAAGGTTAAGGGAGGGGGTTAGCCGCAAGGCGAAGCTCCCGACCAAAGCCCTGGTAAACGGCGGCCGTAACTCTAACGGTCCTAAGGTAGCGAAATTCCTTGTCGGGTAAGTTCCGACCTGCATGAATGGCGTAACGAGTGGGCCAGTGTCTCGACGGGGGACCCGGCGAAACTGTAGTGGCGGTGAAGATGCCGCCTGCCCGCGATCGGACAAAAAGACCCCGTGAACCTTTACTGCAGCCTGATATTGGGTTTCGGCAAATCCTGTGTAGGATAGGTGGGAGGCTGTGAAGCCCGGACGCCAGTTCGGGTGGAGCCGTCGGTGAAATACCACCCTGGGTTTGTTGAAATCCTAACCCTGACTGGTGAATCCCAGCGGGGGACAGTGTCAGGTGGGCAGTTTGACTGGGGCGGTCGCCTCCTAAAAGGTAACGGAGGCGCCCAAAGGTCGGCTCAGCACGGACGGTAACCGTGTGGAGAGCGCAAGGGTATAAGCCGGCCTGACTGCGAGACCGACAGGTCGAGCAGACGCGAAAGCGGGGCCTAGTGATCCGGTGGTCCTGTGTGGAAGGGCCATCGCCCAGCGGATAAAAGGTACTCCGGGGATAACAGGCTGATCGGGCCCGAGAGTCCCCATCGACGGCCCGGTTTGGCACCTCGATGTCGGCTCATCGCATCCTGGGGCTGAAGCAGGTCCCAAGGGTTGGTCTGTTCGCCCATTAAAGCGGTACGTGAGCTGGGTTCAGAGCGTCGTGAGACAGCTCGGACTCTATCCATCGCGGGCGCAGGAGACTTGAGGGAAGCTGTCCCTAGTACGAGAGGACCGGGACGGACGGACCTCTGGTGTACCAGCTGTGGCGCCAGCCGCATCGCTGGGTAGCCATGTCCGGAAGGGATAACCGCTGAAAGCATCTAAGCGGGAAGCCCATCCCAAGATAAGGTCTCCCTGAAGGCCCCAGGTAGACTACCTGGTTGATAGGCCCTAGGTGTAAGACCCGTAAGGGTTTTAGCCAAGGGGTACTAATCGGCCGTTCGGCTTGAAGGTTTCCGCTTCTTTTATCATTAATATTAACTCTCGGTGACTATACCGGAGAGGAAACACCTCTTCCCATTCCGAACAGAGAAGTTAAGCTCTCCAGGGCCGATGGTACTGTGGTGGCAACGCCACGGGAGAGTAGGTCGTCACCGAGAGTTTTTTATTTTTATACCCCTTTTATTTTAATTTTTAAAAAATTTTTTTGATTTTTATAAGTCTTTGAAAAATAAAAGAAAATTTAAATTAAAAATTTTAAAAAAACATCTTGACTTTTTTTTAATTTTTATTATAATATATACGGAGAGACCACATAATGTGGTATTTAAAAACAAAAATGGAGGTGAAACATGTTAAACAAAAAAGGCTTTACATTAATTGAATTATTAGTGGTAATTTTAATTATCGGCATCTTATTAGCACTCATTATCCCTAACTTTGCTCTCTTCCAAGAAAGGGCAAGAAGGACCAGCGTGAAAAACAATATGCATGTTGTCCAAACCGCATTGGAAGCCTGGGCGACTGACCACGCAGGGCAGTATCCTTCTTCAGATTTCGCTGGAGCAATAGAACCTGATGGTCCAATGGCTTACTATTTCCCTGGCGGTGACCCGCTCATCGAAGATAAATACGGTAACTTCCCCACCAATCCTTATACTGGTTTCACTTATAACAATGATGAGGCTCCGGAAGAGGACCTTTTCTATGGAGAATTAGAATTTGATGAGCCGGGATATAATGCAATGATTTATGGCGGTGGTGATGAATGTCCGTATCTTGACTGGGAAGGTGAAGCAGCAATTTCTGGAACTATTCATATTGGTGTCTATTATGACCCGACTAGTGAAATAGTACAAGAATACGGAATTGCTGGTTGGGGTAGATTGAACGATGTTGGTGATAATTATCCGATGTATGATGTTGCTCCGGGTGCTGATGACCCATTTGACGAAACTTATTGGACCTTCTTTGTCCTTCATAACTAAAGGCTAAATTCTCAAAAAAGGAAAGCTTTGGGGGTGAGCTTTATCACCCCCTTTTTTATTTTATTGACATAAATTTTATTTTTTTTAAAATTTTTTATGTTTTTAGTATATTTTCTTTTTAATTATTTAGCCAATATTGAAAGAGGAAAAGCAATTTTTTATAATCCCAGTGGATTAGGGATAAATAGCGGCTACGAAATATACTCTTCTAAAAAAGATACTCTTTTAGAAATTGGTTTTACCTTAAATAATTTTGGCTTTGGTTTAAAAAAGGAAAAAGATTTAAATAATTTTCTTTTGGCTTTTGGCATCCCCATAGATAAAAAAATCTATTTAGGCTATCGTTATAAATTTATTAAAGAATTAAACAAAATAGAGCATTTAGGAAGTTTGACCTATCGACCGATGAGTTATCTATCATTTTCTTTCAATATTTCAACCGATAAAAATTTTAATTTGGGGATTGGTTTAAGACCAATTAGCGAAAGAATAAATTTATATTTTGATTATGATAAAGAATTTAAATATTTAATGGGAACCGCAATTGAAATCTTTGACGGTCTTTTAATTAATGGGGAGATTAATAAAGATAAGAAAATTAATTTGGGAATAAGTTTCTCTTTTCCCCATTTTAAAATTTCTTCAGCATACGGTGAGAAAAAATTAAAGGCAATAGAATTAAATTTTTCCCGAGAACGATACCCAACAATTTTTAAAAAACCAAAAAAAATAATTGAAGTTACCCTTTCCGGTAATTATGAGGAAGATTATTATGAGCAATCGCTATTTTTAAAAAAACGGGAGCCAAGATTTTATCGGTTATTAAAAAACTTGGAAACAATTTTAGAAAAAGAGGATGTTTTTGGTATTTTTTTAAGATTGAAAGATTATAATTTATCGTTAACTCAATATGAAGAATTACGGGAACTTCTTTTAGATTTTAAAAAAGCAAATAAAAAAATTATTGTTTATGCCGATTGTTATAAAAATTTAAAAGAATATTATTTAGTTTCAATTGCTGATTATATTATTTTAAATAAAGGGGGAATGGTTGATATTTCCGGAATTTTATTGAAGAAGTTTTATCTCAAAAAACTACTCCAGAAATTGGGAATCGAGGCTGAGGTTTTAGCAATTGGAAAATATAAATCGGCGAAAGAACTTTATTTAAGAGCGGATATGTCCGAAGAAGATAAAGAACAATTGAACGAAATTTTGGACGCAACTTATGAAAAGATAAAATCAGAAATAATCTCTTCAAGACCGGCACTAATAAATCTGGATAGTCTGATCGATAATATTGGCTATTTTAATGAAGAAAAGGCAAAGGAATTTAAATTGATTGATACCGTACTTTTTCCTAAGGAGATAGATAAATTTTTGAAATCCTATACCAAGGTTAAAAAAGTAAAATTGGAAGATTATTTAAAGGAAAAAGATGTTGAAAGAAGTTGGTTTAAGAAGAAAAAAAGAATAGCTTTAGTGATTGCCGAAGGAACAATTGTTGAAGGAAAGAGCGGTTATGACCCAACACCAATTATTGGGGGAAAATATATTGGTTCGGAAACAATGGAAGATATTTTTAATAGATTAGAGAAGGATCGGTCAATAAAAGCAGTTATTTTTAGAGTGAATTCTGGTGGTGGGCAAGCAACCGCTTCCGAAATAATTGCTTCCGCAGTTAAAAAATGTAATGAGAAAAAGCCAGTGATTGTCTCTTTTGGTAATGTGGCTGCTTCCGGTGGTTATTTTATCAGCTCACCGGCAAAAAAAATTTTTGCTGACTATTTTACGATAACTGGTTCAATCGGAATTTTTAGCGTCAAAGCCGTTACCCGAAAGTTTTACGATGAAAAATTGGGAATTACCTTTGATTATTTGAAAAGAGGAACGATGGCTGATGCGACCAGTGATTTGCGGAGTTATACGGAAAAAGAGAAGGAGATTTTTTACGAAGAATTAGAATGGTGGTATAATAAATTTCTTGAATGGGTAAGTGAAGGTCGAAAGCTTAAAAAAGAGCATGTTGATTCTATTGGTCAAGGAAGGGTTTGGCTTGGCAAAAAGGCAAAAGAATTGGGTTTAGTTGACGAAATCGGTTCTTTAAGAAAGGTAATAAAGGAAGTGAAAAGGGAGCTCGGCATTAAGAAAGACGAAGAGATAGAAATTATTACCTATCCCAAAGAAGAGAAAAAATTTTTAGTTGCCTTTCCGAAGGTAAATATTTATGATTTGTTAAAAGCGAGATTTTTATATTTACTGCCGGAAAATATTATAATTGAATAGCCGACTTCTATTTTTATTACTTTTCCTATTTTTTAAAAATAGTTATTCCCAGAAAGATACGACCGAAATTGTTTTTTACGGAGGAAAAAAAATTTTCTATTATCCGGAAAAAGAATTGGTAATTTTACTTGATTCCGCTTTTGTTAGGTATTCTTTTTATGAAGTTTTGGCTTGTTCAATCGTTTACGATTTAAAAAATCAGCTTTTACAAGCCTACCAGAAAGGGAGGCCAGTTATTTTTTTGACCGAAAGGGAAACCATTGTTGGTGAAGAACTCCATTTTAATGTTAATAGTAAAAAAGGGATGATGAAAAAAGCTAATACCAAAATTGCCAAGGGTTTTTTTTATGCGGATGAGCTGTGGTTGATAAGAGAAAAAGTATTACACGCAATAAATTGCCAGTATACTACCTGTGAGCTTCGGCCTCCCCATTATTACTTTTTTGCTAAGAAAGTTAAAATTTTGGTTGACGATTTAGCAATTGTTGAACCAATAAGCCTCCATTTTTTCAGTTTTAAACCACCTACGATAGTCGCCCCTTTCTGGTTTTTTCCAATAGGTGAAAAGCGAAAATCCGGTCTTTTACCATTTCGGGCAGGAAGGTCAAAGGAAGAGGGATTTTATTTCAAAAGGGTTGCTTATTATTTAGTGATTAATGACCACGCCGATTTGACATTTTATTTGGATTTAATGCAAAAAAAAGGAATAATGCCCAGAATCGAAGGGATTTATAATTATTTACCATTAGCCTTTGGTAAGTTTCAAGGCGCTTTTATTAAAGAAGGAAAAAGAAATCGTTATTCCTTTACTTTACAACACCAGTCAAAGTTTTTTTTTAAAACTGATTTAAACAGCAAAATTGATTATCAAAGTGATGCCCAATTTATTCAGGATTATGCGGAAGAGAAAATTGAGTGGCTAAGAAATGAAATCTACTCAACGATAAATATAAAAAAAATTTATAAAAATTTTGGACAAGCAAGTATTAATTTGGAAAACCAAAAAGATTTTGCCAATAATATTGAAACTTTTCTTTTACCCTCTTGCTTTTTCGGTTTGGTTTCGCGACCTTTAATAAAAAATGTGGTAAATTTCTCACCGTCAATAAAATTTGATAACCGTTATCAAATTTTAAAAGATACTATTAAAAATTATGAACAGAAAATCAGCGGCAATTTAGGTCTTTCTTTTAGTCCAAAAATAATAAAAAATTTCTCTTTCAGTAATAATTTGGCTTATCAGAAAAGAAAAGAGTTGGTTAAAAATAATGTGAAAGAAGATTATTCAATTTTTAAAATAAATAATAACTTTGCTTTTTACCAATCGTTTTTTAACACTTTAAATATCTCCGAAAATATCAACTACTTTGAGGAGTTTAAGTTTTTTAAAGATTCAACAAAAATTACTGCCACCTATCCGCTGGCTATTAATTGCGGTATCACTTTATACCGAATCTTTCTTTTCCCCTTCTTTTCTTTAAAAGGTTTTTTACATACTTTTAATCCCAATATTTCTCTTCATTACGAACCAACCGTAAAAAATAATAAACCAGTTTTTAAAGAAAGACCAGCGGTTTTATTTCTTTCTTTTAATGTTCAAAATAGTTTTAATATAAAATATCTTAAAAAGGAAGAAGAGATAAAAAGAGATTTTTTAATTCTTAATCTTTCCAGCAGTTATGATTTTTTAAAAGCAAAACTATCACCAATAGCTATGAATGGTGATATCAGAATTTTTGAAGAGAAAAATCTTTTTCTTTCTTCTTCTTTTTCTTTTCTTTATAATAGCGAAGAAAAACTTTGGGATTATAGCTTTACCAACAGTTTAAGCGGGCAGTGGGGAATTTGGAAAACTTGCTCTTTGGCAATTAATATTGCCCACAATCTTTCTAAAAATTTCCAAATGTTTCAAGTATTCGGTTTTATTAATTTTTTAAAAATTAAAATTAATTATGGTTTTGGTTATAATGCCAAAGAGAAAAGATTGACTGATTATTCAATCTCCCTTTGGAAGGATTTACACTGTTGGGAAGGTCTTTTTAATTTTTCCCAATTTGGTTCGGTTTGGCGTTATGATTTCAAACTGCGGATAAAAGAGATTCCGGAAGTTGCTCTCGGTAAAGATATCTTTGGTTTTCTTTTGAAATAATTTGACTTTTGAATAAAATAAATTATAATCTATTGAATTTTAATAAAAAGGAGGAAATTATGATGAATTTATTGTTAGTATTTTTAATGGCTTTAACGACTAATAATTTACCTTTCCTTCCTTCTTTTGGTGGTGGTGGTCCTGATGCCTACGGTTATCGTTGGCTTGATTCGGATACCGTATGTCCTGGTGCGCCCACTTTTAACTGGATTTCAATCAATCGTATCGGTACCAGAATTACCGGTTTAGCCGATGATAACGTTGTTGGTCCTTTTTCTCTTGGTTTTGAATTTCCTTATTATTGGTATCGAGTTAACCGATTTTATTTAGGTTCCAATGGTTATATTGCCTTTGATGATAATTTTCTTTCTGCCCATCCTTTCCAAAATGTTCCCAACCCTTCCCGACCGAATAATGTTTTGGCTCCTTTGATGTGTGATTTAGACCCAGGAAGTGGTGGCTCTGTCTGGTATTGGACAAATAATCGTGATACCTGTATTATTGAATTTGATTCCGTTCCATTCTGGAATACTGGCGGGATGAATTCTTTTCAGATTATCCTTTCTAAAAACGATAGTATTATTAGATTCCAATACCTAATCCAAAATGGTCAACCTTATGGCGGTTGGCGTTCAACCGGTTCCAGTACCATTGGTATTGAGAATGTTGTCGGTCAGGTTGGTCTCTCTTATATGCATGCCGGTCTTCCTGATTATAATTTACCCCATGCGAATTTAGCAATTATTTTTATTCCTCCCGAGTCAACAAATTATGTGGTTAATGATATGGCGTGTTGGTATGTGATGAATGAACAAAGCGAAGGGATATTTATCTATCAGGGTGATACGGTGGTTTTGCGAGGAGCCATAAAAAATACTGGTAATCGTCAAGCCAGTAATTTTCCGGTTTATTGTTGGGTGAGAAGTATGCCGGCCGGAACAATCGTTTTTGCTGATACCTTAAGAATTGATGCGATGACACCGGGAGAAATAAGAGAAATTACTTTTAATCGGCGTTGGGTACCGACTACTACTGGTCAATATGCGATTGATATCAAGACTGGTTTAACCGGTGATATGGTGCCCAATAATGACCAAATCAGATTAGAAGCAAGGGTGGTTTCTTATCCGGGTGAATTGCGTTATGAAGATTTGGCTTCACCCCACGGTATGTGGTCTTGGAATGGTCCCGGTGGTTATGGTGCCCATTTTGTTCCTCCAAGATATCCCTGTCGGATAACGCAAGTAAAAATTTATGCTTCCGCAACCTCGGCAACGCCAATTTCGGTTTTGATTCTAAAAGATAACGGACCAAATAATTCACCAGGGGAGACACTTTATTTAACCCAGACCACTATTTCTACCCAGCAATGGTATAATATCAATGTTTCGCCGGCAGTAGTGATAAATAGCGGTGGTTTCTTTGTGGGCGGTATTTCCAATATTTCTAATCAACCTTCTTTTGGTATGGATACCTTAAATACTCCTTCAAGACAGACTTGGGAATATACTACCGGTTGGGCAAAATATCGGACTGCCGATAAACACGATGTGATGATTAGGGCAGTGGTGGAAATGGTTCCGGGGGTTGAGGAAGAGATTTCTGCTTCACCTTTAAGAAGAAATGAAAATTGGGTTATGAAAGCCGATGAATGGAAAGCATTGAAGAAAAAGGGGTACGAATTATTCAATGCGAATGGGCAAAAAATCTCTCAGATAGAAAAAGAGGGGTTTTACTTCCTTAAAGAAAAAGAGCATTACCGAAAAATAATCATTCTCCATTAATTTAAAAGGAAAGGGGAGATGGTTAAAAAGCCGTCTCCCCTTTTATCTTTATGGATTATCGGAAACCAGAATTGATAATAAAAGAGATTAAAGTGGGCAAGGTTGAGCCTTTATATATTTTTTTTGGGGAAGAAGACGCCCGAATTGAAGATGTCCTTAAGGCTTTGAAAAAATATTACTTTAACGATGAAGAGTATATTGGCCCTTTATTTAAAAAATATGATTTAAAAGAAAATTCCTTAAAAGAAATTCTTTTAAATTTCAATTCGCCATCATTTTTTGAAGAGAAAAAATTGGGATTTATAAAAAATTTTGATTTGGCATTTAAAAGAAAAAGAAAAAAGGAAAAAGAAGAAGTTATTACCAACTTTTTTAATACTATTAAAAATAATAAAGGAAAAACCTTATTAATCCATTTACCCTATTTAAGAGAAAAAGCGAAAGAATACGAAAATTTTTTTAAAAAAAATCGGTTGGAAAAATATCTTATCTATCTTTCTTATTTGTCAAAAACTAATTTAAAAACCTATCTTTACGAAAAGACCAAAGAAGAAGGTTATATCTTAACTAATGGTGCCTTAGAAAAGCTTATCTTTTTGTGCGGTGAGGATTATTCTTTGATTTATTCCGAGCTTAACAAACTAAAACTCTACTTAAAAGAAAAGATGATTACCGAAGAAGCAATTGAGAAATTTGTTGGTTATAGTTTTTCGGGAAAATTAAAAACTATTTTGGAAGCGGTAAGTTATAAAGATAAAAGTAAATTTTTAAAAAATCTTTATGGTTATTTAAGCGGAGCAAAAAGAGAAGAGCTTGCTTACTTAATCGGCTCTTTAGCATCGCACCTTTTAAATATCTATTTAAAAAAGACAAGCTTCTCTTCTTCCTTTAAAGAAAGCGAATTAAGGGAAAAATTGGAAAACCTTTATAAAATTGATTTAATGATTAAAAAAGGAGAAGCTGAACCCGAAATTTTACTTTTAGATTGGGGGGAGAAAATATGAATTTCCGAGAGATTGAAGAAAAATGGCAAAAAATATGGGAAGTAAAAGAGGTTTTTAAAACCAAAAAAGATGGCAGAAAGAAATATTACTGTTTAGTAATGTTTCCTTATCCTTCCGGTGACCTCCATATGGGTCATGTGAAGAACTATGTGATTGGCGATGTGATTGCTCGTTATAAAAGACAAACGGGTTACAATGTTTTGCATCCTTTCGGTTTTGATGCTTTTGGTCTACCGGCCGAAAATGCGGCTATCATCCATGGTATCCATCCTTGGGAATGGACAAAGAATAATATTGAAATATCTCGAAAACATTTAAAAATGATGGGTATTTCCTATGACTGGGAGCGCGAAATTATCACTTGTCAGGAAGATTATTATAAATGGAATCAATATTTCTTTATTAAATTCTACGAAAATAATTTAGCCTATCGGAAAAAAGCTTATGTTAATTGGTGTCCTGGTTGTCAGACCGTTTTGGCTAATGAGCAGGTAGTTGACGGTCGCTGTTATCGTAAAACCTGCCAAAGTATTATTGAAAAAAAGGAGTTGGAACAGTGGTTTTTTAGGATTACTGCTTATGCGGAAAGATTGCTTGCCGATTTGGATAAATTGGATTGGCCCGAAAATGTGAAGATAATGCAAAGAAATTGGATTGGTAAAAGTGAAGGGGTAGAAGTAGAATTTCCAATTGTTGGTGGTGGAAGTTTACGAATTTTTACTACCCGACCAGATACCCTTTTTGGCGTTACTTTTATGGCGATTGCTCCCGATGCGGAAATTTTAGATGAAATTATCAAAGGAAGTGGTAAAGAAGCCGAGGTTTTAGAATTTAAAAAAGAAGTTTTAAGAATTTCGGAAATTGAGCGAACTGCTATTGGTCGGGAAAAAAGAGGCATATTTATAAATAGATATGCTATCAATCCCCTAACCAACGAAAAAATTCCTATTTTTGTGGCTGATTATGTTTTGGCAACTTATGGAACCGGAGCGATAATGGCCGTTCCCGCCCATGACCAAAGGGATTTTGAATTTGCTAAGAAATATAATTTGCCAATAAAGATAGTAATTAACCCTTATGGTGAAGAATTGAAAGTGGAAAATATGGAAAAGGCTTATGAAGGCGAAGGAATAATGGTGAATTCCGGAATATTTACCGGTTTACCTTCCAAGGAAGGAATAGCAAAAATAACGGCCTATCTTTGTGAAAAAGGAATGGGACAAAAGAAGATAAATTATCGGCTAAAAGACTGGCTGATTTCTCGACAGCGATATTGGGGAACACCGATTCCGATGGTTCATTGTGAAAATTGTGGCATTGTTCCGGAAAAAGAAGAAAATTTGCCAGTAGTATTGCCCAAAAATGTGAAAGATTATTTACCAAAAGGAAAATCGGTACTTTCGGGAATTGAAGAATTTATTAACACCATCTGCCCCAAATGTGGGCGAAAAGCAAAAAGAGACCCAGATACGATGGATACCTTTGTTGATTCCTCTTGGTATTTTTTACGATTTCTTGACCCCCATAACAACGAAAAGCCCTTTACTTATGAGGCTACTAAATACTGGTTGCCAATTGATAAATATATTGGTGGGATTGAACACGCTACTGGTCATTTAATATATTTTCGCTTTTTCACAAAAGTTTTATACGATTTAGGTTTTTGTGCTTATGACGAACCTTGTCTATCCCTTTTTACCCAAGGGATGGTTTTGTATAAAGGTCGGGTAATGTCTTCTTCCCAAAAACACGGCGTTTGGGTAGGGGAATTTTTGGAAAAAAATAGTGCCGATATTGCCCGCTTGACAATTTTGTTTGCGGCGCCACCCGAAAAAGATATGGAATGGTCGGAGGATATTGTCAGCGGTGTGAAAAGATTTTTAGAAAGAACCTGGCGATTATACGAAACCAATAATTTTAAGGTGCTCGATAAAAAACCAAAGATTTTAGATGAAAAAGATAACTATCTCTATATTCGGTTAAATCAAACTATAAAAAAAGTGATTGAAGATATGGAAAATTTTTCTTTTAATACCGCGATTGCCGCTTTAATGGAATTTCTTAATGATTTGTATAAATTTGATAAAAAAAGTGAGGTTTATTATTATTCCCTTTATATTTTTTACCAACTCCTTTCACCTTTTGCTCCCCATTTGGCGGAAGAGCTAAACGAAAGATGTGGTTATAAAAATCTTTTAGCGGAAACGCCTTTTCCCGATTATGATAAAAATGCCATTTCCTTTGCTACCATTGAAATCCCAATCCAGATTAATGGTAAAGTAAGAGCCAAAATCTTGGTGGCTATCGACGAAAAAGAAGAGAATATAAAAGAAATGGCTCTTTCTCAAGAAAAAATAAAGGAATTGATTAAAGATAAAGAAATTTTAAAGATTGTTTATGTGCCTAAGAAGCTGATAAATATTGTTACCAAAGAATAAGTAATGCGGGCGTTCTTAATTTTTCTTTTGGTGATTTTCATTTCCCTTTTAGGTTACTTCTATTATAATTACAAAGAATTTTTTGCTCAGATAAATAAAGAAGAAGTTAATGCGGAACTTTTAAGTAATAAAGTGATTGAACTTTATGAAGAAAAATTAGCCCGTTTAAAAGCGAGGGTTGATTCCTTAGAAAATCTCCCCCGATATAAAAAAAGAGAATTTAGAAAGGAAATAAAATTGCTCAAAGAAGAGATAAAAAAGGGAGAAGAATTACTTTCGGAATTAAAAAAGGCCAAAGGTGAGAAGAGAAATGAGCTTTATCGGCTTTGCGTTGAAGTTTATCAAAAAGCAAAAGGTCGGTGTGAAATCTTAAAAGAAAAATAATATTAAAATTACTATTTATGAAGAAAAGCTTGATTTTGATCTATTATGAATTTTTAAAATTAACAAAAATCTGGCTTTCCTACCCAATTATTTTTCTTTTCTTTACCGTTTTCCCTTTGATTTGGGTCTTGCCTTTTATTTTTCAGGGAAAGGCTTTGGTTGGTAGTTTTTCGTCGGTACCTTTTAAAGAATTAACGGGAACCGAAAACTATTTAGCCTTTTTACTTCTTGGTTCCATTGTTTCTACTTATGTCTTTTCTGGTCTTTGGGGTGTGGGCAATTCTTTGCGCGAAGAGACTTATTGGGGGACTTTAGAATATTTAATTCTTTCCCCAGCCAATCCTTTAATTATTTTGATTGGTAAGACTTTAACCGAATTTGTTTACGCCACCATAACCGTTGTTATTCAAGCCTTGATAATTGTCTTAATTTTAAATATCAAAATTACCTTAATAAAATTATTGCCGGTAATCTTAATAATCTTACTTCTTTTAATCGGTTTTTATGGCTTTGCCATTGCTTTTGCTGGTTTTACTTTATTATTAAAGGAAGTGGAAGGTTGGATAAGAACCTTAGAATGGGTATTTTACCTTTTTTCACCAATTAGGTACCCAGTGGAGATAAATCCGCTAACTAAGTTTATTAGTAGTCTTATTCCTTTAACCTATGCCTTAGTAGCAATTAGAGCCGTTATTTTATTAAATAAAAATATCCTTTCGCTAAAAAAAATTCTCTTCATCTTAGGAATAATTGATATCCTTTTAATTATTATTGCTATTTTTCTTTTTAAATTCTTAGAAAAAAAGACCCGTGAGTTAGGAACGATTGGTGGTTATTAAATGTTTTTAAAATATTTAAAAGCAATCTGGGCAGAAAATGTAAAAGAATGGAAGATTGAACTTTCTTATAAAGCCGATTTTTTAAGGACCTTTATTGACCCAATTGTTTATCTTTTGCCTTATTTACTTTATGGCCAGGCAATTGTTGGCGGGCGTTTTTCCCGTCAATTAGAAAAATTAACGGGTATTTCCGATATTATTTCTTTTATTTTACTTGGTTATATTTTTATCGGTTTTATGAATATGGCTTTATGGGCGATGGGATTTTCTTTGAGAAAAGAGCAATATTATGGTACTTTAGAGCATGTTTTTGCTACGCCAGTACCCCGATGGGTTTTTACCTTAGGAATGGCCCTCCATTCCACCCTTCATCAGACATTAATCTTATTATTTCAGATTATCTTTATTAATTTAATTTTCCGCTTATATTTCAATATTTCCGGTATTCTTCCTTCTTTAATAGCAATTGCCCTAATGCTTTTATCCCTTTATGGCTTTGGGATGATGGTTGCCGGTCTAACTTTAACTTTAAAACAAGGTTGGCTTGTCTCCGAAGCCTTATCAGGAATAATGATGGTTATTACGCCGATTGCCTATCCCTTAGCAATTTTACCCATCTTTTTAAGAAAACTTTCTTATTTTGTTCCCACAACCTACGGAATAATTGCTACCCGCCATTTTTTATTAAAAGAAAATTTAAATTTACCTTTATCAATAATTTATTTCCGACTATTTTTATTAACAATAATCTGGATTTTATTTGGTTTAACTATTTTTTATTTAATTGATAAAAGGGTAAGAAAAAGCGGTACCTTACATACTTATTAAATTGATTTCTTATATTGACTTTTTTAAAAAATTTTTTATATTTTTTCAATGCTCGTTAACCTAATTAAGGAGGAGAAATGAAGAAATTGGCATTTTTTATTTTTTTAATCTTCTTAGCTTGTTCCCTTTTTAAAAAGGAAGAAGAGGTGATGCCTTTAGCTATTGACAATTGGTGGGCTTATCAGGTTACTACCCAAGGGAAGACCATGCCTAAAGAAATTCTTAAAGCCTTTAAAAAATTTTCCTCACCAGCTACTTATATTGACACAATGAAAATAATCGGCAAACAGTCGATTGAAGGAGTTGATGGCTATGTTACTTATTCCACCTATGATCAGGATACAACTGGAATATATTATTATAAAAATGATTATCTTTGGTATTATTATCCGGATGAAAAAATAAGTGAAAAGGTATTTCCGCAGAAACCAAAGATTGGTGACAACTGGATTGGCTACGAAGAGAAAGAGGAAACGGATGATTGGGATCTGGACGGGATAAATGATTCCATGTCAACCAAGACGGAATACACAATTATTACTAAGGAAAATATTAATGTCCTGGCTGGAAATTTTAAAGATGCCTATCGGACACAAATAGTTGCCAGTGTTAAAGTTTGGTATTCCAGTGAAAATCAATGGCAAACTGTAGCTACTTTAAGTGGTACCGTATGGGTAAAAACCAATGTTGGTGTTGTTAAAATGGAAATTACTGGTTTTGGAACTCAGGAGCTTATTGCCTACAAATTGAAATAATTTTTAATGTTTATTAAAAAGGAGGAAAGATGAGAAAAATATTATTCTTTATTTTTGTTGTGATTCTTTCTTGTTCCCTTTTCAAAAAGGAAGAAGAGGTGATGCCTTTAGCAATTGATAACTTTTGGGTCTATCAGTATATGGAAGTAGCGGGAAAAACCTTTAAGAAAGAAGGTCTTTTGCCCGGATATTTCAAAAGAATTTTAAAAAAATTATCGCAAGCCGAAGTTGATACTTTAAAGTTAGTTGCTAAACAACCGATTGAAGGGGTTGATGGTTATGTTTGCTTTTCTACCTTAGATGAAGATACCTTTGGAATATTTTATTATAAGAACGATTACCTTTGGTTCTATTCTTCTTATGATGAAATGAGTATGAAAATATTTCCCCAAAAACCGAAGATTGGTGATAAATGGGTTTCTTATGAAGATAAAGGAAGGGTAGGCGATTTTGATGGCGATGGTAAAGAAGATTCCCTAAATCTTATTTATGAAGATTCCATAATTGGTAAAGAAGAAGTTTCCGTTCCTGCCGGTAATTTTAAGGATTGTTATAAGATTGAAGAAAAAGAGATTTATAAAAAATGGCTTTCAACAACTGGTCAATGGGAAATAGAAGCTACTGAAGTTATTGCTAATTCTTGGGTAAAAATGGGGGTTGGTCTTGTAAAATGGGAGATACCGGAAGAAATAACTCAGCAGTTGATTGCTTATAAAATAAAATAGTTGCTTTTAATAACCTTAGGCGAGATTTCGGGAATTGGTCCGGAGATTACTTTAAAAGCAATAAGATATTTTTCTTCGAAGAAGATAAAGATAATTGGTTCTTTTGGGGTTTTAGAAAAAACCAAAAGCCGATTAAAATTAGCTATTGATTTTGAACCTTATCTTTTAAACTTAGTTAAGGATGTTGAATTCTCTTTTGGTCGACCAACCGCAAAAACGGCCAAATATGCCTTAGAATCCTTAACGATTGCTCTTTCTTTTTTAAAAGAAAAGAAAGCCTTCGGAATAATAACCGCTCCCATTTGTAAAGAAAATTTAAGAAAAATTGGTTTTTCTTATCCTGGTCATACTGAATTTTTTGCCGAAAATTTTAAAATAAAAAAATATACCCTTTTGGCTTATACCAAATACTTTAAAGTTTGTTTCGTTACTTTACATTTGCCACTTTTTTTAGTAAAAAAAGAACTTAATACCGAAAAAATTTTTCATACCGCTTATTTGCTTTATCAATTTCTTAATAAAATTGAAGGGATAAAAAAACCAAAGATTCTTTTCTTCTCTTTCAATCCCCATCTTTTTGAATTCACTTTGGGTGAAGAGGAGCTGATAAAAAAAGCAATAAGGAGATTAAAAAAATTTCCGGGTGATTACGATATTAAGCCGGCCGATACTTTACCCTATCTTTTAGGAAATTATGATGGTTTTGTGGCTTTATACCATGACCAAGGGATGATACCAGCAAAATTGTTAAGTGAAAATAAAGGGGTAAATATCACCTTAGGATTACCTTTTATTAGAACTTCCCCCCTTCATGGTGCCGGTTTAGATATTGCTGGGAAAAATCTTGGAAAAGAAAAAAGTATGGTGATGGCAATAAGGTTAGCTCTTAAATGGTATAAAAAATTTTATAAATTATAAACATTTACCTTTTCTAAAATCAATAAACTTCTTACCAATCGGATATGTTCATAACGAAATTTTACAATATCTTTTTTTTGGTAGCCGGTGCGGGCTAAAAGTTTTTCGCTTTCTTTTAATTCTTTTTCAATTACCTTGGTTTTTTTGTAAAAAATAAGCATATCCGGTTTTAAATCAGCTAAACTTTGAAGCCATTTTAAAGTTTTTTTTAAAGGGGCAACCAAGCGCGAGACAAGAATATCAAATTTTAGATTTTTAATCTCTTCCAGCCGTTGATTTAAAACCAAGCAATCTTTTAAATCCAATTCAAGGACCACCTTTTCTAAAAAGACGGCTTTTTTATGTTTCGATTCAATAAGATATACTTTTAAATCCGGACGAAAGATTTTGATAATCACACCCGGAAAACCAGCACCACTACCTAAATCGGCAACAATTTTATTTTCGGGTAAGATTTTGGTGACGACTGCGGAATCAACAAAATGGTATTTTATCAATCTTTCGGTATCTTTCAAAGAATAAAGGTTAAGCCTTTCCCTTTCTTTTAAAAGGAGTTTATGATATTTTACCAGTTTTTCTAATTTTTCATCGTCCAAAAAGAGCTCAAAGGAAGCAAGGATTTTATCAAATTGGCTCCAGGTGATATCCGCCATTTACGGATGGATAGTAGTCACATAGGTTGCCTTACCATTTTTATACTGCATAATTACCGCATCCTTTATTGGGTTACCATTTTCGTCAAAAACAATCTTACCGGAGACGGTATTAAACTCTTTTATATTTTCTAAGGCTTCCCTTATCTTATCCGGTTCAAAAGAGTTGGCTTTGGAAATTGCTGTCAAAAGTAAATTGGTAGCATCATAAGCCAAAGTGGCTAAGGCGTCAGGAATTTTACCGTATCTTTCTTGATACTTTTTCACCCATTCTTGGACTTCCTTTCTTGGGTCTTCCGGGGAATAATGGTTAGTGAAATAGCCACCATCAATGGCTTCGCCGGCAATTTTGATAATATCCGGCGAATCCCAGCCATCTCCTCCCATTAAAACAGATTTTATTCCCAATTGTCTTGCCTGTTTAGCAATCAGCCCAACCTTGGTGTAATAATCGGGTAAAAAGAGAATCTCCGGATTTAATTGTTTTACCTTCGTTAACAAAGCGGAGAAATCAACATCATCTTTGGAATAAGATTCAAAAAGTAAAACTCGACCACCACCTTCTTCAAAGGATGCTTTAAAATATTCTGCCAGTCCTTTCACATAGTCATTACCAACATCATAAAGAATAGCAGCCGTTTTTTTATTCAAATGTTTTAAAGCAAAGGTGGCGGCCACCTTTCCTTGGAAAGGGTCAATAAAACAAGCCCGAAAGACATATCTTTTTCGGGTGCCATCTTCCTTTACCGTCACTTTGGGATTGGTTGATGTTGGCGTAATCATTACAATCTTTGCTTGCTCACAGATTTCCGAAACGGGAATTGATGCTTTAGAAGCAACTGAGCCGATGATTGCCTTTACCCGATCCTGATTAATTAATTTATAAGCCGCATTAGCCGCTTCGGTTGGGTCATTTTTATCATCACAAATGACATATTCAATCTTTTTATTTAAGATTCCCCCTTTTTGATTGCTTTCTTCAATGGCTAATAAGAAACCATTTTTTACCGATTCACCAAAGGTTTTGACATCACCAGTTAAAGGAGCAATCAAACCAATCTTTAACTTTTCTCCTTTTTCACAAAAGAATATCAATGTTGAGAAAAGAATTAACAAAGAGTATAAAAATTTTCTCATCTTAACCTCCCATTTAAAATTGTTATATAATAATAATGATGATAAACCAAAAATCAATAATTTTAATTGAAAATGGCATAAATTTTGATATAATAATTACCAATGATATTTCTTTTGGTTATCTTAATAATCTTTTTTCTTTATCTCTTTTTAGAGATAAAAACGCACCAAAGAAATGTTAATAAAATAAAAATAAGAATTTTGGTTAATGGTACTCGGGGTAAGTCTTCAACCACCCGTTTAATTGCTGGTGGTTTAAAAGAAAATAATAAAAAAGTTGCTTGTAAGACAACTGGGACCCAACCAAGAGTTATTATTAATGATAAAGAATATCCGATTATTCGTTTAGGAAGGGCAAATATCATTGAAGAGAAAAAGATCTTTAGCCGAATAAAAAAAGAAGATGTTGAAATCAGTGTTACCGAATGTATGGCCTTGGTTCCGGAGTATCAAAAGATCTATAACGAAAAACTGGTCTCTCCTCATATTACGGTAATCACCAATGTGCGCAATGACCATCTGGAAGTGATGGGACCAACTTTAAAAGATGTGGCCAGTAACTTGGCGAAGACTATTCCGAAAAATGGTGTATTGTTTATTTTGCGGGATGAAAATTATTTAGCGATATTTGAAAAAGAAGCCAAAAAGAAAAATTGTCAAATTTACTATGTGGATAAACAAATCGTTGACGAAAAAATGATGGCTGGATTTTCCTATTTCGAGCATAAAGAAAATGTGGCGCTGGCCTTAGCCGTCTGTGAATATTTGGGTTGCGAAAGAGAGAAAGCCCTTTTGGGAATGAAAAAGATTCCTCCTGACCCCGGGGTTTTAAGAATCTACGAGCTAAAAATCGACAATAACCTTTTATATTTTGTCAATACTATGGCGGCTAATGATCCGGATTCCATTTTTTACCTTTGGGAGCGATTCCAAAAATTTAAATTTGATAAAAAAATTATCTTAATGAACTGCCGGGCTGACCGGGTAGAAAGGAGTGAGCAGTTGGGCGGTTTAATAAACGAAAAATTTTTTGCCGATTACTACTTAGCTACTGGCTTTTTAACCAAACCCTTTTTAAAGAAATTAAAAAAGGCCAATGTTTTTGATTTAGAAAGAAAGGCACCCGCGGAGGTATTTTCTTTGGTTAAAGAAATTGTTAAAAATTATGGGGAAGATAAAAAGTGGCTCCTTTTTGCTACTGGTAATATTGTTGGTTATGGCGAAAAATTGGTTTATGAGTTTCAAAAATATGGCCAGGAGGTTGATTATTCTTTATGGTGGTAATTGAAGGAATAGGCTTAGGAATGTTTTTGAGTTTTTTTATGACGGAAACCATTGGTTTGGCGGCCGGGGGTATTGTTGTTCCTGGTTATTTAGCCTTAAATCTCCATTATCCCTTTAAAATAATTTTGACCTTGGCGGTGGCTTTATTAGTTTGTTTAATCAATTGGCTATTAGGAAAGAAGGTTATTCTTTATGGCCGAAGATTACTTCTGCTTTCGGTTATCTTGGGTTATCTTTTTGGCTATCTCTTTAAGCTCTTTCCGCCAATAAGTTTTCAAAAAGAGGCATTAAATTGGGAGGTAATTGGCTATGTCATTCCTGGTCTTTTGGCTTATTGGTCAGCTCGCCAAGGGATTATTGAAACATTTTCTTGCGCCTTAGTTGGTAGTGTCATTACCCGTTTATTATTAATTCTCATTAATGGGGGAAAGGTAGCGATTTTTAAATGAGAAAAAGGGTAGGTAAGGTTAATAAGTTTATTTTGCTTTTTTATGCCCTCTTAGCCATCTTTTTCTTTTTTATTTTGACAATAACCGTTAAAGAAAAAGCGGGAAAATATTTGCCCTTAAAAAAAGCCGCGGTCTTATTGGCTGATTCGGCTTTTAAGATTGTTAAGGCTTATCGGTTAAATAATGGTATTCCCATAGATATCCTTAATGACCCTTCCGAGACCGGACTAATTGGTGTTCCTTATTCACTCATTACTTACGAAGAAGTTAATCTGGATTTAGTTAAAGCTTCCCTACCAGCTAATTATGCTGCCCTTTTTGTTGAACTTTTAAAAGAAAGAAGATTAAAAGCGAATGATAGTTTGATTGTTTATTTTGATGGTAGTTTTCCCGCTTTAAACATTTCCCTGCTTTCGGCAATAAAAATCTTAAAAATAAAGCCAATAATCTTTTTAAGTGTGGCTTCGGTAGCTTATGGTGCCAATCTTCCTAATTTTACCTTTTTGGAAATATTAGATACCTTAAATAAGGCTAAGATCTTTGATTTTTATGTTGATTACGCCTTAATTGGTGGTTATGACGAGATGGGTAGTGGTCTTTCTTTAGCGGCGCGGGAGTTTATTAAAGAGAAGGTTTCTTTTTATAAAATAAAATTGATAACCAAAGAAGAAAAAGCCGCCTTCTTTTCCAAGTTTAAAAATAAGGCGTTTTTGGAAATTGCTTATAATAAAATAAATCCCAAAAGATGGCAAGCGGAATATGAGATAAAAGAAGAGTTGTTTAAAGGAAGATTATTTTATGAAAAAAGGTATTCGCTCTTTTTGACTGTTTGTTTTTTGGCGATTTTATTAATTTTTCTTTATTTGATTATCAAGTATGATTTGGAATATTATCTATTTGGAAAGCGCGAAGAAATTTATAAGGAGGGGGTATGAGTTTAATATTTTTACTTTTTTTATTTACCGAAACCTTGGAAGTAAAAAATGCTCCGATCGTTAAAATCCGCGTTTTAAAGCCAACCGAAGAAGATTATTATCTTTTAACGAAGGCTAATCCCATTAAAATTAAAATAAAGGGGCCAAATATTTTAAAGATTTATACCCGCCTACTTTTTTTACCCGAAAGCCATAAAGATTTTTCTTCCAAAGGTAGTTATAAAATTCTTTTAAAAACCTATGAGAAAGAATATATCTACCATTTTCATACAGAAATTTCTTATTCCGCTTACGATAAAAGGAAAAGATATTATGGTAAATGGCGTTCAATAACTTATGAAGTTCCTTCAGGAATCCACGAATATCAACTATTTCTCTTTGATAGTCAAAAAGAGACCGTGGCGGTGAGAATCGAAGTAAAAAAGCCATCACTATTTAAAGAGATTAAGGTTATTTCTCATTTAGATACGACACCAATCAGAATAAAACTTTTCGGACCGAATGAATTCCAAATCCGATTTTTAACCAAAGAGAAGACCAAGATCAACTATGAGCTAAAAAAGGATAACGAAGTGATTTTAAAAGATACCTTAAAGAAAGTAATCTTTGCTATTAAAGAAAAAGAAGCCGATATTTTGCTTTTTTTCCAGCCGATAGAAAAAATAAGTAAAATCAAAGTTTATGAGAAAAGAAGGTTTTAAACTTTGGTTATTGATATTTAATTTTCTTTTTGCTGCTACTTTTGATTTTCAAAAAGGTTTTATTTACGATGATAATATCTACCAATTTTCTCAAAAGGATTTACAAGCCTTTCAGCAGGGAAAGAAAGAGCAAGATTATAAGACCACCGATGATTTAATCGGAGAAATTATTTTAAAGTTAAATTTCTATCAAGAACATTTTAAATTTTCTTTTGCCAGCCAATATAAAAACTATTTTCAAAACCGAAAAAAGAGTTATCAAGAATATAAGTTGACTATCTTTTTTTCAAAAGTTGATTTTGGTTATTCTTTTCTGCCTAATTATTATCTCCGCAATTTTTACCAAAAACCCTGCTTATATACCGAACATACCTTTTTTTCCCAAATTAAATTTAATAATTTGGGAATTGGCTTAAAGAACGAAATCGACATTTATAATAAAGATTTTTCTTATTATAATGGTAATATTTTTTCTACCCTTTTAAAATACGAAAAAGATTTTGATAGTAAATACCAAATAAAAACCATATTAACCTTTACCAAAAATTTCTTGATTAATAAATTGAAAGAAAATGAGCCGGATATTGCTTATTTTCAAATGGGCAGTCAGGGGCAAATAAAAAGAAGAGGAGATTTTTTTGACCTCAGCGGTTTTATTGAAATTAAAAGAAGAGCTTATCTGACAAAAAAAGATGTTTCCCATAAAGGTCGGCTTGATTATCTTTTTGCTTTTGGTTGGGAAATTTTATTAAAATTAAAAAAAGATTTACAATTAAGTTTTGGCTATGAGTACGAAAGAAGAGATTGTAAAATTCCTTATAAAGAAGAGTACGAAGATATTAAGAATTATTATAAAAATATTTTCTATTTAAAATTGGCCAAAGGAGGAAAATTATGAAAAGAATCCTCTTTTTAATAGCAATTCTTCTTTTCTGTAATTACCCACGAAAAGAAGAAGCCCCTAAGATTTTAAAACCTTTAGAAAATGAAACTTTTTCACCCTTTTCGGAAATTGAATTTCTTTGGGAAGAGAAAGTCGGCGCCTTGGCTTATTTTTTTGTTTTAGATGATACCAACACTTTTAAAACCCCAGTTTTGGAAACGACCTTAACCACTAATAGTTTAATCTTAAAAGAGCTGAAAGAAGGTTCTTATTATTTTAAAGTAAGATATTTAACTGCCGATTCGGTATATTCTGATTGGAGTGAAACCAGAAGGTTGACGGTGAAATTTTTAGATTTAATAAATAATTTTAAAACCGCCGGCTATCCTAATGAGATTTTGGTTTTTAAAAATTATATCTTTTCTGCTTCTTCCCAAGTGGGTTTAGAAGTTTTTAATGAGCAGGGAAAGATTTTAAATTTCTCCGATAAAAGAAATGTTCTTTACGGATTGGCTTTAGATACTTTAAGAAATTTTTTATACCTGGCTTATGGTGAGAAAGAGTTAAGTATTTTAAATCTTAAATTTTTACCCGACTCGCTTTATGAGATAAATTCTTTATCTTGGCCAATTGCTTATGCTTATGATGTGAGCCTATTAAACGATAGTTTGGTAGTCGTGGCTGCTGATAAACAATTTTTGGTTATAAATGTAAAAGATACTTCTTTTTTGTATACTATTGCCCAAATCTATTTCCCTTCTTCTTTGCGCGGCGTTTTCACTAATAAAGATTTTATCTATCTGGCTTGTGAACAGGAAGGGGTTGGTATCTATCAATTGGCCGATTCCATCATTTTTTTGGCTAATATTGATACTCCCAATAATGCTCGGGATTTGGTTGGTAATGATACTTTATTATTTGTTGCTGATGGTCGGGGGATAAGTGTCATTGATATCAAAGATAAGGAAAACCCCCTATTTAAAAAAGAAATTCCAATTAGTGGTTATTGTAAGAAACTTTATTTAGCCGATTCTTTATTATTTGCTGCTGCTGGTGATGGTGGTTTAAAAATTTATAAAATTACTAATGACGAAGAATATTTAAAATTGATCAGCGAAAAGAAATTTAGTGACTGCCGAGCAGTCTTTTTTGCCAAGCCTTATCTTTATGTGGCTACTCGCGATGAAGGAATATTAATTTACCGATTGATCTATTAAAGTTATTCAACCGTAAGCAATTGTTTTGGTAATCGGTTTATTTACTAATTTTACGCCAACTTGGGATTTGATTATTTATCTTTTACCTTTGCCCAAAATATTGGCAAACCCAGAATTATTTCTCAAAGAAAATAAAAAGTTAGGAAAAAAATTCTCTTTAGGAAATTTGTTAATCCCCAAGGGGACTATTTACTATACTATTCGGGGAATAGGCTTCTTTAACCGCTTTTTAAATATTGGGAAAAATTGAAAATCCCTATTAACCGTAATATTAATAGCTCCTTTTACCATATTTAAGATAACGAAGAAAGGCGATTTATCTTACCCCATTTTTTAATATTGACTTTTATTTACTTATAGTTAAGATTACGGAAAATATGTTTTTTTTAAAAAAAATCAAAAAATATTATAAAGAAGGAAAGGATTTTGTGGCAGTTGATTTGGAGACCACGGGTATTAATCCAAAAAAAGATGAGATTATTGAAGTTGGCGCCTATAAGTTTAATATCAAAGGAAAAAAAGAAAAATATAGTAAATTGGTTAATCCGAAAAGAAAGATCCCTAAGAAAGTAAGCGAACTAACTGGTATTACTCAAGAAATGGTTGCCCATAAGCCTTCTTTTTCCGAAATTAAAGAAGAGCTTATCACTTTTATTGGTGATAGTATTATCTTAGGTTGGAATCTATCTTTTGATTTGGCTTTTTTAGAAAGAAAGGGAATAAAATTAAAAAATCAAGCCTATGATGTTTTAAAAATAAGTAAAATAATTTTGCCCAAAAAGATTAACCAAAAGAAAAGGAATTTTAAACTGTTGGTAATTGCTAAGGAGTTAGGTATTAAAGTAAAAAAGTGCCATCGGGCATTACCCGATGCTAAAATTTTAAAGGAAGTTTTTTTAAAGATTATTAAACTGATTAAGTAGGTTGAAAAAGGGCACCAATAAATAAGAAAAGATTTCTATTTTTATCGGTGATTAAAAAGAAGAAAGGTCTATTGACAAACATTTTAAATCTTTCCCGCACCGCCGTTAGGGAAATTTCTACCGAAGTAGCGGCGGTCGCTTCGGTGCCTTCTTCGGTAACTTCGAGATAACTTTTATGTTTCACTTCCGAAATATAAAGATTTTCGGCAATCTTAGAAAAATCAGCTTTTTGGGGGTTAAAGGCAATGCTTAAATTTAAATTTTTTAAAATATCGTTTAATACCTTTTCGTATTCCATTTTAAATTTCGGGATAATGAGCTCCCCTTCTTTTTTAGAAAAAGCCGCCAGGTATCTTTTTAAATCAGCATAAGATAAATTGCTAATAAATTCGGTTAATGGGTGACCTTCCTTGGGAAGGAAGATATAAAAACCAAAATTTTCGTTCTTATAGGGAAGGTAAATCGCTTGAAGATTTTCATCTTCATAATAAAAGAAATCTCCTTCCTGTTTCATAAAAATGGTCTTCTTTTTACTTTTATCTTCTAAGATAAAATCACCTTCAAAGGTATTTTCAAATTTCTTTTGCCATAAACCTTTGAAATAGATAGCATTGATGATATATAAGGCAACCAAAGGTTTTATTTTATCAATCATCTTTTCAATCTTTCCTTGGGTTTGCTTTTTTACCCAATTGTTAATTATTGCTATTGTCTTTTGGTCATTGAAATCTAAACTTTTTATTTCTCCCTCATAATAATTTTTATTTATTGAAAGAAAATCTTTCTTAATTTTAATTCCTTTTCTTAAAAAGAGTCCATTGGCAATTTTTAAGATAATATTTTTCTCTTTTTTAAAATTTTTTAAAAGGTTCTTATTGATTTTATTGATACTATCTAAGGGAAGGTCTTCTAAAGAAAGGGATTTTTTAAAAGCTTCCGCCGTCTTTCCCCCAGCACCATTATAAGTAATTAATAGGGCTTCAAAAATAGAAAAAGGTGAAATAAAAGTATTTTCTTTTTTTTCGGCGATTAATGATTGAAATAGTTTTAAACCAAATTGATTATTGGCATCAGAAAAATTAAAAAGAAGGAAAATTATAAAAAACATAAAAATAAAAAGGGGGCGGAATATCCGCCCCCTTTTATTTCTTAATTATTCGCCGTAAACGATGGTTTTGTAAGTGGCAATAATACCTAAGATATTAGTCACTTGATAGTCAATGTGATGGATTTTTGTTATGCCACCGTTTTTCATTGCTGCTTCGATGCTGGCATCACCGGTGCAAATAATTCCTAAAATGGAAGTGAAAGAGGCTTCACCAACCTTTGAATAAGTGGCTGCCTTTTCGCCATAGTAGCTGGCATAGGGAAGGGGCATTTTGGTATCTTGATAGAGCGTACCACCGCCACCCATAGCAATCATCGCTCCGCAACCGGTTAAAGTCATGATTAAAAATAAACCAATTAAAGAAAATAATAATAATTTCTTCATACTTCCTCCTTTTTAGGCATAACTTTTTATTATAAAAATTTTTTTCTTTATGTCAATAAGAAGAATGGTAATAAAATTGACTTTATTATTAATTTGTTTAAAATTAATTATGGAAAGCGAAGAAATAATTATCAAATTAAGGGAAGCCAAAAAGGCCATAGAAGAGGAGTTAAAAAAAGTTATTGTTGGTCAAGAAGCAATAATTGAAAAAATTTTAATTACTTTAATTGCTAATGGCCACGCTTTAATTATTGGTGTTCCCGGTTTAGCTAAGACGCTAATTGTTAATACTTTGGCCCAAGTTTTAAATCTCTCTTTTAAAAGGATTCAATTTACTCCGGATTTAATGCCTTCGGATATTACCGGAACCGAAATAATTGAAGAAGATAAGACAACGGGAAAAAGGGAATTTCGTTTTGTTAAAGGTCCAATTTTTGCCAATATAATTTTGGCTGATGAGATAAATCGAACGCCACCAAAAACCCAAGCAGCTTTATTACAGGCAATGCAAGAATATAAAGTAACTGTTGGCAATGAAACTTATCCCTTACCCCAACCCTTTTTAGTGTTAGCCACCCAAAATCCCATTGAAATGGAAGGTACCTATCCTTTACCCGAAGCCCAACTTGATCGGTTTATGTTTTCCATTAATATTACTTACCCTTCAAAAAACGAGGAGAAAGAGATTGTGAAATTGACTACCTCTGCTTACCAACCAAACATCAAACCAATCCTTTCGGCCAAGGAGATATTAGAATTGCAAACCCTTTTGCGGCAGGTGCCGGTGGCCGAAGAGATTTTGGATTATGCGGTAACCTTAGTGAGAGCCACCAGACCACAAGAAAACAGTTATAAGATTATTAAAGATTATGTTAGTTGGGGAGCTTCGGTTCGGGCATCCCAATATCTCATCTTAGGGGCTAAGGGAAAAGCAATTTTGGCTGGGCGACCAACACCAACGATTGATGATGTGCGGGAAATTGCTCCTTTAGTTTTGCGGCACCGGATTGTTTTAAATTTTGCTGCCGAAGCCGATGGGATCTCGGCGGATGATATCATTGAAAAACTGTTAAAAGAGATAAAATGAAAAAAATTGATAAGCGTTTTCTTTTTATTGTTGGTAATTTAAAAGAAGGGGATAATAAGATTGAGATGGAGTTTTCACCCCAGGATATACTTTCTTATTATGAAGAGAAGAGTGATTTGAAAAATACGAAGAATAAGAAAATGCTTATCTACCTTGCTTGCTTTTTAAGTTTCGGTGATAAGATAAAATTGAAGCTCAATCTTTTTAAAAGTGGTGATAAAGTGATTGCGGAAGGTGAGCTCTTTTTTGCGATGAACCTTATCTGCGCTTTATGTAATAAAGAATTTACTTTAAATACTAAAGAAAAACTTTATTGTGTATATTTAAAAGAAATTAAAAATAAATATTTTCCCCAAGAAAAAGAAATTAGTAAGGAAGAGACTTCTCAAGAATATTACCTTAACCAGATAAATATTCTGCCCTTAATTTATGATACTTTGATTTTGGCCATCCCCATCGCTCCCCACTGCCCAGAATGCGAAAAGAACCTTTAGATTTTTTCTAAAAAAATCTGCCACCACTTTTTCTCTTTCAAAATTTTTTCCATTATAAAACTGCCTTCTTGAATAAAGGGGCGAAATTCGGAAGCGTAATAAAGTCTTCTTTGGGAAGGGTCGTGGGGATACCATCTTCTTCCCTGTTTTAATATTCGGTGGAGAGTGTGGTCAATGGCACCAGTTTGGGTTTTAAAACCGTAGTCTAAAAAAGTGATGAGCATTGCTACGTGCCGGGGATAACCGACGATTGAATAGGCTTTGTTGGCCTTTGCCAATTCAATCCCAATTTCGCATAATAATCGGGAAAAACCTTGACCACGGAATTTTGGTCGGATATAGGCCCGGGTAAGTTCCCAGCGATGTTCTTCCTTGACTTTCAAACCTTCTCGCCAATCCGGGTCTAAACGAACATAACCGATAGGTTCGTTAGGGTAGTTTATCCAGATTTCTAACAATTTCTCATTAGTAATCATATCCTGATATTGATAAAAACCGATAACGAACTCCTGAAGGGAAAATTTTACAGGCGTATCCATAGTGATTTTTGCCTGGGGTAAATCGTTAATGAAATCCTTAACGGTTGCTAAATCTTTTGTTGGTACTGTTAGTAAAATTTTTCTCACAATTTCGTTAATTAACTCTTTTTTCATCTTAGATTGTTTTTTAAAGAGTTTAGGATTTTATTTAATTCCTCTTCCGTTTCTACTAACACCCTTCGGGATTTTGAACCAACAAAAGGTCCAACAATCCCAGCTTGTTCTAATTGGTCAATTATTCTTCCGGCCCTTGCCCAACCAATATCTAATTTTCTTTGTAACATTGATACCGAAGCTTCCCGAGCCGCAAAAACAATCTTGGCAGCTTCAAAGAAAAGCTCATCCAATTCTCTTAATTTTTCCGTCAATTTCTTCTCCTTCTTTTTTTCAATCAGCTCTTCTTCCGGTAATGGTTGGTGGTAAGGAATGGCCAACAATTTTTCTAATACTTCTTCACCAACAATTTTCAATAATTTTTTCCTTTCTTCTTCAATACTGGCCTTTTCCTTATTAATCAAAATATCTAAGGCTTCCTGTTTTAAGATTTCTTCTGCCTTTTCCTCGGGATTTTCAAAAAAGGGTGATAATAATTCTTCTAAATACTTTCTTGCCCAGAGATTAACAATTTTTTTGGTTTCTTCCACCGAGATAAAGGCACCGTGTAATCTTATGGGGTCGCCTTTTCCCGGAGGTAAAAAAAGCATGTCGCCTTTACCTAAGAGGCTTTCCGCACCGTTCATATCTAAAATTGTGCGCGAATCAGTTTTGGAAGCTACTTGAAAGGCAATGCGGCAAGGGAAATTGGCTTTAATAAGACCAGTAATCACATCAACGGAAGGTCTTTGGGTGGCTAAAATTAAATGAATTCCTACCGCTCTTGACATTTGGGCTAAGCGGGTAATTTTTTGTTCAATTTCTACCGGCGCCCTCAACATCAAATCGGCCAGTTCATCAATAATCACCACAATGTAAGGTTTTTTAGGTAAAGAAAGGGATTTGGCCTTTTCGTTAAAACCTTCAATATCCCTTACTCCTAAACGAGCAAATTCACCATAACGCTCTTCCATAATCGCAATCACCCGGTCAAGCTGTTCTAAAGCAAATTTGGGGTCAATGGTTGTTGGCGAAAGAAGATGGGGGATTGGGTCATAAATTGGTAATTCCAATTGTTTTGGGTCAATTGTTAAAAAACGAACATCGGAATAATCGGAATGAAAAATTAGGGAAGTGATGATACAATTGATACAGACGCTTTTACCCGAACCAGTTGTGCCGGCGATTAAAATATGAGGCATCTCTCGCAAATCAGCAAAATAGGGTTCACCGGTAATTGTTTCGCCCAAAGCAAAAGTTAAAGCCCCGCAAGAATTTTGGAATGCCGAAGAAGAAAGAATTTCTTTTAAATAGACAATTCTTCGCTTTTTATTAGGTATTTCAATACCCACCGCTGATTTTCCCGGTATGGGTGCCAAGATTCTAATTCTTTCCGCTTTTAAAGAAAGGGCTAAATCATCAGCTAAACTTTCTATCTTTTGGATTTTTATTCCTGGTGCCGGTTGAAATTCAAAACGGGTAATTACCGGACCAGTAACATAAGAAAGGATGTTCCCAGTAATATCAAATTCTTTCAATTTGCTTAATAGGACTTCGGCCTCTTCTTTCAGTTCTTTTTCATTTTTACTTGCGACTTCTTCGGGTAAGTTTAAAAGGGATAAAAATTCCCTTTGAAATTCATCTTTTATTACTACTTTTTCTTTTCTCCTTTCTTTTACCCTTTCTTCGGAAATTGGTTTTTCTTCCAAAATTTTCTTTTCCGCTTTAATCTCGGGGGTTAAAATCTTTTCTTCTTTTAATATTTTGACATTAGCTTCTTTTTTGATAATAAGTTTTTGAAAAAGAAAAAGAGAAAAATTTTTAAATGCTAAAAAAAGCTGTTTTAAGAAAGCGATGAATTTTTCTCCAGTTAAGGCGATTATCAAAATGATAAAAAGACCGATAATTAGAATATAACTGCCAATTATTCCAAAAAGATTTACCAAAAGACGACAAAGTTCCCAGTTAATTCCCGAAAGGTAATAATCAATTCGTCCCAAGGTTAAAGTGAGATATTGAAGAAAAAGAATACTGAAAATTAAGGTAAAAATAATAATCTTTCTTAATTTATTTTTAAATTCTCTTTTTTTAAAAGATAAAGAAAAACCGCTAAGAAATAAAATGAAGATTAAAGGGAAAGAAAGGAGACCAAAAAATCTTAAAAACCGTTCCGAAAGATAATAGCCAATAATCCCACCAAAATTTTTGGCTTTGATATCGCCTTTAAAAAAATAAAAAGAAATAATGCTTATCAAGAGGTAACCACCAAAAAGAAATAAAAGCGCCGTGAGTAGATAAGGTTTCTTTTCCTTTTTATTCTTTTGATTACCTCCTTTCATATCGTTGTGCCCGTAAAAATTTGGTAGAAAAAGTTAATAAAAGGAGAGATAATTCTCCACAAAATTGGTATCCCAATTAATGAGCCAATAAAAATTAAACCGATAAGGATATAAAAGCCGTAACTTTCTACTTCCATATAATATTCCCGATATTTATAAGGTAAAATATACATAAAAATCTTTGAACCGTCAAGAGGAGGAATTGGTAAAAGATTAAAGAAGGCTAAAATTAGGTTATAAAGAACAAAACTTCTTAAAAGATAATCTAAGAAAAAGGAAGAAGGGTTTATTAGCCGATAGCCAATGCCAAAAAATAAAGCCGATAAAAAATTAGTCGAAGGTCCAGCCAAAGAGGTTAAAATAACCCCCTTTTTGATATCTGAAAAATTATAAGGATTAATTGGTACCGGCTTTGCCCAACCAATACGAAATAAGAAAAGGGAGATTGTTCCGATAAGATCTAAATGGCTTAAAGGGTTTAAGGTTAAACGACCAGCTAATTTGGCGGTGGGGTCACCCAGTTTATAAGCAACATAACCGTGCATAAATTCGTGAATAGTAAGACCAAAAAGAATTGCCGGTACCGAAATGATTAGTGCTCTTGCGTCCATTTTATTATTGCTTTTAGTTCCTCTTCTTTATTTTTTAATTTACCATCAATTTTTTTTAATTTCAAATATAATAAAATTTGGGAAAAGTCCTTGGCTTTTAGATTTTTTATTATTCCCCTTTTAATTAACGCTTTTAACTCTTCACCATTGATAAAAGGTTTCTTATCTTTGCTTTTTTGATAGTTTTTAATTTTTGCCTTTAAGGCGGGTTCTAAAAGGGAAATAATTTTTAAAGAATTTAAAGAAAAAGACGAAAGGAGAAGATAAATTTTTGATAATTTTTTCACCTTGAACAATTTTCTTTTTATCTTTTTGAAGGAATTTAAGTCTTCAATAATTTTGATTATCTCCTTTTTTAAAAATTTTTTCTCTTTAAAATTTAACAAAAAAAGTAGGTAAGCAAAAATTAAATCTTCGGCTAATCGGGCTTTTTTGAGTTTTGCTAATTGGGAGATTTCTTTTAAAGAGAGGGATTTTAAAAAAATTTTTTTAAAAACCCCCAAACGGGATAATTGGTGAAGCATGGCTTTAAAATTTTTCTCTTTAAGAATCAAATTTAATTCGTGAAAGATTCTTTGGTAAGAGATAGTTTTTAAATAACTTTCTTTTATTGCCTTTTTTAATAAAATGAAAGTTTTTTTTTCAATTTCAAAATTAAATCTTTTGGCAAATCTTATTGCCCGAAAAATCCTGGTTGGGTCATCAAAAAAACTGTTTTCGTGTAAAATTCTTATTTTTTTCTCTTTTAAATCTTTTAGCCCGCAAAAAGGGTCAATAATTTTATCCGCTAATAAATCGTAAGCAAAGGCATTAATAGTAAAATCCCTTCTTTTAAGGTCGGTTTCAATATCAGCAATTGGTTTTACTTTGGGCAAGGCACCCGGTTTTTCGTAACTTTCATCCCGTAACTGGGCAATATCGACATATTGGTCAGCATATAAAATCTTACCAGTTAAAAATTGCGGGTGGTAAATAAATCTCCCTTTTAACGCTTGAGCTAATTTCTCGCCGAACGCTTTCACTTGACCACTAATTGCTAAATCAAAGTCTAACACCTTTTTCCCCAAGAAAATATCTCTTAAAGGTCCACCAACTAAAAAAATTCGGAGGTTAAGTTTTTGAGCAATTTCCACGGCTTTAACAATAACCGGCGAACTTTTAAAATCCAAAAGGCTTTTTCTCTTGCTTAAGGGCTTTGATTTCGCCAAATTGGTTTTCGTATTTTTTAATATTATCTTCTAATGCGGAAAGAAGAAGTTTGGCGTGGGCCGGCGTCATAATTACCCGAGCAAAAACCTTTGCCTTTGGTAATCCGGGAAGCATCCGAGCAAAATCAATAATAAATTCGTGGGGCGAATGGGCAATAAGAAAAAAATTGCTGTAAACTCCTTCAGCCTCTTTTTCGCTGATTTCAATATTGATTTGGTTTTTTTGATTTTCCGCCATAATAGAATTTTAACAAATTTTAGAATTAAAATCAATAATTAATTGACAAAGTTTTAACTTTTTATATAATATTAAAAGTGCGGGCGGTTCCTTTTCTTTTGCTCTTTTTAAGTCTTTTAGCTATTTTTTTAAGTGAGGTTATCTATCCTTTTAACGAATCAATAAATTTTGATCTCTTTTTTCACATTAAAAATTTAAGGGATTTACGCCGAAGAGAAAAAGAAGAAATAAAGGTGATGGAAAAAGATAAAAAAATCTTAAGGTTAAAAAAAGAAGAATTGGCCGCGATTAAAGAAGAAAAAGATGAAAATGAAGAATATTATTGTGTTGTTGACCTTTTCTCCCAAACCCTTTATTTGAAAAAGGGGGAGCGGATTGTTCACGAATTTAAAATTTCTGGCGGTTCCGGAAAAATTTTAGTAGGCCCTTTTGGGAAAAAATGGCGGTTCGTTACTCCCAAAGGGGTTTTGCGCGTTTTAAGAAAGATAAAGGATCCCATTTGGTATAAGCCGGACTGGGCTTTTATTGAAGAAAGAAAACCAATCCCACCGCCAAATTCTCCTTTAAGAAGAGTGAAAGGAATGCTGGGTGATTATGCCTTAGATTTAGGTGGCGGGATTATGATTCACGGCACTCCTCAGGAACACCTTTTGGGACAACCAGTAACCCACGGTTGTCTGCGGGTGGAAAAAGAGGGGATAAAAATGCTTTACGACTCTTTAAAATTAGGCGCCAAGGTTTTCATTTACGGAAAATGAGGAAGTTTTTAAATATTTCTTTAATTATTTTTACTATTTCTTTTACCAGATTTGTTGAGAGCGCGATAAAGAAAATCATTTTCTCCGAAGTTAAATATAAAGAGAATGAAGTTGAAAAATTAAAAACTTTAAAAAATGAATTAGAAAAGGAATTAACACTAATAACCCAAGAGATTGATTATCAAAATTTAAAAAAGGAACTTCAAAATCTGAAAGATTTTTATTTAGAAATTAACCGCAAAGATAAAGTTGCTTATTTAAAAATTGAAGATAAAGTTTTAAAGAAAATGGATTTTGAGATTTTTCAAAAAGATGATTATCCTTTACCAATGGGAATTTTACAAGTGATAATGAAACAAGAAACTACCTATTTTCCAATTCCCGAGTATTACTACCAACTTTTAGGGAAAGAATTACCCAAAGAAGAAGAGCGGATAATTAAAAATGGTTTATCACCCTATCTGCTTTCTTTGGGAGAAAAATTGATTATTTGTGGTCCCTTTCATCCGGACCTGCCAAAAGATTTGGTTCCCTTTAACGCTTTAATCTTTTCCTTAGATGATATGAAAGTAATTTTCTATTCTTTAAAAGAAAATAGCAAAGTTCTTTTTTATTAATTATTTTATTCCTTTTAATTTTAATTTGTTAAGCAATTCTCTTGAATAATAAGTATAGGGTGTTAAAGGTTGATTAAAGACGATATCCTTTAATAAAGCGATCGCTGCTTTTTCATTTTTTTCCAAAAGTAAAAGGGCTAAGCGGTATTGGGCTTTGGCTTTGAAATAGTTATCTTTAGTTCGGCAAACATTTTCTAAGGTGCTGATAGCCAAAGGGATTTCCTTTTCTTTTTCGTAAATTTCGGCCAGTTTGATTAAAGAATAATCTTCGTTAATTTTTTTTAAATTCTCTTTGGCTTTTTCCTTTTCGCCAATTGTTAAAAGTAATAGCGAATAAAAATATTCTTTCACTTTTTTCCCACTACTTAAAAGGAGACCCAACTCCTGCACCTCTTCTTTTAGCGGACTTTTTTCATAATTGGTAAGAAAATTAAAAATGGCAATTAGCAACGAATCATAACTTCCCCAATTACCCAAGAGTAGGAGTTGATAATAATCTTTTAATTCCCCTTCTTCTAAAAAAGGCCAAACCGCTTTTGCTTTTTTAAAATCGTTCTTTTTTATAGCAATAAGGAAATTGATAAAAGGATATTTTTCCAAGTTATTTTCAATCTTATACTTAGCTAACAATTTTAAAACCCAAGAATTACTTTCGGGAGATATTTTTAAGGCATTTTCTAAATAGGAAAGTCCAGAAACTAAATTTTTATTTAAAAGTTCAATTTCTCCTAAGGTAATTAAAAGCAAAATTTCTTTTTTATAGCTTTTTAAAAGTTCTAAAGAAAAGGTTTTCAGTTCGGCCAATTGGTTTTCCCGAAAACATAATTCTTTATATTTTAAATAAAGGGAATCGTTAAAGCCTTCTTTTAGTAATTTCGTTTTCAAATCATTGATTGATAAAAAAAGAAAAAAGATCAATAATTTCATTCTTGTAACAACTGATAAAAATATTCTTTAATTAAATGATAATATTCAGGCGGAAAATCTTTTCTCAGTATTTTCAGTAGTTCCTCTTGGAAATATTTTCTTTTTTCACCATAATCTTTTGGTAAAAAGGTTTTTTCTTTTATTTCGTATTCTTTGCCTACCTCCGCTTGGTATTCTTCTTTCTCTTCCTTTTTCCGAATACTTCTTTCCACATCTAAAAGTCGGCGATAAATCCCCGCGGTCCTTTCAATCAATTCCCTTTGGATATTTAATTTACTTAAATCTTCTTCCAATTTTTTCACGTCTTCCAAAATTCCTTCCATACTACTGGTCAATCCCGGCTCGGAAGAAAGATTTTTTAAAGCTTCGGTCAACATCTCTCTTAAAGAGCGCAATTTATTTACCATTTCCGATAATTTTTCTAAATTACCACTGTTTAAGGGAAGGGGTAATGGTAAAGAACCTAATTCGGAAAACATCTCGCCCATTTGGTCACTGGCTTGTTGTAAGGCATTTAAGAAATCTTCTAAACCACCGCCACCTTTACTTTTTTGGTTTAAAAGATAAATAATATTTAAAACGGTGTGATCAACCTTTAATTTCACCTGACGCAAAATATTTTTTACCTGATTAAAATTTTTTTCGGCAATAAATTTATTCGCCCCTTCCAATTCCTTTATTCCTCTTATTAATCCTTGGGCCAATTTGGGCGAGATAATTAATGATTGATTGCTCAAGGCGAGAAGGGAATCGGCTAATAATTTTAACGCGCTATTGAGCAGACCGATTTTTTCACCAAAATTTTTTTCAGCTTCTTCGTTAACGACCACCAAGTTTAACAAACCTTTACTTTCTTTACTTAAATCGTTTAAAGATAGACCAATTTGTAAAAGTTTGTTGAAAATCCTTTCTTTATTTTTTTCGGCAATACTTTTTTGAAATTCTCTTAAGCGCTCACTAAGATTTTTTAAATCTCCTCTTAAAGAAGAAGATAATTTTTTTGCGGAAGATAAATTTTTCCTTTTTATTTCGTTAACAATTTTTTCGGCATTTTCTTTTAAAGTCCTTTGGGAAATTAATTCTTTTAGCTCCTTTTGAAATTCCTGATAATCTTGCTCTTCAAATTGATATTCATTTATCTCCGCTACCAATTTTTCTAAGGCTGTTTTTATTTTTTCTTCTTCGGCGATCGGTAATTTTTCTAAATTCTCTTCCACTTCTTTTTGTAATCTTTCTAATTCACTAAATTTCTTTTCCCATTCCTTTAACTTGCTTATATTTAAAAGACTTTTTAAAAGTTTCTCTCCCCGTTCAATCATCATCTTCAGTTCCTCATTACTTAGTTTTAATTGGGAAAGTGTTTTTTTTAAATCCTTATTGCTTTCCCATTCGGCTTTCAATTGTAAAAGTCGCGCTTTCAATTCTTGAGGAATTAATTCGTCTAATATCCGAAAAAGTTCCATCAGTTTACTTATGGTTGCCTGGTCAAACAAAGGGTATTCTTCTAATTCTTTTAAAAAGTTTTCCACCTCCCTTTTTAACTCACCAATTTTTTCAATTAATTGGCGGTTTTTTTCAAAAAGATTACTTAAAGTTTTTTTCTCTTCGTAAGTTAATTCTTTTTCTTCTTTAAAGGATTTTTCTATTCGGGTCATCGTTTGTAATAATTCTTCCACATCAGTTTTTTGGGATTTTACTTCAGAGTAAACATCTTCAATCCTTTCGGTCGTTTTGGTAAAAATCTCCTCCAGCGTAGGAAATCTTATTTTGTAAACATTGGTAGCGGTCGCCTTAGGACCATTAATGATATCGTTATCATAACTAACCGCGTAATAAAATATTTCTTTTCCGGGCAAAAGGTTTAAGCCACTTAAATCCCAAAGGAAATTAATGGTGTCACTCTTTTTATTTATGGGAAACTTTTTTACTAAAAAGGTATCGTTTTCTTTTATTCCGTAAATCCGCGCCTCTTTTACTTGAAAATCGTCTAAAAGATAAAGCCTTAAAGGAACTTTCATATTTTCGGGTAAGTCAATATCTTTATTGGGAAAAAGAAAGGTAATATAAGGGTATTCATCGGTCAAAAAGTTGATTTTGATATTGGTGGTTTCCTCCTCAAAAATAAGAAGAAGATAATTTTCCTCCTTGGTTAAAAGAAAAGCGGCAGAATCTCTTTCGGTAGCAATTATTCGTTTTTCCGTTTTTAATTCTTTAAAAAAAGGATTGGTTTTTAAGATAATGTGCGAAGCCGGCATGGCGGAGATTTCTTGGGGAAAAGAATATTCCAAAGGCAAAAGCGAAGTATAAGCTGGCAGGATCACCTTTATTTTTAACATTGCCAATCTTTTTCTTTCTAAAAAAGCAATTTGATAAACGGGTGATTTCATCCGAAGGATTTGAAAATAATAACGGAATTCTTCTTTCGGAAGCAGGGTAATTTGGGCGCTTTGGTTTTCTAATTTTAAACTAAATTTCTTTTGCCCATTTTTTTCTTCTTGGATGAAAGTTATCTTTTTGAATTTAAATGGTGAAAAAACCGCCACCTTGATATTGACTGCTTCTCCCTTTTTCACTAAGAGATTCTTAGGTTCCACTTCTAACTGAATAGGTAATTTTTTAGGAATAAAAAAAGAATAAAAACCAATTTTAAAAGGAACGGGAAAGATAAAAAAGTATAAAAGAAAAATCATTAAGACAATAAAAAAAAGGACGAAATTCTCTTTTAATTTTTTTTCTATTCCTAATTTTTTAAGAAGGTTCTTTTTAATAAAAAGGGCATTTTTTTTAAACTTCTCTTCCCCCCTTTTGATTGCCCAATCAATCAAAAGGGGAGAATAATATTCTTTTTTATACTTTTCATAATTTTTCAAAAAGGAAAAGGCTGGTGTTAATTCGCGGTTAAGATTTTCAAAATTTTCATCAAGGATTTTGACAATTCTTTCTGAGGAATAATCTTTAAAAAAGGGAAGAAAGTTCTTTTTTTTAAAAAAGAAATAAAGGCTGAAGATAAAAGAAAAAGTGAAAAAAATAAAAATTAATGAGTAGCAACCTTCAAAAATAAGAAAAGTACTGGTTAAAACCAAAAAGAGAAGGAGCAAAACCGAAAATAAGAAAGAAAGAAAAATCAAAAAATGGGCAAAAAGGATTTTCCTTTTTAGCTTTTTAATCGCTTTTAAAAGCATTTTTATCTTTTTCTTCTTTTTCGCTGATTTTTTAAAGTTTCAATGGTTAGCTCATCTTTTAACTGCCTAATTTTATCCCTTAAAAAAGCTGCCTTTTCAAATTCTAAGTTTTCCGCCGCCTTTTTCATCTCCAAAGTTAATTTTTCAATAACCGCCAATTTATCATCATCATCTAAAATTTCATCAATCTTATATTCCTCTTCCTTAGCATCGGCCACCACGGTGGTTAATAAAACTTGCTGAACCGACTTTTTTATACTTTCTGGTTTTATACCGTGTTTTTTATTATATTCTAATTGGATTTTTCTTCTTCTTTCCGCCTCTTTTAAAGCTTCTTTTATTGCTTCGGTAATATTATCGGCATACAGAATCACCTCTCCCCGCACATTTCTTGATGCCCGACCAGCAATCTGGATTAAAGAACGGGCGTCTCTTAAAAAGCCAGTTTTATCCGCATCCAAAATACAGACCAAAGAAACTTCTGGTAAATCCAAACCTTCCCGCAAAAGATTAATGCCCACTAAGACATCATAGTTTCCCAAGCGCAAATTTCTCAAAATTTCCACCCTTTCAATTGGGTCAATTTCGGAATGAAGATAATGAACTTTGAAGCCCAACTCCTTTAAATAATCAGCCAACTCTTCCGCCATTCTTTTCGTTAAAGTTGTCACCAATACCCTTTCTTTCCTTTTTACCCTTTTTCTGATTTCATTAATCAAATCATCAATCTGATTTTCGGTTGGTCTCACAATCATCTTGGGGTCGACTAAACCGGTTGGCCTCACAATCTGTTCCACCACTCTGGCCTTTACTTTTTTTAGCTCGTAATCGCCCGGTGTGGCGGAGGTGAAAATAACTTGGTTTATTAAACTTTCAAATTCCTCAAATTTTAATGGTCGGTTATCGAGACAGGAAGGTAGTCGAAAACCGTATTCAACCAAAACTTCCTTTCTTGACCGGTCACCCCGATACATACCGTAAATCTGAGGAATAGTGATGTGGCTTTCATCAATCACCATCAAATAATCTTTGGGAAAATAGTCTAAAAGACAATAAGGTCTTTCTCCTTTCTTTTTAAAAAGCAGGTGGCGAGAATAATTCTCAATTCCCGGACAATAGCCGAATTCCCTTAACATTTCAATATCAAATCTTGTTCGCTGTTCTAATCTTTGGGCTTCCAATAATTTTCCCATTGACCGTAATTCTTTTAACCTTTCTGCCAATTCTTCTTCAATCGATTCAATAGCCGCTTCAATCCGACTTTTATTGGTAGTGAAATATTTTGCCGGATAAAGAACTACCCTTTCCTTTTCTTCTATTTTTTCGTTAGTTAAAAGGTCAAAAATAATAATTCGGTCTAAATTGTTATAATAAAATTCAAAACGGATGCCGACATCTTTATGGGAAGGATGGACTTCCACAATATCACCTCTCACGCGGAAAGAGCATCTTTTTAATTCCAAATCGTTTCGAGAATATTGCAAATCAACCAATTTTTCCAGCAATTCATCCCTTTTAATATTTTTCTCTAAATCAACCGGAAATATTGATTCTTTAAATTCCCAAGGTTCACCCAGATTATAAATACAGGAAACACTGGCAACCACAATAACATCCTTTCTTTCAATAAGACTGGAGGTGGTTGATAACCTTAACCTTTCAATCTCTTCATTGATGGAGGCATCCTTTTCAATATATAAATCAAGTTCCGGAACATAGGCTTCGGGTTGGTAGTAATCATAATAAGAGATAAAATATTCAACCGCATTTTCCGGAAAGAATTGTTTAAATTCACCATACAGTTGCGCCGCCAGGGTTTTATTATGAGAAATAACGATGGTTGGTTTTTGAATCTCATAAATCACATTAGCAATCGTAAAAGTCTTGCCGCTACCCGTAACCCCCAAAAGACAGAGAAACTTCTCCCCCTTTTTTAATCCTTCAACAAGTTCCTTTATCGCCTTCGGCTGGTCGCCCGCCGGTTTAAAAGGTGCTTTTAATTTAAATTCCATATAGTTAAAGTATATCGCCTTTCAAATTTATTGTCAATAATCCCAGATAATATAAAGGTCTTTCTTTCTAAAAAGTTGGTATTTTATTTAAATCTGATCAAAATGATATCACCATCTTGAACAAGGTAATCTTTTCCTTCAATTCTTACCATTCCCATTTCTTTCGCCTTTTGATAATCACCAATATTGATAAGGTCCTTATAATTTATTACTTCCGCTTTGATAAATCCCTTTGCCAGATCACTGTGAATCCTTTCGGCGGCTTCAATAACTTTCGAACCCTTTTTTATTGACCACGCCCTCGTCTCTTCACCTTTAATGGTGTAAAATCTTATTAACGAAAGTGCTGAAAAACATTTTTCTATCAGTCCCATCATGCCTTCTTCGTTTAAGTTTAACATCTTCCGATACTCTCTTTTTTCTTCTTCACTTAAAGGAAAAATCTCTTCTTCCAAAGAAGTAGATAAAATATAAGGGTTTTTATCTTTTAATTGGGGATATTTTTTATCATCAAAGCCTTGGTTTTTATCAGCATTCAGACAATAAATTCTTGGCTTTAAGATAAAAAGATTATATTTCTTTAATAAATTTCGCTCTTCTTCATTTAGATTTATTGTCAATTCGCCTCTTTTTAGATATTCACTTACTTTTACCAATACTTCCTTCTCCTCTTTTAAAGTGGGTACTTTCGCAATTTTGGCTAAATTATTCTCAACAATGTTTAAATCAGCTAAAGCCAACTCCGTTTCACAGATTTCCAAGTCGCGCTGGGCATCAGGATATCCGTAGATATGGGGGATTTGGTTATTAAAATCTCTTAACAAATGTAAAATCAAATCGGCTTCGCGGATGTGGGCAAGAAACTTGTTTCCCAAACCTTCGCCTTCGGCAGCTCCTTTTACTAAGCCCGCAATATCGACAAATTCAATGGTAGCGTAGGTTTTAATTTTTGGCTTAGTTATTTTGCAAATCTTTTCTAACCTTTCGTCCGGAACCGTAACCATACCGATATTCTTTTCAATGGTAGTGAAAGGATATAAATCAACCTTGGCACAACATTTGGTTAATAAATTAAATAGAGAGGTTTTGCCCACATTGGGAAGACCAACAATTCCGACTTTCACAAATAAATGATAGAAAGAAAGGAGGAAAAAATCAAGGTAGATTTTTATTAAATTTATTCATTGCCGATTTAATCCCTTCACTGATAAATGTGAGGGTTGCCTTTTTTGCTTTTTCAATAATTTCTGGTAATTTTTTCTTCTCCTCTTCACTAAAGCAAGAAAGGACATAATCAGTAGCGGTCATATTGATTGGTCGGCCAATACCAATTCTTAAGCGGGCAAATTCGTTGGTGGCTAAATAATAAATAATGCTGGCCAATCCGCGGTGACCGCCATCGCTTCCCTTTTCTCTAATTCTTATTTTACCAAAAGGCAAATTGAGATCGTCTAAGATACAGAGAAATTTTTTCAAATCGTAATTGATATTTTTTAAAAACTCCTTCAGCCCAACACCCGCATAGTTCATATAAGTTAAAGGTTTTACTAAATAAACCTCCTTTTCGCTAAAGAAAATTTTAGCGCAGGCATAAAATTGATAATTATCAAATCCCTTTTGAAAATCTTTGGCCAAACTATCAAGAACTAAGAAGCCTAAATTATGGCGAGTAAATTGGTATTCTTTACCCGGGTTACCTAAACCACAAATTATAAAAGGACTTTCTTTTTCATTCACTAATAATCTTTTTTATTCCTTTTTCTCTTCCTCTTTTTCTTCTTTCTTTTCTTTAATCACTTCTGGCTGTTTAACTTCTTCCGGTGCCGGCGTAACTTCTTCCATCTTCTTCGGCGTGAGGATGGAAACAATCGGTGTGTCCGGTGGTAAAGCGAATTCTACTTTTTCCCATTTTATTTCGCCGATATGAATACTATAACCCATTTTTAAATTACTAATATCAATTTCAATATAAGGTGGAATATCTTGGATTTTCCCTTTGACGGGTACGGAGTAAAGGTGTTGGTCTAAAATGCCACCCATTTTTACACCGATTGCGGAACCTTTTAGAATTATTGGACAATTAACCGTAACTTTTTCTTCGGGATGAATTTTTTGAAAATCAATATGGATAAATTTTTGGGTGATCGGATTTTTTTGTAAAGATTTTAAAATAACTGGAAATTCAACATTTTCTTCCGCAATTTGCAGATTTAAAATTGGGCTTCTTTTAGCAATCTGCGGTAAGATTTTTAAAAATTCCTTTTCTTCCACCCAAAGATTAACATTTTTTTCATTTTTTCCGTAAAGAATTGCGGGAATTTTACCATTTTTTCTTAATTTTTTACAAATTTCTTTACCACTTTTCTCTCTTAGATGAGCAACAATTTTTATTGCCATTATTTCCTCCTTTAAATAAATAATGAACTTACGGATTCATTTAAATGAATCCTTTTGATGGCCGTTGCTAAAAGATGGGCAATCGTTAACTGTTTAATCTTCTGATTAATTTTCTCTTTGGGTAAAAGAATGGTGTCACAAACAAAAACTTCGGTGATTGAACTGTTAAGAATTTTCTCACCGGAATCTTTAGAAAATAAAGGGTGACAGGCGCAAACAAAAATCTCTTTCGCCCCCTTTTCCTTTAAAAGTTCGGCAGCTTTCGTAATCGTGCCCGCAGTATCAATCAAATCATCAAAAATGATACAAAATTTATTTTTTACTTCTCCAATTAGATGATAAACCTCGGCTTGGTTTGGTCCAATGCGGCGCTTATCAATAATGGCAATTGGTAAATCACCCAACCTTTTGGCAAAACCCGTTGTTCGTCGGGCACCACCAATATCCGGAGAAACGACCACAGCTTCCTTTAAAATCTCTTTTTTTTCTTTTTGGAAATAATCAATGAAAACTGGTGCCGAATAGAGATGGTCAACGGGAATATCAAAAAAGCCCTGAATCTGTTCCGCATGCAATTCCACCGTTAAAATTCGGTCGGCACCACTTCTTTCTAAAAGATTAGCCACCAATTTAGCCGAGATGGGTACCCTGGGTTCATCTTTTCGGTCTTGACGGGCATAACCAAAATAGGGGATTACCGCGGTAATTCTACCGGCGGATGCCCTTTTTAAGGCATCTAAAAATAAGAAACATTCTAATAAATTTTCCGCCGGCGGATTGGTTGGTTGAATAAAAAAGACATCAGCTCCCCGGACACTTTCTTCAATTTTTAAATAAATTTCACCGTCAGCAAAATTATAGATAGTTGCCTTACCCAAAGGCAGTTCTAAAATTTCACAAATCTTTTCCGCTAAGGGCGGATTGGCTCTTCCGGTAAAGATTTTCATTTCTTTTTCTTTCATTTTAAAAAATGGCTGGGGCGGGAGGATTCGAACCTCCACAACAGGATCCAAAATCCTGGGTCCTGCCCATTAGACGACGCCCCAGAAAACTTTCCACTTTTAAAACTGCTATTCCTTTTTCCTTTAGTAATCTTTTAATCCTTTCCTGTTCCTTTTTATTTCTTACCCACACATATATACCACTGCCGGTTCCGGTTAAAAGGGGCTTCAAATTTAAATCTTCCATTTTCTTTATCACCATTCTTATTCTTTTATATCTTTTACATATTAAATCCTGAAAATCATTTTTTAGGTATATTAATGCTTTATCATACAAATTCTTTCTTAATAAAGGTATTAAAATTTTAAGGGAAAAATCGTGTTTTGTCAATTTAACCTGTTCGTAGGCCCAACGGGTAGAAATCCTTTCTTTTGGCAGATGAAGGAGGAAATATAATTTGGGAATAACTATCCTTTCTAAAACTTCACCCCGTTGATAAGCAAAGGCGGGCTTGGGGTCAATAAAAAAAGGCACATCCATACCAATCGCCGTTGCCAGTTTATATAATTCTTCTTTCGGAGCAATTCTATTAAAAAGAAGATTTAAACCGTAAAGAGTTGCTCCGGCATCAGAAGAGCCACCACCTAAACCTTTACCAATGGGAATATTTTTTTTAATAATAATTTTCACCCCTTTCTTTATTTTAAAATTTTCTAAAAAAATTTTTGCTGCCTTAAAAACCAAATTATCCTCTTTTTTTATTCTTTCCTTCAAAACTTTAACAATAATTTCGCTTTTTTTTATTGGGAAAAGAAAAATTTCATCAAAAAGATTTATTGGGATTAAAATCGTTTCAATGTTGTGATAGCCGTCACTCCTTTTATTTAAAACGAAAAGTCCCAGATTGATTTTCGCCGGTGTTATAATCCGCAAACCGGACATTTTACCTCTACTCCCGATGGTGGCAGGGGATGGTCTTTTCTTATAAAATTGGGATTATTTTCGTATTTATGGAAATATTTACATTCGCTAAGATAAGCTTCCTTTGGGTTTATTGTGTATTCAAAGGCAAAAAATTTTCCTTGCTCAAGGAATTTTTTTAATTCCTTACTCAAATCTTCATCACTCCGACCGATAAAGATAACCTCCTTTTTTTCATTATAAATAAGAAATATTCCGATGGCTTTTGGTTTCACCAATAAAGAAATCTGGATGAGATTTAAGGGATAAGGTCCCTTCATTAATTGTGGTAAAAGCCCATTTCCCAAACACCGCCCAATCCTTTTTCTTTTACTTCTGAAGAAAAAATTAGGTAATCAGGTAAACCCACCGCCGAAGATAATAAGGAGAAATAATTAGCAATTTTTAACATTGCTAAATTTGTTCCTGATGAGCAGAGAAGAAATTTATCTTTATTAAAGGGATTAAAATAAATGAAACGATAAGCAAAATCGTTTTTAAAGCCTTTTAAAAATTTATCTTTTATCTTTTTTAAATTCAATTTTTCGGCTAAATAATTATAGCTCTCATCACCAAAGATTATTAAATTATATTTTTTAATTAACTCTTTGTTGACTAAAGTATCGGGTAAAATTTCACATTGGCCATTACCGTAACGATACCAAAGATAACTTTCTTTCAGTGCCTGCTCGTAAGTAATTTTTTGGGCGCTTTCCGATTTTGTTGAATAGACCAAGATAAATGGTGAAAAATAGGCTTTTTTCATTGTTCGTAAAAATTTCTTTTTTAATAGGAGTTGCCTTTTTATTTGCCATTTCCCCTTTTCTTTTACCAAAAAGAGTGGCGAAAAACTTTTTGTTTTCAATTTTTGGCCATCAATAAAGAGATTTATCAAATCTTTTTCTTTTAATTCTGGTGGCAGATAAATTTTCAATTTGGTAATATTTTTTGTCGTTAAAAAAATGTTCTCTTCTTTTATTTCACTAACTAACTTTATCTCCTTACCAAATTCTTCTTCTTCCAAGATTTCCAGATAATAGGCTTTATTACTGATATCTAAATCATAGGTTTTAAAAATAATCTTTTTCGGGAAAGGTTCTCTTACCTTCGCTTTAAAAAAATTGATAATCTCCGGGTCATCAACACAGACAATATTGGTATCGGGAAGATTATACCAATGTTTTACCTTCGGCACTTCTTTATAAATCTTTTCCAATTTTAAATTTTCCGCTTCCAAATTGAAATAACGACCAAAAAGGGTGGGCACATTATCATCTAAACCGCCATGAAAGATAAAAATTGGCAGATTTAAGGCATTTTCTAAATAAAAGAGTGTTAGGTAGGTTTTTAATATTTTATCCCTTATGGCTATCAAATCGGGATCGGCATAAATTAAACTTCTTTGAAAAATCCAAGGAACATAAGATTGATGGGAAATCCAAGAAGCACCCGGAGCAATAGCCGCAAAGAGTGAAGGATTTAATAAACCAAAAACCCAGCAACCATGACCTCCCATGGAATGACCCATTAAATAAATCCGGTTGGTATCAATGGGATAATTATTTAAAATATAGGTTAAAACCTCCTTCGCATCTAAATAACCCCAGTCCTCCCAATCAAAACCAAAGGGTCGGCGGTTGGTAGGACAAGCAACAAAGGCAAAATCCTTTTTATGATAAACTTTTGCCAAACCAATGGCTTCCACGCCGGCTCCGTGTAAAGAGTAAATTAAACCGTATTTTTTATTGGGGTCAAAATTTTTAGGATAGAGAATAGCAAAATATTGGCAAGAGGAATCAATCTGGGAGATAAAAGTGACTGAATGGGGGAGAGTTTCGGAAGTGATATTAACCAAAAAAGAGTCATTTTGGGATTCATCTTTGGTGGCTATTAAAAGAGAAAGATAAATAAGGGAATCTTTTTGATTAAATTTTTTATTTTCGATAAGGATTTCCACCGGAAATTTGTTAATCTGAAAAGGCATTAAAGAAAGTTTGGTCTCTTTTAACAATTCTTCTTTTAAAAAGATTTTTAAAGAAAAATCAATTTTTTCTTCAGTAGTATTGAGAAAGGGAAGCCCAAAGATTAGTTTTTGTTTTACTTTCTCCTTTAAAATATCGGGTTTGGTGATATCTTCTTTGATAAAGATAATCTTATTTTTTGGGGGGAAAATAAGAAACCGAAAACCTCTTTCCCCATAGCCACTTACCTTTAATAACAAAGAATTTTTTCCTTTTTTAAATTTTACGGGTATTTTGAAAAAATTATGTCCGTAGGCATCTCCCGGATAACTTTTACCATTGACAAAAAATGAAGCGACCCTTTCCGCCATTACTAACATTATCTTATCTTTTTCAAATTCTATTTCGGTATAAGCATAAGTTATATTTAAAGTCGTAGAAAAACCATAAAATTGAATAAGGGAATCCCAAAGAACTTCGGGATAGGAAAATTGCACATTGCCCTTTTCGTCGGGCACCGTTTCTTTCCAGGAAGTATAACCACCTTGGGTTAAAAGGGTGGGAAATTTTTTTGTTGGGTCAATACCAAAATAAAAATCTTCTTCTTTAATTCCCGAAATCCCTTCGCGGGGAGCAATTAAAAAAGGTCCTAAATAATACCATTTTTTGGGTATTAAAGTATCACTAAATTGGAAAAGGAGGAGAAGAAGTATCATCAAAAAATTATATCTTTTCTTTTCTATTTGTCAATTTGAGAAATAAAGAAAGATAAATTATAATTGGAGATGATTGCCAAAAGAATAATTAAAGAATGGGCTTTTCAATTGGGCATCGAAGTTTATTTTACTGAAGCCGTACCTTTTCTTAAAGAAAAAGAAAGGATAAAAGAACAAAGGGATAGGGGTTTATTTTTAAAAAGGTATTGGTCTGATGAAGAGATTGAAAGGTTTTGTGACCCCAAATCGGTTTTAAAAGGGGCAAAATCAATTATTGTTGCTTATCTTTTTTATTACACCGATGAAGAAAAAGAGCCGACGGAAGAAGGTAATCCTTATGGTCTTATTGCCCGTTATACCCGCCGAAATTATTATAAAGAGCTGAAAATAAGATTAAAAAAATTGGCCAAAGTTTTAAAAAAAGAATTTGGGGGAAAATATTATGTTGCCGTTAATGGTCCAATTATTGAAAAACCGATGGCGGCAAGAAGTGGGCTTGGTTATTATGGTAAACATAGTATTATTATCCATCCCCATTATGGTTCTTGGATTGTTTTGGGAGAAATTATAACCGATTTAGAAATTGAAATTGATAATCCCTTAGAAAAAGATTGTGGCGATTGTCAGCTATGTCTCACCGCCTGTCCGACAAAGGCGATAATTGAACCCTATATTATTGACCGAAAAAAATGTATTCAAGATTTGTCCGGTTGGTCAGGAATAATTCCTGATGAGATTAAAGAAGTTTTTAAAAATCGTTTGTATGGTTGTGATACCTGCCAAGAAGTTTGTCCGGTAAATAAAAAGGTGAAAGGCGAAGCGCCCAAAACCGAAATTGGTGTTATTGGGGCTTATCTGCCCCTAATTGAAATTTTAAATATTGATGAAGAAACTTTTCGGCGAAAATACGGTAATAACCAGATAAGTGCTTCTTGGATAGATTTCAATGCGATAAAAAGGAATGCCTTAATTGCCTTGGGTAATATTAAAGATAAAAAGACCATTCCTTTAATAGAAAAATATTTAAAAGCTAATAATCCAATTTTAAAAGATGCTGCTCATTGGGCATTAAAACAATTTTAATAAAATGTCAATGATAAAATTAGGGGTAAGATAAATGGGGAAGTTCCGTTAATTAATAGCTATGAAACTAACGGAATTTTTATCAGGAATTTTAAAGATTATTATTTTAGCAAAAAAGGGAAAAGCCTATTCCCCCTATCGCCTACCCTACCGTCTGGAGATAGGTTTATTTAGAGGCTTTTAAAAAGTTCAATAAACCTTTCCGCAACAACTTCTTGAGAATTTTCTTTCACATATTTTTCCGCTGCGGTAATTATCGCTTTTCGATAATCCTTATCTTCAATTAATCTTATAACCTTTTCTTTTAAGTCCTCTCGGTCTTTATATTTTACTACCTCTTTGTCTAAAAGTTCGACATATCGAGTATCGGGAAAGACGATTGGGGTTAGTGTTCCCATTGTTTGACAGACTGTGCTGGAAACAACAATATCTTTTTGGTCTTTTCTTTTTGGTATTAAATGGATATCACTCGCGACCAAATATTTAAGGATAACCTCATTTGGTGGCGCGCCTCTTCTTATTTCTAAAACTTCTATTTGCGGAAACTCCTCTTTTTCTTCTTTTGCTGACCGAATAATCAAATATTTGATATTATATTTTTCCTTTAACTGCTCTACTAACCAAAAATAATCTTCATACTCATTTAAAGGCTGACGACCAAATGTGAAAAGGATAATTTTTTAAAAGCAATAACCGCATCAAAATCCAATTGGAAGAAATCTTCCGAAAACCATCTCCGGTCAGCATCATGGCAGACATAAATTTTTTTGGCTTTGATTTTGGGGAAAATTTTTAATAAAGTTTTTACGGGTAAAAGATGGGAGCCACCCTCAAAAATGATAACATCAAAATTTTCCTCATAAATCAGAGGGTGAATTTTACCTTCGCCCCAACGTTCTTTGGGTTGTTCGTAGCCACGAATTACATAATCTTCATCGGGATTTTCAATTTTTACGTGGTACCAATCATTGGCAGTTTCTAAATAAGGAGCCAAAACCTTTATTTCGTGTTTCTTAGCCAATTCCCGACCCAGAAGTTCGGCATGCATACTAATTCCACAGGTGGCATTCCAACGGGAGACGATTAATATTTTCATAATTTCAGCAGTTCTTCTAAGATTAAAACCGCATTGGTAGCTGCTCCCCTTCGTAAATTATCGGCCACAATAAAAAACCAATAACTTTTTTCATCAATCTTTCTTATTCGACCAACATAAACCAAATCTTTTTCTTTGGCCATAAGGGGCATGGGGATTTCTTCTTTTAAGACTTTTAAATAATTTTCCTTTGCCAATTCTTCAATTATCTTTTCTTTTTCAACGGAATTTTCAAATTCCACATATAAAGATATTGAATGGCAATAACTTATTGGTACTCTTATCGTGGTGGCGGTGATCGCTAAATGAGGAAGATTGAGTATCTTTCTTGACTCATTTACAATTTTTAACTCTTCTTTACAATAACCCTCTTCATTAAATTCACCAATGAAAGGAATGAGATTGTCCGCAATAATGTGAGGAAATGGTGAATCCGAACTTTTTACAACTTCATCGCCGATTGCCAAAAATTCCAATTCGTAAAGATATTCCGCTAAGGCATCCTGACCAGCACCCGAAACCGATTGGAGACTGGTCAAAATAACTTTCTTAAATTCTCCTAATCTTCTTAAAGGGTGTAAAACCAAAACCAACTGGATAGTGGTGCAATTGGGATTGGCGATTAGATTTTTATGATTTTTTAATATTTCCTTATTTATCTCGGGCACACATAAAGGCACATCGGCAGCCAGCCGAAAAACGCTGGAATTATCAATAACAATCGCTTTCTCCCTAATTTTCGGAATTATCTCTTTGGTAATATCTTCTTCCAAAGAAGAGAGAACATAAGTCTTTTCATCTAAATAATCAAAAACTTCCTTCAAATCTTTTATTAAAATCTCTTTATTTGCAAGTCGAAGTTTTTCACCGGCACTTTCGGCGGAAGCAAAACCCAAGATTTCATCAAAATTTAATTTTCTTTCTTCTATAATTTGACAGATTTTTCTACCGACCAAGCCGGTAATTCCTAAAATGATTAATTTCATAAATTTAATTATAATTTAAGAGCTGAAAGAAGTCAATAAATTTTCTTTTTAAGCCATTTTAAAGCCTCATAGATTTCCGATTTTTCGCCAATACTATGTTCACCGGGGGTGATAATTAAAGTATCTTTAATATTATTGGCTTGAAAATATTGGTGGAGTTTCTGATTGGCATATAAATTCCAATCTTTTTTTCGGGTGATGAGGCAAAAGTGATGCTTTTTTAATTTAGCCGGTTTAATAAAAGAAAAAGGTAAAGCCGGCGCGCAGACGGCAATTGCTCCTTTAAAAATTTCTGGGTGTAAAAAATTGGTGAGCAATGCCTGAGCACCCATTCCGGAAAAACCGTAAATAAAAACTCGGTTGGTATCGACGGGATATTTTTTTATCAGTTTTTGGTAAGTTTTTAAAATATCGCTATCGTTTAAAAAGAAATCCCGATGGTTTCTACTTTGATGGCAGGAAAATAAGATAAAAGAAAGACTTTCGGCGATAAAAATTAAAGAATCGATATCTTCTTTCTTGGCGCCGGTACAACTTAAAACCAATAAAGCTGGTAATTTTTTCTTCTCTTTTTTCTTTGGCAGATAAAAACAATCACCATCACTATCACAATAAAGATTTTTAAGAAAAAATAAAAGAAAAATGAGAAAGCCCATTATTTTTAGATAAATTTTAACTTCAAAAAATCTTAAAATCAACCAAAATAAAAGATCGAGAGTTTTTAAAGAAAGCCTTTAATCTTTGATATTTACATACTTTTTCTTTTTGGAAAAAAAAATCCCAGTTTTTAAAGGCGGGTTTTCTAATTTTCTGCCGGTTAAATCAAAAATTTCGTCTTCTTTTATTATCTCTTTTTTAAATTTACCTTCAATAATATCTTCCGATTCTAAAAAGATGGTAGTGTCTTTGATATAATTGGCGGGCACTTCAATAGTGAATTTTACCGATGAATAGCCTTCTTTTAGAACTTCAATATTATATCTCCCTGGTTTTAAAATCCTTCTTACCCGACCGAATATGGGGTCGGTATAGCGAGGCAAAATTGTTTCCGCCGGCGCATAGGCCTCTAAGACCCTCACTTCGGCTTTTAATGGTAAGCCGGTTTTTTTATCTAATACCTTAATTGTCAGATGAGATTGTAAGATTCTTTTTAAAAGATATTTTACCCCAAAAAATACTTTTTCACAAATAGTATCAACCCTTTCTTCTGGTGGATAATAACCCCGCCACATTTCGCAAGTAAAGGCAAAAGTTCCGTAGGCATAATATAAATAGTTTCTTTCTAAACCACCTTCTTCGGCTTTTCCATAAATACTTAGATAAGTTCCGTTATTGGCGTCATTGATGATATTTAAAGCAAAGGTATCGCAAATACCTTTGATGTGGATATGGTCAGGTGAAAAGCCGTTTCCCCATCGCCAAGGATAATAAACCCTTTCACCCATCCTTGGGTCTTTATCCGAATGGAAAGAGACATTTAAGATAAATCTTTTTCTTTCTGCCAAATCCCTTATTGCCCGAACTTCTGGTTCCGAAAAAGGATAAGGACCACGATAATAACGATTATTCGGTTCATTAGAACCACCAAGTTCAAAGAGAAAATCATAATTTCTATTCAAATCAACACCATCATAATCTAAATCAATCCTTCCGTTATGATTATTGTCCCTTAAATTCTTTCGCCAAATAGAATCCAATCCTAATTCGGTAATGTAGTGGCCATCAGGATTAACCATGGGGACAAGCCAGATATCTAAGTAATCAACAAAACTTTTTATAAGACTGTCTGAATAATATTGAGAAGTTAGTTTGTTGGCAATATATAAGCACATTTCACAGCCAAGGATTTCGGAAGCGTGATGGATACCATCAAAAAGGATTGTCGGTTTATCTTGCTCTTCCCAATAAGGGTAGCTGGTTATTCTTAAAGCCAAGATGGGCAAATTAAATCTTTGCGAATAACCAATAGTGTAAACCCGACAGATTTCTGGATAATTAATCTGTAAATAATGTAATTCGTCAACCATTTCGCCATAAGTATGATACCGGGGCGGAAATTTAAAATTTAAAAGAAAAGTTAAGAGCAATAAAATTTTCATAATAAGATAATAAATTTTTTCTTTTTATTATTTTCCTTAATAAAATAGATACCCCTTTTTATCTTTTCCTTTTTTACTTTTTGTCCTAAGGGGTTAAAGATATTCAGTTCTTTTTTGTTGAAATTTATCGCTTTTAATCTTTTTATCACCATTTTTTCATTAATTGGGCTCTGATAACCGGCAGTAAGATAGAAAGGAATAATGATGGAGTAATTTTCACAATTGAGAAGCAGGGCAAAATCTAAGGTGGAATCGATTAAAGGTGAGAGGGGCATAAAGATAAAAGGAGAAGGATTGCGGGCTGTTTGCCCACTGGGAATATCACCAAAATTCTTTAAAGAATCGATAATGAGCACCTGTTGATCAAAAGTGATAAGTTTTCCTAAAGTATTAAAAGCGGTTCGGTCACCCAGATTTTTTATTTCGCAAGTCAAGAGAATTCTTTCGTTGGGTTCAATTATGTGGTTATTGTTACCTAAGGAGTCCGAGAAAGTAATATTTATTATGGTTAAATAAGGTTGCTGGTAAATTGGGGGGTTGGTAGTAAATTTTATTGCCCTTCGGGAAGTTAGCATGGCCGCATTCGGATGGTAATTGGTATTATAAAGATATTGGATACCATCATTTTCTTCTTCGTTTTCAATTCCTAAGGTTAAACTGGTTGGGTCAGCAACAAAATAATATTGAAAAACAATTTCCCCATCACCAGTTATTGTTTGGTAATATCTTGGGTCAAAGAAAAGAACCTGAAAAGTTTCTCGGATATTCGCCCGGCGGTGATGGGCAACTTGATAAAATTCAACAATATAAACTTTTTGGCTACTATCATAATATTCATAAATACTACCATAGCCCAAATTAGCACTTTCGTTGGTATTCAAATCGTCCCAGAAAGGAGCAATCATTGCTCCTGGTCCACTGGTATCCGGTATGGGACCATTATTCCCAAAGCGATAATCGGTTCTTCCCATTGCCAAAAAGCCGTTAGAACAGATAGAAAGGGAATCATAATATCTTCCGTAATATTTAAAGCGGAAAGGTAAGGGTAAAGTGATCACCGCCGCATCGTGATCGGAAATTTCCGGAATTAAGCGACCAATTTGAGCAATTTCGTACCAGGAATAAGTCGGTGCTCGTCCCGTTAAAGTATCAATATCATCATAGGCATAATAGCCATAATTGTCCGGACCAACCGGTTCGGAATTACCGAGATTTTCCGAAATTAAAGAGAAAAAGGAGCTATCAAAAATTGAATAGGTTTCGCCACTTCCCCAAAGATAAAATTTAAGATTGATGGGAAAATTGCTTGGGAGATAAGGAGGTGAAGTTAAAGAGAAATAATATTGGCTATTAAAAATCGTTTCCCGTGAGTTTAGCTGATAAATATTTATCAGGGAGTCAATAACATTCAAATAATTTTGGACAATTATTTTTATTCTTACCGTTCTTAAAAAACTATTGCCAATATTGCTGATTTTCGGAATTAATCTTATCCCTTCATTTCTGCCAATCTGATGGTTATTATTACCAAAAGAATCATTAACAAACAAAGAGATTAGTTTAAGTTTACCCGCATAGGTAATCAAAGAGAAGGTTATTCGCCATTGATTGTTAAAGGTATCTTTTAAAAAAAGTTGGAAAGGGAGCTGTTGATAAGCCGTACAATTCTGGGGAACAAAAAATCGGCAATAAGCCGAACTGGAATCGTTGGGCAAGATATTACCAAAATCAAGTAAGGAATCCAAGATGAGAACCCCGTTACTTCTTAAAACCCCTTTTACCCTTTCCGCTGGGGCTTCACCAATATTTCTCACTCGGAGATAACCCCAAATCTCTTCGCCCGGATTAATTTGACCATCGCCGTTTCCGTGAGGATAGTCGTTAATAAAGATATTATGAAAAACTAAATAAGGGATATTACCCGGAATTACTTGGCAATCTTTCTTTTTTACAAAATAATTATGAATATAGGCACTAACTTTAAAATTGCCAATATGAGGAGGGGAAAAGTTAAAAACAACTTCGCCCAAGGAATTAGTTGAATCAACCAAATAAACTGTTGAATCCATTATTAAAGATACCAAAACTTTATCCAAAGGCATTTGGGTTATGGAATCTTTTATTCTTACGCGATAAGATTGGGGTTCTAAATTAACAATAGTTTCACACTCAATTATTAATCTTCGGGGAATTTGCGTCCAGATTGGCATTTCGGGACAGCCGTAAAAATTCCATTCTTGATAACGGGTTTGGTTATGAAATATTGAATCTAAGACATATTTTGCCCTTTGGTGGATAAGTCCCAATTGGTAAATCTTTTTATTAAAGATAGCATCAAAAAAGGCACGGGCATAAGTGCCCCTTTGTTGGGAGATATTACTGCCCGAAGTAGTTGTTCCCAAAAAGGCAAGAGCACCTTTTAAAGCGTTGGGACTACCATACCTCATAAAAGCTTCCCCGAGCATTGATTCGTTAGGGGCTAAGGTCATGGTTTGACAGGTTGCCGAGATGACAATAGGTAATTTATTTATATTATTGGCTTGGGCAACATTGAGATTAAAAGGTGACCACCAATTGCCAACTCCTTGTCCCCGATAAACTAAAAAAGCCCGACCGTCATTCATACTGTTAATTATATCATTCGCATTATGACCAGAAAGATTTAGAAGGCTTTCGGTTAAGATAAAACCGTTTTCCAAAAGAAGATTTCGAATGTAGCGGGCATCGGCTTGGTAATAGGGGTCAGGAGGATTATCTTCTCTTACAATTGTTGTCAATTTTAAAATAAAAGAGGTATCTTCGCGAAAAATCTCACCTTTTTCATAGGCTAAAATCTTTCTTACCATGGTGGAACATTGGGTAAAATTACGAAAAGGAAGTCGACCAACCGGAATTTCTATCAAATAATTACCAGAAATATCGCCATAATAATCATCTATTCGGTTATAGGCCGGAATAAAGTTTGGTGCTCCTGCCAGAAGAATAAATTCTGGTTTTATTGGCCAACTATTGTAGGCATTAACTATAAAATTTTTAATACTATCAGCAGTATGACCAGTTTGGGAAAGGGTAGCAATATAAGATTTTATTCCTTTTTCATTTTTCCAATTACTCAATTCTTCTAAAATTGGTCGGTATTCATCTGGAGTAATAATCAAATAACGGGCACCATTAAAATTAAAAAGAAATGTTAAAATTAAAATAGTTCCCATAAGAAAATTTTAACTATAAAAGTTTTTAAAATCAAATTAAATTTCTCTTGATTTTTTGGATAATTTCTACTATAATAAAAAATTTATGGAAATCCCCAAAAGTTGGCAGAAGGTGTGTGAACGGATTTTATCATCGCCCGGAAAAGTTTTAATTCTGGGTCGGGGAAGTGTCGGAAAAACATTTTTTACTACTTATTTAGCCAATGAAGGATATAAAAAAGGATTAAAGACCGGTGTCTTGGATATGGATATTGGTCAATCTAACATTGGTCCGCCAACTACTATGGGTATCGGAATTTTAGAAAGGGAGATTAATAGTCTCTATGAGGTGCCGCCAAAAGAGATTTATTTTACCGGTGCTATTTCCCCAGCCTATCCTTTTGCCCAAAAGAATATCTTTTTTGGCTTAAAGAAACTTTTGAGTAAAGATTTTAATTTAGATTTATTTATTGTTGAATCAATTTCTTATCTGCGGGATAAAGATTTTATGAGTATGCTTCTCTCTTTAGAGATGGAAATTATCTCACCTAAATATGTAGTGATTATTATTAAACCATCCGACATCTCTAAAAATCAGAGCGTTGATGATTATCTTTCCGAAAAGGATACGGAAGAGGGTGGTAAAATTTTTACCATTTCTGGTCCCGAAGGAATCAAAGCCAAAACACCCAATAAAAGAAAAAGATTCCGCATCGAATCTTGGTTAAGGTATTTGAAAGATGGTAAAAAATATTTAGTTGATAAAAGTTGGGATATCTGGGAGGGTGAGATTACGCAATTAAATGTTGCTTGTGGACTGATGGACAAAAATGATGATTATTTTGCCTGCGGAATCCTTTTTGGTGGTGATGAAGATTATTATTATCTTTTTGCTCCCCAATTAGCAAGGGAGATAAAAAAGATTGTGGTGGGTAAACGGGAAGTAGAAAAAGAAGTGGTTGAATTTTGTAAAATGGCAAAAACTGAAGAAGAAAAATTGAAGGTTTTTATTGCTTCTTGATTTTTATTTAAATTTTTATTATAATTTAATCTTTAAAGGATAATTGACATTTTAATATTTTTTAATAAAATTATAAAATTATGGCAAGATTAGTTGGTGTTGATTTACCTGATAATAAAAAAATTTTATACGCCTTACCTTTGATTTACGGCATTGGTTTATCTACTGCGAAAAAGATTTTGGAAAAGTTAAATATCTCTTTTGACAAGAAGGTGAAAGAACTAACCGATGAAGAATTTACTGCTTTAAGAAAGGAGATTGAGACTAACTATAAAGTGGAAGGTGCCTTAAGAGCGGAGGTGAGCGCTAATATCAAAAGATTGATCGAAATTGGTTGCTACCGCGGAATTAGGCATCAAAGGGGTTTACCGGTGAGGGGTCAACGGACAAGAACCAATGCCCGAACGCGAAAAGGACCAAGAAAAACATCAGGAGTTTTAAAAATTAAAAAAGGTAAGTAATTATGGCAAAAGCCAAGGCAAAAAAGAAAGTTGAACCAATTGCGATTGCCCATATTCAGTGTACCTTTAATAATACTATTGTTACCATTACTGATAAAAATGGTAATGTTTTGTGTTGGGCATCAGCGGGAAGAGCTGGTTTTAAGGGAACAAAGAAGGGAACTCCTTATGCTGCCCAGCAAGCCGGCGAAATGGCGGGAAAAGAAGCTTATGCATTGGGTGTTCGGAAAGTAGAGATTAAGATAAAGGGACCAGGACCAGGAAGAGAAGCAGCAATTAGGGCTTTACAAAATGCGGGTTTAGCAATTTTAAGTATTCAGGATGTGACGCCGATACCCCATAATGGTTGTCGGCCACCAAAGAAAAGAAGGGTGTAATTATGGCGAGATATCGTGGACCAAGATGTAAAATCTGTCGGCGCTTTGGGGAAAAACTTTTTTTAAGGGGTGAGAAATGTTATAGTGATAAATGTATTTTACAAAAACGGGGTGAAAAACCTCAAACCCAGCAGGCGCGGATGTCTATTTATGCTCTTCAATTACGAGAAAAACAGAAGGCAAAATTTATCTACGGAATTTTGGAAGGGCAGTTTAAAAGATATTACGAAGAAGCCCAGAAGAAAGCCAATCCGGGTAGTGCTTTGCTAACTTTTTTAGAAACGCGATTGGATAATGTGGTCTACCGTTTGGGTTTTGCTTCTTCGCGGATGCAAGCTCGCCAGTTGGTTTCTCACGGACACATTTTGGTTAATGGGAGAAAAATAAATATTCCTTCCTATCGAGTAAAGGTGGGTGATGAGATTACTATCGGTACAGAAAGTTTAATTCCGAAAATAAAAGAAGAAGTTATGGATAAAGAAAGTACGGGTGTGAGCTGGCTTATTCTCGACAGGGAAAATTTGAAAGGAAAAGTAATAAGTATGCCGAGCGAAGAAGATTTGGCCGCCATCCCGGTTTCCGTAAAAGATATTATTGAATTTTATTCAAGATAATATATGAGAAATTATTTTTTAATTGGGGATTTAAAAAATGTTTGAAAAAACATATCGTTTAAAACATTTTATTATTTTAGAAAAGGTTTGGGTTGAAAAAGAAACGCAAACCGATTCTTACGCCAAATTTTTTATTGAACCTTTGGAAAGAGGTTGGGGACATACCATTGGTACTGCTTTGCGAAGAAGTCTTTTATCATCGGTTCAGGGAGCAGCTATTACTCAAGTAAAGATTGATGGCGTAATGCACGAATTTTCGGCTATTCCCGATGTTTTGGAAGATGTCCCGCAGATTATTTTGAATTTAAAGAAAATCCGTCTCCGTTTGAATTCGGAAGTACCGAAAACTTTATATCTTTATACTGAAAAAGAAGGTGAATATAAAGCAAAGGATTTGCAAGTTCCTCCCGAAGTGATTATTGCTAACCCGGAACAATTGATTCTCACTTTGACGGCGGATAAGAAGTTGAAAATCGAAATGAAAGTGGAAAATGGTCGAGGATATGTACCTGCAGAAAAATTGCGAAAACAGGAGGAAGCACCAATCGGAACGATTTTTTTAGATGCCTTCTTTTCACCAGTGAAGAAGGTAAATTATCAAGTGGAAACCATGCAGTATTTAGAAAGGACCGATTTGGAAAGGGTGATCTTGGAAATCTGGACCGATGGCACGGTAACCCCTCAGGAGGCATTAATTCAAGCAGCTTTAATTTTGAAAACCAGTTTTGAAAGATTAATTCCTAAAGAAACTACTTTAGAATTTTTGCCGGAAGAGCGACCGGACCGAGAAAAAGAAAAACTGAAGGAAATTTTGCTGCGCAGCATTGAAGATTTAGAACTTTCTAATCGGGCAATAAATTGTTTAAAAAGTGGAAAATTTAAAGATGGTAGTAAAGTAAATGTCAAAACTATTGGTGATTTGGTGCAGTTATCGGAAAAGGATATTTTGAATATTGAAAATCTGGGTAAAAAATCGTTGGAAGAATTAAAACATGCTTTGGAAAAATGGGGATTGAGTTTGGGGATGGATATTAGTGGAATAATGAGAGATTTAAAAAAAGAAGATGAGACACCGAAGGAAAGTTAAAAAATTACAAAGGGATGTTGACCACCGAAGAGCTCTGATTAAAAATCTTTGTCGCTCTTTATTGGAGCACGAAAAGATTGAAACTACTTGGGTAAAAGCAAAAGCAATGCGTCCTTTTATGGAACATTTAATTGATATCGCTAAAAAAGATACGGTGGCTAATCGCCGGCGGGCTTTTGCCTTCCTTCGTGACCGAAAACTGGTAAAAAAACTTTTTGAGGATGTGGCTAAAAGGTTTGCCGATGTTACTGGTGGCTATACGCGGTTAATAAAAACTCGTACGCGGGTAGGGGATAATGCCCAAATGGCGATAATTGAGTTTACCCGAGCGGCGGCTAAATAAAGATGTTGCGAAAAATTGTTAAAAGTAAAATTCACGGAATTCGGGTTACTAATAAAAATTTAGAATACGAAGGTAGTATCACTATTGACGAAGAGATTTTGAAAAAGGCTGATATTATTGAAAACGAAATGGTTATTGTCATTAATATAAATAATGGTGCCCGTTTCGAAACCTATGTGATGAAAGGACCAAAGAAAAGTGGTGTCTGCGAATTAAACGGCGGGGCGGCTCGGTGGGGCGAAGTGGGTGACAAATTGATTATTATTTCTACCTGTTTAATGGAGGCTACGCAAGCAATAACTTACACCCCAAAAAAGATTTTTGTTGACGAGAAAAATCGCATTGTAAATAATTGTCAATAAATAATTATCAAGGGGTTATTCTGGCGGCTGGTCGCAGTCGCCGAATTGGTATTCCTTATCCAAAAGTTTTTTTACCTTACAAAAAACAACCAATAATTACCCATCTTTTAAAAAAACTACTAAAGATTAGAAAAATTGAAAAAGTTATTGTCGTTTTTAATCGCGAAGGTTTGAAAGAAGCTCAGGAGTACTATGGGAATTATTTTTCTAACCCGCGAATTTTACTTGCTTGCCAAGAAGAACCAAAAGGTACTGGCGATGCCTTGCTTACCGCCTTACCTTTTTTAAAAGCTACCGACAAAATCATTGTCCTTTGCGGCGATACCCCCTTAATTGAAAAGTCGACATTAGAAAAGATGATTAAATTGTACGAAAAAGAAAAGCCCGGAATTATCATTTTAACCGCTCTTTTGAAAAATCCTACGGGTTACGGAAGAATCTTGCGCAACAAAAAGAAGGAAATTATCGCGATTGTTGAAGAAAAGAACGCTTCCCCAAAAATTAAAAAAATAAAAGAGGTAAATAGTGGCTGTTATCTTTTTGATTTAGCCATTGTTGGTGATTTAGTAAAAGCGATTAAAGAAAATAAATTAACTAAAGAGTATTATTTGACTGATTTGGTAAAATTGGCGATTGCCAAAAAAATAAAGGTGTTAGGAATAAAAACTAAAAGTCGGGAGATAAAGGGGATAAATACTTACCAAGATTATCTTTCCCTTTTAAAATGAAAAAAATTCTCTTTCTTTCTTTACTTTGCTGCTTACTTCTTTTTGGTTTTTTTCTTTTGAGAAAAAGAATAATTAAAAATCAAATTGCCGATAGTCATTCGGCTTCTTTGGCAATTGGGCTTATTAACGGTAGTGGCGACCCTTTGGCTGATAAAATCTTTAGTAAATATTTACAAAAATATAATTTTTTGGTATCATATGTAATAACAATTGATGATACTTTTGAAAAGACCATTGTGATTGAGCACATTGATAAAAATTTAAAAAACGGGAAAAGATTACAAAGATATTTGGCTTATAAGCGACCGAAGAAGTTTCTTTTTTGGTCGGTAGAAAAAATTCCTTTATTTTCTTCTTTTTGTTATCCCCCAATATATCTTTTTATTGATTCTACTTTAAATCTCTCGGCCTCAATAATTTTGGGAAAGGATTATTTAGCGATTATCAAAGATGGAAAATCTTATTGATTATATTGCTAACATCTTAATTAATAAAAAGGCAACCGATGTTTTACTTTTAGATTTACGTCGGCTTTCACCGATAGCCGATTATTTTCTTATTGCCACGGCTAATTCTATCCCCCACGCCCAGGCTTTGTGTGATGAAATTGAGTTGCGAATCAAGCAAGAATTTGGACTTTTGCCCCATCATATTGAAGGTTATAATCCAGCGCAGTGGATTTTGATTGATTATATTGATGTGGTAATTCACATCTTTCTTAAAGAGATTAGGGAATTCTATGGTTTAGAAAGGCTTTGGGGTGATGCCCCCCAAAAAAGATATGCTGAGTGAGAAGATTGTGCAGACGCTAAAAAACGCCGAGATTGAGATTCCCGAAGGTCACGAGATTGAGTTTATAAAAGAAGAAAATTTGGGTGATTATGCTTCCAATATTTTATTTTTACTAAGTAGAAAATTTAAAAAATCTCCTTTAGAAATTGGTAAGGAAGTTTTAGCCAAGATAAAAGCCGATACCGATTATGAAAAAATTGAAATTGGTGGTAACGGCTTTCTCAATTTTACCTTCGCTTTTGATTTTTTAAGGAAAGAGTTAAAAAAAGTACTTTCTGCCGATTATCTTTTTTTTGATATCGGCAAGAAGAAAAAAATAAACTTAGAATTTATTTCCGCTAATCCCACTGGTCCGCTTTCGGTTGTCCAAGCGCGAGCCGGTGCCTACGGAAATGCCTTGGCCAATCTTTTGCGTTTTGTTAATTATGAGGTTTTTACCGAATATTATATAAATGATTGTGGTACCCAAGTAGATTTGTTAGAAAAAAGTTTAAACTACCGGATAAACGAACTGAAAGGAATAAAAAGTGAATTTCCTGAAGGGGGCTATCCGGGAGAATATTTAATTACCATTGCCCAAAAAATCTTGACCAATAATATTCCCCAAGAAAAATGGCGGGAATACCTTTTAAACGAGATTATTTCGGAACAAAAAGAGGTTTTAAGAAAATTTGGCATAAATTTTGATTCTTTTGTTTACGAATCTTCAATAATCCAGTATCGGGAGAAAATTTTAGAAATTTTAAAAGAAAAGGATTTGATTTACGAAAAAGACGGTGCCTTATTTTTTAAAAGCTCCCTTTTTAACGACAGCGAAGATCGGGTTTTAATCACCAAAAATAAACGGGCGACCTATTTCCTTAACGATTTGGCCTATCACTATTATAAGATAAAAAGGGGCTTTGAGATAATTATCAATATTTGGGGACCCGACCATCATGGTTATATTCCGCGCATGACCGCCGGAATAAAAAGTTTAGGTTTTGACACCAATAATTTTTTAGTTATTATTGCCCAACAGGTATCTTTGGAACGGGAAGGCGAAAAAGTAAAGATGTCAAAAAGGGGAGGTGAGTTTATCACCTTGGAAGAGGTCTTGGAAGAGGTTGGCAGCGACCCGTTAAAATTCTTTTTACTTTTAAGGAAACCTTCCCAACATCTTACCTTTGATTTGGAACTGATCAAAAAGGCAACGAAAGAGAATCCTTACTTTTATGTCCAATATGCCCACGCCCGGATTTGCAGTATCGAACGGCACGGTCGGGAAAAGGGTTATAATTTTGACCAATTGTTAAGTGCTGTCAATTTAGAATATTTAACAACTAAAGAAGAGCGGGCCTTAATGTTGACAATATTAAAATTTAAGGATATTATTATTCAAGCAGTGAAAGAGTTTGCTCCCCATATTCTGGTTTATTACCTTTTAGAATTAGCCGAAAAGTTTCATTATTTTTATGAAAAGGAGCGGGTAATTTCTGAGGATTTAGAATTGACGAAAGCCAGAGTCTATCTGGCCTTTTGTTGTCGGAATATAATTGGTAAGGTTTTAGAAATTTTAGGTATTAAACCTTTAGAAAAAATGTGATGGGAGGTAAAATGTTATTCTATCCTTTATTAAGACCGGAACGCATAAACCTTGATTTAAAAAATAAGAAGAAAGTTGGCGTTTTAAAAGAACTGGTGAAAATGATTAAAGGCGAAGAAGATGAAAAACTGGTGGAAACCCTTTTAAAAAGGGAAGAACTGGGTTCTACCGGCATTGGCAAAGGGATTGCTATTCCCCATTGTCGTTCGTTGCTGGTGGATAAATTAGAGGTGGCGGTTGGTTATTCTAAAGGAGGTGTTGATTTTGATGCCCTTGATAAGAAACCCGTTCATCTTTTCTTTTTGATTGTTGCTCCCCCTCATGATGTTGGTAATCAATATCTTTTAACCTTAGGGCGAGTAGCAGAAATTTGTCAGCAGTTGACTAAAAAAAGGAAATTGGTAGTTCCCGATACTCCCCAAGAATTTATTAAAATGATTAAGGAGATTGAGGAAAAAATAAGATGAATAAACAACTGGAATATTTAAGAGCCTTAGAAGAGTTCGATTCCATTTTGAAAGATTTCGAAGAGCAGGAATACCAAAAACTGGGTTTTATCAACGAACCGATAAATATTGAGTTTATGAAAATGGTGGAAAGAGAAAGGGCAAAATTGCGCAAGAAGATTGATGAAAATCTTTTAAAGGAATACGACCGAATAAAGAAGCATTACGGTAGCCGAATAGTGGTTCAAGTTATTAAAGGTTATTGTAGCGGTTGTTACAGCAAGCTACCTTCCGAAATTGTTATCCGCTGTAAGACCGAAGTGAAAACTTGTCCTAATTGTGGTCGTTTTCTTTACTATCTTACTTAATTTTTACGAGATTGAAGAACTCAGCACCTCAGTAATTACCAAAAATCTTAACAAAACCTTCTATCTCAATGCCAGTTATTTAAATCGAGATGAAAAAAATTTTTTATTATTCACTTACGCTCATCCTTACCAACTACCTTCTTTAAACTATTTTCAATCACTGGGCAAATTTAAAAAATTCGGTTTATTATTTCAGAATCTTAACTATCTTTTTTATAATGAAAATCGTTGGGCCTTTGTTTACAGTGGCGAAATAAAAAATTTTTCTTACGGCTTTTCACCCAATTTTTATTATTTTAAAATTGAGAAGGATTTTGATTTTTTCTTTACTTATAATCTCGGCTTTGCCCTTGATTTTGAAAAACTAACACTTTTGCTTTCTTTAAATAACCTTAATAAACCAAAAATTAGAAATGAAGAGTTAAGTAATAAGATAATTGTTGGCACCGACATGAAATTTATTAAAAACCTAAATATTGCCTTTTTCTATCTTAAAACGAAAGGGGAAGATAATTATAAAATTGGTTTTGATTTCTCTTTAAATGATAATCTTTCTTTTGGTCAGGAATTTTCTTTTTTCCCTTTTATTATCAATTTCAAATTGGACTTTTTATTTAAAAAACATCTTGGCCTTGGCTATTTTCTCAATTTCCATTCCCAGTTAAAAGAAACCCATCTTTGGACTTTATATTTTCAGTGGTAAGCCTATTTTTCATTTTTATTTTTAATATCGAAAAGGACTTTGATTATCTCCAAGAAGAGCTTTTATTTTTAAAAGAAAGGCCAGTCGAAAATATCCAAGAGATAGAGAAAATTCCTTATTTGGATGAGCTAACGATTAAAAAGATAAAAGCGGAAAGTAGTTTTTCAGAAATTGATAAAAAAACCATGGCAAAAATAAAACCCTTTATAAAATTGGCTAAGGAAAAAAAGCCCAAATTTTATTATTACTTTAATTTAAAAAATGGGGAAATAAAAAATAAGGTTAAATATTTCTCAATCTTTGATTACCAATGGGAAGGAAAGAAAGAGACCATTAGCCATTATCTAAAATTTAGAATTAAAGATTTTGACTTCCATATTGGTGATTTCACTTTTGCCCGTTCCCTTTTTTTAATCTTTGCCCATCCCTATTATTTACCGATAATAGAATATCAAAACCTTTATCAAAGGGAAGTTTTGCCAGCGACCATTTATAAGAAGAATAAAAGTTTCTTCGGCTTTTTAATAACCGCTAATAAAAATTTACTAACGAAATTATTAATAACTGATAAAGTTTTTGGACTTTTTGAAGATTTTTCCATTGGTGATTTTAAAAACGGGTTAAATCTCTTTTATTTTTTAAAAGAGAAAATCGGTTTTAGTTATTCATTTAAAAAATATTTTGGAAATAGTTTTTGCCACCAGGAAATTGCCTATACCAATAAAAAAGAATTTGGTTATGCGGTAAAAATCTTTTTTCACTATAATTTCTTTTCTTACCAATCCCAATTCGCCTATTTGAATAAAAACCTTTCTCCTTATACTTATTATCAAAAAAGGGATTTTCCCTATTTCCAAATTAATATCAAAAACGATTTTTCCGAAATTGCTTTCCAAATTGAATATCTCAGTTTCTTTAATTACGATTACGATTCCCTTCCCCATAAAATTTCTTTTATTTTTGAAAAAGAAAACGAAAATTTTGATTGGCAATTAAAAATCAACCGCTATTTTAAATTAACCCGAATAAGAAAATGGTCAAACTCCTTTTTGATAAAAAGGAATTTTAAAAATTTAACTTTCGGATTATTTCTGGCTGATTATTATCAAGAAGAGAAGAAATTAAAAAGAAAATATCTCCTTTCGCCCCGAATAAAAGCAAAAATAAAAAATTGGGAAATCAGTTTTTATTATTATCTTAATTACTTTAATGAAGATATGAAAGTTTATAACTTTGAAGAAGAGATATTGGCCGAACATTCTTTAAAAGAAAATATTAAAAATCGATATGTTTCTCAGATAAATTGCTATTGGCAAAATTTTTCTTTAAAATTTAAGTTAGCTTTTGATAAAGAGATTGAATATTTAACCTATTTTTTAATAAAAATATGAAAGACTATCATATCCATCCCGGTTATTCCTTAGATGCGGAAGGTGAAATTTTTCAATATGTTGAATTGGCCATAAAACTTGGTTATAAAGAGATTGGTTTTACTCCCCATTTAGAGATTTCCCAAAGAAGAAAAGAGAAAGACGATTTTATCAAATTAAAAAATAAGATTGTCAGCATGCGTTCCGATTGGCTTACTCATTATTTTTCTGAAATTGAAAGGGCAAGAAAAAAATACCCAAAAATAAAAATCTGGGCGGGTATTGAGGTTGGCTATTATGAAGAGGAGGAAGAAGATTTAAGAGCAATAATAAAAAAATATCCCTTTGATTATCTTTTAGGTGCCATCCATTCCTTAGATGGTATTTCCATAACGGAAAAGAAAGAGAACGAAGAACTGAAAAGAAATTATCCGGATGTTAATAATTATCTTCAGAAATACTTCCAACTATTAAAAAAGGCAATCGAAAGTGATCTCTTTACCCATATCGCCCATATAGATATTTACAAAAAATTTGGCTATCTTCTTTTTGGTGAAAAGATAAAAGAATTGGGGATAAAATATTTGGAAACAATATTACCTTTGATGAAAAAGAAAAACATCTCTTTGGAAATAAACACTGCTGGTTTACGCCAACCATTTAAAGAGACCTACCCTTCAATTGAAATAATCAGAATGGTGAGAAGAGTCGGAATAAAAAAGGTTATCATTGGTTCTGATACCCATTATTTAAAAGATTTTGGCGATTACCTTCTTTGGGGCTATCAGCTAACAAAAAAATACCAATTAAAAATTGGGCTATAATTTTAAGCGGGAGAGGAAAAACCTCTCCCGCTTTCCTTTTTTGATTACGGTGCTGGCGGAGTTGGTAAGATACCGAAGACATCTCTTTTAATGGTATTTAAGATAGTGGGGTCAAGACCACGGGAACGCCATTTGGCAGTAGCAATATCACATTCCGAAAAGAGGGTTTGACCACCGAACTTATTCTTTAACCGCCAAATCTCCCGAGCAAAAGAGAGATAGAAAGGATATTGTCCGATAAGAACACCTTGGGCATCAAGAATTGTTTTTACGGCTTCTTCCATAGCAACGAGCGAAGCAAAGGCATCGGTGGCATAATTAACCATATTCGGCTTCATTTGGGCAAAACGCATTTTCACAATCTCCGGGTCAACCTTCGCTTCATATTTTCTTATTCTTTGTTCAGCGCTTCTTACTCCCATATTCTCACCTCCTTGTTAACCCCTGGTTGGGGCTAACCTTATCTTTTTTTCACAATATATAACGAAAAACCTCCTTTTATCTTACCCCTAATTTTTTAAAAAATTAAAATCGCCATTAAACCATGTCTAAAGATGCTTTTGGAATGCTAATTGACTTTTTAAAAAGTTGCTTTATAATATAAAAACAATGGGAAATAAAATTTTTAAATAATGAAAGAGCTGAATTCTTCTTTTATTTACAATAAGAAAAAATTAAATAAAAATGCGGAATTGCTTCTTATGGATAATGTTCAATTTATTTATGAATTATCATTAGCTCAACTTGAATTACAATCTTTAGGAGTAAAATTTAGAGTTACTAATGGACTTAGAGAATTTAAATTATTAGCCCCAAAAGATGATGAGGCACTTATTAAAAAATTAGCCTATTTTAAATCAGTGAGCGGCAAACCTACTCACTATTTTCAGATAATCCAAATGAATAGAACTCGTTCTGTTAATCAGTATCTTACGCATTGGATTTATCCTTATAAAGGTAAATTTCATCCGCAAATGATAAGAGCACTGATGAATATTATCGGACTAAAAAGGGGTGACTTGGTTCTTGACCCTTTTATTGGAAGTGGCACTACTGCTTTGGAGGCACAGCTTTTGGGTATAAATTGTATCGGCATTGATATCTCTCCCCTGTGCGTACTGCAAAGTAAAGTAAAAACTGAATCTATAGATGTTTTACCACAGATTAAAGAATGGGAGAGAAAAATAGTTCAAATTATAAATCAATCTTTATTCAGCTTTGATAAAAAAGTCATTGACGAAACTATCAATTTGATTCCTGATGAGCGAGTTAGAAATTTTTACCGAATGGCGAAGCTGGTTGCCCTAAGTGATAATGCCCGACGAAAACAGGAATTTAATAGTGCTTTTTTAAAAAATTTAAAATTAATGATTTCTTCGGTTTCCGATTATGCGGAAATAAAAGAAAAACTTAACTTAGAATTGGGTAAAATAGAAATAAAGATTGGAGATGCCAGGTTATTACCTTTAGAAAAAGAAAGTGTGGACGGTATTATTACATCTCCTCCCTACTCAATTGCCCTTGATTATGTCGCTAACGATGCCCACGCTTTAAAAGATTTAGGTTACAATCTTTCCGAGATGAGAGAAAAGATTATTGGTTTAAGGGGCAAAGGAGAAAGCCGGATTGAGTTGTATAATGAGGATATGAAAAAAAGTTTAAAAGAGATGTTCCGAGTGCTTAAACCTAAAAAATACGCAGTAATTATTATTGGTAATGCTACCTATTTGGGACAGGAAATAAAGACAGTTGAATTTATTATAGATTATGCTGAGAAAATTGGGTTTAAATTAGTAAAAAATATAGACAAAATTATCTTTGGACTATATAATGTGATGCAAAAAGAAAATATATTAATTTTTCAAAAATAAACATACTAAAATTTTAGTATGAATCAAGAGGATTACATAAAACAACTTGAGGAAACACTTAATAAATTTTTGACGCCTATAAAAGGAATACCTTTTCCGTTAGCTATAAAGGTTCTTACTGGTTGCAAAGTTTTGGCCTTTGATATTACTGTTGACGAAAATAAAAAACTGCTTAAAAAACTAACCAAAGCCGCGGAATCTGCTGCCCAAAAAGCTTACGAAGAAGGTATTTTTACCACCAGACCAAATGAAGCCGGTAATCAGCTAGAGCCTTATGTTCTTTTTTCTCTAAAGGAAGTTGGTTTAAAAGCCGATAGACCTATCTCTAAAAGCGGAAAGAAAAAAATTGCTGGGTATCCGGATATTCAAATAGAAGACGAATTTGGAAGAATAATTTATTTAGATTGTAAAACTTATAATACTTTTACTAAGAACCAAACTTTTAGAACTTTTTATTTTTCGCCTTCCGAGGACCCAAAAATTACTAAAGATGCCTTTCATCTTCTTATGAGTTTTGAACTTACTACTGCTGCGAGAAAAGGCAAAAAAGCTTTTGTACCTATTACTTGGCAAATTTACACCTTAGATAAATTATTGGTTCAAATAAAACACGAATTTAATGCCAGTAATAAAGAACTTTACACAAAGGAAGCATTAATAGCGGAAGGTAGAATTATTAGCAATTAAATTACTAACGCTTTTTTGGTTTTACGGGCACACCGATATCTTATCAAGATAGGAATACCTATGAAAAATTTGGTTATATTACTGAAAATGAGCTTTATTTGGATAAATATTTTACTGATGAAGCGGAGAAAGATGGTTTTGTGGTCCCTATTATCTATGAGTTAAGAAAGGAAGAGGTAAAGTTGAAAGATGAGGATTTGGAATGGTATATAGAAAAAATCACTCCGGATGATATTAGCGATGAGTTGGAGTTGAAAAATTTGGATGAGCAGATAAGAAAAAGGATAAATGAGATTACCGTAATTTTAGAAAATAAAAAAAATATTGAAATTATCTGCCAAGATATTGCCAAACATTTTCGGGACAATTTTGATAATAAATTTAAAGGTCTTATTGTTACTGCCAGCCGAAAAACCTGTGTGCGTTTCAAAAATCTTTTGGATAAATATCTGCCTAAGGAATATTGCGAAGTGGTTATGAGTTATAATAGTGATGATGAAGAAGAGTTAGCGGAATATAAAAGCGATTTAATTAATAGATTTAAAATAAATGATACTGATGAGATTAATAAAAAGATAATTGAGAAATTTAAAAAAGAAGCGTATCCAAAACTTTTGATTGTTACCAATATGTTAATCACTGGTTTTGATGAAGAGAAATTGGCAGTTTTGTATCTTTATAAATTATTGAAACACCACCGATTGCTCCAAACAATGGCGCGGGTTAATCGACCAGCTAAAGAAAAACCGGCTGGTTTACTGGTTGATTATGTTGGCATCTTTAAATATCTGGAAAAAGCCTTTAAATTTTATGAAGAGAAAGAGGCAATAAGGGATAAGATTATAAGTAAAAAAGAAGCGGAAGATAAATTTAACGAAATCTTAAATAAATTAGAAAATCTTTTTAAGGATTTAATCGGAAGATTTGAAAGGGAAATTTTTGACCAAGCAATGGATATTTTGCGGGATAAAGGAAAAGAATTTGTTAGGTTATATCAAGGGTTAAGAAAATGGTTTGAGTTTTTAAAATCTGAGGAAAGTGATTTCATCTTAAAAAATTTAGTAAAATATAAATGGCTTACTTGTCTTTATTTTTATTATAAAAAACTTTTTCGACCAGATATTGATGAGGAAAAATGGGAAAAATATTATAAAAAGACAATTGCGGTGATTCAGGATTTAATTGAGCCCAGTAATTTAAAAGAATTTGAGCCGAAGATGGTTGATTTAAATTATATTAAAGAATTAAAATTGGCTAATTATTCGGAAAAAATGAAATTGGTCGGGATTTTAAATGCCTTATCCTATATTTGCGTATTAAATAAAAGGAACCCAATTTATAAAAGTATTGCTGACCAAGTAAGAGCGATTGTTGAGCGCTGGAATAGTGGCGAAGATATTTTGAACTTAGAACCAGAAATTTATCACATATTAGATTATGTTGAAGCGAAAGAGCAAGAAAGGGAAAAGAAAAAAATTAATGATTTAGAATTTGGCATAAAATTGATTTTAGAAAAAAAGAAGATATTAGAGGCGGAAATTTGGGCTAAAGAGTTATTCGAAAAAATAGAAGAACTGCTTCATCCTGATTGGCATCGTAATCCCGCAATGCTTAAAGAAGTTGAAAAAAGGGTAAGGGGATATTTGGCGAAATTTTGGCCCCAATTAAAAAAAGAATACCAATTAACTTATGAGGATTTTAAAAATTTGGCGGAAGAGATTTGGGAATATGTAAAAGAATATGAAGAAAGATAATTTTTCTCTTTGCTACCGGAATGTGAAATATCCAAGAATAGAAGTAAAAAGCGATGGGGTTAAATTGATAGTTCCCAAAAATTATTCCTTAAAAATTGATGAGATCGTTAAAAGATATGAAGATTGGATAGAAAAGAAGAATAGGGCTTTAAAAGAATTGGCAGCGCTTTCTCAAAGGTTGACCCTTTTTAATAATGATGATTTTAAAGAATTGATTTATAACTATGTAAAAGAATATAGCGAGCTTTTAAAGATAAAACCTGAGAAAATTTCTTTTCGAAAGATGAAAAAGGGTTGGGCAAGTTGTAATGTGACCAAAAGAAAATTGATTTTTAATAAAGAATTAAGATTTTTGCCCAAAGAAATAATAAAATATGTTGTTTTCCACGAGCTGTGCCATTTATTGGTGAGCAATCATAAAAAAGAATTTTGGCAATTGGTTGAAAAATTCCAGCCCGATTTTAAAGAGAAAGAAAAAATATTAGCCAGTTATCGATTGTTGCTAACCTTTGTCAAAGAAAAAAATAAAATTTTATAAATTATTGATTTTAAATAACTTATATGACTATTAAAATATTGACAGATTATAAAAAATAATTATTATGTTATTTTAACCTAAAAAGGGGGAGAGATGGGTACCTTTATTCAAGTGTTAGGAATTATCCAGATTATTTTAGGAATTATTTCAATGGCAACGATACTGGGAGTTTACCTGGGGATTGGCCTTATTATTGCTGGTCTTGTTTACATAACATTGGGAAAAACGGTTAATGATGTAAAAGAGATAAAGAAAAAGCTGGGTATGTGAAATAATTAGGAGGTTAAACATGAAAGAGAAAATAATGGTAATTTTTGTGATATTCATCACTTTTTTAATGGGCGATGTGGTGATTACTAATAAAGAGGTGATTTACGGCACAGTGACGGAAGTGGATAGTCTTTATACTCGGTTGAGATTACCTGGTGGCGGAATAAAAGTGGTGAAGACGCGGGATGTTTATGAAATTCGGCTTTCCGATTCTTCCCGAATAGAGGCTTTGGCTAATAAGTTACCTGGCGTGCGGGTTCTACCTGATACCGGTAAAATTTTCTTTCACCCAGAAATGTCGGCTAAACAAATTTCTTTTTACGACCCAGTGGCTAAAGGAATTTATATGTTTGGTGGTCATGGTAGTTATTTAGCAACTAAAGGAGGTTCCGATTTAATTCTTATGCCCTATTTTTCATATTTTGTTGTCCGCAGTATCGCTGTCGGCGGAGAATTGACAACATCAAGAAATAAGACCGGAGAATTTACTAACTCATTTTTTGCTTTGGGACCAAAAGTCTGGTTTGTTCTGGGAGCCAGCGAAGGTTATAATTTTTTCCTTGGAGAAATAGGTTTAGCCTGGGCATCTTTCGGTAAAGATGTAACTGGCACAAGAACTTCTTTCGGTGTCGGCTATCTGCCAGTTATTGGTGGTTATATTGGAATACCGATAAAAGTCTCTTTTCTTATTGATGATGCGGGAGGGGTTTCTACCAACAGCTGGCAAATAAGCATTGGTTTGTGTGGATTAGTTAACCCCATTAAATTATTGGAAGAAAGATAAAGTAAATGGCTTGGTTAAATATCAGTCAGATATAACAAAAATGTAATAAGTTTAATAAAAACCATTTTATAAATAATTTTTTATTTTTGATTAAAAGATAGTCTTTTTGTTGCTAAATGTTAAAAAAGGGATATAATTTTAAATTATATGGATACCATTGTGGTCTTGGATTTTGGCGGACAGTATGCCCATTTGATTGCTCGTCGGATTAGGGATTTTGGAGTTTTCTCCCAGGTTTTGCCTGCGGAAATAAGTAAAGAAGAATTGTTAGCAATCAAAAATTTGAAAGGGATAATCCTTTCTGGTGGTCCTTCCTCAGTTTATGATAGCTCTTCGCCAAAATGTGAAAGGGAGATTTTTAATCTGGGTATACCTATTTTAGGCATCTGCTATGGTCACCAATTGATTGCCTTTTGCGCCGGTGGTGAAGTGAAAACTGGGGAAGCTGGTGAATACGGAATAACTAAATTAAAAATCGTAAAAGAAAGTGAATTGTTAGTCGGATTAAAAAAAGAAGAAAAAGTTTGGATGAATCATAAAGATAAAGTAACCAAGTTGCCCAATGGTTATGAAGTTATTGCGGTAACCGAAAAGTCGCCAATAGCGGTTTTTGAAAATCGGCAAAAAAGGATTTATGGTGTCCAATTCCATCCCGAAGTAACCCATACGGAAAAGGGGAAAAGGATTCTTAAAAATTTTGTTTTTAATATCTGCCAAGCAAAAAGGGAATGGCGGTATTCCGATATTACCAAAAATATTTTGAACGAGATTCATAAAACCATTGGCGAAAAAAAGGCAATTATTGGTCTTTCGGGTGGTGTTGATTCTTCAACGGCAGCCATTTTGGTAAACAAAGTAATTGGTAAAAATCTTATCGCCCTTTATGTGGATACTGGCTTGATGCGTTATCAGGAGACAGAATTTATTGAAAGGGAGTTTGCCCAATATGACTTCAACCTTAGGATAATAAAAGCGGAAGAGCAATTTTTTAACGCCTTAAAAGGTGTGGTTGACCCGGAAGAAAAAAGAAAGATAATTGGTCGGCTTTTTATCAATATTTTTGAAGAAGTTGCCCAAAAAGAGAAGGCGGAAGTTTTGGTACAAGGGACAATCTATTCTGACCGCATTGAAAGTGGCATAACTTCTTATTCTTGTAAAATAAAATCCCATCACAATGTTGGTGGCTTGCCCGAAAAGATAAATTTAATGGTCTACGAACCTTTGCGCGATTTATATAAAGACGAAGTGAGAAGGATTGCCAAAAAATTGGGTCTGTCAAAAGAAATTATTGAAAGGCATGTTTTTCCTGGTCCGGGATTGGCGGTAAGGGTAGTGGGCGAGGTGACCAGAGAAAAAGTGGCGATTGTGAGAAAGGCCAGTTATATTATTGAAGAAGAATTAAAATCAGCTGGTTGGTATAACAAAGTATGGATGGCTTTTGCGGTTCTTTTACCAGTGAAATCGGTTGGTATTCAAGGCGATGCCCGAAGTTATAAATACCCAATAGTGGTGAGGATTGTGGAATCAAAAGATGCGATGACCGCCAACTTTGTTAAAATTCCCTACAAGATTTTAGAAAGGATTTCCACCCGAATAACTAATGAGATTGACGAAGTTAATCGGGTTGTTTACGATATTACCAATAAACCGCCAGCCACAATGGAATGGGAATAGAAATTTTTATAGTTAAATTCTATTGATAGGATAATTGAAATTATCACTCTTTTAAAAATCGGAAATGGCGGTGGGGACTATCCCCAATACTATTGGGGGGATAGCAATCCTTCAATTGACTTTTTTATTTTTAATAATACCTTCTTTTTCAATCTTCTTTTCCGCCATTTATCAAAAATAATCTTTATTTCGTTTTTTGCTACTTTACCCGAATAGCGATTTTTTATCCGCAAAAGCTCGCGGGCAAAGGCATAATAGAATACCCGCTGCTTACCGATAAGAATACCATCGCCATTGAGAATTTTATTTACCAGCTCATCAATCAGAGAAAGTATTTGCGCCGATTGGGCGTAATTTTCAACCATCATTTTTCTCTGCTCTTCATTAATAATATTTTCCTTTATTTTTTCCTCATATCTTTTAACCCTTTCTAAATAGTCTTTCATATTTCCTCCTTTCTAAATAATAACGAAAGAAGGACTATTTACCTTACCCCAAAATTGACTTTTCTAAAAATTGGGGGTAAGATAAGGGGGTAGTTTTTCGTTTATATAGATGATGGTCAAAAAGGATTTTGAAGAGATTTTTAAAAAATATAGCGGTTTTATTTTCCAATATGCCTATAAATTTTTAAAAGATAAGAATTTGGCTGAAGATGTCGTTTCCGAAACCTTCATTAAATTCTTTCGCTTCTATTCCGCGATTAAGGATAAGGCAATTTTGAAATGGCTTATCGTTACCGCAAAAAATGTGATGATTGATATTTTAAGAACAAAAGAGAAAAGTTTATCTTTGGAAGATTTTAAAATTCCCGATAACAAAAATAATCCGGAAGAAATCTTCTTTTTAAAAAGGGATTTAGAAAAATTGAATGAGATTGTTAGGAAACTGCCGCCATCCCTTTATGAGATTTATCAACTTTATTACGAAGAAGATTATCCCGTAAAAGAGATTGCCCAGAGAAAAAATCTTTCGGTCAGTGCGGTAAATAAGAAGTTGTTTAAAATAAGAAGGTTTATTTTTAAAAGGTTGCCCAAAGAAATAAAAATAAAATATTTTAAAAAAGGAGGAGAAGATGGGTGAGGTTTATCTTTTAAAATTTCCCGAAACAAATTTAAAAAAGGCCAAGGAATTTTTGGATAATAAAAAAGGTTTGAGTTATTATCCCCTTACTGCTAAAAATCTTTCGGTATTAACCTTATTAGAAAAATTCCCAATTTATTTTTTTGAGAATAATGATTTTTTGTTGGTAGAAAAAGAAGAAGTGAAGGAAAAGCTGAAAGAAGGTGATTTTTTATTGGTCTTTTTCGAAAAGAAAGAGAAAAATTTAAAAAGGATTTTTAAAAAATTGAAAGCTAAGGAGATTTTTTTAAATTATCTTTTGGCTTTAAAAGAACTGCCGCCATTACCAAAGATTGTGGAAAAAGAGGTTTTAAAAGAGAAAAGAGCCGAAGAATTTATTAAAGCCCTTGCCCAATTTAGCCAATATGAGAAAGAAAAAGGAAGGCTTTGGAAAAAGATAAAAAGCCGATTAGAAAAAGAATATTCTTTAAAACGGGCGGATGTGATCATTTTGTTATTAACAATTTTGGGAAAGGTATTAGGAATAACCCGTTTGATGAAATATCTTTTCCTTTTAAAAAAGGAATCTTCCTTTACTCAGTATGTTAAAAATTATTATCGCTTTGCTCCCTATTCTTTAGGACCTTTTGATAAAAAGGTCTATTGGGATTTGGAAAATCTGATAAAGAAAGGGTTGGTGAAGAAAAGATTGGTTCCGAAATTAAAGGTATTAGCCATTGAAAAAGAGATTATTAGTTATTTCAACGGCGAAACAATTTATGAATATTCTTTAACGGAAAAAGGTTTAAAAAAAGGCAAAGAACTCCTTACGATGGTTAATAATATTGATAAAAAGCTGATAAAAGAAATTTTAAAATTGAAAAGTAGCTACCAGCGCTACCGACTATTAAGACTGATAAAAGAGATTTATCTAAAATATCCCGAATACCAAAAGAAATCAAAAATTTGGGAGAAGATAAAAGAAAATGAATAACTTTTTTAAAATTTTATTAGTAGTAATTTTGTTTATCACCATTGTCAATTATTTTCAGATTCAAGAATTGAAGAAAGCGATTGGTCGTCAGCCAGCAATGAAAAGTGAAGAACCAACTAATCTTTTTGAAGAAAAATCTTCGAAAGAAGTTATCTATATCGGCAATCGCCAAACGCTTAAATTCCATTTACCTGATTGTGAATGGGCAAAGAAAATAGGTCCTAAAAATCGGGTTTATTTTAAATCAAAAAGCGAAGCCTTAAAGTCTGGCTACCAACCTTGTAAAGTTTGTCGCCCTTAAGAACTTTTTATTTCTTTTAAATGGTGATAAAGGTCATAAAGGATTTTTTGATAATCAGCATTACCGTTTTCCACTTTGTCCATCAAATCTTCCAACTGGCGGGTAAATTCTTCGGAAAGGAAGTTTTTCATTTCGTCGATGGTTTTTAAGTAAGAATAGACGGCTTTTCCTAATTCGGTGGGCAAAAGAAAACCTTTGATTTCCCGCACATATCTTCTTTCTAAAAGTTTTTCAACAATGGGCGCATAGGTGGAAGGTCGACCAATCCCTTTCGTTTTCATTTCCCAAACGAGTTCACCATAAGTATAAGGATACTTCTTTGGTCGCTTTTTTATCTCCTTTTTCTTTTCCACATCATACCGACCTGCCATTGGCGGATAGATTTCCATTTTTATCATTTTCTCCCATCCCGATTCCAAAATTTCGGTTTTTAAAGAGATTCTTTCTTCGCGCGTCAAAGCTTTTACTAAATAATCACAGACTTTTACTTTTACCGGTCGCATCTGACTGGCAATAAATCTTTGGAAAATCATTTCGTAAAGAAAAAGATGTTCCTTTTTAAGTCCTTCTATCTGACCGCTGTAAAGCATGGAAGATAATTCTTCTGGTTCTAAGATTTTTGTTGGGCGGATACATTCGTGGGCGCCCCCTTCTTTAAAAGTTCTTTTATGGAAATATTCCTCACCAAACTCTTCTTTTATAAACTCTTTGGCAATATTAATTCCCAAGTCAGATATCCTTAAAGAATCTGTTCGGTGATAAGTGATATAACCCAATTCAAATAAAGTCTGGGCAAGTTCCATAGTTTTTGGCAAAGGCAGATGGAGAAAATCACTGGCATCTTTGAGCATAGTGTCGGTTCGGTAAGGTGGTGGTGGATTTTCGATTTCCTCCCTTTCGCCAATCTTTTCAATGACGATTTCTTTCAAATCTTTAAAGAATTTTTGGGCATTGGAATAATCTTCAAAAGAGAAGTTTAACCGCAATCTTTTATTATCCTTCTCAATATTTACCCAAATTTGATAGATTTTTTGCTTGGTCGCTTTTTCCCTTTCAATTATCCAACCCAAAACTGGTGTTTGCACCCGACCAGCCGAAAGGGTGGGGTTGGAAAAAGCTCGGTGTAAAAATTGGGAAAATTCAAAGCCAACCCACCGGTCAGAAATCCTTCTTAAAATCTGGGCTTTAATCAAATTTAAATCAAAATCCCTTGGTTCTCTAATGGCTTTCACAATTGCCCTTTTAGTTACTTCGTGAAATTCCATTCTCCGGATATCTTTTATGTAAGGTGTCAAAAGTTGTTTAATATCCCAACCAATCTTTTCGCCTTCGGTATCCGGGTCAGTGGCAATTAATACCTGGTCGGCTTCATTAGCGGCTTTTTTTAAGGTATTGATAATCCCTTCTTTTCCTTCAATCGGTTCGTAAATGGGGATAATTTCACTATTTAGAAGAACTCCGTAATAACCACCTTCTTTTGCTAAATCTAAAATATGACCAAAGGAAGCGGTAATCATTAAATAACGGTCTTCTAAGGCGGTTTCGTAAACATCATATTCACCAATCCTTCTTCTAATGGGCTTACCAAAGAAATTGGCAATAGTTTTTGCCTTATTGGGCGATTCAACAATGATGAGCACTGGTTTTAAAATATCCTTTTTTTCTTTTTGGATATCGGCTATCTTCTTTCGGTCTTCATTAATTTCGGAAAAGATTTTTTCTAAATCAACTTCTTCTATCGGTAGAAAATTAATTTCGTCGGAAAACCACCGAATCTTTTTCTTTAAATGGTTAAAGGCAATTTTATCATCAACAATTATTAAGGAGAATCCCTTAGTTATCCCCCCGGCATACATTCGGGAAACCCGACCACTGGCTTGTAAATAACCAGTAACATCTGAGACCACCATTAAATAACCTTCTTCACCATAACGCAAGGTTACTTCTTCGGAAGTTTTTAAAAAATCAATTATCTCTTTTTTGGAAAAGAATTCACCAATTTCTGCCCTTAAAGAAAAAATCTTTCTTTTAAGATTTTCTTTTTGGTTGATAAAATCTTCGGTAAGGTGTTGGTATTTTTTTAGTTGTAAAAGCCAATGATTAATCTTATTACGATATTCGGGAAATCTTTTCACTAAAAAAGAACGGGATGAAGAGAGTGCCCATAAAAGGTGGGCAAGGTTTTCTTCAAATTTTAAAGAGATAACAATTTTGGGAACACCATAAAAAAGCGCATAACGACAGACATCAGGCAGATCTAAACCCCGGGCCAAAGGATTACGAAAAGAGGCAATACCAATCAAGATATCAATCTCACCCTTCTTATATTTTTCCAAATTCTCTTCGTTCAAATCTTCATAAGAAAGGGCGTTAATACCGTTATCTTTCAAAATCTCACAAATTTTAAAAATATACTCTTTACCTTTATCACTGGGTAAGAAAAGGAGACCACCTTTACCAAATCTTTTGAGATAGGAAATCAACTCATCTTTTTCCGTATAGGCATCAACAATATTTCTTAAATAGAAACTGGGAACGCCAACTTCAAAACCCAAAAGTTCGCGAAATAATTTTATTCGAAAAGAGCGAGGATTGGCGGTTGCCGAAGAGAGCACCAAAACACCTTTAATCTTTTCTCTAATCTTTTTTAACTCCTCATTAAGTTCTTCGATTTTTCTTTTCTCTTCTTCCTTCTTTTCTTTTTTCCCTTTTAGTTTTATCAAAGTGATAGTTTTTTCAATATCACTCATTTCTAAGCCAAGAAGATAAAGCACCTTATCAACATTCTTCGCCGTTTTCAAAAAGGAATCAACATCATCCACAAAGATAAAAGCAAAATCCCGAGGGATAATTTCCCAATTTTTATAAAGGAACATGGAAGTGGTAATAAGGATTTTAAAATCGCCATTTAAAAGCCTTTCTTTTTTTCGTTTTTTTAAACCACCAGTAAACGCCAAAATTTCCTTTTCTGCTATTCCCCAGCTTCTTAACCTTTGCTCTACCTGTTCCAAAAGCAGTTTGGTGGGAAGAATAATATAAGATTTCTTTCCCTTCTTTTGGAAAAAACTGGCCAGCGAAAGTCCGAAAGAAGTTTTCCCAACCCCGGTTGGTGCCAAAAGAGCAAAAGAAGTATTAAAGAAAACCCTTTTTGCCCAAGTAACTTGCAGCCCCCAAGGTTTACTTTTGATATGATTAGTAAAAACCTCTTCCCATTCTTTTAACTCTTCTTCAATAGTTTTTAACCTTTCTAAACTTTTCTCTTCTTTTTCACATTTTTCACAGGTTAGTCCTTTTTGTAATCTTTCGGAAGTTATTTCACCATTACAAGTGGGGCAGAGATTTTTATAAATACTTTTTATCATCCTAAGTAAGAAATTTTTTAAGCGCAAAAAGAAGTTCTTTTAATGGCGGAGATGAAAAGAAGCTTCTTTTGGTAAGCTCATTACAATAAGCCAGATAGATATTTTCTATTAGGGTTTTTAATTCCGATGGTAAAGGTGGTGGGTTTTCTTTCACCAATTTTTTCCAATTTACTGGGTCCAACTTTTTTGCCTTTTCCACTTCTTCATACCAAGCCGTTTTCCGATAATAGTGGCGGGCAATCTCCTTACTTATTGGAATCTGTTCATAGGTGAAACGACATTCATCAAGTGTTCCCAAAGCATCAACAACAATCAAATTCCGCTCCTCATCAAAGCCAAATTCAATTTTACCATCTTCATTAAAAAGTCCAATCTTAGATGCTTCTTCGCTAATCAATTTATTTATGAGTAAGGTCTTTTCTTTAATTGCCATTAATTCTTCTTCGGAAAGATTAGCAATCGCTTTTGCTTCTTCAAAAGTGATATACCTATCGGTGGCTTCCAATTTGGTTGAAAATTCAATGATTGGTTTTTCTAAGATGGTATTCGGGCGAGGCATTTCCTTTAATCCCAAATCTTCCAAATTTAAAACACCTTCCCTTAATCTTTTAAAAACCGAAGAACCTTCGGGTAAAGAGTTGCGATAGATAACCTCCAAAGGAATTAAGAAATTCTTTCTTTCTTTTTTATAGCATGAATAATCATAGTTACCATTTTTTATCTCTGGCTTTAATACCCTTAAAAGTTTTATCGCCATTATATTTGTTGGCGCCTTCAGCTCAAAAAGTCTTTTTCTTTCGTTATCTTCTAAAAGCCCCAAATAATGGGTTTTAATACCCAGCTCTTCTAACCTTTCAAAGAAATAGGCAGCCACAAGGCAAAGGGCAGCTCCTTTTTTTTCAATCTTGTCCGGCATCTCTCCCCAGTCAAAGACCGAATATCTATCGGAAAAGACGAAAAACCCAATTCCCGGCTTTTCTTTTTCGGCTTTCTTTTCGACAATCAAATCCTTTACACTTCCCATATTTTATTTTAAAATAAAAACTAAGGAATTTGAATGGCGATAGATGTCAAAAACTTCAATAACAAATTTTAAAAAATCCCTAATTCCCAAATTTTGACTTACTCCCTTTAAAAAAATCCGGCGCTTCTCATCTTCATTTAAAGAAAAGTTTGGGTAACTGGTTTGGTAGATATTATAAAGGGTACAAAAACATTCGTAAAGGTCCTTTTCTTTCAAATTATCTAAGGTCAATCGATTTTTAAATAAATTTGTCAATCTTAGATATTCGTAGTTATAACTTAATGGTGTGGTCGCCATCACCAAACTGAGATAGGCATCTTTGTAAATATAGGGAGTTGGTCGCATGCGATTGTGAATCATTTCGCTGGAAATCTTTTTCAATTCCGGGTCATTATAACAAACCCGAATCAAACCTGAAAGGAAATTTAGTCCCTTTAAGAAATCTTGAAATCGCCAAAGATGGGCAACCGTTTCGGCTTCATCAATTAAGAGCAGCAGTCCGTAAAGATTTAATTTTTGAGCAATATAAGAAAGGGAAGAGATAAGATAACAATAGAAATCACTGGCGGTAGAAAAATCGTATAAAGCCGGAATTTTGACACCACCTTTTATCCGAAACTTATCGGTAAGATAGCAAGCATACTCTTTGGTGCTTTCCCCTTCTAACCATTGCCACAAGACCTCACTTTTGAGTGAGGCTTCATCAATATTTTTTAACTTGGGTAGTAGGCGTCCAAAAAAGATGTTATCGTAAAGCGCCAAATTGGTTGCCATCCTTAAAAGGTCACGAAAACCATACTCTTTTTCATCTTTTAAAAATCTCAGATTGAAAACCAATTCTTTCCAAAACCTTTTCGGTCGGTGGGGAGAAACTTCATTTTGTGTTAAAGTTATTTTGGAAACGCAAAGTCCGGATTTTAAAGCATAATGATATAAATATTCTAAAAGATGGGTTTTGCCACTGCCGTATTCACCTTCAATCAAAAAGGTATCACCTTTCCCTTCTTCTTTCAATTTCTTTACTATTCTTTTCAACTTCTCAATCTCTTCTTCCCGACCAAAAGTGAAATCTTCGCAATCCTGTCGGGGAACAATACCCATTCTTAAAGCCTCACAAATCCTTTTTGCTTTTAGCAAGTCAAATTTCTTTTCTAATAACGAAAAAGAGGAAATAAACATTAATCGCTTTCTTAATACCCAGAGACGCAAACCGGAATAGAAATGGACATAAAGTTCCTCACCATTTAAACGGGAAGCAATAACTTCGCCTTCACCAAATACTGGATGGGAGACCAAAACCTTTTTCTTTTCCATTCTTAAAATTCTTGACTTTCAATCTCTTCTTTTCTACTTTCTTCAATCTTTTTTAAAGAAGTTCTTAAAATCTCTTCCGCTTCTTTTATATTAAGGGGTGATTTAAAATTTCTTTCTTTCAATCTAAAAAAGGCCTCAATAATTCCTAAGACAAAAAGGCGGCGAAAACTAATATCCAAGGCAAAGGTTTGAAGCGAAGATTTTGTTAAAATTTCAATCGTGGGTTTTAAAATTTTTTCATTTAAAGAGACCGAATAAGCAATCTCAAACAAATGGGCTAATTTTAAACCTAATTCATAAAGGAATTCTTCCGGTTTTTTTTCTAAGGCTTCTAAGTTAATCTTTACTCCGGTAGGATTAGCAATAGTAAAAGTACTTCTTAATCTTTGTTTTAAGGCTTCATAAACACCACCACTTCCTTCCAGAATTAAATTCTCATCAGTAATGGCGTAAAAGAACATTACCGAAGGCAGGCGGGCATTACCACATTCATCAATAATCTGGCGCAGATTGTCTAAAGCCCTTCTTTTATCTTTCGAAGAAGAGATGCTTAACCCCCTTTCCGCTTCGTCAAAAAAGAGTATAAGACCGTTATAACCAATGAGACTACTAAATTGGGCTAAAGAACGGATAAAACGAAAAGCGGTGCTTTTATCTAATCTTTCCGAAATCCGATATTTCCCCCTAATATCTTTAGAAATCTCTTCACCTTTTAAATATTGGATAAGGTTTTCAAAACTTTCATAATCCTCTCTTACTAAGGCTTCAAAACTCCCTCTTAAGGCATTGAGATAAGAGATTGATTCCACACCACTTAACCCTTCCAAATAGGTATAAAAATCTTCTTTCTTTTCAACCTGCGCCTTCACTTTTTGATACCAATTTTTGATAACATTATCAATCCCTCTTTCGTAATAAAAGGTATCAAAAGTAATCGTCTCACTCTCTTTGGGCGTTATGAGGTTTAAAGCAATTACTTTATAAACCAATTCCAATTTGTCAAAAGGACATTCTACCGGTGAAAGGGAGACATAACTGGTTAGGTAATTATTTTCCATCGCCTTTTTTCTTAAACAGTATAAAAAATGGGTTTTGCCACCACCATAATTGCCAACAATCAACTTGAAAGAAGATAGCTTTAATTTCAGATAATCTTTAAAATACTCTTCTTCAATAACTTTTAAATATTTTTCTAAACCAACCGTGTAATATTCTAAGCCAAATTCTGGGGGGGTGCCGTAAGAACCCAGTTTGTGGATGATCGCTTTTGCCAGCTCTTTGTTAATCATATTTTTTCAAAGGAGATAAAAGAAAAATAAGTGCCTTCGCCAGTTTCAATATTATTAGGAATCCAGATTGATTTTCTTCTATCCAAAGTGGCGTCAAAAGGTGCTACCCACAATTTAAAACGGTAATTATCAGTAGTATTACCCAATGAGGTTTTTAGGCGGTATAAGTCATAACTAAATTTTATTCTTGGATATTCTTTAAAATTTTCTTTTTTCGGGTCAATATGGAATTCCTTTTTTTGTAAAAGAAAGACCAATTCGGAAAGCAAATCCACTAAGAAGACCTTTTCGGAAAAATTTAATTTTTGGAAAAGTAAAACCCTTTCGTAAGCTAAAAGAAGTTTTTCAAAATATTCTTTGGCGAAAAATGGTTGGTTAAGATAATCATAATAGGTTTTTAAGGTTTTTACAATTAAGGGCACCGAAAGGGGAATTTTTCCTTTTAATTTTTCAACCTTGGGGCCATAAAAGATTTGGCAGGTATTCAAATCAAAATTAACTTCGATGGTGAAAAGACCAACCCGCAAAGTGGGAAAAATGCCAAAAAGAGGAAGATTGTTTTTTGCTAATTCTTCCTTTAATTCTTTGCCAAAATTTTCCTGTTTTTCTAAAATTATTTTTTTTAAAGCCTCTTCCTCTTCTTTTATCCAAGAAAAAAGTAAATTTTTTAATTCGTCAAATTCAACTTTTTCCGCCAAGGTTTTTATTTTTTTTAAATATTTATCTAAAATTAAAAGGTTCTCCTTTTTGGCCTTGATTTTGTGGTAATTATTTATTTGGGAAAAGAAAAATTTTGAATATTTATAAATTTGTAATAATTTTTCTACCATAAATAAATTATATAATAAGGAAATAAAAAAAGCAAGTTAAAAGCGATATTTTCCCCATTTTTTCCCTTCTTCAATGAAGGCTTTAAGGTTTTCTTTTTTGGTTGAAAAAGGAACTTCACAGCCCGTTGCCAAAATGTAGCCTTTTTTGTTCTCTTTCATTTTTAAGACCAATTTTTTTACTTTTTGGCGAATTTCTTTTATATCTGCCAAAAGGATTTCGGTAGTATCAAAATTGCCAATTAAACGAAATTTGTTGCCCAAAATTTTTTTGGCATAAAATAAATCAATCTTATCTAAGCTTAATAAATCAGCCGATGATTTTTTTAATTCTTTTAAATAGACCTGGGTGTTGCCGCAAATATGTAAAATCACATCTAAATCATAACGGTGAAGGTAGTTAATCAGTTTTTCTTCGTAAGGAAAAGCAAAATTTTTGTAAATCTTCGGAGAAACAACACTGCCGGAAGCTAATGGGTCAACAATAATCGGTAAGGCGCAATAATTGATTATCCCTTTGATAAATTGAATGGTAAAATCGGTAATTAAAGATAGAACTTCTTTGATAATTTTTTTATTTTCTTTTTTGGTAAGGTCTTTTAAAATTTCCTTTGGTTCAAAAAGAAGCGCCAAAGTAGTGAAAGGTGCCGGAATATAAGCCAGAACCGGTAAAAAATCGCCCAGAGAGTTATAAAGAATTTCTATTGCGCTAAAATAGAGGGGAAATCTTCCTTTATCTTCTTTATATTCTATCTTTAAGCCTTTTTTCATAAAGTCTTTTAAACAATTGAAGAGCGGTTTTTTTAATTTTGGTAAATCATCTTCGGGATATTCAAATTCACTGCCTAAGGCTTCAGCGATAAGACCCACATCGGAAAAGACTGAAAGAAAATCGGTTTGGTAGATTTCGTAAGCATTTATTTGGCAATGGGCAAGGATTTTTCCTTTGGTGTAATATTCCTTTATTGGGTAATTGCTTACATAGGCGCTGTGATTGGTGATTAAGGGGAAAATAGGTATCCGGTCGGGTTTTTCATCAAAGACTAATAAAGAAAATCTTTCGCGGGGGGTTAAGATTTCCATTTATAAATTTTCTAAAAAAGCCGAAATTCTTACTTTTTGTTGTAAAGGAATGTCGGTTGCCGGTAAAGGAATGTCAATTACTAATACCGGTACTTTTGCCTTTTTGATAATCTCTTCTCTCAAAATTTCTGTTTCGTAAGCACAATGGGAGGCACCAAAAACTTGGGTGATAACCACTCCCTTTGCTTGGTATTTTTTAACTTGTTCAATTATCAATTTTGCCCGTTCTTCACTTTTGCCGATGAGGGAAGCGGAAAGATAACTTTCTGCCAAAGAAAGAAAAGGGTTTTCTTTTAAAGGGATTATTGTTAAAGCTTGATTGATTAAATATTCGCTGCCAACAATGCGGGCACCCAAATCTTCAAAATAGGTGAGATATAAGGGGTCAGCCGGTGGTGTTACCCAAACAATTTTTTTACTATCTTTTTTTAATACCCCAATTTTTTCTTTAATTCTTTTTTTAACCAATTTTAATATAGAAAGAAGGATCTTGTCCCATTCTTCAATATCGGAATAAAAATGGAGATTGCCAAATTCTAACATTAACATTTCTAAAGCCCCTAAGGGCGCCAATTCACTTTTGCCAACCAATTCTTTTAATTTTAAGTAATTTTTTCTTATCCGGTTTACCTTTTTAATTCCAAAAAAGATTTTTTCCCAACTAAATTTCTCATAAGCAATTTCGCTTAAAATCTTAGCAACTTTTTGGTAGTTTTCTTTTAATAATTTTATTGCCAATTCTTTTCTTTCTTTTCGGGGTGGAATTTCTAACCAAATAAATTCGGTTTCTTTTTTATAAAGATTGTAAACTGCTTGCATTACACAAGAATAATCGTCACAAGAAGCACCGGTAGAAGCAATAATCAAATCGGGTTTAGGAAAATAGGCTTTCTTTAAAAAAGTGGCGTAGATAACTCGGGAATAACAGGAGGTTTCGGGGAAATTTGCCCGACCACAAACTTCAAAGAGATTATAATTTTCGGAAAAAAATGGTTGCCACCAAAGACAATCGGGATAAAAACCGATAAGGTCTTTAAAAGAATAGATTAGCACTGGAATGCCACCCAAATCACCCATTACCGCAATAATTTTTTTATTTATCTGTTTTGCTCGGAAAAGCCTTTCCGTTTCGTTAAAGATAAATCCCCATAATCTTAAACATTCTAAGGAAGAATCAAATTTTAACCTCCTTAAATGGCGCAAACCATAAATAGCAAATGTCTGGGGAGGTGAAAGGTAGCGTGCCCAATCTTCTTTTCTTTTATAATATTTATATCTTTTTATTACCTTTTCCGAAATATTTTGAAAAAGTTCATTCCAGGTAGCAAAATCAACTCTCATAAAAGGCGTTGATTCTGGTTTCTGTTTGTAAGGTGATTTCTTTTGAATAATCACCTTCAATGGCTAATACTGGTAATTTTAAGTAATTTTTTAAACTTTCCTTTTCAAAAGAAAAGCTGTCACAGAATTTTAAAGAATAAAGGATTATTTTTTTAATTTTTTCTTTCCTTATTTTTTTCTTTAAATAATCATAAAAAATTTTATTAGGTCGCCGTAAAATGCAAGGAATTTTAAAGAAATAGAAAAAAAGATAATCTTTTAAATTATTAGCAGGTGGATAAAAATCAATGCCCCGGGAAACTGTGCAAAAGGCATCAGCAGCAATCGTAAAATATTTTTCAATGGTTTTGGCTATTGACCAATCTAAAGGAGTAAAATAACTACCGAGTAATAAAATTCTTTCTTTCTTTAAATTTTCATCTTCTTTAAAAAGAAAAGGAATTGGACTCAAGGTTTGATTTTCCCAGAAATTTTTAATTATTTCGGCTTTTTGGATAAAATTGAGCGGTCTAATAAGTTTTACCAACTTTCTCTTTTTTTGATTTAAATCTCTTACTTCCCTTTTTAGATTTTCATTAACCAATTTTAAATTTTTTTCAAATTTTTTTATAAAATCAAGGATTTCTTGATAATAGAGTTTAAAGGCAGAAAGATTATAAGTCCGGGGAAAATAGATTTGATAGATTTTTAAATTGGGGATTTCCTTTTTGATGATTTCAAAAAGTCTTCTTTGACCATCACAAAGGGAAAGCAAGAATAAGGCATCTAAGGACCAATTTTTTATTAGGAGATTACTGACTAAGTTTTTCAAAAAAGGACAGGCATCATAACGGAAATATTTGCTTTCCCAATCACATTTTTTTTCGGGCAATAATCTAATGGGTTTTAAACCCAAGGCTTTCAAAAGTTCAATCGGTACAAAAAGACAGAAATAGCCAATACGCATTAAGGAAAGGCTATTTGTTTGATAAATATTTCGGTAAATTCCTTAATTTCGGGCAAGAAAAAACTTTCGGCTTTATTAGTGATGTTGAGACACTCGGTTAGCAAGTTTTCTTTTAAAATCTTTTCTGCCCCTTTCAGCGGTAAATCGGGAAAAATAAAGAGTTGGCCTTTTAATTCCGAAGGTAAAAGACCAATGGTGTATAAATCATCAACGGCGATTTGCGCTCCAAAATTTCCAGTAAGGTAAATTCTTTCAATTTGGGATAGGGGAATTTGGGCGATTTGCGAAAGAATGAGAATACCACTGGCAATTGCGGCTTTGGCCAATTGGAGTTCTCTAATATCTTTTTGCGAAAAAAGCTGGTCTTTCTTTTTTAATCGGCCTGATTTATCAAGGATTTTTTCTTTTAACAAATGGGCAAGATAAGCAATAATTTTTGCCCCGTAATAATGGAATCTTTCTTCAAAAGCTGGACCAGCAGCACAAGAGACAGCAAAAATCTTATCTTTATTGCCCAAAACAATCTCACCATTAGTTCCCAAATCAACCAATAAGGAAAAGGATTTTCTTTTATGAAGATTGGTGGCCAAAATTCCGGCAGTGATGTCGCCACCAATAAAGGTGCTGATGATGGGCACCATCTGAATATTTTTATTATTTTTTATTGGATAGATTACTTCTTTTGGCGGGATAAGACTTTTATAAGGATATTTTCCTAAACTTAAGGAAACCTTATTAAGTAAAAAATGGTACATAATTGGATTACCAACCACAATTGCCTTTTTTAATTCGCTGAGCCTTAAATATTTCTTTAAAGGATATCTTTTTAACAAATGATAGTTATTAATTCGGGAAAAAATGTCGCTACCAAAGAGAAAATGGGGGTTAGTAAAGATTTTTTTGACAAATCTTTTTCTTTGAAGATAACTTATCCGAATATTGGTTGTTCCCAAATCAATGGCGGAATAAAAAACCGGCGGAATTTTGGGTGCGGAAAAAAGAAGAAATTGGGGATTGAGAATAATTTTTTTTAATAGCCTCTTCTTTTTTTCTTTCGGTATTGGTGTTTGGCAGGCAAGAATTTTTTTGCCGGCAAAGATGATGGTGCATTTCTGACAAATTCCGCGACCACAAAAATTATTTAAATAATAACCGTTTTCCGCCAGAAAATGTAAAAAAGTTTTTCTCAACGGTTGTAAAGATGACCAATATCCACCATCATTTTCACATTTTCCTTTTTAGCGTATTTGGGAACATCACAAGCGGTTGCCAAAATGAAATTATCTTTACCAGCAATAATTTCTTTCTCACACTCTTCTTTTACTTGGTAAATGTCACCGTGGACAAGTAAATCCGTTGGTACCGAACCCATAAGATAAATATCGGAAGGAAAATATTTTTTGGCATATTTGATATCGGTTTCTAAAGAAATAATTTTGGCTTGCGTTTCTATTATTAAAGGTAAAAGTTTTTGCGTATCGCCACAGATATGCAAGCCAGCAATTTTGGCTTCCTTTATTAATTCTTTTAATAAGGGTAAAGCAAAATTTTTAAAAATATTAGCTGAAATTAATGAACCGGAAGCAAAGGGGTCACCAATAAAAGGGAGACAATCAATATTTAATATCGCCTTTAAAAATTTTAACTGGTTTTCCAAAGCCAAATAAAGAATCTCTTTTGCCTTCCTTTCATTTTTAATAAGCAGGATGAAAAAATTTTCGGCGCCCACCAAAAGGGCGGCTAAAGAGAAAGGTCCTTTTAAAGAGACGAAGATGGGTAGATTTTTTAAATGCTTTTTTAAAAAAAGAGCTGCTTTTAAAATCTCTTTCAGCCGACCATCGGTTTGGGGATGGGCAATCTTTATTGTTCGGGGATATTCCTTAATCATTGGAGGAGCATCTTCGGGAAAGGAAAGTTTGCCACCCATGGCCTCCATTTCCACATAGACATCGGCAAAGACAATTACCGCATCATAACCATAATAATTTTGACAATATAAAAGTGCCTTTCCTAATTTTTCACCATTTAAATAGAGTTCCTTTTCTTTTTCGCCAGTAACATAAGCCGCGTGATTGGCAACAACCAAAGGAAAGACCTTTATGTTTTCAATCATTTTATTAATTGATTGAAAAGTTTTACTCCTTGCGCCGCATCCGAAGCATAACCATCGGCCCCAATTTTTTGAGCAAAGAAGAGCGAAGTGGGAGCTCCACCGATAACCATTTTGGCTTTTATCCCTTTTTCCTTTAAAAATTTGATCGTCTTTTCCATTTCGCCCATGGTTGTCGTCATTAAGGCGGAAAGGCCAATAATCGCTGGTTTTTCACTAATTGCCCATTCGTAAATCTTCTCTTTGGGGCAATCTCTTCCCAGATCAATAACTTTAAAGCCATCCATTTCCGCCATTAATTTGACGATGTTTTTTCCGATATCGTGGATATCGCCTTTTACGACGGCTAAGATTATTTTGCCTTTATTAGCTAAAGGATTTTTTAGATTACTTTTTAAGATTTCAAAACCTTTATAAAAACATTCCGCCGCACAAAGAACTTCCGGAACAAAATATTTTCCCTTCGCAAAATAATCAGAAACTTTTTTAATCCCCGAAACTAAACCGACAAGTATTGCCTTTTGACAGTCAAGATTTTTTTTGACAATCGCTAAAGAAAGTTTTTCTGTCAGTGGCAGATTTAAAGTAAAGACCGCATTGGCCAGCCTTTGATAAATATCTTTTTTCACTTTTTAATCGCTACATAAAATCCCCGACCAACTTTGTGCTCCCGGGATGCCTTTTCCCAAAGATTAACCAGATAGTAAGCATAATCGTAAATATCTTTACCGAATTCGTTAATAATAACATCTTTCAGTTCGCCGGTAACCTTCTTTTGATATTCGCAAAAACATTGATGGAAATCTTCAGTTTCATCGCGAGCGAGCAGAATTTCAAAGCCGGCTTCTTTTAAAAGCTTTTGATAGCCTTCAAAGGTTTCCATATAAGGAAAAGTCATCGATTCCAAAAGTTCTTCAACCTCTTTTGGTGTTGGGTTACCGGTGATAATCCAATCAGTAAAACCGATTTTACCATTTGGTTTCAAAACTCGATGGGCTTCATTAATCAACCTTTTTTTATCCGTGATATAACACCAGGCTTCCTGTCCCCACACCACATCAAAGGTTTCTTTCTTGAAAGGTAAATCTAAGGCATTACCTAACACATATTCAACTAAATGGCTTAATTTTTCTTTTTCGGTTCTTTTGATTGCTTCCTCCACCATTCTTTCGGTGGCATCTAAACCAATAACCTTAACACCGTATTTTCTGGCTAAATGTCTTGCTGGACCACCTAAGGCGCTACAAATATCCAAGACCAACATCCCTGGTTTCAATTCCAAAGCCTGGGCTAAGATATCGGTTGTTCGCTCACCGCCCGAATGGATCTGTTCGCCCATTACTAATTCCCAAAGTTTACCACCAACACCTTGATAAACTTCTTGAACATCTTTAATAGTAAAGTCTCTTTTAATCATTTTCTCCTCCGCTTTAAATTTTTAAAATATTTTTGGGTAAAATTGGTGATTAAGAGAAAAGACTTTTCCGGCTCACGGCCGGACAAAATATTTTTCATCTCAAAATAAAAATAAACATTGAAAATATTATAATTTAATAAAGGGAATTTTCAATAATAAAAAAGGGCAGGGAAGATTATCCCTGCCCCTTTTCCTTTTTTAAGTTTTTATCTTAATAACCTTTTTCTTATTTGATTTTCAAACTGATAACGATTTCTTTCTTTCTCTCTTGGTACCAAAAGGAAATTGATATCGGGAGTGTTCTGACCATTTTCCACATGGACCAATTCCGGGTATCTCTTTGGATAGTAATTCATTGCCCGAGCAATAACGACATAATCACCGGTAGGTAGATTTTCAATGGTGTATTCACCATTTTCATTAGTAATGGCTCGACCAAGAAGCCTTGGTCTTCGGTTAAGATGAAGCATAGCAACAACTACCGCGTTGGCAATCGGTTGATTGGTTAAGGAATCTAAAACCACACCCGAAATTGAGCCAGTTCCTCTGGGCGGCGGTAATAATCTGGGCACTAATTGGAAATTGATATTTGGGGTATTTTGACCAGCATTGACAACAACCCTTTCTGGATATCTCTTCGGAAAATAATTCCACGCGGTAGCCGTTACTTGATATTCACCAGGAATTAAATTTTCAATCAGGTATTCACCATTTTCATTGGTTCTTCCCCAACCACAAGAAGGTCCACAGGCTTTTACTACCGCATTAGCAATGGGCGAACCAGTTAAAGAGTCGGTTACTACACCAGAAATTGAGCCTCTTTCACCCGGTGGCGGTGGAGTATACGGTTTTAATTGGAAATTGATATCGGAAGTAGTTTGACCAGCAACAACTTCCACTGGTTCGGGATAATGTTTCGGATAATAATTGCAAGCATGGGCGGTAACCGTATAAAGACCGGGCGCAAGATTTTGAATTATATAATAACCGTTTTCATCAGTTACCGCCCATCCACCTCCGGGACCATTAATCTTTCTGGCATTAACCTGGGCATGGGCAATTGGTAAACCAGTGATTGAATCGGTCACCGTTCCTGAAATTGCGCCATTACCAGCATAAAGAAAGGAAAAAAATAAGGCGGTTGTTAAAATCATTAAAGTTATTTTAATTATCCCTTTCATAAGCACCTCCTTTTTAATTATTAATTTTTTTAATTCCATCATAATAAAAATATACATTTCTTATGCCATTAAAAACTTATTTAAAAATCAAGGAAAATAAATATTAAAAGATAAAAAATTGTGAAAAAAATGTTAAAATTGTGTAAAATATTACTCAGGGAAAGATGTTAAAAAGTGATATCAATTAAATGAAAGATATAGGTAAGAGAAGAAGTGATGATTGTGGAGTAAAATAGATTATAACTTAATTTATAGATTTGATATTTTTTTTCAATCTCATTAACATCTTTTTCATTAAGATAATTATTATGGGCATTTCTCATAAAAATATAAGATGGTAATAGAAAAGCAAGAGAAGCCGTTTCCATAGTGAAAAAGAAAACACCTTTTAATTTCTCATTATTTTTTAGCTGATATATTCCAGGATAGATAAGAATTTTTTTATCAAGCTCTTTTTTAAAAATCACTTCTTTTTCTTTTAATTCTTTTTTAAGATTTTCAAAGATTTCAACTATCTTCGGCGGATATTCCTTTTCGTCAAGTTTTATTTTGGGATTTAATTTTAATAATAAAGAAAAATAATTCTTTCCTTCCGCTTCCTCGCCTAAGATAATATAACTTTGGGCAAGCAAGATAAGAATTCTTTCTCTTTCGTTTTTTTTCAATTCTTTTTCTTGTAAATAATTTTTGCCTTTTTCAATTACCTGTTCGTAATAACCGTAATAAAAAAGGGAATCGAGCTCTTGGATTTTTTTATTTTCCTCCGAAAATAAGAGAAGTAAGATGAAAAGGTTATTTAATAACAATTTTCTTTTTTAGATAATAATTATTTTTATCTTTTATTAAATAAAAATAGATGCCTTTCTTTAAATTATTTTCTTTCATTCTTTTGCCTAAGAGGTCATAGATGCCAAGAATATTTTTATTATCTTTTTTATCAATTTTATTAATTTCTTTTTCTTTTATGCCGCTTAATTGATATATTTCCATACTTCCCGTAATTCCGTTAATCGTATTGCCACCCAAAATATAAAGAAAGTTGCCGTAAGGATTAGTAATTATACCGCCACCAGCATGACTCCGAGCAATGTTGAGAGAGTCGCCAAGATACCAATTGTTATTCTCGCAATCATAGATATCAACCCTTTTTAAAAAATATCTTTGACCGTGACAATAATATTCGCCACCAAAGATAAAAATTTTGTTATCAAAATAACTATTAGAAAAACCATAACGATTAAAAGGTAAAGGCGAAAGGGTATCCCAATTATTATTGTTTAAATTTAAACAATAATGTTTATCAGTAGGACCGTAAAATTCACCACCAATAATATGGACTATTGGTTGATAATAACTAAGCGCCATTCTTGCTCTGGGTCTCGGCATATTGCCATAAAAAAGCCAACTATCCCTTTCAATATCATAAATTAAAACCTCGTCTAAATAATTTTCCGAAAAATCATAACCACCAAAAACATAAATCCGATTGTTAATAGCTAATCCGCAAGCACCCGCTCGGGGAGAAGGTAAAGGTCTTTTAAAAAACCAGGTATCAAGGATTGGGTCATAGACATTCAAATCCCTTAAGACAATCAGCCTTCCCGAACTACTTCTACTTACACCGCCAAAAACATAGATTTTATTATCAAATACCGCAAAGCCCATATCATATCGCTTTTGCGGCATTGGTTTTTTAATTATCCAGGTATCGCTCAAAAAATCATATTCTTCAACAACATTGGTAATCTCATTATTTATTTTTATACCACCAATCGCATAAATCTTTCCCAATACTGAAGGAGCAATTAAAAAACTTCGGGGAATATTTAAAGGTCTCCTAAATTCCCAGCCAAACGATTTTGTGAAAAGAATTAAACAGAATAATATTATTAACCTCCTCATATTAATGAAATAAACATTTTTTGTGCCATCATTTTAATTTTATTATCCTTTCAATTGTTTCTCCTCTTTTAAAAGCAATGGTTTCGTAATAAGATTGATAATAAGGATTTATTACTTTTAAAACCCTTATGCCCGGCTCAACCGGAATTTTTTCAACGATTGGTGTCTGCCCTAAATATTTATCATCTAAGTAAACTTCTCCCCAAGGGATAACATTGATTTTTAAATAACTTTTTAGTTTTTTTAAATCAAAGAAAAGGAAAAGGCTCTCTTTGGCTTTAATATTTATTGTGGTTTCTAACTCTCCCCAAAAATCATTGCTAATTTTTAATCGATAACTTTTCGGGATTAATTTAAAGAATTCTTTGGTCGGTGTGGTAAAGAGATATTGGTTATCTAAATAAACTTTTCCCCAAGGTTCACAATTAATAAAAAGATAGCCAAATTCTTTCTCTTCTTTTTTAGACAAAATTGGTGTTTGGTTTTTTTTCACCTCAATTTTCTTTACCACTGTCTCTTTAAAGGGAGTGGCTGGTTTTAAGGTGTCAGGAAGGATAAAAGTTGCTACTTTTTTATGAGGTTTAAATAGGTTAGAAAAAATTAGAAAGGTAAAGAAAGCAATTAAAATTAAAGGTAAGGGAAGCCAAACTTTTAAATTTAACTTTTTTCTTTTTCTTTCTTCAATCTTTTCAACAGTTTCTTTTTCAAAAAGATAATCGGCAAACTCTTTTTTTGTTGGTAAAACTATTGCTTTCTTTTTTAAATAGGCTTCAATATCCGAAATTAATAAAGAAAAGTTTTTATAGCGTCTTTCCTTTTTCTTATAAGTTGCCTTGCGGATAATCTTTAAAAAATCGTTATCAATATCTTTTAAAATCCCTTTTAATTTTATCTCTTCTTTAGCCAGGATTTTATTAATGGTTGCCGGATAGGATTCGGAATAAAAAGGATTGATGCCGGAAAGGGTTTCCAAAAAACTTATTCCCCAAGCATAGATATCAACCTGCTCCGAAATCTCCTTTCCCAAGCATTGTTCGGGCGCCATATAAGCCGGTGTGCCAATAATTGTGCCGGGTATTGTTAAATCCTTTTCTTCTTTCACATAAGCCAACCCAAAATCACCGATTTTAATAAGTCCATCTTCCCGAATTAAAATATTGGCCGGTTTGATATCCCGATGGATAATATTTTTTTCGTTGATAGTTTTTAAAATCTTGGCAACTTCGTAAAAAAGATAAAGGGCATAGATAAAGGTTAATCGCTTTTTATCGTTTAAAATTTCTGCTAAACTTTTACCTTTTACATATTCATAAACCAGATAGTATTTCGTATCAAAAACTCCGTAGTCATAGATCTTCACAATGTTTTCATTTTCCAAATTGGCTAAAATTTTTGCTTCCCTTTCAAATCGTAAAAGCCATTCTTCTTTCTCATCTTCTTTTAATTCTAAGGTCTTTAAAATTACCAATCGTTCCAAACCTCTTTGTTTTGCTAAATAAACAGCCGTGTTAATTCCCCTTTTAATTAATTTAATAATTTCGTATTTATCCGCGATTATCATCGGTTAATCCCAATTCTTTTAATCGGTTATACAAGGTGCGACGGGAAATTCCTAAAATTCTGGCCGCTTCACTCTTATTTTTATAAATCGCCAAAACTTTTTGCAAATATTCTTTTTCTTTCTCTTTTAGATAGCTAGCTAATCTTTTTATTTTGAAATCAGCCGGTTCTTCTTTTTCCTCTTTTAAATCCTTTAAGGTAATAATCTCATTTTCGCACAAAGCTACTGCTTTGGCAATGCGGTTTTCTAATTCTCGGACATTTCCTGGCCAAGAATAGTTTTTTAAAAATGTTATCGCTTCCTTAGTGAAACCCTTTATTTTTTTATGCTCCCTTTCCGCAAACTTTTTCAAAAAATGGTGGGCAAGTAAAATTACATCATCTTCCCTTTCCCTTAAAGGTGGCAGGTGGATATGAATAACATTTAACCGGTAATATAAATCTTCCCGAAAACTTCCTTTTTTAATCGCCTCTTCCAAATTCTTATTGGTCGCCGCAATTACTCGGCAATCAACATAACGCTCTTCGGTTTCGCCAATCCGGCGGAATTTTCCTTCCTGTAAAAATCTTAAAAGTTTTGCCTGGACGGTTAGCGGAATATCGGCTACTTCGTCAAGAAAAAGGGTACCGCCATCAGCCTCTTCTAACAATCCCTTTTTGTCCGCCAAGGCACCGGTAAAAGCCCCCCGTTTATAGCCAAAGAGTTCCGATTCTAATAAAGTTTCCGGTACACCGCCACAATAGATGGGAACAAATTTTTTCTTGCGTCTCAAAGAAGAATAATGGAGACTGCGAGCCACCAGTTCTTTACCGGTACCAGTTTCGCCAGTAATTAATACTGGTAAAGAAGAATTTAAAATCTTACGCATAATGGTAAACACTTCCTGCATTTTTTTTGATTGACCAATAATATTTTCAAAATAATATTTTTCTTGTAATTCGGTCTTGAGATAGATATTCTCCTTTAACAATAGTTCTCTTAAATGAGCATTTTCGATTACCAAACTGGCTTGGTGGGCATAGGCAATCAAAAATTCTAAATCTTTTTCCGAAAAAAGTCCTTTTTCACTATGGGAATCAAGATAGAGAGCACCCAACAATTTATCTTTAGAAATTAAAGGCACACACATTACTGACTTTATTCCGTAGGCGATAACACTTTCTTTAGCACTAAACTTTTCTGAATCCAAAGCACTATGTAAAAGAAGGGGTTTTTTATTGGCTAACACTTCGTTCACCACACTAAAAGAAATCTCTTTAAAATCACCAGCAAAAACCATTGGTTTATATTCTTCCTTCTCTTTTAAAACAATCACCCCCCTTTCCGCATTTAATTCCTTCATAATCAATTTTAAAGTGTTTTCTAAAACTTCTTTATAATCTTCCAAGGAGTTTAATTGGGCGATAATCTGATACAAAGTTTCTAAAGCCTTTCTTTCTAACATTATTTTTTACTAATCACTTCAAATAAGGCCTCTTTTGATAAACCTTTATTTCCGTAAGCATCTTTCACCCCGACACGCCAAAGATATAAACCAGCAATTAAGGAATCCCTGATAGAAACCACGGTATCATTTTGAGAAATGAGCGTATCGGAATAACAAAGAATAGGAAAGCGATTATTTAAAAGATAATAGACTTTGATAAAAAAATTATGGGTAAAACGAAATTTTGGCGAAGAAAAAATTAAAGTCGGTTGGTAAGAAGTAGCTTCGCCATTTATCGGATAAAGGGGTTCGGGCAATTCCCGGATTATTCTTATTAAGGGCGGAGTTTCAAAGATTAGGGTATCTAAAAAATTAGAGATTAAATAAACCTTAAAACTTTTACCCACTAAATCATCAAAGTTGCCCCTTAACTCTTCTTCCGAAATCACCCTTTCGTAAGATTGGTTTTTTATTCGGGCTAAATAAAAGGTGTCAAGGGTTGGCAAAAGGAGATAACTTTCTTTTAAATTACGGTCTTCAATTTCACAATTAACTAAAAGGGAAAGAGATTCCGGTAGGAGATACCTTTCTTCGTAATAACTAACTATTTGACAATTTTTTAAATAAGGCAAAGGGAAAAGAGTGATTTTTAAAGTTTCCACTTGGTAATTGTTAATTCTTTTATAAAAATTTACTTCCCGATAATTTTCTTTATAAACTTTGATGAGATAGGAATCAAGGGGGATATCGAAGAATTTAAAAAAACCGTTATCTTCACTTTTGGTGATTAAAGTATTTTTTTTCTCTTCACCCTGTAAAGTAATTTCGACACCTTTTAACCCCGTGCCGTTATGGTCAAAAACAAAACCGCAAAGGGAGCCAGTTTTTTTATAATTTTTTGCTTTCGGGTCATAAACATTATCCCTTTCCGGCGAGCAGGCTAAAAAGAGAAGGAGAAAGAGGAAAATTAACATTGATAAATTATATCGGGAAAAGAAATTTTCGTCAAATTATATCTTGAAAAAAAGATTTTTTCTCTTTAAAATAAAAAAATGTTAGCTATCCGACCAAGGGATTTAGAAAGTATTGCCATTTTAGAAGAGACTACTTATGGTCCTGACCGGGAAGATTCTTCCATTCATATTAGCATTCCAATAATTCTGGGTAGTTGCCAGGATAAAGAAGCGGTGGTGAGTGTTACTGCGGATTTAATGGATTTTTCGCGTCGCTATCAGCATACGGCTGCTTGGTTTATTTCTGAGGAATTACAAAAAAAATTGGAAGCAGCCGATGATATGTTGGTTTCTGATAATCCGGCATACGGGGGGATTATCTTATCAAGGGAGATTGATAATTATCATCTGCAGGTAAGATTGATTAAACAGTTTGGTATGTATACGGTAGATATCAAATGGCATAATGACCGCATTGGTGACGAATTTTCTTTACAACAATATTATGCCTATTTAAAACTTCGGCCAACAATCAGAAATTTTGATTGGGAAGATATGGGCTTAAAAGATGGTCAACTCCTTTTAAAAGGCGATTTTTCTTTTTGGCAAAATACCGCTGAGGAATTACGGCAGGCGCTCTTTTTATCTTCTTTAGCCTTAGATTTGGACTATGAGATTTTTTATTATCTCTTTAATAAAATCAAAATTATTGGTTATGAAAAAGAACTAATCCGGCGGGTTGATTATTATTATCACGAAAAACAAAAAGAGATGATTTTAGAAATAATCTTGTGGAATTATGATATAAAAGTTTTATCTTTGAAAATTGAAGATGATAGAAAGAAAGTCTTAATCGGTAAAGGGAAAGAAACATTTGATAAAGAGTTAGAAGAATTTTTAACCTTCTTTATCAATTTTTTAAAAGAAGAAATCCAACTGGTTAAGATGCGTCGGGAAAAGTATTTTCAGGAAAGACCAATATATGGTCAAAAATAGATTGGTTATTGAAGGGGGGAGAAAACTAAAAGGCAAAATAAAGATTGCCAGTGCCAAAAATGCGGTCTTGCCCATTTTAGCGGCTACCCTCTTAACGGAAAAGAAGGTTGTTCTTAAAGGAATTTCCTTAGTGGCCGATGTTTTGACCATGATTGATTTATTGAAAGCGATCGGTTCCAAGATAGAAATTGAGAATGACCGGCTCATAATTGACAATTCCCAAATTTATTCTTTTCATCCGCCGGGCGAGATTGTTAAAAAAATAAGAGCCTCTTATTATCTGATTGCCCCTTTACTTTCCCGTTTTAAAAAAGTAAAGATTGATTATCCTGGTGGTTGCGAAATCGGTGCGCGCCCAATTGATTTACATATTAAAGGGTTAATGGCTTTAGGAGCAAAGATAATTGCCCGCGAGAAATATCTGGATATTGAAATTGAGGATTTTAAAGGCAACGAAATTTATTTATATGGTTATAAAGGACCGAGTGTTGGGGCTACCTGCCAGGTATTATTAGCCGCCGCGAAAGCAAAAGGAAAGACAATCATCTTTGGTGCTGCTTGTGAACCGGAGGTGGTTGATTTGGCAAATTTCCTAAAAAGTATTGGTGCGGAAATCTCTGGTGCCGGAACACCGGTGATTGAAATTTATGGAAAAGAAGAATTGGCTGGAACGGAATATGAGCCAATTCCTGACCGAATAGAAGCCGGAACATTTTTGTGTGCCGGCTTAATTACGGATGGTGAGATTACCGTTGAAAATGTAATTCCTCACCATTTAAATTTAGTGCTTAAAAAATTGGAAGAGGTTGGTGGTTTATTGAAAATAGAAGATAATAAAATTACCATAAAAAGAAAGGAGAAAGATTTAAAACCGCTAAATATTGCTACCTTTTTTTATCCGGGCTTTCCCACTGATTTACAAGCCCAATTTGTGGTTTTGGCTTCTTTAGCCAATGGTGAAAGTATTGTTCAGGAAAATATTTTTGAAAAAAGATTTGCCCATTGTTACGAATTGAAAAAAATGGGTGCCGAAATAGCAGTTATTGATAATAAAGCCATTATTAAAGGGAAAGATAAACTTATCGGTAGCGAGGTGAATGCTACTGATTTGCGGGCTTCCGCCAGTCTGGTTTTAGCCGGTTTGGTTGCCTGCGGAAAAACGATAGTCAATAATTATCACCATTTAAATCGGGGATATTACCAATTTGCCGAAAAACTTACCACCCTTGGCGCCAAAATCTATCACGAATAAAAATTGACAGGAAATTAAATTTTAAATAGAATTTTAGATAGAAAGGAGTAGAAGATGTTTTTGGGGATTGTGGCGATTATTTTAATTATTATCACTTTTATCTTTCTTTATCTCAAGATTGAGGAGTTAAAGAAGAGTGAAGCCCTAAGGCTTTTGCAAGAACAATTAGGTCAATTAAGGATGGAAATTTCCCAAAACCTTCAAAATACCAGTAGTCAGATTAATTTAAGGTTAGATAAGGCTGCCGAAGTCTTCTCTTTCGTTTCCGAAAAGATTGGTGGTGTTCAAGAGGCAACCAAAAGGGTGATGGAGTTAAGTGAGGATATGAAAAAATTAGAGGATTTATTAAAACCACCAAAATTAAGAGGTGAGGTGGGGGAAATCCTTTTGCAAAAGATATTGGAAGAGGTTTTACCGACGGAACATTTTGCGATGCAATATTCTTTTAAAACGGGTAAAAGGGTTGATGCCGTTATCAAGATTGGTGATAAAATTGTGCCCATTGATTCCAAATTTCCCTTGGATAGTTTTTATAAGCTGATGGCAGCAAAAGAGGAAAAAGAAAGAAATACCCTTAAAAACGATTTTATCCGCAATGTAAAAAGCCACATTGACAATATCAGAAAATATATCTTACCGGAGGAAGGGACCTTTGATTTTGCCTTGATGTATATTCCGGCAGAAAATGTCTATTATGAGACCATCCTCAATTATGAAATCTTTGACTATTCGCTAAAAAATAAAGTAATCCCTGTTTCGCCCAATACCCTTCATGCCTATCTCATGGTTATCCTTTACGGCTTAAGAGGTTTAAGGATTGAAGAAAAGGCAAAAGAGATTTTAGCCGCCTTAGGAGGTATTGAAAACCTTACCTCAGAATTGCGCGCATTATTTAACACCGCCAGCCGACAATTGAACCAATCAAAAAACAACTTTGACGAAGTGGACCGAAAATTAAGGGAATTAGAAAATCGCCTCTCCTTAATAAAGAAATAAAAAATTTCTTATTGAGCAGAAATATTTAAAAATTTTCCTTTAAAGATATTTATATTTCATTTACTTCTTGCCTTTAACAAGCGATTTTTTACCAGTATCAATTCCTTTTTGGGAAATTTTCAAGAAGTTAATAAACCGATTTTCTTAAATAATTTTTGAGGCCAGTCTTGGTCATCTTTTATAAATAAAACATTTTCATTTTCAAAAGCTTCTTTGGAAGGAAAGCCGGTTTGCCCTTTTCTTAATTCATCGTATTTTGTTACGGAAAGTAAGAAATATTCTAATCTAATATTCTTATTTTCTTTTTTATTTATTTCTTGTTCTATATCTTTAATAGATTTAGCAAATTGTATTTTTTCATCATTTAAACCTTTGGAATGTTCTAATCCGTGCGGTTCTATAAAAACTATTATTTCTTCATCTTTACTAACTTTTTTAATCCACATAATAAAATCAGGATAAAATTGAAACCATTCTAACTGAAAACCTACACCCGATTTTGAAAAATTTCTTAAAAGATAAATTTCATAATTGTTAAATTTTGTTTTGTTTGATTTAAGATAATCTCTTAAGTCTTTTATAAACTTTTCTTCACTTTCTACCAGCCCTTCGGGTGTTATTTTATCAATAAATTAAATTACTTATAAAATGTTTTTAAAATATAGTCTAATGCTTCTTTTTCATTCTTCTCAATGGCAATCTCTACTGCCTTTTTTGCTACTTCTAATAATTCCTTTGCCTTTTTTCTTGCTTCGTGTGATTGCTGAACTAATGAAGCGATTTTTTGCTGGGTCGGAAGGGGGAGAAGAGGGATTTTTAATCTTTTTACTTGCTCTGGTTTCCAATGGAGTATAACAGATCCTCCGCAATCTCTTTCTATCTGCATTTTTCCGACAAGTGAATTTATACACAAAGCAAGATACTCTTTATTTATTTCGCTATCGTTTATTTGTAATCTTAAGATACCACTTGAGATTATTCCTACAATTTGTTCTTTTACAACATAAGCAATCCCAGGGGTCGCATCCTTTGTTAAAAGAAAATCGCCTTGCTTCGGTTCATAAGTTTCTCTTAATTGCTGGTATAATTCTTCATTTAGATATTTTTGGTCTCTGTCAATAAATCCATTTATAGAAAGATTGCTTACTCTGATAAATGGCTTTCCTTCGTCTCGGTAATTCTCACTTCCAGGTTCTATTCCTTTTTGAATGCTTAAAATAAATTTTCTTAGCGGTTTCAATTCTATATTATTTTCTCTTAATTTTTCAATCACCTCTTCATACGCCGGCTGGAAATATTCTGCATCTATTCTATGAGCAGAAAAGGCATCTGAAAGATTGGCAGTATAAGTTTTTTCGTATCTTGGCTTGAAGTCTTTAAGCCCAAGTTCTTCTAAAAGGAGAGTTTCGGCTTGGGAGTATAAAGACCGGCTTTGTTTTAATAAAGCAAAAGATTTATCCATCATAAGGGATATTTTCGTTTGAAATTCTTTACTTCCCACATAGATTGGTGTATTCAATACATCGTTCCAATTTATGGCCGGATATTCAGTTGCTGTTGTGTGTCTGTCTAATAATCTTGCGATGAAAGGCATCTTAAAGTATAGGAAGAGATAATTGGCTTGTATGGTTTTGGGATGTAATATAGAAAAACCAGAGGAACAAACGAGGTTTTCTTTTCCCTCTTTAATTAGAACAATAGCATTTCTAATAGGTCTAACTGTTGAGACCAATATATCATCTTTATTTACAACCCATTGTGCTCTATCCGGCGCTTCTTCTCCAATAATTTTTGAAGTATTAAATTCACCTGTCGTTAAGTCAACCTCCGAAATTTCTATGTAATCAAAATACTCTCCCTTTTTTGGTTTAAATTTTCTTCTAATAGGAAAAGCAACATCTTTTACAGGAACACAACCAACTTTTCTTAAGCGAAATAGTAATTCTAAATACTCTGGCTTATAATACTCCGCATCAATCCTTTTTGCCCCTTCAAGTTCTGATAATTTTACTATGCTGAATACTGCCATTTTATCATCTCCAAAAATCAAAATGATTATCGCCTTTTGCTAATTGTTCTTTGGCAAATTTAATAAAAGCATCTGCTATCTCGTCTAAATCATGGTCAATTACTGGGTGTCCGTGTTCATCTAAGACAAAAGAGCCGTCAGGATTTTTCTTATATCTATACTCTCCGCTTTCATCTTTTACTGGTTTCTCATTGACAGCAAAGAAAATTGGATAATCCATTTCTTGCATGACTTTTCCATCAAGCCAGTATTTTTTGAAAGCCTCTGTAATTTTTTCTTCATTTAAAACTAAACTTATCTGTCCTGCTAAAGTTCTTTGGGAGATTTCTTTGGTGAGTTTGTTTATCTTATTTTGTAATACCTTTATCTCTTTTTTCAGTTCTGCTTTTCTTGTGGCATTTGCACCTTCTAATTCCTCTGTTTTTTCTCTTAATGCTTCGTCTAATTCGGATTTCTCCTGAATTAAAACAGCAAGAGGTTTCCTTCCTTTATTTTCTTCTTCTGTCTCTTCTGTTTCTTCATCTTCAGCATTTTCTACTGGGAATTCCCCAATCTCTTCTCTGCTTTCAAAATAAGTTTCCAAGAAAGAATTTAATTCTTCTGGTATTTCTTCTTCGTCAACCAAACTATCCCAAGCCAAATTTTGATATTTCTCTTTCAGTTTTCTTAAAAATTCTTCCCATTCCCCCTCATATTTTGCTCTAATTTGTTGGATTCTTTCTTTCTCTTCATCGGTGTATTTTCGTAAAAACAAAACGCTTGTTTTTGTTCCTGTGTGTGGCTTGAAGGTGTTGACGTGCAAGCCAACTACTGCCAAAATCCTTGCTTCATCTATAATAAATCTACGGATGTATTCAGCATTTGTATTGTTTAATAATCCCTGAGGCAAAACAATTGCCATTCTGCCGCCAGGTCTTATAAATTGAAGAGAACGCTCTAAAAAAAGAATATGTCTTCCTATTTTGTTTACCCATCTTCCGTTTTTCTCAGCCAGTTTATAGAGTCTTAAAATATCCCTCTCCTTTACTGTTCCGGCAAAAGGTGGATTGGTCATTAAGACATCAAAATCAAAGAATAGGAACTTATCTTGATTTTCTTTGTCTCTTTTAGAATCATTAGGAAACCTTAAAAGTCTACCTTTTAAACCTGATTTTGTTTCGTCACTCCATGTGTGAGGTGCTAATGAGTTGTCTTTATAGACATGGGATTTGCCATCCCCCACAATGAGGTTAATTGCTTTAGCTATCTTTACTGCTTTTTTAGCAAAATCAATTCCATAAATTTTATTTTGGGCAAAGTTTCTTGCGCTTTCAGGTAAAGGTTTTCCGCTAATAATTCCGCCTGCAACCCACATTACCGAATGTAAAAGAAATCCAGCAGAGCCACAGGCAGGGTCAATGACAAATTCACTAGCCTTAGGATTTAGCATTTTAACTACCATGTCTACTACAGGGCGAGGAGTAAAAAATTGTCCTTCTTTCTTTTTTGAAACCTGAGGTATTAAATACTCAAAAGCTTCATCAATAATCTGGAGATTGGAATTGAATAACTTAATTTTTTCTAAGAAAGAGACGCAAACTTTTAAATGGTCGTCTCTCAATTCAATTTTATCTGTTAGCTCAAAGACCCCCTGCCATTCCTTCTTTGCCCCTTCTAAAAGATTAGATATTGCTGTTTTTACATCTTCTGGGCTTCTGTCTCCAACGAAGAATTCTAACTGATAGGACGGCTCATTAATCCCTCTCCATTCATCATAGAGTTTGGCGTAGATTAACTTAAAAATTTCCTCAAAGGGATCTACTCCTGCATTACCTAAAACAAGTTCTTCCAAATCCAGCAATATCTTTTTAAGTGTTGTCTTACCTTGCTTTAATTCATCATGTTCTTCAAGCCATTTAATTGTCCATCTTTCAGTTAAAATATCTCTTAGTGTTTCTGTAACTTTGGGTATTCTTGGAATCTCTACAAAGATGTTTGGTTCTTCTCGGTGGAGCCTTATTATTTCGTTTCCATTAGACCAAACACCAATCGGAGCCCCTTCCGCATTACAATAACTCTTTAATTGTTCTAATCCCGCGTTTCTCTGAGGTCTCTTTACTTCAAAGATTATGTATGGATGCTGAAGGTCTTCTTGAAGAACAACAATATCTGCTAAACCAGAATCTCTTGAGCCAAAATAAACCACTCTTTCAACATCTATTCTTTCTCTCGGGTAGTTATATTCATTCAATAATCTATAAATCCAAAGTTGCCTTACAATTTCTTCAGGTTTTGCAGGTTTATATTTCCCTTTAATCTGACATTTAATATAAAACTTCCCATCTCGTTCTGTAATTAAACTTTCTACAGCTCTAATCTCTCTATCCGTGAAAAGAGATAGACCATGTTTCACATCTGAAGCCGAAAAAATCTGTGTTATTTTTGAGGGGTTATTGTTTGGCATATTATCTACCTCCTTTAATTGGTAAGCATGATACTTTATTAAGTTTATTATTTTTAAAAGCCCACGCCCTTAAAGATAAGAAAAAATTTTGTTTAATTTTAGTTGGATGGAAGTTGCGTAGCAATTTTATTATCTCTTTTCCTTCTATATTCCTAAATTTACTTCCCCCCAATGGTATAGCTTTTGGGCGCTCTTCTAATTCATCAACAAGCCAGCGGGCAAAAGCCGATTCAACTTTATTTTTTAAATCTTCATCAATAAATTTTTCAATTTGTCTTCTTTTATAATTTAAGATGCGATATATCCCAAAATCTAAATCTGCCCATTCAAACTGAAATAATTTTTTAAGTAATTCCTGAAATTTTTCAATTGCGGTCATAATTAATTTCCTCCTGGAAGTTTTTATTATCCATCATCTTTTTTAATTTTTCCGCTCTCTTTTTTAGTTTGTTTTCAAAATTCAATCCTTTTTCTTTCGTCTTTTCTCCTTTTTAGGAAAATAATATAAAAATTTAATAAAAAGTCAATAGTAAAATTTGGGGTAAGGTTGTTTTATCTTTTTCGTTATATATATTATGATGAAAATGGCTAAAAAGGTAAAGAGATTATGGGTTTTAAAAGAAAAGGTAAAGATTAAAAATTACCTAACAATCCCCTATTCCCCCAATAGTCTACGGGATAGTCCCCAATGGGGTTTCCTTTAACCAATTTAAAAATTTAAAATATCCTTTTAACATTCCCACCATTCCTAAGGCTTTTCTTAATAATTTAAAGAAACTTATTGCTAACCCCTCTTTTGGCTTTATTTTTTGGGTTAGCGGTTTATATCTTAAAAGGTAAAATTAAAACTTTAACCCAAAAGATTAAATTTGGCATCGGCCAAATCTCTTAATGCCTGTAAGAACCATCTTTTTAACGCTTCTTTTCTTTGCCAGGCCGATTTTAAAGCCCATGCTATTTCTTGGCCATAAATTCTTTTATTCTTCTTAGGGCTTCTTGGATGTTTTCTATGGAATTGGCATAGGAAAATCTGATAAAGCCTTTGCCGTATTTGCCAAAGCAGGTGCCCGAAAGGCAGGCAACACCAGTTTCGACTAATAATTTATCTTGTAGTTCTTTACAATCATAGCCACTTTCTTTCACATTGGCAAAGATATAAAAGGCACCTTTGGGTTTTACTTTTACGGAAAAGCCTTTAATTTCGTTTAAGCCTTCAAAGATAACATCCCTTCGCTTTTTAAATTCATTTACCATTCTTTCCACTTCGTCTTGAGGACCAGAAAGGGCTTCTAAGCATGCTCTTTGGATAAAGGTGGTGGTGCAGGAGTTGATGTTGGTTTCAATTCGGGCTAATTCGCTTGCCAATTCTTTGGGCATAATGCCGTAACCAATTCGCCAACCAGTCATCGCATAGGTTTTAGAAAAACCATCAAGGATTATGGTCTTTTCTTTCATTCCGGGGAAAGCGGCAATGGAGAGAAATTTTTCTTCATAAACAATGCGGGAATAGACTTCATCGGAAAGCACCCATAAATCATCATATTTTACTAAAATCTCCGCCAGGGCTTTTAAATAATCTTCGCTCGGCATACTACCGCAAGGATTATGGGGAAAGTTTAAGATTAAGAGTTTTGTTTTTTTATTAAGTTTTCTCTTTAATTCTTTTAAATCGGGTAGGAAATCGTTTTCTTCTCTTAAAATTAAAGGGACGGCTTTTCCACCCATAAAGTTGATCATTGATTCGTAAATGGGAAAACCGGGATTGACCGAGATAACTTCATCACCATCTTCTACTAAGGCCATTATGGCAAAGGACATTATCGGTTTTGCTCCGGGGGTAACCACTACTTCCTCAGCCGAAAATTTCATTCCCCTTAATTCACCGGCTTTTTGGGCAATCAATTCCCTTAGTTCGGGCAATCCTTGGGATGGTCCGTAATGAGTATAACCTTCATCCAAGGCTTTTTTGGCGGCTTCTTTTATATTTTTTGGAGTATCAAAATCGGGTTCGCCAATTTCCAGATGGATAATACTTTTTCCTTCTCTTTCTAATTGTTTGGCTTTGGCCAAGACATCAAAGGCGGTTTCGGTGCCTAAAAGGTTCATCCGGTAAGAATAGGGAAGACCACATTCTTGAAAACGACAAACTTTTTTTAATCTTTTAACCCTTTTAGCAACTTTTATTTTTTTCTTGGCCATTTCAAACTCCTTTTAAAAAATTTATTTATGTTTATTTTTATAATCGACCAATTCTTTTGCCTTTGCCGCAATATGTTCACCAGAAACTTCAAATTCCCACATCAGTTCCCAAGGTTGACCACTTTCGCCAAAACGGTCTTTCACCCCAATATAATCAACCAATAATTTTTTGCCGTACAATTCTTTTGCCGCACACAGGACATTACAAACCCGATTGGCTAAACCGCCAATCTGATGTTCTTCCGCAGTCAAAATTATTCCGGTTTCTAAGGCGGCTTTGATAATCACTTCTTTGTTTATTGGTTTTAAAGTGTGAAGATTAATTATCCTCGTTTCAATACCGTATTCCTCTTTTAACATCCAGGCCGCCCGCATTGCTTCCGGCACCATTGGACCGCAGGCGATGATTGTCAAATCTTCATTCTCATTTTCATACTCATTTCCTAAATAGATATCAAAGGCATCAATAAAATATTCTTTTTCTTTTCGGTAGCGATAGATATTGGGAACATTCCAGACAAAGGGAGTATCTTCGCGGGTGACAATTGGTGTTGCCTCGCGAGCAAAGCGGATATATTTTGGTCCGACAATGTTAAAGAGCATATATTTTGTTGCCTTTTTCGTTTCAATGGCATCACAAGGAACGCAGACATGCATATTGGGTAAGCCACAGACCGCAAACAAATCTTCTAAACCTTGATGGGTAGCACCATCGGGTCCAACGGAGACACCACCATGGGCACCAGCAATAAAGACATTAAAATTACCGTAACAGACCGAAACCCTTAATTGGTCAAGATTACGGGCACAGGCAAAGGTAGAATAGGTGCCAAAAACCGGTAAAAATCCTTCTTTGGCTAAACCCGCGGCCATCGCGGTTGCCGATTGTTCGGCAATGCCCACTTCAATCCAACGCTTTAACCTTTCTGGTTTTCCTTTATAAAAATGGGAGATAGTAATAGAATCAGAAATATCAGCACCGATGCAGACAATCCTTGGGTCATCACCAACTTCCGCTAAGGCTTCACCGAAACCAAATCTTGTCGCTTTCATTTCCACTTTCATATTAGGCTGTCGATTCCAGAAGTAATCTTTCTTACTAATCTTGGGCACCTTCGCCATCAGTTTCTTCGTTACTTCTTTTTGATAATCCTCAGCAATCTTAAATAATCTTTCCACATCAATCTTTTTATCTAAACCCAAATCTTTCAATCCTTGCCACATCTGTTCTACGGTTGGTGCCTTGCCGTGCCATTCCGCCTTATTTTCCATAAAAGAGACACCTTTACCTTTGATGGTGTGGGCAACAATTAAAGTTGGTTTTCCTTTAATTTTTTTTGCCTCTTCAAAAGCCCATAAGATCTGTTCCATATTATGACCATCAATCTCAATCACATGCCAATGGAAGGCTTCAAACTTCTCTTTTATCGGGTCAATATTCATTACCTCTTCTACCCAACCATCAATTTGGAGTCGGTTTTTATCAAGAATGGAAACCAGATTGTCCAATTTAAAATGACCGGCTTCCATTACGGCCTCCCAGATATTACCTTCTTGAAATTCGCCGTCACCATTAAGAACATAAACATAATAATCCTTATTTTTTAATTTTCCGGCGTAGGCAACACCAACACCAATGGAAAGCCCTTGCCCTAAGGAACCAGTTGAAAATTCTACCCCCGGTAATTTCAACCAATGGGGATGACCTTGATAAGGTGAATATAATTTTCTTAGTTTGACAACATCTTCCACGGGATAAAAGCCGGCAATTCCTAAACCTAAATATAAGGCTGGTGCTTTATGACCGGTTGACCAGATAATTCGGTCGCGATCTTCCCAGAAAGGTTCTTTGGGGTCAAGACGGGCAACATGGAGATATAAGGCGGTGGTGATATCCATTATTGATAAGGTGCCACCCGAATGACCACTGCCCGCCGCTGCTAAACAGACCAGATTTAAACCCCTTAAATAATTAGCAATCTCTTTTAACTCTTCAACGGTGTAAGTTTTGATTATCTTTCCCGTTTTGGAATCGATTAAAGGCATTCCCCCTCCAATTTATTTAGGAATTTTTTGATAATCTTCAAAAAATTTCTTAATGCCAATATCGGTTAAAGGATGTTTTACCATCAATTCTAATACCGCATAAGGGCAGGTGACAATATGGGCACCCAGTTTTGCCGCCGTTACCACATGTAAGGGGTTACGCACACTGGCAACAATGATTTCGGTTTTAAAATTGTAATTTTTATAAATCTGGACGATATCAGCAACAATCTCCATTCCAAAATGGGAGATATCATCTAATCGACCAACAAAAGGTGAGACAAAAGTAGCTCCCGCCTTGGCGGCCAAGATTGCCTGATTGGGTGAAAAGACTAAGGTCATATTGGTCTTAATCCCTTCGGAAGAAAGGATTTTTACTGCTTTTAAACCGTCTTTGGTCATTGGTATTTTGATGGTTATCCATTCACCAAATTTTTTTAATTCCCTAGCTTCTTTTACCATTCCTTCCCAATCGGTGGCAATCACTTCAACCGAGATTGGTCCTTTTACCAATTCACAGATTTCTTTTACGCAGACATCAAATTTTTTACCGGTCTTGGCGATGAGTGTGGGGTTGGTTGTTACGCCATCCAAAATCCCCCACGAATAGACTTCTTTAATCTCATTAATATCGGCTGAGTCAATAAATATCTTCATAGCACCTCCAAATTTTTTAGAAAAATTATAATAACTTTAGATATTTTTTCAAATTGAAAAAAACTTTACCTCTTTTAAAATTTAAATTTAATGTTGAAACTTTTAAAAATAAAAAATTTTTCTTTTCTTTTATTAAGTTCCACTTTTTCCCAATTTGGTGACCGGCTTACCCATATGCTTTTGATTACCTTGATTGCCGAAATGAGTAAGGGAAAAGTTTTTACCTATTCGCAAGCCTCTTTAACTTTTACCTTACCGGTGCTTATCCTTTCACCTTTTTGTGGTGTTTTGGTTGAAAGATGGGAGAAAAGGAAGGTGATGTTTTTTGCCCATCTTTTTCAATATTTTCTTTTACTTTTAACCCCCTTTTTAATTATTCTCTTTAAAAGTTTTTTGGTAGTCTTTTTTTCCCTTTTCTTCTTTTTTTTGATTGACCTTTTTAACAATACCGCCAAACCTTCCCTTTTACCTTTTTTAGTAAAAAAAGAAGATTTGCTTAAAGCCAATTCCCTTGACCAATCTTTTATTAGAATAGCCACCGTTTTGGGGATGGTGGTTGGTGGTTTTTTGATAAAATGGGTTGGCTTTAAATTCGGTTTTATTATTAATGCCTTTACCCATTTGACCGCTGGTCTTTTGGCTTGGAAGATAACTTATAAAGAAGAGAAAAAAGAATTTTTAAAAAAAGAAGATTTTAAAAAATTGATTTTTAAGGCAGCCAAAATCTTTTTTAATGATTTAAAAGAATTATTTTTTTATATGAAAAAATCAAAGATTGTCTTGTTTGTTTTGTTTTCAATATTTTTAACCACCTTGATTGCCAGTATTTCCTATACGATTTTGATTTTTCTTATCCAGCAGGTTTTAAAATTGGGAACCAGCGGCGTCGGAATTTTTGCTGGTATTTTGGCTATCGGTATGATTTTGGGTGCCTTAATTTTAGGTTTTTTTAAAAAGGTTGAGAATAAAAAGTATTTAATAATCTTCGGGATTTTTATTTTGGGTCTTTTTTTCTTTATCGGCATCTATTTTATTAAACTCGCTTTTATGGTTTTTATCGCCCTTATCTCCGGAATAATTTTTTCTATCATTACGGTTGCCCAAAACACAATCTTACAAGAAGAAGTGGCACCAGAAATAAGGGCGCGCATCTTTGCTACCAAGGAATTTGTCACCAATGCCAGTTTTATTTTAACTTCTTTGCCGATTGGTCTTTTGAGCGATTTTGCTTCTTACCGCTGGGCATTAATTATCTTGGGAATTTTTTTAATGGCCATTGCTTCCTTTTTGAAATTTTTAATAAGATGATTTACCTTTTATTATTTCTCTTAAATTATAAAGCCGGCTTCATTGGTGCCTTTCATGTTTCGGAAGAAAAGAAGGTGATTGAACTTTTTAAAGATTGTGGCTTTAATTTTGCCTATATCTTAAAAGAAGAAGATACCAACAAAATGAAAGCAATTATTGATACCTTTAAAAGAAATAATATCTCTTTAATTATTGATGACCCAGAAATTAGTAAATTGGCTACGGCTTATTATTTAGAAAGAAAAATTACCAACTTACCTTTTTATCTTTTTAATGATTTTGTCAATTTCAATTTTCCTGACTACCGCCCGACCACTTTTTATTTTAAAATAAAAAGTAATATCGCCAAAGGAAAGCTTTTCTTAAAAAGCAAGCAAGAAAAAGAAGAAATTTTTAAAGTGATAGTAATTGACAAAGGAAAAACAACCTTCTCTTTAAAAGGTGAAGAACTTTTAAATTGGGATTATCTGGTCTTTGATTTAAAAGAAAAGAAAGCTTTTAAATTTTTAGAATTAACCATTTGCACCCCTCTTTCTTGCTCTTTATTAAAAGGCTGTTTTGATAAAATCATTAAAGAAAAAGTGAAATTTTATGAAAGATTTCTTACGAAAGATTTTAAAATCTATCTCTATCTGAGTGATGAAACCAAATATTTCCAATACGAAGCCACTAAATATGTGAAAGAAAAAATTGAGCAGTATTCAAAAAATAAGCTGACCGGCGTTTCCCATCTACCCTTAATCACCAAAGATTATGTAGAAAAAATAAGGCCGGCTTTTCTTTGGGTAGATATTTATCACAATATTGGTCGCCATGCAGATTTTAACCTTCTTAGAACCCCTGAGCCCGAAGATACTAATTTTATCAATTTCTTAGAAAATATATTGATAAACAGATTGGATAGTGTCCGCAAATATGCTTTGATTTATAATCGACCTTTTATCTACGAAGCACCGGCCTTTAGTGAAGGTTGTTATCTTTCCGAGACAATTTTAAATAATTTTCCTCCTTATAAAAAAGAATGGGATGAGCAGGTAAAAAGTAATAGCGAGGAGGAGGGAGCTTATCGGGAGTTAAGGGAAGAAGAGTTAAATTGTGTTGTTAATTTGGCTTTATTATACGGAGCAAAAGGTTTCTTTTATTGGCATTTTTTGCCTTTAAAGGGGATTTGGCGGTTTCAATCCGGAGAAAATAAAGGAAAATATAAATATTACTACTTAAACGGAATGGTTAAGAGAGAAAGTTTGGCATTGCGACCAATTGGCGAAGTGGTTAAAAAAATTAATAAAAGATTGAAAGTTCTTTTACCCTTGTTTATAAAACTGAAATCAAAGGAGGTTTTTTTTGCGGAAAGAAACGGAATGATTAAAGAAAATTCTTTATCTTTATTTTATACTGATTATCCTTTTTTACATTTTGGTATCTTAGAAAATAAGGAAAAATATTTAATGATTGTGGAAAAAAGTTGTCAAAGATTAGAAAGGCGGGTAAGAATTTATACCAAAAAGAAGATTTCCCTTTATGAGATAATTGAGAAAAAAAAGATATTTTTGAAAAAAGAAAAAGCTGGTTATTATTTTGAATTGGTAATCAAAGGTGGTGAAGCTAAGATTTTTAAGATCGATTAAAATGATAATTGCCGTTTTTAGTAATAAAGAACTGGATTGCCAAATCAAAGGTATTGAATATTATCTTTTTGATACGGGTATGGCAGTTGCTTTTTTGATATTAAGGGCAACGGAATTGGGACTGGTTGCTCACCCAATTGCTGGTTATGACGAAGAAAAAGTGAAAACTATTTTAAACATTCCTTCCGAAATGCGGGTTGTGGCTTTAATTATTGTTGGTAAGAAGTCGGAAGAATTAACTGATTTACTTACGGAAAAACAGAAAGAAGTTGAAGAAAAAAGACCAGAAAGATTGCCCTTAGAAGTCTTTTGCTATTTTAATATTTACAAATAATTAACCGACAGAAATCTCTTCTTCCGGAAAATCAAGATGTTCTCTTTTTTCCTTAATGATTAATCTTAAAATATTTATCACGCCCACCCGGCCAGCGAACATAACGAAGATGATGATTAATTTGGAAAGGGAAGAAAAATCGTAAGAAAGAGAAAGGAGACTATTTCTTATTGAACCGGTAGAAAGACCGACCGTGCCGAAGGCCGAAAAGATTTCAAAAAGGGTTTTAATAAAATCAACATTTTTTTCAATTAAGGTAATAAAAAAAGCGGCCAGAAAGATAAGAATTACCGAAAGGATGATAATTACCATACTTTTTTCAATTGCCGAAAAGGTTAATTTCCTTTTAAAAAATTTTTCTGATGTCCGCCCTTTTAAGAAATAAAAAGGATAAAGCAAGGCTACTAAAAAAGTGGTAGTTTTGATGCCACCACCAGTACCGCCGGGTGAGGCACCAATAAACATTAAAAGCATTACGATAAGTAAAGTGGCCAAATGGAAACTACTTACGGGAATAAGGTTAAAACCAGCAGTTCGCGGGGTGGTGGCGTGGAAAAAGGCAATAATAATCTTATTTAAAATCGGAAAGTCTTTTAGACTATGATGATATTCTAAAAGGTAGATTAAAAATGTGCCCAAAAGAATTAAGAAAAAGGTGGTTAAAAGAACGATTTTTGTGTGGAGACTTATCTGTTTTTCTTTTCTTTTTAAATAGGTCCGATAGATATCACTCCAAACAATAAATCCTAAACCACCACTGATAAAGAGCAAGGCAATAATCAAAGGGACAAAAAGCTTATTGCTAAAAGAAGCGAGATTTTCCGAAAAAGAAGAAAAACCAGCATTGCAGAAGGCCGAAACCGCATGGAAGACCGAATGGAAAAGAGCAGTTTTTATGGGCATTTTTTGAAAGCCATAAAAATAAAGAAAAAGGAGAAAGGCACCAATTCCTTCAAAGATAAAAACCACTCGGGCAACATCCAAAAGGAAACTACGAAAATTTTTAAAAGAAGTAATACCGGTATGTTCTTTAACTAAAAGCATATCTCGAAAACTGGCTTTTCTTTGGAAAAGAAGGATAATAATCGTCGTGATGGTCATATAACCCAAACCACCCAATTGGATTAAAATAAGAATCACCAACTTACCAAAAAGGGTAAAATCATTTTGAGTATCTTTCACAATCAGCCCCGTAACACAGACCGCGGAAGTGGCGGTATATAAAGCATCAACCAAGGATATCCCTTTGGTAGTGGCTATTGGTAAAGATAATAAAATTGTTCCGCTAATAATAAAAATTAAAAAATAGAAAACTAAAAATCTGGCGGGATTAAAAGTGGTGAAAAATTTCATCTAAAAAATTCCCGAGAAGCCCGACCCAAAATCGCAATCAATCTGATTAATCTTTGGGCAGTAATAATATTATCGGTTTGGGCAGTAATTAATCGACCAGCAACCCTTTTCACCATCGGAAGTAAGGAGATAATATCGGCTTGGATAGTTTCGTTTAAGGCAATTTCCAAATTTATTGGTTCTTCTATTTGGTAAACTTTGATAGTTTCAATTTTTTTTACGGCTAAATAAGCCTTCTCTTCAATCTCTTTTAATGTTTTTTTTAAGGTTTTGGTGATTGCCGAAAACCGCGAAAGACCAAATTTGGTGATTACCGTTTCTATTCCGGAAGGCAAATTTCTTTTGATATTTTCAATAAGTTTATCATCACCACTGACAAAAATTAAGGGCACATTAAAATAGCCAGCAATCGCCGCATTAATTATTGCCTCACTTACTTTTTTGCCATTAATTTTTATTTCGTAAATTGTCGCCGAAGCATAGGTATGGTCCATTAAGGCTTTTTCTTCACCAATTTCGCTGTGATAACCTAAAAAGAAAGCACCGGAAAAAGTATTATCAATACCGGTCATCATCCCCAAATCACCAATTCCTCCACGAACTAAAAGAACATTTTCGGGCAATTCTTCAAAAAGGATATTTAAACCGCTGGCGTGGGCATCACAGATGAGGACTTCAAAATCTTTGTTTCCCAATCCTTTTTCAATCCCTTTAAGTAAGGCATTCACTTCTTCAGTAATAATCTTTCTCAATCTTAAAAAATCTTTTTCGTATTCTTGCCAAGAGACGGTTCCCGTTATTCCTTCCATATCAACCGAGATGTAAAACCTTTTCATATGCCTTTAAATTCTTCTTTGTATTTTTCCTTTTCTTTCTTTTCTAAATAGGCATAGGCATTATGGTTGTGAATTGATTCAAAACTTTCACATTCAATTGAATACCAAGTAATCAAAGGATGGCTTTCCAATTTTAAGGCCACATCCCGAACAACATCTTCCACAAACCTCGGATTTTCAAAGGCTTTTTCAACAATAAATTTCTCATCTTCCCTTTTTAATAAAGAATAGACGGGCGAAGAAGTAGAATTTTCAATCAGCTCGATCAAATCTTCTAACCACAAGAAACCTTTAAACCTTACCAAAACTTTTAAAATTGCCCTTTGGTTATGGGCACCATTGGGAGAAAGTTCTTTGGAACAGGGACAAACCGTTAAACCGGGAATTTTAACTCCCATAAATAAAGTAACTTTTTCTTCTAAATTACCAATAAATTGGCATTGATATTCCACCAACCCCTTTTCCAAGCTGACCGGTGCTTTCTTCTCAATAAAATAAGGAAATTCCAATTCCAAATGGGCCGAACGGGCATTCAATCGCTCTTTCATTGTCCTTAAAATTTTACCAATATTACTTATCGCAATCTCCCGATGAAAGGAATTGATGATTTCAATAAATCTTGACATATGAGTAGCCCGAAATTCCTTTGGTAAATTCACATACATATTAATGGTGGCCACAGTGTGCTGTTTTTTGTGGGCCTTATCTAAAAGGAGAATGGGATATTTGAGCCCTTTTATGCCCACTTTATCGATATCAATATTACGAAAATCTTTTTCGCTTTGAATATCTTTCATAAATAAAGATATTATAGGTTTTTAAAAAGATAAAGTCAAATTGAAATCGGTAAGATTTCTTTTTAAAATTTTTTATGGAACTTACCGGACCGGTCTGGTTGATGCAACCCATCCCTTATTTTGGCGAAGAGTTGGTTTTTGCGGAATGGCTATTTGAACCAAAAATAGATGGTTGGCGGTTGCAAATAATAAAATATCCAAATGGCAAAATAGAATTTTGGGGAAGGAGGTTAGAGAAGCAACCCAATTGGACAGAAAAGTTAGCCTACTTAACCAAATATTTAGAAAAGTTAGCCAAGGGAACTTTATTAGATAGTGAGCTTTATACCAATGAAGGTCGAAATAGAATTCCTTCGCTTTTTACTAAAAATTTTACTTGCCAGCCAATTATCTATGTTTTTGATATCATCTTTTATCAAAATAAGTTTGTTGGTAATTTACCTCTCAAAGAGCGCAAGGAGTTATTAAAGACCTTACCTTTGGAAAAACCTTTCTTTTTGATTTTGGGAAAGGAATTAAAAGATATCCAGCTGGCTTACGAAGAGGCAATAAAAGCCGGCAACGAAGGGATTATTATTAAAAAACTTTCTTCGCCTTATCAGCTCTCTCCGGATGGTCCGATAGCTACCGAAAATTGGCGGAAGATAAAATAATGGCGAAGATAAAAGAAAGAATTCCTTATAAAGAAGCGGAAAAGATGGTAAAGATAATTGAAGAAAAATTGTCGGGCATCAAGTTTGGTATCTACGGTTCTTTTATCAGAAAAGAAGAAACGATTGGCGATTTCGACATGCTCGTTTACGAAAAAGATTTAGCAAAGGTGAGAGCCCTTTTAAAAGAATTGCCTTTTTATTCAAGGATCGAAATCTATTCTTTGGCCGAAGAATATAAAGATGCCTGGGAAAGTTTTGCTTTATATCTAATTGGCAGTGGCCAATTTAATGTTTGGTTAAGAGGCATTGCTAAAAGGCGTGGCTATCTTTTAAACCAATACGGACTTTTTACTCGGGAAGAAGGTAATTTGCTCACTACTAAAGAGAAAGAAATTTTTGAAATTCTTAAAATTGAATTCATTCCTTATGAGAAAAGAAAAGCCCTTTATCGCCAAGAATGGCCAAATTATCTGAAGAAATAAATTGACAAAATAAAAAATATTTTTTATTCTTTAATATGGTTGGGCGATTTCAAGTAATGGCCGTTTTACAGACTGCCCGCGCTTATCTTTTGGGTCTTCCTTTAGAGAGTGCGAAAAGTTGGGGGCTTAATCGGGCAATATTTTATGCCGCGGCTAAAAAGGGTTTTATAAAAATGCGAGCCAAGCCACAAAAACCACCAAGTTTAAAATTGTCTTTGCCGAAAGAAAAATTAGAACAGGTTAAAAAGTCTTTTAAAATCTTTCATCTGGGCGACGAAATGGCTTATTCGGTTGAGATTGATGGTAAAATTTATTTTACCATTGGCGATGAGATTCAGAAAGAAACCGATTTTGAAAAACAGGTGGCAAGGAGATTTGGCAAAAATTTTCAAAAAGCCTTTGACGAAGCAATCGCGATATTGAAAAAATATGATAAAGGGATATTATCCTCCCAAAGATATTTTTACGAAACGGTTTATAAGCCCCGCCGAGATGAGTTGGCCAAAAAATGGAGTGAATTGGCAAAGGAATAATCATTTTCGGTAACGGAATTCTTGACCAATACTTGTCAAAAATAAAAATCTTCTTTTCGCTTTTATCTTTCCCATTCCCAACATAAATCTTAAAGGTCCAACGGGGGTATTAGTTTTTAAACCAATGCCCGCTCCCCAATAAAAATCCTTTTTGGCTTCTAAAAAGTTTGCCAGATTGGTGGTTAATGATAAATATAAAGGATAATTATCGGAACGAAAGAGATTTAAAATTTTAATATCCATACCCATTGCCAAAATCCCCTTATTTTTAGTAGTAAATTCTTCTTTTTTAAAACCGATAAAATCTTCGCCGCCCGTATAAAAATATTCAGCAAAATTTGGTTTTAAGAAATTGAAACCTAAATTTAATTGATAGTAAAAAAGAAGAAAGTTATAAAAAGGAATGATTTTCTTGTAATCAAATTCCCATTTTAAAAAATTGTTGGTTGCCTTTAATTTTTTGGTACTGAATAATAAATTGATTTTCAAATTTGTTCCTTTGGTTGGCAGAAAGGGATTATTGTAATTGTTAAACTCTAATTTAAAAGTAGGACCAATAGTGAATTCACTTTTCGGGAAAGAGTCGCTAAAAGGTATTTCGTAAATATTCTTTTCTAATTTTAAACCAAAATTAAAAAAGGCGTTTTTCCCTAAAATATAACCAATTTCGGAAATAATGCCGAGATATCGCAGAAGATAATTTCCTTGCCAATCATTATTTTTAAAATAATTCCGATTTATTGTCCCGTAAAATCCATCTAACCGATAACCAAAAGGAAATTGTAAGAATCTGGTTCCCACCAGACCAAAACGGATTTCGTTCGGATTGCCCAAATTAAAAGCGGTTCTTAAACTGGCACCAGCACCAAAAATATTATTCTCACCAATTTCACCACCAAAAACCACATTGTCATAAAGGTCATAGCGAATTCCTAAAGAGTAAAAACCAAAAGGCTTTTCTTTTAATTCAAAAATTACGGCGCAACTTTCCTGGCCAAAAAGTTCTAAACGATAATCAACCTCTTCAAAAAGGTTGGTATGGAAAAGATAAAGTAGGTCATTAATGAGATTTTCCCAATTTAATTGTTTATTAATAACCGTTTTTAACCTTCCTTGGAATAAAGAAGGTCTGGTTCTGCTTAACCCTTCGTAGCGGATTTGGCGAACAATAGGTAAATTTCTTTTTCTTATTGGTCTCTTGGTGGCAACCAAATTTTTCCCCGCCAGTTTTTCTTTAATAATTGGTAAAACTTTCAAAGCCGCACTTTCTCCAACCGCAATTAATTCCTTGGCTTTCGGAAAGTCAGAGTGGGCAAATCTTTCCACATCAGGCTCAATAAGAATGTCGGCCAAACCTTTCTCTTTTTCTAAATCTTCTTCCGTAACAATATCAATGCTTCGGGAAACAATATCAATGAGGTTACCACTGATTTCTTTTGCCTTCTTTTTGGTTACTACCGCGATAATGAAATCGGGTTTAAATTCTAAAAGGGCACTTACCGGCAGATATTCTTTTACCCCACCATCAACATATTCTTCACCGTCAATAACTTTTGGCGGAAAGACACCAGGAATAGCAATACTAGCTCTAATGGCTTTGGTTAATCTTCCTTTTCTTAAAGCAACCTTTTCGCCCGTTCGAAGATTAACCGCAATTGCCCGATAGGGAATGGGTAAGCTGTCAAAATCGTAAGCGGTATTATATTCAATGGGCGCCAGTAATTTGGTTAAAAGAAATTCAACATTTTGTAAAGAAATAAGACCGCTGGGAAGATAGGGGAGAAGATGGCGATGATAAAAATTTAAAAAATACCGACTTTTTAATTGTCTTTCGGGAAGATATTGAACACCAAAAGGTACATCGCCCGAAAAAAGCTCTTGCCAGTTTACTTTTAAAGCAATGCTTTCAATCTGCTCAGCCGAATAGCCAGCAGCATAAACACCGCCCACTAAGGAACCCATACTATTACCGGTAACAAAAGCTATCGGAATTTTCTCTCTTTCTAAGACCTTTAAAACACCAATGTGGGCTAAACCTAAAGCCGCGCCACCCGAAAGGGAAAGACCAATTTTAAAAGTATCTTTTTCTTGGGAATAAAGCCAAAAGAATAAAATAATAAGAAAAGATAATTTTTTAACCACCAAAAATTATAGATAAAAAATCTCAAAAATCAAATATTGACAAAATAAAAAATATTTTTTATTATTTTGTAAGGCACAAGAATGATTAAAAGGAGGTTAAAATGAGATTTTTATCAATCTTATTAGTGATTTTAATAAGTTTTGGTTTTTCTCAAAATGTTCGTTGGCTTTATACTTATAATCGTTCTCAAGCTGATTCAGCAAAGGCAATTGTTCAAGATATTAATGGCAATCTTTATGTTGCTGGTAGCGATGGCGATTTTTTGGTAATTAGTTTGACCCCGGAAGGTGAAGAAAGGTGGGTTTATCGTTATAATGGTAGTGCCAATGGTTATGATTGTGCCCATTCTATTATTTATGGTTTAGATAATAATCTTTATCTGTCAGGCTTAGTAACTAACAACGAAACCGGAACCGATATTATCGTAATTAGTCTATTACCGCAAGTAGAAATTAAAGAGCGGTTTATTTCGGAGGATTTAAAAATTAATAATTTTAATCTTTCTCAATTAGCCAATGTTACCATTTATAATCCTTTAGGAAAAAGAGTTCTTTCCCATAATTTAAATTCGGGTATTTATTTTCTAAAAATTAAAAAAGGAAAAGAAACGATAATAAAAAAAGTAAGTATCTTAAAATAATTAATTGATTTAAAAACCAATTAGTGGAAAATGAAATTAAGGGAAATTATTCTCTTTTCGGAAAAATTAAAAACAACCAGAAGCATTAATGAAAAAATTTCTTTGTTAGCCAATTTTTTTAAAGGACTGAATAAAGAAGAAGGAAGATTGGTTATTGCTTTGCTTATTGGTGAAAATCCTTACGGTAAGATCGGACTTGGTTATCAGAGTCTGAAGGGTTTTTTAAACCTGAAAGCCGGCGAAGAAAGCATTGATATTTCAAGGATTGACCGAGTTTTAAAAGATTTATCGCGGATTAAAGGTAGTTCTTCCTTTTCGCGAAAGATGAATCTCTTATATCCAATTTTTAGAAAATTAAATCTTTTAGAAAGAGAGTTTTTAATCAATTTTCTTTGTGGCGAAATAAGACAAGGTGCCAATAAAGGACTCATTAAAAAAGGGATAGCCCAGGCTTTCCAACTTGATAAAGAAATTTTAGACGAAACCATTTTAAAGCGCGGTAATTTTTTGGAAGTAGTCGATGGTATTTTTAAAGAAGGAAAAGAATATTTAGCAAAAATTGATTTTGAAATCTTTAAGCCCTTTTCACCAATGCTGGCCAAGATTTTGTATTCCTGGGATGAATTACCAAAAGAAAAATTGGCTTGTGAATACAAACTGGATGGGATACGGATTTTTCTTCACAAAAAAGAAAAAGCGGTTAAAATTTTTTCCCGTCATTTAAAAGAGGTGACCACCAAGCTCATTGAGATTGTTAACTATTTTCAAAATCTTAAAGGTGATTTTGTTTTGGATGGGGAAGTAATTTTAGTTGACAAAGATAATAAGATTCTGCCTTTTCAGGAGCTGATGAAAATTATCAGCCGAAAAGAAAGAGAAAAGTTCGCTTGCCTGCGACCCTTTTTCTTTGATATTTTATATAAAAATGGTGAAAGACTTTTTGAACTTCCTAACCAAGAAAGGTGGCAAATATTAAAGACTACTATTCCTGACGATTTTTTAATTCCCCGAATAGAAACTGCTGATAAAGAAGTGATAAAAAGATTCTTTGAAGAAAGTATTGAAAAAGGTAACGAAGGGATAATGATTAAAAAATTAAATTCTCCCTATTTTATCGGTTTAAGAAAAGGGTATTGGTTAAAATTTAAAAATTACTATTCTCTCGATTTGGTAATTTTAGCTGCCGAATGGGGACACGGAAGAAGAAAAGGTTGGTTGTCAAATTTTTTGCTTGGTTGTTGGGACGAAAGCAAAGAACAATTTTTACCTTTGGGAAAAACCTTTAAAGGCTTAAGTGCTGAGGAGTTTTCCCAAATAACCAAAATGCTTTTGGCAAAAAAGATTACCGAAAATGAATGGGGCGTAGTCGTGCGCCCCGAAGTGGTGGTCGAAGTTTTCTTTTCCGAAATTGAAGAATCGCCCTTTTACGAAAGTGGTTATGCCTTAAGGTTTGCTCGGATTAATAAAATTAGATATGATAAAAATCCTTTAGAAGTTGCCACCATTGGCGAAATAAAAAGAATCTTTGAAGAAGAGCGAAAAAGAAAGGGTAAAATTTTATAAATAGTAAAATCAGAAAAAAATCACCCTAAAAATAATTTGACTTTTCAAAAATTTTAACTATATTTATATAATATGATTGAACTGACCAGTCAGTCAGTAATAAATCTTCTTTTGGTCTCTTTCTTGTTGGCTTCGCCCGTGAAGGAATTGATTTTGAAGGGCGATGAGTGTTATTTAAAAAGAGAGAGTTTAAATAAAGCTTGGGAAGCCAAAGGTTATTACGAAGAAGCTCTGCGTTTAGATAGTAATAATTACGAAGCTTATTGGAAATTAGCCCGAGTGATGTATTTTCTTAGTGATAATCTTTCACCCAAAGAAAAATCACGGCTGTTAAAAGAAGGGATTATTATTGCCCGAAAGGCAGTAAAGATAAATCCTCATCGGGCGGAAGGACATTTTTGGTTGGCGGTCCTTTTAGGTAGTTATTGCCAGATTTCTAAAGACTTTTCAATTTTAAAAGAGATTGAAAAGGAATTTCAATTAGCCTTAAAAATTGATTCGGCAATTGAAGATGGTAGTGCTTATGCTGCCTTAGGAAGAATGTATTTTAAATTACCGGTTCTTCTTGGTGGTTCCTTAGTGAAAGCGGAGGAATATCTTTTGAAAGCTAAAAAAATTTGTCCGACAAATCCTTATACTAAATTGTATTTAGCCGATTTTTATTTAGCAAAGAAAATGAAAGAAGCTGCCAAAAGAGACTTATTGGAACTGAGCCAAATGGCCGAAGGGCCCAAATGGTTACCCGAAATTAAAAAATTAAAGAAAATAGCCGAGGAAAAATTAAGGAGGTTGGATGGAAAAAAATAAAAATTTAACCGTTAAAGAAAAAATATTACAGACAGCGGAGGCAATGTTTGTAAAAAAGGGTTTTTTCCCAACAACGGTGGAAGAGATTGCTAAGCAGGCAAAGATTGCTAAAGGAACTGTGTATCTCTATTTTCCCACCAAAGAAAGTATTTATTTAACTATTTTTGAAAATAAATTGAAATTAGGGATTGAAATCATTAAAAAAGTAAAAAAGATGTCGCTATCGGAAAAAGAAAAACTTTCTTTAATATTTGATGACTGGTATAATAAAATTGTCCACGCCAAAGGTTTGTCCAGTTTTTTAACCTTAGAAAATATTAACCTCTCGCCGAAGATTGTTTGCCAATTGCGAAAGCGGATAAAACCCAAGATAAAAAAAATTTTTCAGTTGATAAAAACCATCTTTGAAGAAGGAATAAGAAAAAAGGAGTTTAAAGAATATGATAGTAAATTGTTGAGTATGCTTTTCCTTCATCTTATTCAGGGTACTTTACTTTTACCCTTTTTTGGGATAAAGAGCGATGGCGAAAAAATTAAGGAAATATTTTTAAAGGGAGTGGAACGATGAAAAAATTTTTTCTAGCTTTTTTATTTTTTACTTTTATTTTTGGTGATACTTTAATCCTTGATTATCAAAGAGCCTGCTCCTTGGCTGTCGAAAATTGTCTATTAAGAAAGATTAGCGAAGAAAAGGTAAGGGAGAAATATTTTACCCGCCTAAATTCCTTAGCTAATTTTTTCCCTTCTTTAAATCTTTCTTTTGCCTATTCCCATTTAAGTGAAATTCCTTATTTTTTATCCGGTAAGCCCATTTTTGGAAAATATCCTTTTCCTGTCTATGATATCTTTGGTAATCTTATCGGTTTTACGGAATCAATTCCCGTGATCACTGGTTATCAAACCGAATCAATCCCTTTTGGAAAGAAGGATAATTATCTTTTCCGTATCGGTCTGAGTCAGCCAATTTTTACTTTCTTTAAAATTTTAAGGGGTTATAAGATTGCCCAACTTAATGAGCTTATTGAAAAAGAAAACTATTGGCTTACCCTCAATAATTTAAAAAAACAGGTTATCAACCTTTTTTATCAAACATTACTTTTAAAAAAACAGCAGGAGTTGCTTTTGGCTTCTTACGAACAATTAAAGAAACATCATTTAGCCTGCTCTACTTTGTATCGGTCTGGTTTATTAACAAAATTGGAACTGTTAAAAACTCAATTGGCTTTGGAAGGATTGGCGATAAATCTGAAGCAGGTGGCTCAAAGTGAGAGTATTCTTCTTTTCAATCTTCGTCTTTTTTTGGGTTTAAAAGATAAAGAAGAAATCGTTTTGGTTGACCCTTTAGTTGAAAAATGGGAGAAAGCGGAATTGGTTTTAAAGAAAGAAGAAGAAAATTTGGATACCCTTTTAGCCATTGCCCAAAAAGAAAGGCGTGAGCTCAAAAGTCTGGTTTTGACCAAGGAGATTATAAAAAATACTATTCATATTCAAAAAAGTTCTTTCTTACCTAATATTGTTAGTTCTTATAACTACGATTACAAAAAACCTTATTCTTTTTTTGACGACAAATGGAAGGGCAGTGGGACTTTTACGATTGCTCTTAATCTTCCTTTAAGTCTTGGTGGTGGTGAATACACCAAATTAAAGAGTTTGGAACACCAATTGAAAGAGGTTGATTTTTATTATCAATGGAGTAAAAAAATGATTGCGAATGAGGTTAAACAGGTATATTTTAAATATTTAACCACCTTTGATAATTTTAATTATACTTTCAACCAGGTAAAGGTGGCGAAGGAGGCTTTAAAAGAAGCCGAAGAAGGATTTAAATTAGGAAAGGTGAGTAATCTTGAATATTTAGACACGGAACTAAAATTGCGGGAGGCAAAATTAGCCAATTTAAAAAGTTTGTTAGAAAATCTCATAACTAAAAAGGAGTTGGAATATGCGATTGGTAAAGAGATTAATTAGTTGGCAACTTTTATTTTTAACTTTTTTAGGTATTTTAAATTGTCGTCCGAAGAAGGTTTTAAAAGAAAAGGAGTTACTTACGGTCGGAGTTCAGATTGTGAAAAAGGGTGAGGTGAGAAAAACAATAAAACTTTTTGGACGAATTAGCGGAGGTGAAGAAGCGGTAGTAGTTTCTAAAATCCCGGGGAAAGTGTGGAAGATTGTAAAAAAGGAAGGGGCGACGGTAAAAGAAAATGATACGATTATGTATATTTTAAACGATACACCAGGGATGGAATATCAGCCAGGACCAGTACTTTCGCCGATTAATGGAAAAGTGGGAAAGATTTATGTGGATATTGCTCAACCCGTTAATATTGGAACCCCATTGGCAATGGTCTTTTCTGATAGGAATTTAAAAATAAAAGCCAAGGTATCAGAAAAAGACTTGCCATTTTTGAAAAAAGGAATGGCTGCTTATCTTATTGCTGATAACAAAAAATACGAAGGTTATTTAGTAAACTTCACACCAATGATTGACCCCCTTACCCGTGGTGCGGAAGTTGAAATTTCTTTAAAAGAAGGTAAAGATTTGAGAGTGGGTACTTTTGGTGATGTTTATTTAATAACCGCAGAAAAAGAAAATACTCTAACGGTTTCTCCGCAAGCTTTTTTCTTTGACGACTATTCTTCCCTTTTCGTTGTGAGGGAAGATTCAATCGTGGAAAAGCGGAAGGTAACCGTTGGTTTAATTGGTGACGAAAAGATTGAAATTTTAACGGGTCTTAAAGAAGGGGAAAAGGTGATAACCATTGGCAAAGAATTGGTCAAAGAAGGGACAAAGGTAAATTATCAAATTTTAGAATAGGAGGAAAAGATGAAACTAACCGAAATTGCCATCGGAAGACCGATATTGACTTTTATGGTGGCTTTAGCTTTTGTCCTTTTTGGAATTATCGGTGTTATGAAGATGGCTATTGACCTATTTCCCAAGGTTGAATTGCCGGTAGCGGTGGTTCTCACTGTTTATCCGGGTGCTGGACCGGAAGAAGTAGAACAAGAAGTTACTAAAGAGTTAGAAAAACAGATTTCAACGATAAGTGGTGTGAAAGAGATAAACTCCCGTTCTTTAGAAAATTTTTCAGTAATTACTGTTACTTTTGAATGGGGAACGGATTTGGATGCGGCTACCAATGATTTGCGCGATAAGATTGATTTGATAATGGGAAGTTTGCCTAAGGAGGTTAATAAACCTTATATTTTGAAATTCGACCCTTCCATGATTCCGGTAATGAATTTGGTTTTAACCGGAGAAGTGGATGAGCGGGTATTAACCGAAATTAGTGAAGACTTAGAAAAGAGATTACAAAGGGTGGAAGGGGTAGGCGTAGTGATCCGGGTTGGTGGCGTAAAAAATCAAGCAAAGCTTCTTTTAGACTTAAAAGCTTTATACCAATCAGGAATTACCTTAGACAATCTTTTAATGGTTTTAAAAGCCCAGAATCTAAATTTTCCCGTTGGTTATTTTAATTATGAAAATGAGAAATATCTCTTAAGGGTAATTGGTCGTTTTCAAGATTTAAGAGAAATAGAAAATTTAATCGTAGGTTATAAAAATAACCAACCAATACTTTTAAAAGATATTTGTGAAGTTAAATGGGAAAAAGAAGAGAAAGAAAATTATGTCCGCTATCAAGGAAAAGAAGGTATCTTCTTTGTTATTCAGAAAAGACCACAAGCAAATACCGTTAGGGTAGCTAATCTTTTAAGAAAAGAAGTAGAAAAAATTAAAAAAGAATTGCCAGCAAATGTTAATTTTGCCATCTTTTATGACACTTCGGAATTGATTAAAACGTCAATAAACAATTTGGTTAATAATCTTTTATTAGGAGCCATTTTAGCCGTCGTTATTCTCTTTATTTTTTTAAGGAGGCTGCGGGCAACTATTTATGTTGCCTTTGCCATTCCCCTTTCCTTATTTTTTGCCCTCTTTTTTATGTATCTTTTTGGTTTCACCATAAACCTTTTATCTCTTTCGGGATTGGCAATTGCGGTTGGTATGCTGGTGGATAACAGTATTGTGGTTTTTGAAAGTATCTTTCGTCATCACGAGATGGGTTTTGAACCAATTCCCGCTGCCGAAAGAGGCACCAAAGTTGTTGGTATGGCAATTACCGCTTCCACTTTAACTACTATTGCGGTTTTTTTACCTTTATTATTTATTACTGGCATCCTTTCCGTATTTTTTAAAGAACTTTCTTTAACGGTTACTTTTGCCTTGCTCTCCTCATTGGTGGTGGCTTTAACCCTTATTCCTTTATTAACCAGTCGCTTCTTCAAATGGGAAGAAAAAGAGGAAAAGGGATTTAAAAAGATTTTGAAAATTGGTTATGAGAAATTTGAAGATTTTTATATGAAGATTATTAATTATGCCCTTAACCACCGAAAATCAATAGTGATTGGGGTTATTTTTCTCTTTCTTATCTCCCTTCTGCTTCTCTTTTTCCTTGGTTTTGAATTTTTCCCCGAGCAGAGAATAAGGCGGATAGAAGTTGATGCCGAGATGCCCGTCGGTACTAATCTTTATCTTACTAATAAGGCTATCAGTGAATTGGAAAAATATATTATTGAAAAATACGGAAATGATTTGGAAGGAATAAATGCCCAGATTGGTGGTGCCGCTTCTATTTATCAAGTAATAATGAGAGAAACCAAGGCCAATAATGCGACGCTTTATTTGGTATTTAAAAAAGAGAAAAAAGGAAAGATTAAATTGTTTGAGAAAGATATCCGAAGAAAAGCTAACGAGATACCGGGTTTAAAAGTAAGAGTTGCTTCCACTAGTGGTTATACCGCTTTTGCCGGTTTAGGAGGAACTAATTTAAATATTGAAATTTACGGCGAAGATTTAGAAGCTGCCCGAAGGTTAACTAATAAAATAATCAACGCCTTAGAAACTATTCCCGCGCTTGTTGATTTGAAAGGCAGTTTAGAAGAGGCGGAACCGGAGATTCAATTTGTTATTGATAGAAATAAAGCCATGATGTATGGTCTCACCCCTTATCAAATTGGTTCGGCTTTGCGAACAAAATTTGTTGGTGAGGTTGCTACCCAATATCGGATCGGTGGTAAAGAATATGATATTGTCTTAAAATTGAAAAGGGAAGATATTGATAACCTAAAAAATATTGAAAACATCTTTGTTAATTCCCAATTTGGTCAAGTGCTGTTGAAAGATATTGCCGAAATAAAAATGGGAAGAGCACCAACCGTAATTGAACACAAAAATACGCAAAGGGTAGCAACGATTACTGCTAATGTGGTTGGTCAATCTTTAGGAAAGGTGGCAATGAAAGTGAAAAATATTATTGATAAGATAGAAAAACCGGCCGGTTTTAATGTGAAGATAAGCGGTGCTTATGAAGAGATGATAAAGTCTTATCGGGATTTAGCCTTTGCGGTTGTTATTGCTATTATTTTGGTCTATATGGTTATGGCTGCTCAATTTGAATCTTTTTTATATCCTTTTATTATTATGTTTACTATTCCTTTGGCAATTATTGGTGTCATATTTATTCTCTTAATTACCAATACTACTTTCTCACTCATTTCTGGTATCGGCTTATTAATTTTGGTAGGAATTGTTGTTAACAATGGTATTGTTTATGTAGATTATGTAAATCAATTGCGGAGAGAAGAGAAATTAGGATTGAAAGAAGCCGTTATTAAAGGTTGTCAAGTAAGGATGAGACCGATTTTGATGACCGCTTTAACCACTATCTTTGGTCTTTTACCGTTAGCCTTAAAAATTGGTGAAGGAAGCGAACTTTGGTCCCCCTTAGGGATTAGTGTGATTGGCGGTCTTACCTTTTCTACTTTCTTAACCTTGGTCTTTATACCTGTTTTGTATTACCTCTTTTCTAAGAAAACTGATAATCGCTTTTAGCTTTTTCCATTTCCATAATTTAGATAGACAAAGAAATTAATATTCGGTTTTACTTTGGAAATTGAAGTTTTCAATTACTAAAGCGGGAGCAACAACGCCAAAAAGCTCTTCGCCATAATACCGCTGTTCTCGAGAAATCATTTTCACATTATTAAGAGTTTCGTAGATGTTGATAAGAAATCTTAAATTCTTAATTGGGTAGCTAATCTTGCCGTTTTCAATAAAGTATGTTCCGTCCCTGGTCATCCCCGTAATCAAAGTCTTATCTGGGTCGACAACGCGGGTATACCAAAAACGGGTAACATATATTCCCTTATCAATACTTTTTATCATTTCTTCCTTTTTCTTATTGCCTTTCTCGAAGATTAAATTTAAAGGAAATGGTCCGTAAGGGGCTGGCTGAACCAAAGAATGGCCAGTATTTTTCATTTTTAACTTCTGGGCATAATAAGAATCGGTAACTATTCCTTTGGCAATACCATTTTTTATCAAAATCACTTTCTTTCTTTTCACACCTTCAAAATCAAAAGGAAAACCGATAGTTAGTTTATGGGTCCAATCATCATAGATGGTAATATTTTTTCCCGTTATTCTTTTACCCATTTTTTTAGAAATGAGGGAGGTTTTCTCATAAAATCTTTTCGCCCCAAACTCTAACCAGGCAAGAAAAGAGAGCATTTCCGCTACTGCTGGTTCTTCTAAAAAGACGGTATATCTTCCCGGTTCGATCTCTTTGGGATTTTGGGCCTTTAAGGCTTTTTCCGCGGCAATCTCCGCCAATGTTTTTTCATCAATTTTGTAAAAATCTTTTTCAATAGCAAAGGAGAAGCCCGAAGCACCACCATCCATTGCGGTAATTGTCAGATAGGTATAATTTATTAAATCTTGTAAAAAAATACCGTTGCTATTGATAATGGTTAAAGAATCAGAAATTGTGTGGATAACGCCAAAGGCCTTAAGATTTTTTTTCTCGCAGACTTTAACGATATTCGCCACCTTTTCCTTTCTCTCTTCGGGTGAAATGATAACCGCTTTTTTTCTTTTTATTTCAATTTTACTCTTTTGGGGTAAAGAAACTTCCATCTTTGGTGCTCTTTTATCTTTGGCTAAATTAAAAGCCCTTTCAAAGAGATTCTTTATTCCTTCTTCACTTATATCGGTAGTGGTTGCCGAACCAACCCGCTTTTGGAAAATTACTCTTACCCATAAGAGATTCCGATTAATGGCCATATTTTGATGGATGATAGAATTGGCAAATCTGGTTGTTCCCATATTATTAGCATTAATTCCTACTTCCCATTCATCACCTTGGGCATATTTTAAAATGATATTTTTTATCTCTTTCATCTTAACCTCCAATTTTTACTTTCCGAAATCTTGCTGGTGAAGCACCGTGGCCAACATGCATCACTTGGGTTGGATCACCTTTACCACAATTAGGCACTCCCCAAACTTCCCAATATTTTTCGTTACAAATAGCATCACATTTTCGCCAAAGTTCGTAAGAAATCGCTGAAAAAGAAGGTCTTCTAATCATCTCGGTTTTTTTACCGTTCTTAATAAGCCAACCGATCTCCGAATAGATATGATAATTTAACCTTTTATCATCAATACTTGGTGAGCCAGCACTTTCAAAATAGACACCTTCCTTCGTATCGGCAAATAAGTCTGCCAATTCCCATTCTCCCGGCAAAAGATTGATATTGGTCATTCGGATTAAAGGAATGGAAGCCCAGGAATCGGCTCTCATTGTGCCGTTACTTTTTTCACCTAAAACCAAAGCCGTTTCTCTTGATGTCAAATAACCGCAGAAAATTCCATCTTTTACTAAATAAACCTTTTGGGCTTTTACTCCTTCATCATCATAACCAAAGGTTCCTAAACCGTAAGGAATTGTGGCATCAGCAGTAATGCTGACAATCTCACTGGCAAATTGGAATTTATTTAATTTATCAATGGTTAAATGACTGGTACCAGCCAGGGATACTTCAGTTCCTAAAACCCGGTCCAATTCTGTTGGGTGACCAACTGTTTCGTGAACCTGAATCGCCACCATAGTGCCGTCAAGAATAATATCGGTTTCCATATTTGGACATTCCCTTGCCCGGGTTAAGGCCACGGCTTCTTCCGCCACCCTTTCGCAATTCTCTTTTAACTTTAATTCTTTAATAAACTCATAACCTTTCGCTTTATAATGACCACCAATCATTCCTGGATAAGAACGCGTACCAGTAATATTTCCTTTTACCGCTTCCGCATAGATATAACCACCGGTATGATAAATAGTCTGTTCAATAAAGGCATCTTCCGTCGAAGCAAAGATCTGATACTTCTTATAGAAATACAATTCGCCTTCCCTTTTTTTAACTCCCTTCACCTTCTTCATTAAATCATCACATTCTATTAAAAGATTTATCTTCTCTTCTAAAGAGACAGAAAAGGGGTCAATTTCAATTGGTGTTTGATAGGTATCTTTTACTGGCGTCTCTTCACTCAATCGCACATCTTCCTTTTTTAATTTTGCGGAAGCTTCGGCAATCTCACAGGCAAGCCGAGCAGTTTTCAAAATCTCATCCTTATTTAAAATACCAGTAGCCGCAAATCCCCAGGCACCATTTTTGATAACCCGAATACCTATACCCAAACTCTCTTCTTGTTTGACCAATTTTACCTTGCCGTTTTCTTGATGGACCGTCTCTTCTTGAATCCTTACCAAGCGGACATCGCCATAAAAAACATTTAAAGTTTTTAAATAATCTAAAGCTAAATTAACCAATTCTTTAGCCATGGATAATTATAGAAAAAATAAGGAGAAAAGTCAAAAATTTATTTTAAAATACCGTAAACTTCATAACTTTGGTTTAAGCCGTAAACGGGTTTTGTTTTTCCTAAGAAGATAAAATTGGTATCATCTTGAGGAGAAAAATTGAGGAAGATTTTAAAAAAATCAAACATCACTAAATAGTCAGCATTTTTTATCACATAATCTTTTATATTTCTTTCGTATCTTCTTTTATTTTTATAAAAATTTCTTATTTCCGGATTGGTTAAACCAGCTAAATCTAAAATCTCCCTTTCGGAAAAATATTTTAAAGCTCCCACATCATGGGTAGCAATCACTGCCTCCTTTTTAGTTTTTGTCCGAAAATATTCACTTAAAACAATCAAAACTTCTTTGGTTGATAAAATGGAAGCATGATATTTCTGATAACCATCAAAAAGCGAAAGCGCTTGATTACCAATTAATAGCAAGATTAAAAAATAAAATAATTTCGTCTTTTTAAATAAATTGTTAATACTGAAAGCCATAATCCCAATAACCAAAGGATAGAAAATATGTTGATAACGGCACCAATAATGGCTGATTGAGCCCGGAAATAAAATAAAATAACTTAAATAAAAAATAAAGACAAAAATAAAAAAATAATACCTTTTATAAAAAGGAAAAGCAAAAGGAATTAAAACAAAAAATAAAAAAGAAAAGGGATAAATTAAATTATAGTAAAACAACTTCAAACCATCAGTAAAAAATTCCAATTTCGTTTTTAGAGGAAGTTTCAACTCGTCAAAAAATATGGTTTTGGCCATTCCCGAAGGAGGTAAAAAAGATTTGGTATTTTTATAATTAACAATAAAGAAAGGCAAAAGAATAATTAAGGCAATTAAAAAGGGTAAAAAATCTTTTAATTTTTTCTTTTGGAAAAGAAGATAGAAAAATAAAGCAACTCCCAAAAAAATTCCTTCGGGACGGGTATAGATACTTAAACTTAAAAAGATGCCAAAAAGCACATTCTTCTTTTCAAAAAAATAGAGGGTAAGCAAAAGGAAATCAATAAATAAAATTGTCTCTAAACCCGAGAGGGCATCAAAGATAAGCCAGCCAGTAGTAGCCGTTAGCCAGCTAGCCAGTAAACCAATTTTTTTATTGCCAATTGTTGAAAAATAGCGATAAGTTAAGAAAACTAAAAGATAAAAAGAAAAGATACCAATTAAGATATCAGTTAATGGTAGGTTATTAAAAAAGAGGTTAAAAAAGGCAATTAAAAAGATGTGTAAGGGCGAAGTTGTTCCTTCGTGATAATACTTGCCATCAAAGGTTAAACCTTTAAACTTAAAAAAATTGCGGGCACAAGTTAAAGTAATATAACTATCATCGTAGACCAAAATTAATTCTTTATTTTTTAAAAGATAAAAGAGAGGTAAAATAAAAGTGATAAGAATTAAAAAGAGAAAAGGCCATTTATTTTTCAACAGGTAATTATAAAAAATAAAAAAAATCTTTCAATAATTGACGGTTTTTAGAAATATTTTATAATAAAATATGAAAAAAATTATCGGTGTTATTGGTGGTTCCACCTGTTCCGAAGAAATCTACAATATTGCTTATCAAGTGGGTCGACATATTGCTAAAAAAGGTTATCTATTAATCAGTGGTGGTTTAGGTGGGGTGATGGAAGCGGCTTGTAAAGGCGCAAAAAGTGAGCAGGGATTAACGATTGGCATCTTGCCCACCAATGATAAAAATAGTGCCAACCCTTATGTGGATATTCCCATAGTTACTGGTATGGGCGAAGCGAGGAATATTATCATTGTCAAATCAGCTGACGGAATAATTGCCATTGATGGTGGTTACGGAACATTATCGGAATTAGCCTTTTGTGGTATTTTAAATCTACCGGTGGTTTTGGTAAAAAGTTGGGATATTGGTATCGGCATAAAAGAAGACGACCCCGAAAAAGCCGTCGATTTGCTAATTGAATTGATGGAAAAGAAGCATTAAAATTTTGATTAAATTTTATATCACTCGGGCTAATTCTACTTTGTCGCCAAATCTTTTTAGTAAATTTTCTCGTAAATGGCGGTTTTCAAATTTTATTAAATTTGGGTCATCGGCAATTATTTCAAAGGCATCTTCTTTTGCCTTTAAGAGTAAATCTTTATCTTTTAGTAAATCGGCAATCTTAAATTCGGGAAGCCCGTGTTGACGGGTGCCAAAAAATTCTCCGGGACCCCGCAATTCTAAATCTTTTTCCGATAAATAAAAACCGTCGTCACTTTTCACAAAATAGGTTAATCTTAAAAGAATTTTTTCATCATCGGTTTTTGGCAAAACTAAAAAGCAATAAGAATCTTTTTCTCCCCGACCAATCCTTCCCCTTAATTGGTGTAATTGAGCGAGACCAAACCTTTCCGGATGTTCAATCACCATTAAGGAAGCATTGGGAATGTCAACACCAACTTCAATCACGGTGGTGGTTACCAATATCTGAATATTTCCCTTTTTAAATTCTTCCATTATTCTCATTCTTTCTTCACTTTTTAGCCGGCCATGGATTAAGGCAACTTTCAAATCCGGAAAGGTGTTTTTTATCTCTTGATAAACTTTGGTTGCTGCCCGCAAACTTAATTTTTCACTCTCTTCAATAACTGGACAGACCCAATAAACTTGATGACCGGCTAATACCGCCTTTCTTATCTTTTCAATCAATTTATCCCTCGCCTTTTCACTTATCAATTTGGTTATCACCTTTCCTCGGCCGGGTGGTTTTTCCGTAATCGTGGAGATATCTAAATCACCATATAAGATATAACTTAAAGTCCTCGGTATGGGGGTAGCGGTCATTACTAAGAAGTGGGGATTATTTCCTTTTAAAAGTAATTTTGCCCGCTGCATCACCCCAAAACGATGTTGCTCATCAACAATCACCAAACCTAAATTTTTAAAGATAACCTCACTTTCTAATAATGCGTGGGTGCCAAAGACCAATTGGATTTCGCCAGTTCTAATCTTTAAATAAATCTTCTCTTTTTCTTTCTTATTAACACTGCTTGTCAATAAAGCACTTTTTACTCCCAATTTTAAAAGTTCCTTATACCAGTTAAAGAAATGTTGTTCCGCAAGGATTTCGGTTGGTGCCATAAAGGCAACTTGGTAACCATTTTCAATGGCAATCAAGGAGGTATAAAGGGCAACAACGGTCTTACCGCTCCCAACATCACCTTGTAAAAGTCGGGTCATACTTTTACCTCTTTTTAAATCGTCTTCAATCTCTTTTATCACTTTGATTTGGGAAGGAGTCAGTTGAAAGTTTAAACTGGCTAAAAATTTTTTGGTTAACTCGCAATCGGTCTTCAAAATGGGCGAAGCCTTCAATTCTTCGTATTTCTTTTTGTTTAAGGCCAAAATCAATTCTAAATAGAAAAGTTCGCTATAGGCTAATCTTTTTCTTGCCCTTTCCGCTTCTTTTAAATCTTCGGGAAAATGGATTTTTTTTATCGCCTCGTTTTTAGTAAAGAAAGAATATTTTTGTAAAATCCTTTCCGGTAAATCTTCTTCAATTAAATGATAGGTCTTTGCTAATGCCTGTTTTATTGCCCTTCTTATATCCCAATTAGAAAGTTTTTCGGTTAAAGGATATAAAGGGATAATTGTGCCGGCATAAATCTTTTTATTATTCTCCTCATCAAGGATTTCGTAATAAGGATTAACCATCTCCTTCTGTTTATAAAAATCAATCTTTCCGGAAACAACAATCTTTTGGTTTCTTTGAAATTTGTTTCTTAAATCGGGACGGTTAAACCAGACACATTTTAAATAATCGCTCCCATCAGTAATCACAATCTCAACAACATTACCTTTCGTCTTTGATTCCCTTTCGCCAACCAATAATATTTTTCCTTCAATAGTGGCTTCTTCACCAATTTTACAATCTTTTATTTTTTTTATCGCCTTTAAATTCCAATAACGATAGGGAAGATGATAAAGTAAATCTTCAATTTTGTAGATACCTAAACGATAAAAAAGGGTAGCTTTTTTTGGTCCGATACCTTTAAGATATTGGATATCGCTTTCCAAGGTAAGGGGCTTCTCTTTGGTCATTTATCTTCTTTCTCTTCAATCTCAATCCGACCGCGCATCGGCACAAATCTAACATAATCACAAACCTTTTCGATTAATTCATTATTCTTTTTAGTGAATACTGATAATACTTGAAAACCATTTCTTTCAATTGGGGCGCAGATCTTCCCACCTTCCTTTAATTGTTCTTTTAATGGTTTAGGAATATAAGGCAAGGCACAGGTGATAATAATCTTATCAAAAGGAGCATATTCCGGCCAACCTTCAAAGCCATCGCCCCATTTCACTTTCACATTGTGATAGCCAAGTTCCTTTAAACGCTTTTCTGCTGTTTTTGCCAATTTTTCAATAATCTCAATTGTGTAAACCTCTTTTACTAATAAGGAAAGCACTGCTGCCTGATAACCACTACCAGTGCCAATTTCCAAAACTTTATCACTGGTCTCTGGTTCTAAAAGGGAGGTCATCAAAGCAACAATAAAAGGTTGCGAGATTGTTTGTCCCTCACCAATTGGTAAGGGGTAATCATTATAACTTTCATTCCGATAGGCTTCCGGGACAAAAAGATGTCTTTTCACTTCCCGCATTGCCTTTAATACCCTTTGGTCTTTTATCCCTCTTCTCTCAATCTGTTCTTTTACCATCGTTTCCCTTAAAATTTTGTAATATTCTTCAGTATTTTCCTTTTTCATCTTCGGACAAAAAATAAAGAAGAAGATTAAAAAATATTTTAAAAATTTTGCCATTCTTCTTTTTCAACTATTTTTTCCCAATCATTGCCAAAAATTCTTCTTCGCTAATTATTTTTACTCCCAATTCCTTTGCCTTTTCCAATTTAGAACCCGGCTCGGCTCCGCAAATGAGATAATCAGTCCTTTTACTTACCGAAGTGCCCACATTACCACCCAGGGATAAAATCAATTCGTGAATCTGCTGGCGGGTAAAGTTTTTTAAAGTACCAGTAACGACAAAGGTCTTACCGGCTAAAATCTTTTTCTCTTCTTTCTTTTCCCTTTCAAAATTTATGCCCACTTCTTTTAACTTATTAATCAATTCAATATTCTCTTTGGTGTGGAAGAAGTTATAGATACTTTCGGCAACAATTGGTCCAATTCCGCTGATTGCTGCCAATCTTTCTTTCGATGCCTTCATTAATTCATCAATATTATTAAAGACATTGGCTAAAATTTGGGCAGTTCCTAAACCAACATGTCTTATTCCTAAGGCGTATAAAACCCGATGGAAAGGACGATTTTTACTTTGTTCAATGGCTTTTAAGAGATTTTCACTTGATTTTTCCCCCATCCTTTCCAATTTTAGCAAATCACTTTTCTTTAACTTGTAGATATCAGCAAAATCTTTAATCAATCCCTTATCCACCAAGATATTAACCCACTTTTCTCCCAACCCTTCAATATCCATTGCCTGGCGAGAAGCAAAATGGATTATCCTTCTTTTAATCTGTGCTGGACAACTGGCATTGATACAACGATAGGCAACTTCGTCAGCTTCCTTAACAACTTTACCACCACATACCGGACAGGTTTCGGGCATTTTAAACTCTTTTTCTTTTCCCGTTCTTTTTTCTTTGACAACTTTAACTACTTGGGGAATAACCTCACCCGCCTTTTCAATAATCACCCAATCACCAATCCTCACATCCTTTCTTTTTATCTCATCATAATTATGTAAGGTGGCGTGGGTAATGGTTGTTCCGGAAAGGAAAACCGGCTCAAATTCCGCCACCGGTGTTAATATGCCGGTCCGACCAACTTGCACATAGATGTTTTTAATCTTCGTTGTTGCCTGTTTTGGTGGGTATTTATAAGCCACTGCCCATCTTGGACTTTTTATTGTCTCGCCAAGTTCAAAACGGTGTTTAAAAGAATCTACCTTGACAACAATACCATCAACCTCATAAGGCAATTCCTCTTTCTTATCTTTCCATTCTTCACAATAAGCAATAACTTCATCAATAGAATTTAAAACCTCGGAATGGGGGATAACCTTAAAGCCAATCTCTTTCAATTTCTTTAACACCAAATAATCACTATCATATTTTTCCGAAGGTGGTTTGGGAATTGTGTGGATAAAAATGTCAAGATTCCTTTTGGCCACCTCTTTGGGGTCAAGAAGTTTCAAACTGCCCGCCGCCGCATTTCTGGGGTTGGCAAAAAGTGGTTCGCCTTCTTCCTCCCTTTCTTTATTTAATTCCAAAAATTGCTTTTTGGTTAAAAAGACTTCTCCCCTTACTTCAATGTTTAAAAAATCCTTATCAGTGGTTAATAAATTTAATGGTAAGGTCTTAATAGTTTTTAGATTTTGGGTGATATCATCACCTTTATGACCATCACCCCGAGTTGCTCCGCGAAAAAATTTTCCCTCCCGATATAACAAAGAGACCGCGACGCCATCAACTTTCAATTCACAAAGATAACGAACCTTAGGTACCGTTTTTCTTATTCTTTTATCAAACTCCTTCAATTCATCATAAGAATAGGTATTATCTAAAGAAAGCATGGGAATTTCGTGGATAACCGTCTTAAACTCCTTTAAAGGCTCACCACCAACTCTTTGGGTTGGCGAATCAGGGGTAATTAAATGGGGGAATTGTTTTTCCAATTCCACTAATCGCTTATAAAGCATATCATATTCATAGTCAGAAATTACTGGGTCATTTAAAACATAATAACGATAATTATGATAATTTATCTCCTTTCTTAAGCGTTCAATCTCCTTTTTGGCTTCTTCTTCTTTCATAATTTCCTCCTTTTAACTAATAACTAAATATTCTTCTTCATTTATATATTTAATCATTGAAATATTTGGATCGTGTTCAAAAAAGAGATACCATTTTTCCTTTCTTGCCTTTTTCAAAATCTCTTCTTTTATCTTCATTGTCTCTAAAGGGAAAAGGTCATAGCCCATCACATAAGGGATTTTTAAATGGCTCAAAGTGGGAATTAAATCACCAAGATAACAAAGGGTTTCGCCTTCACTTTGAATAAGCACAATTTGGTGACCAATGGTGTGGCCGCCAGTTCTTATCAGATAGACCCCATCAGTTATCGCTTCTTCATTTTCTTCAACCAACTTAAACTTATTTCTTATGGGTAAAAAATTCTCTTTTAAATAACTGGCCTGGGAACGGACATCCGGCGAAAGTCCGTATTCAAACTCCCTTTTCTGCACAAAATAGGTTGCCTTCTTAAAAGTGGGGATAAATTCAATCACCTTATTTTCATAAACAATCGCCCGGGTATTACCGCCACAATGGTCAAAATGTAAATGGGTATTGATAACAATCTCAATATCGTCCAAAGTAATCTTCTTCGCTTTTAACTCCTTTTCCAAATTTAAAAATTGATTTTCAATCTTATAAATATCAACATACTTCTCACTAAACTTATTACCAATGCCGGTATCAATCAAAATCAATTCGTTAAGTGTTTTTACCAAAAGGGTTCTTAATGCCAGTTTAATCCTATTCCTCTCATCGGCCGGATTAGTCTTCTCCCAAATAACCTTAGGCACAATACCAAACATGGCACCACCATCCAAGCCAAAATAACCATCCAAGATTGGATAGACTTCAAACTTTCCCAGTTTCATATAAAGAATTTTATTAGAAAATAGATAATAAGTCAATATTAAAAATAGGGGTAAGGTATGGAAGGGCTTTTTCGTTATATTATAAGGTATGAGAAGAAGGTATCCCTTAACGATAAAGATTTTTCCCAATTCCCTCTCCTTTAAAAATCAGTTAAGGAAATTATTGAAAATAAAGGAAAAGGAAACCCTATTCCCCGAATAGTTTAGGGGATAGTCCCCCTTAGGATTGAATGATATTTAAAATGGTGGTTAAACAACTATCAAAAGATTCAAACCAATAAGGGCTATAACCATGAGCTTTCACCCTATCTTTATCATCGGTATAAAGAAAACAATATTAATTTAGTCAAACCTTCCTTTTCTTAAAAATATATTTAAAGTTATAAAATTTTATTAGTTTTGCCTTCAAAGTTAACTTCCCAAATTTCTGGCTCAAAAGAGATATTTTTAAGCTCGGCTATATTTTTAACCACATCTGGGATGATAGAGTTAAATTTATAAGTAAAAACCAAAAGAATTGGTTTTATATTGAATTTCTTTGCGCCTTTTAAATGTCCGCCAATGTCTTCCAATGCCCAATTTATATAATATTCTAATTGTTCAGGAGCAAAATTGATACTTGCTTTTGATGTTGGATGTTTTAGTTCAATTATTCTAAAAATTGACTTTGTTTCGTTTATTTTTTCAATTGTCATTAAATCTATCTTTTGCATTCCTGAGCCCGCGAAAACTTCATTGCCAATCCAAGTGATGTTTTTGCCAAAAATTTCGGGATAAAAATTGTTATTCTCGGTTTTAAGTTCTTGAAGAATGAAAGCCTGAAAAGCGGTTTCACTTTTTTTGGCATCTTGAAAATTTAAAAATACCGGATTCTCGAGATTGAATTTATTCGTTTGGGAAGTAGCAACTATTATGAACTCATCCGAACAAAAAGAAAAGTGTTTTCCATTCAATTTTTCCCCATCGTTTGCTTCTTGAATAAGTGTTATTAATCTTTCTGTCTCCCAAGGGAAAAGCATAGTATTTCCTCTTTTCCCTTTCATTTTTCTATAAATTAAACTCCATAAAATTTCCCGAGCATAAATTGGCAGTTTATCCAAGGCTACCCATTCAAGAACACCTTTCGGATAAATCTCATAAGGTTTAATAAATTTTCTGTAAATTAAAGATTTAGGAAGGGATGGTTCTTTTGTCTTTTCTTCGCTGAGATAATAAACTTCATTATCACGAGCTTGAAAGATACCAAAAAATCTTCCTTTTATTTTCTGGGTTCCTTCTATATAAAAAAATATGAAATCGTCTTTTTTAACACGCTTCATATCTGCCAAAAGACTGATATTCTCTTTTTTCTTGCCAGCACTAACGCCCACAAACATATATTCTAAATGTTTGGGAAGAGTTTGTTGATTTACGATAAAAACATGTCCTCTCATCTTTTTTTCTGAAAGATAAGAATATATTCATGTTTGAAAACATAAAAACCGCCAACCAAAGCTCGATATCGCCAAAGTTCTTTTTGGTTTCTTTTGGCTCTTGTTTCTTCAAAATTTTTAACAACTATGCTTTTAAGTTTTAAATTTCTTTTTAATGCTTCTTCCATTACATAAAAACCCAAAGGTATCCATTCTCCTTTTGAATATTTATCGCCAATTACTATTGAAAGAAATCTTTTGGGTTCCAAGACTTCCAAAACGTTATCCAACACCTTACCAAATCTATTGAGAAAATCATTTAAGCTTTTGGCATTTGAAAGGTCTTCTTCTTTATTACTAAATTTTATAATATCAAAATAAGGTGGGTGTAATATAGCCAGTTGAATAAATTTTATATTAAATTCTTTCAAAATCTTTTTGAAATCTATTTTTTGGCTATCGCCACAAATGATTTTTGTGATGACATTATATTTATTTACTTCTTTTTTAATTAGTTCTTGGGCTTTTTTAATTACTTCTTCGTTGATATCAATTCCTATACCGTTTCTTCCCAGTCTTTGACATTCAATTAAAGTAGTTCCACTTCCCACAAATGGGTCTAAAACCCAATCTCCCCTTTTGGTATATCTTAACATTAATTGTCTAGGGATTTGCGGAATAAAATTTCCCCAATACCATCCCAAATGGGCGCCCGTAGTATCTCTTTTTTCAAAAATCCACAAACTATCAGTAATTATATCATTGTAATCTCGCCATCGGGCAAGATTTATATCATTTATTTTATTATTCTTTTCTTTTAGAAAAGATTGGTAAACTTGTTTTAAATAATATTTAGCCCTCGCTATTGTCCGGGAAGCGATTATCTTATTAAGAGTATAAATCAAACTTTTGCGGTTATATAAAATTGTATCACAATTATTAGTGATATTTATTAAACCGATATTGTCATTTTTGGGCATTAAAATTATATTTTTCAGCTTGGCTACTTGGGATTTTAAAGATGTTAGGTCATTTAAATTAAATAAATTTTCAAAAAATTCTAAAACTTTATTTTTATTTAAAATCAAATTTTGGCTCTTCTCTTCCAGCTCACTATCACCCACAAACATATTTTGAAGGAGATGATAAAATTTTTCTTTATACGCCATCTTTTAAATCTTACTTATTTTTTAAATTTAGTCAATATTGTAAATATAAAATAGGGGATTGGGCTCAAGATTCTCTTTTTCTTTACTTTCAAAGATAAAAAAATTCAAATTTTATTTGACTTTTTTTCAAATTTTGTTAATATTTAATCTAAAGTGGGCGAATAGCTCAGATGGGAAGAGCGCCTCCCTTACAAGGAGGAGGTCACCCGTTCAAATCGGGTTTCGCCCATTTTCTTTTCAGTAATTACTATGAGAAAAATAGCCAGAAAACAACCAGGTAAAAAAGTTAATGATCCCTATTTGGTTTCTCAAAATTTACCTGACCCAACTGTTTGTCCTTCTTGTAATCTTTTGTATCATAATAAAAGATGGCTAAAGAATGATGAATTGGCCAATATGGTTTCTTTGGTGGCTTATAAATATAAATGTCCAGCCTGTCGGAAGATTGATGACCATTATGTGATGGGTGTGGTAAATGTCAGTGGTAATTTCTTTCTTAACCATAAGGGAGATATTTTAAATCTCATCAAAAATACCGAAGCTAAAGAAATTTTGTGGAATCCTTTGGATCGGATAATGAGTCTAAAAAATGTAAAAGATATGATAGTCATTGAGACCACTTCGGAAAATTTAGCAATCGCCATTGGTAAGGCTTTAAAAAGAGCTTATAAAGGTAATTTGGAAATAAAGTTTTCCGATAATAATAAATTCGTAAGAGTAAATTGGCAAAGGGATTAAAATTTAAAAAGGAGGGAGTATGAAAATAAAACCCTTAGCCGATAGAGTCGTTGTTGAAAGAATAGAAGAAGAGGAAGTAAAAAAGGGCGGTATCATTTTGCCGGATACCGCCAAGGAGAAGCCGATTAAGGGTAAGGTGGTGGCGGTTGGTCCTGGTCGTTTGGATGATAAGGGAAATCGTATTCCCATGGAAGTAAAGAAAGGTGATATCGTTCTCTTCGGTAAATATGCTGGTCAAGAAATCAAAATCGACAACAAAGAGTATCTCATAATGAGGGAAGATGAAATATTAGCAATTATTGTTGAAAAGGAGGAGTAAAATGGCAGCAAAAGAACTGAAATTTAATGAAGAAGCAAGAAGGGCAATTTTAAAAGGTGTGGAAACTTTGGCCGCGGCGGTAAAGGCTACTCTTGGTCCTAAGGGTCGGAATGTGGTTATTGAGAAGAAATGGGGTGCACCGACGATTACCAAAGACGGTGTCACCGTGGCGAAGGAGATTGAGTTGGAAGACAAATTTGAGAATCTCGGTGCCCAAATGGTGAAGGAGGTCGCTTCCAAGACTTCCGATGTGGCTGGTGATGGTACTACTACTGCTACGGTTTTAGCCGAAGCTATCTATCGCGAAGGTTTAAAGGTGGTGGCGGCTGGTGCCAACGCGATGGCGGTTCAAAGGGGAATTGAAAAAGCGGTGAATACGGTCGTGGAAGAATTGAAGAAAATCTCGAAGAAAATCTCTTCCCGTCAAGAAATTGCCCAAGTAGCAACTATTGCGGCTAATAACAATTCGGAAATCGGTAATCTTATTGCCGATGCGATGGAGAAAGTGGGTAAAGAGGGGGTGATTACGGTGGAGGAGGCAAAATCCTTAGAGACCACTTTGGAAGTTGTTGAAGGTATGCAGTTTGACCGCGGTTATCTCTCACCTTATTTTATCACCAATCCCGATAAAATGGAATGCGAATTAGAAGATTGCTATATTTTACTTTACGAAAAGAAAATCTCTTCCGCCCGGGATTTATTACCAATTTTGGAAAAGGTTGCCCAGAAAGGTAAGCCGATATTGATTATTGCCGAAGAAGTGGAAGGTGAGGCTTTGGCTACTTTGGTTGTCAATAAAGTTCGGGGTACCCTCCAATGCTGTGCGGTAAAGGCACCTGGTTATGGTGAAAGAAGAAGGGCAATGATGGAAGATATCGCCATTCTTACTGGTGGAAGATTGATTTCCGAAGATTTGGGTATCAAATTGGAGAATGTCCAAATCTCGGATTTGGGTCGGGCAAAGCGGGTAGTGGTTGATAAAGAGAATACGACCATTGTTGAAGGTATGGGTTCCAAGAAAGAGATTCAGGGTCGGATTGAGATGATTAGAAAACAGATTGAAGAAACCAAATCCGATTATGACCGCGAGAAATTACAAGAGCGATTGGCAAAATTGGCTGGTGGTGTGGCGGTGATTAATGTTGGCGCCGCAACCGAAGTGGAGATGAAGCAGAAAAAGGCATTGGTGGAAGATGCCCTTCACGCAACCCGAGCGGCCGTGGAAGAAGGTGTGGTGCCTGGTGGTGGCGTTGCTTTAATTCGTTGTCTTCCAGCTTTGGAGAAACTAAAGTTAGAAGGTGATGAGCAGATTGGTGTCGAGATTGTGAAGAAAGCCTTAGAAGAACCACTCAAACAACTGGTTAATAATGCGGGTGCGGAAGGTTCAGTGATTGTGGAGAAAGTGAAGGCGGAAAAGAATCCGAATGTCGGTTTCAATGTGGAGACGATGAAATTTGAAGATATGTTTGAAGCCGGCATCATTGACCCCACTAAAGTAACCCGAACGGCTTTACAAAATGCAGCAAGTGTGGCTGCCCTTCTGGTTACTACCGAATGCGCCATTGTTGAAAAACCGGAAAAAGAAAAGATGCCGCCAACACCACCCGGTGGTTATGAGTATTAAGAATTAACCTAAATCTCCCAAGAGGAGAGGCTCCGTCGGTAACGACGGAGCCTTTTTTTATTGACAATTTTAAATTTTTTGGTAATTTATTGATGGATGACCAAAAAGGGGTTTACTCTTTTGGAGATGTTGATTGTGCTTTTGATTATTGGTCTTTTGATTGCCCTTCTCTTACCCAATTTCTCACTCTTTCAAGAAAGGGCAAAGCGCACAAAAATTAAAAAGAATATGCAGGTTTTACAAGAGGCTTTGATGGCTTGGGCAACCGACCATTTTGGTGAGTTTCCACCGCCGGAAGTTGTTGGTGAGGTGTTAGACCCCGAAGGTCCTTTAGCTTATTATTTTCCTGGTGGTGAGCCCACTGAGGAAGAAAAATTAGGGAATTTTCCCATAAATCCTTATACTGGTTTTGTTTATAATAGTGAATATGAAGACCTTTTTTATGGCACTTATATTTTTAAAGCGCCCGATGAGAATGCCAAGGTTTGGGCAGGTGATAGTAATTGTCCTTATCTAAAATGGGTAGAAAGCACTGCTTTTTCGGGACAGATTGTCTGTGGCATTTATCGGGATACCACTACCGGAATGGTTACCAAATACGGTATTGCTGGTTGGGGACGCTGTTTTTTGGATAGTTTAAATTACCCTCTTTATGAGGTCTCACCTTTGGTGAAAGAGCCTTTTGATAAAAAATATTGGAAATTTTATATTCTTCATAATTAAGATGAATTTTTTAGATATTTTAATTCCTTTTTTTATTTTGATAGTAGCCATTATCCAAGCAATTCGGGGAAGAAATGGTATGGGAAAGATTTTGTTTGAGATGATTGCCTTTATTGTCGCCTTGGTTTTGGCCAATCGTTATAAAGAACCTTTGAGCCAATTAATAAAATTGGAAATTCCTTGGACCTTTTTAATTGTTTTCATTATCTTTTTAATCATTCTTCTTTATTTGGCTTATCTCCTTTTTAATATTACTGAATGGTCCTTAGGCAATTTGGATTCCTTTTTCTCTTTTCTTTTTGGTGTTGCTATTGGCTGGGTAATTTGTTATTTGGTTATAAAATTTCTTTATTTAAAATATACGGAAAATAGTGATATTGGTTTTTTCCTTTCTTCTTCACCCCTGGCCAGAGAGATATACTATTTTAACACCTTCAATAAAATTTTTGGACTGCTCCAAAAAGCCCGATTGATGCCGGAAGAACAATTTTGAAATTTATAAACAATTTTATTATAATTTTGTCTAATATTGTATGGTGATAAATCTCCTTTTGATATTAATAATTAATTATGATACTTTATATCTTTCCTTAGAGAAAGCCAAAAAGTTAGCGAAAGAGTTTAGTGTTATAAAAGAAGAAGGTGATTATTATCAAAAATTGGGGTTAAACAATATCTTCCTCACTACCGCCGAATTTCTTCCCCAGCCATCCCTTTCTTTTTCTTATAGCCAAACCCAACAACCAAAAATAACTACTTATCGGGGTAATTTGACAATTTTCCAAAAGGTTTTTGATATTGAAAGTTATTTAAACCTCATTTTTCTTAATAAGAGTTTCAACTTTTATAAATTAAGCGAAAAAGAAAGACAGGAGTATTTAGATTATCTTTGTGAGAATGCCTTTTTTAATCTTTTACGGTTTTATTCCCTTTACCAGGTAAAAAAGAATCTTTTAGCTTATAAAGAAGAATATAAAAATCTCATTGAAGAAAAATACCGCTTAGGACAAATCAATAAGATTGATTATTTACGAGCAAAAACTGATTACGCCTTGGCCGCCACCCAATTGGTCACTGCGGAAAAGAATTTCCAACAGGCAATGGTGAGTTTGAAAATCCTTTTAGGAATTGAAGAAGATAAAGTTATTATTCCCCAATGGGAGATAAAAGAATTGAAAACCGATTTCCTTGACAATATTAAAAAAATAACGACCGCCAAAATTGACGAAGCTTTGAAGGAAAATCTTTTGTTAAAAAAGAGTAGCCTCCAAAAAACCTTGGCCAAGATTTCTTATGCCTCAGCCCTTTTAAGAATATTCCCACTCTGTCAAATTAGTTATTCCTCGGCTTATAGTGATTCTAAAAGATTTTATTTTCAGCCGAAGGAATGGGACGAAAGGGATAATATCGCTTTTACCCTTAATTTTTCTTTCCCCTTTTTTGATTTAAAAAATTATCTTTTAAATATTCAAAATAAAAGATTACAATTGAAAAAAAGCCAAATTGACGAAAGAAAAAACTACGAAGAAGTTGTCAAACAGTTGAGCGATGCCCTCAATAGTTTAAAAGAAGGAATTTTAAAATACGAATACGGAAAGACAAATTTAGCAATGGCGGAAGAGTTATATTCCTTGGCGAAAGAACAATTAAAATTGGGTAAGATTTCTTATTTAGATTTTAGAAATATTGAAAATACCTACGAAGAAGCCCGGAGTACCTATCTCTCTTCCCTTTGTGATGTTTTGGCAACAGTTTCCCTTTTAAAATATTTAGGTTTTAAAGATTTAAAAATGGAGGAGTAATGAAGAAAAAGATATTTTTGCTCATCGGACTGGTTGTTTTTATTTTCCTTATTATCTTTTTAAACTTAGGTAAAAAAGAAGAAGGAAAAGAAGTAGAAGTGTCAAGGGTAGAATATGGTAAGATTATCTCGAAGGTTACGGGTGATGGTGAGTTAAAGGCGAAAATCCAAGTGAATATCCAATCGCAAGTTATGGGCCGGGTAGAAAAAATCTTTGTGAAAGAGGGTAGTCAGGTTAAAAAAGGTGATTTGCTTTGTCTTTTAGAGAGAAAAAGTTATGAAGCCAATCTCAATTTACAGAAAGCTCGGTATGAGCAAGCCAAAAATAGTTTTGTGCGGATTGATTCTTTATATAAAAAGCAATTGGTTAGTGATGAAGAATACGAAAGAGCCAAAACCGAATACGAAGTTGCGAAAGCCAATTATGAAGATGCCTTAGATAAATATGAAAAGACTGAAATTCGCTCCCCCATTTCCGGTACAGTTGTGAAGTTAAATATTGAAGAAGGTGAGACGGTGATTATTGGGACAATGAATAATCCGGGAACGGTGATGATGGTGATTGCTGATTTATCAGCCATGTTGGCAGTGATTGAAGTTTCCGAGCGGGATGTGGTGGATGTGAAAGTTGGTAATCCAGCAAAAATTACCTTAGATGCCTTGCCCGATACCTTTTTTATGGGCAAAGTTGTGCGGGTTGGTTATGTGCCGATTACCCAAGCTACGGCAACGGAAAAGATTACCAATTTTGAAATTGAGATCGAATTGGCCGATACCAGTGCTTTATTAAGACCGGGAATGAGTGTTCATTGTGAAATCATTACGGCAGAAAAAGATAGTGTTTTGGTAGTGCCCATTGCCGCGGTTGGCAGGAAAAGAATTGGTGATAAAGAGGTTGATGCCTGTTTTGTCATTGAAAATGGAAGGGCAAAATTAAGACCGGTAAAAGTTGGTAGTTATGGTGATTTTGAAGCGGAAATCATTGAGGGGCTTAAAGAAGGTGAAGAGGTGATTACCGGTCCTTATTCCGTTTTGGCGAAGTTAAAAGAAGGTGATTTGGTAAAACCAAAAAGAAGGGAAATGGCAAAAAGTAAAGGCGATGCGGGAGAAGTGATCAGGACAATGCGTTTTATCCAACAGCCTCGGGTAAGAGTAAGAAGATGATTCTTTGTGAACTTAATAAAGTAAAAAAAGTTTATAGTACTGGAAAAATAAGTTTTCCGGCTTTAAACGGAATAGATTTGAAAATTGAAGCGGGTGAATATTCCGCAATTATGGGACCTTCCGGAAGTGGCAAATCAACTTTACTTAATATCCTTGGTTTCTTAGACACACCCACCGAAGGTAAATATTACTATCAAGGAAAAGATGTGAGTAACTTGGATGATAAAGAATTGGCAAGATTAAGAAATAAGGAAGTTGGTTTTGTCTTTCAGAATTTCAATCTCTTACCCCGACTAACCGCTTTTAGTAATGTGGAATTGCCTTTAATTTATTCGGGAATAAGTGGGAAAGAAAGAAAAAGGCGGGTGATGGCGATGTTAGAAAAGGTGGGATTAAAAGAAAGAGCCTTTCATCGTCCCAACGAACTTTCGGGTGGTGAAATGCAAAGGGTAGCGATTGCTCGGGCTTTGGTTAATAATCCTTCACTAATTTTAGCCGATGAGCCAACAGGCAATTTAGATACCAAAAGTGGAAATGAGATAATGAAAATCTTTGACCAATTAGCCGCGGAAGGAAGGACAATCATTATTGTCACCCACGACCCAAATATTGCTGCTCACGCTCGGCGATTAATAAGAATTACTGATGGGCTGATAATTGAAGATAAGATAATAAAATGAATCTTTTAGAAATATTAAAACTGTCAATTTCTACTTTTAAAACCCATCGTCTTCGTTCTTTTTTAACCACCTTAGGGATTATTATTGGGGTGATGACCGTGATTGCCATCCTTTCTTTGATCCAAGGATTGAATATGACGGTTGAAAAACAAATCAGTTCCCTTGGTTCTAACACCATTTTTGTTCAGAAGGTTGCTTGGGGAATGGGGCGGATTGATTTTGAAGAGATAAGTAAGCGAAAGGATTTGACTTTAGAAGATGGTGAAGCCCTAAAAAAATTACCATCCGTTGATAAGCTTTCTTATACCAAAACTACTAATGTCGGTACTATTACCTACGGAATAAACAAGGCAAGAAATATTGAAGTGATTGGTAGTGATGAAAATTTACAATTCACTGCCAATTATAGTGTGAAAAGCGGGCGTTTTATTAATGAAGACGATTTTAAGCGAAGGAGAAAGGTTTGTGTAATTGGTTCTTATGTAGAAGAAAATCTCTTCCCTAATACCGACCCCCTTTTTAAAACAATCAATCTTGGTGGAAAACAATTTATTATTGTTGGCGTTTTAGAAGCGAAAGGCAGTTTTATGGGACAAACACAAGATAATATTATTATTATCCCTTTAACCACTTTTGAAGAAGTCTTTCCACAACCAACTGGTTTCCAACGAATTTGGCGGGGACTCTCTTTTCAGGTTTTGCCCAAAGACCCCAAAAATATGGAAAAGACGATAGAGGATATCCGAGAAGTTTTAAGGCGCAGAAGAAGATTAGGTTTTGATAAGCCCGATGATTTTGGTATAAATACCCAACAGACATTAAGGGAGATTTATAAAAATATTACCAATGTGGCTTTTATTGTGATGGTAGCGGTAGCAGCAATATCCTTGATTGTTGGCGGAATTGGGATTATGAATATTATGTTGGTGGCGGTAGCTGAAAGAACAAGAGAGATTGGTTTAAGAAAGGCGGTTGGAGCGGCTAATCGCGATATTTTATTACAATTTTTGGTTGAAGCCTGTACCCTTTCTTTTGTTGGGGGAGTTATCGGAGTAATTTTGGGTATTTCCAGCGCCAAAATTATTGCCGCCTTAACCCCTTTGGAGGCGGCTGCTCCGCTTTGGGTTATTATTTTGGGCTTTCTTTTTCCCATCGCTGTGGGCATCTTCTTTGGCATCTATCCGGCGACGCGCGCCGCCAAGTTAAATCCCATAGAAGCCTTAAGATACGAATAAAAATTTTTATCATTTTTCTTCTTTGCGTTGCTTATTTTCTTTTGCTGTACCATTATCAATCAACTTTATAAAACCCATAATTGGCTTCTATTCTTTGTTGGTTGGCTTGTCCTTTTCTTAATGATTTGGCTTATTTTTGAAGCAATTATTGCCTTTATCCGCAGTTTAAAATTTCAAAAACAAATCAAATCTTAATTAAATTGATCTTTTAAATGGCGGGCAAGGAAGAGATAGATTAGAGGTTCAAAGAGGATTCGGTAGCGGGCTTCAGCAACCACACCGGTAGAAAAGATTAAGGGAAAGATGATTAACAGTTCTAAAAGGGGTTTTTCTTTTTTAAGGTATTTGATAAAATTAAAAAGAATAAAAAAGAGGAAAAAAATTGAATATAAAAGGAGAAAAATGCCGGAAATTCCTAAAAATTTTAAGCGTTCGGCAAAAAGGATTTTTAAACCCGTTAGAAATTTCTTTTTTAAAAAATAAGAAAAAACTTCTTGTTGGATGGGTTTTTTTAATTCCTTGCCAGTTAAATAAATAAGCAAGGGTTTAAAAGAGATGGGAGAAAGGAGGGTGTTTAAAGAAAAGAGGGTGTGGGAAATAAAAAAATGGAGAGGGGCTTTTTTTAATTCTTTAAAAGCAATCTTTCTTATTCCTTTATAGAACTCTTTTAGAGAATAGTTATCACCAATTAAGTTTTTCAATTCTTCGTTCATTATTTCTTTTGCTTTTTGATAGCCAATCTTTTCTTTTAATCCTTTGGCAAAAGGAACATAATAAGAAAAGAGATTAATGTCTGGTAAAGTTGAAAAGGTAAATAAACCAGTTTTTTGGTAGGTTAAAAAACACCACGGTAAAATAGCAAGATAGGGGATAAGTAAATATAAAAACATTAATTTTATCTTCTTTTTTATTAAATGAAAGAGAGCAAAAAAGGGTGGTAATAAAAGGGCTACGGGTTTAATGTAAGGTAAAAGAGAAAGGAAAAGTAAGGAGAAGGTATTTTTCTTTTCTTTTAAAAAAAGAACCGTTAAAAAAAGAAAGCTACCAAAAAGGAAATCAGTGATGGGAAAAAGGGAATAGAAATTTATTTGGGGCGAAAGGATAAACAAAAGGGAGAAGATAATAAAAGTTTTTTCCGTTAAATAATTTTTAGCGATAATTAATAAGATTATTGATAAAAGGAGATAAAAGAAAGAAGCCCAATAAGGTGAAGGGTAGATAAGATAGAAAAGGGAAAGAAAGAAAGGAAACAAAGGTGGTCTTTTCGTATCAAAATTGCCTTCTCTTTCGTATCCCTTTTTTAACGAGAGGTTATAAGCAAGTTCGCAATATTCTTGGGCATCAGTAATGGCATTTACTAATTTTTCTTTGTTATTAATCAATGGTGAAAAAAAGAGCAGTCGAACAATGATTAAAAGAATGATTAAATGATTTAATTTCAACACGCATAATTTTAAGTAAGATAATTTGATTTTTCAAAATAATTTAAATATAATTTTAGTTATGAATATTAAAGAAATCTGCGACCAGGAAAAGATTTTAAAAATCTTGGCAGAGACCGAAAATCCGGATAAAAAGACGGTAGAATTGATCTTAGCAAAAGCCAAGGAGAAGAAAGGTCTTTCTTTAAAAGAAGTTGGTTATTTAGTAAATTTAAAAGATAAAGAATTAATAGCCGAGTTATTTGCGATTGCTGGTAAGATAAAAGAAGAGATTTATGGTGAAAGATTGGTCTTTTTTGCTCCCTTATATATTTCTGATTATTGTGTCAATGACTGTGAATACTGTAATTTTCATAGAAGAAATAAAATGGTAAGAAAGAAATTGACCCTAAAAGAGATTGAAGAAGAGACCAAAAGGATAATTGCGATGGGTCACAAGCGGATTCTTTTGGAATGTGGTGAAGACCCGATAAACAATCCAATTGATTATGTGGTTTCGGCAATCGAAACCATCTATTCAGTGAAAACCGAACAAGGTAATATTAGAAGGATAAATGTAAATATTGCGGCCACTACGGTTGAAAATTATAAAAAATTAAAACAAGCAAAAATAGGTACTTATCAACTTTTTCAAGAAACTTATCATTATGAGACCTATAAAAATTTACATCGGGGACCAAAAAGTGATTATGAAAGGCAGATTACTGCCCATATTCGAGCGTATGAAGGTGGTATCGATGATTTGGGTTTAGGGGTTTTATTTGGTTTGTATGATTGGCGATTTGAAGTTTTGGCATTAGTTTCCCATGCTCAATTCCTTGACTCCCATTTAGGTGTTGGTCCCCACACAATTTCGGTTCCCCGTTTTCGTCCGGCACCAACCGTTACTTATCAACCAGCATATCCGGTTTCCGACGATGATTTTTTAAAAATTATTGCGATTTTAAGATTGGCAGTTCCTTATACGGGGATGATTCTTTCCACCCGTGAGCGACCAGAGATTAGAAAGATTGCCTTTAAATTGGGTATTTCCCAAACTTCTGCTGGTTCCAGAACTTCTCCCGGAGGTTACCGAAATTTTTCGGAAAAAGAAGCCCAGTTTGAAATTCACGATTTGAGAAGTCTAAGTGAGGTGATTAATGATATCTTGGCGGACAACTTGATTCCCAGTTTTTGTACCGCTTGTTATCGGGTAGGCCGAACGGGCGAAGATTTTATGAATTTAGCAAAACCGGGTGAAATCCATAAATTCTGTCGACCTAATGGCATTTTAACCTTTGTTGAATATTTAGAAGATTTCGCCAAGACTAATGGCAAAAAGGAATTGTACGAAAAAGGCTATCGGGTTGTGGAATATTATTTGGATAAGATTGATAATGAGCAATTAAAAAAAGAGACGATAAAGAGGATTGAAAGAATAAAGAAAGGAGAGCGAGACTTATACTTCTGAAGAATGTGTTACGCCATTCCGGGAAAAGTTGTGGAGATAAATAATAATATCTGTAAGATTGAGTATTTTGGAATTGTTAAAAAGGTGCGCAACGATTTTTTTGACTTGAAAATTGGTGATTATGTTTATGCCCAGGGAGGTTTTGTTATTCAAAAGATACCCGAAGAAGAAGCTCGGGAGACCTTAAAAGTTTGGGAAGAATTTTTTGATAAATTAAGAGAAGTTGATTTGAAATTAACCTACGAAAGTAAAGAGCTTTATAAAATTGCCAATAAGATAAGACAGGAATATCATGATAATAGTTGTTGTGTTCACGGAATAATTGAATTTTCTAATTATTGTCGCAACAATTGTCTCTATTGCGGTTTAAGAAGGGATAATAAAAAAATAAGAAGATACCGAATGGAGGAAGAAGAGATAATCAATCTGGCTACTTATGCCGTTAAAAAGTTAAATTTTAAAGCTTTAGTTTTACAATCTGGGGAAGACCTTTTTTATGATAAAGAGCGATTGGCTTATATAGTAAAAAGAATTATGGAAGAGAGTCCCTGCCTTTTGATTCTGAGTATTGGCGAAAGAGAAATAGCTATTTATGAACAACTTTATGAATTAGGTGCTCGGGGAGTACTTTTAAGGTTTGAGACCAGTAATAAAAAAATTTACGAAAAGATGAGACCGGGACACAAATTGGAAGAAAGAATTAATTTAATTAAAGAAGTTAAAAAAATAGGTTATTTAATAATGACCGGTTTTTTGATTGGTTTGCCCGGTGAAGAAGAAAGGGATATTTTGGAAAATTTGCGTTTAACTTATGAATTGGGAGCCGAAATGTTTTCTTTTGGTCCCTTTATTCCTCACCCGGATACTCCCTTAAAAGATTGTCAACCTCCTGCGGAAGAATTGGTTTTGGATACTATTGCCAAAGCCCGCATCCTTTATCCCCAAAGTAAAATTTTAGTTACTACCGCCTTCCAAACCCTTAATAAAAAAGATGGTCTCAAAAAAGGTCTTTTGGCTGGTGCCAATTCTTTAATGATAAATTTAACACCAAAAGAATACGCCACTTTATACGAAATCTATCCCCACCGGGATGGTGTTGGTGAAGATATTAATAAAAAAATAAAGGAGATAATCACCCTTTTACAAGAAATTGGTCGGGCACCAGCTGATATTGGTTTATCTTTATAATTTATGCTCAAGGAACTTTTAAAGCCCGAGATTGAGGAAGCGATTAGCAATAAAAATTGGCGCGTATTGAAAGAACTGATTTCCAAGTGGCCACCGCCCGATATTGCTGACCTTTTAGAAAGTTTGAATGATGAAGAGCGATTAATTTTATTTAGACTTTTACCTACCGAATTAGCCGCCGAAGTTTTTATTGAGCTCCAAAGGGAAGTTCAAGCCCATTTGGTGAAAAATCTTTCTGGCGAAAAAATGAAAGAAATTCTTTTAGAAGTTCCGCCAGACGACCGGACCGAATTGTTTGAAGAGTTGCCGGGCGAAGTAGTTTCCCAATTGATAAATCTTTTGCCACCGGAGGAAAGGAAGGAGGCTTTGGAATTGTTGGGTTATCCCAAGGATTCGGTTGGTCGGTTAATGACCCCCGATTATGTAAAAGTGAAAGAACATTGGACGGTAAAGCAAAGTTTAGAACATATTAGGAAATTTGGTCGGGATGCGGAGACAATTAATATTTTGTATGTCGTCGATGAAGAGGAAAGGTTAATCGGCGAAGTTCATTTAAGAAAATTGGTTTTGGCCGAACCATCACAAAAAATATCCGAAATTATGGAAAAAGATTTTGTGGCGATTGAAGTTTATCAAGACCAGGAAGAAGCGGCCAAGATGATGCGGCGCTACGATTTGATTGCCTTACCCGTGGTTGATAAAAGGGGAATTCTTTTAGGAATTGTTACTGTTGATGATATTTTGGATGTTTACGAAGAAGAGGCCACCGAAGATTTGCACAAAAGGGCGGGCGTTATCCCTTTAAGATTCAGTTATATCGCCACCCCGGTCTTTTCGCTTTTTAAAAAAAGAATTGTTTGGCTTTCTTTGTTGGCTATCGCCGGTTTTTTGTCAAGTTCAATTATTGCTTCTTTTGAAAATTTGCTCCACAAAATCATCGCCTTAAGTTTTTTTATTCCGGTTTTAATTGATACCGGTGGCAATACCAGTTCCCAATCGGCAACTTTGATTATTCGGGCAATTGCCTTAGGCGAATTAGATTTTAAAAAATGGTGGCAGATTGTGAGAAAAGAAGTTTATGTCGGATTTTGGTTGGGGATTGGTCTCTTTTTTTTGTTATTTTGTTATAGTCTTATTTGGCAAAGAAATATAAAAATTAGTTTCGTTGTTGGTTTAGCCGTCTGGGCAATATGTCTTTGGGCAAATTTGATCGGCACTATTTTGCCCATCATCTTAACGAAATTAAAACTTGACCCCGCAATTATTAGTAGTCCCGTTTTAACCACCATTTTAGATTTCACCGGTTTGGCAATCTATTTTGCTATTGCCTATCTTATTCTCAAATGATGCTTCTTTTTTTGCTTATTAATTTAACTATTGATGATTTGGTTAAAAATTATTCTGTCCCTTTAAACAAAATAAGTATTGTTATCTATTCTCTTGATGAAGAAAAGATGTTATTTGCTCATAACGAAAATAAGCCCTTAATCCCCGCTTCTAACATGAAATTAATTATCAGTGCCTATTTAATTGAAAACTGGCAGAAAATTTTTTTAAAGGGCTATCAAAAAAATAAGGTTTTAGCGGAGATCAATAGTAAAAGTAATAATAGATTGGCTAACCGGCTTTTTTATTTTATTGGTCAATCTCAGAAAAAAAGTAGCGAAAAAGTCCTTTTAGCTTTTCTTAAAGAGAAAGGAATTCCTGTAGGGGGAATAAGAATTTTTGATGGGGCCGGTTTTTCTAAAAAGAATAGATTGACAACTTTAGCAATTACTAAACTTTTAATCTATCTTTATAATTCCCCTTACCAGCAGGAATTTTTAAGGAGTTTGGCGGTCGCCGGAAAAAGGGGAACCTTAAAAAGGCGATTAATAAATTATAAAAAGAAGATCTATGCCAAAACCGGTTATCTGAAAAATGTCCGCTCCCTTTCGGGCTATTATTTTAAAAATAATAAGAAATATTGCTTTTCAATAATCATCAATTGGCCTTTAAAAAAAGGAAATTATTGGCAATTTCTTAATCAACTATTTTCTTGTTTATAATTTTAGCCAATAAATTATAGCCCTTTCTTTGATTAATTTGGCAAAGCAAAAAATCACCAATATTAACTTCGGCTTTTTTAAAAAGAATCTTCCCATCGATTTCTGGTGCCTGAAAATAGGCGCGACCGGAATTTGGCTTTTCAACGAGAATGACTGTTTCTTTATCTTTTAAAGAATCAAGGAAGTTAAAAGTGATTTTTTGTTGGCAAGCCATTAATCGGTGATAACGTTCCTTTTTTATCTCTTCTTTAATTTGACCGGCTAATCTACTGGCTACCGTGTTTTCTTCGCGGCTATAAAGAAAACAACCAAGATACTCAAATTGCCAATCTTTTATAAAAGCCAGTAATTCTAAAAAATCCCTTTCTTCTTCAAAAGGAAAACCGACCATTACGGTGGTTCTCAATACCAATTGGGGAATCTTGCGCAACTTTTTTAAAAGTTTTATCAAATCTTTTTGGGTATAAGGTCGGTTCATCAATTTTAAAATCTTGTTAGAAGCGTGCTGAATAGGAATATCCAGATATTTTACAATCTTTTCTTCCTCTTTAATAATCGTTAAAAGTTCATCATCATAATGGGCGGGATGGGTGTAAAGGATTCTCAACCATCTTAGGTTATCAATCTTTACCAATTCTTTTAATAACAAACTAAGGGATGGTTTTTGATAAAGGTCAATACCGTAAAGAGTAGTATCTTGAGCAACCAGAATGAGCTCTTTTATCCCTAAATTTACCAATTCCTTTGCCTCCTTCACAATCTCTTCTAACTTTCTTGATTGGTAATTACCACGGATTTTAGGAATAAGACAGTAAGCACAAAAATTTTGGCAGCCGTCAGCAATTTTTAAATAGGCAAAAGGTGGGGAAATAATTCTTGGTAAGGTTTTTATTAAAACCTCTTTTTCTTCTTGCCAATAAAATCTTTGGTGGCTTTTTATAATCTGGGGAATTTTAGCTAAACCAGCAAGACCAACAAAATGATCAACTTCCGGATATTTTGCTAATAATCTTTCTCCTTCTCTTTCTATTAAGCATCCGAAAAGGATAATCTTTTCTAACTTACCTTTTTCTTTTAATTTGATTAATTTTTTAAGCCAATTTTCACATTCTTTTATTCCCTTTTTGATGAAGGCGCAGGTGGTTAAAATGGCAATTTCACTTTCAGCTAAATCATTGGTTAGCCGATAATTATTTTTTAGTAAAGAATAGAGGATTTTTTCACAATCAACTTGATTTTTAGGACAACCGAGGAAGATGAGGGCGATTTTTTTCACCGATTTGTTAAATACATCTTTGCTTGGGCAAAGGCCAGTAAGTTATTTACTTCGTCTAAAATTTTACTTTCGCCGATAATTAAACGGTGATGAATTTTTTTTATCTCTCCAAAGGCAAAATATTTTTGATTGATGAGCAGTGGCTTTTTATAACGAACGGTTAACTCCGCCGTTACTGCCTGATAACCCTTTTTTCGGCATGCCCAAGCAATCATCTCATCAAGGATGGTGGCGACAATCCCACCGTGGGCAATATCTTTATAACCTTCAAACTCTTTTTTAAGAGTAAATTCCGTTTTTACCCCATTTTCCGTCTCTTCAATATTTAATTGGAAGCCAATGGGATTTTTTTTACCGCAGGCAAAACAATAATCGCTTGATTTGATAAGCATACTATTTTTTTATTTTTTTAAAAAGGGTATCATTTAAAGGGGGGTTTATTTTCTGGGAATAAAGAAGAATCTCCAAATCCCTTTTTTCCCATTCATACTTTATCTTTTCCACTAAAAAATCCTTTTTTCTCAATTGTAAATTTAATCGGTAATTGGGCAAAGAAAAAGTTAAAAGGTAGTATTTTTTCCCTTTCTCTTCCATCTGCGGAAAAACCGTATCGCTCATTATTTGGAAAAAGATAAGGAAAGGATTAAATTGATTAATGGGATATTTTTGAATCAGACTATCTTGGGGATAATAAAAATAAAGACTTTCACCATCGGCAATGATTAATCCTTTTTCTGGCTCTTCAATTGATAATCTTAAATAATTTGGTTTTTTGAGATAAAATTTTCCGCGAAACTCTAAGCAGACACCGCTTTTTTCGTCGCATTCCCTTTGGGTAAAAGTGCCGGTGATAGTTTTAAGATTAAGATAAAATTTTTTTATTTTTTTATAAACTTCCTTTTCGTTTTTAATACTGGTTAACAAAAGAAAAATCAATAAATAATTCATAACCTATTATAAAAAAAATAAAAATTTTTTTCAATTTATTGAAATTAAAATCTTTTTTAATAATTATTATAATTATGAAAATTCTTTTCTTTACTTCCCAAACGGGTGGTGGCCATATGACCGTTGCTCATGCCTTAGCCGAAGAATTTAAAAAATACGGTATTGAATCTTATCTTCCCGATTTCTTTTTGGAAGCCACCAAGAAACCTTTTTGTAATTTTCCGAAGAATTATTCCCAAATTACTAAAGATTTCCCATTTTTCTGGGGATTTTTGTGGTATTTTACCTATCCTTCTTTCTGTTATCATTCTTTAAATAAAATTGTGAAATTCTTCACCCCCAATCGTTTGAAAGATTTTTTTGCCCGCTATCCCGATATTTCGGCGATCATTTCTCTCCATCCCCTTTTAAACCATTTTCCTTTTGAATGTGCCCAAAGATTTTATAAAGATATAAAATTTATTATTGTTGGTATTGAACTTCAAAAGTATCATACCAGTTGGTTTCAAAAAGAAGCCGATTTGATAATCTACCCTTTTAGTAAACCCTATTTTAAAAATTTTAAAGAATGGAAAAATCTTCCCGCTTATTTTGGCATTCCTTTAAGAGCGGAGTTTGACCTTCCTTATGATAAAGAAAAATTAAAAGAAAAATACGGAATTGAGAAAGATCGAAAGGTGGTTTTAATTCTTGGCGGTAGTGAAGGCTGGGGAAAGATTGAGGCTATTGTGAAAAAGCTCTACGAAGAAAGGGATTATTTTTTAATCTGTGTTACGGGAAGAAATTTAGAACTTTATAATAAATTGAAAAATAATTTTTTTGAAGATAGAAAGATTAAAATCCTTTCTTATTACGAAAGGATGGCAGAAATTTTTGCTTTAAGTGATGTGGCAATTTTAAAGGCCGGTTCCCTTTCTTTAAGTGAAGCCATTTGTTCGCAAGTTCCAATTCTCATCTATCATTATCTTTATGGTCAGGAATTGGGCAATATCCAATTTATTGTTCAAAAAAAATTAGGTTTTTATACCCCGACACTTAAAGAATTAATATTTTATTTAGACCGAATTCTTTTAACTGATTTGGGGAAAAAATTAAAAGAAAATTTAAAAAGATTTAAAGGGATTAACGGTCGCGAGCGGATTGCCCAATTTATTTATCAGTTTTTACAAGCCCATTAACGGCTTTTAAGAAATCTTCCGTGGTGTAAGGTTTTCTTAAAAAGATGATATTATTATTAAAATTTTCAAAATTTTTAAAATCTTCTTCTTTAATAAAGGCGGAGTAAATTATCTTGGTTTTTGGTTCCAAATCAATAAATTTTTTTAAATTTTCGGAATCCTTAGGCAATTGGGGATAAAGGGTATCATAGAAAATCCCCAAAAAAGGTTTATTTAGCTCTTTTGCTTCCTGATAACTTTTTATTCCTTTTTCTAATTCCTTTTGGTGAAGAAATTCGTAGTTATTAAGGTGCAGGATATTTTTTATTATTGTTAAAAGCTGGCTATTTTCACCAATCAAAAGAATTCTTTTTTTATCTTTTCTTTCCGCAATTGGTAGATAAATATGGAAAATAGTAAAATTATTCTCTTCACTTTCCCATTCAATCATTCCCTGGTGATTTTTAATAATTTCGGAAACAATGACAAGGCCAATGCCTAAATGTTTTTTGGAAGAATAATGTTGAAAAATCTTATTCTGCTCTTCCTTTTTTATTCCTTTACCGTAATCTTTAAAAGAAATTTTTAAATAATCTTTTCCCTCTTTTTCAACAATCTCTCCCCGAATTTCAATTTTTGCCTTATCTTCCTTGCGGGCTTCCCAGGCATTTTTAATCAAGTTGAGAAAAAGGGTTAATAACTGGCTTTCCCAGCCAATAACTTTTATCTCTTCATCAATATTAAGCGAAAAGATAATCTCCTCTTTCTTTTCAAAAAGTTCAAAAGCCCGAACAATTATTTTCTTAATATTCACTAAATCTTTCTTTCTCAATTTTTCAATAGCTATTTTAGTTAAAGCGGTGGTCAGGTTTTGATTTTTTAAGATGATTTCTTTCAATCTTTCGATGGTTGTCTCGATTTTTAAAAGCTCCCCTTTTTGGCAATAATTTTTCATTAATAAAAGGTTATTTAAAATTATTTGTAAAAGGTTATGGAAATCGTGGGTTAAAGAAAGTTGGCTAATTAAAGAATTCCTTGGTCCCTTTTCTTCTTTAATTTTATCTTTAAGAAGTTTTCGGAAACTTCTTTCTAAAGTAATATCTTTTATCATTCCTTCAAAGCCAACAATTTGATTATCAGCATTTTTAATGGGGGTAGTATATAAAAGACAGGTTAAAAGCCGACCATCCTTAGTTTTCAATTTTACTGGATAACCTTCCACATAGCCAAATTTTTCTATCTTCTTGATAAATTTTTCTCGGTCTTGGGGATGATAATAAAGGTCACAAGCATTAATCTCTTTAAAATCTTTTCGTGAATAACCAAAGAGCTCAACCATGGCTTTATTCACTTTTATAAATCTTCCTTCCCAAGTGGTTCGGTATAAAGGTACCGGAACATTTTCAAAAAGATGGGCATATTCCCTCATCTTTTCTTTTAACAATTTGTTTTTTATTATCTCTTTGGTAACATCAATTGCTATTTCTAAACGTAAAAATTTTCCGTTATATTTAATAAACTGGTCAATACATTTATACCACCGGTTATTTTTCAAATTCCGATGAAGCCAGATATAAGGTTTTTCGGGATTTCTATAAAGATATTTATTGGAACAAAAAGAACAAGGAGAAGAGAGATTCTGAAAAACCCGATAACATTTTTCGCCCCAACACTCACCAAATTTTTCTTTTAAAACTTTGTTTACATAAAGAATCTGATAATTCTCTGGGTCAACGATATAAACCAGCTCCACAAAATTATCAAAAATCTCTTTAAATAAATCTAAATTCAATATCTCCCCCTCTTATCGCCAAAAAAATGTAAGCAAAAACCTTGCCAGATTTAATTTTTAATTGTTTTAAAAGTCATCTAATTTCAATAACTTATCTTTTTATCATTTTAGTAAATTTAAAAATTTATTGCGACGATAAAATGGTCGCACTAAAATCTTTTATTTTTGACTTTTAGGAAAATTTATTTTATAATTTTTAATGATATTTTCTTTTCTCTTTTTCCTTCTTCACCAAAACGATTTTTTGCCCAATATTGATTACCGTTATTTTTATCATCAAGATACCCTTTATTTAAACTTAGAATATAAAATTTCTTATAGCGATTTAATCTTTATTTATGACCAAGAAAAAGGATATAAAAATTATCTTCTCTTCCAATTATATATTAATGATAACCTTTTTGAAAAAGTTGATACGACCATATTAAGCGATTACGAAGAGACCGTTAGCAGTAAAAATAAAACCGGTTTTTTAAACATTGCCGTTTTTAGTAAAAGTTTAAAAAATGATTTTAAAATTTTCATCAAGGATTTGAATTCCGAAAGGGAATTTGAAAAAAAGTTTACCCTTGATTTAAGAAAACCAAATATTTTTATTAAAGTTAACCATCGGGAAGATGCTTATCTGACGGTTGGCGATTCTTTAATATTTCAGATTTTTCCCTATCAACTTAAAGAGCCAATTTTTTATCAAATTATTAATCCGGAAGAGCGGGTAATTGAAAGCGATTCGGTAACCAATAATTTAAAAATCTATCTTACCGATATCAATCGCTTTTCCCAAAGTGGTAATTACCGAATTGAATTTTTCAAAGAAAGATTTAAAAAACCTTTTTCTTTTTATTTCACTATTCCTTTTTATCTTTCCGATAAAGAATATTTTAAAAAAATTGCCTATTTAATCTATGTGGCTACTCCTAAGGAAATGGAAGAATTAAAAAAAGCCAAAAGAGAAGAACGGCTAACTAAATGGCAGGAATTTTGGGAAAAGAAAGATATTTCCGAAGAAGAATATTTTAGAAAAGTTGATTATTGTGAAAAAAATTTTTCGCGGGGTGATAAAGGGGTTTTTTCCGACCGAGCAAAAATTTATTTTCAGTATGGTGAGCCGGATTATATTGAAAATTTTCCTTATGAGGTTGACCGCAAACCTTATATCAAATGGTATTATTATCAATATAATAAGGTATTTACCTTTGTTGATTTTAAAGGTTTTGGCGAATATATTCTGGTGAGCGAAAAATGATTTATTCTTTTCTCTTATTTTTTCAATTCTTTGCCTTAGATTATGCTCTCTTTTGGGCGCAGGATTCTTTTTCCTTTGTGGAATTTTATTATTCTTTACCCCTTGATTCTTTAAAGAAAGAGAAAATTATTAATGATACCGCCTTTTTTTCTTACGAAATCGCTTTCTTTTTAAAAGGGAAATTAACCAAAAAAGAAAAATTGGCAAAAAAGGTCTTTTTACCCAATTATTCCTCTTTCCAAAATTTAAACAAATGGCTCGTTGATGGTTTTGGTCTTTATTTGCCTAAGGGAAATTATTTTTACCGGATAGAAATTTTAAAAAATTGCTATGAGGATTCCCTTTTCGTTCCCGATTTTGAAAAAAATACCAGCATCAGTTCCCTTCTTTTCTTAACCACCTGCGGTTATGATGAAAAAAGTGGCCATTTTTATCGCAATGGTTATTATTATACCCCTAATCCCCAAAGGAGCTATGATTTAGACAAAGATTCTTTTTCTTATCTCTATTTTGAATTGTATAATATCCAAGAAGATACTGTTTATTTAGGTTATCAGATTTTTGACGAAGAAGGAAAATTGGAAAAGGATTTTTCTTTGCTTTCGATTCCCAAAGATAATGGAAATATTGCCAAAGCTTATGGGCTACCATTAAGAGGATTAAAAGCGGGTAAGAAAACCCTTTCCCTTTTTCTTTTGGCCAATAACAAAAAAATTCGGGAAGAAAAAAAGGATTTTTATCTCATAAGTAAAAAATTAACCTCCCTTCCTTTTACCGACTCCCTTCTCTTTTTGGAAGAATCCCTTTTTTATTTAGTGGAAAAAGATAAGAAAGAAAAGGCGAAAGTAAAAAAGATGAATATTATTGGTAAAAAGAAATATTTGGCTGCCTATTTTCGGGTTTATAATTTGGATACCTTAAAGAAAAGATTAGAATATGTCAACCAAAATTATTCTCATTTGAAAAAGAAAGGTAGCGAAACCGACCGCGGAAGAATCTATTTAAAATATGGTGAACCCGAAAAAAAAGAAGTGGAAATCTTAGGTGCCGATGTGAAACCCTATGAATATTGGTATTATTCCCAGACCAATTATTACTATCTTTTTATGGATATTCATGGCGACGGCGATTATCTTTTGCTTTATACCAATGACCCAAAAGAAAAGAATTATCCCAATTACGAAAAATATTTAAATTACGAACTGCTGGAAAAGTTGGGGATAAGGCGATGAGTAAAGTATTAGTAGAAATTCATAAATTTTACGAAATTCTCTGCCAGCCGGTAGAAGAAATGGCTTTAAAAGCAAATGATTTTGTTTTGGTAAAATTAAAGTTTGGCGAAGATTTCGGTCGAGTAAAAAACTTTTTGGAAGATGGCGAAGAAGTGGCCGGTATAATTTTTAAAAAGGCGGATAAAAATGATATCTTAAAATATTACGAAATAAAGGAAAAAGAAAATTTTTATTATCAAAAATTTGTCAATTTTGTTTTTGATAAGGGGATAAATATCTTTCCCCTTGCCTGCCATTATTCTTTTGACGAAAAGAGATTGGTCTTTTATGCGATTAGTAATAAAAAAGTTGATTTGCTTAGTAAGCAAAAAGAATTGGGAAAAATTTTAAACAAAAAAACCTTTATCATCCTCTTACCCCCAAGAGCAGCGATGGGTAAGATTGGTGGTTATGGTCCTTGCGGTCGAAAATTTTGTTGTGCTACTTTTCTTAAAGAACCACCGCCAGTAAAATTGCGCACCGTTCGTCTGCAGGGATTAGAAGGAAAGAAGGAAAAGATTACTGGTTTTTGTGGTCGCCTCTTATGTTGTTTGGAATTTGAAAGGGAGCGGTATGAAAGATAATTTAAAAATTATTGCTGAGAAAGAAGGTATAAGTGTAAAAGAATTAAAAAGTAAGATTGCCAAAGGCGAAGTAGTAATCTTAAAAAATAGTAAAAGGGAGATTATTGGTTGTGCCGTTGGTAAGGGGTTAACGACGAAAGTGAATGCTAATATTGGTACTTCTCCGGAAATCTGTGACTTAAAGATTGAATTGGAAAAATTAAAGGTTGCCGAAGAAGCCGGCGCCGATACGGTAATGGATTTATCTACCGGTGGTGATTTAGATGAAATCAGAAGAACCTTATTAAGCGCCGCCAAAATTCCTTTGGGCACTGTGCCTATCTACCAACTTCCTTACGAAGCCAAAAAAAATAATAAATCTTTTGTGGAATTAAAGCCCGCCGATTTTCTTAAAGTTATTGAAAAACATTTTCAGGACGGCGTTGATTTTGCCACGATTCATTGCGGAATTAATAAAAAGATTTTGAAGGTTTTATATAAAAGAAAAAGAATTTGCGGAGTTGTTTCTCGGGGTGGCTCCTTAGTGATTGAATGGATGAAATATAATAAAAAGGAAAATCCTTTATACGAATATTTTGATGAGATTTTGGCAATGGCTAAAGAATATGATGTCTGTTTATCTTTGGGTGATGGTCTCCGTCCCGGTTCAATTTTGGATGCCACCGATGAACCGCAAATCTTTGAATTATTAGTTTTGGGGGAATTACAAGAAAGGGCAAGGGAAAAGAAAGTAAAAGTAATGATTGAAGGTCCCGGTCACATTCCCTTAAATCATATTTATTTAAATGTGATTTTGGAAAAGATTATCTGCCATAATGCCCCTTTCTATGTTCTTGGTCCCTTAGTTTCCGATAGCGGTCTTCCTTACGACCATTTTGTTGGTGGTATTGGTGGTGCCTTGGCCGCCTATTACGGTGCTGATTTTCTTTGTTATCTGACCCCTTCCGAGCATCTGGGTTTGCCCACCGTTGAAGATGTTCGTCAAGGAGTAATCATTACCAAATTGGCCGCCCACATTGCGGATATTGCCAAAGGAATAAAGAAGGCCATTGAAAGGGATAGAGAACTTTCCTTGGCCCGCGCCCGTTTAGATTTTGAAAAGATGATTAAGCTAAGTTTTGACGAAGAGAAAGCCAAAGCCATCTATGAAAGATACGGAATAAAAAAGGATTTTTGCACCATGTGTGGTGAATATTGTGCTTTAAAAAAATCAAAAGAACTTTTTAGGAGGTAAAAAATGAAAAAATACCTACTTTTTACTCCGGGTCCAGTCTTTGTGCCGAAAAATTTATTAAAAAAAGCGAGCGAAGATTTGATTTATCATCGGGAAGAAAAATTCCACGAACTTTTCTTTTCCACAATCAAAGAATTACAAAAAATCCTTTTTACTAAAAAAGATAAAATTTTTATTTTTACTTCTTCGGGTACCGGGGCGATGGAAGCCTGCGTGAGCAATCTTTCACCAAAAATTGGTAAGGCTTTGGTTGTTGCCTGTGGTTATTTTGGCGAAAGGTGGCGGGAGATTTTGCGGGCTTTCGGTTATCAAGTCGAGATAATAAGAAGCGAATTTGGTAAGCCCGTTGACCCCAATGAAGTGGAAAGAAAGGTTAAGCTTGATGATACCATCAAATATATCTTCACCACTTTAACCGATACTTCTACCGGCGTAAAACAGGATATAAAAAATTTTGGCCGGATTGCTCGAGAAAATAATCGCTATCTCATTGTTGATGGTATCTGCGGTCTCGGTGCCGATGAATTTTACTTTGAAGATTTTTATTGTGACCTTCTTTGTGGTGCCAGTCAAAAAGCCTTAGGCGGAATACCAGGAATTTCCTTTATTACGGTTAACGAAAGGGCGTGGGAGATAATAAGAAATTCCAAAACCCCGCGATATTATTTTGATCTCCTTAATTATGATAAATTTTTAAATAAAAAAGAAACCCCTTTCACCCCGGCTATTAACACCCTTTATGTCTTTTTCGCTTCGCTTAAAAAGATAAACACCATCGGGATAAAAAGATATTGGCAACAACATGCCCAATACGCCAATTTCGTAAGAAAACAATTGTTAAAAAATAATATTGAACTTTTTGCCCAATCACCTTCCAATGCTTTAACCATTATCAAAATGAAGGAAGGTATTGACAGCAGTAAGATAATTAGCGAATTAAAAGAGAAAAAAGGAATTCTTTTTGCCAACGGTCAAAGGGATTTGCGGGGTAAGATTATTCGGTTTTCCCATATGGGTTTTATGGAAAGAAAACTTTTAAATCGGGCTTTAAAAATACTTATTTTAAAACTCAAAAGTATTGGCGGATAAATTTTTAAAACTGAAAGATTTATTAAAAAAAGAGAAAAAAGTGATGATTGCCTTTTCGGGCGGTGTTGATTCTTCCCTTTTACTCTATTATGCCTTAAAGACCCTAAAAAAGGAAAAGGTCTTACCCGTTATCTTCCTTTCGCCCACCTATCCCCTTGACCAACTTAAAAAGGCAACGCAATTTTTAAAAAGATTTAAAAAAGAAGGAATTTTTATCTTCACCGAAGAATTGACGGAAAAAAATTTTAAAAATAATCCTTTGGAAAGATGTTATTATTGTAAAAAGTCTGCCTATGAGAAACTCCTTTTACTAAAAGACTTCTTTAAAGTTGATAAAATCTTGGAAGGAACAAATTTATCCGATTTAAGCGATTTTCGTCCCGGAATAAAAGCCTTAAAGGAACTTAAAATCCTTTCCCCCTATCTCCAGTTAAAAATCGATAAATCAACCATAAGAAAAAAGGCAAAAGCCTTAAAAATCCCTCATTACAACCAACCCAGTTCGCCCTGCCTTTCTTCCCGCATTCCCTATTTTCAAAAGATTGACGAATTAAAATTAGCCAAGATTGAAAAAGGTGAAGAATTTTTGAAAAAGAAAGGTTTGAAAGATTTTCGTTTAAGAATTATTGGTGATAAGATTGCCAAGATTGAATTGAAAGAAAAAAATGATTATTGGCTTTTATTGAGAAAAAGAGAAGTTATTGTTAAGAATTTGAAAAAGATTGGTTTTCAAGAAGTCTATTTAGATTTAGCCGGTTATCGACCGATGGGACTTCAATGGATTACGAAAAAATCTTAAAAGACCTCTATCAAAGAAAAATCTCCGTTAAAAAGGCAAAAGAACTTTTTAAATTCTTACCTTTTATTAATAAAAAAAATTATAAGATTGATACCCACCGGATTTTAAGAAAAGGGGTAGCTGAGATTATTTTTGGTGAAAATAAGACCTTAGAAGATCTAAGAAGAATAATTAAAGAATACCAAAAAATGAAAACCAATTGTCTCATCACCCGCTTAGACAAAGAAAAAGCGGAGAGTTTGAAGAAAGATTTTAAAGAAGCCAAATATTATGAAAAGGCAAGAATCTTTGCCTTATTATTAGAAAAGCAAAAAAGAAAAAAAGGCAATATCTTGGTGGTCACTGCTGGTACGGCTGATATTCCGGTTGCCGAAGAAGCCGCGGTCACCTGTGAGCTCTTAGGTAATCGGACAAAAAGGCTTTATGATGTGGGTGTGGCTGGTCTCCACCGCCTTTTCCATTATTATCCTCTCCTCCAAAAAGCCAAAGTGATTATTGTGGTTGCCGGTATGGAAGGTGCCTTGGCCAGTATTGTTGGTGGTTTGGTGGCTAAACCAGTAATTGCTGTTCCCACTTCGGTCGGTTATGGTGCCCATTTTTCCGGTTTAGCCCCATTATTGACAATGTTAAACAGTTGTGCTCCCGGTGTTTGTGTCGTTAATATCAATAATGGTTTTGGTGCCGGTTATTTAGCCCACTTGATTAATAATTTATGAAAATCTTATATTTTGATATTATTTCGGGGATAAGTGGCGATATGGTGTTTTCCGCCCTTTTCCACCTTTTATCAAAAAAAGCCCAGAAAGATTTTTTAAAGGAATTCTCCCTTTTAAAATTGCCGGTAAGATTTTCAATAAAAGCGGTAAGAAAGAAAGATATTTCCGCCTTTCAATTAGCCGTTATTGATAAAAAAACAAAACCTTATCAACCAAAGGACTTTATCGCCATTATCAAAAGCTTACCTTTAAAAAAAGAAGTTAAAGAACTTTCCTTAAAAATATTAAACAGTCTCATCACGGCGGAAAGCAAAGTTCACCGCGAAAAAAAAAGGTATGTCCATTTCCACGAGGTTGGTGATTATGATACCCTTTTAGATATTATTGGCACCAGCCTCTTGATTGATAAAATCGGCCCGCAGGAAATTTATGCCAGTCCAGTTGTTTTGGGAAAAGTAAAGGCTTTCGCCACCTTAGAGATTTTAAAAAATGTTCCCCTTTACGAAATCGATTATCCCTTTGAATTGACAACCCCAACGGGTGCCGCCATTATCAAAAATCTTGCCCACCAATTTATCCCTTTACCTTTAATGAAGATTGAAAAGATTGGTTACGGTGCCGGTCATTTTGATTTAGAAATCCCCAATATCTTAAGGGTGATTTACGGCGAACTCCTTAAAAAAGAAGATAATATTATTTTGATTGAAACCAATTTAGACCATCTCCCACCATTAATCTTTGAAAATCTATTTAACTTGTTATTTAAAAAAGGTGCCTTAGATGTCTTTATCACCCCCATCTTTATGAAAAAACTTCGTCCCGCCTATTTACTTTCTTGTCTCTGTCAAGAAAAAGATAAAGCCGAGCTGATAAAAACTATCTTTTCCGAAACCGAGACCTTAGGTATCCGCTATTACCCGGTTTTGCGGGAAACTTTAAAAAGGGAGATAAAAGTAGTTAATACCAAATACGGTAAAGTAAGAATAAAGATTGGTGAATTTAATAATAGCCAAATAAAAAATTTTGAATACGAAGATTTAAAAAAGATTGCCCAAAAGAAGAAAATCCCTTTAATCAAAATCTATAAGGAACTTTCTCCTTATTTAAAATGATCGACCTGGTAGAAAATTTGGCCGCCAACTCTAAAAAGACCATCTTCACCTTGGTCTATCCGGTTATCTTAGAAAATATCTTTCAAACAGTTGTCCTCTTTCTCAATATGGTGATGCTTTCCCATTTAGGCACCGAAGAATTGGCGGCGGCTGGTTTAGCCAACACCATTATTATGGCAATAATCAACATCTTTTTAGGTTTCCAAATTGGTGCCACTTCCCTTATTGCCCAGGCAGTTGGTGCCAAAGATTTCCAGAAGGCAAAAGAACTGGTCAATTTCGTTATTTTCTTTGCCTTTATCTTTGGTCTTTTAATCACCTTCCTTCTTTTTCCTTTAAAACAGAAATTAATGGTTTTAATGGGTGCGGAAAAAGCGGTAGCAATAAAAGGGGAAGAATATCTCACTTTTATTATCCTTTTTATTTTGTTCCGCCTCGTCTTTTTGATTAATAACGGAATTTTAAGGGGTTATGGTGATACGAAAACACCGATGTTAATCTCTTTAACCTTCCAAACTTTGACCGTCCTTTTAAACTACTTATTAATTTTTGGTCGCCTCTTTTTTCCACCCTTAGGGATAAAAGGTGCCAGTTTAGGAACCGGTATTGGTGCCCTTACTGCTTCTTTATTATCCCTTTTTATCATCAAAAGGAGAATAAAGGAAAAAGTAAAAAAGATAATCAATCTTTTTTATTTAAAGGAATTTATCCGCATAAGTTTTCCCGCAGCCAGTGAACAATTTTTATTAAATTTAGGATTTTTAACCTTTATGAGGATTGTTAGTAGTTTAGGCACGATTTCCTTAGCTGCCCATCAGATTGCGGTAAGAATTGAATCACTCTCCTTTATGCCTGGTAGTGCCTTTGGGATTGTGGCTACCACCTTAGCTGGTCAAGCCCTTGGTGCCCAAAGAAAGGACTTATTAAATTTAGCCTTTAAAAAAACTGCCCTTTATTCTCTTCTTATTATGAGTCTTATTGCCCTTTCTTTCTTTTTCTTTCCCCATTTCTATGTTGCCCTTTTTAATCCGGAAAGGGAAGTGAGAAATTACGCCAAATTATTAGTAAGGATTGCCACTTTTGAACAACCCCAATTAGCCTTTTACTTTGTTTTCGCTGGCACTTTGCGGGGGATGGGTGATACTTTAAGCCCCATGCTTTGTGCCCTTTTTTCCACCTTTTTTATTCGTGTCGGTCTCATCTATCTTTTAGCCATTACTCTAAAATTGGGAATTATCGGTGTCTGGTACGGTACTGTTTTTGATTGGACAATAAGGGCACTCATTTTATTCTTCTTTTATAAAAGAAATTTAAATAAACTAAATCAAAAAATTTTCGTCTAATTTAATGAAAGAAGAAGAATTTAATAAAATTGTAAAAATGTATTACGAAAGAATCTATAACTTAGCCAAAAAAATCTTAAAAGATAAAGAGCAAGCCTATGATGCCACCCAAGAAATCTTTTTAAAAGTTTATAAAAACTTTAACAAATTTCAGGGTCGTTCTTCCCTTTTTACTTGGATTTATCGGATTGCGATTAACCACTGCCTTTCCCTTTTAAGAAAAGAAAAAACCGAAAAAAAAGAAGAAGTTGTGGAATGGGAAAAGATTCCGGCACCCATTGATATTGAAAAGGAATATGAAAATAAAAGATTAAAAGAGCTGATAGCCCAATATCTGACAAAACTATCCCCTTTAGAAAAGAGCGTCTTTCTCCTTTATCATCAGGATGGTTTAAAGATAAGGGAAGTTAGTGAAGTTTTAAATCTCAAAGAAGGAACAATAAAATCGGTATTATTTAATGCCCATAAAAAACTGGCAAAATTTTTAAAAAGGGAAATATGAACTGCGAAAGGGAAAAAGTTTTTAACTACTTAAGCGATTTGTTAATAGAAGAAGAAAAAAAAGAATTGGAAAGCCATTTATTAACCTGCCCCCTTTGCCAAAAATATTTAAGGGAATTTCAGCTATTAAAAGAAGAATTGAAAATCTTGGAAGAAGCCCCACCTTATTCCTTATTTTCCGAAAGCCTTCGGAAAAGAATTGAAAGAGCAAAAAAGAAAAAAATTTTTACTTATACTTTAACAACCGCTTCTTTTTTAATTCTTCTTTTTATATTTTTAATCAATTTTATAAAGATAAAAAAAGAAGAAGATTTTCTCTTTACCGATGATTACGAAACAATTATTTATAATCTTTCTGAAAAAGAAGAAGCCGAAATTTTGAAAACATTGGCAAAAGAAATAAAAACCGAAGAATTGATTTCTTTAGAAGAAAATCTTTATGAAGATAAAGATTATTACGATTTGCTCTCTTCTTTAGAAAAAGAAGAGCTGGAATATTTAGTAAAAAACTTAAAAAATGGAGGTGAAAGATGAAAACCTTAAAAACCTTCCTTATTTTTTCATTATTTTCTTTGGCTTTTATTCTTTTTGCCCAACCTTGCCCTTGTCCCGAAAGCAATCCCCATCCCCGAGAAACCATTGAAAATCTTAGGCTTTGGCGACTAACGGAAGAACTAAATCTTACCGAAGAACAGAGCGCCAAAATCTTTCCCAAATGGAAAAAGCTAAGGGAATTGAGAGAGAAAAGAAGGGAAGAAAGGGAAAAGGAGTTAGAAAAACTTTCGGAACTTCTTTTAAAAAAGGCGAAGGATGACGAGATTAAAAAACAGGTGAATATGATAAAAGAGAACGACAAAAAAAATCGGGAGGAATGCGAAAAATTAGAAGAAGAAATCTTTTCCCTTTTAACCCCAATTCAGCAGGCAAAATATTTGCTATTTCATATGAACTTTGAAGCCAAAATAAAAGGGATGATAAAAAAACTGAAAAGGTGGAAAAGATAATTCGCTAAGGGGACTATCCCGTAGACTATTGGGGGAATATAGCCTTCTTTCGCTCATCTTTTGCTGTGCCTAATCCTTTTTTCAATTGCTTATTATTAATCATCTTCATAATATATAAACGAATAACCCATTTTTTATCTTACCCAAAAAATGAGAATAGCCTTTATTCTCTTTCTTATCTTCCTTCTTTTCAGCCTCTACCTTCTCTTTGATAAATATCTCTTTCTTTCGGAGAAGGAGAAGATTGATAAAATTATTGAAAAGGCAAGAAGTGCCTGTGAAAGGGAAGATTTAAATCAAATCAGCCAACTAATAGCCAAAGATTATTATGACAATTTTGGTCACGACTATTATCAACTATTAAAAACCTTAAAAAATGTCTTCAATCTTTATGATGAGATAAGAATCTATCTCTTAGCCAAAAAGATAACCTTAAAAGATTCAATGGCTATCTGCAGTTTAAGGGTAAGGGCAATCGGTTTAGCTAAAGATACCAAAGAATACGAAGTTTTCTACAAAGAACTCATCACCCTCTATCTAAAAAATAGAAAAATCTACTACGCCGAATAATTGACAATTTATTAAAAATCAGTTATAATAGTATATAACTGGAGGGAGGGATGAGAAAACAACTAATATTTTTTTTCTTTATTATCCCTTTCCTTTTTGCCTTTGATGCTTATCCTGGTTATGATACTTTAAAATGGTGTCGTTTTGAACCCCACAGCAGTGGTTATACGGGTAGTGGCAAATATTTTGGCTACGGAATAAAACTTACTCCCCAATATTGTTTATCATCGGGTTTTTCGTCGGCTGGTGATTTACAAATATGGGTCAAAGAATAAAATTGACTTTAAATAAAATTTCATTATAATAAATTAATGGCTATCTTTTTAAAAAGGAGGAAGTGATGAAAAAAATCTTCTTTTTAGTTTTATTGATTCTTTCTTTCTCATTTGCTCAACAGTTGGAAACTTTTATCACGGTTGGTCGCTGGCCCATTGACCTTTGTTGGGATTCCATTCATAATAAAGTTTTTGTGGTTAATCAACAAACCAATTCCGCTGTTTGGGTTATCAATGGGGAAAACAACCAGATTATCGGAACAATTGAAAATGTTGGTAATCAGGCACAAAGAATCCTTTTCAATCCCCGCGCCAACAAAGTTTATGTTGGTAATCTTTCCAGCAATGATGTGGCGGTGATTGATGCCAATAATAATAGTTTAATCACCCGCGTTAATGTCGGTGGTTCCGTTTATGATATCGCCCTTGATGTTAATAATAACCTTCTCTGCTGTGCCACCGCTAATGGTGTCGCCATCATTGATGGTAATAATAACAGTTTAGTAAATCTTGTCCCGGTAAATGGCAATCCGGTCGGAATATATTATTTAGGAGCTACCGGTAAAATCTATTGCCTGGCTTCCCGCTATGGTCAAAATGGCTTTATGCACGTAATTGATGCTCCCACGGGCAATCTGGAAAGAAGCGTCAATCTCCTATTAGACCCCCAAGGTTTTGCCTATAATCCCAATAATAATAAAATCTATGTGGCCAACTATTCTTCTAATCGGCTCTCAATCATTCAACTGCCCAATTACGATGTCTCCAATGTTCAAGTCGGTCAAGGACCAAAGGGAATTGCCTATTCCCCAATCAATAACTATGTTTATGTCGCCAATTCCGGAAGTAACGATGTTACCATTATTAATGGTGCCACCAACGCCGTTGTGGGGACGATTAGCAATCTTCCCAATCCCACCACCATTTTCTACGGCTTAAATTCCAATCGTCTTTATGTGAATAGTTATAATGGCGATAAGGTTTATATTATCAATCCCCAGACGAATACGATTGTTCTCAATTTTACGGTTGGTCAAGGAGTAAACCGGTTTGCTTATAACCGGACCAACCAAAGGGTTTACGCTCCTATCAGCTGGGAAGATAAGGTCGTCGTCTTCCGCGATGTTGTCGGTATTGAAGAGGCGCCTAACAAACCAATAATAAAAAAAGCGATAAAAACCAGTCAAGAAATTTACCAGCTTGATGGCCGGCGCGCTCAAGAATTGAAAAAAGGCATCTACCTGCTCAAAGTGGGCAATTCTTTTAGAAAGCTTGTCAAATATTAAAAAGGATGCTGTTAATCTTTCTCTTCCTTTTTAATCAACCGCCCCCTTTTGGTACCGTTATCAATCAATGGCGGCTCAATTTGGCTCCCTATGGTGGTGGTGTCACTTGGGCGAAGGATAATAACTCCTTCTATATCCTTACTTATAACCGCAATAGTCACCAAGCTCGGGTTTATCGTTTTTTCCCGGAAAATCCTTCCCTTTCTTACGAGATTGCCTATTTAAACTACCCCAATTTAGGTGATAGTCTCTTAGACTTTTTTACCGGCATTGCCTATAATTCCACCAATCGTTCCCTTTGGCATATCCAATACCTTGATTTCACTTTGCCCGCAAAATGCGTTGCCGTCAAGATGAACCAAATAAAGGCGGATACCTTCCGTTTTTTGGGCAACCCGGCTGATACCTGGCAAATGGCTGCTATTGAATACGGTATTTTTGGCGACTTTGATTTTAAAAATGGCATTTACTATGTTCCCAATCAAAACTCTTACTCTAACTGGTATCTTTTAGATTTGGAACAAAAAAGAGTTATCGGTCACCGCAACCTCGCCAATCTTTCTTGGTTAGCCTACTTCGGTTTTCCTAACGAAAAAGATACCTTTTGGCTCTTAACGAGCGAAAGGAATACCAATATTCTTAAAGCCTACGACACCTTAGGAAATTTACGGCGTCAAGCATCTTTACCTTTCACCATTATCGGTGGCGATATCTGGGAACCAGAAAATATTAATCCTGATTCAACCGTTTATATCTTCCTCCTTTCGGAAAACCCAACCAATCTGTATCAAGTATCCTTGGGTTTAAGGTGGCGGGATGTTTTAAAAATCCACGATGTCGCTCCTTGCCAAATCATCTCGCCGGCAACGGTGGTTGATTCGGCAACAACTATTATCCCCCAAATCAAAATAAAAAACTATGGTGACTTTTCCGAAAGTTTTCCCGTCTATTTAAATATCGGCAATTTTTATTTTGATACCCTTTTTCTCAACAATCTTCCGCCCCAGCGGGAAACCATTCTCAATTTTTCTTCCTGCCCGATGCATTTTCGTGACTCCCTTTTAGTTATTACCCGAACCGCCCTAACTACTGACCAGTATCGGCAGAATGATACCTTAAAAAAGAAAATCTTTGTGCGGGTTAAAGATATTGGCATTGACACTTTAATTGTTCCCGAAACTGTCCATCTTGGTGAAACCCTCACCTTCGGAGTAAAGATAAAAAATTATGGCAATTCTTCCTCCGGTTCTTTTACTTTAAGAATCTATTTAGATTCCCTTCTTTTCGACCAATTAACCTTATCTTCCCTTTTACCACAAGAAGAAACCCTTGTCACTTCTTCTCCTTGGATTGCCCAACCCAATTCTCATACCGTCACTGCCATTCTTTATCTTTCTGGCGATATGAACCCCAATAATAACCAAAAGCAAAAATATCTTCTGGTTGTTGGTATAAAAGAAGAGGAAAAGAAAGCTATAAAAGAAATATTTAAAATCTACGAACCAACCGGTCGCCGACTAAATTCCTTTAAGAAAAAAGGTATCTATTTCCTAAAAAATAATAAATCCTTTAAAAAAATAGTTATTTACTAACCCTTAAAGGATATTTCTCCAAGGGGAAAATAAAGAATTATTAAGTTATTGAAAATTAAGAAAAAATAAAGATTAAAAAATAAAAACCTACTATTGACTTTTTTCCAAATTTTGTTATAATTTTTACAAATGAGGACTGGGCATAATGCCCAAAATAACTGGTGGTTAACCAGTAGGGGTGGCTGGTTAATCATAAAAAAAATCACCCATTTAATAAATTGGGGAGGTTAAGATGTTTAAAAAGACATTAATTATAATTTTAGGTGGTGTTTTTCTTCTCTTTGCAGTTGAACCCTGGAGCTTTATGATGCCTCCGAAGGACGGCAAATTCCCTCCGGATAGAACCTATCTTAATAAAGAATGTAAAATCACGGTAGAACAGAATTATCACGGAACCGACCAACCACCCTTTGGAACTGTTGTCCGCACCTTCTACATTTCTACACCCACTTCTTATGCTGGTGGTGGAATAACCTGGGCAAAGGCATTAAACAAATTCTTCCTCCTCCAATTCTCCTCCTCTTCTGTTGATGGTATCTACAAAGTTGATTTTGACTCCTTAACAATAAGACAGGTAACAATTCTCAACCGCCCAAATTTTGGTGGCTCAACCCAAGATTTATGGTGGGGAATTGCCTATAATGACCGCAGTGGTAATCTTTGGGTAACAAGTGTTACCGATATTTCCACAACTGCTCCTTGTTATGCTATCCAATTAACAAAGGTTGATGCCCGTGGTGATACCTTCCGTTGGATGGGAACACCGGCTGATAGTTTCAATCTCTGGACATGCGAAGCCAATTATTGGTATGCCGGTATGGATTATTGTCCCCAAAAAAGATATTTCTATATTGCTAAAGCCTATTCCGCCAGTCAAAGAAGATGGTGGCAGGTTGATTTAGATAATAAAACTATTAAGGGTTATAAAGAAAATACCACTTATATCTATGCAGAAAGAATGCAATCCTGTTTCTATCGTCCGCTCTCGGCTACCCCTCCCGGAACTGATACCTTCTGGGTTTTAACTGGTGGTTGGAACTCTGGTCAGATTAAACAATTTGATACCAGTGCCAACTTTGTAAGAAGTGCCGCTGCCAATCCTTATTATTGTGCTGATATTGACATTTGGGAGCCGACAAATATTGATTTAGATTCTACGGTCTATGCCTTCATGCAATTCTCCGTTTATGATGGTTCCCAGGTTATTGTCCAACAGGTTTCTATGGGATTGAAGTGGGGAGATGTGGTTCGGGTCCACGATGCGAAACCTACCGCTATCCTTTCACCTTCCTTAGAGATTGATACTGCCACCACCATTACCCCAACCGTAAAAGTGAAAAACAGCGGTTCTTATACTGAATCCTTCTGGACCTATCTCACGATTGAAGATTATTCCGGATTAGTTTATAGCGAGTCCCTCTTCTTAGAAAGTATCCCCAGTGGTAAAGAAACCTTATTAACCTTTACTCCTTGGACTGCCCATACCCATGATACCATTAACATTACTTTAAGAACCTATTTTGAAGGTGATGAATTTCAGCGCAACGATACCTTAAGACAAAAGACCTTTGTAAGGGTATTAGATGTTGGTGTGGTGGAAATCCTGGTTCCAAAACAAGATACGGTAATTGAAGCCGGTTCCTTGGTTCAACCCGTTGCCAAAGTTAAAAACTACGGAAATGTGCCCAGTGGTGACTTCAATCTCTGGTTCAGAATCGGAACCGTCTTCACTGAATTTGTCAATGTTTCCAATATGGCACCGGGTGAAGAAAGGGTAGTTACTGCCTCCGGTGTTTGGGAAGCCCAAGAAGGAAGCTGGTTAGCCACGGTAAATACCGCCCTTACGGGTGATATGAATAACACCAACAATTTAAAAACCTCTCGATTTGTTGTTGGCGAAATGGATGTCGGACCAACCCGGATTGTCTGGCCCAGTGGTATGGTGCAAATGGATACCTTAACACCAAAACCGGTAAAAGCCAAGGTTAAAAACTTCAAGACCATTTCCGCAACCTTCCCGGCCGAGTTCTATATTTGGAAAGGCGATTCCCAATATTTCTATGCCCAAATAACCATTAGCAATTTGACTGGTGGTGAAGAAAGAGAAGTTGAATTTGGTAACTTCTTACCGAAAGACACCGGCGCCTACACCACCATGGTCGTTACTTTATTACCTGGTGATCGCAACAAAGCCAACGATACTTTAAGGGGAACCTTCACCATCACCAAATTTGTGACCCCAACCGGTTGGTCAAGAATGGCCGATGTTAGTGGTGCCACCAAACCGGTGAAGAGCGGTGGTGCTTTGTGTGCTCTTGGTGATAAAATCTATGCCCTGGTTGGTAATAATACCCCGGATTTGATGGTCTATGATGTGAATAGCAATGCCTGGACAAAGAAATCTAATGTGCCCATTTCCGCAACCGGTAAGAAAAAGAATGTGAAGAAAGGTGCTTCTATTTGCACCGATGGTCAATTTATCTATGTGATTAAAGGAAACAATACCCAAGAATTCTGGCGTTATAATCCGGCTACCGATTCTTGGAAAGAATATCAAGTTGGCTTCTCCAAAGGAATAAAAGGTTCCAGTATGACCTTTGATGGTGATTCCTTTATCTATGTAATCTGCGGTTCTTCCAATAACGAATGGAAACGTTTCAACCGTTATACCGAAACCTTTGAAGCCTGCAATCCGGCAACCTTACCAGCTGACAAATGGAAAACTGGTTCTTGGATTGTTTATGTTCCTGGTGATACACCAAAGATTTATGCCTTAAGGGTTGGTGGCAAGACAAACGAATTCTATATGACCACGATTGGTGGCACTTGGACAAACAAACCCGAAATGCCGTTGGTTGGTTCTACTGGTAAGAAGAAGAAGGCCAAGGAAGGCAGTGCGGGTGCCTATGTGCCTGAACAAGGAAGAATCTATGCTCTAAAAGGTGGCAACACCTTAGAATTCTTCTCCTTCAATACCGCTAACGATTCTTGGAAGATAGAATTGGATGTTGGTAAACCAACCGGCACACCGGCAAAGAAAGTGAAAGGTGGTGGTGCCTTAGCCTATTCTTCAGTTGCCAATGGTATTTATGCCTTTGTCGGTAGCGGTACTAACGAATTCTGGCTCTATGGCTTCTCCTCTTATTTAGCCAATTCCTCACCTTCCGGAATTCAAGGAAATGCCAAGAAGACAAATAACTTCGCCTTCACCATCACCCGCCATCCAGCCTTTGTAAAAGTTGCCTACACCTTACCCGTAAAAGCCAAGGCAAGATTAACAATTTACAATGCGGTTGGCGAACTTATCTATACTGCGGAAAATGACAAGGGCTACTTTGTGATTGATACCAAGAAGTTGCCCACCGGTATTTACATTTTGAGATTTAGGGCTAACGAATTTAAAGCCACGAAGAAACTTATCATTCACTAAAACCAGTTCCCAAAAGGAAAGGCCGGGAAAGAAAATCTTTCCCGGCCTTTTTTATTTAAATTGAAAAATTACTAAAAATTATTATTATTTCTAAATGGAAAAAATCTCCTTCTTCTTTTTAGGGTTTGCGGGCTTGGTTTACGAAATTATCTGGCAGAAAAGATTGGTTTTGATTTTAGGCACCAACGCCTATTCCCTAATGGCAATCCTTTCGGTAACGATGCTCGGATTTTCCTGCGGTTCCTTCCTTTTTGCCCACATTATCACCAAAAAGCCAGATTTTAAAAAAAAAATCTATTTCTGGCTCCTCCTTTTTTCCGCCATTTCTTCCTTTCTTATCACCCTTCTTTTAAATCCCCAAATCTTTTCTTTTAATTTTCCTTTAAGATTTATTCTTTCTTTATTTTTATTATTAATTCCCAATACCTTTTTTGGCGGTGGTCTGCCAGTAATTAGTAAAATCTTAATAAACCAAGAAGAAGAGATTGGTAATAAATCCGCCAAGATTTATGCTTTAAACAATTTTGGTGCCTTATCTGGTATTATCTTTGCTGGTTTTTTTGCTATTGAATTTTTCGGAATAAAGATTACAGCCTTTTTGACCTCTTTAATCCTGATAATTTTCAGTTTCTTATTAAAAAAAGATGAAAAAAAATAGTTTAAAATTTCTTATCTATCTGGGCTTTTTCCTTTCGGGCTTTTCGGCGTTGGGTTATCAATTCCTTTGGATAAGAGCCTTAGCCACCTTTCTTATTAACACCACCTATTCCTTTTCCTTAATCCTTTTTACCTTTCTTACCGGTTTAGCCCTGGGCAGTTTTTTAATCAGCCGGCTAATAAATAAAATAAAAAAGGAAATAATCTTTCTAAGCCTCATTGAATACGCCATTGGTCTTTTCTCCCTCTTCTCCCTTTTTATTATCTATCAATTCCCCCGATTAATCAAACTCTTCGCTTTAAATTTAACCGCCGATTTTTTTCTTCTTCTGCTCTTCACCTTTTTTGCCGTTGCCTGCCTCCTCTTACCACCAACCATCTTTATGGGCATGACCTATGCCTTAGGAATAAAAATCTTGACAAAAAATATCGCCGACTTAGGCTTAACTGCTGGTTATCTTCAAGGTTTTAACACTATCGGTTGTCTTTTCGGTTCTTTATTAACCGGTTTTCTTCTTTTACCCCATCTTGCCACCATCGGCTCCGGCGCTCTGCTGGCTTTTTTTAATTTCCTCTTTGCCACTTTCCTCATTTTTCTTGCCACTAAAAAAATATTTCTTCGTTTTCTTTCTTTTCTGCCTTTCCTTCCTTTAATCTTTATTATTCTCTTTTTAAATAAACCCATTGTCCTTCCTTACGAAGTGCGAAGTTTTCAGAAATATTTAAATATCTTATATTATAAAGAATTACCTTCCGGCACCGTAAGCGTAGTTGAAAATCCCACCGGCGAAAGAAGAATATTTGTCAATGGTACCGAAGTAATCAGCACCACTTATCCTGGTCTCAAAACGGTTCGGCTTATGGGAATTTTGCCCCTCCTTTTCCATCCCCAACCGGAAACCGTTTTAGTAATTGGTTACGGTATGGGCGTCACCACCAGTATCCTTGCCCAATCACCCCGCACCAAATATCTGGAAGCAGTAGAAATTTGTGAAGGGGTGGTAAAAGGTAGTGAATTCTTTGACCATTTTAATCACCAGGTTTATAAAAACGAAAAGGTAAAAATCATTGTTGATGACGGTCGTGCCTTTTTAACCAAAAGTAAAAAAAGATACGATATCATCAGTTGTGACCCCACCCACCCAATATTTGGTAGCGGCAATCTTTATACCCAAGAATTTTTCCTTTTAGCCAAAAGCCATTTGAAAGAAAACGGAATAATGGTTATCTACCTTCCCTTTTTCGCTTTAACTTATAACAATTTATTGGCAATCATCAAAACCTTCCAATCAGTTTTTCCCAATGCCTTTCTTTTCCGCGCCCTTTCCCACGGCATCCTTGTCGGTTTTTTAAGTAGCGAAATAAAATTTGACTATTTTTCCGCGCTAAAAAGATTAACCGAATTAACCAATTTTGAAGATTTATCGGCTGTCAATATTTCATTGCCGGAAGAAATCTTGGCCACCATCTTTTTTGATTCTTTGACCTTAAGCAATTTAACCAAAAATGCCCAAATCAATACCGATGATAAACCCTTTGTTGAATTTGCCAGTGCCCGCGTTGCCCATAATTTAAGAAAGACCTGGATTGAAAACTTAGAAAACCTTTTACCCCATATCCCTTCCCCTTATTATCTCCTTAATAAATATGTGGAAATAAAACCTTATTCCCAAGAAATCTTTATTCGGCTAACCAACTATCTTTTAGCCGAAAAATATAAATTGAAAGGTATTATCTTGAAAACCAAAGGGGAAAGGGAGAAAGAAGAAATTGCCCATTATCTCTATGCCTTAAAAATTAACCCCCAAGACCGCGAAGCCAAAATGCTTTTACTCCTAAAAATGAAATAATTGATTTTTTTTAAAAAAATGGTTATAATAAACTTTAAATCAAAAAGGAGGAGAAATGAAGAAACTGATTTTATTATTAACTATTACCCTTTTATTTGCCGGTTGGCAAAGGCAGAATTCACCGGTCGCCCGAAATCTTTATTCGGTTCATTTTCCCTTTGATACCCTTTACGGCTTTATCGTTGGTGACAGCGGTACCATTTTGCGCACCACCAATGGTGGTAACAATTGGCAGGTTCTCAACAGCAACACCATTCAAAATCTTCGGGATATCTGGATGGTGAATGATACTGGTTATGTCTGTGGTTTTATGGGAACCATCTTAAAGACCACCAATCGGGGCTTAATTTGGCAATCAATTGGTGGCATCTCCTTCCAAAATTTCTATACCATTACCTTTCCCGAAAATAGTCAAGTTGGCTATGTTTTTGGTGCCCAAGGAGAAGCCTATCGGACAATGGATGGTGGTCAAAATTGGGAACCAATGATATTAGGCATTGCTAATACCGTCTATTCCAGCTACTTCCTTAATAACAATCTTGGTTTTATTGTCACTGATGGTGGTATGGTCTTAAAAACCGAAGATGGTGGCAATGTCTGGCAGATTTTACCGCAACCAACCAACCAAGCATTAAGAAGTATTTGGGCAGTAAACGAAACCATTATCTATGTTTGCGGAAATAATGGCGCCCTTTTTAAAACCACTAATGGTGGTCGCCAATGGCTGAATATGAGTTTAAGCACACCAACCATTTTATACGGAATTATCTTTCCCAATTCTTCCGATACCGGCTATATCTGTGGTCGTGGTGGTCTTTTTGGTCGCACCTTTGATGGTCGGATTTGGAATACCTATAATATCAATGATACCGATTTATTTGCCATCCATTTTCCTCTAAATCGGGTTGGCTTTCTCTGCGGTCGGAACGGTCTCATCTTAAAAACCTCTGATTACGGCACTGCCTTTATTGCGGAAGATAAAAATCCCATGAAAATCAAAAAAGATAATGAAAATATCATCCTTAATCCCTTAGGTGGAAAAGTGAAAAAGATAAATAAAAAAGGCATCTATTTTCTTAAAGGAAAAGAAACCAAAAAGATAATTATTTTTAAGTAACCCCTAATTAATTGGAATACTAAAATTTTTAAAGCCTCAATAAATGCTTGAAAAATCAAGATTTTTAAAATATTAAAATAAAAACCTACTATTGACTTTTTTTCAAATTTTGTTATAATTTTTACAAATGAGGACTGGGCATAATGCCCAAAATAACTGGTGGTTAACCAGTAGGGGTGGCTGGTTAATCATAAAAAAAATCACCCGTTTAATAAATTAGGGAGGTTAAGATGAAAGTTAAAACCTTAATTTTAATCTTTGCTTTCCTTTTCGCCTTTGCCAATGTCCCTAAGGGAACCTTATTACCAGTTGACCAACCACCGGAGCCACCGCCAACCAATCTCGGTTGGGAAACTGATGTCTGCCTAACGCCAAACCAGTCAAATTATAACTATGTCTATTCTTATATGGCCAACTGGGCAACCCACACACCAAATAACCGCGTTTATGGTGTCTGGTATCGTTCAACAACCAATTATCCAATTATTATGAGATGGTGGGACCAAAGTGGTAGTTGGTCACCTGAAGAAACGGTAACTGCTAATGCCAATATTACTTTTGATTATAACTATTATCCAGCAATAAGTGGTGATTCTAATAACAATGTCCATTTTGCTTGGCGTGGCTACAAAGCCACTACTCCCACTGGTTATTGGGTATTTTATCGGGCAAAGATGGCCAATGGCAATTATACCAATGTCTGCTCCATACCCAATCCCAGTGCCGGCTATTATAACTATTATCCCAAAATTGCTGCGGGTAAAGGTGATACCGCCCATATCGTTATGTATGCTTATGCTGGTGGCTATTATGTTATCAGATATGCGAAGGTTAAAATGGATACCTGGCCAATAGTAGTAGAAACACTCACCGTTTCCCCTCCTGGTTGGACATCCCAATATTATCCCCATGTGGCGGTTGATGGTCAAAATCGTGTCCATGTTGTTTGGCAGGCTTATCAAAACATTGGTACTTCTTATTACAATATCTTTTATCGGATGAGAAATGCCAGTGGTCAATGGGGTCCAGTAGAAACTGTTTCGGTCTTTACCTACAGTTATTACAACTATTATCCACGGGTAGCCATTGATGGTAATGGCAATGTCCATGTTGTCTGGTGGGCTTATACCTCCAATGATTATTACTATCATATCGCCCACCGGGTAAAAACTGCTTCTGGTTGGAGTGATGTCACCCTCTTACCACCATCCACTTCTTATTATTGGTATTATCCAACCTGTGCGGTTGACCCGGAAAATAAATTACATGTCGCCTTCTACACCAATGCCTGGGGTAGTTATTACAATATTGGTCGTTATATTAGAAATCCTAATGGTAGTTGGGAAGGTCCAGATACGGTAACTAATTTTACTGATAGTTATTATCGTTATTATCCAGAAATTGTCTGCACTCGGGATGGCAATATCCATATCTTCCGCCAGGATTATGCTCCTTATACCAATTACTATTATTGGATTTATTATAAACGTTTCCGCGTTTTAAACTATGATGTTGGTGTAAATGCTATTCTTGCTCCTTCTGGTCCGATACCAAGACAATCAATGACACCACAGGCAATTGTGAAGAATTACGGAAGAAGTACTGCTACCAATTTCCAGGTAAGGATGTATATTGAGCCTGGAAACTATTATAGTTATGTTAATGTCTCCTCATTAAGTCCTGGTGCCGAAACAACCATTTCTTTTGCTTCCTGGACACCTAACGATTCTACTTTCTTTAGGGTAAAATGTACTACTGCCTTTACTGCCGATGAAAACCCAACCAATGACAAAAAAGTTGGTTTTGCGGCAGTCTATGACTATTATGAAAACTTTGAAGCCTCTAACGGCAATTTTACTTATACCGGTGATTGGAAATATGGTCAATATGGTCTACCGGGTGATACCTATTGCTGGTCAACGGCTGGCTATTCTGACAATTCCAATTCTAAACTAAATTCCTGTCGCTATTATGCCTTAGTTGATACCCCTTGGGTCTTATACTGGCATTGGTATCAGATTGAAAGTTATTGGGATGGTTATAATGTGAAATGTTCCATACCTGGTCAGAGTTGGCAGATAATCCATGCGATACCAGGATTAGGTCAAGGTTATAACCAAGTTACCTATTCGGGTAATGCCGGAATACCAAGTGAATCGGCTTATAGTGGCAGTGCTGGTTGGCAACTTAACTGGATGAAAATTCCGGTTTCTCAGGGTTCTTATTTCTGGCTCCGCTTCCATTTTGGCTCGGATGCTTCCGTAACCTATTGGGGTCCAAGGATTGATAAGGTTTATGGTGTTGGCTTTACTGATAGGTCCCTTTACGATGTTGGTGTGAAACAGATTATTACTCCTACAGGAATGTTACCTGCTGGTAGTTATTCACCACAGGCAATAATCAAAAACTATGGTCTTTATGCGGCTACTAATATTGATGTCACCTTTAAGATTGGTGATTTCTATTCCCAGACAATCACTATCAACACCCTCTTGAAAGACCAAGAGACGACATTAACATTTAATAGTGTCAATCTCTCACCGGGTATCTATCCGGTTAGCTGTTCCACCTATTTTGCTTCCGATGACAATCACGATAATGATGTTAAACGAACTTATACTGGTATTTACAACTACTATGAAGATTTTGAAGCTACTAATGGCAATTTAATACCTGACCCAGCAACCAATGCCTGGGAATGGGGTAAACCAACTGCTGGTCCGCAAGGTGGTCAAGGAAGTGATACGATGGTTTGGGCAACCAACTTAGAAGGTAATTATGATGATAATGCCAACTGGAAATTGACTTCTCCTTATTTCTTTGCCACCAAAGATACGCCCGTGATTGCCTATTATCATTGGTATGAAAACGAAGCTGGTTATGATGGTTATAATGTGAAATATTCCCTTGATGGTAGCAACTGGATAATTGCCCATGCGGTTCCGGGTTATGGTCAGGGCTATGAGCGGGTGATGCCGGCGGCTAATGCTGGTATCCCAGGTGAATCGGCTTACAGTGGCACCACGGACATTCATAAATCTTGGCGGCTTAACTTTATTACCATTCCGGTGACCAACGGCACACCATTTATGATTCGCTTCCATTTTGGCTCTGATGATGTTGGTGAATATTACGGTACTGCCATTGACAAGATTTATGGTTTAGGTGTCCGCTTAATCCACGATGTTGGTGCGACTGCCATCCTTGCACCTACTGGTGATATTCCCATTGGCACCACGGTTAATCCCCAGGCAAAATATAAGAATTTTGGTTCTTATACCGAGACCTTTAAAGCCTACTTTAAGATTGAATTTGGTGGCAATCCGGTCTATCTTGATTCTACGCAATTGACCCTCAATCCTGGTCAAGAACAGACCGTAACCTTTAGCAATTTCACCGTCAACGAAATGGGTACTTACAATACTTCGGCTTACACGGTTTTAGTTGGTGATGAGAATCCGGACAATGATCTGGTTACTGGTGAATTCTATGGTGTCTATCACGATGTGGCACCAACCGCCATTCTTGAACCAACCGGAATTAAATTACCAAATGAAGATGTCATCCCAACAGCTGTGGTTGAAAATTATGGCAACCGCGATGCCACTTTTGACATCATCTTCAATATCTATCAACAACCAGCAACCCTTGTCTATTCCGACACCTTAAATATCACCTTACCTGCCGGTGCGGTTGATACTGTCCAATTCGCTACTTACACAACCACCCCCGGATTATTTGCTACCGAAGTTTACACCACCCTGGCCAACGATATGAATAGAAACAATGATACTTTAAGAGGTACCTTCACTACTGGTAATGTTGACTTTGCGGTTACTCAGATTGTTTCACCTACCGGAGTGATTATTAGGGATCTAGTAAATCCGAAGCCAGTGAAGATAAAAGTGAGAAATAATGGCAATGTTAATCTTGGCGTCTCTTGTTGCTTTGTCATTTGGAAAGAAGGAACAACCGAACCCGTTTATGCGGATACGGTAGCTGTGCCACCGATGAATCCTAACCAAGAAGTGGAAGTGAATTTTGAACCCTTCCTCTGCGCCGATACTGGTGTCTATCGCACCTTAGCCAAGACATTAATGGCTGACCAGAATCCAAATAATGATTCCATTGCTGGTTCCTTCCGAGTTGTCCTCTTGACTCCTGGTTGGCACAGGATGGCTGATGTTGCTGGTGCAACAAAACCGGTGAAGAGTGGTGGTGCCTTGTGTGCCCTTGGTGATAAGGTCTATGCCCTTGTTGGTAATAATACCCGCGACTTAATGGTCTATGATGTGAATAGTAAGACTTGGACAAAGAAAGGCGATGTACCGCTTTCCTATCTGACAACAAAGAAAAAGAATGTGAAGAAAGGTGCGGCTATTTGCACGGATGGTCAATATATCTATGTGGTTAAAGGAAACAATACTCAAGAATTCTGGCGTTATAATCCAACTAAAGATTCTTGGAAAGAATATCAAGTTGGCTTCTCCAAAGGAATAAAAGGTGCCAGTATGACCTTTGATGGTGATTCCTTTATCTATATAATCTGCGGTTCTTCCAATAATGAATGGAAACGTTTCAACCGTTATACCGAAACCTTTGAAGCCTGCAATCCGGCAACCTTACCAGCTGACAAATGGAAGACTGGTTCTTGGATTGTTTATGTTCCTGGTGATACACCAAAGATTTATGCCTTAAGGGTTGGTGGCAAGACAAACGAATTCTATATGACCACGATTGGTGGCACTTGGACAAACAAACCCGAGATGCCATTGATTGGTTCTACTGGTAGGAAGAAGAAGGCCAAGGAAGGCAGTGCTGGTGCCTATAATCCTGATAATAAACTTATCTATGCTCTAAAAGGTGGCAACACCTTAGAATACTTCTCCTTCAATCCGACAAATGATTCCTGGAAGATTTTGGAAGATGTTGGCAAACCCGAAGGCACACCCGCCAAACGCGTGAAAGGTGGCGGTTCCTTGATTTATTCCGCAGCTGCTGGTGGTCTCTTTGCCTTTGTCGGTAATAATACCAATGAATTCTGGTTCTATGTTCCTGGTGGTACTTTCTTAGCCAGTGCTCCAACCTTCAATAATGGTATTCAATCAGAGATAAAGAGCTTAAGGAACTTCACCTTAACTATTACCAAAGAAAAAGGCTATGTGAAAGTTGCTTACAGCTTACCGGTGAAGCTAACCGCCAAACTGACCCTTTACAATGCCCTTGGTGAAGTTGTCTATTCCGCAAGAAGTGATAATGGCTACTTCATAATTGACACCAAGCGACTGCCGACTGGTATCTACATTATGAAGTTTAATGCCAATGAATATAAGGCGACCAGGAAGTTGGTAATCCACTAAGTCGCCTTATAATCCTAAGAGGAAAGGGGCGGGAAGAAAAACTTCCCGCCCTTTTTATTTTATCCTTTTAAATTTTAATCACCCACCATTAATTTTATAGATAAGTTTGACTTTTATTGTTATTTTCTTTAAAATTTTAATCTATGGACGAATACGAAATTAGAAAGAAAAAGCTGGAACAGTTAAAAGAGTTGAAGATTAATCCCTATCCCCATTTTTTTGAAAGAAATTACACCACGAAAGAAGTTAAAAATAATTTTGACAAGCTTTTCCAAAACAAAACGGAAGTGAAGGTTGCTGGTCGGATTTTTTTGGAAAGGGATTTCGGCAAAACGAAGTTTTATACCTTGGCCGATGGTTATGATAAAATCCAGTTATATTTAAGAAAGGATATTCTTGCCGATAAGTATCAGTTATTAGACCTTTTGGATATTGGTGATTTTATTGGTGTGGTGGGAGAAGTTTTTAAGACCAAAACTGGTGAGATTACTATTCTCGTTAAAGATTTCACCTTGCTGGCTAAGGCTTTAAGACCTTTTGGCGAAAAATATCACGGCATTAGAGATGTGGAACTTCGTTATCGCCAAAGATATTTAGATTTGTTGAATAATGAAGAGGTGAGGGAGATTTTTATCAAAAGGAGTAAAATAATTGCTCTCATTAGGGAATTCTTATTGAATAAAGGTTTTCTGGAAGTGGAAACGCCGATCTTACAACCCCTTTATGGTGGTGCCTTTGCCACTCCCTTTAAGACCTTTTATGAAAGTCTCAATAAGGAGTTTTATCTAAGAATTTCTGATGAGTTATATTTAAAGAGATTACTGGTTGGTAATTTGGAAAAGGTTTTTGAAATTGGTAAAGATTTTCGTAACGAAGGAATAAGTCGGTTTCATTCGCCCGAATTTACCCAGATTGAAATCTATCAAGCCTATGCGGATTACGAAACAATGATGCAATTATTTGAAGAACTCTTTCTTTATTTGGTGAAAAATTTATATAAAAAGGAAACCTTTTTTTATTCGGAGAAGTTTTATTACGAAGAAGGCAATTGCGAAGAGATTTTTGCCCGGATTGAAGATTTGTTGGCTTGCGGAATAGCAATTAATAAGATTAACATTTATTACTTAAAAGAAAAGGAGAAAGAAGAGAAGGCTTATCTTGATTCCTGTCAGCGGTTAATCAATTTTTGTCAGCAAAAGAATTTAAATTATTCAGAAGAGAAAAGAAATGACCGTTATTGGGAGATTGAATTTTTAATCTCTTCCCAGATTCCTTTTAAAAGAATAAAATTCTGTTCCGTTTTAAACGAAAAATTGGGGATGGATATTCTTGAGGCTCCTTTTTCCGATTTGAAGAAAAAGGCATCCGAATTGGGTATCGAAGTAAAAGAAGTAACCACCAAAACCAAACTGGTTGACAAACTTTTTTCTTTTTTGGTCCAGAAATATCTAATTCAGCCAACCTTTGTTTGTGACTACCCAAAATTCACCACCCCTTTGGCTAAACCCCATCGGGAAAATCCCCTTTTATGTGAAAGGTTTGAAGTTTTTATTGGCGGAATAGAATTGGGTAACGCCTTTTCCGAAGAGAATGACCCAATAAGACAGAAAGAGAGTTTTTTAGAATTGCTGAGATTGAAAGAAGATGAGACTCCTTTGGATGAAGATTTTATTAAAGCTTTAGAATACGGTATGCCGCCAAGCGGTGGTTTGGGGATTGGCATTGACCGGTTGGTGATGATATTAACTAATCAATCTTCCCTAAGAGAGGTAATTCTTTTCCCCCAGTTAAAAGAAAAATGAGTTTTGAAAGATTTGTTGCCTGGAAATATCTTAAAGGGAAAAAGCTGATTTCTTTTATCAATATCGGTAGCGTTACCTTAGGGGTTGGTTGTATTATTGTTGTCCTTTCGGTAATGAACGGTTTTCATTTAGAATTAGAGAGAAGAATTTTAGGTCATACCCCGCACATCATTATTGTTAAAAGAAATTATGAATTGATTGACAATGTCGACTCTTTGCTAACCTTAATAAAAGGAATAAAAGAAATCAGTTTAATCACTCCCTTTATTTTTACCAAAACGCTCATTAGAAGCGCCAATTCTTCTGACGGGGTGGTGCTTCGGGGAGTGATTGGCGAGAATGAGAAAAAGAGTTTAGATATTAAAAATAATATTATTTTGGGCGATTTTGACCTTTCGCGGGGAATTATTTTAGGAATCGATTTAGCTCGGGTTTTGGGAGTCACCGTTGGTGACGAGGTTACTTTATATTCGCCCTTCGCCACTATTAAAACCCCTTTCGGTTATTTGCCAAAGGCGGAAAATTTTTTAGTAAAAGGGATTTTTGATGCCGGGATGTATGATTATAATGCCAGTTTGGTTTATATTGATTTAAAGGAAGCCCAAAAACTTTTGGAATGTGAAAATAAGGTGACTGGTTTAGAATTAAAGATAAAAGACCTTTATCGGGCAAAGGAATTGGCAAAAAAGATAAATAAATTACTTCCTTATCCTTATCGGGCTTTAGACTGGCAGACCTTGAATAAGAATCTTTTTGCCGCCTTGAAATTAGAAAAAGTAGTTACCTTTATTGTTTTGACCCTTTTAATTATTATTGCTTGCTTTGGGATTATTGCTACTTTAACAATGTTAGTGATAAGGAAAACTAAGGAGATTGGCATTTTAAAAGCCATCGGTTTAAAAACCAAAAATATTATGAAGATTTTTCTTTATTATGGTTTCTTTGTTGGTTTTTTTGGTTCTTTAATCGGCGCCCTCATTGGGATAATCGTTTCTTTTATTTTATCAAAATATCCCATTATTAATCTGCCGGCCGATGTCTATTTTATTAAATACCTGCCAACAAAATTATATTTAACCGACATTTTTTTAACCGTTGGTATTGCCCTGGCTATTTCTCTTTTAGCCGCCTTATATCCGGCAAAAAAGGCAAGCAGTTTAGTGGTTGTTGAGGCATTAAGACATGAATAAATTGATTGAAGCGATTGGTATCAAAAAAATTTATTACGATAATCATTCAAAAACCGAGGTTCTTAAGGGGATTGATTTAACTATTTCCGAAAAAAATATTTACGGAATTTTTGGTCCTTCGGGAAGTGGTAAATCAACCCTTCTTCATATCCTTTCCGGTTTAGACTATCCGACCGAAGGTGAAGTTTTGGTTTTTGGTAAAGATTTAAAAAAATTGACTACTGAAGAACTTTTTCGTTTGCGGAATGAGAAATTTGGTTTTCTTTTTCAATTCCATTATCTTTTGCCCGAATTTAATGTTTTAGAAAATGTGATGACTCCCTTATTAATTCGGGGGGAAAAGGCGAGTGTGGCTAAGGAAAAGGCATTAAAAATTCTTGAAGAATTAGAAATTATTGATAAAATTAAATTATACCCGAAAGATTTATCGGGTGGTGAAAGACAGAAAGTAAGTATTGCTCGGGCTTTGGTTGGTGAACCAAAGGTTTTATTTTTAGATGAACCGACCGGTAATTTGGATTTAAGAAGTAGTGAGCTACTTTTATCAATGATTATGAAAAGCTACCAAAAAAGGGAACTGACAATTATTGTGGTTTCCCATAACGAAAAGATAAAAGAGATTTGTAATGAAAGATATCTTTTAAAAGATGGAAAATTAAATAAAATATGAAAGAAAAAATTTGCGAAATCTGCCAAAAAAATCCGGCAATCATGGTGATTACTGAGATTGATGAGAAAGGGAATAAAAAAGATATTCCTATTTGTGAAGAATGCGCAAAGAAAAAGGGAATTTTAGAAGGCGGTAAGGCAGTAAATCTGGATGAATTATTGAAAATAATGTTGAAAGCTAAAGAAAAAGAGGAAAAAGAATTGATTTGTAAAAGATGCCTTTTATCTTTTTACGAGTTTAAGAAGTACGGTAAATTTGGCTGTGCTGATTGTTTTAAAGCCTTTGAAGAAAAACTTATTCCTTTTATCAAAAAAGTCCAATCAACAATAAGAGAACAGGAAGAAGAGGTTTTTCATCGTGGGAAAAAAGTTACTGTTGGCAGAAAAAGAAGTCTTTTGCTTTCCGAGATTAAAAGGTTAAGGATGGAGTTAAATAAAGCGATTGAAGAAGAAGATTATGAGCGGGCAGCAAAGATTAGGGATATTCTTAAAGAAAAAGAAGCCGAGTTGAAGCAGGATGAGATTGAATAAAGAATTGGTGCCGGGTTTTTTAAGGGAAATTAGGGAAGATTCTGATGTCTGTCTTTCTTCACGCATTAGGCTTGCCCGGAATTTAGAAAACCATCTTTTTCTTTTAAAGGCAAGTAAAAAAGAACAAGAAGAGATTATTGAAGAGCTAAGAGAAGCAATTTCCAAATTAGCCAGTTTTAATTTTTATTATGGGGAAAACCTTAATGAGTTTTTTTTAAATTATCTTTTGGAAAGACATTTGGTTTCACCCGATTTTGTTTTGAGTAAAAATGAGAAAGCGGTTTTTATTGATAAAGAAGAGAAAATTAGTATTATGATAAACGAAGAGGACCATATCCGCTTACAAGTTTTAGCCGCCGGCTTTTCGCTGGATGAGATTTTTATAAAGATAAACGAAATTGATGATAAGTTAGAGAAAGAATTGCCCTATGCCTTTTCTGAGAAGTTTGGTTTTTTAACTGCTTGCCCAACCAATTTGGGTACCGGTTTGCGAGCCAGTGTGATGCTTCATCTACCCGGCTTGGTTTTAACCAACGAAATGGAGAAAGTGGTGAAAGCAGCAAAAAATGTTGGTTTTGCCGTAAGGGGGATTTATGGCGAAGGCAGTCTCGCATTAGGAAGTTATTTTCAAATAAGTAACCAATTTACTATTGGTATTGAAGAAAAAGAGATTATTGAAAATACCAAAAAACTTATAAGTCAGATTATTGGCTACGAAAGAAAATCGCGGGATTACCTTTTGAAAAATTTAAAAAATGAGATTGAAGATAAGGTTTGGCGTTCTTACGGAATTTTAACCAATGCGGTGCTTTTAAGTTCGGAAGAGGCGATTAATCTTTTATCCAATCTCCGTTTAGGTATTTGTTTGGGAATAATAAAAAATATTTCCCTTTTGACAATTAATATTCTTAACATTCTGGTTAAAAGAGCTAATTTGATGGCCTATCTCCAAAACGAAAACCTCTCAGCCGAAGAAAGGGATTTAAAAAGGGCTTTAATTATTAAGAAAATTTTAAAAAAGAAAAATGGTGAATGAAGAGATTTTAAGAAAAATCCCTTCCGTAGATAGTTTGTTAAAGGAACCAAAAATAAAAGAATTGTTAACTCTTTATCCCCGAGAACTGGTTTTATTTTTTTTGAAAGAAGAAATTAATAATTTAAGAAGTGCCCTTTTAGCCGGCAAGAAAAAGGAAGTGAATAAAGAAGAAATCATTGAGAATGTTTCTTCGGCAGTTTCGCCCAGTTTAAAAAGGGTGATCAATGCTTTGGGGGTCATTCTTCACACGGGTTTAGGAAGGGCACCCTACATCAAAAATTTGAAAGAAAAGATTGGTGAACTTTTTGATGGTTTTTGCAATTTGGAGATTAACGAAGAAGACGGGCGGCGGGGAAGCCGAATGCGCCATGTGGAGAAGTTGTTAATTGCTCTCACTGGTGCCGAAGCGGGTTTAGTGTGTAATAATAATGCCGGTGCCACTTTTTTGATTTTAAAAGCCTTGGCCGAAGGTAAGGAAGTTATTGTTTCCCGTGGTGAGCTCATTGAAATTGGTGGCTCTTTTCGGTTACCCGAAATTATGAAATCGGCTGGCGTTTTTTTAAAAGAAGTGGGCACTACCAATCGGACCCATTTACGGGATTATGAGGCGGCGATTAATGAAAATACCGCGCTGATTTTAAAAGTTCATAAAAGTAATTATCGGCTTATTGGTTTCACCAAAGAAGTGCCCATTGAAGATTTGGTAAAATTGGGAGAAAAATATCATCTGCCCGTGGTTGATGATTTGGGTAGCGGTGCTTTTATTGATTTTTCCCAATACGGTTTGCCCAAAGAGCCAATCGTAAAAGAAAGTATTGAAAAAGGCGCCAGTTTGGTCTGTTTTTCTGGTGACAAACTTTTGGGTGGTCCCCAATGCGGAATAATTGTTGGCAAAAAGGAATTGGTAAAAAAACTGGCTACCTGCCCAATAATGAGAATATTAAGAATTGATAAAACTCGGTTGGCAATTTTAGAAGCCACCTTAAGACTTTTCTTTGATGAAGAAAAATTATTAAAAGAAAATGAGGTTCTGCGGATGATTTTAAGAAAAAAAGAAACGATTAAAAAAATGGCTAAAAAGGTTTATAAGGCTTTAAAAGATAAAAAAGAAAGTTATCAATTGGCAATAATTGAAGGTGAGAGTGAAATTGGTGGCGGTTCTTTGCCGGGAGTAAAATTGCCGACCTATTTATTAAGAATTAAAAATGAGAATGTTATGGAATTGGCAAAGAAATTGAGAAAAGGTAAAATCCCCATTTATGGGCGAATTGAAAATGATAGTCTTTTGTTAGATTTGCGAACCGTAAGAGAAGAAGAAGTAAAATTATTAATAAAAGGCTTAAAGGAGGTTTTATGAAATTGAAAATCAGTACCGAACTTTTTAAAAGATTGTTGGAAAGGGTGATAAAAATTGTGCCTTCGCGGGCACCTTTCCCCATTTTGCAAAATGTTTATCTTGCTTGTGATGATGAGAATTTTTCTCTCTATGCTACCGATTTAGATTTCTGGTGTTATACGGAAAAGCATTTGGGAAAGGAGAATATTAAAGCGAAAGGGGAAGCGGTAGTTTTTGGACGGAAGCTTTTGGAAAATTTAAGAGAAATTTCCGAACCCCTCTTAGAGGTTTCTTTGGAAGAGAGCAATTTTTCTTTAAGGACAAGTAAAGGTGAATACCAATTTGTCATTGCGCCTCCCGAAGATTTTCCCAAAAAGGAAGATTTGCCAAAAGAGAATTCTTTTTCCTTTGATAACCGCCTTTTGATTGAAATGTTTGAAAAAACTGGTTTCTGCGTTTCCAAAGAGATGACGCGACCAGCCCTTACTGGTGTTCTTTTGGAAGTGAGGGAGAACGAAATCCGTTTTGTTGGTACCGATGGTTACCGGTTAGCCTTATACAAAAAGAAAACGGAATTGGCCATTAAGAAAAACATCTCGCTGATAATTCCGCCAACCGCCTTTGAATTGCTGTTAGCCGATATAAAAGAAGTAAAAATCTATTTTGATGATACGCGCATCGGCTTTGAATATGATTTGGAAGGTGAGAAATATTTCTTTATCTCCCGTTTGATTGAAGGTCCCTTTCCCGATTACGAAAAGGCAATTCCCACAGCTGAGGATAATTACTACACTTTTGAGGTTGACGATTTTTTAAAAAGTTTAAAAAGGGTTTCCATATTTTCTCGGATTGAAGACAAGACGCGAATGGTGATTCTTTCTTTAAAAGAAGAAATGATAAAACTTTTTAGCGAATCAGCCGAAATCGGTAAAGGTTCGGAAATAATTAGTGGTCGTTATGTTGGCGAAGAGATGGAGATTGCTTTTAATGCCGTTTACCTCCAAGAAATTCTTTCCAAAATTGATAGTGAAAAGGCAACTATCTATTTCACTTCACCCACCTCGGCAATGAAGATTGTGCCTTCGGAATTGAAGGCCGATGAAGAAATCTTTTATCTTTTAATGCCGATGCATTATGAGAGATAAAATAATTTTTCTTTTAATCTTTTTTATCTTTTGCCAGAAAAAAGAAGAAGTTTATATTCAAGGCTGGGTTTCTAAAATGGAATTTAAAAAAAATGATGTGCGTTATTATCGCGAGGTCGGGGTTTATAACTATAAAGGCTTTAAAATGATTCCTAAGGTTTTTATCAACGACCTTTTTTTACCATTGATAAATGAGCCTTTCACTTATGCCCTCTACGGCAACTATTCGCCCTTTGAAAGTGGTAAGAATTATAAATTGAAAGTAGAACATGAAGGTGGTAAAGCCTATGGTGAAGTTTTTATGCCCAAGGATTTTGAAATCCTTTATCCCAAGGAAGAGACGATAATTAAAAAAAGCGAACTACCTTTTAAAGTTATTTGGCAAAAAAGTGAGGGTGCCGATTGGTACGAAGCGGTTATTTCGATAGAATACGATTTTTTATTGGCCAATGGGGAAGAGGATGATTTTACTTTTTCTTTGGATACCGTTTTGAAAGATACCTTTTTAATAATTGATGCCCAAAGGATTTTTCCTATCTATGTAGCGGAAATTCTTTCGGGTGAAGGAAATATTACGGTTTATTCCGGTACCGGACCGGCTTTGAAACCGGGTGAGAAGGGTAATATTAAAGGGTTTGGTTATGGTTTCTTTAATGCCTTGTATTCACCAGAAGACCGTACTTTCTATATCGAAGCCGAGCCCAAAATAAAGAAATTATCCTTTAGGAAAGAGAAGATCTTAGAAAAATTGAAAAACCGCTAAAAAATTTATGAGGGTTTTGGTAATTGGTGGTGGTGGTCGGGAACACGCTTTGGTTTGGAAAATAAAAAAATCTCCTTTGGTTAAGGAAATCTATGCCCTTCCAGGAAACGGTGGTATTTCCGAAATTGCTTTTGTTGAGAAAATTCCCGTTAATGATTTTGAAAATATTTTAAAATTCTCTTTAGCGAAAAAGATTGATTTGGTAGTTGTTGGTCCGGAAGAGCCGTTAGCCTTAGGAATTACTGATTTTTTAGAAGCCAATGGTATCAAGGTATTCGGTCCTAATAAAAAAGCGAGCCTTTTAGAAAGTAGTAAGGCTTTTGCCAAAGAGTTTATGAAAAAATACGGCATAAAAACCGCCGAATTTGAAGTTTTCACCAAAGAGGAGATAAAGAAAGCAAAAGATTATGCTTTATCTTTGTTAAGAAAGGATAATTTCTGTGTGGTTAAGGCTGATGGACTCTGTTTCGGTAAAGGTTCTTTTGTTTTAAAAGATAAAGAAAGTACTTTTAAAGTTATTGACGATTTACTTATCAATCAAAGATTAGGAAAAGCCGGCGAAAAGATTGTTATTGAAAGGTGCCTTTTTGGCCAGGAGGTGAGTTTAATTGGTATTACCGACAGTGAAAATCTTTTACTTTTCTTACCTTCCCAAGACCATAAAAGACTTTTGGATAATGATGAGGGACCAAATACCGGTGGTATGGGAGCTTATTCACCTGTGCCCTTTTTTAAAAAGGAATTGGTATTAAAAGCCTATGAAAAAATTTTCCAACCTTTACTTTTTGGTTTAGAAAAAGAAGGAATTTTTTATTGCGGTGTTATTTATGCGGGAATAATGGTTGAAAAAGAAGATTTATATGTTTTGGAATTCAATGTTCGTTTTGGTGACCCCGAAACCCAAGCAATCTTGCCCTTATTAAAAAGCGATTTGTTAGAAATAATTCTTTTAGCCAAAGAAAAGAATTTAAAAAAAGAACTGGAATTTTATGATAAAAGTTGTGTCTGCGTAGTTTTGGCATCGGCTGGCTATCCTTATCAATATGAAAAGGGAAAGAAGATTACTTTTTTAAAAAAAGGCGAAGAAGAAGAGAAAAATATTATCTTTCATGCCGGTACGGAAAAGAAAAATAATGAGTTTTATACCAGTGGTGGTCGGGTCTTGAATGTCTGTGGTCTTTCTAAGAACTTGAAAGAAGCCCAGGCAAATGCCTATTCTTTGATAAAGGAAATCTACTTTGAAGGTATGCAATTTAGAAGGGATATTGGTAAAAAAGGAATAGATTATGAAGAAAATAACCCTTCTAAAAGTTGAAGATAATCTTTTGATTGGTAGTGAAAAAGAAGAAGATTTGCAAAAGTTGAAAAGGGAACTGAATTTGAACGAGTTGCCGATAATCACTTTTAAAAAAGAACCTTTAGAAGAATTAAAAGCAGCTTCCCCTTTGATTATTTTTTACCATAATCAATACTTTTTTAATTTAGAAAAAGAAACAGTTCCTCTTTTAAAAAATTATTATTTCTTAGAATATCGAGAAAAAGATTTTCTTTTTTCCTTTTCCGAATTGGTAAATTTTTTGAAAAAGCGGTATCGAATTGAAAAAAATTTTAAGGAGCCCTTTAAAATAAAAAATTGGACCCATATCAAAATTGATAATGATATTTATCTCTTAAAGCGCGGTTCCCTTTCTTTATACACCTTAGAAAAAAAATTAAAAAGGAGAATAAAGCTAAGCAAAGATTACTGGTTTAATATTCTTGTTGTTTGTACCGGTAATACCTGTCGCAGTCCAATGGCGAAAGGGATTTTGGAAACCTATTTAAAAGATTATCCAGTTTTTATCTATTCCGCTGGTATTAAAGCATTAAACAATTCCCCACCTTCTTCTTATGCCGAAAAGGCATTAAAGGAGATTGGTATTGATATTAGCGGTCATTTGGCAAAATCTATTTCGGAAGAGATGGTTAAAGAAGCCGATTTAGTCCTTTGTGCGGAAAAAAATCATTATTATTATTTAAATTCCCTTTTTGCCGAATATGAAGATAAGATTTTTTTGATTAAAGGTTATCCCCAAAAAAATGGGGAAGACCTTTTTGATCCCATTGGTTTAGATTATGATGCCTTTTTAAAAGTTAGGGACGAACTGATGGTGGCTTTAAAAAATGTTAGTGAAGATATTAAAGAAAGATTTAATTAAGGAGGAGAGATGCTCTTTTTGACCGAAGAACAAAAAATGATAAAAAATTTGGTAAGACAATTTGCGGAAGAAAAGATAAAGCCGGTAAGACAAATATTGGATGAAAAAGGTGAATACCCCTTTGAAATTTTAAAAGAAATGGCAAAAATGGACCTTTTCCGAGTTTATATTCCTGAGGAATACGGAGGGTTAGGCGGCGGAGTTTTTGAGATGTCTTTGGTAGTGGAAGAGATATCGCGGGTGTGTGGGGGTGTTGGTGTTTCTTATGCGGCTTGTGGCTTGGCTGCTTTTCCCATTATCATTGCTGGTAATGAAGAGCAAAAAAGAAAATATTTGAAAATGTTTGCGGAAGGCGCCATTGGGGCTTTCTGTTTGACGGAAGCCGAAGCTGGTAGTGATGCCAGTAATGTCCAGACAGTAGCCGAAAAAGATGGGTCTTATTATGTTTTAAATGGCGTAAAACAGTTTATCACTAATGGCAGTGTGGCTGATATTTATGTGGTGGTTGCTTCTACTGATAAGAAAAAGGGTGCCCGCGGGCTTTCTTGTTTTATTGTGGAAAAAGGTACACCGGGTCTTTTCTTTGGTAAAGAGGAAAACAAAATGGGAATAAGGGCAGCCAAGACAACGGAGGTGATTTTTGATAATTGTCGCATACCCAAGGAAAATCTTTTAGGAAAAGAGGGGATGGGTTTTATCTACATTATGCAAACCTTTGATAAAACCAGACCCGGAGTAGGAGCACAAGCAGTGGGGATTGCTCAAGGCGCCTTTGAAGAGGCTTTAAACTATGTAAAACAGCGAAGGCAATTTGGTCAACCGATCGCTTCTTTTCAGGGTATTCAATTTATGCTGGCGGAGATGGCGACTAAAATTGAAGCGGCACGCCAATTGGTTTATTATGCGGCGAAAGTAAGTGACAGCGGTGCTAAAAACATTTCTGCCCTTTCTTCTATGGCAAAACTTTTTGCCTCCGATGTTTGTATGGAAGTGACAATAAAAGCGGTTCAACTTTTTGGCGGTTACGGGTATATGAAGGATTATCCAGTAGAAAAAATGATGAGGGATGCGAAAATAACCCAAATCTATGAAGGAACGAATGAAATTCAAAAACAGATTATTGCTTTAGAACTTATTAAAGGAAGATACCAACCAACCCTTTAAGACGATGAGTTATTTTTTCCCAATTTTCAAAGAGCAAAAAATTTTTTGTCAACCATCCCCCATACCATCCAGGGAATGCTCCCCCCGATACCCCAATTTTAGCCTTCTAAAATCATTTAATAAAGCGATTTTCATTGCCAAAATCCTTTTCTTTTGGTGTTTCTTTATTATTAGCTCCCAAAATACCACTTTCGCTTACCCCGTCGGTATTACCTTTGACATACCCCTTTACACTAGAAAGTATATTAGTAAATATAAAAGAAAATTGCCAATAAACCCTTTAAGACGATGAGTTATTCTATTTTTCTCTTAATTTTTACCTTTAATTTCCAAAAACTTATTCGGGTGGAAATAAAGGATTATTCGGATATTATAAAAGTTAGCGAGCTTTCCGAGGATATTATCAATCGGGAAGGGAATTTTCTTTTTATTTTAACCAATGAAGAAGGAATTTCCAAATTGAAAAAAGAAGGGCTTAAAATAGCCATTATTAGCGAAGATTACGAAGAGATGATAAAGGAAAGTGCCCTTCAATATCCCACCTTTGAAGAAGTATTAAGAGAATTAGATTCCTTACAAAGAAGTTATCCCGAGATTAGTAAATTAGAAACATTGGGAATAGCTAATAATTATCCGATTGTCGCGATGAAAATAACCGATAATCCTTTAATTGAAGAAGAAGAACCGGAAATAAGGTTTACCGGTTGTCATCACGGTAATGAAAAAATTTCAACGGCTATTCTTTTATATTATATAAAAAGACTTTTAAGGGAATATTATGAAAATCCTTTAATAAATTATCTCATAAATAATCGCGAGATTTGGATAATTCCGATTCTGAATCCTGATGGTTACGTAAGAAATCGCCGGTATAATTATAACAATGTTGATTTAAATAGAGATTATGGTTATATGTGGGCGGGAAGTGGAAATAGTCCGGCACCTTTTTCCCAGGTTGAAACCCGATTGATGAGGGAGTTGTCCTTAAAGAATAATTTTTCCTTCTCTTTTGATTACCATTCAGCGGCTTCCTATGTTAATTATTTATGGGATTTTCATAAGAAAGACCCACCAGATTCTAATTATATTATCTATCTTTCTTTCCAATATGCTGATTCCACTTATGGTTCGCCTACTACCCGATTAATACCAATAAATGGTTATGATTGGTATATGGTAAGAGGTTCTTCCCAAGATTATCTTTTTGGTAATTTTGGTACCTTTGCCTGGACCATTGAGACCCCCCAGCCTATTTCTCCAAGTCAGATTGATTCTATTTGCGAAGCAAATTATCGGGCAATTCTTTATATTTTAAGAATAATGGGAAAAGGGATAAAAGGAAAGGTAATTGATTCTTTAAATAATCAACCAAGGAAAGCAATTATTACTTTTTATTCACCAAAAAGATGGCATATCTATAATGACATTTATTTAGGAGACTTTTATAAACCATTGCCTGAAGGGAGATATAATCTAAAGGTTTATTCGGTTGGTTACGAGCCAAAGATAATAGAAGATTTATATGTACCTTCCGATACTTTTACGGAAATTCTTATAAAACTTATTCCTCAAGAAGAGCCCATTGGTTTTGCTACCCGTTTATATTATGTAAAAAGGACAACTCAAGATTCCGCCAACCCAACTTTAACGACTGATTGTTTAGGACCTCCGGATTCTTTATTCTATTCTTTATGTTTTGGTGGTGAGATAGTTTTAGAGGTAGAAAAAGAGAGACCGATAAGAAATGGAAACGGTATTGATTTTATAGTTTATGAGGCAAATGTTGATGGCGATGAATCTTATGATTGTTATATCTCTTTAAACCTTACTGATTGGTATTATTTAGGAAGAGGCACAGGAACAAGCGGTTTTGACCTTAGTAATTCCCCTTTAGATAGCGCTTATTATATAAAAATTGTTGATGTTAATAGCGGTTCTAATAACCTCCCTTATGCTGGTTTTGATTTGGATGGTATAACCTATTTTTTAAGGGGTACTGGGATTGCTTATGAGAATATTAATAAGAATTTCTCCTATAATAAATTAAGGATTTTCAACTATTTAGGACAGGAAATAAGAAATAAGGAGTTAAATTCATTAAATAGAGGTATTTACTTTATAAATAAAAATGGTAAAATAAGAAAGATAATAAAGATAAAGTAGTGGTATACCATACCCTATACAGCTCCCTCCATCTTTGTTAAAAAACCCTTCATTATATATAACGAATAATCCCCCTTTTATCTTACCCCTCTTTTCTATTTGACTTTTTTATAAAAATCCTTTAAAATTTAAACAAATTTAAAAAGGGGTGGGCTATGAGAGGATATTTATTTATTATCTTTTTAATAATATTAATTTTTTTCTGTACACCATTAAGATTAGAAAAACCTTTAACCCCATCTTTTATTATGAAACCACTACCACAAGAGTTGCCTTTAAACCAAGGCAGATATTTAGGAAAGTTTAAAGTAAGTTTTTATTGGATAGTGGAAGAAGAATATTATACTGGTAAAAGAAAGGTTCCTTTATACTTAGAAGATGGGCGCCTTCTTGGCTATTTCCCAGTAGCTTTCGTGAAAGATTTTAAGATCGAATCCTGTGCCAGATTGAGAGATGGTAGGATTATCTCTTATTTAAAGAAAAAGGATAGGGTGAGGATTGTTGATAAACCCTTAGGATGCGGTTTTAAATTAACTCCCTTAAAATCAATTGCCGTCGACCCTAATATTATTAAACTTGGTTCAATATTGTATATCCCCAATATCTTTGGTTTAAAAATTAATGAAAAAGAGAGCCATAATGGAATTTTCTATGCCCATGATATCGGAAGTGAAATAAAAGGAAGAAAGATAGATATTTTTTTAGGTTATAAACATAATCGAGAGAGTTTTAAAGATGCTGGTATAAAACACGGTATGGAGGTGGATGTCTATCTTTTGGAATAATTATTTAATCTTCAAAATATCAAGATAGATTGGCGCATAAATTTTTTTAAAAGTTTCTTCTTTCTTTTCTAATCTTTCTAAAAAATCCTGCCACCATATTTCATACATTTCTTTCAAAGACACTACTTTAATATTATTTTCTTTCAGATAATCAATTAAAAAAGAAAAATCCTTTTTTGAATAATCAGTAAAATATCTGGGTTTTTCGGTAATCCGATGGAAAAGTAAAATGGTATATTGGTTTTTATTAATATAAGAAATAATATCGGTAAGTGGGGTTTCTTTCCTTACTTCTTTTACCGGTAATTCCCATCTTTTTAAAAAAAAATCTATTTTACCGTAATTGGTGCTTCTTCCTAAAAGATAGCCATTTTTTATTAAATTTTTTATTACCCGACTATCATATCTTCCATAAGGATAGACAAAGGTTGAAACTTCCTTTTTAAAAAATTCCTCTAAAAGCTCCTTTGATTCCTTTATCTCTTTTTCCAGTTCTTTTTCACTTAATTTTCTTAAATCTCGGTGGGTTAGCGAATGGGAGGCAATTTCAATATCTAAACTATCAACCATTTCTTTTATCTCTTTAATAGTAAGATAGCGATAATCATTATTATTTTTTATCTTTTTATCTTTTAAATAGGCGCCAATAAGTGCTAAGGTAAATTTAAATCGGTTATTTTTTAATAAGGGATAGGCATTTTTGTAAACCGCATAATAGCCATCGTCAAAATTTAGGCAGACATATTTATGAATAAAAAAGAAAAATAATAACCTATATATCACCAAAAATTTCTTTCCTTTTATCTTTTAATTGGGAAAGATAAAAATAAGGTAATTTTATTTCGCCTAAGAAAAGTTTTCCTTTCCGACCACCATGGCAGTCAGAACCACCAGTAATTAAGAGCCCATATTTTTGGGCAATTTCTAAAAAATATTTGGTATTTTCTTCATTATGGTCAGGATGATAAACCTCAATACCCATTATACCCATTTTTATTAAAGGAAAAATAATCTCGGAAAAATCATAGGCTACTGGATGGGCAAGAACGGAAATGCCTTTAAAATCTTTGATAATTTTTAAAGCCTCTTCCGGACTTATCTCCATTTTGGGGACATAAGCCGGACAATGATAGCCAATAAATTTCATAAAGGCTTCCTCAATAGTTTGAACATAACCTTCTTCCAATAATACCTGGGCAATATGGGGACGACCAACCGCACCATTCTTGGCTACTTCTAATACCCTTTTTAATTCAATTTTTATCCCTTGTTCTTTAAGATTACCGATAATCTTTTCCGCCCTTTCAATCCTTTTATTTTGTACCTTTTTCAAAAAATCGTGGAGTTTTTCATTTTTATAATCTAAAAAATAAGCTAAAATGTGAACATCCTTATTCTTCATTAAACAGGAAAATTCACAAGCCGGTATCACTTCCATTCCTATTTTCCTGCCTTCTTCTTCTGCCCTTTCAATACCGAAAACCGCATCGTGGTCCGCAATGGCAATTGCGGAAAAATTCAATTCTTTCGCCTTTCTTACCGCTTCTTCCGGAGTATAAAGTCCGTCAGAAAAAATCGTATGAATATGAAGGTCACAATATTTTTCTTCTGCCATTAATCAATTTTTTATGACAATCTTTGGAAAATTTTTTCTTCTAATTCTTTTAACAATTTTTCACCTTCTTTCAAAATCTTTTCACTTTTTTCTTTTAAACTCCTTTTTTCTTCTTCGTCTTTTAAAGATAAGAGGTTTATTAAAACATTGTAATGGGCGGATTTTATTGCGGAATATAAAAGGTTTACACCAACCCCACAATCGGAGATAGCATTTTTATTACCAAATTCAACAATAAAAGAGGATAATTTTAAAACGGCTAAAGATTTTTCCATAATTTCCATCGGAACATTAATGGCATTTCTTAAAGCTTCTTGGATTTTATTTTCCCTTTCTTTATCTTCTTTTGGTAGTTTAAAGGCGGACATTACCCTATCGAAGGCATCACAATCTAATTGAATAAGATTATAAAACCTTTGGGCATAAACATCTAAAGTATTTTTTAATTCTTTCATTTTTTCTTCATAGGCGGCGTAGGCTTTTTTACCAATTGTTAGATTACAGACCATTATCAATAAGGAAGTTCCCAAATTACCTACCAATGCCGAAACCGCTCCGCCTCCTGGTGTTGGTTTTTCGGAAGCCACATCAGAAAGAAAAGAAGCCAGACTTTTTGTTTCGGGAAGTCTCATTTCTAAAATCTGATTCTCTTTGAAAGAATCTAATTGTAAATAATAGACTGCGGTATCAATCAATGCTTTTAAAGGTACTAAACCCACAATCTCGCTTTCCTTTACCATTACTCCGTATCTTTCTGCTTCTCTTTTTACCATTTCAAAAACCCGATAGAGGGGTGTTTGTAAATAATTAGTCATATTGATAGAAACCTGGACACAATCCTTTTCTTTAATTTCAAAACCTAAAGCTTTCACATATCTTAAACCACCGTCTTTAAATCTAATGGCTTTGGCAATATTTTTCGCAATATTTAAATCTTTCGTATTAAGATTAATATTATAGGCAATCAAAGGGAAACGAGCACCGACTACGGTCGCCCCAGCAGTGGGGTGGATTTTCGGCAGACCAAAATCAGGCGCCCTTTCGGGATTTTTCTCAATCTCTTCTCTTAATCCTTCAAATTCACCCTTTCTGATATTAGCTAAATCTACTCTTTCTGGACGGGTAGCGGCCTGTTCATATAGATAAACCGGAATCTGAAGTTCATCGGCAATCCTTTTTCCTAACCTTTTAGCCAGTTCCACACATTCTTCCATTGTGACCCCCGAAATCGGTACAAAAGGAATTACATCCGTTGCACCAATTCTTGGGTGCTCCCCTTTATGTTTATTTAAGTCAATCAATTCCGCTGCTTTTTTGGTTGCTAAAAAAGCCGCTTCGACACAGGCTTCGGGTTCACCAATAAAAGTTATTACTGAACGATTGTGGTCGGGATTCATCTCCACATCTAAAAGAAAGACATTGGGAACCGATAAAATTGCGGCAACAATTTGGTCAACAACTTCCTTTCTTTTCCCTTCGGAAAAGTTGGGCACACATTCAACAATTTTTCTCATAATTTAATGATAATAAATAAAAAATAAAATTCAACTTTGACAATTTTCAAAAATAAATTATAATAATTAAATGCTTATTCTTTTCCTTTTCTTTTTAATTCCTTTGCCTAATTCTCCTTCTTGGCTTTCTATTGATAATGATTACTCTACTGGCGGTGCTTTTTGGGATATTGATAATAATGGTTATCTTGATTTTATTACTTCTAACGGCAATGATATGGCTTATAATAAAAATGCTATCTATTTTAATTTCAATGGTGAGTTAGAAAGAGAAGCTTCTTGGCGCAGTAATGATTCGGGAATGTTTGGCCATCTCTATCTGGGTGATGTGAATAATGATGGCTATTTAGATATGGCGGTAAGTTATTTAGGTTTTGGAAACATTAGTGGCAAGATAAGAATTTATTTGAATAATGGCAATGGACTTCTTCCGACCCCTTGCTGGCAATCACAAGAAAATTTACACTCCTTTGATTGCTCGCTCGGCGATTTTGATTTGGATGGTGATTTAGATTTAGCCGTAGCTAGTGGCGATGCTTATAATCAAATAAGAGAGCCAGCAAGGATTTATAAAAATAATAATGGAATTTTTGATACCTTACCTTTTTGGGTTTCTTCCGATAGTTCACCTTCTGATGCCATAAGGTTTGTTGATATAAATAATGATGGCTATTTAGATTTAGTAGTTGGTCATCGAAGAAAGATAAATATTTATTTGCAAGTTAATGGTAGATTACCCACTGACCCGCAAATAACTTTTTCGCAACCCGGTTGGGTTTTAAGATTAGCCATTGGTGATTATAATAACGATGGTTTTTTGGATATCGCTTCCGCTAATAATGGTCAATTATCTGGTGACCGTTCTTGTATCCTTGTTTATCCAAATAATAATGGTATTTTAGATACTATTCCCGCTTTTACTTTATTAACCAATACCCGATATTCTTCCTGTCTCTCTTTTGGCGACCTTAATGGTGACGGTTATTTAGAGTTGGCTTGTGGTGGTTGGTGGGAGTCAATTTGCGTTTTTGAAAACTTTTCTGGTTCTTATCTGCCCACCCCTCAATGGTTTTATAATTGGGGAAGAAACTTGGTTTGCGAAAATATTATGTTTGGTTGTTTAGCCAACAACCATTTACGAGACACCACCGAGATAAGAATTGGCAATAATGAAAGAAGGTTGTTTAATTTAAAAAAAGTCCCTTTCCAGAGATTGAATAGTATCTATGTTGGTGGAAGAAGATTAGCAGAAAATGAATATACCTTTGATTATCTTACCGGTTATGTAACTTTCGCTTTTATCCCCAACATGGGCGAAACCATTAGAATTAACTATACCTATTCGCCTTATGGCGATTTAGGAGTTACTAATTGGGATAGAGAAAGTGGCAATCTTTTATTTTTAAACACCGCTTTACCCGCAGTTAAAGAAATTGTTTATGAAAGAAACAAAGCAAAAGGAATTTATAATATTTTTGGTCAAAAGATAAAGAAACTTTCCAAAGGGATTTATTTTGTTAATGGTAAAAAGTATCTTCTTCTTCGATAAGGTTAATAGCACCCAAATTTTAGCCAAAAAATTTATTCCCTTTAAAAGCAATTTAGTAATTGTGGCAAAAAGCCAAGAAAAAGGCTATGGTCGTTTTCAAAGGGCTTGGTATTCACCGGAAGGTGGTTTGTATTTCTCTTATCTTTTGAATTTTCAAGAAAATATCTTTGATATTATTTTTCACATTGTTAAAAGTATTATTCTTGAAATTGAAGAATTATTTGATTTAAAAGAAAAATTACAAATAAAATGGCCTAATGATATCTATTATCAAGATAAAAAATTGTGCGGTATTTTGGCAGAAAAAGAAGATAATTTTTTAATTGTTGGTTGCGGAATAAATGTGAATGAAGATTCTTTTCCTTCTTTTTTGAAATCCGCCATTTCTTTAAAGATGATTCTTAAAAGGACGATTACCACAAATGAAAAATATCTACTTTTAGAAAATATTCTTTATAAAAGTCTTTTTAAAAAGATTGAAAAAGAAGAATTGGTCAATTTTTTAAAAGCCAGGAATTATTTGAAAAATAAAAAAATAAAGATTACTTTAAAAGGAAAAGAAATTATTGATGTCTGCGTAGATATTGCTGATGATTATTCGTTAATTTTATCTTCGGGTAAAAAAATTAGCAGTGGTGAAGTGGTTAAGGTTTTTTATGAATAGTTTAGCTTGCGATATCGGTAATTCCTTTGTCAAATTTGGTTTTTTTAAAGATAATAATTTAATAATCGTTATGTCGGTAGCTATAAAAGATTTAAAAAAGAATAAAAGTTACTTTTTCTTTCGGGATAAAATAAAAAGGGTCGCCATCGCTTCGGTAGTAAGCGAAGCAAAAGATTATTTGCTAAAGGAATTTCAAAAAATTAAAGGAATTGAAGTTTATAGTTTGAGTGATTTACCACTTGATTTGGATATTTCCCTTTACGAAAAAAACAAACTGGGAGAAGACCGGATTGCTTGTGGTTATTATGTTTATAAGTTTTATAAAAAAAACGGAATCGTCGTCGATTTAGGCAGTGCCACAACAATTTCTTGCGTTAGAAAAGATGGTGTTTTTCTTGGTGGTCTTATTTTACCGGGAATATTTACTTCTTATTATTTTTTAGCAAAAATAAAAGAGATTATGAAAGAAAATTTTATTTTTCACAAAGAAATTAACTATTTAGCCCGCTCACCGCGGGAAGGGGTAAGCGAGGGGATTAAGTTTTTTGTTTTTGAGGGGCTTAATTATCTTTTAAAACGTTATCGGAAATCTCTGGGTAAGGATTTTAAAGTTTTTTTAACTGGTGGGCTTTCTTTTCTTTTTTATCGTCATCTTAAAGGAATTGACTATTTTGAACCTTATCTTTCTTTAAAGGGGCTTAATCTACTTTTAAATAATATTTGACTTTTTAGAAAAAAGAAAGTATTATTTATCTATGGGATTAATTGGTGTCTTTTTGGATGTGCAGAATATTCAAGAGACCTTTGAGCGGCAAGGAAAAGAAGTAAGATACGATGTGTTAAAAAGAAATATCATTATTTTAGGTAAAAGGGAAGAAGATGAGTATAAATTTATTGCCTTTGTTCCTTATAAAAGAGACGATGAGCGGCGGCAAAGATTAATTGATGCCCTTTCTTTCCAGGGTTACCGAGTGGTTTCTAAACAAACAAGAGAAAGACTTGATGGCAGTATTAAAGCTAATATGGATATTGAAATAACCTTAGAGGTTTTATCAATGGTAAATTATTTGGACGAAATTATTTTGGTAACCGGCGATGGCGATTTTGTTCCTTTAGTCGACTATGTTTCTAAACTGGGAAAAAGAGTGGTAATAATTGGTCTCGGTCGGGGATACACTTCCGTAGAATTGATTCGGGCTTGTGATGAATATTATAATATGGATGAAATGGAAGGTGTTATAAAAGAAGTTTATCCCTCTTCAATAAGAGAAGAGTGATTGTTGCTTTAGAAACCAGTTCACCCAATTGCGAAATTACTTTTCTCAAAGAAGAAAAAGAGATTTTGACTATTTTTGCCGATACTCATTCAAAACACGAGAAAAATTTAATTACTTTTTTTGATTGGGCGTTTAAATATTTAAAAATAACCATTAAAGAGATTGAACTTATTGGAATAAGTATTGGTCCCGGGAATTTTACTGCTTTAAGAGTGGGTTTGGCGACTGCTTTGGGAATTGCCTACCCCCACAATATTTTGGTAAAGGCAATAAATACTTTGGATGCTCTTTATTTTACTTCTCTTTTTTATTTTTCTTACCTAAAAGATAAAAAAATTTTGGTTGTCAGTGATGCTAAAAGAGAATCATTGTATGCCGCTCTTTATCAAAATGAAGAAAAAATTGGCAATTACCAATTAGTAGCAATTAATAAATTATCAACGATTTTTAAGGAAGAAGAAATTGATTTTGTTTGCGGCAATGCTCTCCTTTCTTATCCCCAACTTTTTGAAAATTTTAAAAAAATAAATATTTATTATCCCAAAGCTAAAATTATTGGCTTACTGGCTAAAAAAGCGAAAGAAGCACAAAAATTAGATTCTCTCTTTTCGCTTTCCCCCTTTTATTTAAAAGAACCCGATATTAGAAAATGAGAATTGTTTATTTAGCCGCTGCTATTTGTGGTTACGAATGGCTGAAAGAGATTCTTTTAAATAAGGATTGCGAAGTAGCAGCAATTATTACTTTAAGTGGAAAGGCGAAAACCAAAATGTATGACGGAGTGCCCAAAGAAAAATGGTATGAATTTTCTTTACCAGTCTATGAGATTGAAAATATTAACGAAGAAAAGGAACTCTTAAAAAAATTAAAAGGCGAATGCCTTTTTGTTGGTGGGTGGCGACAGATAATTGACAAAGAAGTGCTTTCACTTTTTAAAAAGGGAGTTATTGGCTTTCACCCCACTTTATTACCGAAAGGTCGTGGTAGCAGTCCGATTATCAATTCCATAATGGCGGGAATAAAAAACAGTGGTGTCACCATGTTTTATTATACGGAAAAAGTTGACGCTGGACCAATAATTGGTCAAAAAGAATTTGTTATTGAAGAAGATGATTACGCCTGGGATGTTTACAAAAAAGAGATTGAAAAAGGGAAAGAGTTGATAAGAGAATATTTACCCTTGATTATTAAAGATAAAGTAAAACCAATTGAACAAGATGAAAGATGGGCTACTTATTTTCCCAAATTAGATAAAAAGATTTTTAACGAAATAAAATTTACTGATAGTGTGGTTTATAATTATCGAAAAGTAAGGGCTTTATCGAAATACGGGAAAAAAGAATTAGGGCTTTTAAGTTACGAAGGTGCTTATTTTTATTATCATTCAAAGAAAATTATTGTTTGGAAGGCTTGGCCCTTAAAAGCGGAAAAGGTCGATGGTTTAAAAATCGATTTTTTTGACGGTTCTTTATTTTTAGAAAAGATTGAAGTGGATAATAAAGTATATGATGGTTATAAAAAAAGTTTTAAAGAGTTTTTTTCGTAATTTAAAAAAAAGGTATTGGTATTTTAAACCCTATTACCATTATCAAGATGTTCTTTTAGATTTAAAAAAAACCATAAAGAAAAGAAAAAAAGGAACCCAAGTTTTTCTTTTGTTTTCACCAAAGGAGAAAAAAATTTTGGCATTAGCAAAATTTGTTTCACCGCTATTTGATAAAAAGGTTTTTGGTTTTGATTGCGGTCGGATTGAGTATTTAATATTTAGTGAAAGTTCGGAAAAAAATTTCCAAGAAAAATTTGTTAAAGAGATTTTAAAAGAAAATAAGGAAAAACAATTTATTGATATCAGCATTGATGCCCGAGACATTTTTTTAGCCAAGATTTTAAAAAAAATAGGTTTTCAAGAAATTAAAAACCATCGTTTCTATTATAAAAAATTAGCGGATAATTTTAAAAAAAATTTGGCAAAGAAAGAAATTTTGGTAAGGTCAAAGAAAAAAGAAGATTTACCAATTTTAAAAAGATTAGCCGGTCTTTCTTTTATTTATTCCCGTTTTTATTGGGATAGAAATTTTAAAAAAAGGGCGGTCAAAAAATTTTATGAAAAATGGCTTCTTAATTCTTTTAAAGATGAGAAAAATCATCGACTGCTTGTGGCTACTTTAAATAAACAAATTGTGGGTTTTTTAGATTGTAAAGTATTAAAGATAAATAAAAGAAAAATTGGGATTATTGATTTAATCGCCGTTGACAAACATTATCAAGGAAAAGGCGTTGGTAAATCTTTATTGCTAACCGGGTTTAATTATTTTCAAAAAAGAAAAATTAAAGAAGTTTATGCGGAAACTGAAGAAGATAATTTGTCAGCCCAGAAGCTTTATGAAAGTTTAGGAATGAAGGTAATAGCTTTTAAAAAAAGTTTCCATTTTTGGAATGCCAAGAGATAAAATATTGATAGTTGTTGCCCACCCGGACGACGAAATTTTAGGTATGGGTGGGACGATTGCTAAATATGCACAAAAAAAGGATTTTTATCTTTTAATTCTTACTGACGGGGTATCGGCGAGAGATAAAAAATTGATTAAAAAACAAGAAGCTAACGCCAAAAAGGCCAATCGCTTCTTAGGTGTAAAGGATATTTATTTTCTGAGATTTTCCGATGAAAGATTGGATGCTTATCCTTTGTTAACTATTATTCAAAAGATTGAAAAAATTATTAAGACTCTCCAACCAACAGAAGTCTATACCCATTTTCCCTACGATGTGAATCAAGATCACCGAAGAACCTATGAAGCGGTAGCAGTAGCCTGTCGACCTTTAAGTGGTTCTTCAATAAAAAGAATTTTTACCTTTGAAATTCCTGGTTCAACCGAATGGTATTATCGGGATAAGTTTATTCCTAATTATTACGAGGTTTTAACTAAAAAAGAAATCGATTTAAAAATTAATGCCTTTAAATTTTATGAAAAAGAGGTAAAAAAATTTCCTCATCCCCGAAGTGAAGAAGGAATAATTATAAAAGCGAAAATCCGCGGTAGCGAAATTGGGGTTCCTTTTGCCGAAGGTTTTTATCTTATAAAAGCCATAGTTGATTACCTTTGAACTTTTTTAAAATTTTGTTATAATTAAAGATTAAATTAAAAGGGAGGATTTATATGGCAGAAAAGATTACTTTATCAGTAATAAAAGCTGATATTGGTGGGTATGTCGGTCATTCTTCTTCGCACCCACAAATTTTAGAAAAAGCTAAAGATTTACTGGTGGAAGCAAAAGCCAAAGGAACAATCATTGATTTTTATGTCACTAATTGTGGTGACGATTTAGAGTTGATAATGACCCATAATAAAGGTGTCGATAATCAGGAAATTCATAAACTTGCTTGGGATACTTTTGTTGCTTGTACCGAATTAGCCAAAGAATTAAAACTTTATGGTGCCGGTCAGGATTTATTAGCCGATGCCTTTTCGGGAAATGTTAAGGGAATGGGGCCTGGTGTTGCCGAAATGGAGTTTGTTGAAAGGAAATCTGAACCGGTAATAATCTTTATGGGTGATAAATGCGCGCCTGGTGCCTGGAATTTTCCCCTTTTTAAAATATTCGCTGATCCCTTCAATACTATTGGTTTAATAATTGATCCAGCAATGCACGATGGTTTTAAATTTGAAGTTCACGATATCAAAAAAGATGAGAATTTTTTCCTTTCTTGTCCGGAAGAGATGTATGATTTGTTAGTTTTGATTGGCTCCTGTGAGAATTATATAATCAAAGCTGTTTATAAAAAAGATGGTGAAATTGCGGCGGTTTCTTCTACCCAAAAATTGGCATTGATTGCCGGCCGGTATGTTGGTAAAGATGACCCAGTTCTAATTGTTCGGGCACAAGCGGGATTGCCAGCAGTCGGGGAGATTTTGGAGCCTTTTGCCTTTCCTCATTTAGTAAGTGGTTGGATGCGGGGCTCTCATTACGGACCTTTAATGCCCGTTAGCCAAAAGGATGCCAATCCATCAAGATTTGATGGTCCTCCCCGGGTAGTTGCTCTTGGTTTTCAAATTGCTCAAGGAATGTTAATTGGTCCTCGCGATCTTTTTGCTGACCCCGCCTTTGATTATGCCCGAAAAGAAGCTAACCGGATTGCTAATTTTATGCGCGGGCATGGACCTTTTGAACCTCATCGGTTACCTTTGGAGGAGATGGAATATACTACTTTGCCCGAGGTTCTAAAAAGGCTTTCGGAAAAAAGGAAAAAGGCTTAAGGTTTTAGAAGAGAGTAGTAACTCTTAATACTTCTTCAATAGTTGTTATTCCCTTTTTAACTTTTTCAAAACCATCATCGCGCATGGTCTTCATTCCTTTGGTCACTGCTACCTGATGAATTTCATTAGCACTTTTGTTTTTTAAAATCATTTCCCTAATGGTATCGTCAATAATTAAAAGTTCGAAAATACCGGTTCTTCCTTTATAACCAGTATTATTGCATTCTTCACATCCTTTACCTTTGAATAATTCGATATTTTCTTCTAATCCTAAATATTTCAAAATTTCTGGCTTTGGGCGGTAGCCTTCTTTACAGGCGGGACAAATTTTTCTTACTAATCTTTGAGCCAAAACGCCGATCAAAGAAGAAGCAATAAGATAAGGTTCAACACCAATATCTACTAATCGGGTAACCGCCGTTGCTGCATTATTAGTATGCAATGTTGAAAAAACTAAATGACCGGTTAAGGCGGCTTGGACGGCAATCTCTGCCGTTTCTAAATCACGGATTTCGCCAACCATTATTACATCTGGGTCCTGTCTTAATACTGACCGCAGACCGGTAGCAAAAGTTAAACCTTGCTTAGGATTAATTTGTATCTGGCGGATTAGGGGTAAAGTGTATTCAACTGGATCTTCCAAAGTAATGATATTTTTTTCTTCACTGCGGATAGCCTCTAAGGCCGAATATAAAGTAGTGGTTTTACCACTTCCGGTCGGTCCGGTTACTAAAATGATTCCGTAGGGTTTCTTAATCAAAGCGTTAAATTTTATAAGATTTTCCGGAGAAAAACCTAATTCCCCAAGTCCGATTAATACTGAAGACTTATCTAATAACCTCAAAACGGCGCATTCCCCCCAAAAAGTGGGAAAGGTAGAAACACGAAAATCAATTTTTTTACTATCCACAGTCATTTGGAATTGGCCATCTTGGGGTCTTAATTTATCAGCAATATTTAAACGCGCCAGAATTTTGATACGAGAAATTATCGCGGGATGCATACTTTTAGCAACTTCGGTAAAAGTATGTAACACACCATCAATTCTTAATCTTACCCTTAAGATATTTTCTTCGGGTTCAATATGGATATCAGAAGCTCGATTTTTTACCGCGTAAGAAATTACCGTATTCACAAATTTGACAACCGGCTCTTGCGAAGCTTCTTCTTCCAATTTTTTAATCTCATCAGTAATTTCTACTGGCGAAGCTTCTTCACTGGCTATCTGGCTGATTTCTTCAATTTGAGTTTGGGAACTTGATTGATAATATTTATCAATGGCATTTTTGATATCCTCTTCACTCGCTAAGACGGGACTAATTTCTAATCCGGTTTTCAATCGCAATTCATCAATAATATCAACATCCGTCGGATTAGCCATGGCGACGGTTAAGGTATCACCAATTTTAAATAGGGGAAAAACATTTAAACTTCGACAGGCCTCTTCCGGAATTAAAGTTAAAATATCCTTGTCAACCATGTAACTAGCAATATCTAAATAAGGCACACCCAATCTTCGCGAAAGGGCTAAATAGAAATCCTCTTTGTTAATTATCTTCCGATTAATTAATAACTCCTCTAAAGAAATGTTACTTTGTTGGCTTTCTTCTTCAAATTTTTTTACATCCTTTTGGGACAAACCAAATTCCTGCAATACTTGGTAAATAATTTTTTTATCCCGCATTGATTACTCCTCCTTTTTATTATTTTTTAAAAGCTCGGCTATTTTATTTAAAAGCACCTGACTTTCAAAAGGTTTGGTTAAGAAAGCATCAGCACCTACCGCCATCGCCATTTCGTAATCTTTCTGCTGAATACGAGCGGTAAGGATGAGAACCGGGATATGAGCGTACCGCCGATCTCTTTTTATCAGGCTACATATTTGGTAGCCGTCTAAGCCGGGCAGCATTAAATCCAAAACTATTAAATCCGGATTTTCTTTCCTCAATTTATTTAGTCCTTCAATACCATCTTCGGCAGAAATAACAAAATAGCCGGCGTCGCTTAATCTTTTTTCTAAAATAAAACGAATAGCTTCTTCGTCTTCAATTATCAAAATCTTTTTCATACTGTTCTTCCCCAACTATTTCTTTAATCATTTGGGTAATTGATTTTTTAAATTTCTTGAATTTCTTTTTTAGTTCTTCTTCTTTACCAATTGCCATCACTGCTATTTTTTTATTAAAATTTTTTATTTCGGCGGTCTCACCGATAAAATCCTTGACCAAATTTTTTAAAATTTCTTTTTCTTCTTTCTTAAAATCTTCTCGCTCCTTTTTAATCCAAAAGATGCCCAACGCTAAATTTAGTTCTTTCGCTTTTTTTAAAATCTGCTGTTTATAATATTGAAAATCTTCTTCTTCGTCGTAAATCGGAACAGTGAAGTAAAAGGTGGTTCCTTTATGTTCTTCGCTTTCGAACCAGATCGAACCGCCACTTCTTTCAACCAATTCTTTAACCAGAGCCAACCCTAATCCCGTCCCTTTAATTGGCTGATAACCAGGATGGACAATTTGAGCAAATTTCTGAAATACTTTATGTTGTTCGCTTTTAGGAATACCAATACCGTTATCCTTAATGGAAATAATAATTTTCTTTTGTTGAAAATGGGGAAAGGCCCGAATCCAAATTTCACCGTTTTCTTTACTATATTTGACCGCATTAGATAACAAGTTAACTATTATTCGATAAAAGCTATTTTCATCAACAAAAGCCAAAGGAATTTTTTCATCAATCTCTTTAATAATTTTCAACCCCTTTTCTTTAGCGATAACCTGAAGATCATTGATTAATTGCGAAAATATCTTATTAATATCTACGGCCTGGGGTAATAATTCAATTCGACCACTTTCAATTTTAGTTAAATCCAATAAATCGTTAATTAATTCGAACAATTTTTGAGCATTATTCCTGATTAACTGAAGAAGTTTTTTGGTATCAGCCTCTTGGCAATTTTCGTAAAGAAGATTACTACCTTCTAAAATAGCGGTGAGGGGGGTACGCATTTCGTGAGAAAGAATTTGGACAAATTCAGTTTTCGCATTTGATAGTTTAACCAATTCTTCGTTCGTTTTCGCCAATCTTTCGGCGGTTTTTATCAATTCCCTTTGAGAATTTTGAAGCTCTTGGTTGAGAATAGTAAGTTCTTTAGTTTTTTCGCGCAAGTCTTTTTCAATAATTTTTAAATTAGTAATGTTCCGAGCAATGTGGACACATCTTTCTACTTCACCTTTTTCATCAAAAATCGGAGAAACCGAAACAATAAAAGTTTGACCGTCTATCTCGATTTCTTCCGTAAAAGAAGTTTTTATTCTTAATGTTTTTACAAAAGGGCAATTGATAATTGGTTCTTCTTTTTGGTGAAAAATTTCGTGGCATTTTTTGCCAATTAATTTCTTATTATTGAAAAATTGATAAACCGCCTTGTTAACTTTGAGAATGTTAAAATTTTTGTCAATAATAACAATCATATCATTAATGGCATTAAAAGTTTTTTCCCATTCTTCGGTTGCTAAAAATAATTCTCGGTTTTTTTCAATCTCTTCGCTTTTGTCAATGAAGAAGAGCAAGAATTGGTTATTTTTTAAAGGCAAACAGTTTTCTTCCCAATGTCGCCCTTCAATTATTTTTAAGGCTTTCGCGGCTGATTTAGATGTTTTGGCTTGGAGAAGCAGACAGGTTTCACCAAAAAAAGAACAGGGATAAGAATAATTTTTAAAAATCTGATAACAGAATTTGTTTTGACCGACAACTTGATAGTTATCTTTCACTAAATAAATTTTAAAGGGAAGATAAGAAAAAATTGTTTGGTACTCTTCAATCAACCCTTCTTTATCCGAAATATTTATTAAAAAAATTAACGAAACTTTTTCTTCAACCGGAATGGTTACCAACCGATAGAGCTGGTTGCCGATTTTTAAATCATTAATATTAGTAAAATTGAAAAATTGCCCCTTTTCTATCGGAAAAGAATGGTTATAAAAAATTATTTTGTCGCCAGCAATGACTGCTGCTGGGATATTTGCCTTTTCTAAGATTCTTTTTAAATAATTGAAACAGTTACCTTCGACCTCTTTTTCTTTTAATAATTGATAAAGAGTGAGAAAAAGTCTGTCCGGGTCAATAGGTTTTTCCAAATAAGCATCGGCTTTAAGGGCAATTGCTTTTTTGGCCGCCGGCAGCGAGGAAAAACCAGTTAAAATAATAATTATTGGTGGCGGAAATTTAATGGTTTTTATTTCTTCAGCCAATTCCAAGCCGTCTTTATCCGGCAATTTTAAATCAATTATCCAAACTTCATAATCTTCGTTTATTCTGGTTAAGGCTTCTTGAGCAGTGGTAACAGTAGTTACTTCGTAACCTCGAGAAGAAAGGATTTCTCTTAACGATTGAGAGAAAAGGGTATCGTCATCAACAATAAGAATTTTTTTATTCATTATTTTTCTTTTCGATATTTATAATGATAATAGTAATAGTTATGATATTTTTTTAATGGTTCATAAAAGTTTAAAACACAGCCAATAAGCTTCTTTTCCTTTTCGTTAAGAATTTTTATCGTCTCTTCTAATTGGTCCAAATCAGTTTTCAAAAAACCGCATACTAATAAAACACCGTCAACCTTTTTAGTAAGAATCGGCACATCGGCAGCGATTAATGCTGGTGGCGAATCAATGATTATTGCTGAATATTCTTCTTTAAATTTATTTAACCATTCGTCAACAAATTTTTTTTCTAAAAAATCGGCTGGCGAAGGTATCAAGGAACCAGCAGGAAGAAGATCAAGATTAGGAAAATTGGTTTTCGGGATATGACCGTTACTCCCGGGTTTAAGGTTAGTGAGAATCAGATCAGTAAATCCGGGCTTTCGATTAATAGAAAAAATAGAATGAAGGCGCGGTTTTCTTAAATCTAAATCAATCAACAAGGTTTTTATCCCGCTTTGAGCAATGATGTAGGCAAGATTACAAGCAATAGTTGTTTTTCCTTCTTTCGGATTAGCAGAAGTTACTAAAAGGACTTTTTTATTTTCGTTAAAAAATGACCATAATAAGGAGGTTCTTAATATCCGATAACTTTCGGCTGAGGTTTTTTCTTCATTAGCAAAAGGAATAATAAGCTTGGTATCACCGTTGCCATTAATTTTTTCTTTTTTATCAAGATTAGGAATAGTTGCCAAAACCCCAATATTCAGTTTTTCGACATCAGTGATTGATTTTATTGTGTTATTAAAATAGTCCGATAAGAAAACAGCAGTGAAAGCAAATACTAATCCTAAAAAGAGAGCAGCAATAATATTAAAAGAAAGCGAAGGTCTAATTTTTTTAGCCGGTGTTTTTGTTTCGATTAAAGTTATTCCCGAAATCCGGCCGGCTTCGTTGATTTTGGCTTCTTCGTGTTTTTCTCTTAAAAGGGAATAAAGCTTTTGGAGAATTTCTAAATCGCGACTCAATTTCAAATAAATTCTTTCTTTTTCCGGCAACTTTGTTAATTCTTTCTCGTATTGAGAAAGTAATTGCGAAAGTTTGGTTAACTTCGCTTTGAGAGCATTAAGTTCAATCTCTTTAAAGATTGTTTGCCCCTCTAAGGTTTTAAGAAATTCTACCGGTTCAATAAAAGATGTCGGTGTAAGGGAAAATAATTTTTCTTTTATTTCGTTTTGTTTTTCTTCAATCGTTTTTATCTTTTCGTTATTTTCCTCATAACCGGATAACAAAAGGTGCGTTTTTTCAATTTCTAAATTTTGATAAGTTTTTTGCATCTCATTAATTAAAGAAGATTTTTCTTGAATTAACTGGTTGTAGAAATGCTTTTGATTTTCGTCAAAGGTATTTTTTAGCGAAAAAAGTTCTTCCTGCTTTTCGTTATATTGAGCCAGGGCTTCATCGTAAAGGGTTTTAATGTTAATTATATTTTGAAAAAGTTCTTTTGTTCCTTGGTCTAAATCAGCAATCCGATTTTTCTTTTTAAACTCAGTAATTTCTTTTTCTTTAGTTTGCAATTCTTTTTCAATCTCTTTTAATTGATTATAAGTAAATTCTTTTATCTTTTGGACATCTTCTTTGGTGATTTTAGCAACAAAATTTTCAAAAGTTTTCGCATAAACTTCGCAAAGAATCTCCGCTACCTTTGGTTTCTCGCTTTTCGCTTTAATATTTAAAATGTCCGTTTCCTTAATAATTTTTATTGTTATTTTTTTCTGTAAATCTTCAATATTTTTAAAATAATTTTTTGCTTCGGTCTTTTTTAATTCTTCTAAAACTGTTTGCATTAAGTTATACGATTTTAGAATTTCCGAATAATTGTATAACAGACTTTTCTGTTTAGCAAAGGATAAGGGAGATGAGAAAAAAAGCTCGGAACTTAATTTATCACCTTCGACCAAGATGGTGGCTCGACTTTCGTATTCCGGTTTGGTTAGAAAAGTAAAAAGAAGGGCAATTATCAAAGAGAGAGCAAGAATAGTAATGATTACCATTTTTTTCTCTTTAATAATTAAAATAATTTTCTCAAGATTATACTCTTTCATTTTCCACTCCTTGTTATGTAAGTTAAATAAAGATTAACAAATACTGCTAAGGTAGTGATAAAAGGGATAGCCTCTTTTAAAGTAGCCAATTTTGAACGAGGAATGATAACGACATCGCCATTGGAAAGGAGGAAGATTTCACCTTTTTTAATCATTTTGTTAAGATTAAGGCTCACTCTTTTTTTCTCCTTGGCGACAATTAAAGTGACTTTTGATAAATCCGCATTGGGTGTTGGTCCGCCAGCTTGAGAAATTAGTTCTAAAATATCGCCGGTATAAGAAAGGTAATAAGAACCAGGATTTTTTACTTCTCCCCAAATATGGGCTTTTATTGGCATTTCTTTATTTATTGGTTGCGCGATTAAAAATTTAAAAATTGCTAAAGTTAAAATTCCAAGAAAAATAATCCATCTCATAAAACCTCCTCTTTGACTAATTCCAGCCAATAACTTTCTTTTTCACAATTTTTAATTCTTTCATAATTAGAAACATATTGGAAAAAGTCGGGTGAAAAATAACCTTTGCCGTTTTGTTTTATCCTTTCAACCATTTCCCTAACACCGTCACTTACCCTTTTTTGACAGGAAAAAGATAAAACCTTTTTAATCTTTTCAAAGGAGACCCGATAATTTCTTCTATCATTTGTTTCGGGCAGAATAATCAATTCAGCATCAGGAACAATGTTTTGGACAATTTTTCCAATTTCCTTTAATTGATAATTTTCTTTAGTATCTCCTAAATTAAAAATCTGGTCTCTTACCAATTCTTCTTTTGCTAAAAGAACCTTAATAATTCCTTCACAAAGGTCGTCAATGTGGACGAAAGGTCGCCATTGTTCACCACCGTAAACTGTTATTTTCTTTTCCTTTACTGCTTTTAAAGATAAAAGGTTCACAACCAAATCGTATCTCTCCCGATAGGAAGGTCCGTAAACAGTAGCAAATCTTAAAATAGTAGTAACTAAATCTTTCCCTTCTTTAAGAAGGATTTTTTCCGAATCTAATTTTGTTTTGGCATAAAGCGATACGGGCGAAGTTTTGCTTTCTTCGGTGAGAAATTCGTTATCACTGGCGCCGTAAACCGAACAAGTAGAAGCAAAAATAAACCGCTGGCAATTTTTGCTTTTTGCTATCTGGATAATAAATTTAGTAGCCAGAAGATTAGTTTCGATGGTTAACTTTTGAGAAAGGGCGCAGGCCGAGTCACCAACGATTGCTCCTAAATGGATTAAAGCATCACAATCTTCTAAGGCTTCGGTTAAAATATTGATGTGACGAAAATCGCCTTCAATCACTTCAAAGGACTTGTTTTTCATAAGTTCTTTTATGCTTTCTTTTCCGTAAATAAAGTTGTCTAAAATCCTTACTTTATAACCCAATTTTAATAATTTTCTTACCAGTACCGAACCGATATAACCGGCACCCCCAATTACCAGAATCCTTTCGATCGGTTTTTTAATAACCCGTGCCCTTTTTTTCTCAAGATAAGTAAAATAGTTTGATAGCAAAAGAAAAAGGCGAACAAAAGATAGGAGAAAAGTTGTTAAAAGATAGGTAAAAAAAAGTGTCCGAAATTGCGGGGGAAATAAAAATAGCGGTGATAAGTAATAAAATAAAAAGAAGGCTAACGAATTGGCAAAAAGGATTAAAAGGAATTTGTATCTTCCCCGATAGGTTCTTCCGTAAGTATAGAAGCCAAAAAGGGAAAAAACAAATAAACAAAAAGTGATAAGGAAATAAAGAGAAAGAAAATTGGGTAGACGATGGTTAGTTAAGAAATTTACAAAAGAGTAAGAAAATGTTAAAATTAAAACATCGGCTAATAATCGATAACTAATACTAAAATTCAATTTTTTTAACATAACGCCTCCTTTAAAGAATAAATAATAAAATCTTGCTCTTCCTTAGTTAAATCAGGATAAAGAGGTAAAGAAAGGCAAGAAGAAAAGAGAGCGTTTGCCGTGGGGAAATCTTTAGGATTTAAATTATAAGTTTTTTGATAATAGGGGTGAAGATGAAGAGGGATGAAATGAACTGAAGTTCCAATATTTTTCTCCCTTAAAAAATCAATTAAAGCATCTCGCCCCATTTTTGCCGTTTTTGAAATTCTTATTACATAAAGATGCCAGCTTACCCTTTGGTCAGCAATTTCTGTTTCGGGTAAAATTAAATCCGGCAGATATTTGAGATTTTCTTGATAATAATTGATAATCTCTTGTCTTCTTTTGATCAAACTTTCAATCTTTTTTAATTGGCAAAGACCAATACTCGCCTGGATATCGGTCATATTACATTTATATCCGGGATAAACCACTTGGTAATACCAACTTCCATTTTTTTGGTAGCGGTCGTAAGCATTAAGCGTTAAACCGTGGAGAGCCATCATTCTTATCTTTTCGGCTAACTCTTTATTGTTAGTAACTACCATACCGCCTTCACCAGTAGTGATGTTCTTTGTCGGATAAAAAGAGAAAACACAGGCCAAAGAGTCTTGGCCAACTTTTTTACCTTGATAAATAGTTCCGCAGGCGTGGGCAGCATCTTCAATTACATAAAGATGATATTTTTCAGCAATTTCCTTTATTTTCTTCATATCACAACTTTTTCCAGCAAAATGAACAGGAATAATCGCCTTAGTTTTTTTAGTGATTTTCTTCTCAATCTCTTCGGGTGGTAAAAGATAATCAGAAGCCACATCGGTGAACACAGGAATGGCACCACAGTGGATAACAACATTGGCAGTGGCACAGAATGTCCAAGTGGGAACAATTACTTCATCGCCTTCTTTTATTCCCAAGGCTTTTAAAACTAAGAAAAGTCCACTGGTGCAAGAATTTACGGCAATGGCATGCTGGGCACCAATATATTTTTTAAATTCTTCTTCAAATTCCTTTGTTTTTTTCCCGGTGGTTAACCAACCAGATTTTAAAGTCTCCATAACCGCGTTTACTTCTTCTTCAGTAATATGAGGTCGAGCAAAAGGAATAAAATTAAACCCCTTCATTGTTATTTATCTTCTTTTCATTAAAATCTTGAAAGCACCGATTATTCCAAAATTAAATTTAGAAAAAAGTCTGATTGCTGGAAGATTACCCATAGGGACTTCACTGATTACATAATAATTTCTTTCTCCCAAAAGATATTTTAAAAAAGATGATAAAAGAAGACTACCGAAATTTCTTTTTCGAAATTTCTCGTCAATATAAATGGTGTTGATTTTTATAATCGGAAAATCTTTGGCTACTTTTTGGGCATTAAGGACACCGATACATTTGCCTTCTTTCGTTAGAAAATGGTAGTAAATTATTGGTAAAAGATTGCTGGTGGTAATTTCCATTTTTTCCGATTTTAAAGTATCTTCAAAGGGAGCCACAATTTCTGGTTTTAGATTTTCTTGATTGCCAAGAAAGAGGATAATACTGTTTATCAGTTTGAAATTATTTTCTTTAAGATAGTTAATAAACTTTTCGTCGTTATTAGAAATTTTGATTAAGATATTCGGATAACGGCAGTCATTAATAATTTCGCTTAGCAGTTTGATTTTTAAAGGCAGATTAGGAGCAAAAAGGTAGGGGATAATGAAGAAATTCTCATTAAATTCGGCACTGGCCAAACCGACAATTTCCTTCTTTTTATCTTCGTAAAAAATCTTTACAATTCCGCCAGCTTCAATTATCCGCAGGATATCTAAATTAAGATAGTCAGTATAAATATCCGATTTAGTTCCGAAATTTTCCGGTAGAATATTTAATTTTTTCATAAACCCCTCTCCCTTTAAAGTTAATAAATAAGCACTTCTCATCACACACCTCCTGCTTGTTATAAATTCCTTCCCTTTTTAAAATTATTAAAATTGTTTTCAAAATAATTTTTAAATCCAAAATAAATGATGCCCTTTGACAATAAAAACTTTCAATTTCGTTTCTTAAATTTAAAGGTAAATTGTTTCGGCCATTAATAATTGATAAACTGGTTAAACCAGGTTTAGCAAAAAATTTTGTTTTATCTTTATAAAGTTCTAAAGGTAAAACTTCATCGGGTCTTGGACCGACGATACTCATTTCTCCTTTTAAAACATTAAATATTTGGGGCAATTCATCTAAACCAAATTCTCTTAAAAATCTACCAAATTTTGTTACCCGGGGGTCGTTTTTAAGATAAAGAGAAGAGCCGTCTTCTCTTTTTAATTTTTCGGCATCAATCTTCATTGTTCGGAATTTATAAATTTTAAATATCTTAAAATTTCTTCCTCTTCGTTCCTGCGTGAAAAAGGCCTTATTTTTAAAATAAAACAATTGGATAAGCAGTACCGGCATAAAAAGCGGTAATGTTAAAATTAATAAGAAGAGAGAGAAGAGAATATCAAAAGTTCTTTTAGCAAAGGAATTCAAGTAGGGAGAAATGTTTTTTTCTCTTTTTTTACTCTGACTCTCTTTTTGAAAATTGTAGATTTTCATCGTTTCTTCCTGGAATCTTTCTTTAGAAAACCTTTTTATAACTGTTTCTTTACCCTGTTTTCCAATTTTTGTCCGCAATTCCTCGTTATTTAATAAAAGCATTATTTTTTCTTTTAAATCCTTTTCGTTATTGGGAGAAAAGAGATAACCATTTATTCCGTCAAGTATAACTTCGTTATTCCCTTTAATATTAGAGGCAATCACTGGTAAGGAACAAGCCATAGCTTCTAATAAAGCTATTGGCAATCCTTCCCAAAGAGAAGGAAGAACAAAACAATCACTGGCTTTTAAAAGAGGTATGGGATTTTTAATAAAGTCTAAAAAATGGACATTACTATCTAACTGAAATTCCTTTATTAATTTCAACAATTTTTCTTTTTCGCCCATATCTTCTCCGATTAATAACAAGCAAATTTTTCGATTATTTTCTTTAACCAGCTCTCTCATTGTCCGAATTAAAATCTCGGGATTTTTTTGTGGGGAAAGGCGTCCGACAAAAGTAATAAGAAAATCGCCGGCTTTTAAACCCAATTTTTCCCGAATAGAAAAATCAGGTTTTTCTTTTTCAATTTTCTTTAAATCAATGCCGTTATAAATGAGCGCCAATTTCTTTTCGTTGCCAATTTTAAATTTTTTAGCCAATTGGTAATCTTTTTTATTAAGAAGAATGATTTTATCACAAAAATAACTAACCAATCTTTCCAAGAAAGAATAGAAGAAAGTTGCTTTCTTAGAGGAGAATTCGTGGAAGGCGAACCCGTGGGCAGTATGAATTATCAAAGGAACCCGACTGATTTTGGCCGCCAACCTGCCAATAAAACCACCTTTAGAAGTGTGGGTATGGACAATTGAATAGCCTTTTAAAATCTTAGTTGTTCTTAAAAGTGCCCAAAGGTCATAGAAAGGTGAAATTTCCCTTTTATAAACTTTTTTGGTAGTCACTATTTTCACTTGGGGAAAATTCTCTTGAAAATAACTTTTTATCTTTTCGTCTTCGGTTAAAATTGCCACTTGGTAATTATCTTTCAATTGTCTTTCAATAAGAAAAACCAAATACTGAACAATACCACCAAATTTTGAAGCTCCGAGAATATGAATAATCTTCTTTTTCATCTTTTTAACAAACCTTCGTATAAACTTACCATTTTCTTACTAAAAGTTTTTATGGAAAAATGATTACTTACTTTGGCGTAGGCTTTTTCCCCAAGTTCTTCCTGTAGCTTTTCGTTAAATAGTAGTTTTTCAATGGCGTTAGCCAAAAGTTGGGGTTCCTCTTTTTTAATAATTATTGCTTCTTCTTCGGTCAAAACTTCCTTTACACCACCAACATCAGTAACAATTATGGGTTTCTTTAAGGAAGCTGCTTCTAAAATTGTAATGGGCAAACCTTCCCACCGCGATGGCAAAACAAAAATTTTGCTAGCTTTTAAAAAGGAAAGCGCATCGGTTCTTTTTCCCAAAAATACGATGTTAGAAAGTTGCTCTTTTTCTTTTAAAAGCTTTAATCTTTCTTCCCAACTACCTGAACCAACAATAAAAGTTTTTGGTGAAATTCCTTTTTCTTTTAAAATCCGTAGCGCCCGAAAAAGAATATCAACCCCCTTTTGTTCTTCTAAACGACCGATAAAACACAAATCTGCTTTTTCTTCATTTTCTTTTATCTCCTTTCCGCTTAAGGAGAAGCCATTAGGAATAACCACAATCTTTTCTTTTATTTTGGGAAGGTATTTGATTAACTGTTCTTTTACAATATGAGCACAGGCAATTATTTTATCATATCGTTGATAGATAAATCTTTCTAAGGGATAAAGAAATTTATATTTTTGGCGACGGTTAAAAACATTATGCTCGGTATAAAGGTATTTTGCTTTTTTGTAAAAGAAAGAAGCCAAGGCGACATAATAAAGTTCAGGAAAAAGATGGGCATGGATAATATCGGGTTTAACTTTTTTTATCTTTTTTAACAGGCTGATAAAAGTTAAAAGGGAATATTTCTTTTTAAAAGTAAAGATTTCAAAATTAAATTTCTTTGTTTCTTTCTCTTTTAAGAAATTTAGGAGTAATGTTTGGGCACCGCCACCGCTCAAATTACCAATAACCTGCAGAATAACCTTCTTTTCAATTTTCCTTTTTTTGCTTGCTTCTAATTCCGTAATCCCTTTTAGTGATTTTTTCACAATCGTCTCCCAATTGTATCTTTTTAAAACCATCTGTCTTGCCTTCTTGCCGTAGTTTTCTAAATAGTAGTTAAATTCTTTTTTAATCGTTAAAATTTTATTTTTTAAATCAGCTATTGAGGAGTAAGTAACCATTGGAATTCCTTTCAAACTTCTTTCTTTTTCAACCAATTCTTTATTGACCAGGATAATCTTACCGCAGCCAGCATAATCAAAAAGTTTAATTGGTGAGGTATAACCACAAAATTTTTCCGGAGTAGTAATCAAGGCAATATCAAAAAGATTAATATAAAAGGGTGCTTCCCAATAGGGGATTTCCGAAGTAAAAATAAATTTTTCTTCTAAATTTCTCCTTTTTATTTCTTCTCTTAATTTATGATTTTCAATTTTACCAATGATAAGAAATTTGATGTTCTTTTCTTCTTTTAGAGCTTCTCCCAAAGTAATTATCTTTTCAAAATCATGGTAGTTATCAATTTTGGAAAGAAAACCAACATAAAAATCCTTTTTTATTAACGACTTCTGAGGTTTAAAAATTTCCGGATTGGTGCCGTTAGGAATAAGAGCAATTTTTCTTTTATCAATTCCTAAATTTATTAAATCCCTTCTCATACCGTTAGCAACAACGATTAATTTATCGGCAATTTTACCGCTTAAAAGATAGCTCAAAGAAATTAAGCTATTAAGGAAATTCTTAAAATTACGGCGGTAAGAAAAATCGGTTGGGGTATTGTTAACTTCTAAAATTATTTTCTTTTTAAAAATTTTAGCAATCAGCAAATGGCCAAGAAATAGCGGCGTAAAGCGGCAATAAATAATATTGGGTTTCTTCTTGATTAATATTACAAAGAAATAAATTAGGCTTAAAAGATAGCGGAACTTACTAATAAAAGAGGAATAATCACCCAAAGAAGGATAAAAATAAACTTTTCCTAAATTTTCTTTAGGAAAAATTTGGGAAGGCGGATAAGGTTTAGGTAGCAGGATTAGCGGTAAAATGTTTAATTTTTTAAAACCACTTAAAACTCCCAAAAAATGGGCTGTAGAACCTTCAAAAGTGGCTAAATTTATATCGGCAACCAATAAAAATCTATTTTTCATTTCCCTTCTCCTTCAAACTCAAAAAAATACCAGCAAAAAATAAAAGATAATTATTGCCGATGTCAAAAGAAAATTGACTTTGGATAAAAAGATAAAGAAAGAGAAAAGCGGGAAAGAGCGAAGTAATTTCTTTTGCTCTTAATTTCTTAAGCATTTCTTTAAAGGCAAAAATGATGAAAAATAAAAAAGGAATGAGACCGAAAAAGCCGGTTTCGCAAGCAAATTCGGCAAAGATATTATGGGGATAAAGTGCGTGGTAATTATAATAAGGAAAAGTCCCCAACCCCTTCCCTAATAATGGTGAAGAGAAAAAGTTTTGGAATGCCAGACCGATAAATTCTAAACGATTAAGAGCACTCTCATCTTCAAAATAGGTTAACCGTTCTTTGATAATTGAAGGGATGAAAGAATAGAAGATAAAGAAAAGGAAGGTAAATAAAATGATAAGGGCAAGCTTTTCTTTAAAATTCTTCAATTTTAAAAAGAAGAAAGTAAAAAGGGTGATACCTACCGCCAAGATTGCTCCCCGGGTTGCCGATAAGAGTAAAAGATATAAAAGGATCGGCAAGAAAAGAAGGACAATTATTTTCACCAATTTGTTTCTTACGGTGATAAATAAAAGAAGGGATAGTAAAATCCCAATCCCTGCCCAGCGACCAAAGACGACGCAACTTAAAGAGAAACCTAAACGATAAGGAATAGTCTCTTTTTCTAAAAAATTTTCAATTCCTTCTTTCATAATCAGAAAATTGGCATAAACAAAAAAGAGAAAGATAAAAAGGGCAAAAGAGAAAATAAATCTTTTTAATCTTTTTTCATCGCCGCCAAAAAAGAGCAGTGCCAAAGAAGGTAAAAAGGCCAGAAGAAGAAAAGAAAAGAATTTTACGTAACCGTATTCGGAAAAAGCCAAAGGCAATCTAATTACACTGATAAAAAGAGTGATGCCAATTATTACCAGTAAAATGAAAAGGGGTTTTTTCAGTTGCGAAATAAAATGGTTAATAATCCTTGGTTCTTTAACTAACTGATAGACAAAGGCAATTAATAAAATTAGGAAGATAAAAAGTGCCAAGGAAGCCCTTTTAAAACCTTCCGCAATGGGTAAAATTGGGAGGATAAAGTAAAGCAGGGGTTCGTTTAAAATAAAATTTAAACCGATTTCCGAATAGAAAAAGAGGAAGATTAAAAGAAAAGGCAAAAAGATAGCGAAAAGAGAAATTTGGTAGTTATATTTTTGGGCAATAAAGAAAAACAAAAAGGAAATAAAGAGAAATAAGATAACCAAAAAGAAGTTTAAAGTATTTCTTTTAACCACCATATTTACCGTTAAAAATCTCTTTCCAATTTACTAATCTTAATCGCCATTGAAAATGGTAGGAAAGAGAGAAAGTAAAAAGTAACAGACGGAAAATACCGCTTAAAGAGGTTGCCAATGCCAAACCTTTATAAGAAAGGAATTTTGCCAAAATTAAGTCCAATAAAAGATTTAACAAAACAGATGCTCCGCTGATAATTATTGGCAACTTTATTTCCCCTATCGACCAGAATAAACGGATAAGAATAAGATTGGCACAATAAGCCAATAGACCTAAGGAATAAAAAGTAAGGGCTTCCTTGGTCATTATTAAAGCTTTTTCGTTAAAGGCACCACGAAAATAGACAATTCTTATTATCTGTTCATTTAACAGTATAAAAGCCAAAGTTATTGGCAAAATAATTAAAGATAAAAGAGAAAGGAAGTTGTTGGTCTGTTTAATCATTTGCTCCTTTTCTCCGTTATAGAACTTTTCTGAAAAATAGGGCATAAGGACAGTAGCAAAGGCAAAACCAAAAATACCCAAAGGCAATTCAACAATTTTGTAAGCAAAATTGAGTGCCGAAATGCTTCCTTCTTCTAAGAAAGAAGCGATTATCCGGTCAATCGTCACATTAATTTGGGAAACCGAACTTACCAAAAGATAGGGGAGAAAATTTAAAAATAAGAATTTTAAGAAATAAAAGATCTCTTTTTGGGAAATCTCTTTAAAATCCCTGACTGCCTTTTCTCTTTTTAAGAAGAAAGCCAAAGGAAGCAGAATATAAAGGAAAGAAGCCAGATTGACCGAAAAAGCCAATCCGGAAAGGGAAAAGAATCGGTAAAGATAAGTTATTCCCAAGATTAAACCAATATTATACAAAATACCGGATAATGCTGGAAAGAAATAGTTTTTATTCACATAAGAAAAGGCATTAAAAAATCCGGAAACACCAATAAGAAATACTGCTGGTGCCATATTTCGCAAAAGAATCTTTGCTGTTTCTTTAACATTGAGGGGAAAGCCTTGACCAACAATATTGATTATTTCCTGCGGAAAAAGGGCAATGAGAAAAGAGAAAAATAAAGAGAAGAAAGTAATAATAAAAAGTGCTAAATGATATTTAGAAAAATCCTTTTTAGAAAATAAGGGAATCAAAGAAACACCCATTGATTGACTTATTGCTCCCATTACCGAAATGGGAAAAAGAATTGCTACTAAATAGGCATCACATAAATAAGAAACACCAAAGACTTTGGCAATAAGAACTTCTCTTAAAAAACCTAAAAACTTACTTAATAATAAACCAATAGTCATCAAACCAGCAGAAATAAAAAGACTTTCGCAGATAATTATCTTCTTTGCGCTCAATTTCCCATTAATAGCCATAGCACCCTTATTTATTTAATAATAAAAAACCTGTGCCATTTCGGTAATTTTTCCGTAAAATAAGTTATTGAAAATCAAAAACTTAGACAGCAGTTAAAAGTGGCAGGAATAAAAAAGAGGAGAAGGGGTAGTGCGACAATTTATAAAAATTGATCATAAAAATTTATAAGTTATAAAATATCAATAACTTAAAAAATTGGGACAGGGGTTTTTGGGATTATTGAAAAAAAAATTATTTTTTATTATTTTTTATAAATGATAAAGGATTTTTTAGATAAGAAAGTAAAGATTGATCCTTCGGTTTATATTAGTAAAGGGGTGATAATTATTGGTGATGTTGAAATTGGCAAGGGAAGCAGTGTTTGGTTTGGCAGTATAATAAGGGGCGATACGGAAAAGATTAAGATTGGTGAATATACCAATTTACAAGATTATGTGATTGTCCATACTGATAAAGGTTTTCTTTTAGAGATTGGCAATTATGTAACGATTGGTCATCGGGCGATAATTCATGGTTGTCAGATTAGGGATTATGTAATGATTGGTATGGGTGCGATTATTCTTAATGGTGCGGTAATAAATAAAAATGTAATCGTGGCAGCGGGTAGTGTGGTAAAAGAAAATTTTGTTGTTCCGGAGAATACCTTAGTCGCCGGTATTCCGGCCGAAATAAAGAGAGAGTTGAACGAAAAAGATATCCAAATGATAAAAAATGCCAGCGAACATTATTACCGGTTAGCCCAAATTTACAAAGATTATGAAATATAAATTAATCCCCCATACTTCTGATTTGGGTGTAGAGATTTACGGTAAAACCATTGAAGAACTTTTTTCCAATGCCTTATATTGTGTTACTGACAATTTCACTGATATTGAAAAAGTGGCAATCAAAAAAGAAAGAAAAATTGAGGTTTTTGGTGAAGATTTAGAAGATTTATTTATGAATTTTTTGCGGGAACTTATCTTTATCTTTGCTACTGAACATTTTTTAGCCAAGGATATAAAAGATTTAAAAATTAGCGATAATTATACTGTTTTAAAAGGGGTTTTGTTGGGCGAAAACTTTGACAAAGATCGACACCCAATAAAAATTGAATTAAAGACACCAACCTACCATCTTTTTTCGGTAAAAAAAGAAGAAAATCGTTATAAAGCAACGGTTATCTTTGATGTTTAAAAAATATTGACAATTTAAAAGATTTTTGTTATAATTATTTTAGTCGTCGGGAAGGGGGGTATGAAAAAACTGAAAGTCATTTTTGCCCTTGATAAAATTAAGGTTTTTATCTTTGGCATAGTTTTTTTGTTTCTCTTTTTTTGTTATTATAATCTGTTAATTTTCCAAAGGGCAATAAAAGAAGAAGAAAAAATGGCGGCCGAATATTCTTTGGCAAGATTGGCATATTTTTTAGAAAATAAAAAAGATAATCTGTTAAATCAGGTGTTGGAATTGGGGGTTTGGAGTGAATTATTTGAGCAAGTAAAAAAAGAGAAGAAAGATGAAGAATGGTTTAGAGATAATATTGATAATTGGCTACCAGTGGTAAAGTTGGATTTTGCTTATATCTTTGATAAAAATGGTCAACCGTATCACCAAACAACGCCGTTGGTTTTTGATTTTCAGCCCCTTTTTAATAAATTGAAAGAAAAGAAAAATCTTTGCTTTTTTTTAAAAAGGAACGGAAAGATTTTTAATATTGCCGGTTCTTTAATTAATCGGAGTGAAGATTTTCGACAAGAGGGAGAATACGCGGGTTTTATCGTGGTTGGTAAGATATTGAAAGAAGATTTAATAAAAAAGGAAACGAAAACCGATTTTGTTTTGAGGGAAAAATTACCCAAAGAAAATTTTTTGCCGTTAAAAGATTATGAGGATAAACCAATTTTTTATCTGGCATTAAAAAAAGAAAAAGATATCCCAATACACCGGTACCTTAAGCCGGTTTGGTTTCTTTTAATTTTTATTAATCTGCTTTTGATTTTCTTGGCAATTAAAGAAGTTAAGAAAAAGATAAAAGAAGAAAAGGAACGACAATTTCTCTTTTTTGGTAAGTTAATGGGATTTATTATCCACGAGTTGAAAAATCCTTTGGCAACCATAAGTAATTGTCTTTATCTTTTAAAGGAGATAAAAGAAGGGGAGAAAAGAAAAGTTTATTTGGAGATAATGGGTAAGGCGATTGAGAATATGAAAGCCACGATTGATACCTTTTTGAAGATTTCTAAAGGCGAGAAGGGCGAGAAAGAAGTTGTTTTTTTGAAAGATTTATTAGAAGAAATAAAAAGGGAAGTGGTTGTGAATAATAATATCAAGTTTGATAATCTTTTGGAGGAGCCGATAAAAGTTTATGGAGATAGAAGGCAGTTGAAGCATGCTTTAAAAAATATTATCAAAAATAGTGTTGAAAGTATAAAAGAGAAAGGGGAGATAAAGATTGATTATGAGGTTAATAATGGTCGGCTGAAATTGGTTATTGCCGATAACGGTAGCGGAATTGATAAGAAGCATTTGAAAAAGGTTTTTGAGCCCTTTTACACTACTAAAGAGAAAGGAATGGGTTTAGGTCTTTTTTTAGCCAGATATCTTTTGGAGTTGAACAATGGTAAGATTGAACTCTTTTCCGAAGAAGGCAAGGGAACAAAGGTGGTGATTACTTTTGAGAACTATGAATAATATGGATAAAATGAAAATCCTTTTGGTTGATGACGATTACCAATTGGGTTTTACTTTAAAAAGCTTTTTAGAAATAAATGGGTTTTTTGTTGAATATGTAGAAAATGGCTTTTTGGCATTAGAAAAATTGAAAAATGACAATTTTCAATTGATAATTATGGATATTCTTATGCCGGGAATAGATGGGATAGAAGTTTATAAAAGGCTTAAAAATAAGGAAAAGATAAAAGTAATTTTTATCTCAGCCTATCTTCCGGAAGAAAAGAAGAGGGAACTTAAAAATTTGGGAATAACCGATTATTTAGAAAAACCCTTTGCTTTGGAATCATTAATCGCCAAGATAAATAATTTAAATTCTTTGGCTGAAGAGGAGGGCGAGTCCGCTTGTTATCTTTAAAAAAATAAGGAATATCAAACTTTGGTAAATTCCCCAAAGGGGGATTAAAAAACTACTGCCCACAATTCCGGAAAGAAAACCGCCTAATAAATCACAGGTATATAAAGTGCCAGCAACCTTACTTTTGTCTTTTTCTTCATATAATTCACTGGCTAAAGGAAATTGGGCACCGCCAAGGAAACCGGTGATAAAGCTAATGAGGATAAAATAAAGGGGAGAAAGATGGTAAACGATTTTCATTTGGAAAATTAAGAATAAAGAAAAGATAATTAAAAATATCTCCAAAATAATTAACCATAAATAGTTATTTTTCCTTTCTTTTCCGAAATAACTTCCCAAAGCAAAGCCAGCCATTAAAGCCGTGGTCAAAAAGCCAATTTGGTAATATAAATAGCCATAAGCAATCTGAAAAGCAAAAGAGATGATTAAAGAAGTGAGTAAGGTATAAAAACCAGTAGTAAAGATAAGAAAGGCAAGGCTTTTTTTCTTATTCTTTTTTAAAAAGAGAAAGAAGAAAAGGATTATTAGAAAGGAAAGAAGATAAGAAAAGCGGATTTTTTCTAAAGAAAGAAAAAATTGGGAAAGAAAAAGGGAAAAATGGGAATTAAAATAAGAAAGAAAATAATAAAGGGCTATTGGTGAAAAATCGGTATTTATTTTTCCTTTAATATTGGCTAATTGATGGGAAAGAAAAAGAAAGTAATCTTCTTTCAACCTTAATTTTAGATAATTCTCATTGATAATTAAATCGTTTTTATCTTTTAAATATTTTAAGCCATCAATAATAATTGTTATCAAGTTTTGACTATTTAAAATTTCATTATTACTACTAATAAAGATATTATCCTCTTCACCGGGAATGATTAAAGAATAATTAAAAACTTTCTTTAAGGTATTTAAAAGGGTTTTGGATATTAATCTTAATTCTTTGGGTAAATAGGTTAAAGAACCAGGCAAAGAAAAGACAAAAAAGCCATCTTTTTTCAATCGCTTTTTTAAAAGTAAGAAAAATTCTTGGGTAAATAACCGGGCAAGGGTTAAATCGGGAATCGCTTTTAAGCCAAGATAAATCAAGTCGTATTCTTTATTAATTTTTTTTAAAAAATAGCGGGCATCTAAATGATAAATCCTTAGTCCTTTGATATTGAGCTCTTTTTCAATTAACGGACTTTTTAATTCTTTTAAAACCTTAAAAATATCCGGATCAATTTCTAAATAGTCAATCTCCAAACCTTCATATCTTTTTAACTCATTCAAATTACCACCAATTCCCCCACTGATAAAAAGGATTTTTAAATCTTTATTATTTATTTTTTGATATAAAAGTAGAGGGAGGTGAATAAAATCTTGGGAAGTTTGAATAAAGGGGATAGGCGAGACGATAATCGGTATGCCGTTATGGAAAAGGGTATGCTGTTCTTCATCTTTTAGAATGGTAATATTACCATAAAGGGAGTTGTGATAGCTGATTACATTACGGTTTTGCCAAAGACTTTTAATAGTAACAATTTCAATTTTTTTTAAGTGATAAAGAAAAAAAAGATAGAAAAAAAGAAGGGGAAATAATTGCCACCACTTTTTAAAAGAAAGAAAAAGAAGGATAAGATTTAAAAAGATAATTAAGGCAATTATTTTTAAAGGGGTGAAATATCTTATTAGAAAAATGGTAAAAAAAAGACCACCAAAGAGCGTACCGAGGGTTTCGTAAAGATAGGTTAAGGAAATACCTTTTTTCAAAAAGGAACTTAAATGGTAAGCAAAATTGGTAAAGAGGGCACCATGGGAAATGCTTATCGGTAGAAGAATAAAAAGGGATGATAAAAAGACTAAGTGAAGGGGAATAACCTGTCCAAAAGGAAGTTTTAAAATATTTTTGAGATTTCTTAAAATGATAAAAGAGAAAAAAAGCGAGAGGATAAAGAAAATTATTAAAAGATTATAATTTTTTATCTTTCTTCCGAGATAAAAACTACCAAGAGCCTCACTAATTAGCCAGTTTGCTAAAATTATTCCCAAAGTAAATTCGTTGCCGTAATAGATAACAAGCATTTCTCTAAGAAAAAGTAATTGGGCAACAATGCCCGAAAAGCCGGTAACAAAGATAAAGAGAAATAATTTTTTATCTTTTATTGCCATCTACCAGGGATTTTTTCTTGACAGAAAGGGCATTTACCATTTTTAATTTTGTTTTCTAAAACGGTAAAATGGAATCGATGGATTAATCTTTTATTGCACTTTGGACAATAAGTAGAATTGTATTTATGACCAGGGACATTTCCCAGATAAACATATTTCAAACCAGCTTCTTTGGCAATTCTATAGGCTTTTTCTAACGTAGAAATAGGAGTCGGTGGTATTGTTAATTTATAATTGGGAAAATAACGAGTGAAGTGAAGGGGAATATCATCTCCTAAATTTTCTTTTATCCATAAACATAATCTTCTTATATCTTCTTCGCTATCATTTAGGGTTGGAATAAGCAGATTAACAATTTCTAACCATTTCCCCTTTTCCTTAATAGTTTTTAAGGTCTTTAAGGTATTATCAATTTTTGCCAGTGACATTTTGGTTAAAATTTCGTTAGTAATACCTTTGAAATCAATGACGACGCCATCCGTATATTCTAAAAGGGCTAAAAGCGGTTCTTGATTGAGGGCACCATTGGAATGCCAGATAATATTGATATTATTCTTTTTGGCTTCTTGGGCAATATCTAAAATATATTCATAAAAGACAGTTGGCTCATTATAAGTAAAAGAGATAGTTTTTATATTTTTCCTTTTTGCCATTTCGATAATCTCTTGGGGCGTGATAAAATAGCTTTCTTCTTTTTTAAAAGTTTCTTGGGAAAGATGCCAATTATGGCAATGTTGGCAGACAAAATTACAACCAACAGTACCGATACCTAAGATTTCGGTATTGGGAAGAAAATGATACATCGGTTCTTTCTCAATGGGATCAACTTGGATTGCCTGGGGATGGTTGTAAACTAAACTATAAAGTTTTCCTTTTTTATTTTCCCTTACCCGGCAAAATCCCCTTTTATTTTCAGGAACAACGCATTGCCGAAAACATAATTGGCACTGAACCTTATTATTTTCTAATTTTTTATAAAATAAAGCCTCTTTTAAACTACTTGCTAACAATAATAGTAGCTGGATGGTCTTTAACAATTCTGCCAATTACTGTGCTCGTAATTTTATTTCTTTTTAATTCCTTTTGTAATTTAACCAATTTTTTTTCGGGCACAGAAATTAAAAGTCCACCAGAAGTTTCTGAACTAAATACTAATATCTGATACTCTTCTTCAACATCTTTTTCAAAAATTACCTGATTGCCAAAAGAGGAATAATTCATTCCGTAACCGGCGCCAATCACTCCTTTTTTGATTAACGAAAGAACTTCCGGTAAAACTGGTAAAGAAGAAACGTAAATTTCAGCTCCGACTTTACTGGCACTAATCATTTCTGCTAAATGGCCAATCAAACCAAAACCGGTAATATCGGTAGCCGCATTAACTCCAATCTTTACCATTATCGCTGAAGCTTTATCATTAAGGGTAGTCATTGATTTTACTGCCTCTTTATATAATTTATTAGGAATATCAATCTTTTTTAACAAGGCATAAGAAAAGATTTCTACTCCTAAGGGTTTGGTTAAAACCAAATAATCCTGAGGGCGGGCTTGAGCATTAGTGATAATCTTCTTCGGGTTAATAAAGCCGGTAACGGCTAAACCAAACATTATCTGTTCGGAAACAAAGGTATGACCGCCGACAATAAAAGTCTTTGCTTCCTTTGCCTTTTTAAAGGCACCCAAAAGCATTTGACTAAACCAATCTAAGGGATATTTCGGATGGAAGCCAACGACATTCATTGCTAATAAAGGTTTACCACCCATTGCGTAAATATCGCTTAAAGAATTACAAGCGGCAATCTCACCAAAGAGATAGGGGTCATCAATTACGGGAGCGAAAACATCCACTGTTTGGACAAGTGCTTTATTTTTACTAATCTGAAAAACACCAGCATCGTCGGCGGTGTTAAAACCAACAAGTATTCTTTTATCCTTTATCCGCGGCAGTTTGCTTAAAACCGACGCTAACTGCGTCTGATTAAATTTGGAAGCTCAACCCGGACAAAGGATAGTGTCTAAAAGATTTTTTATTTCTTTATCCATAACCTAAATTATATCTTAACGATAAATAAATGTCAATATTCCTTGATAGAGAAAATAACTGCCCGCAAGAAAAGCACTTATTTTGCCAATAATCTGGGTTAATCGGTATCGGGTTAAAAAAGAAAAAAAGACCAAAGGGAAAAAATAGATAGTGGTGGCTAAGAAAAAGAAGAAAAAATATAAAAGACCTTTTAAGATATCAGCCGTTTCTATTACATTGAGAATCGAAATTAAGAAAGGAGGGCAGATATTTATTCCAACAATTAAACCAACAAAAAAGAGTGAAAGATTGGTGCTTAATTTATTTTTAAAAATCTGACAAAAAGAAAAATGGGGAAAAGTAAGGAAAAAGCCGTAGAAAAAAAGTAAAATTGATAAGCTGAGATAAAGAAAAGGCATAATCAACTTATGAAAAGTTGATATTTGTACTAAGGATTTTCCTAAAAGAGCAAAAAGCAAACCAAAAGCAAGATAACCAAAAAGCCTACCAAAAAGAAAAAAGAAAATGTGTTTTATCCCCTTTTTTAAATTATCGGTTGATAAAAAATAAGGTAAAATTGTTGGCAGACAATAACCAAAACAGAAATAACCAGTAGCCAAGCCTAACAAAACAGCTTTAAATAAAAGGGAAGCCATACTTTTATGCTATAAAGAAAAATAAAAAAATCAAGTTGATTAATTTATAATTCTTGATTTAAATATTGCCAATTATTAAAATTATTTGATGGAATGTTTCTATGGGTATGTAAAAGAATTAAAAGATAAAAGGGCGATTGTGAAAGTTAAAATTAACCCTCAATGTAGTGGTTGCGGTGAAAAGGGTGGTTGCCGTCTGTTTGTCAAAAAGGAAGAAAGGGATTTAGAAGTTTTAAATTTAATAAATGCCCAAATTGGCGATCTGGTGGCAATCGATTTTCCCCAAAAGCAAGGCCTTATCTTTCTTTTTCTTTTTGGGCTACCAATTTTGGGAATATTTTTGGGACTTTTTTTTGGCTTTTTCCTTTTTAAAAAAGAAAGTTATGCTCTTTTTTTAACTTTTTTATTTCTTTTTTTAACCTTGTTAATTTTAAAAATTTTACAAAAATCCTTATTAAAGAAAGAAGAATATTTGCCAAAAATAAAAGAGATCATTAAGGAGGAAAGATGAAAGAAATTTTTTTGTTTATTTTACTTTTTATCCCTTTAATCTTAAAAGCTGTCAAAAAATACGATTTTTATCAAGGTAAAGATTACTTTGTTCAAAAGACGATTGATACCAAGAATGTGGAGAAAGGGATTATTCGGGCAAAGGTTGACGGTCGTTTTCAAGATTTTAAATTGGTGGAATTGCCCGAAGAGTTTTTAAATTGGAATTTTCAAAGAAGGTTATCGATGATTGAGAAGATAAAGAAAAAAGAAGCACCAGATTGGGCGGGACCTCATAACGGAATGGTAGCTACTTATGGTGCCCAAAGGGAAGATTCCCGATTTAAAATAAATGTCGCTGTAAAAGGGATGGGCTTTTTACCCAAAAAAGAAAAGATAAAAGAAGTTCTTAATCTTCTAAAAACAACCATTAACGATTCTTTTGAGAAAAAAGTAAGGATTTTGGAAAGTTTATATAAAAATGGCAAAGAAATTTTTGATTTAACTAAGCAGGTTTCTTTAGAACTTTATACCGATAAAAATTTTTATACCCAAACCTTTCTTAACCAAATGGTTAACCCGGCTTGCGCCATTGTCTTTTTGGATATTCCTTCTTATAAGATAAAATGTTTGGCCCAGCTTTTACACCCCAATAATCCTTATCTTAGTGATTATGAGCAAGATGTTTGTGAATATGCTAATCTTATCCATGATTATTTTCACGGTGAGTCGTCAAGGAAATCAATAGCAGTTATTTATTATATTATTGAAGTTTTTGATAACACCCCAGCAAAAGGAAAAGGTAAAAAGATAAGATAATGAAGAGTTTAATTAAACCGAAAGAAGAACTTAAATCCTTACCATTAACCGAAAGTGAGCTGATAAAACGGGCAAAGGAAGGAAATGATGAAGCCTTTGAGATGTTAATCAGTCGTTATGAGAAAAAGATTTATAATCTGGCTTATCGGTTTTTAAATAATGAAGAAGATGCTGCCGAAGTTTTGCAAGAAACTTTAATTCGGGCTTATCGGTTTTTAAAGAAATTTGAAGAGCGGTCAAGTTTCTATACTTGGCTTTATCGGATTGCGGTAAATGTTGCTTTGCGAAAATTAAAAAAACGTGCGAAAGAAAGCAAAGTTGTTTCTTTAGACGAAGGAATTCCCCAACACGAAGAAATTCCCCAAGAGATTCCCGATGAGACCCAAAATCCAGAAGTTATTTATAAGCGAAAACAGATACAAGAAACTGTTCAAAAGGCTTTAGCGGAACTTCCCGAAGCTTACCGTTCAGTGGTTTTTTTAAGGGATGTGGAAGGACTGTCAAATAAAGAAGTAGCCGAAATTTTGAAAATCTCAGTTTCGGCGGTAAAATCGCGGCTTCATCGAGGAAGATTATTTTTAAGAGAAAAACTTAAACATTTGATAAAAATATGAGAAAGAGAAAGATTGAATATAATTGTGAGGTTTTTAAAAAATATTTGGTGGAATACTTAGATGAAGATTTGCCTTACGAAATTTTAATTGAATTAGAAAAACATCGGCTCGTTTGTCGGGAATGTACAAAGTTAATCAGGACCTTGCGGCGCATAATTTATGAATTAAGAAGCTTAACCCAATATGAATTACCTGAAGATGTGGTTACCAAGATTCACGCAACTTTGCGCGTTAAAAAATGGAAAAGAAAGTAGTTGTCGCGATGAGCGGTGGGGTCGATTCAACAACCGCCGCTTATCTTTTAAAAGAGGCTGGTTATTCAGTAATTGGTGTTACCTTTCAAATCTGGGATAAGTATTCTTTAATTAAAAATGAAAAAATCTGTTGCGGCTATTATGCCATTCGGGATGCCCAGCTTTCGGCGGAAAAATTAAAAATCCCTCATTATCTTTTAGACCTCCGGGAAAAATTTCACCAGCTAATCATCCAAGACTTTGTTAACCAGTATCTTTCTGGTTTTACTCCTAATCCTTGCTGTGAATGTAATCGGTATTTTAAATTTCCCTTCCTTTTAGATTTTGCCCAAAAGGTTTCGGCAGAATTTATTGCTACTGGTCATTATGCCCAGATTGTGAAAATTGGCGAGCACTATTTTTTAAAAAGAGCCAAAAGTAAAGAAGACGACCAGACCTATTTTCTTTATTCTTTAACTGACGAAATTTTAGCAAGAACCATCTTTCCTTTGGGTGAAAAAAGTAAAAGCGAGGTGCGGGAGCTTGCTAAAAAGATTTCTTTACCAGTTGCTGAAAAGAAAAAGAGTCAAGAAATCTGTTTTGTTCCGGAAAAGAAATACGGCGATTTTATTTTAAAGATTCTGGATAAACCCGATTTAAAACAGGAGGGCCCCATCTATTTAATAGAAGATGACAAAATAACCTTCTTAGGAACCCATAAGGGGCTTTTTCATTATACGATTGGTCAGCGTCGGGGTTTGAAAATTCCTTACAAAGAAAGACTTTATGTGGTAAAGATTGATAAAGAAAAGAATGCCCTTTATGTTGGGAAAAAAGCATTGGTTTATAAGAAAAAATTTTTAGTTAAAAAGGAGATTTTAAAGATAAAGGATTTTGAAGGTAAAAAATTTTTATGCCAAATAAGAAATGTCCATACGCCGAGCGAAATAAAGATAAAGCTTTTTCAGGACGACCTTTTACTCTGCGAATTTACTTCTTCCCAATGGGCAATCACGCCGGGACAAAAAGCCGTTTTTTACGATTTGAATAATGAGCTTGTCCTTGGTGGCGGAATGATTTTAAAAGTCTTTGATAATGAAGATTGAAAAAGCAGTTATTAAAGAATTTTTCTTTCCCTTAATTTTTTCGGTGGTTGTCCTTACTTTCATTATGCTGATGGATAGAATGTTTATTCTGGCCGACCTTTTAGTTAAAAAAGGTGTGAAATTGATGGTCGTTTCCGAAATTGCCTTTTACTCTTTGCCTTATGTTTTAGCCTATATTTTGCCGGTGGCCACTTTGATTGCCGGCATAACCACTTTTGGTCGCCTTTCCCATGATAACGAAATTATTGCCCTTAAAGTTTTAGGAATAAATATTACCAAAATTATTATGATGCCCGTTTTTTTTACTTTATTTTTGGCCGTCCTTATGTTTTTCTTTAATAACTTTCTCTGGCCCGAATCGGAGTTCCGCATTAGAAATCTTCTTTTAGATTTGGCGCGAAAAAAACCTCAACTGAAAATTCGGGAAGGAATTTTTTTTGAAGATTTTTCCCCCTATGTGATTTATATCGGTTCTCTAAACGAAAAGACCGGTAGGATGAGCGATATCCTTATCTTTAAAAAAGAAGGTGAGATTACGCCGATATTTATTTTTGCAAAAGAAGGAATTCTAAAAGAACGGGAAAAAGAAAATTATTTTACTTTTGTTTTAAAAAATGGTGAAGTCCACCAATTGGAGAAAGAGGGGCGATACCGGCAGATAAAATTTGCTGAAGATACAATTAATATTTTCTACGAAGATGAATTGATAAGAAGGGAAAGAAGTTACCGTTCAATCCGGGAAATGAATTTATTACAATTATTTAAAAATATGAAGGAAATAGAAAAAGAGATTAATGATTTTAGAAAAAGGATAAAAGAATTGAGAAATAAAGATATGGATAAAGAGATTAAGTTGGCAAGAATTAAGGAAGAAGAGGCAAAGTTAAAATATAAAATTAAAGAAAGAGAAAGGTTTAGTTTAGAATTTCACAAAAAGACCGCTTTGGCTTGGGCAAATATCTCTTTTTTACTTTTTGGTATCGCCTTAGGGTTAGTCATTAAAAGGGGAAGTATTGGGATTAGTTTTATTTTTGGTTTGGTATATTTTGCTTTTTATTACATTCTGCTTTTACTTTTTGAAGAACTGGTATTGCGGGGAAAGGTTTTGGCTTTTTTCGGCATGTGGTTACCAACAATGATTAATCTTCCTTTTTCCTTATATTTTCTTTTAAAGAAAATAAGGGAATGAAAATTATTGAACGTTTTTATTTAAAAGAAATTTTGAAGTACACAATACTGGCTTTTTTCTCCTTAGCACTAATTTACCTCTTAATTGATTTTTTTGAATCCCTTTCTTATTTTGTCCAATACCAGGCAAGTTATTTAGATATCTTATTCTATTATCTTTATACCTTTCCCAGTGTTATCAGTCTCCTTTTAAGTCCGGCACTGATTTTAGCGATATTTTTTGTTTTTGGGCAGGCGATTCGGTTTAACGAATTAAGAATATTGAAAACCATAGGGATAACTCCTAAATCCCTTTTCAAAATTCCTTTTTCTCTTTCCCTGCTTTTTTTTCTTTTTCTTTTTCTTAATCAGGAAGTTATTGAGATAAAAAGCAAACTAAGTTTGGAGAGATTAAAAAAAGAAAGGATTGAAAAAGAAAAAAGGGGGAGCGATGAAAAAAGTAAAAGTAACATTTACTATCTGGGTGAAAATAATGTGGTTTATTATATTAAAGAGTTAACTTTACCTAATACGATGAAGGATTTTTCGCTTGCCCTTTTAGATTTAAAAAAGGGGTTAAAATATCGTTATGACGGCAAAATTGCTTATTATAAAGATAATAAATGGATTGGTTATAAAGTCTATTTTTACAATTTTTTGGAAGACGAAAATAATTTTACTTATTATGATTCCCTCAGCTTTGATTTCTTAAAAGAAAAGCCAGAAGACCTTTTTTGCGAAATGAAGGAGGCCGAGATGATGAATTTTTTAGAATTGTATTCCCAAATAAAAAAATTTCGGAAAGCTGGCTTTAAAATGGATAAGGAAATGGTAAATTTTCACAGCCGCTTTGCTTATCCAGTGATTATCATTGTGGTCACTATCCTTTCTTTTGGCATTGTGCTCAATTTAAAGAAAGGAACAGTGATGCTTGGTTTGGGTATCGGTTTATTAATTTCTTTTTTATATTGGGGCTTTTTGCAAATTACCTACGCCATGGGTGAGGTAAATCTTTTGTCTCCCTTTTGGGCCTGCTGGCTACCTAATATAATTTTTCTCATCTTGGGAATAATAATTTTCTTATTGACTGATAAAAAATTTTAGCCTAATATTAGTATATGGTCATTTTCATATTAACGGTAACTTTATTTTTAGGAAAGATTGAAAAAGAAACCTTAAATTATGATATTGGAATAGTTAAAATCCTTTCTCCGGATAAGTTTATTTCGCGGAGGATAAATTACCCAATTGTCAAAATAAAAAATTTCGGTTTATTTTCGGCAGAAAATTTTTCAGTTAAATTTTTTATCCCCGCCTTAAATTATATCGATACCAAAAATATTTCTTATCTTCCTTCTTTTGCGGAAACCCTTCTTTATTTCCGTTCGTTTATCCCGCAAGATTCAACAAACTTTTTCGTGAAATGTACTGTTGACTTTTCTTTGGATGAAAACCCCACCAATAATTTAAAAACGGAAGAAATTTTTGTTTATGATTATTTTGAAGATTTTGAAAGGGAAAATCACGGTTTTATGTTAATGCCTATTGGTGGTTTCAATTTATTAAATTGGGGAAGAAATAATGATAAATGTTTTGTTACTGCCGACAGCATTGGAAATTCTTATCATGATATGGCGAATTTTAAATTAATAAGTCCGCCTTTCTTTGCTTTAATTGATACCCCAATTATTGCTTATTGGCACAAATACAATACCGAATTAAATTACGATGGTTATAATGTAAAATGTTCTACCGATAACTCTTCTTGGCAGATTTTACATGCCCATCCAATTTTAGGAGAAAGATATTCAACAATTGCTTCTATTTACAATTCAGCAATTCGTGGTGAATCTTGCTATTCAGGTTTTAATGATTGGCGGATAAATTTTTTAAAAATCCCCGTTTTAAGAAATGAAAAATTCTTTATCAATTTCCATTTTGGTAGTGATAATGCTTGGAATGAAGAAGGGGGTGTTTTTATTGATAATATTTATGGAATTGGTTTTTCACCCTTAGCTCCCTATCCATATTTGGAGATAAAAGAATTGGTTTCGCCAAAAGAGCCGGTGGCAAAAGATTCTCCGGTTATTCCTAAAGTAAAAATAAAAAACTATTCTCCCAATACCGGTGAAAACATTTTATTACATTTAAGAATAGCCGATAACTATTTTTCAGAAAGGATAATTCCCACTTTATCTCCCTTAGAAGAAGTTATTGTCAATTTTGATTATTGGTCTCCCTGTTCCACTTTTAATCTTCTTCAATGCAGCTTATATTATTCTCCGGAAAAAAGGATAATCCATTCGTTAAAAAAGGAGATTTATGCCTATGATTATTATGAAGATTTTAGCGGTAATAATGGTAATTTCTTTTCCAATCCAATTTCTGGTTGGCATTATAGTCAATATTTTGGTTTGCCCGATAATCCCGGAGGTTGGTCAACGGATTTTTATCCTTCAATGGCAAATTTTAAGTTGATAAGCCCAACTTTCTTTTCGCTAATTGATACCCCTTTAATTGCTTATTGGCATAAATATGAGAACGAATATCGTTTTGATGGTTATAATGTAAAATGCTCTATTTTTGGTGGTAATTGGCAAATTTTGTCTCCCTGTCCTAATTTAGGAAATCCTTACGACACAATTGCTCGCTCAGGAAATGCCGGCATACCCAATGAATCTTGTTATGCGGGTTATTATCCTTGGCGACTGAATTATCTAAAAATTCCCGTGGGAAAAGAGAGGTATTTTAAAATCAATTTCCATTTTGGTAGCGATTATGATGAAAATTATGAAGGAACAGAAATTGATAAGATTTATGGTATCGGCTTTATAAGACGTCGGCTTTATGATGTCGGAATAAAAGAGATAATTGTTCCGGAAAAGTTGAATAAAAGCGAGACCATCAATCCGATAATAAAAATAAAAAATTATGGTGAGCGCGATGCTTATAATTTCTCAGTATTTTTGGAAATTACTCCTCATTATGATGATAGCCTTTTTGTTCCATTATTGCCTTCTTTACGAGAGACCCTTTTAGTCTTTTCACCTTTTTATCCCCAGAGAGAAGAACATTCCGCTTCCTTTTGGATTGATTTTCCTGCGGATGAGAATCCAGAAAATAACGAAGGGAATATTGATTTTTATGTTTATCGTTATTATGAAGATTTTGAAAGTAATAACGGTGGTTATTTTTCCATTCCAGAAAGTGGTTGGAAATATTCATTAATTGAGCCGCATAATTTAGGTTGGCAGACCGGAATTTATCAAGATAGTGCTGATTGGAAATTGATTTCTCCACCTTTTAGGGCTTTCTCGGATTTTCCCGTCTTAGCATATTACCATAAATTCTCTCTTCCTTTCGGCGATGGTTATAATCTAAAATGCTCCCTAACTACTGCTAACCGGTGGGAAATAGTTGGCAATAATTATAATGGGGTAGCTTCACCAACTAATGCTGGTATTCCCAATGAACGCTGTTTTACTGGTTACCGCGATTGGGAGTTGGTTTTCTTTCAGTTACCAGTAAGAATGGGCGAAAGATTTTATCTTTCCTTCCATTTTGGTAGTGATGAAATTAATAATGATTCCGGAGTGGTGATTGATAAAATCTACGGAATTGGTTTTGACACTTCTTTTGTGGGAATTGAAGAAGATTTTTTAGAGAAAGTGAAAACCATCAATCTTTCTAAAAAAGAGAAAGGAAAAATTGAAGTTTTTGATGTTAGTGGAAAGATAGTTTATCAGGAAGAGAATGTAGAAAAAATTGTTATTAAAAAATCCTTACCTAAGGGTGTTTATTTTTTAAAAATAAAGACACCTTCTTTTCAACGGAAAAGAAAGATAATTATAAAGTAAGCATTCTTGATAAAGCCGAGAAGGCTTTTTCTCTTATCTCTTCGTCAATAATAATTTCATAAACTTCTTCTTCCAAGGCTTTTAAAACCTTTTCTAAGGTGATTTTTTTCATATTGCTACAGATAGCACTTTCTTTTAAAGGTAAGCATTTTTTATTTTTATATTCTCTTTTTATTCTTTCGCATAAACCAACCTCGGTTGCCAAAATAACTTCGTCAAAAAGACTTGCCAATTTTACCATTCCCGAAGTGGAGGCAACAAAATCAGCCATTTCGCAAACTTCCGGCAAACATTCCGGATGGGCAATAATCTTCGCATTAGGAGCTTCCTTTCTTTTTTGGATAATATCTTCCGCCTTAAAATATAAATAGTGGACATAACAGAAACCATCCCAAGGGATAATATCTTTTCTGCCGGTCTTTTTTTGGACATAATCGGCAAGGTTTTTATCGGGAAGAAAAAGAATTGGTTTATCTTCAGGAATTTGGCTGATAATCTTAACCACATTTGCCGAAGTGCAACAGATATAAGAAAGGGCTTTCACTTCGGCCGTAGTGTTTACATAACTAACCACATAAACTGGCGGTAAACTGGCCAATTTAATTGTTAATTTTTCCTTATCAACCATATCGGCCATGGGACAACGGGCATCAATATCGGGAATGATTACTTTTGCTTGGGGATTGAGGATTTTGGCCGTTTCCGCCATAAAATGGACGCCACAAAAAACGATCAATCTTGCCTTTGTTTCTTTGGCCTTTAATGACAAATCTAAGGAATCACCAATAAAATCAGCAATTTCGTAAATTTCTGGTCTTTGATAATTGTGGACCAAAATAACTGCTCCTTTCTTTTTCTTTAATTCATTTATTTCTTTTATGAGGTCTTTCATAATTTAGCTCCTTATGGTTAATAGTTTTTTCTTCGGAAATAATGTGAATTACTTCTACCGACATTTTATTTAAATTATCAGCAATATAGCGGCGGTGGCAATAAAAGGGATACTTTTCCCGGCAGAGAATCACTGCTGGTAAATAAACCGCCTGCTTGTAAATAATTTCAATCCCTTTTTTAAAACTTTGGGTTTCGGTCCATTTTAAATAACCACCTTTCCGAAAGCCGCCCAGTTCATTTCCCAAATAAGTATAAGTGATTTTATTTTCTTCACAAAGTTTTATTAAATTCTCCCTTTTAAAATGTTCAAAATGGGAAGTAGGAAAACGGCGGACATCAAAGACAATTTTTATTTGGTATTTATCTAAAATTTTAAGAAACTCTTCTTTTGTTCGGTTAGCCGTTCCTAAGGTATAAATTCTCATCAGCAGGTTAAATGGAAAAGGGCAGCTTTTTTCTCTTTTAATTTATTAAAAATTGCTATTGCCTTGGGTGTTGGCAAGGCAATCAATTTCACCTTTTCCTTTTTTAAAAAATCAATCGTCTCTTTCTTCACTTTTAAGATACCACCTTGACCAGTACCAACAATAATCACTTCCGGTTTAGGGTTTAATAATTTTTTGGCTTCTTCAATACTCAGTTCGTGATTATTGCCGGTAAAATTTTCATAGCGATTTAAAATCCGATTATCAGCCAATATCAAAACATCGGTTTCGTATCTTTGACCATCAATAACTATCCAACCAAAACCAGTCTTTTCAATCTTCATTTTAAAGCAATAATAATTAAACTGCCAAAAACCTCTTCCTGAATAAGCCTAATCTCGCCCAAGCGGGCTAATTCCAATAATAAAAGAAAAGTTACCACGATCTCTTCCCGATTAGTAAAATCATTGAGCAATTGGCAGAAATCTAAAAAACGAATTTCTTTAATCTTCTTTTTGATTTCCGCCATTTTTTCATCAATATTAATTTTTGGTCTTTCGATCCAAGTTATTTCTGAAGGAATATTGTTGAGGGTTGTCCAAAGTTTCTGATAACTTTTTAATAATTCCCAAATAGTTGGGGTTTCCTCAATTTCTTTTTTTACAAAATTTCCTTCCCGAGGGAAAAATTTAAATTTTTCTTCTTCCAGTGCTTTTAAAAGACCAGCAATTTTTTTATAATAGTTAAATTCTTCTTTAATCTTATAATAACTCACCTCTTCCTCTTCCCAGGTGATATTAACCTCTTCTTTAGTTTTTAGTCTTAAAAGGGCTCTTATTTTATAACGGATTAAAATCACTGCTAAAAGGAGATAATCGGAAAGCCGGTTTATCTCTTCACTCTTCAAATCTGGCTTTTGTAAATAAGGGGTGAGAAAGGCTAAATATTTTTCGGTAATATAAGCTATGGGAATTTTTTCTAAAGGAATTTCTTCCCTTTGAATAAGATAAAGTAAAAGGTCTAAAGGACCGCTAAAAAAATCTAAATCAATTTCAAATCTCACACAACTCATAATCTCTTTTGCCTAAACCAATCCTTTCACCAAAATCAAAAAGTTCATCATAATTTAGATGGGAGTAAAGTTTTGTTATCTCTCTTTTTAAAAAATCAAAGCCAGCTTGGTCACAGGCTAAGGGGTCAAAAGAGATAAAAATACCGATATCTTCTCTTATTGGTTGTTCGGTTTTGGGATAGCAGTCACAATTAGGAGTAATATTTATCAAAAAGTTGAAATGGAGGGCATAACGACCAATAAGGACGGCTTTCGCATATTCAAAAACTTTTTTAGCAAGAATTTCTGGACTTTGGTCCCAACGAAATTCTATTGCCTGATTAGGGCAGATTGCCAAACAACCACCACAACCAACACAAAGGGGACCAATTTTTGCTTGTAAATGGTGAAGCTTAATTGCTCCTTCCGGACAATAATCAACACAGATACCGCAGCCGATACATTTATTCTCATTCACATAAGGATGGGAAGCAGAATGCATATCCAATTTACCTCCCTTAGCCGCCAAGCCCATTCCCAAGTTTTTCAAAACACCACCAAAGCCGGTTGCCAAATGTCCTTTAAAATGAGCAAGATTTATCAAATAGAGATAGGGGCGTAATTTTTTTGCCAATTTTGCCTTCTTCGTATGGAAGGAATCAATGGGAACTTCAAAATAAGCTTCTCCGTTATTACCATCAAGAATTTCTATTTGGCAAAGGGTGTTAAAAAGGGTAAAACCGTGTTCAGTTGCTAACTCAATATGACCTTTTTTGTTATTTCTTTTGCTCCGATACAAAGTAGCCGTTTCCACTAAATAAGGTTGAACACTCCTTTGGGCGACAAAAGAAGCAACCATTCGGGCATAAATTGGCTTTAAATGATTATTATTACCTTCTTCCCCAAAATGGATTTTAATTGCTAATCTTCTTCCGTAATTTAAATTATCTAAATATTTGGTTAAAGAAAAAACCTTCTCAATCTTCTTTTTTAACTCTTCTAAATTTCCTTCTTTTTCTTTATAAGGAATAAAATAGACAATACTTTTACTCATTTAAAAACACCAGCAATTTTTCTTTTGCAAAATTTACATCTCCCATCAACAATATTATTTTCTAAAACCGAAAAGCCCATCCTTTTTATTAACAATTTTTGGCAATAAGGACAATAGGTATTTTCGTAAGGATGACCAGGAACATTACCAATATAAACATATTTCAAGCCAACTTTTTTAGCAATTTTGTGTGCCTTTTCCAAAGTCGAAATTGGTGTTGGTGGCAGGGAGGTCAATTGGTAATTGGGGAAAAAGCGGGTAAAATGTAAAGGAACTTCATCACCAAGATTTTCTTTAATCCATTGGCACATTTTTCTGATATCTTCTTCTTTATCATTTAATGTTGGCACAACCAAATTAACAATTTCTAACCAGACACCATTTTTTTTGATAATTTTTAAAGCATTTAATACTGGTTCCAAGGAAGAGCCACAAACCTTTTCGTAAAAATCTTCGTTAAAACCTTTCAAATCCACCTTTATCGCATCAACTACTTTACAAAGGGATTCTAAAGGTTCGGGATTGATATAACCGCCAGTAACCACACAGCTTTTTATTCCCTCTTTTTTTGCTAACTTAGCAATATCATACATATATTCATAAAAGACAATGGGTTCGGTATAAGTAAAACAGATAATTTTTAAATTTCTTTTCTTGGCCATTTTCACTATCTCTTCGGGTGAAAACTCATAATAGGGAACATCTTCCAATTTCGCCTGGGAGATTTGCCAGTTTTGACAATATTTACATCTTTGATTACAAGAGACCGTTGCCAAAGTTAACCTTAAAGAACCAGGGAAAAAATGGAAAAAGGGAGCTTTTTCAATCGGCTCTTCACCAATTGAACAAGGTTTACCATAAACAATTGAATAAAGTTTACCATCCCTATTTTCTCGATTTCGGCAAAATCCTCTTTTATTCACATCAATGATACAATTTCTTGGGCATAATTGGCAGACAACCTTCTTATTATTAAGTTTTTTATAAAACATTGCTTCTTTTAAATAAAGATTACTTTTTTCCAAAAGAAAACCTATTAAAATTAAATAACTTAACATTATTAATAATAAAAAATTCTTGATAAAAAGTCAATTTATTATTATAATTCAAAAATGGCAGTAAATATTTATACCTGTATTCAATGTGCCCGTTGTGCCAGTGGTTGTCCCGTTATTTTGGGTAATTTGAATATTAGAAGATTAATTTATCTTCACCAGTTAGGTTTAAAAGCTCTTTCCGAAAAAGATAACAAGGCAATTTGGGAATGTACTACTTGTGCTACCTGTTCTTTACGCTGTCCTAAAGATTGTCAACCAATGGATTTAATTTTGGATTTGAGAAGAGAAGCTGTGGAAAAAGGGAGGCTTGAAGAATCGGTTATTAAAGCCTTAGAAAGTACCTATCTTTTTGGTAATCCTTGGCAAAAACCAAGAGAAAAGAGGATTGATTGGAACAAAGAATTGAATATTAAAGTGGTGAAAGCGGGCGAAGAAGTTGAAAATTTGATATTTATCTGTTGTACTATTCATTATGATGGGAGATTCCTTAACCTTTTAAGAAATTTTTTTAATATTTTAAAGAAACTTAATATTGATTTTGGGATTATTGGTGAAGAGGAAAATTGTTGTGGTAGTGAGATAAAAAGATTGGGGGAAGAAGGTCTATTTTTAGAATTGAAAGAAAAAAACGAAGCGATTATTAATAAGATTAAAAAGAAAAGAATAATCACCCTTTCTCCCCATTGTTATCACACTTTAAAGAAAGATTATCAATTAAATGCTTCGCTTTACCATTACACCCAATTTTTAAAGGAAATTAAAGAAGAATTGGCAAAATTATTAAAAAGGGATAAGAAAAAAATAATCTATCATGACCCCTGTTATTTAGGAAAACAGAATAAGATTTTTGATGAACCAAGAGAGATTTTGAATATCCTTACTGATAATTTAATAGAATTTGACCAAAATAAAGAGAATTCTTTATGTTGCGAAGGTGGCGGCGGAAGGTTATGGATTGAAATTGAAAGAAGAGAGCGGTTGGCCGAAAAAAGAGTAAAAGAAGCAATTTTAAAAGGAGCCGAAATTATTGCGGTAAGTTGTCCCTTCTGCCTTTTAACAATTGAAGATACCGCACGAATTTTAGGCGTTGATGAAAAAATCAGAGTTTTTGATATCTTAGAATTACTCGCTTTTTAAAAACTAATGAAAAGAAAAAGATTGAAAATCTTTTTTATTCCCTTTTTAGTTTCTTTTATCTTTTTCTTTTTTGCTCTGCCCCTAACCTATTATCTCTTAAGTTTCAATTTACCAACTTGGGAAGAGATTCAATCTTATAAGCCCCCAGTATCAACTCGGGTTTTAGATTGTAAAGGGCGGTTGCTGGGCGAATTTTTTGAGCAAAAAAGAAAAGTAATAAAATTAGCCGAAATCCCAAAATATCTGATTGAGGCCTTGATTGTGGTGGAAGATAAAAGATTTTATTCCCATTGCGGAATTGATGTCATCCGAATAATTGGTGCCTTCTTTTACAATTTAAAAAGCTTTAGTATCCGTCAAGGAGCTTCAACCATTACCCAACAACTGGCAAGGAATATGTTTTTGACCTATAAAAGAGATATCATCAGAAAATTAAAGGAATTAGTTTTGGCGATAAAATTGGAGAAAAGTTATACGAAAGAAGAGATTTTAGAAAGGTATTTAAATCAGGTATATTTTGGTTACGGCTTATACGGTATTGAGACCGCTGCCCAAGGATTTTTGGGGAAAAGTGTTAAAGATTTAACTTTAAGTGAAGCCTGTTTTTTAATAAGCATTATTAAATCACCAGGTTATTACTCACCTTATAAGAATTTTGATTTGGTTTTGAAAAGAAGGGATTTCTTTTTAAAGATGCTTTACAAAAATAAAAAGATAAGTGAAGAAGAATACGAAAAAGCCTTAAAAGAAAAGATAAATCTTTTACCTTTACAGCGAAGTTTACAAGAAGCCGGTTATGTTTTAGAAATGGTAAGACAGTATGTGGAAGACCTTTATGGTACCGATTACCTTTACAAAAAAGGTTTAACCATTTACACCACTATTGATTTGGATATTCAAAGGGAAGCCAATATTGCCTTAGAAAAAAATCTGCGAGATATTGAAGAAAATTATAATTTAAACCCCAAAAAAAGGGAATATGACGAAATTTATAAAGAAAAAGGTAGCGAAGCGCCGCCCCCCAATTATCTTCAAGGGGCTTTAGTTTGTATTGAAAATAAAACGGGATTTATCAAAGCCTTAATTGGTGGTCGGGAATTTCGCCATTCCCAGTTAAATCGGGCAAGCCAAACAAAAAGGCAGCCAGGAAGTGCTTTTAAGGTCTTTGTTTATACCACCGCCATTGATAATGGCTATAAACCATCCGATATTATTGAAGATAGTCCCATTAGTATTGAAATTCCTGGTGTCCAGGAGCCTTACGAACCAAAAAATTATGATTATCATTATATTGGTCCAATAACTTTAAGAAAGGCTTTAGCCTTATCAAGAAATGTTTGTGCGGTGAGATTAATCGAAAAATTAACTCCCCAAAAGGTTTGTGAATATGCCCATTTAATGGGAATAAATAGCCAATTGCGACCTTATTATTCCTTAGCCTTAGGTTCTTCGGAAGTCTCCCTTTTAGAAATGGTAAGAAGTTTTGCTACCTTAGCCAATTTAGGTAAAAAGATTGTCCCCCTTTTGATAACTAAAATTGTTGATAGTGACGGCATTGTCTTAAAAGAGAATTATCCGACAAGCGAACAAGTCCTTTCTCCCCAAACGGCTTTTATTGTTACTTCCATGTTAAAAAGTGTTCTTGATGAAGGGACTGGTTATTTGATAAGAAGATATGGTTATTATGGTGTTGGTGCGGGCAAAACTGGAACAACCGATAATTTCACTGATGCCTGGTTTATTGGCTATACTCCCTATTTAACCTGCGGTATCTGGGTTGGCTTTGATAAAAAGAAAAAGATTTTTGAAGGAGCAACCGGCGGTGTTATTTGTGCCCCTATTTGGGCAGAATTTATGAAAAATATTGCTTATCTTTATCCGCCTGATGATTTTCCTATTCCCGATTCTATTGTCAGTTTAAAAATCTGTGATGAGACTGGTGATTTAGCAACTCCCAATTGTCCGGAAATAAGGGAAGAATATTTTATAAAAGGAAATGAGCCAACCGAATACTGTAAAAAACATCGTTTTTAAAATCTTTGAAATCCTATCTTCCCATTTTGGTCCTCAAAATTGGTGGCCCGGAGAAAGTGAATTAGAAATAATGATTGGTGCCATTTTAACCCAAAATACCAATTGGCAAAATGTAGAAAAGGCGATAAAAAATCTAAAAGAAAAAACCAATTTAGAACCAAGATTAATTTACCAATTACCATTAAAAAAATTGGCCAAGATTATTAAACCGAGCGGTTTTTATAATATCAAGGCAAAAAGATTAAAAGAGTTTTTAAAATTCTTCTTAAAAGAGTATAATGGGGAAATAGAAAAGATGAGAAAGGAAGATGGTAAGATTTTAAGGGAAAAGTTATTAAAGATAAAAGGGATTGGTAAAGAAACCGCCGATTCCATTTTATTATATGCCTTAGAAAAACCATTTTTTGTTATTGATAATTATACCAAAAGGATATTTTTAAGACACAAACTCTTTGAAGAGAATAAAAGCTATGATGAATGGCAGGCCTTTTTCACCGATAATTTACCAAAAGATACCAAAATTTACAATGAATATCACGCATTATTGGTAAAATTGGCAAAAACCTATTGTCTAAAAAGACCACTTTGTGAAAAATGTCCATTAAAAGAGATAATTTTTTAAATTTTTCTTTAAGTTATTATTTAAGGATAAACAAACCCCCGACCATACGGTACCGATAACTATCCAGGGAATAGACCATTTCTATGCTTATTTTTCAATACTCTTTTAACCAATCTTCTAACATCGTTAGTTCTTCTTCTTATCATCATATAATATATAACGGAAAAAAATTTTTTATCTTACCTTTTTTTTAACTTTTCCCCAATAAAAGGTTTTTAACAAAAATTAATCGAACTTAAATAGTAAAGCTGTTTTTCCCTTATTTGTATCTATAAAAGGTCTTTTCTTGACTTTCCTTAATATTTTTTTATTCTATTCTAATGGAAGAAGAAAAGATAAAAAGAAGTTTGAAAAGGACTTGGATTCCTTTCTTTTCCCGTTTTGGTTCGCTAACGGAAATTCAGAAGCAGGTTATTCCGAAAATTTTGGCCGATAAAAATCTGGTGATTATTTCACCAGCCGCCACTGGGAAGACCGAAGCCGTGATTGCTCCCATTGTGGAAAATTTATTAGCCAGAAAGAAAACCGATTTTTCTATTCTTTATGTTTCGCCAACCAGAGCTTTAGTTAATGATTTGTATCGGCGACTCCAATATCCCTTTCAATATCTTAATTTGAAGATTGATAAAAAAACTGGTGATAAACCCCAGATTAATGAGAAGAATTTACCTTTTATTCTTTTAACCACTCCCGAATCTTTTGATTCTTTGCTTTCCCGTAAAACCCAAATCTTTCTCTCTTTGGCTTATCTTATCCTTGATGAAATCCATCTTTTAGATAATACCCCTCGCGGTGACCAATTAAGAATTTTGCTTTCCCGTTTAAGAAGGATAAATCCTAATATAAAATATTATGCCCTTTCGGCAACGATTGATGATAAAAATATTGGTGAAAGATATTTTTCTGATCATGAGGTTTGCGAAGTACCTTTAAGAAGGGAGATTGAAGAGATTTTAATTCCGGAAAAGAAAAAACCAACGGATGTTATTCCTTTGCTTTACCAAATATTTTTGGAAAGGAATTTGAATAAAATTCTCTTTTTCTTTAATGCCCGAAGTACGGCCGAAATGTTTGTGCCGATTTTGAAAAAGGGTTTAAATACCGATAAGGTTTGGGTTCACCATGCGAGTTTAACTAAGCAAAAACGGGAAGAGGTGGAAAAATTGATGGAAAAAGAAAAGCAAGGAATTTTGTGCGCCACCACGACTTTGGAATTGGGCATTGACATTGGTGATATTGACTGTGTTTGTCTTTATCGTCCCCCTTTTAATGTCAGCTCCCTTTTACAAAGGATTGGTCGGGGAAACCGAAGGAACGATAAAATTTTTGCGATTGGTATTTATAAGGATAATTGGGAAAGGTTGCTTTTTGAAATCTTTTTTGAATGTGCCAAAGCGGGAAGATTATACGAAAGATATTATAACCCTTCCCTTGCGGTAATTCCCCAACAGATTTTTTCTTATCTTTATCAAAGAAGAAGGATTGGCACCACTTTTAACGCCTTGAAAAATATTTTTGATAATATTTATGACGAAGCCTTAATAAAGAAAGTATTAAGCTTTCTTTTGGAAAATGATTATCTGAAAACAAAAGATAAAGGTATCTATTTCCTTTCGGAAAAGGTTGAGAATTTGGTAAATTACGGAAAAATCCATTCTAATATCCAGAGTAAAAGTTTTGGTGAATACGAACTTTATGATATTGATACTGAAAGACATCTGGGCTATATTTATTATCCCCAACCAAAATTTATTTTTGGGGGCATGACTTACGAATTGGTGACCATTAGAAAGAAAGAGAAAAGGATTTATGCCCGAAAAATAAAAGCGAGTGAAGCGACTACCAAACTTTTTGAAGGTACTGGTACTGGTGGCTATTTCTTTGAACTTTCCAAGGTTATTAAGAAGAAGATTTTTCCCAATTTAAAAGAAGAGGAATTTCCTTTTTTCCTTTCCGAAGAACGGTTGTTTATCTTTCATTTTCTTGGCAATCTTTATGGTTCCCTTTTAGCAACCGCCTACAAATTGGAAGAAAGGAAGGTTATTGATTTGGATGGTAAAGCCTTTCTTTTTGAAGAAGATTATGCTGATATTCTTTTAGAAAAGAAAATTCCCCAAATAAAAAAGGAAAGCATCATAGCTGTGATTGAAAATAATCTTTTTCTTTTAGAAGATGCCTTAGGAAGCGGTCGGTTTTTTAGGTATCTACCAAAAGAGATGCAGGTTTATGACCATTATTTAAGATTAGATATTGAACGGTTATTGAAATTTCTTGCTAATATCAAATTGGTGGAAGTGAGTCGGGATTTGGCTCTGGTCTTTTTAGAAGGTTATATTTGATGAAGATTCTATTTTTAACCTATTATTTTCCACCCCTTGGCGGTAGTGGCGTTATTAGGGTTTCTAAATTTATAAAATATTTAAAAAGAGAAGGTTATGAGATTTCGGTAATAACTGTTAAAGATATTCCTTTTTATTATTATGATTACGAGATTTTAAAGGAACTTTCGCCAATAAATATCTATCGGAGTGAAAGTTTAGATTTGGCTCGGCTTTTATATTTTTTCGGCATTAAAAAAAGATTTGCCTATGCGGGCACCGAATTTTCCCATTTTTTTAATAAGATTTTTTTTCCTGATGCGAAGGTTGGTTTTTTACCCTTAGGTTATTTAACTTCTTATTCGGTTATTCAGAAAGAAAAACCCGATATTATCTTTGCTACTTCACCCCCTTACACAATTTTATTATTGGCTCTTCTTTTAAAGAAAAGTTTTTCTTTGCCTTTAATCAGCGATTTTCGCGATCTTTATCCTACCGGTACCATTCCTCCGCCTTTCTATTTTAAAGGATTGCTAAAAAGCTTAAGGGATTTGATTTATAAAAATAGTGATAAAATAATTACTGCCCATTACACGAGTCTAAAAACCTTTCCCAATAATAATAAAATAGTTTTTTTACCGAACGGTTATGATCCGGAAGATTTTTTGGTAGAAAAAAAAGAACTGGCAACAAAAAGTATTCTTTATGCCGGTAATTTAGAAAGGAATAGTAAAGATTTGTTATTTTTGGCAGAAGATTTAAAAGAAATAAGCGATTTAAAAATTTATCTTTGTGGGCATATTGATTTTCTTTTGGCCCGGGAGATAAAAAAATATGAAAATATTGTCTATTTAGGAAGATTGCCCCATAAAGAAGTTTGTGCCTTAATGAAAGGTGCTGATTATTTACTTTATCTTTCCAAACCGCATCAACTCATCGGCTTAAAACTTTTTGAATATATTGGTGCTCAAAGACCAATAATCTTTTTGGGCGAGATTAGCGAAGAACTAAAGATGCTGAATGAAAGATATAAGTTTGGCTATTTTTATCGGGAAGTAAAAGAAAGGATTAAAAGAAAAGAATCTTTAGCAATAAATAAAGAGATTGCTGATTATTTTTCCTTCCCTTATTTGGTAAAGAGATTAAAAGCGATTATTGAGACTTTAAAATAAAAAAAGCGGGAGACGGGATTTGAACCCGCGACCCCCACCTTGGCAAGGTGATGCTCTACCGCTGAGCTACTCCCGCATCTTGGCCCCAGGGGGAATCGAACCCCCATTTTCGCCTTGAAAGAGCGATGTCCTAAGCCATTAGACGATGGGGCCAACTAAAAATAATATAATAAAAATTTCTAAAAAGTCAAATTGAAAATATCATTGATTTTTTAAAAATTTTAAATATAATTTATGAAAATGAATTTCAATTTCATTTTATGTGGGAAGAAATATTAGCTAAATATTGTCAGGAAAAGGGTCTAAAAAAATCCGCCAAAAGGGATAAGATTATTAAGTTTTTCTTTGAGCACGACCGACATTTTGCGGTTGAAGAGTTATACAAAAAATTGGGCAAAGAGATTAGCCGTTCAACTATTTATCGGACACTAAAACTTTTAACCGCCTGCGGTTTGGCGATTGAGCAGAAATTTGAAGCTAAAAATGCCCGCTATGAACCTTTTCACCCCTCAGAACATCACGACCATTTAATCTGTTTAGGCTGCGGAAAGATAATTGAATTTAATGAGAACAAAATAGAAACCTTGCAAAATAAGGTTGCGAAAAAATTTAACTTTCAGATTTTTTCTCACAAATTGGAGATTTATGGCTATTGTGAAAAATGTCAAAAATATCAGTCTAAAAGAATTGAAAATAAATAAAAAAGGAAAAGTAAAAGAAATTGGTTTATCTTTTGCTTACAAAAGGCGATTGAATTTTTTGGGAGTAAAGAAAAATTCCATAATGGAAAAAATTGGTAAGATTAAAAATCTTCATATTTTTAAAGTAAAAAAGAAAATAATTATTTTGCCTAATAGTTTGGCAAAAAAGATTTTGATAAAAGAATATGAATAATCAATTGATTGATTTAGTAAGTTTGGAAGAAAATAAAAGTGCCGAAGTGGTGAAAATTCTTGGTGGCTTTTGTATGCGTCAGCGTTTAGAAAGTTTAGGAATTTATGAAGGGGTAAAGATTAAAAAAATAAGCAAAGCTTTACTGCGGGGACCAGTAATAATTGAAGTGAAAAATTCCAAAGTGGCGATTGGCTACGGCATGGCAAAGAAAATATTGGTAAAAAAAATTGTTGATTAAAAAGATTCTTCTCTTCGGCAATCCTAATGTTGGCAAATCGGTAATTTTTACTCGGCTTACGGGTACGGCGGTAATTATCAGTAATTATCCCGGTACAACGGTTGAATATTATGAAGGCGAGATGAAAATCGGGGAGGAGTCAATAAAAATTATTGATGTTCCCGGTATCTATTCTTTAGAAGAACCCACCAACCCGGCCGAAGCCGTGGCGCAGAAAATGCTTTCCGAAGCAATTGGGGAAGGTGATTTTTTAGTAATCAATGTTTTGGATGCCACTAATTTAGAAAGGAATTTGAATCTAACCTTGCAATTAATCAAAAAAAGAATACCGCTGATTTTGGTTTTGAACCTTTGGGATGAAGCCCGACATTTGGGGATAAAGATTGATTACGAAAAACTTTCCCAAATTTTAGACTTACCCGTCTTTCCTACCTGTGCGATTACCGGTGAAGGAATTAAAGAGTTGAAAGAGAATTTAAATAAAGCCAAGATAAGTAGTTTTAATTTCCAAGAAAATGAAAGGTGGCAAGTGATTGGTAAGATTGTTAGCGAGGTTCAGCGGATTACCCATCGGCACCATACTTTTTTAGAAAGAATAGAAGATTTTACTATCAAACCCTTTAGCGGTTTTATTTCCGCAGTAATTATTTTATTTTTATTTTTTTTATCAGTAAGATTTATTGGCGAAAGTTTAATTAATTATCTTTTTGACCCGCTTTTTAATAATCTTTATCTCAAAAATATTATCCCTTTGATAGAAAAATTAAAATCGCCTTTAATCTTCCAAATTTTGATTGGCAAAGAACTTGAACCTTTAAAATCCTTTGGAATATTAAATACTGGTTTGTATGTTCCTTTCGTTATTGTTTTACCTTATCTTTTTGCTTTTTATTTATTTTTATCTTTATTGGAGGATATTGGTTATTTAGCCCGTTTAGCCACCGTCTTTGACGGGATATTGCATAGATTGGGAATTCATGGATATTCAATGGTGCCAATAATTTTGGGCTTTGGTTGTAAGGTGCCAGCAATTTTGGCAACCCGAATTTTAGAAAGAAGGCGAGAAAGGATTTTAACTGCCCTTTTAATACTGCTTTCCTCTCCTTGTCTACCTCAGTCAACAACCGCCGTTGCCCTTTTAGCCCGTTATGATGTTAAATATCTTTTTTTGCTTTTTCTTTTATTATTTTTTATCGCCATAATTTCCGTTTTTTTATTAAATAAAATTTTTAAAGGAGAAACTCAAGAACTTTTTTTAGAAATTCCACCTTACCGTTTGCCCTATTTAACAATGGTTTTTAAAAAACTTTTTTATCGCTTAAGATTGTTTTTAAAAGAAGCCGTTCCTTTAATTATCGGTGGTATTTTCTTTTTTGGAATTTTGGATATTTTGCAGTTAACTAAAAATTTGGAGAAAACCTTTTTACCAATTTTTACTCGCCTTTTAGGATTGCCTAAGGAGATTGTGCCGATTATGATTACTGGTTTTTTAAGGAAGGATGTGGCGATTGCTTTACTTTTTCCTTTTAATTTATCAGCAAAACAAGCAATTATCGCTTCGCTCTTTTTAATTCTTTATCTTCCCTGTCTTTCAACAACCTTGATTTTATTAAGAGAATTTAAAATTAAAGATACCCTTAAAATAATTATTTTCCAATTTTTATTAGGATTTCTAACCGCTTTTATTTTAAATTTTCTTTTATAAGGACTTGATTTTTTAAAAGATTGAATTAAAATAATATATCTTTATGAGGATAGGAGTGGCCCAATTAAACTCCACCATTGGTGATTTTAAAGGCAATTTACAAAAAGTTATCAATACCATCAGAATGGCAAAAGAGCGAAATATTAATTTGTTAGTCTTTCCGGAACTTTTTCTTACTGGTTATTTCCCTAAGGATTTATTGAAAAAACCTGATTTCTTAAACAATGTAAGAAGAGCATTAAATATGATAATGAGAAATACCGAAGGAATTTCGGTCATTATTGGTTTGCCATTAAGGGTGGGAAGGAATTTTTTAAATACCGCTTGTTTGATAAAAGATAATCGATTTTTGGGATTTAGTGCTAAAACCAATCTTTCTCTTATAGAAAGGAATTATTTTATTCCTTCTCAAAGAAGGGGAGTTTTTAATTTGGACGGTAAAAAAATTGGAATAAATTTAGGTGAAGATTTAGAAGGTAATTACGATGTTATAAGGGAACAAAAAAGAAGGGGTGCGGAATTGGTTATTAATCTTTCCGCCCGACCTTTTTATATTGGAAAAGATGAGCTTATAAAGGATTTATTAAAAAAGAAAGCCCAAAATAATAATTTGAAAATAATTTATTGTAATCTTGTTGGTGGTAATGATGGCGAGGTTTTTGATGGTGGTAGTATGGTTGTTTCCGAAAAGGGTGAGATTTTAATCCGAGCAAAAAGATTTGAAGAAGATTTGATTGTTTATGACGAAACTATTATCTACGCACCAATAATAGAAAAAGAAAAGGAAAAATGGGAGGAAATTTTTAAGGCCATTACCTTAGGGATAAAAGATTATGTAAGAAAAAATAATTTTAAAAAAGTAATTTTAGGAATTTCGGGCGGCATTGATTCTTCTTTAGTAGCAGTTTTAGCCACTTGTGCCTTAGGAAAAGAAAATGTTGTGGGCGTAATAATGCCTGGTCCTTATTCTTCTAAAGAGAGTGTTGAAGATGCTCGGATTTTAGCTGATAATTTGGGAATAGAATTTTTGGAGATTTCCATTGATAATATTTATAAAGAATATTTAAATACTTTAAAACCAATTTTTAAAGATCTGCCTTTTGATAAAACCGAAGAGAATATTCAGGCAAGAATAAGAGGAAATATTTTGATGGCTTTAGCGAATAAATATAATTACTTAGTTTTAACAACCGGCAATAAATCAGAGATAGCGGTTGGTTATTTTACCCTTTATGGTGATGCCAGTGGTGGTTTTTCCCCAATTGCTGATTTAACCAAACAGGAGGTTTACGAGTTAGCAAGCTATTTAAATGAGAAGTATAAGTTCATTCCGGAAAGGGTTTTTACTAAAAAACCTTCTGCCGAATTAAGGGCTAACCAAGAAGACGAAAAAGATTTACTTCCTTATTCCCAGTTAGACGAAATTCTTAAATATTATTTAGTTGAAAATCAACCGATTAAAAATATTGTGCGCAAAGGATTTTCATTAAAAGATATAAATAAAGTAATTACTTTATTTTATCGCAGTGAGTTTAAAAGAAAGCAATTGTCCTTAAAACTTTCTTTAAAAAAGGAAAGTTTTGATTTTCCAATCACTCATCGGTTTTATCCCACCCCTAAATAAATCTTTTTTACTTCCTCATTATTTATTAGCTCTTCGCTTTTACCGGCTAATAAAATTTTCCCCGTTTCTAAAACATAGGCATAAACGGCGATATTTAGAGCTTTGGCAGCATTTTGTTCAATCAATAAAACGGTTGTCCCTTCTTGGTTTATCTTTTTTATCACGGAAAATATTTCGTCTACCAAGATTGGAGAAAGTCCCATGGAAGGTTCATCTAAAAGTAATAATTTTGGTTTAGCCATCAAGGCTCGGCCAATCGCCAGCATTTGCAATTCACCGCCGGATAAAGTGCCGGCAAGTTGTTTTAATCTTTCTTTTAGGCGCGGAAATATTTGAAAAACAAATTCTAATCTTTCCTCAATTTCTCTTTTTTTGTTAACGAAATAAGCCCCCAATCTTAAGTTTTCATAAACTGTTAAATTGGCAAAGGGTTTTCTTCCTTCGGGTACTTGGCTAATTCCTAATTTGGCAATCTGCGAAGGATTTAAACGAGTTAGGTCATTATTATAAAAATAAATCTTACCACTACTCGGTTTAACCAAGCCCGAAATGACTTTCAAAGTAGTTGTTTTGCCAGCACCATTATTGCCAATCAAAGCCACAATCTCCTTTTCTTTAACTTTCAAAGAAATTCCTTGTAATGCCCTTATCATTCCGTAATTGACAAAGAGATTTTCAATGATAAGCATATTCCCTTCCTAAATAGGCGGCAATCACTTTCGGATTATTTTGGATTTCTTTAGGGCTACCTTCGGCAATAATTTCGCCAAAATCCATTACCACAATCCTTTCACAAAGTCCCATTATTACCCTCATTTGGTGTTCAATAATGAAGATAGTTAAATTGAATTTCTCTTTGATAAATTTTATCAAATCCATTAATGCTAAGGTTTCGTTGATTGTCATTCCGCAAGAAGGTTCGTCTAAAAGAAGCAGTTTGGGGTTTAATGCTAATGCCCGAGCAATTTCTAATTTTCTCATTTCGCCATAAGGAAGGTTTTTTGCTAATAGGAAAGCCCTTTTTTCTAAATCAAAAAGTTTTAAAAATTGATAAGCCCTTTCTTTTATTACCTTTTCCTTTTCTTTAAAATTTTTGCTGCGGAAAATACTGCTTATGGGGGAATAATCTAATTGGTAGTTAAAAGCAAAAATAATATTTTCAAAGACGGTTAAATTATTGAAAAGTCTGATATTTTGAAAAGTTCGGGAAATTCCTAAGCGAACAATTTCGTGTGGTAAGAGGTTGGTAATATCTTTGTTATTAAAAATTATTCTACCCGAATCGGGTTTATAAAAGCCAGTAATAAGATTAAAGACAGTTGTTTTACCAGCACCGTTAGGACCAATTAATCCGCATAATTCACCTTCTTTAATAATCAAATTAAAATCCTTCACGGCTTTTAAACCACCAAACGATTTATTTAGATTCTCAATTCTTAATAACATTTTTAGATTTTTTCTTTTAACCAAAGAATTTCTTTGTTACCAAAAATTCCTTGAGGTCGTAAGAGCATTAGTAAAATTAAAAGTAGGGGATAAATTACTAATCGCCAGTCTAAAATTGCCTGGGGCAAAATTATTCTTAAGCCTTCTAAAATAAAGACCCAAAGAAAGGCAGCGATAATAGTACCACTCATACTTCCCAAGCCACCCAAAACAATTATTAACATTAAATCAATTGACCTTAAAAAATCAAAGTTGCTGGGATGAAGGAAACAATATAAATGAGCATATAAAGAACCGGAGAAACCAGCAAAAGCACAACCCAGAGCAAAAGAAAGTAGTCGCTGTTTATAGACATTTATTCCTAAGGCATAAGCAGCATTTTCATCTTCTCTTATGGCCAAAAGGGAGCGACCAAATTTTGAAGAGATAAGGTTCTTCATAATTATGATAATAAGAATTAAAGAAAAAAAGGCAATTGGTAGATTAGTAAAATTAGGTATCCCTAACATCCCGCGACTACCACCCATTTGGGGAAAAATTTTATCCGAATTGTCTAATAAAACTTTCACAATTATACCAAAACCTAAGGTAGCAATACCTAAATAATCAGATTTTAATTTTAAAATCGGAATGGCAATGAGATAACTTACTAAGAAAGTAAATATTGAGGAAAAGATAATAGCCAAAAAATAAATTAAATAGCCATATTGACAAAAACTTTTGGTAATTAAGGCGGAAAGATAAGCGCCGATGCCCATAAAAGCCGCATGACCCAAAGAGAAAAGTCCAGTATAACCATAAATAAAATTTAAACCTAAAGCCGAAATGGTAATACAACAGGCATAAGAAAAAATTTTTATAAGATAAAGATTAATCATAGTTTAAGGCCTTCTTCTTTACCCAGTAATCCTTGGGGTCGGGTCAAAAGCACAATGATTAATATCGCAAAGGCAATGGCATCACGAAAAGTTGAAGAGATAAAGGCAGCGGTAAAAACTTCAACAATACCAATAATAAAAGAGCCTAAAACCGCACCCGAAATTAAACCAATACCACCTAAAACCGCAGCCACAAAGGCTTTCAGTCCCGGCATAACACCCATAAAAGGATGGATTTGGGGATAACAAATACCGTACAAAACACCACCAGCTCCGGCTAAGGCAGCACCAATAGCAAAAGTTAAAGAAATAATATTATCAACATTGATGCCCATCAAAGAAGCTGTTTCTTTATCATAAGCCACCGCTCTCATTGCCAAACCAATTTTTGTTTTTTTGGTGATATACTCTAAAAGAAGAAGTAAAAATAAGGTTATTAAAAAAACAATTATTTGAAGCGAAGAAATTGTTAAATCACCCAAGTTGAAAGTAGTAATTTTGAAAGGTCGGGGATAAGGTTGATAATCAGGACCAAAAATAATTTTTAAGGAAGTGAAGTTTTCTAAAAAAAATGAGACCCCGATGGCGGTGATTAAAAGATTAATTCGGGGGACATTCCTTTTTCTTAAAGGGGCATAGGCAAGTTTTTCAATGATTATATTAATAACTGCACAGAGGATCATAGAAAATAGCAGAGCTAAAAGGAAGTTTAATTTTAACCGGGTAAGTAGATAAAATCCAAAATAGGCGCCAAGCATAAAAATATCACCGTGGGCAAAATTGATTAATCGGATTATTCCGTAAACCATCGTGTAACCTAAGGAGATAAGGGCATAAACACTTCCCAATTGGAAGCCGTTAAGGAGTTGTTGTAAAAAATAGGTCATCGGTTAGATATTAAAGGCGAGATTGAAAATATGGGCATTTCCCAATTCTTTATAGGGCAAAAAGCCGTAAGAAAAGATAATCGGCTCTTTTTTTATCTCTAAACCAAAAGAAAAACCGGTTAAAAAACCTTCTTTAAAACTATTATAACCTAAACGGAATATCAAAAGATTTTTTATTTTTATTTCGGTTCCCGTATGAAAACTAATGCCAAAATCAGAATAAGCAATCCCCAAATTTATATTGACACCTTCAGATTCCGAAAGGTTGAGTGGTTTGGTTAAATCAGCACTAAATTCTACTGAAACTTCTGGTTTTTGGATTGAGCGGCTTTGGTAAAAAGGTTTTAAAATAAAGCCCAAATTCTTTATTCCGCCACCCACCCGAAAGATATCAATTTCGGCCATTCCCATTAGACTTCCGCCTATTCCGAAGGAATAAAGGGTATCGCAAAAAGAATAAATCAGCCGTGTCTCCAAACCAATTTTTGCCTTTTCTAATTTATAAGCAAACAAGGGAACCAGAGAGATCGAGGAATATAGATAGTCGCCGTATTCTTCACCATACTCATCAGTTTTTTTAATATTGCCACTGTTGAAGTAATGAAGATAAATTCCGTATTGAGTTTTACTTTTATCTTCACAAAATTCCAAACCGCCTAAATGGGTACCAGCAAGATAAGAAAGATAACTAAGGGCGACATTTCTTCTTTCAATTCCTAAAGGATTACCAAAAGTGAAATTGCTAAAATAACTTGGTAAAATTTTGTTTCCCGTAATCTGCTCAAAGCCGGCTAAAGAAGTAAAAAATTCTTGATAACCAAAGATAAGAGTAAAGGTTAAAAAAAGGGATAATTTTCTCATTTTATTATGATAATAAAATAAATCGATTTGTCAAATTTCCCGAATTCTTTTTTAATAAGTCAAAAATTTCTCTGGCGGAATATAATCTCCAAATTTATCACGGGCTTTTAGAAGTCTTTCTTTTTGTTCATTTAAGATTTTAAAAACCTCTTCGGGTACTTCTTCTTTCTCATAATATTTCCTAACTCTTTCAATTTTACTTAAATTTTCGTTCACTCTTAAAGTGAATTGTTTACAATAGTCTTCTAAAGAATAATCTTTATTAAGGACTTCTTTAAAAAGGATTTTTAAATCTTCGTAATAGGGGATATAACCGGTAGGAATCTTTAGTGCCTTTACTTCATTATAAATCCTTTTTTCCATCCATTTATACCAAACCTTTTTGTCATTTTTTTCGTTTAAAAAATTTCCATTTTTATCTTTGAGAAAGTAATTGACACCAAATATTTTTACATTATTTTTAAGTCTTTTCCCTAAATCTAAATAAATTTTTAAATATTTGCCTAAAGAAATTGATAGAAAATCGAGATTAGCCATGGGATTAATTTTCCTGACACCAATTTCTCCTAAGGTTGCGGGAGTGGTTTCTGACTCTAAAGCTGCTCCTTTGGTTACCACTCCGTGAGTCCAGTCAAAAGCTTCTTCTATTGGCAAAGAAGTATCGCTATCCCTTCCACCGTAGACAATGCCTTTAATTACTACTCCTTCCGGGTCTTCTAATGCTTTTAGATCTAAATTTTCTAAATGTTTTAGTTCCATAGTAAAACGAGAATTATTGTGGGAAGGAGGAATTTCCTTTCCCTTGTCATCTTTTTTGCCTAAATACCATTCACCGGAGAAATTATAACCTTCTTTGGGAATTTCCCCATCTTTTCCGTTCCAATAAATGTTGCCTTCTTTAGTAAGTAAAGCATTAGCAAAAATGATTTCTTTAGGAGTGGTTAAGGCTTTATAAAGAATTGGGTCATCTTTACTATTAATTCCTTCTAAAATTCCAAACATTCCCTTTTCAACATTTATAGCTCGCAATTCACCATTTTTCACAAAAAGATAGGCAATATCGTCGCCAACTAATCTTTCGCCTTCCATCATGGCGGTAGAAGTTTTACCACAATAAGAAGGGAAAGCGCCAGTAAAATAAGTAACCCGGCCATTAGGTCCGTTTATACCAATTATTAACATATGCTCACAAAGCCAACCTTCTTGATAACCCAAATAAATGGCTAAACGCATTGCCAATTTTTTTAACCCAATTGAATTTCCGCCATATTGAGTATTTATGCTGTAACAAGTTAAATTATCCCGGTCAATATAAATCCTTCTTTTTTCTAAATTTTTGCAGGTCTTTCGCTCATCTAACTCCCCCTGACTGTGAATAAATTTAAAAAACCGATCGCTCTCTAAATTTAAAAAAACATCATAACCTAAACGGTAAAGTAAGTTTTCACAATGGCAGACATAAGAAGAGTCAGTTAATTGAACAGCGGGAATTGAAAACGGCGAGTTTTTAGGTCCTAAAAGATAGAAAATAATATAAAGTTCCCGGTCAGCCATTATATTTTTTAAAAGCCCATGAAGTTCGCCAATTCCTTCTTTCTGTGGTAAAATAGGGATAGTTTCATTTAATCTTTCTTCTTTTTTTAATAAAATTTTGGTATTCTTTTTATCACGGGCTTGGTCATAATAGCTATCAAAATGGATTGTGTGTCCGGGAATTGAAGTTAAAATTTCTTCGCCCCTTTCAATTGCCTTTTTTCTTATATACTCAAAGTCGCTTTCTTCAGTAACTAAAAAAACCTTTTGGGGATTAAGCAATTCTAAATAAAATGCGAGGAAATCTTGTAAATAATTATTTTTAATCCTTAATAATTTTTCAAAATGTTCTTTTTTAAATTTTTTTTCAAAAGATTTTATTCTCATAAAATGATTATAACAAAATATTTGACTTTTTCAAAAAATTTTATATATTATATTATAAAGGGCCTATAGCTCAGTGGTAGAGCGTCCCGCTGATAACGGGAAGGTCAGAGGTTCGATCCCTCTTAGGCCCATTTTTTATTTTTATGAATAAAAAATATGACAAAATTCTTATAATCTTAGGGATTATTTTAATCTTTATCTTTTTTCTTTTTTATTTCTTTTGGCAGACAAAATTAATAGTCAACGAAAAAATTGCTGTTATTGATATCCAGGGGACAATTTTGAAAAGTGAAAGAATTTTAAAAATAATTGAGAAATGTGAAAAAGACCCAAAGATAAAAGGGATAATTTTGAAGATTAACTCTCCCGGCGGGAGTGTGGCCGCTACTTGGGAGATTTATGAAGGTCTTAAAAGATTGAAAGAAAAGAAAAAAATAATTGTCTATTTAGAAAATGTCGCTGCTTCTGGTGGTTATTATCTCGCATTGGTTGGTGATAAAATTGTTGCTAATCCGGGAACGATAACTGGTTCTATCGGCGTTCGGATGGATATTCCGATTGTTGAAGGATTATTTAAAAAATTAGGAATTAAATACGAAGTGATAAAATCAGGAAAATATAAAGATATTGGCTCTCCCTTCCGGGATTTAACACCGGAAGAGAGAGCCTTGTTTGAAGAGTTGATTAATGATGTTTATGCTGATTTCTTTGCGAAGGTAAAAGAGGCAAGAAAAATACCGGAAGAAAGTTTGCGAAAGATTGCCGATGGTCGTATTTTTTCGGCAAAAAAGGCGAAAGATTTAGGGTTAATAGATACCTTAGGAACTTTTAATACTGCTTTAGAAATTGCTAAAGAGATTACTAAAGTGAAGAAACCATTTATTATTCGTTTTCGCCGTTTTTTAAGTTTTACCGACATTCTTGATTGGTTTACTTTCAATTTTTTATATTATCGCCTTTCTTTTTTACCTTAAATTATTTTTCGCCTTCCTCTTCTTCACCGCCGGCACCTTTCTTTAACTCTCTAAGAAGTTTTCTGGCTTCTTTTCTTAATTCAGTTACTTTATCCCACCAGGCTTTTCTTTCTTCATCAGTTTGCAATTGATTAAACCTTTCAGTCTCTGTTTTCCATTCTTGAACGGTGGCATCAATTTTGCTCATAAGGTTGCTTTCTTCCGCCGTTGGATTTGCCGGTTTTGCTTTTTCATATCTTCTTTCGAATTTTTCAATATCTTTTAGCATGTTTTGGTAATCCTTTTGCCAATCGGCAATATCTCTTTTTCGATAATAAGGTCCCATGGGTCCGGCTCCGCGTCGAGAGACGATAGTAAAAATTACACCAGCAACAACAACAATACCGACGATTGTCCAAACTATGGTTCTTGTTTTCATTGCTTCCTCCTTTTTCGTTTATTTGTTTTTACCACAACATTTTTTATATTTTTTCCCTGACCCGCAAGGGCAGGGATCGTTTCTTCCTACCTTTTTTTCTTTTATTATTGTTTGCGAAACGGTTTCTTTTGGTTGTTCATCAGGGTTAGCAGTGATGGTTGGTTTATAAGCCATCACTCTTTTTGGCGCCCTTCCTTCCTTAGGCGCGACAGCAATTCTAAAAATTGTTGTTACGCTCTCTTTATAAAATTCAAACATTAAAGTCTGAAAAAGATTATAGGCTTCTTTTTGATATTCAATTAAAGGATCTTGATGACCATAAGCTCGCCAATTTATTCCTTCCCTTATCGTATCCAATTCTCGCAAAAGATGCTGCCATTTTATATCTAAGGTTCTTAAAAACACAAATTTTATTAGTTCGTTAAAAGTTTCCTCACCCAGTTCTTCTTTTCTTCTTAAGAATCGTTCTTTAGCTACGGCCAATAATTTTTCTTTTAAAATCTCTTTCTTCATTTTAGAAATTTCTTCTTTTGGTATCTGTAAATCCACAAGATAAGTGATACCAAATTCGGCTTTCAACTCTTCCCATTGCCAATTTTCCGGATATTTTTCCGCCGTATATTTTTCGATCAGTTGGTCAATAATCGCTTCGCTAGCCTCGTTATAAAGATTGGTTAAATTTTCACCTTTTAAAATTTCATCCCGCCAAGCATAAACTACCTCTCGTTGTTTGTTCATCACATTATCAAAATCTAAAAGATGTTTCCGGATTTCAAAATTGCGCATTTCCACTCTTTTTTGGGCATTTTCAATCGCTTTTGTTACTAAAGGGTGAGTTAATGGTTCCATCTCTTTCTTCCCAAATCTTTCCATAATACTTACTACCCGGTCGCTACCAAAAAGTCTCATTAAGTCATCTTCTAAAGAAAGGAAAAAGCGAGAAAAACCCGGATCTCCTTGCCGACCACTACGACCTCTTAATTGGTTATCAATTCTTCGCGCTTCGTGTCTTTCGGTGCCAATTATGTATAAACCACAAGGTGGTTCTTCTAAACATTTACCGGGATTCTTTTCCCAATATTCGCAATCCCCATCACCGTTGCTATTGATATAACATTTTTTTCCTTTTACCACTCCCGGTCCTAATTTTATGTCAGTACCGCGACCAGCCATATTAGTGGCAATTGTTACTGCGTATGGTTGACCCGCTTTAGCAACAATTTCGGCTTCTTTTTGGTGATGTTTCGCATTTAAAACCTGGTGATTTATTCCTTTTCTTTTTAACATTCTTGATAGTAATTCCGATACCTCGACCGAAGTTGTTCCCACTAATATCGGTCTACCTTGTTTATGCCATTTTTCAATTTCTTCAATCACCGCTCGGTATTTTTCATTTTTTGTTTTATAAATCACATCGGGAGCGTCAATTCTTCTTATCGGCTTATGGGTTGGTATCACTACCACATCTAATTTATAAATGTCCCAAAACTCTTTACTTTCCGTGGCCGCCGTACCGGTCATACCGGCAAGTTTTTCGTAAAGACGAAAATAATTTTGTAAAGTAATCATAGCTAAAGTTTGAGTTTCGGCTTGAACTTTCACATTTTCTTTGGCTTCCAAAGCTTCGTGGATTCCATCAGAAAATCTTCTTCCGGGCATTAACCGGCCGGTAAATTCATCGACAATTATTACTTTGTTATCCTGAACAATATAATCAACATCTCTTTGGAAATGATCAAAGGCTTTCAAAAGCGCTTCTAAAGCAGCCAGTTTTTCGCTTTTTTTGGCATAGATTTCGTAAAGTTTTTCTTTTTCAAAAATTTTTTCTTTTGGAGTTAATTTTTGGTCTTCTTCAATTTTTTTGATTTCAATCGCCAGATCAGGTAACAAAAAGAAATCAGGGTCTTTTAAATATTCAATTAACTGTTTTCTGCCTTTTTCCGTTAATCTAATACTGTGGTCTTTTTCATCGGTAACATAATAAAGTTCTTCATCTAATTCGTAAATTTTCTTTTCGCGGATAAATTCCAATTCAGTTTTCTCAATCAGTTTTTTGATTTCTACATCCCGCTCAGCTTTTAAAAGTTGGGTGTTTTTGGGTGAACCCCTTTTTGCCTGTAAGAATTTAATGCCGGCTTCCTTTATCTTTCCTTCCTTTAGTAATTTTTTTCCTTCGTCAACAATACGCGAAACCAAAACAGTTTGTAAATTATATAAGTTTCTTACTGCTGGGGTCAATTCTTTATAAATATTTTTTTCTTCTGTTTCTACTGGACCGGAAATAATTAACGGCGTTCGGGCTTCATCAATCAATATTGAATCAACCTCGTCAACAATGGCGTAATAATGACCTCTTTGGACTTTGTCTTCCCATCTTAAAACCATATGGTCACGAAGATAATCAAACCCAAATTCGTTATTTGTTCCGTAAGTTATATCACAATTGTATTCTTTTTTTCTTTCTTCAGTTTCCATCCCTTGTTGAATGCAACCAACGGTTAAACCTAAGGTCTCATAAACCGGTCCCATCCATTCGCGGTCTCTTTTGGCCAGATAGTCATTGACGGTTACCAAATGGACATTTCTTCCCGTTAAAGCATTAAGGTAGAGAGGCATGGTAGCTACCAGAGTTTTACCTTCGCCAGTTTTCATCTCGGCAATTTTTCCTTGATGGAGAACGATAGCACCTAATAATTGAACATCGTAAGGCACCATATCCCAAAGAGTTTCAATACCGCAGACTAACCATTTTTTTCCATTTAGTTGACGGCAAACTTCTTTTACCAACCCATAAGCCTCGGGTAAAATTGAATCTAAACTTTCACCTTCTTTTATCCTTTTTTTGAAATCTTCAGTTTTTTTAAGAATCTCTTCTCCTTTCAGCCCTTTAAATTTTTCAAAATAATTATTAATCTCTTCCACAATTGGCCAAAGTTTTTTTAATTCTCTTTCGTTTTTAGTACCACCAAATAATTTTATTAAAATTGAAGATAATCCCATAAAATTTAAAAAGTACCTAACATCCCTATATTATAATTATACTGGAAATAAAAAATTTGTCAATTTATTTTTAGTTATTGAAATATCGGAAAATTTTTTTAAAATTGTTTAATGGCGGCGTAGCCAAGCAGCTAAGGCGGCGGTCTGCAAAACCGCTATTCCCGGGTGCAAATCCCGGCGCCGCCTTTTCTTATTATGGAAAGATATAAAAAAATTTTAGAAGAGCTAAAGAGAAGAAATGAATTAGCTTTAAAGGGTGGGGGAGAAGAGAAAATTGTTAAACAGCACCAAGCTGGAAAATTAACTGCTCGGGAAAGGTTAGAAATCTTGTTAGATAAAGATAGTTTTCAAGAAGTAGACCGATTAAGAGTTCACGATTGTGTTGAATTCGGGATGGATAAAAAGAAATTTTATGGTGATGCCGTTGTTACGGGTTTTGGTAAGATTGATGGTCGAGATGTGGCGGTCTTTTCTCAGGATTTTACTGTTTTTGGGGGCACCCTTTCTAAGGTTTTTGCGGAAAAAGTTTGTAAGATAATGGAGTTAGCGATGAAAGTTGGTATACCAATTATTGGCTTAAATGATTCTGGTGGCGCACGAATTCAAGAAGGGGTAGCGTCTTTGGGTGGCTATGCCGAAATTTTTTTAAGGAATACTTTGGCATCTGGAGTAATTCCACAAATTTCCGTAATTCTTGGTCCCTGTGCCGGTGGCGCGGTATATTCACCAGCTTTAACGGATTTTATTATAATGGCTGAGAAAACCAGTTACATGTTTATTACTGGACCGGAGGTGATTAAAGCGGTAACCAGAGAAGAAGTTACTATGGAAAAACTTGGCGGTGCTGATACCCATACTCAGGTATCGGGTGTTGCTCATTTTAAAGGAAAAGACGAAAGGGAGTGTTTAATGATTGTTCGTAAATTACTTTCTTATCTTCCTTCTAATTATAAAGAAAAACCACCCAGAATGGAAACCGGCGACGACCCTAAAAGAAAAACTTCCCAAATAAAAGAGCTTTTGCCTGATGATCCCAGAAAATCTTACGATATGTTGGCAATAATTGAGGAAGTTGTTGATAAAGGTACATTTTTTGAAGTCCAAAAGGATTGGGCAAAAAATATTATTATTGGCTTTGCTCGTTTAAATGGCGAAGTTTGTGGGATAGTTGCTAATCAACCAAAATATCTTGCTGGCTGTTTAGATATTAATGCTTCCATAAAGGCGGCTCGTTTTGTTCGTTTTTTAGATTGTTTTAATATCCCGATAATTACTTTTGTTGATGTGCCTGGTTTTTTACCAGGCACTGCTCAAGAATACGGTGGAATAATTAGACACGGTGCCAAACTTCTTTATGCCTATTGCGAAGCAACGGTGCCCAAAATCACGATAATCGTGAGGAAGGCTTATGGCGGCGCTTATGATGTGATGTCTTCTAAACATATTCGGGGAGATTTCAATTTTGCCTACCCCACAGCGGAAATTGCGGTTATGGGAGCAGAAGGAGCTGTAAACATCATTTTTAGAAAAGAATTAGAAGAAGCCGAAAATAAAGAAGAGTTGAAGAGAAAATTAATTGATGAATACGAAGAAAAATTTAATAATCCTTTTAAAGCGGCGGAGCTTGGTTATATTGATGAAATAATAGCTTTTGAAGATACTCGCCAAAAAATAATTTGGGCATTGCAATTGTTGAAAACCAAGAAACTTAAAAATCCTTCTAAAAAGCACGGCAATATTCCATTATAATTTAGCAGGGTATAAAGGCTCTCATATTTTGACAAAAAAACCTTTTATTTTATAATTGGAATGATGGCTAAAGAAAAATTGTTAAAGTTGTTAGCAAAATGGCAAGAAATTTATAAAAAATCCTTAGAAAAATTGCCGGAAAGAGAAAAAGAATTTAAATTAACTTCTCCAATTCGGGTTAAACCAGTTTATACTCCCTTAGATGTTGATACCGAAAATTATGAAGAGAAACTTTCTTTGCCTGGGCTTTTCCCTTTTACTCGGGGTATTCATCCCACAATGTATCGGTCCCGGCTGTGGACAATGAGGCAATACGCTGGTTTTGGGACCGCCGAAGAGACTAATAAAAGGTATCATTATCTTTTAAGCATGGGCCAGACCGGACTTTCGGTGGCTTTTGATTTGCCCACCCAAATGGGTTATGATTCTGATCACCCAAAAGCTAAAGGCGAAGTCGGAAAAGTAGGAGTAGCAATATCTTCTTTAGCCGATATGGAAGTTTTGTTTAAAAATATTGATTTAAATAAAATTTCCACATCGATGACCATTAATGCTACCGCTTGTATTCTCTTAGCAATGTATTATTTACTGGCCGAAAAGCAGGGTGCTGACTTAAAAAATTTGAGCGGCACTATTCAGAATGATATTTTAAAAGAGTACGTAGCTCGGGGTTGTTATATCTTTCCACCAAAACCATCAATGAGGCTGGTTACTGATATTATTGTTTGGTGTAATGAAAATTTACCCCGATTTAATCCGATAAGTGTTTCTGGGTATCATATTCGGGAAGCCGGTGCTAATGCCGTACAAGAGATTGCCTTTACTTTAGCCGATGGTTTAGAATATGTAAAAGAAGTTAGTAAGCGGGGTATTCCGGTAGATAGCTTTGCTCCTCGAATTTCCTTTTTCTTTGCTGCCCATTCTAATATCTTTGAAGAAGTAGCAAAATTTCGAGCCGCCCGAAGATTATGGGCAAAAATTTTAAAAAAGAAGTATAATGCGAATGATGAATCTTGTCGTTTGCGGTTTCATACCCAAACTGGCGGTGTCACTTTAACTGCTTGCCAACCAGAAAATAATATTATTAGAGTTGCCTATCAGGCTTTAGCAGCAGTTTTAGGAGGTACCCAAAGTCTTCACACCAATTCTTTTGATGAAGCCCTTTCTTTACCCACCGAAAAGGCAGTAACTATTGCTTTAAGAACTCAACAAATATTAGCTTACGAAACCGGTGTTGCCGATGTTTGCGATCCGTTAGCCGGTTCTTATTATTTAGAAAGTTTAACCGATGAGATTGAAAAGCAAGCCCAAGAAATTATTGAAGAAATTGAAAAAATGGGCGGGGCAACAAAGGCGGTAGAAAGTGGCTATATTCAGCAAAAAATAAACGAAAGCGCTTACGAATATCAGAAAGAATTGGAAAAGGGAGAACGAAAGGTTGTGGGGGTTAATTGCTTTTTAGAAGAGAAAAAAGAGAAATACGAAATTTTAAAAATTGATGAAACTTTAGAAAGAAAAAGAATTGAAGAAGTTTTGGATTATAAAAAAAATCGAAATCAAATAAAATTGAAAGAAGCCTTGAAAAGATTGAAGATGGTCGCCGAAAGCGAAGAAAATATTATGCCGGCAGTAATTGAAGCGGTGAGAAGGGGAGCTACCGTGGGCGAAATTAGCGATGTTTTTCGAGAAGTTTTTGGTGAATACGAAGCCAAGTTTTTCTAATTGAAGGAGGGAAGATGGAAGAAAATATTATTGTCTGTCCTAATTGTAAAACTAAAATAAATGTTAATCAGGTTTTGTTGCAACAGCTGGAAGAGAAGATTAGAATAACTTATGAGAAAAGATTGGCCTTAGAAAAAGAAAAATTGAGAAAGGACTTAAAAGAAGAAATTGAGAAAGAGCAACAAGCGCTTTTTAACCGATTAAAAGAAGAATTGGCCGAAAAATCTAAGAAAGTTCAAGAACTATATCGTTTACAGGCAGAATTAGAAAAGTTAAAGAGAGAAAAAGAAGAGGTGGAAAAGAAAGTGATTTTAGAAATGGAAAAAAAATATTCTCAAAAATTAGAAGAAGAAAGAAGACGACTCCAAAAAGAAGTCGAAGAAGAAAATTTCTTAAAAATAAAGGAAAAAGAAAAAATTATTGAAGATTTAAAAACCAAAATTGAAGAATTAAAAAGAAAGGCCGAGAGTAGTCCAGCTTATCTAAAGGGCGAAATTCAGGAGATTGAAATTGAAAAACTTTTGAAAAATTTGTATCCTCAGGATGATATATTGGAAGTTAAAAAGGGACAGAAAGGCGCTGATGTTTTACAGATTGTGAGAAATGCTCAAGGACGAGAATGTGGTAAAATTTATTACGAAAGCAAAAGAACAAAAGAATTTAATTATAATTGGTTACAAAAATTAAGGGATGATAATTTAACGATAAAAGCTGATTATTTAGTTTTGGTTACTGAAACTATGCCCGAGAACCAAAGAAGCTTTTTCTTTCGGGATGGTGTTTGGATTTGCCAATTTTTTGAACTCCAACCGCTTTCTTTTGCCTTACGTTATTTTCTTTTAGAAGTAGATAGTTTAAAGACTATTGAAAAAGGTAAAGAAACCAAAATGGAGCTTTTGTATAACTATTTGACTAGTAACGAATTTAAAAATCAATTTACTGCCATCATTGAAGGTTTTGTCGAGTTGCAAAAGAGTTATTTAGAAGAACGAAGGAAGTTGGAAGCCCTGTGGGCAAAACGGGAGCAACAATTTAAAAAAATTTTAAGCAATGCGGCCCGTTTTTACGGGACGATAAAAGGGATTGCCGGTAAAACATTACCTGAGATTGAAATTTTTGAAGATAAAAAAGAATTACCTTTTTATGAGGAGGGTTAAATGATAAAAAAAATTTCGCACATTGCTATTGCCGTTAAAAGTATTGAAGAAGTAAGGGATTTTTATGAAAAAATTCTCAATTTAAAAATTGAAAAGATTGAAGAAGTGAAAGAGCGAAAGGTAAGAGTGGCTTTCATTCCCCTGGGTGATACTCGAATTGAATTGGTTGAGCCTTTAACTGCTGATTCGCCAATAAAAAAATTTTTAGATGAAAAAGGTAACGGTCTCCATCACATTTGTTTTGAGGTAAGTGCTATTGAAAAGTTGGTCGAGGAGTTAAAAGAAAAAGGAATAAAATTGACCAGTGAAAAAATAGAAAAAGGAGCGGAAGGTAGTTTGGTTGCTTTTATTCATCCGAAAAGTGCCTTTGGAGTTCTTATTGAATTGAGCGAGAAAAAGTCTTACTACTGATTTTTATTTATCAACCATTGGTTTGAATTCGGAAGATAAAAAATTAAAATTTTATAGTTCTTTTATTTTTGCTTTGGCGGCTTTTTTAACCCCCTTTATGAGTTCTTCCATTAATGTTGCCTTACCGGCAATTGATAAAGAATTTAAAATGACACCAATTTTTTTAAGCTGGTTACCAACCGGATTTCTTTTATCTTCGGCAATTTTTCTAATTCCTTTTGGCAAACTGGCTGATATTTATGGCAAAAGAAAAATATTTTTATTAGGAATTATTACTTACACTTTGGCTTCTTTTTTTTCCGCATTGGCTTTTTCACCAATTTTCCTTTTATTTATCCGTTTCTTGCACGGTATTAGCGGAGCAATGGTATTTAGCACCGTCGTAGCCCTTTTGGCTTCAATTTTTCCTTTTGGTGAACGGGGAAGAGCATTAGGAATTAATGTTGCCGCCACTTATCTTGGTCTTTCCTTAGGTCCTTTTTTAGGCGGTATCTTAACCTATCATTTTGGTTGGCGAAGTCTTTTCCTTTTTAACGGATTTGTTGGCTTTTTGGTTATCTTTTTAACTAGCTGGAAATTGAAAATAAAAGAAAGCAAGGTTAAAAACGATAATTTTGATTATCCGGGTTTCCTTTTATATCTTTTAACCTTTACTCCTTTAATGATCGGTTTCTCCTTTTTACCAAGGATTTTAGGATTTTTGCTAATTCTTGGGGCAATCATTTTGCTCTTTTTCTTTATCCGCTATGAATTAAAAATAAAAGAACCGATTTTAGACATCAAACTTTTTAAAAATAATTCAGTTTTTACTTTTTCCAATTTGGCGGCCCTAATTAATTACAGTGCTACCTTTGGTATTAGTTTTCTTCTGAGCCTCTATTTTCAATATCTGAGAAATTTTGATGTCCAAAAAACCGGTTTTATTTTGGTTGCCCAGCCATTAACGATGACATTTTTCTCTCCCTTTGCCGGTACCCTTTCGGATAAAAAAGAACCGAGGATAATTGCTTCTTTGGGAATGGCGGTGATTGCCATTTCTCTTTTCTTATTAAGCTTTCTTAAAAAAGAAAGCGATTTCCTTTTTATAATAATCTTATTAATCATTTTAGGTTTTGGTTTTGCCCTTTTTTCTTCACCGAATACCAATGCGATAATGAGTTCGGTAGAAAATAGATTTTATGGTTTAGCTTCTGCTACCCTGGCAACAATGAGGATTTTTGGTCAAATGTTTAGTATGGGAGTGATTATGACTATTTTTAATTTAATCCTTAAAAAAATACCGTTAAAAGAAGGTGATTATCTGCTTTTAAAAAGTATCAAAACAATTTTTTTAATATTTACTTTTTTATGTTTTTTCGGCATCTGGGCTTCTTTAAAACGGGGTAAAATGTTGAAAAATAAAGAAAAGTTTATATAATTTTTAGTGGCATTAAAAATCCTTTATAAACCAAAAAACGAGATTGAAGCAATAACCATTCAGAGTTTTTTAGAAAGCATTGGTATAAAAGTTGTCATTCGTTCTTACGATTTGCCTTATTTTGACGGCATTGCGAAAATGATGAGGGCTGATTGGGGTGAGATTTTGGTGGCGGAGGAAGATTTTGAAAAAGCCAATGAATTTTTAAAAGATTTTTTAGCCGAAAGAAATGATTAACCGTTTCTTTTTAGCAAAAATTTTTTTCCTTTTTGGGATTATCTTTTTAATAATTTCTTTGCTCATCTACTTTTCTCCAAAATTAAAACTTTTTACTTTGCCCGGAGACATTGTTATTAAAAAAGAGAATTTTGCTTTTTATTTTCCCATCGTCACTTCCTTAATCCTTTCCCTTTTTTTAACATTTATTTTCTTTTTGATTTCCCTTTTAAGGAGGTAAAATGAAAAGAAGATGGGTTTATTTTCTTACCGATAATATAAAAACAAAAGATGTGGATAAATTGAAAACTTTGTTAGGTGGGAAGGGTGCCGGACTTTATCTTTTAGCCCAAATGGGTTTGCCGGTACCACCGGCTTTTATTATTACTACCAGCGCTTGCCGTTACTATTTAAAGAAGAAAAAATTTCCCCCTGGTTTGTGGAAAGAAGTACTTTTGGGAATTAAATATTTAGAAAGAAAAACTAAAAAAAGGTTTGGCGATAAAAATAATCCCCTATTACTTTCGGTTCGGAGCGGCGCAAAGTTTTCCATGCCCGGAATGATGGATACTATTTTAAACTTAGGAATTAATGATGAAATTGCTAAAGGAATTGCGGAAAAAACAAATAATAAAAATTTTGCCTACGATATTTATAAGCGATTTATTGAAATCTTTTCCGAAGTGATTTTTGGAATAAAAAGAGAAGAATTTATTAATATTTCTGGCGAAAATGAAAAGTTAATCAGTAAATATAAAGAATTATTTTACGAAAAAACAAAAAGGGATTTTCCTTCTCACCCCGACGAATGTTTAAAAATGGCTATTGAGGGGGTTTTTAACTCTTGGAATAATCCGCGAGCCAAGGAATATCGGAAGATTTATCAAATTCCGGAAGATTTAGGAACAGCTGTCAATATCCAGGCAATGGTTTTTGGCAATTGGAATGAGAAAAGTGGCAGTGGTGTTTTGTTTACCCGTAATGTAAAAAATGGGGAGAATAAAATTTATGGTGAATTCCTTTTTCAAGCTCAGGGAGAAGATTTAGTTGCTGGTCACATTACACCTTTACCGTTAGAAGCTTTAAAAGAAAAAATGCCCTCGGTATATAGCCAGTTAGAAAAATATGTAAAAAAATTGGAAAGAAGATTGAAAGATGTGCAAGATGTTGAGTTTACGATTGAAGACGGTAAATTATATTTTCTTCAAATCCGAGCGGCTAAAAGAACACCTTTGGCCAATGTCAGGATTGCGGTTGATATGGTGAAAGAAAAGTTGATAAGCAAAGAAGAAGCAATAATGAGGGTCACTACCGCCGATATTGATTATTTCCTTCACCCCACTTTTGCTCCTAACTATCCTTTAAAAGTTTTAGCCGTGGGTAAACCGGCTTCCCCGGGATGTGCGGTTGGCGAGATTGTTTTGACCGCTGAAAAAGCTATGGAAATGGTAGAAAAAGGAAAGAAGGTTATTTTGGTAAGGGATTTTACCAAGGCTGATGATGTGGCGGGAATGGCTCGTTCGGAAGGTTTTGTCACCACTACCGGCGGTGAAACTTCTCACGCGGCGGTTGTTGCTCGGGGGATGGGTAAACCATGTATTGTTGGTTGTTCCGATATCAGTATTGATTTTGAAAATGGTTTAATAAAAATAAAAGATATTATTCTAAAAGAAGGAGATAAAATCTCGATAAATGGTAGTACTGGGGAGATTATTGAAGGAGAAGTTCCTTTAATCCGGCCAGAATTTCCCGAAGAATTAAAACAGTTACTATTTTGGGCCGATGAGATTGCCAAGATGAAAGTAAGGGCTAATGCCGATACACCAACCGATGCGGAAAATGCCAAAAAAATGGGGGCCGGTGGTATTGGTTTGGCCAGAACGGAGCATATGTTTTTTGCTAAGGAAAGGATTAAATATGTCCAATTAATGATTTTAGCTAAAAACGAAGAAGAACGAAGAGAAATTTTAAAAAAACTATTGCCTTTTCAAAAGAATGATTTTAAAGAATTATTTAGGGTTATGGATGGCTTGCCGGTAACCATTCGTACCCTTGACCCACCGCTTCACGAATTTCTGCCACCAAAAGAGAATGAGGAAGCGGTGGAAAATTTAGCCGCGGAATTGGGGGTTGAGAAAGAAATCTTGATTAAGAAGATTGAAGAATTAAGTGAGCATAATCCGATGATGGGCTTACGGGGATGTCGCTTGGGGATTATTTATCCGGAAATTACGGAAATGCAAGTCCGAGCAATTTTGGAAGCTGCTTGTGAGGTAAAAAAAGAAGGGATCGAAGTGAATTTAGAAATTATGATTCCTTTGGTATCAATATTAGAGGAATTTTTGGCTCAAAAGGAAATTATAAAAAAAGTTAGTCAAGAAGTTTTTGAAGCCCAAGGGATTAGTTTACCTTATAAAATTGGCACAATGATGGAAACCCCTCGGGCCTGTTTGATTGCTCAAGAATTGGCTAGCCAGGTAGATTTTTTTTCTTACGGTACCAACGATTTGACCCAATTTGTTTATGGTTTCTCGCGGGATGATTCCGCAAAATTTCTTATTCCTTATCAAAAAAAGAAAATCATTAATTTTGAACCTTTCGAAACAATTGATGAAAAAGGTGTAGGTTTTTTGATTGCCCTTTCCGTGGCTTCGGCGCGAAAAATAAATAAAAATATTAAGATCGGTATTTGTGGCGAACACGGCGGCGATAAGCAAAGTATATTTTTTGCTCGAAAATTGGGGTTGGATTATGTGAGTTGTAGCCCTTACCGAGTTCCTAAGGCACGTTTAGCCTGTGCCCAAGCGGAAATTTATTTACAAAAGAAAATAACGGAAACCACAACCAAATGAAGGAATTAATTACTAAAAATGAAAATAAAATTTTATTAGTTGTTTTAGATGGTTTAGGTGGTTTAGCAGTAAACGGAAAAACCGAATTAGAAACTGCCAATACCCCTAATTTAGATGAATTAGCCAGTAAAAGTGAATTAGGTCTGACGATTGCTGTTGATTATGGCATTACCCCTGGTTCTGGTCCTGGGCATCTGGCTTTGTTTGGTTACGACCCATTAAAGGTAATTATCGGTCGGGGAGTATTAGAGGCTTTGGGATTGGGTCTAACTTTAGATGAAAAGACCTTAGCTATCCGCGGTAATTTTGCTACTTATAGGGACGGGAAGATTATTTCCCGAAGAGCGGGAAGGATAAGTAGCGAGGAAAATAAAAGATTATGCGCTAAATTAAGTAGGGCTATTAAAACGATAAAAGATTGGCAGATTGAATTTTACCCGGGGATTGAACATCGGTTTGTAATTTTAATAAAAGGAAAAGATTTACAAGAAGAAATAATGGAGACCGACCCGCAAAAAGATGGTTTGCCACCTTATCCACCGGAAGCCCTTACTTCCAAAAGTAAAAAGACCAGTGAAATTTTGAAAATATTAATAAAAAAGGGAGCGGAGGTTTTAGAAGACGAAAAAGAAGCCAACTATTTTCTTTTGCGGGGATACAGCAAACTACCTAAGATTGAAAATTTTTGCGGAAAATATCAATTAAAAAGCTTAGCTATTGCTGCTTATCCGATGTATAAAGGAATTGCCTCTTTAGTCGGAATGGAAGTTGCCAATCGTTCTTTTAATAGTTGGGAAGAAGAGATAGCCGAATTAAAAAAGAACTATCAAAATTATGACTTTTTTTATCTCCATTTCAAAGAGATTGACACCGCTGGAGAAGACGGCAATTTTGAAAAAAAAGTTTTTTTGATTGAAAAATTTGATAGTTTATTACCCGAAATTTTAGCCCTAAATTTTTCGGTTATTGCTATTGCTTCTGATCATTCCACACCCGCCTTGTTAAAAAGCCATTCTTGGCATCCCTCACCATTTCTTCTATACTCAAAATTTTCCCGGCCTAATGGAAAAATAAAATTCGGTGAGAAAAATTGTCAGAAAGGTAGTTTAGGAATATTTAAAGCCAAGAAAGTAATGAATTTGCTTTTAGCCCATTCTCAAAGATTAAAAAAATACGGCGCTTAGTAATTAGCCCTTTTGTTGTTTATGAAGATCGCGGAGATATTCTAAAAGGGAAGTATTTTTTGCCTTTCTTTCAGTATATTCTTTTTTTCTGATCTCATAGATAAATTTAAGATTTTCGTAAGGTCCAAGGATGCCGGTAATCTCTTCGGGCAACCTCATTTCGGGAGTTTTTCCGTAACCTAATTTCTGATTAACCTTTTTAAAATTTTGGTAAAGAAATTGGTTAGCCGAATAGGTGGTATCAAGGGAAACAAAAATATCCATTTCACTTACGGTGGCAATAGCTACATGACAGAGAGAAAATTCCATTTCTGCCGGTAAGATTTTTTCTGCCAAATAAGCATCTACCAATTCCGCCACCTCTTCTAAATCATATTCACATTCATATAATTTGGTCTTGGTCATGAGGTTAAGGACATCTTCTTTTAAAGGTGAAGGCAAAGCTTTTAGTTCATAAAGAGTTAATAAGGAATAAAATCCAAAATGTTCTTCTTTATTGAGCAAATCAAAAAGGGCTGCCAAAGCTGGTAGTTTTATCTTTTCAAAATAACCCACAAAGATACTTGGGGTTAAATAAAGCTTTAATTTCATAATTGAAGATTACAACCTAAAAGATAAACCTTTTTATTTCTCTTTTTAATCGCATTTCGAGTATCAAAAATAAGTTTAGCCTTTTTTAAAAGCCAATCATAATCATAAGCCGAATGATCAGTGACAATAACCACACAGGCTACTCTTTTAAGCAGATTTTCGTTTAATTTTACCGAGCGATATTCCTTTTTATTGATTTTTAAAACGGGTACATAAGGGTCATTATAATATATTTTTTTCACTTTTCCTTCCAAAAGGGAAATAATCTTAATTGCTGGAGAATTTCGGGTGTCGCTCACATTTCTTTTAAAAGCCGCACCTAAGATGAGGATTTCCGCATCTTTTATTTTTATCTTATTTTGCCCTAAAATATCAAAAAGCTTATCAACGACAAAGAAAGGCATATACTCATTAGTTTCCGCCGCCAATTCAATAAAATTTACATGGAAATCATATTCCCTGGCTTTCCAGGAAAGATAATAGGGGTCAACCAAAATACAGTGACCACCGATACCCGGTCCGGGATAAAAAGGCATAAAACCGAAAGGTTTGGTTGCTGCCGCGGCGATTACTTCCCAAACATTGATATTTCCCATCCTTTCACAGAGTAAAGCCAATTCGTTTACCAAAGCAATATTTACGCTTCTAAAAATGTTTTCTAAAAGTTTTGCCATTTCCGCCACTCGGGGCGAAGAAACCGGAAAAACCTGATCAACAATTTTTTCGTAAAAAATTTTGGTTAAATAAGTACATTTTTCGGTTACGCCGCCAACCACCACGGGAGTGTTTTTAATTGTCCAAACTTTATTTCCCGGATCAATTCTTTCCGGAGCAAAGGCTAAAAAATAATCTTTGCCAATTTTCAACCCGCTCTCATCCAAAATCGGCTTTAATACTTTTTCCGTAGTCTCCGGATAAGTAGTGCTGCGCAGTATTATTAACTGCCCTTTTCTCATTCTTTTACTAATCTCTTTACCGGCTTCAATAATATAAGAAATATCCGGGTCTTTTGTGGAAGTAAAGGGAGTAGGTACCGCAATGTTAATAATATCACAATCTTTTACTTTTTGGTAATCAGCATATACTTTGAAAATACCTTTTTTAATAAGATTTTCAATAGCTTCCCTTTTTACATCTTCTAAATAGCTTTCCCCCCTTCTTAACTTCTTTATCTTTTCTTTATCAATGTCAATGCCAATAACTGAGAAGCCGGCTTCACCAATAGCAATTGCCAAGGGAAGGCCAACATAGCCAAGGCCAATTACCCCAACAAGGGCTTCTTTTTTTTCTATCTTTTCTTTCAGTTCCATATCAAAAAATAACTACCTTGTCAAAACTTCGATACTGGATGGCTTCCGCAATATGGGCTTCTTTAATTTTCTCTTCGCCGGCTAAGTCGGCAATCGTTCGGGCGACTTTTAGAATTCGGTGATAGGCCCGGGCCGAAAGACCAAATTTCTCCATTGCCAATTTTATTAAATTTTGACTTTTCTCGCTTATTTCACAAAATTTTTTAATATCTTTATTGTCCATTTGGGAATTGGCAAAGATTCTTTTTTTCTTTTTTAATTCGCTAAACCTTTCTTGCTGAATTTTCCTTGCCTTTTCCACCCTTTCTCTAATGGTTTTGGAACTTTCGCCACTATCTTTATTTGTCAATTCTTCAAATTTTAAAGAAGGAACTTCAATTTGGATATCGATGCGATCAAGTAAAGGACCGGAAGCCTTTTGGCGATATCTTTTTATCGCATTTGTTGAGCAGGAACAATTTTTATAAGGGTCGCCAAAATAACCACAAGGACAAGGGTTCATGGCGGCAATCAACATAAAACGGGCCGGATAGGTTACCGTAAATTTGCTGCGACCAATGGTGATAAAACCATCTTCTAAAGGTTGCCTTAATGATTCTAAAACATCCCGATGGAATTCCGGCAATTCGTCTAAAAAGAGAACTCCATTGTGAGCTAAAGAAATTTCTCCCGGTTTAGGGATTGCGCCCCCACCAATCAGATTCGCTTCCGAAGTTGTGTGGTGAGGAGCTCGGAAAGGTCGGGTAGCAATCAGTGGTTGGTTAGTTGGTAAATATCCGGCAACACTGTGAATTTTCGTGGTCTCTAAGGATTCTTCAATAGCCATTTTTGGTAAGATAGTTACCACCCTTTTGGCCAACATTGTCTTGCCCGAGCCTGGCGGACCAATCATCAAAACATTGTGCCCACCAGCCGCTGCAATCTCCAAAGCTCTTTTCGCATGAAACTGACCTTTCACATCAGTAAAATCAATATCATATTCGGAGTAGGTATCAAAAATTTCGTCAACATTAATTTTTGTCTCTTCAATATTTAATGAACCATTAAGAAAATTTATCACCTCATTTAAATGGGAAAAACCAAAAACCGATATCTCTTTTACAATTGCTGCTTCTTGGGCATTTTCCTTGGGCAGGATAATTCCTTGAAAACCTAATTGCTTAGCCATCAAACTCATTGGCAATACCCCCCTTATCGGTCTTAATAACCCGTCTAAGGAGAGTTCTCCTAAAATAATAAATCTTTCAAAATTTTTATTTTTTATAACGCCAAAAGCGGAAAGGATACCGCAGGCAATCGGTAAATCAAAAGCTGCCCCTTCTTTTTTAATATCAGCCGGTGCCAAGTTGATAGTAATTTTTCTTAAAGGAAAGGGATAACCGTTATTTTTTATTGCTGCTTGTACGCGGTGTTGCGATTCTTTTATGGCGGTATCGGGAAGACCGACAATATTTATCCCCGGCAGTCCTAAAGAAAGGTCAACTTCCACCGTAACCAAAAAACCGTCAATGCCATAAACCGCGGCCGAATATAGTTTAGAAAGCATTTTTTATGTGCTCAATAAAAAATTTCCCATTCTTTTTTACTAAACCAATAATGTCAAATCTTACCTGTTTGTCCGCAATTCCATTTTCACTTAAATAATTTAAAGCTAAATTTTTTAATTTTTCAATCTTTCTTTTGGTGATGGTCAAAATTGGCGAAAAGTCATTTTTTCCCTTACTGCGCACTTCAACAAAAATAATTTCGTTATTTTTCTCGGCAATAATATCAATCTCGCCGAATCTTTTTTGATAATTTTGGCAAACAATTTTATAGCCAGCCTTTTTTAAATAGTTGCTCGCAATTTTTTCTCCCTTTTTACCGGTATTTTTTTTCATAAAAAAGTTAGCCGGTGAAGAATTGTGGGACCGTATTTTTTAATTGCTTCCCGGTGTGCCCTTGTGGGATAACCTTTATTTTTATAAAAAAGATAATTGGGAAAATATTGATGAAATTTTCTCATTATTTTATCACGACAAACTTTGGCCAAAATAGAAGCACAGGCAATGGCAAGCGCTTTTTTGTCACCTTTAATAATACCAATATTTTTAATACCCAAATCGGGAATGTTAAAACCATCAATCAAAATTAAATCGGGTTTGATTTTTAAACGACTGATAGCCTTCTTCATTGCTAAAATAGTGGCTTCTTTAATATTTATCTCGTCAATCTTTTTATTACCCACCAAGGCTAAAGAATAATCTAAACAACAACTTTTAATTTTGGGAACTAATTCTTCTCTTTTTTTGGGCGTTAATTCTTTTGAATCCTTGACATTTTTAATTCTTTTTTTTAAATCTAAAACCACACAGCAGGCAACCACTGGCCCCGCTAAGCAGCCCCGACCGACCTCGTCACAACCAGCAACTATCAGCCCTTCTTTTTTCGCCTTTCTTTCTAAATAATGGCGCATTAACTCTCTTTCTTTACCTCTGCGCTCACTTCCGCTTTTTTTTCGCTTTTTTCGGCCACCGCTCCTTCCCTTTTTAATTTTAAGTTTTTTCTCTCACGTAAATAATAGAGCTTCGCCCTTCTTACCTTTGCCCGTTTTTTAATTTCAATTTTGGTGATTAACGGTGAATATAAAGGGAAGATTCTTTCGACACCGACACCGTAAGAGATTTTTCGGACCGTAAAGGTTTTACTTTCATTTTTCCCCCGAATAGCCAAGACCACGCCTTCAAATACTCCGTGTTTCTCGGTATCACCTTCAAAATATTTGAAGTGGACCCTTATGGTATCACCAACTTTAAAATCGGGAATCTTTTTTTCCATAAAAAGTATTATAATAAAAGAAAAAATAAAATCAATCAATTAAAATATTGAATTTAAAAAAATATTTAATATAATTCTTTTATGAAAAAAAAATTTGCTTTTTATTGGGCTGCCTCTTGTGGCGGTTGTGAGATTGCCGTTTTAGATATTAACGAAAAAATTCTTGAAGTAATAAAAAATGCTGATATCCTTTTTTGGCCCGTAGCTATTGACACCAAATATAAAGATGTTGAGGCTTTACCCGATAATTATTTTGATTTCTGTTTTTTTAACGGTTCAATAAGAAATTCGGAACAAGAGCATTTAGCCAAACTTTTGCGGAAAAAATCAAAAAATCTGGTTGCCTTTGGTTCTTGTGCTTGTGAAGGTTGTATTCCGGGGTTGGCTAATCTTTATAAAAAGGAAGATATTTTAAAAAGGGCTTTTTTAGAGACGGAATCAACAAAAAATCCAAAAGAAATTATACCCCAGAAAGCGATTCCTTATAATGGTGAAAAGATAGTATCTTCGGAATTTTACTCCCAAGTTTTTCCCTTAGATGAAATTGTGGCGGTTGACTATTATCTTCCTGGTTGTCCGCCTCCTACCGGTTTAATTATTTTGGCAATGGAAAAAATCTTTAATAATGAAGATATCCCCAAAAAATCAGTTTTAGCGCCGGTTAAATCTTTATGCGATACCTGTGAACGGAATGAAAGCTTTCCCAAAAAATTGCCGGCGATAAAAAGAATGATTGACATTCAACCGGATCCAAAGACCTGTTTTTTAGCTCAAGGAATAATCTGTTTGGGACCAGCAACGAGAAGTGGCTGTAATAATTTATGTATAAAAGGTAATGCTCCTTGTACTGGTTGTTTAGGACCTTTACCGGAAGTTGTTGACCAGGGAGCCAAGATGATCAGTGCTTTAGCTTCCATCTTACTTTTGGATGAAGAGCGAAAGAATTATGAAGATTTTTATCAAATTTTGGAAAGGGAATTAGCAAAGATTAAAGACCCAATAGGAACATTTTATATGTATAGTTTAGCCAAAGCCATCCTTAATAAAAGGAGAGAAAAATGAAAAAAATCTCAATTGACCCAATTACCCGTTTAGAAGGCCACGGAAAAATTGAGATTTTTTTAGAAGCGGGAAAGGTGAAGGATGTCTTTTTAGTGGTTCCCGAATTCCGCGGTTTTGAAAAATTCTCCGAAGGAAGAAAAGCGGAAGATATGCCCCAATTGACTTCGCGTATTTGTGGAGTTTGTCCGGTAGCTCACCATTTTGCGGCTACCAAAGCCTTAGACGATGCCTTTTCCTGCGAAGTGCCGCCAAAAGCAAAAAAATTGCGCGAGCTTATGTATTGTGGCTATATCATTTATGACCATATTTTACATTTTTATTTTCTTGGCGGTCCGGATTTTTTAGTCGGAAAGGCGGCGCCAAAAGAGAAGAGAAATATTATCGGTGTTATTGAAAAATATGGTGAAAAGATTGGTTTAGAAGTTATTAAACATCGGGCATATGGTCAGAAGATTACCGAAATCATCGGTGGCAAAGCTACCCATCCGGTTTGCGGAGTTCCCGGAGGAGTTACTAAAGGAATAAGTGAAGAAGAAAGAAAAGAGATCGAAGGGATGGCGAGAAGCTGTGTTGATTTTTCTCTTTTTACCTTGGAGATTTTTAAGAAAAATGTTTTAAGGGATGATGATTATAAAGATCTATTTTTCAATAAAAAATATGAGCTCACAGTTTACAATATGGGTTTGGTTGATGGCGATAAATCATTAAATTTTTATGATGGCAAAGTACGGATAACTTCTCCCGATGATAAAGAATTTGCCCTCTTTGAACCAAGGGAATATTTAGAATATATTGAGGAAGGGGTTTTTGAGTGGTCCTATGTAAAATTTCCTTATTTAAAAAAGATTGGTTTTAAAGGGTTTAGTGACGGGATAAACAATGGTATCTATCGGGTTGGTCCTCTGGCTCGGCTCAATGTTTCCGAATATCTAAAAACAAAAAACGCGCAAAAAGAATTTGAAGAATTTTATCATACTTATGGTAAAAAGCCCGTAAATAACATCTTTGCCTATCACTGGGCAAGATTGATTGAGCTTCTTTATGCTTCGGAAAGAGCATTAGAATTAGCATCGGATAAAGAGATAATTGGATTTGATAATATAAGAAATCTAAATTACCAAATAAAAAAAGATGGTGTTGGTATTGTGGAAGCAGCCAGAGGAACATTAATTCACCATTATTTTTTAAAGGAGGACGGAACAATTGAAAAAGTAAATCTTATCGTGGCGACAACTAATAATAATATTGCTTTAAATATGAGCTTAAAGATTGGCGCTTTGTCGGTTGAAGAGAGTTTAGAAAGGGAAGACGAAAAGTTATTAAATAGGATTGAGATGTTTTTCCGAGCCTATGACCCTTGTTTAGCCTGTGCTTCCCATTATTTAAATTTTCGGATAATGGAAAAAAAGAAAGATAAAATTGTGATTACCTTTTAATCTCCTTCCCAACTATTCTCTAAACTATTGGGGGAATAGGTATTTCTAAATATTTGATTTTCAATAATTTTTAGGTGTGCGGAAGAGAAATTTAGTAAGATTTTTAAAGCCCTTTTCATTTTCATATAATAGATAACGAAAATAAAAAATTTTCCTTACCCCAAAAAATTTTGTTAATATTTTGACATCCTAAATATTTTTGTTAAAATATTAATAGTTGGTGTTAGAAAAAAAAAGTATTGCGATTATTGGTGCCCAATGGGGAGATGAAGGTAAGGGGAAGATTGTTGATTTTTTTTGTAAAGATGCCGATGGTTGTGTCCGTTTCCAAGGCGGTCCCAATGCTGGCCATACCGTCGTTTTTAATGATAAAAAAATAATCTTCCATCAATTACCCAGTGGTCTTTCCCATACCCATTTAAAAGGTTATATTGCCAGTGGTTGTGTTATTGATTTAGAAGTTTTAAAAAAAGAGATCGAAGAATTAAAGGAATTAGGAATAGAAATTAAAAATCGACTTTTTATTGATTATCGTTGTCACCTTATTTTTCCTTTCCATAAAGAATTGGATAAAAAAAGGGAAGAGTTAAAAAAAAATGAGAAGATTGGCACAACCCAAAAAGGAATTGGTCCTGCTTATGAAGATAAATATCAAAGAACCGGCATTCGGATTGGCGAGTTGGTCGATTTTGATAATTTTTCGGAAAGATTAAAGCAGGAGTTTTTAAGAAAAAATTATTTGTTAATGGAAATTTACGAAAGTCAACCAATTTCGGAAAAGGAATATCTAAATTTTGTAAAAGAGAATAAAGAACTTTTTCTTTCTTTAATAACCGATGTGAGTGAGGAGGTTTATCATCAATTGAAGAGCGGTAAAAAAATCATCTTTGAAGGTGCTCAAGGAACTTTGCTGGATATCAATTTTGGTACCTATCCTTATGTAACCAGTTCTTCCACCGTTGCTGGTAGTATTGCCGGACAGGTTGGTATTCCTTTCAATATGATTGGTGAGGTTATCGGTGTTGCTAAGGCTTATACTACTCGGGTTGGTGAAGGTCCTTTTCCTACGGAATTGACCGATGAAATTGGTCAGTTGCTTCAAGAAAAAGGAAAGGAGTTTGGTGCCACTACGGGAAGAAAAAGAAGATGCGGCTGGTTTGACTGCGGAATAATAAGATATGCTAAAAGAGTTAATGGCTTTGAAAAGCTGATTATTACCAAAATTGATGTGCTTTCCGGGCTGAAAGAGTTGAAAATTGCTGACGGTTATTTTTATAAAGAAAAAGTGGTTGCCGAATTCAGTCCGGCATTGGCTTATGATTTAAAACCCAAATATCTTTCTTTAAAACCATTCCATCAAGATTTCAGCAAGATTAAAAAATATGAAGATTTTGATGAAGAAGTTTTAAATTTCTTAGCGACCATTGAAAAGTTAACGGGTTGTGAGATTTTGGCCGTTTCTATTGGTGAAAAAAGGGAAGATATAATTTTTAAGGAATAAAGATGTTGTTACCCGACAATAAAGGTAAAAGAAATTCCCTTTCAGTGGTGATCCCGGTTTACAATGAAGAAAAGGTTTTGAATTTACTTCATCAGGAATTGACGCGCGTTTTAAATTCTTTGAATCGGGAATACGAAATTATTTATGTTGATGATGGCAGTGTTGACAGTTCCTATCTTCTTTTAAAAAAATTTGCCCAAGCTGACCGTCGGGTGAAAGTGATAAAACTGGCAAGAAATTTTGGCCAGCAGGCAGCAGTCAGTTGTGGTTTAGAATATTGCAAAAATGATGGGGTAATAATTATGGATGCTGACCTGCAGGATTCACCAGAGTTGATAAAAGAGTTTGTTAAATATTGGCAGATGGGTTATGATATTGTTTATCATATAAGAAAAAAAAGATTGGGTGAGCCTTTCTGGAAAGTTTTGGGAACGAAAATCTTTTATTTTCTTTTAACCCGTTTTTCCAATATTAATATTCCGCCCAATGTCGGTCTTTTTCGTTTGGTCGATAGAAAAGTTGTTTTGGCATTAAAAAATTTAAAAGAAGAAAAGAAATTTTTACCCGGACTTTTTGCCTTCCTGGGTTTTTCGCAGATTGGGATTGAAAGTGAAAGAGGCGAAAGGAAAGGTGGAAGAAGCAAATCCTTTTTCAAATTGGCAGCTTTAGCTATTGATGGTTTAATCAATTTTACTTCTTTACCGATAAGGATCATCCAATTTTTTTCATTAATTTTTATATTTTTAACAATTATTTTTTTCATTATTTTTCTTATTGGTAAGGGTAAAACAATTTTATTATTCTTCGGAGCTTCTTTTTTTCTTTCGGTTTTATTTATTGCCCTTTCAATCGTTGGTGAATATCTTTTGCGAATCCATTTTGAGTTAAAGCAAAGACCAGAATATATAATTCAGGAAATTCATAATCTCTAATGAAAAAAAGGGACTTTTTTTATCTTTTTTTAATTCTTATTTTAATCTTTATTTTTTATAAAGAAATTATTTTTAAAGAGAAGTTTTTATGGGATGATATTTTGTATCAATGGTATCCTTTTTTAACTTATTTGAAAGAAAGTATCAAAAAATTGAAATTGCCCGTTTGGAATCCTTATGTCTTTTCGGGCATGCCCTTTTTAAATGATATCCAATCACAGGTTTTCTATCTGCCCAACTATTTTTTTCTCTTTCTCAACGGTTTTAAAAAGTTAACTTATTATCAAGTGGAATTGATTGTTATCTTTCACATCTTTTTAATTTTCCTTTTCTCTTTTATATTGCTAAAAAGTTTAAAAATTGATAAAAAAATTGCCTTTTTGGGTTCACTGATTTTAACCTTTTCTTCTTTTGTTACTTTAAGAACAATCCAACTGGGTCCTTTGGCCGTTTTTGCCTATTTTCCCATTATTACCTATTTCTTTCTAAAATTTTTAAAAGAAGAAAAAATTAGCAAAAATGCAGTTTATGGTGGTATTCTCTTCGCTTTATCTTTTTTGGCGGGTTATCCTCAATTTTCTTTATTTTTGATTTACAATCTTCTTTTATATTTTCTTTTGAATATCTTTCTTTTAAAAAAAATAAATCGTTACCAAATTATTAACATTTTGATCTTCTTTTTGATTGGCTTTGGTTTAGCAATGATTCAATTTTATCCCTCTTATAAATATCTACCCTTCACGGTGAGAAAAAGGCTTACTTTTGCTGAGGCCAGCGATGGTTCTTTATCCTTTCTTCAGTTAATTAATATTTTTATTCCCAAATTTTTTGGTAGTGTTAGCGGTGATATCACTGATACCATTCTTTATTGGTTATATCCTTATGGCCATTATTATTGGGAAGCGGGTATTTATTTGGGAATATTGCCTTTCTTTTTTGCCCTTTATGGTTTATTCTCTTCCCCAAGAAAAGAGAAATATCTTTTTTTTATTCCGGCAGTTTTCGGCATTTTACTGGCTTTGGGCAAAAATTTCTTTTTCTATAATCTTCTTTTTAATATCTTACCGGGATTAAAACAGTTTCGTTTTCCTTCCCGTTTTTTAGCCATTTATATTTTTAACTTTACCCTTTTAGCCACTTTTGGTATCGAAAAGTTCTTAAAAGAAAAAGAAAGAAATAATTATTATAAATTTTTAATTTTCTTTTTGGTAATCTCTTTATTTTTCTTTTTGATTTTTAAAAACCGTATTCCGGAAAAATTTTATAAAAATGCGGAAACCCAGTTTTTAATTTTTCTTTTCTTTTTGCTCCTGACCATTTTTATCTTTTTCTTTAAATTCAAAAATGTTCTTCTCACTTTAATACTTATTGGGGCTATTAGTTATTTTGATTTGTTTCTTTTTGGTAATAAATTTAGTAAAGGTTCAACCTCGGCGGAAGATTATTATCCTTATACCACTTTAGTCAACCGGCTTCAGAAAGAAAGGGAAAGGGAATTCTTTAGGATAAATTCTCGGGAAGATAGTTATATGATATTAAAAAGAAACGAGGGTTGCCTTTGGGGTTTAGAATTATTAGAAGGTTATACGCCTTTAAATTTAGCCAAATTTTCCAATTTTCCCATTAAAAAAGATAAAAAATGTGAACTCCTTAATGTGAAATATAAAATTAAGGTTGAGCCTAATAAAATTGATTTAGTTTTAAACGAGAAATATCTGCCGCGGGCAAAACTTTATTATGATTATCTGGTGGTTTCTGATGATGAAGAGATTTGGAATTTATTAAATACGGATACCTTTGATATTTTTAATAAAGTAATCCTAAAAGAAACCTTGCCCGATTTTTTGATTATTAAAGAAAAGGTAAAAAATGATTTAAAAATTCTTAAATATGATATTGATGAAATCCTTATTGAGGTGGAAAGTAATTATCCCGCAATCTTATTACTTACCGAGATTTATTATCCCGAGTGGGAAGTAAAAATTGACAATCATAAAGAGAAAATTTACGAAGCCAATTACCTTTTGAGAGCAGTAAAGATAAAAGCCGGGAAACATTTAGTAAAATTTTATTATAGTAAAAAAAATATCTTTATCGGTTTTATTTTCACTTTTTTCACCATAATCTTTACTGTTTCCCTTTTAGTTTTTTTAAACAAATTTCACAAAAGTTAGGACCTTTCCTATCGGTATCAGCCAAAGAATTAGAAAAGAACATCACACATTTTGGATTTTTGCAATGTTCTAAATAAAAGAGATGGCCGATTTCGTGAACCCCTTCTTTTAATGTCCTTAAAAAGAAAAGGGGTTCGTTTTTTGGTCGGTTATAAAATTCTTCTTTTAATCGGGTTAAAGAGATTACCGCAATTTTTGCTAATGGTGATGCCAAGCCAAAAATAAAATTTAAATTTTCCACATAAAGGTCAACATCACAGATGCCTAAAATTAAATGGCTTTCTTTATATTTTTTATTTTTGCTTAATTCTTTGATGAAATAATTACCATCATATTGATTTCTTTTTGGTGAATAACCACCTTTTGGTAAGGCAATGGGGGAATCAACAATTACGGGTATTTTAAAGATTGTGAATAGTTCCTTTTGTAAATAAGCAAACAGCTTGGGTTCTTTTAATAAAAAGGGAACAAGAATAATTGTGTCAATAACCATTTCTCAATTTCTTTAAACCGATTAAAATTTTTTCACCGTGAATACCCCGGCGCAAATGGAAAAGTTCCTTTTTCTTTTCTTCTTTTAATCTTTCCGTTTTTTCATTTTTGCCGTAAATTTTTTCGTAGGCAGAAATGCCAGCAATCTTACCTTCAATCATGGCGGTAGAAGCTTCTTCAATACCACTCACATCACCACAAACAAAAATGTTTTTAATACTGGTTTCATAATTTTCGTCATAATAAGGAACAAAACCGCCGAGTTCGGGAATGTATAAAAGTTTAGCATTTATCTGCCAAAGCAGGTCAGTAAAAGGGGTTAAACCAACTGCCAGACAGATAAAATCAACTTTCAATCTTTTTTCCGTTCCTTTTATCACCTTAAAATTCTTATCAACTTTAGCAATTACGGCTCCGGTGACTTCATTTTTACCAATAGCTTTTATGACCGTGTGGGAAGTTAAAATCGGAACACCGCACCGTTTTAATTTGGCATAATGGACATACCAACCAGAAACCTTGGGTAAAATTTCCACCACCGCGGCCACGGCGATATCGGCTTGTAACAACTGATAAGCAACAATCAAACCAATATTACCACTGCCGACCATTAAACAGCGGCTTCCGGGCCGAACGCCGTATTGGTTAACTAAAGTCTGTACTGCTCCCGCACCATAAACTCCAGGTAAATCATTATTTTCAAAAAGAAGAAAATTTTCGTAAGCACCGGTAGCAATAATTATTGCTTCGGCAACTATCTTCATTAATTTTTTATCTTTAACAACCGCAACAATCTTTTTATCATTCTCTAAATACAAGCCCACCGCGCAGGCATTTAATAATAATCTAATTTTATTTTCTTTTTTTATCGCTTCTTCAAAAATTTTGGCAATTTCAAATCCCCTTAATCCACAATATAATTCTTGGGAACCGAAAAATTTGTGGGTCTGTTTTACCAATTGCCCACCAATGTAAGGATTTTCATCAATCAAAAGGACTTCGCCCCCCAACTGCGCAATGGTTAAAGCTGCTTGACAGCCAGCCGGACCAGCACCAATAACCAAAATTTTTGTTTCCCAATCTTTCATGATTTATTGCCTTTCAATTATCATCCCTTCTTTTAAAGGAGTAATACAAACCATCACATTTTTTTCACCATTAACCTTCATTAAGCAGGAGGAACAACGACCAATCGCGCAGAAAAATCCCCTTTTTCTTTTTTTATCTTTAGTAATGTGAAAAACCTTAATGCCGTTGGCAATCAAAGCGGCAGCAATTGGCTCGCCTTCGTAACCGTAATATTCTTTCCCTTCAAAATAAAATTTCACCAGCCTTTTCTTTTCAAAATTTAAAATTGGATGATTTTCAATTCGGGAATTATAATTCTTTTTTGGCATATTCACAGGCATTAATAAAAAATTTTAAACCATAAATCTTATTAATTCTTAAAGGATGATGTAAAGAAAAGATAAATCTTTCTGGATGGGGCATTAAACCAAAAATCCGACCCGTCGCATCACAAATACCAGCAATATCCCAAAGGGAACCGTTGGGATTATCAATATAGGTCAAAACAATTTGGTTATTATTTTTCAAGCGCTTTAACACTACCTCCTTCTCGCTAAAAAATTTTCCTTCCGCATGGGCAATAGGTAATTGAATAATCTCATCCAAATCTTTAATAAAAGGAGTTTTGGCATTATGATTTACTCTTAAAGAAACCCAACGGCATTCAAATCTTTGCGAATCATTAAAAGTGAGAGTGACTAAGGGAGGAATAAAATATTCGTCAAAACCGGGTAAAAGACCAGCCTTACAAAGAACTTGGAAACCATTGCAGATACCTAAAATTAGTTTCCCCGCCTTAATAAATTCTTTCAGCTCTTCTTGAAAATAATAGCGGAGTTCATTGGCTAAAATTTTTCCTGCCGAAATATAATCGCCGTAGGTAAAACCACCAGGTAGACAAAGAAGATGAAATTCCTTCAAAAGCCTTTTATTCCTTTTTAAATAATTAATATGATAAGTAAAAACTTCGGCACCACTTTTTTCAAAAGCAAAAGCGGTTTCTTCATCACAATTGGTACCACTCGTAAAAAGAATTAACACTTTAACTTTTTTCTTTATTAACATTTCTATTATTAAAATAAAAATTTTTAAAAAATCAAATAATTTGACATAAAAAATTTTTTTAATATAATTTTCTATTATGATTTTTGTTATTGATGAAATTGGTTTAAGAAATCTCCTTCATCAATGGTTGCTTAATTATAAAATTTTTATTCCGCAAGTTGCTAATGGTCAAAAAATTCCCAATTTAACCATTTTAGATAAAGAAAAATTAGAAAGATTTTCAACTTCAGTTTTTTTAAATATCCGCACGAATGAACCCTTAAAAGCCGTCTTTTCTTTACCGAAGGAAAAAGTTGCAATTTTTAACGATAAAGAGGAAAAAGGGGTTAAAGAGGAAAAGAAGAATTTAGTGATTGGTGCTAAGGTTTGCGATTTAAGACCTTTAGCGGTTCTCAAAAAGATGTATTTAGAAAAAAACTTTGTCTTCGAAGAATTTAAAGAGAAATTAGAAAATACTTTGATTATCTCCGCCGATTGTCCCTTTCCTCAAGAAAGCTGTTTTTGTAATTTGGTTGGTTTAAAGCCTTATGGCGAAAAAGAGGTTGACGGAATAATTGCTGATTTAAATCTTTCTTTTATTGATAATAAAATTTTAATTGAAGTTTTTACTAAAAAAGGAGAAGACCTTTTAAAAGATAGAATTGGCGTAAAACTGGAAGAAGCCGATAAAGAAATTTTAGAAAAACAAAAAGAGCTAAGAAAAAAAGCCGAAGATTATTTAAGAAAAATAAACCCAAAAGATTTTGCGGAAAATATAAGTGAAAAAGTTTTGGGTGCTCAAGAGAAATTTTGGAACGAAGTTTTAGAAACCTGTGTCGAATGTTTTGGTTGTCTTTATATCTGTCCGACTTGTTTCTGTTTCCTTTTAGGTGACTTTTTAGTAGAAAATCATTATGAACGAATAAAATTTTGGGATACCTGTTATCATCCTATGTATGCTCGGGTTGCCGGTGGTTTAAATCCGCGGGCAGAATTTTATAAAAGAGGAAGAAATCGTTTTCATTGCAAATTTGCTAATTTTTATTTAGAATATAATTTCTATGCTTGTTCCGGTTGTGGCCGTTGTTCCCAAGTTTGTCTGGGAAAGATTGATATTAGAAAAATTTTATTATCACTATGAGTAAAGTTTTTACTCCGATAAGGGCGAAGATTTTAGAAATTATCGATGAGACGCCAACGATTAAAACCTTTGTTTTAAAGCCCGAAGAAGAATTTAATTTTTTAGCCGGTCAGTTTGCGGCTTTAACCTGTTTTGGCATTGGTGAAGGTTTCTTTACGCCGTCTTCTTCTCCTTATGATAAAGAAAAAGTGGAATTTACTATTATGCGGGTAGGTCGCGTTACCAGTGGTCTATTTAACCTTAAAAAGGGTGAGTTTGTCGGTCTTCGTGGTCCCTTTGGAAAGCCCTATCCTTTGGATAAATTTGAGGGAAGAGAAGTTTTTATCGTTGGTGGCGGTGTCGGTATGGCGCCCTTAAGAAGTCTTTTTTTAGCAATTTTACACAACCTAGCTAAATATAAAAAAGTATATATCCGTTATGGTGCCCGCACACCAAAAGATTTGGTTTATAAAAACTCACTTTTTGAATGGCAAAAAATTGAAAATGTTGATGTGGAATTAACCGTTGATGTGGGGGATGAGACTTGGCAAGGCAAGGTAGGTGTGGTAACTATCCTTCTTGATGAAATTCCTTGCGATGTGAATACTGCTTGTGCGGTGGTTTGCGGACCGCCGTTGATGATGAAATTTACTTTACAAAAACTTTTGGAAAAGGGTTTCCAGGAAGAGAATATCTATTTATCAATGGAAAAGAATATGTCTTGTGCCGTGGGCATGTGTGGTCATTGCCGCATGGGTAAGTATTTCATCTGCCAAGATGGTCCGGTATTAACTTACAAAGAAATAAAAACTATTGAAGACCCATTTATTTAGATGGTAAAGATTAATTGTCCCTTTTGTATTCTAAATTGCTCCTTAGGAATTAAAAAAGAAAAATTTAAATTCGCAATTGAATATGAAAATTCCCTTTGTGCTAAAGGAAATGCCATTCCCCTTTTATTAGCTAGTCCCAAACGGTTGTCCACTCCCTTTTATCTTAATAACGGAGAGATTAAAAAGGTAAATTGGGAAGAAATAATTAAGGAAATTTCTTTTTCTTTAAAGAAATATCCCCAAGAAGAGATCGCGGTAGGTTTAGATAGTTATTTAAAAGAAGATGAAAAGAAAAAAATTTATGGCTTTTTTAAATCCTTAGGAATAGAAAACATTTTTACCAGCTATCTCGATTCCGATTTATTTTTCTTATTTAAAGCTAATGGAACAAAAATCGGAAATATAGAAATGATTGATAAAGCCGATTTTATTCTTTTAATTGGTGATGTCTTTGGTAGTTTTCCATTGATTGCCAAGAAGGTTTTAAAAAGAAAATACGAAGATAAAAAAGTTTATCTTTGCGGCATCGATGTGATCAAAAATCGGATTTTTGGTTTTGCCAACCAATTTCTTACTGCTAAAATTGGTACTGAACCCTTCGTTTTGTTTTCCATCGCCGAAAAAGCGCAGCTTTTAAAAGCAAGAGAGATTAAAATTGCGGAAGTGGAAAAAGAAATATCGCCATTGCTTTCTCAAATTGAGTTATTAGCGGAGAAACTCTTAAATGCTCAAAATGGGGTAGTAATAATGTCTTTAGAAACCGCCAGAAGTTTTGAGCCGATTTTATATTCCTTATTAGCCCAAGTTCTGTGTAATAAAAAAACCAACCTCTATTTTATTGGTTTAAAAAATAGTGCTTATACCTTAGGTAATTTTCCTTTTGGGGAAATTTTAGAAAAACTATCAGCCGGTAAGATAAGGATGTTAATAAATTTCGGCAGTAGTTTTTCATTTCTCTTGCCCCAAATTAGCCAGCAAATTAAAAATTGTGAAAAAATATATTTGACAAGTTTTTATCGGCAGTGTTGGGAAAGTCTTAACAATACTTATCTTTTGCCCCAGAGTTTAAATATTGAAGATGGCAACAATATTTCTCCTTATTCGGGAAGCAAAATGGTATCCCAGATATTAACCAAAATTGCCAAAGAGTTAAATTGGGAAATAAAAGAAGCTGATTATCCCCAAGAGAAGGTTTATAAAGAAAAAGATATCATTTCCCGATTTGGTGATTATTTAAATTTCTATAAAAAGGAGTTAAAAGAAAAGATTGATAAAAATTTGATTATTATTGGTAAAAAAGAACCTTTTTATTTTTTAGACCTTTTTGAAAAAGATAATTATCTTTATTTAAATAAGAAAAAGGAAATTAAGATTGATTTACCAATAAAAATAAAAAAGGAATTAGAAGATAATATTGGTGTTTTGGAATTGGAAAATTTAGAAAATAGAAAATATTTCCCTTTGGTTATTGACGAAAGTGAAAAATTTGCTATAATTAAACCTTTAATTTGGGAAAATGACTGAAAGAAGATATTTAGTTTTAGATTTGGATTTATGTATTGGTTGTCGTTCTTGTGAATCAGCCTGCCGTAGTTATTTTGAAAATGAAAGAAGGTTAACGGTAAATGAGATAAAGCCCTATGTCGTTTTACCCCAAGCTTGTAAACATTGTGAAGAACCATTATGCGCGGCAGCCTGTCCTTTTGGAGTGATAAAAAGAGATGAAGAAAAAGGAATAGTTTTTCAAGCCAGTTTTCATTGCGTTGGCTGTAAAAGTTGCGCCTTGGCCTGTCCTTTTGGAGTGATTGAAAACCAGCTATCTTTCCACGTGGCTCAAAAATGTAGTCTTTGCTACGAAAACGAAAAAGGTCCCAGGTGTGCCCTTTCCTGTGCCACGGGCGCTTTGAAGTTTATTAAGGAAAGGGAGATTGAAAAAGTAAAAGTAGGGGTAAGATTTATTTCCCGTTCACCTTATTGGCGGCGAGTATGAAGGTTTTAGCTTTTTTATTTAACTTTTTTATTTTTCCGGGATTTTTCTTTTTAACTTTTTTGGGGATGTTTTTGACTTTTCTTGACCGAAAATTATCAGCCCGAATCCAGTGGCGAAAAGGGCCTCCTTGGTACCAACCTTATTTGGATTTCATTAAATTGTTGGTAAAAGAGACGGTAGTGCCCATAAATAGTAGCAAATTTATATTTTTATTGGCACCGATCTTATCTTTTGTGAGTGCTTGGATTTCGGGAACAATGATTTACTATTTTTCCCTTTATCCGGAGAAATCATTTATTGGTGATATAATTGTAATTTTATACTTCCTTACCTTAGTGCCCGTCGGTTTTATCTTAGGGGCCTCGGCTTCTCGGAATCCCCTAAGTGCCTGTGGTGCTCAAAGAGAAATGACTTTACTTATCGGTTACGAACTTCCCTTCATTTTTGCTTTACTTATTCCCATAATTAAAAGTGGTGGAAAGCTTAAATTAGGAGAAATTATCTTAGCCCAAGGGTCAAGTCCCTTTTTATATTCTTTATCGGGAATACTTAGTTTCCTTACTCTCCTTTTTGTTTTTCAAGCAAAACTGGGTTATGTTCCTTTTGACATTGCGGAAGCAGAACAAGAGATTATGGCGGGAACAATTTTAGAATATTCCGGAGTAAGTTTGGCACTTTTTAAATTGTCAAAGGCAATTTTACTTTTATCTTTGCCCACATTTTTGATTGCCTTGCTTTGGAGTGCTAAAAACATTTTTATTTTTATCATAAAATTTTTAATTATTTTTCTTTTAATTATTTTAATGAAAAATACTAATCCCCGATTGAAGATTGACCAGGCGTTAAAATTTTTCTGGTTTATTTTAGGACCGATTTCTTTAATTGGCGTAATATTAGCATTAAGCGGCTTATGAATATAAAATTAAAGGCCTTAAAAAAATCTATTTGGGTTTTTCACGTAGCAGCTGCCTCGTGTAATAATTGTGATATTGAAATTTTAGCTGCTTTAACTCCTCGCTTTGATGTTGAAAGATTTGGCATTCTTTTAGTTGGTTCTCCAAGGCATGCGGATGCTTTATTAGTTACTGGCGTCCTTAACCGGAAAAGTTTACCAAGAGTTTTAGAAGTCTATAAACAAACACCTAAACCTTGTTTGGTTATTGCGGTTGGTACCTGTGCGTGTGATTGTCATATGTTTAAGGATTCTTACAATGTGGTTGGTCCTTATGACCGTCATTTACCGGTAGATGTTTATATTCCGGGTTGTCCACCAAGGCCAGAGGCAATTATTGCTGGCGTTGTTAAAGCATTAAGTAAATTATGAACGATTTGTTAAAAGAGATTAAGGAAAAATTTCCTGAGATAGAAGTTTATATTCATCAACCACGAAGATTATATTTAAAAATTGGTAAGGAAAAAATAAGAGAGATTGCTTATTTTTTACATAAAGAAAAAGGTATGCGGCTATCCATTATGACGGGAATTGATACTCGTGATGGAATTGAGATTCTTTATCATTTTTCTCACGACCCTACTGGAACTTATTATACGGTAAAAATAATTACGGAAAGGGACAATCCCCAAGTAGATACTATTTCCGATATTACTAAAGCAAGTGAATGGATTGAAAGGGAAATCTGGGAACTTTTAGGAGTGGAGTTTCGAGGTCATAAAAATTTAAAGCCGTTATTAACCAGTGAAGATTGGCCAAGGGATAAATTTCCTTTAAGAAGGGATTACGAAGGGTTATGAGAAGGGTTATTCCTATTGGACCTTATCACCCCTTACAAGAAGAGCCGGAATTTTTTAAGCTCATTGTTGAAGGAGAAAAAGTAGTAGAAGTAGAGATTAATATTGGTTATAACCATCGGGGGCACGAATTTTTATCCCCCAAAATGACTTATGAGCAAATTCCCTATTTAGTGGAGCGAATATGCGGGATTTGTTCTAATTCTCATCCTTTGGCTTTTGTGCAAGCCGTTGAAGATGCAGCAAAAATTGAAGTGCCTGAGAGGGCGTTATACATTAGATCAATAAATCACGAATTAGAAAGAATTCATTCTCATTTTCTCTGGTTGGGACTGGCTGGTCATTTTATTGGTTATAATACGGTTTGGATGTGGGCCTGGAAATACCGGGAACCGATATTGGATATTTTTGAAATGGTTACCGGTAATAGAAACCATTACGCAATGAATAAAATTGGTGGTGTTCGGTGGGATATTAAAGAAGAACAGGTGCCGATAATTGAAAATATTTTGTTAGAAGTAGAAAAGGCAACTTGGATGTTTACTAAGGCAATTTTGGATGACCCGGTGATTTTAGCTCGGTTAGAAGGTGTAGGAATTTTACCTAAGGAAGTAGCAATTGATTACGGAGTTGTTGGTCCCACTGCCCGCGCAAGTGGTTTAAAGATTGATGTGAGAAAAGACGACCCCCATGCTGCTTACGATAAAGTTGATTGGGAAGTTATTGTTTTTGAAGAAGGCGATGTTTTGGCCAAAGCAAAAGTAAGATTATTAGAATGTTTAGAGTCAATAAAAATTATCCGCCAATGTTTAAAAAAAATGCCCAAAGGTCCGATAGAAACTACAATAAAAGAAATTCCGGAAGGAGAAGGGATTGGTCGGGCAGAAGCACCTCGGGGTGAAGTATTTCATTATGTTAGAACGAGCGGTATGAACCATCCAATTAGACATAAAATTAGAGCCCCCAGTTATATGAATATTGCTTCCAATGCCTATGCCTGCGTAGGCTATTCCATTGCCGATGCGGCTTTAACTTTAGCAGCCGTAGACCCTTGTTATTGTTGTACCGAAAGATTGGTAGTTTATTCCGGAAATAAAAAGATAATGGATTATGAAGATATTTTAAAGTTATCTTGGGAGTTAACAGAAAAATTGAAAAAGAAATATCGGAAGATATGATTTTAGAAAAAAACTTTGTTAACCAATATCTTATTTTTACTTTCGCTTTACCTTTTTTGGCAACCTTGATTTATTCTTTAAAAGATAAAGAGATAAGAAATTGGGAATTTTATCTTTTCCTTTTTTTACTTCTTTTTTCCAGTTTAATTATTATTTTGGCAAACAATCTTTTATTAATTTATATCTTTTTTGAAATTTCTACTTTGGCTTCCTGGCGATTGGTTTTGTTGAAAAGGGAAAACGAAAAAGCTGGTTCCTATCTTTTATATTTGAATTTCAGTGGAGCGGTTTTAATGTTGATTGGTATTTTGCTACTTTTATTAGAAAATAATTTTGAAAAAATTACTTATGAAACTTTTAATTTAGTAAATATTAGCAAAATTTCTCTTATTGCGGGAATTTTAATTTCTTGCGGAATATTGGCTAAATCAGCCATTATTCCTTTTTACAATTGGTTACCACCAGTTTACACAGTTTCGCCAATTCCCGTAGTAGCTTTGCTTGCCGGGATCGGTGAGAATTTAGGTTTAATTCTGTTTTATAAAATATTTCTTTCCGGAATAATTATGGAAAATATCTTCTATAATTTCATCAGCCTTTTGGCAATCTTTTCTTCGCTTATTGCTGGTGGCATTGCTTATTTTGAAAAAGAAATAAGAAGAATTTTAGCCTATTCAACAATCAGTCAGCTTTCTTTCATCCTTTTTGGTTTAGCCCTAAAAGAAGAAAAGGCAATAATAGGTTCTTTGATTTTAATCTTGGCCCACGCTTTAGCCAAGCCAGGCTTATTCTATAAATTAAAAGCCCCAGAAAATAATGTGAATAATTTTGGTTACTCCCTTTTATCTTTATCTTTAATTGGTATTCCACCATTTCTCGGCTTTTCTGGAAAATTATTAATTATTCTTGGTGGTTTACAAAGAAATCTCTTTTTGGGAATTTTAGCAATTTTTTCTTCTATTTTTACTTTACTTTATACTTTAAAATTTTATCCTTTATTAAAAAAAGAAAAAGGTGAAAATGTTATCAGCACTTCTATCGTTTATATTTTTGGACTTTTATTATTAGCCTTTGGGATAATAGCTTTAATTTATTTTTGGGGGATTATATTATGAGTAGTTTAGAACTTTTAATAATTTTGCCCATCGTGTTAGGATTTTTGGGTTATCTTATCAATTTTTTGAGAAACGAATTTTATTTTTTAGGAGCCATTTTAAATTTTTATTATGCTTTAAGGATTTTTCTTATTTCCCGAAAAATCGATATTACCCGAAGGATTTTTGAAATTTTTAATTTTACGGTTGATAAATTAAGCGGTTTTATTATTCTTTTCGTTTCCCTTTTTACCCTTCTTATTTTAATCTATGCGGTCCGTTTTCTGAAATATTATCAAAAGAAAAAGGAATATTTTTATTATCTTTTATTAATTGGCTCAATTAGTTGCGGAATAGTTCTTTCAGGGAATATCTTAACTTTAATCCTCTTTTGGGGAATTTTGTTAGCTTTAATCTTTGGTTTCTTCCAATTAACAACCAAAAATGATAGTGAATATGCTTTTGTAAAAAGTATTTTTATCTTGGGTTTGAGTGATTTCCTTTTGCTATTGGGTTTCTCTTTGCTTTTTGTGAGTTATGGTAATATTCCTCTTAACTTAAAAATTTCTTTTAATGACCGTTTAAACATCTTGGCTTTTATCTTAATATCAATTGGTTGTTTTGCTAAAGCTGGGGCTATGCCTTTCCATTCTTGGATACCAGAAATTTCCAAAGTTATGCCGGCTCCAACCCTGGCCTTTATTCCAGCTTCCCTTGATAAACTTTTGGGAATCTATTTACTGGTAAGGGCAAGTTATTTTCTATTTGATATCAATACCAATTTAATTTTAAAAAATTATTTAATGATAATTGGTTCAATAACAATTTTAGCAGCAGTATTAATGGCATTAATTCAAAAAGAAGCAATGAAATTACTTTCTTTTCACGCAGTTTCCCAGGTTGGTTACATGGTTTTAGGTATTGGTACCGGAATTCCTATAGGTATTGCTGGTGGGCTTTTTCATATGTTAAATAATGCCATCTATAAAGCTACTCTTTTCTTGACCGCTGGCCAAGTGGAATATTGGACAAAGGAAACCCGAATTGAAAAATTAGGTGGTTTAGCTCCAAATATGCCAATAACCTTTTCTTCTTTTTTAATCTCAGCTTTAGCCATCTCCGGAATTCCTCCTTTAAATGGTTTCTTCTCCAAGTGGATGGTTTATCAGGGAATTCTTAGTTTATATAAAGAAAATAACTATCTTTTTCCGCTTTATCTTTTATCGGCAATGCTTGGCAGTATCCTTACTTTAGCGTCTTTTCTCAAATTAACCCATTCCATCTTTCTTGGCGAAAGACCAAAGGAATACGAAAAAGTTAAAGAAGTTAATTTTTCTTTATGGTTCCCTTCGCTTTTCTTAGCCTTTTTATGTGTTCTCTTTGGTATTTTAGCCATTCCTTTACCTTTAAAAGGTCTTATCTATCCAGCATTATCCTTTTTAAAAGTGGAAATTTTTGGCTTTTGGCAGCCTCTATGGGCATTTCTTCTGATTATTTTAGGAATTATTATTGGAATATTTATCTATTTCTTAGGAACCGTGAAAAAAGTAGAGATGAAAGAAATTTTTGTTGGCGGTGAAATTTTAGAAGAGAAAGAAAGGCATTTTTCTGGTGACCAATTTTATTCACCGGTTAAAGAAGCGCCACTATTAAGCAAAGGTTACGAATTTGGCGAAGAAGGTAGCTTTGATTTTTATAATTATTTCAAAGCCATTTTTGGAGTTGTCGCTTTATTATTTAAAAAAGTTATTGATTTTATTTTAGAATTTATCTATCAAAAAATTGTTTATTTAGCCAATATTTTTGGAATTTTATTGAAAAAAATCCAGTCCGGAGATTTGGTTGATTATTTAGTTGCAATCTTTTTAGGAATTATTATAATTTTCTTAATTTTAATATTATGATTGAACTTTATATCTTGTTAATTGTGGCTATTGGCGCCGGAATTGTCGCGGTAGAGATTAAAGATTTATTAGCTTCGGCAATCTCTTTAGGTGTTGTTGGTTTTTCGGTAGCCATTATGTTTATTTTAGCCCAGGCACCGGATTTAGCAATTGTTCAAATTGTTGTTGAAGTTTTGACAGTGATTATCTTTGTAGGAGTGATCTTAAAAACTACTCATATTGATACTACTTTGACAAAAGAAAGTGAGATAAGGGATTATCTGGCAAAAGGTATTTTTGTCTTTTTGGGCATTCTCTTTTTAATTTTTTCACTTTTGGCATTTAAAGAAATTCCGGAATTTGGAAAACCAATAATGAAAATTGCTTCCCATTATTTAATCAAAGGATTTGAAGAAATAAAAGCTGCCAACCAAGTAGCTGCGGTAATTTTAGATTTTCGGGGATATGATACCTTAGGAGAAGCCACAGTACTTTTTACTTCGGTAATTGGGGTTTTAACAATTTTAAGAAAAATTGGAAAAATAAAATGAAAGGAATGACGGTTATTGTAAAAACAATTACTAAACTTCTTTGTGGTTTAATCTTTCTTTATGGAATATATATTATTGCTCATGGACATTTAACTCCTGGTGGCGGTTTTGCTGGGGGAGTTATTATCGCTGCTTCTTTTATTCTTTTAATCCTCGCTTTTGGTAGTGAAGAGTTTAAAGAGCAGATGGGTTATCTTTACTCTTCAATTTTTGAAAGTCTTGGCGGACTTTTATTTCTTTTAATTGCTCTTTTTGGTCTTCTTTTGGGAATTTCATTCTTCTATAACTTTTTGCCCAAAGGAAAATTATTTATGCTTTTTTCTTCGGGAATAATTCCTTTGTGTAATTTAGCAATCGGAATTAAAGTTGGTGCTGGACTTTTTGCTATTTTTTTGGCAATTGCTGCGAGTAGATTTATAATTAAGGAGTAAAGATGTTGCCCTATATTGGCTGTATAATCATTTTTTTGATAGGTATTTATGCGATATTAACCAAAAGAAATATAATCAAAATTGCTATTGGTTTTTGTTTAATAGAATACGCTGTTAATCTTCTTTTTGCGCTTATTGGTTATAAAAAGGGAGCTTTGGCACCTATTTATACCGAAATTAACCAACAAAGAAATTTTGTTGACCCTATTCCTCAGGCTTTAGTTTTGACGGCAATTGTAATTGGCTTAGGGACAACTGCTTTATTATTATCCGTTGCGATGAGGCTCTATGAAAAATATAAAACTTTTGATATTAAAGAAATAAAAAGGTTAAAAGAATGAATTATTTGCCATTATTTACCGTCTTACCACTTTTGGGTGCTTTTTTGACTCCTTTGCTTTCTAAAATTTTTGAGAAAATAGGGGATATTATTGGTACAATTATAACTACCCTACTTTTAATTTTAAGTATTTATTCAACTTTCTTATTACCAATTTTTGGTAATCTCTATGTCTATGAAATTGGTAAATGGCCAATATCGCCAATACCTTTAGGAATCATTTTTGCCTTTGACAGTTTATCATTATTAATGGTTTTAACAATTAATCTATTAAGTTTTGCCTGTGCTCTTTATTCAGTTAGATATTTAGATAATTATACTGGACGATGGAAGTTTTGGACATTATTCTTATTAATGGTTGCTGGTTTAAACGGCATCGCGATTACCGGTGATTTATTTAACCTTTTTGTTTTTACAGAAATCTCCGCAATCGCTTCTTATGCCCTCGTAGCCTTTGGCGTCGAAAAGGAAGATTTAGAAGCCAGTTTTAAATATCAAGTTATCGGTGAAATTGGTGGTTTAACTATTCTTTTGGCAATCGCCCTCATTTATGCCAAAACATCAACTTTAAATATGGCAGATATTGCTCGTACTTTGGCCAGCGAAAATAAAGGGATATTATTTTGGTTTATCATTTCTCTTTTAACCTTCGGCTTTTTAATAAAATCGGCTCTCTTTCCTTTTCATTTTTGGTTACCCGATGCCCATTCTCAAGCTCCAGCGCCTATTTCGGCAATGCTTTCTGGTATATTTATAAAAATTTTAGGTATCTATTCCCTTTCGCGTTTAGTTTTTAATATTTTTGGGTTAAATCGAAGTAATGCTCCTCACTATTTTGATATTCTTATTGTTTTAGGAATTTTATCAATTATCGTCGCTGGTTTTATTGCCTTACAGCAAAGGAATTACAAAAGGCTTTTAGCCTATTCTACGATAAGTCAAGTAGGTTATATTTTTGTTGGTATAGGTATCGGTAATTTTTGGGGAATAGTAGGAGCTTTATCACTTATCTTTGCTCACGCTTTAGGTAAAGGACTTTTATTTTTGACTGCTGGTTCCGTAGAGAAAGCTTTGGGTACCTTAGATATTGAAGAACTTTATGCTTCTCCAAAAAGGCTGCCTTTTTACGGAGTTATTTATACCTTAGGAGCTCTTTCTTTAGCTGGTGTGCCACCGTTTTTCGGTTTCTTTCCAAAGCTTTTCTTAATTTTAGGGGCAATTAAAGAGAAGATGCTGGAAGTAGGATTAGTTTTAGGAATTTTTTCGGTGTTAACTTTAGCTTATCTTTTGAAAATTACTAACAAAGTTTTTACTAAAAAAGGTGGCGAAAAAGTGGAAGTACCAATTTCAACGCTCTTTAGTTTTCTTTTATTAGTTGGATTAATATTTATTTTGGGTATTTTTTATTTTAATTATCTTTATCCAAATTTAATTGAAAAAGCTGGTGAGGCAATAATGAGAGGAATTGAATACGCAAAATTGGTTTTGATGAGATGAGTAGAAAAATACTATTTTTTATTGTAGCTTTAATCTTATGGTTATTACTTTCCTTTAATTTAAACTATGATGAAATTGTTATTGGGGTATTGGCTTCTTTATTGAGCACTATTATTTTTGGCGGTTATTTTATTGAAAAACCGATAAAAGTCTTTCAACTTCACCGGTGGTTTTGGCTCTTGATTTATATTCCCATTTTTGCTTATAAATGTTTAGAAGCCAATTTGGACGTTGCTTTAAGAGTTTTACATCCGGGTATGCCTTTAAAGCCGGGTATAATAAAAATAAAAACAAATTTAAAAACCGAAATCGCTAAGACTTTTTTAGCCAATTCTATTACTTTAACGCCGGGAACAATGACCTGTGAGATTGAAGGCGATACTCTTTATATCCATTGGATTTGGATAAAAGAAGAAGATGAAGAAAGGGCTAAAAAGATAATTGCTCAAACATTTGAAAAATATTTAAAAAGGATATTTGAATAAATATGAGTATTATAATTACTATTTTATCTTTGGCAGCCTTTTTTAGCCTTTATCGAGCGTTAAAGGGACCGTCAATTTCCGACCGAGCAATTGCTGTTGACATTATGTCAATTCTTTTCTGCGGTATCACTGCTTTAATGGCTTTTTTTTACAATTTGTCTTATCTCTTAGACCTATCAATTACTATTGCGATATTAGCTTTTATTGGTACTTTGGCATTAGCAAAATATTTAGAAGGAAGAAATTTAGATGAATAAAAAGCCATGTTTTTCTATTATTTAGGTTGGGTTTTTATTATTGTTGGGGTAATTTTTGATTTACTGGGTGCTTTAGGATTGGTTAAATTCCCTGACCTTTACAATCGGATGCAGGCCTCAACAAAATGTGTAACTATCGGTACTTGTGGAATTATGATTGGTATTTTCTTTATTAAGGGTTTTACAGTAATGGGGATAAAAGCTTTGATCTGTGCTTTATTTATTCTTTTTACAATGCCAGTAGCCGCTCATGCCCTTTCGCGCGGTTCTTTATTGTTTGGCATAAAACTTTGGCATAAAAGTGTTATTGATAAATTTGGAAAAGATAAAAAAGGTTATTCCCAAATAAGCAGTGAAGATGAGACAACCTAAATTAAGAGAATTAAAAGAAGCAATCAAAGCAATTTTTAAAGGTCCTTACACCATAAAATTTCCTTATGAACCGGCAAAGGTTTTTTCTAATTTTAGAGGTAAAATTATTTTCAATCCCGAAAAATGTGTTGGTTGCGGTGCCTGTGCCGAAGTGTGTCCTTCTAAAGCACGGGAGATAATTGACGATAAAGAGAGAAAAATTAGAAAAATTATCCATTATCAGGAAAAATGTATTTATTGTGGTCAGTGCGTAAGGTATTGTATTACTGGTGAAGGAATTAAGCATACCCCGGAATTTGACCTTTCAGCATTAACAAAGGACGGTTATAAAAATGAGATTGAAAAAGAAATAATTTTATGCCCTTCTTGCGGCGAAATTATTGTGCCTAAAGACCAACTTCTGTGGATTGCCAAAAAAGTAGGTTCTTTGATGTCTGCCAATCCAACGCTTTTTTTAACTTACTATAAAGAATTGGGATTAGTGTATGAGCCCGAAGCCAAAAATAAAGAATTTCCTTACCGGACACAACATCTCCAACTACTTTGTCCGGCTTGTCGTCGAAAAGCCTATTTAGAAGAAGTTTGGGGTTATTAAGGAGTTTTTAAGTTGTTATAATATGGCAAGAGCAAGAAATACAAGGGTCATAAGCCCGAATAATTTTTTCTGATTCATTTAATAATTCCTTTTCGTTTATACCAAATTTTTCAATAATACTTACCGCCGCTGCTCGGAGATGTTTTTCTATCGATGCGTAGTTTTGAGCTGTAGGAATAATTAGATTGGCTTTTACGCATTTTTTGTTTTTAAATTCATAATGATGAAAAAGAGTACCTCGCGGTGCTTCTACCGCACCTGTTCCTTTGCCGTTATATTTTTTAAAATCGGGTAAAGTAAAATTAAAAATCGGCTTTTCTTTTAAAAACTTGTCGGTGATTGTAATAACTTCTTCTAAAGAAAAAATAATCTCGATTGCTTGTGCTAAATTATTATATAAAGGATTTCTTATCCAGCTAAGATTATAACTTTTTTTAAAGGCTTCGGCAGCAGCGTGGTGCAATCTTTCTCCTAATAAACTTATCCGCGCTAAAGCACCTACCATATAAGGGCGATTTTGATAAAAAGCATGTTTAGCCGAAGAATGGGGGACAATCTTTTCTTCAATTAAAAAGTAAAACTTTTCTACTGGATATTCTTCACCATTAGAAATAATTACCTCATCTCCCCAGAATCCGTACTCGTCAGTAGGCGGCTTTAAACAAACAAAAAGCATGCTCTCTTCGCCAAAAGTTGCGTAATGAAGCTCCCGAGCAATTTCCCAAGCTTTTATTGCTTCCGGTAAAAGTTTTTCAGCTTCCTTTTTAATAGCAGATAATTCTTCCTCGTTTAAATATCGACCAAAGCCGCCAATAATCATATTTTCACCATGAATTATTCTTCCTAAAATTTTTTCCATCAGGAAGTTTCCAAATTTTTTTATCCGCAATCCAATTTGAACTAAATCAGGATATTTTTCAGCCATACTTATTGCATCAGGATAGCCTAAAAAATCAGGTAAGGCAAGAAGAAAAAGATGGAGCGCATGACTTTCTAACATTTCTCCACAATGAGCTAAATCTCGCAATAATATAATCTCTTGTGGTACTTTAATATTGCCAATCTTTTCCAAAGCCCGAAGCGCTGCGTAACGATGGGAAACATTACAAATAGCACAAATTCGGGGAACAATGTTTAAAACTTCTTGAGGTTCCTTATCTAATACCAAAGTTTCAAAAAGTCTTGGTCCTTCAGGAATTTCGAATTTTATATTTTTTAATTTATTTTTGTAGATTTCAATAAAAATATTTCCGTGTCCTTCAACACGGGTTACTAAATTAAGTTTAAGGTGTTTCATTTTTGTTTCTTTATTTTATTTAAAAAATCATTAGCTTTTACACCCCAAAACAACCTTATTTTCTTTTCTAATTCTTGGAAAGGAATGTTGTTTTCTTGAAAGATTTTTAACCACGAAGAAATATTAGCATCTTCATAAGGTCCAAAACAACCAACACAAGGAAGGTTATTTGTTGGGCAGCGGGCTTCACAGCCAGCACGAGTTAAAGGCCCCAAACAAGGGATTTTTTTAAGAAGAAGACAATTATTTTCTCGCCATTTACATTCTAAACATACTGGATAAGAAGGTAATTCTCCAGGAATATCGTTAAGTAAACGAGTATAATTATAAAGAAAAACTTTGAAATCAATGGGGCAGCCAGGAATATAATAGTCTACTTTCACATAGGTTTCTAATGGTTTGGATTCTAAAGGTTTAAGGATGTTAAATTTTTGAGGATAAACAGAGTTAAAACGGGCTAAAAAATCTTTTTTGTGAGAATACATTGCTTGGAGTCCTCCAAAAGCTGCACAAGTACCTAAGGCTACCAAGATTTCGCTTTTTTCTCTTATCTTTTTTAATTCTTCTATCTGTTCTTCCGCCGTTATTGAGCCTTCTACAAAGGCAATCTCTAAATGGATATTTTCGTTTCGTTTGCTCGTTGCCAAACGGAAGCTTACAATTTCTGCCGAATTCCAGACTTTTAAAAGATAGTCTTCATTATGAACAATAGTTAATAAATCACCGGCACAGCCGGTGAATTCATAAAAACCAATTTTCTTTTTTCCCATAATATTATATCAAATCTTTCATGTGCAAAACATCCCAATAAGTAAAAACCGGTCCGTCAACGCAAGTATAAATTGAACCAATTACACAATGTCCACATTTTCCCATTCCGCAACGCATTCTTCTTTCTAAAGTCATTAAAATCTGGTGTTTAGGAATTTGGAGATTGACTAATTTTTCAATTACAAAACGATACATTACTGGCGGTCCACACACCGCAGCATAAGTTTTTTGAGGGTCAATATCTTCCAAATATTTAAAAAGTTCCGTTACCACACCAATTTTTTCTGTCCAAGTGCCAGTATCATCCTTATCCACACTTAAAAGACATTCTAAATCTTCTCTTTCCTTCAATTCTAAAAATTCTCGTAAAAAAAGCATTTCTGCTGGTCTTCGGGCACCATAAAGAAAATAAATTTTTCCAAAAAAGTCACGATTATCTAAAGCGTATAAAAGTAGAGAACGCAAAGGAACCGCTCCTAAGCCACCAGCGACAATAATTAAATTATGACCAGCCATTTTTTCTACAGGAAAACCATTACCATAAGGTCCCCGGATATAAATAATTTCATTTTCTTTTAATTTAAAAAATTGTTCAGTTAATACGCCAATTTTTCTGATGCCAAATTCTAATAATCCTGGTCGGGAGGGTGAAGAAGAGATGGAAAAAGGCGCCTCACCAACACCAAAGAGAGAAATCATCATAAATTGACCAGGTTTATAATTAATTGTTAATGCCCTTTCGATTTCTACCGGTCTCACTTGGAAAAAACGAACATTTTCAATTAAATCATATCTTCTAATTATTCTCATTGGGATGGGTTCGTACAAATTTACATTCATTTTTTTATTACTTCCTCTCCTTTTAAAATTTTAACTATTTCTAAAACGTTGATATTAACCGGACAATTAGCTAAACAACGACCACAGCCGACACAGGCAGGTTTACCAAATTCAGTAATAAAAGCTTTTAATTTATGAGTATACCAAAGCTTTACTCGGTCAGTTCGTTTTTCCCGAAAATTGAAACCCCCAGCTACTAAAGCAAAAGTTTTTAGCATACAACTATCCCAAAATCTTTCTCTTCTACCGGGTTCGTCAGCGATATTTAAATAATCAACAATATTAAAACAAGTACATGTCGGACAGACCATACTGCAAGTTCCGCAAGAAAGACATTTTTCACCAATTTCGTTCCAAATTTCTAAGTCATAACTTAATTCTATAATATCAGGCATTGCGGTCAAATCCAAATTGAGTTGATATTGGTTATCTCGCCACTTTCGCCATTCAATATAATGATTTAAATCTTTAGAAGTTATCTTTTCTTCAAAGAGGTCTAAACGAAGTCTAAGAAGGTCATCTCCTTCGGAAGAGCCAACCCATACTAAATAGTAATCTTCTAAATCAGTAAACCCTAAATCAAAACCTTCCTCAACAAAATGGGTATTTAACGAACGGGCAAAACATTTATCGTCCGGTACACAAGATAAAGCAATAATTAATGTTGATTTGCGGTTTGTTAAATAATAATAATCGGGAAATCTTTCTTTATATAATCGGTCTAATATTAAAAGTGCATGAATTTCACAAGGGTGAACACCAAAAATAATTCTTCTTTTTACTTCTTTTAAAGCATTTTCATATTTGCCATTTTTATAAAAGAAAGTTGTGAATCGGGGTGGAATAAGAAACTTTTTTAACGGCAAAATTGGTCGAAGAGCGTTAAGATTGAGCTGAGAAAAATCAGTAATTTTTTCGTAGACATCAATTTCGCCTTTTTTTACCGGTCCCCAAACTTCGCCAAAACTTTCTAAACTTTTTAAATATTCTTTTAAATATTCTTTTTTTAATTTATATGCTTTCATAAGCGATGAATTATAATATAATTTTATATAAAAATCAATATTTTATTAATTAACATAAGTAGCCATTCTCTGTATGGTATAGCAGGTAAAAGAAATGTTGCTTACTTTTAGAATCGGTTCAGCTTTTAATTTAAAAATTTACTTGATTTTTTAAGTTTATTAGTTATAATTTTTTATTATGAAAAAAGAAAAATTTGATTACAATAAAATCAAAAAAGAATATGAAAAAGCTAATTTTAACGTGGCTAAAATGGCAGAAAAGTTGGGAATTTCTTACAAAAAAGCTTATTATTTACTTAATTATAAATCTTTACTTGTTGAAGATGAAAGCACTTACGATAAAATCAAAAAACTTCTTAATAAAGGAGTCGGTTCTATTAAAGAACTGGCTGATAAGATTAATGTGAGTGAGACGGTTATTCGTTGGCATTTAAAGAAATATCCTGAACTACAAGAAAAATTTTTGAAAAATCGCGAAAAGGTGAAATCCAAAGAAAAATAAAAAATTTTAATTGATGAAGATTGTTTCGCAAAACAAAAAAGCTTTTCATAATTATTTTATTGAAGAAACTTATGAAGCGGGTATCGAATTAAAAGGAAGTGAAGTTAAGTCAATAAGAGAAGGTCGAATCTCTATAGACGAAGGTTATTGCGTAATTGAAAATAATGAAGTTTTTTTAAAAGATGTTCATATTGCTCCTTATGAAAAGGGCAGTGTTTTTAATCCTGACCCAAAAAGAAAAAGAAAACTTTTGCTTCACAAAAAGGAAATAAAAAGATTAATTGGTAAGGTTGAAAGGCGGGGCTATACTTTAATCCCTTTGAAAGTTTATTTTAATGATAAAGGTAAATGCAAAGTAGAGATTGCCTTAGCACGAGGCAAGAAAGTAATTGATAAAAGGAAAGAGTTGAAAGAAAGAGCGTTAAAAAGAGAGGAGCGTTATTATCAAAAATATAAATGGTAATTAAAAGAAAAATTTTTTTTCTTCTTTTCTTTTTTAATTTTCTTTTTGCCCGAAAAATAATAATTGGTAACGAAACAACAGAAACCGTTATCTTTGAGGATAAAGAATATTTGTTGTTAAACGATTTTGTCAAAGGCTTAGCAGTTAAAGGTTGGTTTCTTGATAAAAAGTTTTTTTTAATTCTTAATGATTCCTTTACCCACGAAGTTATTATTGATTTAGAAAAGCCAATTATAAAAATAAATTTTGAAGAAATAAAGGTCCCTTATCCAGTTTTAAAAATTGGTGATAATTATTTTATTTCATTATTTACTTGTGAAAAAATTTTAGAAAGATTAGCAATGGTTAAAGAAAAATTTTCATTTGAAAAAGAACCAATAGTTCCAGAAATTACTGAAATCAAAGTGCAGGAAAAAAAGGATACCACCATTATTACTTTTTATTTAAATTCTGATGTCTATTTTTCTACTAACAGTTCTTCCTATTTAGATTACGAGATAAATCTTCAAGCAAAGTCAAGAGTTTCTAAATTACCAATTTTAGGTAACTTGAAGGATTACAAAATAAAAAAAGAAGATGGTTTTAGTATTCAATTTTATTTAAAAAAAGAATGCGATGTTCGGATAAATAAAGAAAAAAATGTGATAACTTTGAAATTTTTACCCCGATTAAAAACTGGAATAAAGTTGATAGTTTTAGACCCCGGTCACGGAGGAAAAGACCCGGGAGCGATCGGTAAAAAGGGAACCAAAGAAAAAGATTTAAACTTAGCAATCGCTCGGAAATTAAAAAAGTATTTAGAAAAAATGGGTTTAGAGGTAATTTTAACAAGAAATAGCGATATTTTTTTGCCCTTAAATGAAAGAACCAAAATTGCTAACGATAATAAAGCAGATATCTTTATCAGCATTCATTGTAATTCTGCCCCGCGAAAAAATTTTTACGCCAACGGCTTTGAAGTTTATTTTCTTTCGGAAGCCCGAACCGATTGGGAACGAGCGGTAGCTAAAGCCGAAAATGAAGTGATAAAATACGAAGTTCAGAAAAGTGAAATTAGTGACGATTTTCTCTCTTTTATTCTTGCCGATTTAGCCCAACAGGAATTTCTAAAAGAATCGCAAGATTTAGCGATAGCCATTCAAGATGCGGTGTGCGAAATTCTTAATATTGAAAATCGTGGGGTAAAACAAGCCGGTTTTTATGTTTTAAAAGATGCTTTTATGCCAGCAATTTTGATTGAATGTGGCTTTTTGAGTAATCCGAGTGAAGAACTTCTTTTACGTAAAGATTGGTATCAAGAAAAATTGGCAAAAGGAATTGCGGAAGGGATAAAAAGATTTATTAGTCAAAAGAAATGATTGGTATTTTTGATTCGGGCTTAGGCGGTTTGACAGTAGTGAAAGAAATAAAGAAATTATTACCGGGAATTAAAATTTTGTATTTCGGTGATACTGCGCGTTTACCCTACGGTGAAAAGTCAGAAACCATTATTAAAAAATATACTTTAGCAGCTTGTAATTTTTTAAGAAAACGGAAAGTTAAAATAATTGTTATTGCTTGTCATTCAGCTTCTTCAGTAGCTCTTCCTTATGTGAAGAATAAAATTTCCCTACCGGTAATCGGCGTGATTGAAGCCGGCGTAAAGGCAGCAATTAAAAAAACAAAAAACAAAAAAATTGGCGTTATTGGTACTCGAGCAACCATTAAATCCGGTGCTTATGAAGAAGTTTTTAAAAAATATGATAAAGGCTTAGAAATTATCGCTCAACCAACACCCTTATTAGTGCCCTTAGTAGAAGAAGGTTGGATTAATCATTATCTTACCAAGGAGATTTTAAAAATTTATCTCCAACCTCTCCAAGAAGAAAAAATTGATACGCTTCTTTTGGGATGTACTCATTATCCCTTATTAAAGAAACCGATAAAAGAAATTTTTAAAAACAAAGTTGCGGTCGTTGATTCTTCGGAAGAATTAGCTAAATCAATCGCTGAATTTTTTGTTAATAAAAAATATAAACAGAACAACGGTGAATTAGTAATCTATCTTACTGATGTGCCCCCTGAATTCGAAAGAATTGCTCGCAATTTTTTAGGTTTTTTGCCTGATAAAATTATGCGGGTAACCCTTAAAGAATAAGTATGGCAATTAGAGCCGATGGACGAAAAGCTAATGAAATAAGAAAGTTAGAAATAAATGTTGGCTATTTAGAAAACCCCTTAGGATCTTGCCTAATAAAAGCTGGCAAAACTATCGTTTTATGTACAGTAAATTATGAAAAAAGGATACCATCCTTTTTATTGGGTAAAGAAAGTGGTTGGCTTACAGCAGAATATTCTTTGTTACCCGGTTCTACTTTACAAAGAACTCCGCGAGAATCAGCAACTTTAAGAATAAATTCCCGTGCCCAGGAGATAAAAAGGTTTATTGGTCGCTCGTTGAGGGGTATTCTTAACCTTTCTTTATTAAAAGAAATAACTATTTTTGTTGATTGTGACGTTTTGCAAGCTGATGGCGGAACAAGAACTTTATCGGTTACTGGTAGTTTTTTGGCTCTGGGAGAAGCTATAAAAAAGATGCTTGCCTGGGGAATAATCGAAAAAAATCCCATCATTGATTATTTAGGAGCCGTTTCGGTTGGTATAGTAAATGGTGAGATGTTGTTGGATTTAAATTATGAAGAAGATTTTAATGCCGAAGTTGATATGAATGTTGTTCTTACTGGTAGCGGGAAAATTGTAGAAATTCAAGCGACTGCTGAAAAAACTCCTTTTTCTTTCGAAGCCTTTTCTCAACTTTTTCAATTAGCGAAAAAAGGTATAGCCGAAATTATTGAGATCGAAAAACAGTACTTTTTGCTTTGATAAACCTTGAAATTCTAAAAAGAGAACAAGAAGCGATTGCCCAAAAGATAAAATTAGTTGATTTATTTTCAAAAATTGAAATAATCGGTGCTTGTGATACTGCTTTTGCTTCTGATTATGGTTACTGTTGTTTTGCTACTTTTAATTATTCTGAATTAAAACTTTTAGAAGAAGTGATTGTTAAAGATAAAGTTGATTTTCCTTATCTTCCGGAATTTTTATCTTATCGGGAATTAAAATTTATTATTAAGGCTTATGAGCAAATAAAAAGAAAGCCAGATGTTATTCTTATTGATGGTCAAGGAATTTTACATCCGCGACGAGCCGGAATAGCTACTCATTTTGGAGTTATTGTTAATAAACCAACGATCGGTGTAGCCAAGTCATTATTAATCGGCGAAATAAAGGGTGAACTTAAAAAAGAAAGATTTGCCTATTTACCGATTTTCTTAAAAAACGAAATTAGTGGTTATGTTTTGCGGTCTAAAGAAAAAGTGAAGCCAATCTATATTTCTCCAGGAAATTTGATAACTAAAGAAAAAGCTTTGGAAATAGTAATAAATTGTTGTAAAAAATATCGACTTCCAGAACCTTTAAGGTATGTTCACATAAAAGCGGAAATAGCAAAATTTAAAAATGAAAAATGTTAGTTTGAAAGATTTGGCCTGGAATTTTTTTAAAATTGGTCTTTTAGGATTTGGTGGCGGAATGGGAATACTTTCTTTGATAAGGGAATATTGTGTGAAGAAAAAATGTTGGCTGAATGATGACGAGTTGTTAACTGCCGTAGCTATCGGACAAATGTTACCCGGACCTTTTGTTCCTAATTATGTGGAATTTATTGGTTATATTTTAAAAAAAATAAAAGGAATGGTTGTTTCCGTTGTTTTCTTTTTATTACCGAGCTATATTTTTACTTTAGCTTTGGCAATTTTTTATTTTAAATATCAAAAATTAAATTTTACTGAAAAAATCTTTGAATATTTATTACCCGTTATTCCCGCAATTTTATTTTGGGGTGGTTTAAGACTAGCAAAAGATTTTTTTAAAAATAAAAAAAGCCACGAAATTGTTATTTCTCTAATTATAATTTTTTTAGCTTTTTTACTGATAAATTTGAAAGTTGAAATTTTTCTTATAATAATTCTTTGCGGTTTTTTAGGGATTATTATAAAATCCTTTGACAAAAAATTAAACAGTGTTCTTTTTTCTTTTTCTCCTCTCGTTGTTTTATTTCTTGTTTTTCTAAAAATTGGTTCTCTCACTTTTGGCGGTGGTTATGCGGCAATTCCCTTTATTAAACAAGAATTTGTTGATTTTCGTAAGCTAATTTCCGAGAAGGATTTTCTTGTTGGAGTGGGAATTAGTCATATCACACCTGGGCCGATAGCGATTATTGCTACTTTTATTGGTTATAAGGTGAGCGGAATTTTCGGAAGCATTATCGCTACTATTGCTATCTTTCTGCCTTCGGCAATAATGCTTTATTTAGTGATAAAACTTTATCAAAAAGTTGAAAAAAACTTTTATATTCAAAGTTTTTTATTTGGTGTTAAACCCGCAATTATTGGTTTTGTTTTTCAGGTGGGTTTGTTTTTCTTTTTGAAAATTATCAACGATTTTTTGCTTATCTTTTTTTCTTTACTATTGCTATTACTTTTAATTATAACTAATTTAGAACCTTTTTATATTATTGTGGGTGGCACTTTTTTAAACTTTCTTATCCATAAATTTCTTGTTTTCTAAGCTGATTCAAATTATTGACATAACCAAGAAAATAAGTTATAATTGTTTGATGAAAAATGAAGGTTTTACTTTAGTAGAATTATTGGTTGTAATAATGATTTTAGGTATTTTAATTTCTTTACAAATCCCCAATTTAAATCTCATACGAGAAAGAGCAAGACAAACAGCAGTAAAAGCGAATATGCATCTTTGCCAGGTAGTTATTGAAACTTATCATTTGGAACAGGGTCATTATGCGGACGATTTTTATGAAGATGGTTATGGTTCTTATTTTCCAGGAGGAGTTTTTGAAGTTAAATTAGGAAAATTTCCCACCAATCCTTATACGGGTAAAGAACTTACACCGGAAGATTTTGATGAAGAAGATTATGATAACAAGGAAGATTGTTTTGACACCAGAGAAGACGGACCTAATGATGTTTGGGGATATGATCCCGGAACAATTAGATACGGAATGTGGTATCCGCCGGGTTCTCAATATCCTTCCAACTATGCCTTGATTGGATTTAATATTAATGGCGAATCGATAAGAAGTTATAATCCCGAGCATGATGAAGTAATAATTTTTGTTTTACATAATTAATGTATGAAAAGTAGAGGGGTTACTTTAATTGAATTATTAGTAGTAATTTTTATTATTGGTCTTTTGTTAAGTTTTTTAGTTCCGCCGATTGTTTCCCGAGTAACCCAAAATGCTCGAATTACTTTAACTAAAAACCGTTTATATCAATTAAGGAAAGCAATTGTTGGTGAGGTAGGTCCTAATTATATTGATTACGGTTTTAAAGGTGATGTTGGTCGCTTTCCGCGACATTTAATCGAATTAGTAACTAATCGTCCGGATACTATAAAAGAATTTACCTATCCAGGTAAAGAATCAATTCCTGCTTGGAATCCTTTTACAAAAAAGGGTTGGAACGGTCCTTATGTGCGTGATGACCCTGACCATTCTTTTCTCTACGATGCCTGGGAAACACCGATAATGTATCATCTCGGTCCCAATGGTGAAACATTAGGAATAAAAAGTGCCGGTCCTGATGGCGAATGGTACGATCCTCAAAGACATCAAACAAACGACGATATTATAGTTTTATTTTAATGGCTAAAGGAGTTACTCTTTTAGAATTGTTAATTGTAATGATTATTATTGGCATTTTGGCTTCTGCAGCAGTAAAAACTTGGGATGTTACCTTAGAAAGGCAACGGGTTGAGGAAACAATGAGAGAATTAGAGGAAATAGGTAGGGCAATAGTTGGGGATGAGCGGTTAACTTATATGGGAACAAGAATTGATTTTGGTTTTGTGGGAGATTGTGGAATGTTGCCTCGTTTTTTAATTGATTTAGCAATCAGGCCTGATTATGTTGATACTTTATTATGGAAAGGTCCCTATGTGACATCAGTATTTGCCGAAAATCCTCGTAATTTTTTAATCGATGCTTGGGGAGATTCTTATAAATATTATCCTGAAAGTTTGATTATTCGGAGTTTTGCCGGAGGTAGTGATGTGAGTTACCAAAAATGGCTTACCAAAAAACTGGCAAATTCTTTTTCTGACCTTTTTAACAATGAAGTTAGTGGCATAGTATACGATGCCTTTGGAAACACACCTGATTCAGCGAAGGCTAATAATATACTAATAACACTTTTTCATCCAAGAGAAGGGCGATTAGTTATTGATTCAATCCATCCGCGAGTTGGCGGTAATTTTATCTATTCCAGTGTAGCTATCGGTAAAAGAAGAATAGTGTGTGTTTATCGGGATACCATTCAATATGATTCTATTGAAAAACTCATTACTGTTTATCCAAGAATTGGCGCCAAAAACATCGAATTAAAATTTAGCCGAGTAAATTTTCAAGAATAATGATAAAAAGAAATTTAGGAGTTACTTTATTAGAAATGATTGTCGTAATGGTGATTATTGGTATTTTGGCGGGAATTTCTTTAAGTGCCATTGACCGAATAAGAGAACGTTCCCAAATTGACGAAACGATGGAAGAGTTGAAGAGAATTGGAAAGGCAATTACTGGCGATCCGGAGTTAATTTTTGATGGCAAGCGAATTGATTTTGGTTATGTAGGCGATATGGGGAAATTGCCGGACAGTTTAGGTTCTTTGGTAAATAATGAAGGTGGATTATGGAGGGGACCTTATCTGAAATTAGATTTTGCTGAAGACAAAGAAAGTTATAAAATGGATGCTTGGGGAAGATATTATCAATATACGCCCGAAGATTTGGTTATTAGAAGTTTTGGAAATGGTCGGTTTACTTTAACTTATAAAATTGCTGGAAGTTATGATGAACTATTTAATAATAAAATTTATGGTTATATTTATGATAATGAAAAAAGTCCTCCAGGAAATATGGCGGTAAATTGGCGAGTTAGTTGCGAATACCCTAAAAATGGGGAAATAGTAGTAGTGGAATCAATTCCTAAAGAAGACGGATATTTTTCTTTTAATAATATTCCTATTGGTATCCATCGGGTGAAAGTTTATTCTCAAAAAGAGACTATCCAAAAATATGTAACTGTGCTTCCTAAATCAGAAGTTTTTGTTGAATTTAAGGTTCCAGGAATTTTCCGGGGAAGTTTGGTTTATATCACCAATTCGGCGCGAGCTTTCAATGTTTTTCCTGATACCAATTTTAATAACTTTTCTTTTGAATTATTTAATCCTACTACCGAAACCATAACAATAAATAGTTTAAATTTACTTTCTCTTTCTTCGGATACAGTTTATTACGAATATATTATCGTTGATGGTGACACCGTGGCTACTTTTGGAGGCGGTATAAGATTTAAAATTAACCAAGAAGTAACTTTTGATAGCACTGTTATTTTTACTCCTCGAAGCAAAAAATTATTTGCTTTATTAAGATTTTATTATGATCAGACTGGTGGTACACCTTTTGATGTTAGAAATAAATTGGTAAAAATAAGAACCAGTGATGGTTCAATAAATCAATTTTTAATCCCTTAAAAGGGGGTGAAATGTGAAAGGAATTAATTTTAAAAAATTATTTAAAGTCGAAGGAAAAGGTGCTTTGTCGATTGATATTGGCTCCCAATCAGTTAAATTTGTTTATATGGAGAGGGATAAAGTATTGGCTTACGGACTAAAAGAATTTTTAGAAATTCCTGATATTAGCGGAATTATAAGAGAATTAATCAAAGATCTAAAGCCGGCTAAGGTTTATTCTTTTGTAAGTGGTCCTTCGGTAAGTTTGCGTCAGGCACCATTCCCTAAGATGTCAAAAAAAGAATTAAAAGATGCTATTCTTCTTAGATTAGATAAATATTCCCCTTTTACCATTGATGAAGCCATTTTAGATTACAAAACTTTAGGAACAGTTACCGAAGCTGGAAAAGAGGTAAATAATGTTATGGTTGTTTCGGTTAGAAAAGACATAATTGCTGACCACATTGCCACTCTAAGGAAAGTGGGTTTAGAGCCTACCGCTATTTCTGTTGTGCCTTTTGCTTTAGCAGCAGCAATAAAAAAATTTGGTGATTTAAAGGAAGAAGAAGTTGTTCTTCTTTTAGATATTGGTGCTGAATTTACTGATATGGTTTTTATAAGAAACAAGCAATTAGAATTTGCTCGGACAGTAACTACTGCGGGAAATTCGCTTACGGAAGCTATGACAGTAGCGATTGCTACCGAAGAAGGTGAATTAGCCTTGAGTTTAGAAGAAGCAGAGAAATATAAAAGAACTTATGGTATTCCTGATGAAACCAGTGAAGAAGTGTTGCCTAATGGAATAAAAGTGAAAAGATTATTAAATTTACAACGCCCAGCATTAGAAAGATTTTTAGGTGAGATAAATCGGAGTATTGATTATTACAAAAGAGAATATAATGTGCCTGCAATAAATCGTATTTTAATTTGTGGTGGTGGTGCAGAACTTAAAGGTTTAAAAGAATACCTGGAAGAAAATTTGAAGATCAAAGTGGAACTGTTTGATCCCTTTAAAACTCATAATCTTTATTTACCTGGTTTCCCTCAAAATATTGGTCATCGTTTAGTAGCTGCTCTTGGGCTCCATTTTGACCCCGAAGCAGTTGACCTTTTACCAGCAGAACTTAAAATTAAAAGATACTCAGCAAAAGATTTACAAATTGTTGGCGCAATTGCTATATTGCTTATCCCTTTGCTTATTCTTATTAATATTGGAATGGAGGTTCAAAAAGCATTAGAATATAACCAAATAAAAAACTTGAAAAAAGAGTTAAAAGAGGTAGAAGTTTATTCTGAAGAATATACTACTCTTAAAAATAAAGTTGATGAATTAGAGGCGCAGCAAAAATTATTAAAAAGTATCGTGGGTGAGACGGAGGTGGTTACTCCTTTATTAAGATTTTTTTCTAAAGAAGTGCCGTCTAATATCCAGCTTAATACTTTAACATTTACCGGTCTTTCAAAGATAAATCTTAAAGGTATTGTTACGGGTAAACCAGAATATTTAGAGATTGATTTAGCCGACTTTATGCTAAAATTAGAGAATAGTAAAGTAGTGAAAAATGTTCAATTGATAAACAAAACAAAATCTTATCTTGTTGGCGGTGAAGAAGTTTTGAATTTTGAATTAGAATGTTTATTAGAATAAGGAGGTGAAAATGAGCATCCTTCAAAGGAAATGGCTGGTAGGCGGTTTGATTGTATTGGGTTTAATAGTGGTTATTTTTATAGTTTTTCTTTATCAACCAAAAATTGCTGCTCGGGCAAAAATTAGAGCTGAAGCCAAAGAGCTTAAAGCTAAAATTGAAGAATTAAGAAGACTAGCCAAAGAGAGTGAAGTTCTTCGTTTAAAAATTGCTAAATTGGAAGAAGAAAATAAAGAATTCGTAGCGAAAATTGCTCCTCGAAGTGAAGTTTTGACATTGGCTAAACAATTATCGGAAGAAGCAAAAAAATATAATATTCGATTTCTAAGTATCCGTCCCCCTGGGCTTGATACTCTTTTAACCCAAGAGACTAAAGAAACTCCTTTAAGACCCATTCCCTTTGAGATCACCTTACAAGGTAGATATTTAGATATCGGCCGGTTCATTGCTAATTTAAGAAATTTTCCTTATTTTGTTAAAGTTTATGAACTTGAGTTTATTGGTAAAGATGAAATAAAGCCTTTGATTGAAGCTAGGATTTTGGTTAATATTTTCGCTTCCAGCATGGCAGGAAAGATTTTATAAGGAGGTTTTTATGCGAAGGATTATAACGATTTTGATTCTTATTTTTATATTAATTTTTGTTGGTACAAGGGTCTTTAAGAAAAAACCGGTAAAAGAGGTGAAAAAAACCGTAGAAATGGCTGAAAAAAGTAAAGCGGCAAGAAGGGCTGGTAAAAAAGCCGGAGGATTAGAAAAAAGAGAGAAAAAATCAAAAGAAGAAAGAAGGAAAGAGAGAGAGTTAAAAAAATTAGAAAAAAAGCGATTAAAAGAAGAGCGAAAAAGACAACGAGAATTAGCGAAATTACAACGACAACAAAGGAAGAAAAGATCTAAGAAAAAAACTGCGGGCATGTATATTTTACAAGCCATTATTACTACCGATAATAATTACTATGCTTTAATCGATGGCAAACAGTATAAAATCGGTGACGAAGTTGGTGGTCGAAGAATTGTGAAAATTGAGGCTGATAAAATAACCTTAGATTACTTTGGCGAAATCACCACAGCCCGCGTGGGTGAGCCGTGTGTACCTTTAACGACTTTAAAAACTAAAAAGCAGAGGTAAGTTGACATTTTTAAATTTTTTGTTATTATAAATTTATGAGACAAAGATTAATTGTATTGATAGGAATTTTAGTTATTATTTTAGTAATATTTACTTTGTTAAGACCAAAACCAAAATCAAAAGTTACCTTTTTAACAAGAGAAGTAAAGCCAAAAATTAAAAAAGAAACATTGGCTATTTTGCCGAAAAAAGAGATTTCGGAAACCATTCCTAAATTGACTAAACCAATCAAAAAAGAAAGTTTAGTGGTTGAAAAAACAGAAACTAAAAAAGAGACTTTGAAATTTGTTCTCATCAAACCGAAAGAAGTTGCGGAAGATACCGAAACTTGGGGAGAAGACCCTTTTGTGAGAGAATTTTCTTATATTAGTGAAATGAAATCCCTGATAGTTTCGGCAATTACTGTTAGTGAAAATGAAGCTTATGCGATTGTTAATAACCAAATAGTTCATGTGGGCGATGTGATTGACGGTAAAAAAGTAGTTGCTATTGAAAAAGATAAAATAGTTGTGGAAAAGGGTGGTAAAAGATTTACTATTTTTTTGGGTGAATAATTTTAAATTAAAGGAGGATTTTTATGAAAAAATATATTTTTTTATTAACAATTTTAATAACTTTTTCTTTTTCTCAAGATAATTTTTTAAGAAACATTTATTACGAAGAACTTTTGGAAAAAATGCGAATTACTTTAAGCTGTGATACTTTTTGCGAATTTCAAACTTCTCTAGATCTTTATCCCCCGGCAATTAATGTGATTTTATTTAATGTTAAATCTTTGGTAAAAGAGACAATAGAAGTTCACAAATTCGGCATAATAAATATTATCCTCAAAGAAGAGGAAAAACGGGTAAAAATAAATATAAATTTAGAAGCTCCCTATGCTTATAAAGTTTTTCGCCAAGGTAATTTAGTGATTTTAGAACTAAGTAAAGAAACTGTTACTCCCCCTACGGAAAAAAAGATAGCCGAACGGACGGTTTCCTTAGAAGTTAAAGATGCTGATATTATTGATGTTTTAAGAATGCTTTCACGGTTAGGAAATGTTAATATTATCGCTTCTCCCGAAGTAAAAGGAACCATTACTATGCGTTTTGAAAATGTCCCTTTTTCAGTAGCCTTTTCCGCAATTTTAAAAGCGGTGGAATGTAATGCGGTAGAAATTAGTGAAGGAGTAATAATGGTAAAGCCCTTTAAAAAAGATGTTGAGGGGGAACTGCAAACGAGAATATATAATTTAAATTATGCTGAGGCTAAGGATTTAAAAAAAGTAATTGATAGATTCCTTTCTTCAAAAGGAAGGTGTGAAGAAGCTGAGAAAAAAGTTGGCGAAGGAGGAGGAAGTAAAAGGTCTTCTTATTTGATAGTTACTGATATCCCTGAAAAATTAGCGGAAATTGATCGAGTAATTGCTGAGATTGACCGTCCGGCACCTCAAATTTCCATTGAAGCTAAGTTTATTGAAACCAAAATCTCTGTTGATAAAATTTACGGAATCGATTGGTCAATAAGAGCAGCAGCTACCGCTGCCGAAATGCCAAAAATCGGAGAAGAAGTAGCTATTCCTATTATGTTTAATCATTTAATAATTGGTAAACTTTCTTTTACCCAGATGTCAGCTGCTTTAGAATTATTACAATCGGAAGGAAAAGCAAAATTACTTGCCAATCCCCATACTTTGACAATGGATAATCAAAAAGCAAATGTAGCAATGGTAACAAAAGTGCCATTATTAGAGGTGAGGGTTGATCCGGAAACTCGAGAAAGAACTTATACTTGGCGAGAAAGGTCAATCGGTATAGAATTAGCAGTTACTCCTCATTTAACTGCTGACGGAAATATTACTATGGAAATTGAACCAAAAGTGGAAGCTATTGTCGGTTGGCGAACAGCGGCGGAGCAGGAGGTTCCCATTATTGCTACCCGGGAGGCAAAAACTCAGGTAACTGCTAAAGATGGCGAGGTTATTGTGATTGGTGGTTTAAAACAACAACAAGAAACAAAGGCTGAATCTAAAGTTCCAATTTTAAGTGCGATACCAATATTGGGTAAATTATTTACGCGGACATCAATAAAAAAAGAAGAAACGGAATTATTGATTTTTATAATCCCTCGGGTTATAGAAAATCAAAGTTAAAAAAAATTTTCTAAAAATTTATCTAAATGACTGAACCTAAGGAGGTGAAAAATTTTAAAAAAATTGATGAGTTATTGAAATACGCAGCCGCTTACGGAGCTTCTGATTTACATATTACTGCTAATAACCCACCAATTATCAGAGTTAATGGTGAACTTAAAAAAATTCCCGGACCTATCTTGACAAAAGAAGATACTAAAGAAATAATCTATTCTATTTTAAACAAAGATCAAATAGCCGCTTTAGAAAGAAAAAAAGAGATAGATTTATCTTATACTTGGGGAGAAGTGACTGAAGGAGTTAGATTAGAATATACAAGTAAAGACCGAATAAGAGCACGGGTCAATGTATTTTTAGATATGAACGGAGTAGGCGCGGCTTTTCGAATCATTCCAGCAAGAATAAGAAGCTTAGAAGAATTGCCAGCTCCACCAATTGTTGCTGAACTGGCAAGAAAGCGAAGAGGTTTAATTTTGGTTACCGGACCTACCGGTTGTGGTAAATCTACTACTTTGGCCAGTATGATTGATCTAATAGATAGAGAAAAAGCTTTAAGAATTATTACTATTGAAGACCCTATTGAATATGTATTTAAAGGAAGGAATTGTTTAATAAGTCAAAGAGAAATCGGTGTTCATTCTCGTTCTTTTGCTTCTGCACTGCGAGCCTGTTTAAGGGAAGATCCGGATGTTATTTTGGTTGGTGAAATGCGGGATTTAGAAACGATTTCTTTAGCACTAACTGCAGCAGAAACTGGCCATTTAGTACTTTCAACTCTCCATACTAACAATGTTGCCGAAACAGTGGATCGGGTAATAGATGTTTTTCCGGCAGATCAACAAAATTTTGTAAGGCATATTTTTGCTAATGTAATTGTAGGAATTATTTCCCAAATTTTGGTTCCTCGCCGAGAAGGAGGAAGAGCGGCAGCGATGGAAATTTTAGTAGGCACACCGGCAATCAAAAATCTGATAAGAGAAAATAAATCTTATCAAATACCTTCTCTTGTTCAAACAGGAACTGAATTTGGTATGCAAACATTAGACCAATCTTTAATTAAACTTTATCGGGATGGAATAATTAATAAAGATACGCTTTTTGAATATTGTGTAGATGAAAAATTTGTGAAGAGTGTGTTAAGTGGATATCGGGATTAAATTTTTTGTTTTTCTTATTGGTTTAGTTTTTGGCAGTTTTTTTAATGTTTTAATTTATCGTATTCCCAGAAAAATATCTATTATTAAACCTCGATCTTTTTGTCCCTATTGTAAAAGAAAGATTAATTTTTACGACAATATTCCGGTTATCAGTTTTTTAATTTTGGGTGGTAAATGTCGTTTTTGCCATAAACCAATTTCTTTAAGATATCCTTTGGTAGAAGTGTTAGCGGGTTTTATTTTTTTAACAAGTTGGGAAAGATCTGGGTTCGCCTTAAAAACAATTTCGACAATATTTTTATTAAGTGCTTTATTAATAATATTTTTTATTGACTGGGAATTTCAAATAATCCCTGATTGGTTAACTTATCCGGGAATATTGTTGGGATTTTTATTTAATAGTGAAAAATCTTTTTCTTTTTCCTTTTACGGAATTATTGCTGGTATGGGTTCTTTAATTATTTTAAAATTGGCATGGTTATTAGTAAAAAAGAAAGAAGCCTTAGGTGGAGGTGATATTAAAATGGGAGGGTTTTTAGGAAGTTATTTCGGTTATAAAATTGTTCTTTTTATTATTTTTTTAGGGGCTTTCTTAGGTTTAATTACTTGGTTACTTTTAATAATTTTTAAAAAGAAAAGCGCAAAAGAATATATTCCTTTTGGTAGTTTTTTAGCGATAAGCAGTTTTTTAAATTTTTTTTGGGGAAATGAACTTTTTTATTTATATCTTAACCTTTTTAAAAAATAATTTTTTTCTTTTCTAATTTAAATTTGCCTTCGTATTTACTATATTCTAAAAAAGAATCAATTTTTATTTTTTGACATAATTGACGAATTTTAAACTCATAACCCTTAGGATAGAAAAGCGCAAAATGTTGCGCAAGATAAGAAAATAATTCCCACTCTTTTGCTTCTTCTTCGGTTAAAGTACTTGGTGTTTCTACTTCGGCTACCATTATTACCTTTTCATTTCTTAAATCAATTACTATAACATCAGGGTAACAAAATTCACCATTCTTATCCAATACTCCCTTTTTTCTTTCTGGATGATTAGTGTAAGTCTTTAAATAAGGATATTTTTCGTTGGGATAGCGATAAATCGTTTGCTTTAGGGAAATAATTAATTGGTCATGAATTATTAGTTCCTCATAAGGCCTTTCAGCCATCTTTTAAAGATGACTAAAAAATTTTATTTTGTCAATAAGAAAATAAATAATAAAAATTTTTCCGTTGTTTTTATAATAATTCGGATTTTTCTTTTTAATTCAAAAATTTAAGAAAGATAAAAATAATAAAGAGCTATATTTTCCCAAATATTTAAGGAAGTTTAAGAGGAATTAAATTGTTAATTTTTATTGACTTTTAATATCAAATTATTTATAATAAAAAATGATTCATCAAAAAGGTGATATAAAAAATAAGAGAGTAGTTTTGTACGCTTTAAGTACTTGTGTTTGGTGTCGAAAAACAAAAGAATTACTTAATAAATTAAAAATTGATTATTATTATTGTGATGTTGATTTACTTAAAAATGAAGAGAAAGAAAAAACAATTGCTCAGCTTAAAAAATTAAATCCTTCTTTGTCATTTCCAACTTTATTAATTGACGAAGAGGTGATTGTTGGCTATGATGAAGAGAAGATAAGAAGGAAATTGGGTTATGAAAATAAAAGCTGAGTTGGTTGATTATTGGTATGAGAAATTGAAAAAAGAAGCCGAAGCGGTGGGTTATTTTTTAAATCCTAATGAAGATTTTACCAAAAGTTTAATCGAAGGTCTTTTAATCAATCAAGAAAGGTATGGTTATTTCGCGTGTCCCTGTCGTTTAGCTTCTGGTGATAAAAATCAAGATTTAGATATTATTTGTCCCTGTGATTATCGAGATGAAGATATTAGCGAATACGGAAGCTGTTATTGTGGTCTTTACGTTTCGAAAGATGTTTATTTGGGCAAAAAAGAAATAAAATCAATCCCTGAAAGAAGAAAGCAAAAAGATGCGAAGGATGTAAATAAAAATCTGCTGAAACTCCCATTACCGGTATGGCGATGTCGAGTATGTGGCTATCTTTGTGCTCGTGAGAATCCACCAGAAGTTTGTCCTATTTGTAAAGCAAGTAGGGAAAGGTTTGAGCGTTTTATTTAAATCTTGACATTTTTATATTAATTGTTATAATTTTTAAAATCGGGAGGAAAAGATGGCTGGTCATTCAAAGTGGGCACAAATAAAACATAAGAAAGCCAAAGTAGATAGAATGCGGGGAAATTTGTTTTCTAAATTAGCTCGTGAGATTACTACTGCTGCTCGTTTAGGTGGGGGAAACCCTGATTTTAATCCTCGTTTAAGAGCAGCAATTGAAGCCGCCAAAGAGGCCAATATGCCTAGTGAAAATATTGAACGAGCAATTAAAAGAGGTACGGGTGAATTACCAGGAGTAGTTTATGAAGAAATTGAATTTGAAGGTTATGGACCAGAGGGAGTGGCGGTAATTGTGAAGGTTTTAACTGATAATCGCAATCGGACGGTTAACGATATTCGTCACATTTTTTCTAAATATGGTGGTAACTTAGGACAAGCTGGTTCGGTATCTTGGCAGTTTCGTCCTAAAGGAGTGATTATGGTAAGTAAAGACAAAGTTAATGAAGAGACAATTTTTGCGGTTGCTTTAGAAGCCGGTGCGGAAGATATTAAAACCGATGAAACTTCTTACCAGATTATTACTGCTCCCGAAGATTTTTCAAGAGTGAAAGAAAAATTAAAGGAGAATAATATTCCTATTGATCATTCTGAATTAACAAAATTACCCTTAACAACAGTTACTATTACCGATGAAAAAGTCGCGGAAAAAATATTAAAGTTGATTTCAGCTTTTGAAGAACTGGAGGAAGTTCAACAAGTATATTCTAATTTTGATATTAACGAAAGTATTTTAGAAAAATTTGCTACTAAAGAATAGGGAGATACCGGTTTGCGAATTCTGGGTTTAGATCCAGGAATAGCACGAACTGGGTATGCCTTTATTGAAAATGGCAAATGTCTTTCTTTTGGGATAATAAAAACTGATAAAAATAAAAGCTTAAATGAGCGTATTTTTTTTATTGTTAAAAAAATTGAAAAACTTATCAACAATAAAAAACCTCAATTTTGTGTTATCGAAACTTTTTTCTTTAAACTAACTACTGCTAAAAGTATAATTTTTTCTTTACATTTAAGGGGAGCTATTTTTTATCTTTTAACAAAAAAGAAAATTCCGGTAGTGGAAGTAACACCAACAAAAGTAAAATTAGCAATTTGTGGAAATGGCCGAGCGGCAAAAAGACAGATTAAATATATGATAAAAAAAATTTTTAATTTAGAAGATAGATTAAATGAAGACAGCGCTGATGCTTTAGCAGTAGCTTATACTGGATATAAAGAAATTCAAACAGAACATTATTTAAAAAAATGATTGAAAAATTAAAAGGTAAAATATTAGAAAAAAAACCAGATTCAATAATTTTGGATTATAATAATCTGGGTTTAAAAATTTTTATTTCGCTGAATACTGCTTGTCGAATAGGAAATGTTGGTTCCGAATGCGAGCTTTACACTTATTTACATCTTCAAAAAGATGAAATTTCTCTTTATGGTTTTTATGATGAAGAAGAACGAAGGTTTTTTATTCTATTAACGGAGATTTCGGGTGTTGGTCCAAAAGGAGCGATTAACATTCTCTCTTATTTTACTCCTGAAGAAGTAAGAGAGATAATTATCAATAAAAAAGCTGAAAATTTAAAAAAAGTTCCTGGAATTGGTCCTAAAAAGGCAGAAGCTATAATTTTTCATTTAAAAGATGTTTTTACCGAGAAGAAAGAATACCAACAGAAAAGAAATGAATTATATGAAAATGCTTTAAAAGCCTTAATGAATTTAGGTTTAACTAAAAAAGAAGCGGAAACAAAATTGAGAAAGGTAAAAATCGAAAATCAATCGTTAGAGGAAATTGTTAAACAGGCTTTGAAAGAATGAAGGAAAAGCTAATAGCACCGGAAAGACTGTCCGGTGAAGAGGCATATGAAAATATTTTAAGACCTCAAACATTGGAAGATTTTATTGGTCAAAAGAAGCTAAAAGAAAATTTAAAAATTTTTATCGAAGCAGCAAAACAACGAAAGGAACCTTTAGAGCATGTTCTTCTATTTGGACCTTCAGGATTAGGGAAAACAACTTTAGCCTTTATTATTGCTAAGGAAATGGGTGTAAAAATAAAAGCGGTCACCGGACCAATTTTAGAAAGACCAGCAGATTTAGTGGGAATTCTCACAAATTTAGAAGAGAAAGAAGTTTTATTTATTGATGAAATCCACCGGATAAATCATATCGTTGAAGAATATCTTTATCCGGCCTTAGAGGAGTTTTCTTTAGATATTGTGATTGATAAAGGTCCTGGGGCTCGTTCCCATCGAATTAAATTGGCTAATTTTACCCTTATTGGCGCTACTACCCGTTCCGGACTTTTAACTGCTCCGCTCCGTTCACGTTTTGGAATAGTTTTTCATTTAGATTACTACCCGCCAGAAGATTTAAAAATGATTGTTTTACGGTCTGCCCGATTATTAAAGATTGACATTGATGACGAAGCCGCTGCCGAAATTGCTCAAAGATCAAGGGGTACGCCTCGTATTGCCAATCGACTTTTAAGAAGAATAAGAGATTTTGCTCAAGTTAAAAAGAGAAAAAAGATAGATAAAGAAATTGCTGAATATGCTTTAGCTCAGTTAGGAATTGATAAATTTGGTTTCGATGAAATGGATAAAAAAATTTTATTTGTGCTTATTGAAAAGTTTAATGGCGGTCCGGTTGGTCTGCAGAGCTTAGCGGTGGCAATTGGGGAAAATCCAGAAACGATTGCTGAAATTTATGAGCCTTTTTTGATTAAACAGGGTTTTATAAAAAGGACACCTCGGGGTCGGGAAGCTACTCCTTTAGCCTTTAAATATTTTAAGAAAACCGATCAATTCAACCAGCCAACATTTGAATTCTAAGCTAAAGTTAATTTCTGCTATAAGTTTTTTTTTAATCCTCCTTTTTTTACCAATTCTTTTTGGTTTAAGATATGATTATTTAGGAAAGAGTGTTAATATAACTTATCGTAACATGTTTCATTATTTTATAAAAGGAGAACCACCGCCTTATTTTTTAAATGAAACTCCAAAACCTTTAATCGCCTTTCTTTTTTATATTCTACCTTCTTTTGCTGGTTATTTTTTGATTTCTTTATTGATTGCCTTTAGTTTTTACTATTTTTTAAAAATTAGTGAAATTTTTACTAATTCTTATTTAACCGGAATTTTAGCATTTTTTTATTCCTTTTTAACTTTTGAAGATAGCTGGCAGAATCTTCTCAGTGTTTATTGGGTTTGGGTTTACATTCCCTTAATGATTATTGCGATATATTATTTTTTGAAAAAAAATTATTTGAAATACGGAATATTAAATTTTTTAGCCGGTTTAATTCGACCGGACAGTTGGTTTTTGGCTTTTCTTTTTTTATTAGTTTCTTTAAGAAAAAAAACGAAAAGAAAACCTTTATTATTACTTCCTTTTTTAGCACCTCTCTTCTGGCTTTTTTTTGATCAACGGGCTTTTGCTAATCCTTTTTATTCATACATCGTTACCGCCCGCTATCCTCTTATTACCGGAATTTTATTAGTAAAACCGGAAAAATATTTTTCGACCATTTTTAGAGACATTACTGACCAGACTGGTTGGCTGTTTCTTTTTTTGAGTATTTTGAGTCTTTTAATAACTATTTTTAAAAATAAAAAAAATTTTGAAAAATACTTAATCTTGTTGATAGTTATTTTGGCACCTTTTATTTTTTATTTTCTTTTATCTTTTCGTGGTGGTGTTTTACCAATGAGAAGATTTTATCTTTTATCTTTAGTTTTTCTAAGTTTTTTCCTTTTTCAGATTTTTGAGCAATTTTTAAAAAGTAAAATTTTTCTAACGGGCACGAAACTTCTTTTATTTTTTCTGCTTTTTTTAAGTAATTTTTCAATTGATAAACTAAACGAAATTAAGCAAAATTTAAAAGATGAAGAAGAGAAGATGGCAGCAATTTCATCTTCGCTTCCGATATTAAAAAGATATTTAAATGAAATAAAACCTCAATATTTAATCGTTCCTTTTAGAAGAAAAAGCATTTTTGAGTATTATTTACCCGAAGTTAAAAAAAATTTAGAAAGTTTTCGAGAAATTATCGCTTTAAATAAAGATTTAAAAGATTTTAAAAATTCTCTTCTGGTTTATTTAATTGGTGATTTTGCTGGTGTCGAAAATTATTTTGATTTTCTTTCTTACTTTCGTTCTCATTTGTTGAAAAAAGAAAACTTAGTTTTTGAGCCTTTATTTTCTTCATCATGGATAAGAATTTATTTGCTTAAGGAAGCAGGCAATGCTAACTACTAAGAAGATAAATAGCAATGGAAGCTAAAATAAACCCTACTAAATGTTTTAAAGTTAAAGGTTCTTTTAAAAAAAGATAACCAAAGATAACTGGAATAACAATATAGAGAGAAGTTAGAGGAAAGATTATAGAAGCTTCACCTTTATTTAAAGCAAAATAAAAACCAAAGGTGCCAACGCCAGCAATTATTCCGTTAAATAGAGCATATAAAGAAAATTTATTTAAAGAAACAGAAAACTTAGGAAGTAATAATAGAAGAAAAATAACAGTACCAATATTAGAAAAAAAGGATAAAGGAAAAGGTGCCAAATATTTCCCCAAAACCTTGGTGCCAAATCCCCAAAATCCCCATCCTAATAAAGCAATTAGGCAATAAATTCGGTAATCCATTTAAATATATTCAATCGTTGATGGTGGTTTATCGGTTATATCGTATAAAACTTTTACACAGCTTGGGATTTCATTAATTAAGGCATCACGGATTTTTTTTAATAAAGGATAAGATATTCTTTTTGCCTTAGCCGATAAAGCGTCTTTAGAATCAACAGAACGGATTACAATTATATCCCCCAAAATTCTTTGAAAATCTTTTATCCCTGTTGCCTTATCACTTAATAGCACTGGAAAAGTTTGGAAACTTCTTAGATTTTTTGTTAACTTTTCAACAATTTCGGTTGCTTTTCTAATAATTTCTATTCTTTCTTCCGTGACTTCGCCTAAGATTCGACAGAGTAAACCTGGACCAGGAAAAGGAGCCCGCTGGTAAACCTCTTTTGATAATCCTAATCTTTTAGCTACTTTTCTTACTTCCGGTTTTAACAAATCTTTTAATGGTTCAATGATTTCTAATCCGTATTTCTTAGGATTTATTCCGATTTGGGAAAGGACATTGTGTTGGGTTTTAATTTTGGCTTCAGTTTCAATAATATCTGCTTTGATAGTACCTTGGGCTAAGAAATGGGCATTTTCTTCTTTGATAACTTCTTTAAAAACTTTATAGAAGGTTTCTCTAAAAGCTAATCGTTTTTCTTCTGGGTCAGTTAATCCTCGCAAAGCATTTAAAAAAAGATTTTTTCTTTCATAAATTTTTACAGTAATGCCAAATTTTTTTAATTCTTCTTTTACAAATTTGTCTTCATCTTTTCTCATTAAACCATCATCAATAAAGATGGCCGTTAAATTCTCGCCTACCGCCTTATGACAAAGGACTGCCGTTGTCATAGAATCGACACCACCCGAAACAGCACAAATAATTTTTTTATTACCAACAATGTCTCTTATTTCGTTTACTTTTTGATATATAAAATTAGTAACATTTTTTAACATGCCATAATTATAATAAAATTAATAAGATAGGTCAAATTTGGGAAAGCGACCGGTAATGGAAAATTTCCGATTTTTGTTATCAATCAGTGTTAAAATAAATTTCCCCTTTTGTTTGGTTAAAAATAAAGGCGCCGGAAAAATCCATAAAAATTGTTTGTATTCATCAGGTTGGATTTCTAAAATTTGATGATTGGCACAGGGTAAAGTAAAGTTTTCTATATTTAAAACAACATCTTTCAAAATAAACTTTTTCTTTCCCCCGTTATAAACACCTACCAAAGCTTGATAACACGGTGGATAGGAAGGTAAGTCGATAATAATTGAATGTTTAGTATTAATCCGGGGTGAAAAATAATAAATTTTATTCACAGTGATTTTAATTTCCGGACGAGCAAAAAAGGAAAAAAGATTAAAGGGCATCTTTACAAAAAATAAACAAAAATTTTAAAAAGTCAATATTTAGAATATTTTATAAGGAAGTAGCTTACTTGCTCAAAAATCTTGCAACGAAGAATATTAAAAAAATCGTATAAAGGGGGCGTGATGATTGGGTGTTAAATTTTATTAGCTGGAAAATTGGAGCAATTATATTTTGACTTTTAATATTAATGAATTATAATATTTTGATGAATTCTTATCAAGCAAAGCTTTCCTCTCTGCCTGGGGGGAAAGAATATGTATTTTTAAAAGAAATTTTAAAAAAGTATAATTTACATACTGTTTGTGAAAGTGCTAAATGTCCTAATTTAGGTGAATGTTTCCAAAGAAGGGCTTTAACTTTTATGATTTTAGGAGAAATTTGTACGCGTAACTGCCTTTTTTGTGGAGTTAAAAAAGGATTGCCTCAAAAAGTTTTGGCGGATGAGCCCGAAAGAGTGGCTAAAGCGGTTAAGGAACTTTCTTTATCTTATTGTGTTATTACTTCAGTTACCCGTGATGATCTGAAAGATTACGGAGCTAGTATCTTTGCCAAAACCATAGAAAAAATAAGAAAAATTTCGCCAGGAACGATAGTCGAAGTTTTAATACCTGATTTTATGGGTGATGTGGAAGCTTTAAAATTAGTAATTGCTAAAAAACCAGATGTTTTAGCTCATAACATTGAAACCACAAAGCGTTTAACCAAAATCATTCGGGATAAAAAAACTGATTATTTTCGTTCATTATGGATTTTAAAAAAAACAAAAGAATTAAATAAGGAAATTATCACTAAAAGTGGTTTTATGGTGGGCTTAGGAGAAGAAGAGGAGGAAATTTACGAGACTTTGCAAGATTTAAAAGAATATAAAGTAGATATTGTTACTATTGGTCAATATTTAATGCCAACAAAAAATAGTTATCCAGTAAAAAAATATTATCAAAAAGAAGCTTTTGAAAAATTTGCTGAATTTGGAAGAAGTATAGGAATAAAGAAAGTTATTGCTGGAATTAAAGTGAGAAGTTCTTATTTGGCTCAAGTATATTTTTCTTGAAAAATTTGTTTTTAATGTTATAATAAATATTTCAAAAAGGAGTAACAATGGTAAAAAAAATCACAACACCATTAACTGAAGAAGTTGTCAGTAGTTTAAAAGTTGGCGATCAAGTTTTTATTAATGGTGTTATTTATTCTGCTCGGGATTTAGCTCATAAAAGATTGGTCGAAGCGATTGAAAAAAACGAAAAACTACCTTTTGAATTAAAGGGAGCAGTGATTTATTATGTTGGTCCGGCACCGGCAAAACCGGGTTATCCTATTGGTCCGGCTGGCCCCACAACTTCCGGAAGAATGGATCCTTATACACCAATTTTATTAGCCCATGGTTTGAAAGGAATGATTGGGAAAGGCAATCGGAAAAAAGAAGTTATTGAAGCCATGAAGAAATATCGGGCTGTTTATTTCGGTGCGATTGGCGGAGTGGCTGCTTTGACGATGAAAAAAATAAAAAGCGCCAAAATAATTGCTTATGAGGATTTGGGTCCGGAAGCTATTCAAGAATTGGTGGTAGAAGATTTTCCAGTGATTGTGATTAATGATATTTTTGGAAATGATTTATACGAATTAGGTGTTAAACAGTATTCAAAAATATAAAAACTTATGGTAAGAATTTATATAATGGGAAAAGAATATTTAGTACCCGAGGGTCTCACTATTATGCGTGCTTTAGAATACAGTGGTTTTCTTTACATTCGTGGAGCGGGTTGTCGCGGAGGTTTTTGTGGAGCCTGTGCTACGGTTTATCGTAAAAAAGATTCTTTCCGTTTAAAAGTTGGTTTAGCCTGTCAGACGAAGGTAGAGGATGGAATGTATTTAACCCAAATTCCTTTTTATCCAGCTAATAAGGCAATTTATGAAATTAAGGAGTTAAAATTAGATACGCAAATTTTTATTAGGTATTACCCAGAAATTTTACGATGTATTTCTTGCGGAAGCTGTAACCGTGTTTGTCCCCAGGATTTAAAGGTTATGGAGTATATTAATGCTGCTATTCGGGGAGATATAAAAAAAGTTGCTGAACTTTCTTTTGATTGCATTATGTGCGGACTTTGTGCTTCCCGTTGTCCAGCAGAAATTGTTCATTATTACGTTGGTCTTTTAGGAAGAAGGCTTTATGCCTCTTTTCTTTTAAAAAAGGCAAAAGACTTAGAAAAAAGAGTAAAAGAGATTGAGGAAGGAAAATTTGAAAAAGAATTCGAAAAACTAATGAGTTTACCTTTGGCAGAATTGAAAGAACTTTACGAAAAAAGAGAAATCGAACCTTAATTTTTAAAGGAGATAAAAATGTATCCTGATTATATGAAAGAATCAATAAAAAAAGTAGAAAAAACTCGCGAAAAGAGAATAAAAGAGGGGTTTCCTCTATTGGCAATTTCTACCAAAGAAGAACTTCTGAAAAATTATCATCCGGATTATAAAACGGGTACAATAAGAGAAATAAGGGTAGGCGTAAACAAAGGTGATTTAGTAGTTAATGAAATTGGCGATATTTTAGAAAGTTATTCTTATCTTAATCCTGAAAAATTTAAGATTGAAAAGCCTACTTATGATGTTGATGTTTTAATCATTGGGGGAGGTGGTGCCGGGGTAGCAGCAGCTCTAACAGCTTTTGAATATACCAAAAATATTCTTTTGGTAACTAAATTAAGAATCGGCGACGCTAATACCATAATGGCTCAAGGTGGTATCCAAGCGGCCGTAAAGGAACAAGATTCACCCGTTATCCATTTTTTAGATGTGATGGGAGGAGGCGGTTATAAAAATATTCCCAAATTAGTTTATACTTTGGTTAACGATGGTCCTAAAATTATTAAATGGTTGGAAGATTTAGGGGTAATGTTTGATAAAAACGAAGAAGGAGAAATGATAACTATTCACGGTGGCGGTACTTCGAGGAAAAGGATGCATACCTGTAAAGATTATACGGGTATGGAGATAATGCGGGTTCTTCGCGATGAATTTTTCAATAAAGGTATTAATTATTTAGAATTTTCTTGTGTTATTGAACTTTTGAGTGATGAAGATGGTCGTTGTTGCGGAGCGGTAGTGTTAAATTTAGAAAATGGCGAAATAATTATTGTCAGAAGTAAAGTGACTATTTTAGCTACTGGTGGCGCCGGTCGCTTACATATCCAAGGTTTTCCGACATCTAATCATTATGGTGCCACTGCTGATGGATTAGTATTAGGTTATCGAATAGGAGCAAAATTTATTTATTTAGATACTATTCAGTACCATCCCACTGGAGTAGCTTTTCCCGAACAGTTGTTGGGACAGCTGATTACTGAAAAAGTGAGGAGTTTAGGAGCCCAATTGGTAAATGCTAATGGTGAGCAATTTATTTATCCTTTAGAAACTAGGGATGTGGTTGCTTCAGCAATAATAAAAGAATGTTTGGAAGGAAGGGGAGTTAGAACTCCGAGCGGTTATTTTGGTGTATGGTTAGATACACCTTTAATTGAAATCATAAATGGCGCCGGTACGATTGAAAAAGAATTACCGGCGATGTACCGTCAGTTTTTACGTTTTGGAATTGATATGCGCCGGGAACCAGTTTTAACTTATCCCACACAGCATTATCAAAATGGTGGTATTTTAATTAATGAAAATTGTGAGACTAATGTTTTAGGATTATTAGCCTGTGGCGAGGTTACTGGTGGTGTGCACGGCCGTAACCGTTTAATGGGCAATTCTCTTTTAGACATTTTGGTTTTCGGAAAAAGAGCTGGAAAAAGAGCTGGCGAACTCGTAAAAGAATTGCCACCGATAAAAAAATTGACGTTAAACCATTTAATTACTTATCACGAAGAATTAAAAAAGCTGGGTATCGAAGAAAATCGAAAATCACCAAGGATTTTACCTGATTATCGAAAAGAAGAATTTCAAAAAAAATTTCCCTTTTTAGCAAATCTATAAAGTTAAAAGTAAAACCAGAAGATTTTTTAGTTAAAGAGGTTGTTTCCTTACCATTAAAAGAACAAGGGAAATACGCCGTTTATTTGTTAGAAAAAAAAGGCTTTAATACCTTGGATGTTATTTATTTTTTACAAAGAAAATATAAATTTGGTAAAATTTATCGTTTGGGATTAAAAGACCGTTATTCCTATACCTTTCAATATTTTGCTTCTCCAACAATAAGAAAAGAAACGATCAAAGAAAAAAATTTTTCTTTGAAATTTTTGGGTTTTTTAGAAAGACCATTAAAGAATAAAGATTTATTAGGAAATTATTTTAAAATTACGATTAGGGATTTAACCAAAAAAGAAGGAGAAAAGATAAAAAATAACTTTGGGGAAGTTGGGTTACACGGATTTCCCAATTTTTATGATGAACAACGAATGGGAAGTGCGCGTCATAAAGAAGGTTTTATTGCCTATTATCTGATTAAAAAAGATTATGAAAAGGCTTTGAAATTATTTTTAGCCACTCCTTCGCCCTTTGACGAAAGTAAAATTAAACGGTTTAAGAAATTTTTAAAGGAAAACTGGGGAAAGTGGGAGGAAGCTAAAAAATTAGCAGTTAGAGAATATTCACCAATAATAAGATATTTAACAAAAAACCAAAATGACTACAAGGGAGCAATAAGAAAAATTCCTTATGAACTTTTAAATCTTTTTATTAACGCTTATCAAGCCTATATTTGGAATGAGACTTTAAATTGGTATTTAAAAAATTTATCCGTTCCTCTTTGGGAAGTAAATTATCGATTCGGAAAATTATATTTTTATAAAAATTTACCTTTCACAATTGAAGAAAAATTGTTAAACCTTTCGCTACCAGCACCATCGCCAAAAATAAAAGAAAAAAATGGGTGGTTAGAAATTATGGAAGAAGTTTTGAAAAATGAAGGACTTAGTTTAAAGAAATTAAAATTAAATTTAAAGATTCGTAGTCTTTATTTTAAGCCTTATTTAAGAAAAGTTATTGTTTTGCCTTCGCAAATGGCAATTAGTGAATTTTTAGCCGATGAGTTATACCAAGGAAAATACAAACTAATCTTAAATTTCCTTTTACCCCCTGGTGCTTATGCAACTATTTTGATAAAGCGGTTAACGATTTAAATTTCAATAAATTTTATTTCTTTTTTATCAATATCAAGAAGAGCAATAGTTGCTTTTTGGGTAAGCAATCCGCAAGCTTCCCCCGGATTAATAAAAATCAATTTTTTTTCTTCTTTAACTTCCGGTTGATGGGTATGGCCATAAATTATATAATCTACATTTTCTATATTTTCAATAGCTTCTTCCTTCAATTTATGAAAAATTAAAAATTTTTTATTATTAAAAACAAATTCTAAAGGCGGTTCACAAAGGATAAAATTATTTTCTTTGGCTACTCTCAGTAAACCCTCTTTTTCGCCGTCACAATTTCCAAAAACTCCATAAAATTTTGTTTTAAGGTTTATAAACTCTTTTAAAGTAAAAGGCGCAACGAAATCACCACAATGGATAACACCAATGAGATTATATTGGTTAAAAATTTTGATTGCCTTTTTTACTTTTTCCAAATAGTCGTGGGTATCGGAAATAATGCCTAAAAGCATTATTCGTAATCAAAAGCTAATACTTTTATTTTAATATTTCCAACAATATTTAACACTTTTACTTGTTCTTCAATATCACCAATTTTTAAGACCAAATGAAGCGGCGAAGCCGGAAATTCTCCAAAAGTAGGGTCACAAGAAATCCATTCACCAAGATAAACTTGATTCCAAGCGTGGTAATAAAAAGCCTTTCCGGCATACACTAAACCGACCACAATGCGGGTGGGAATTCCTAAAGAACGACAAAGGGCGGCATATAAAGTGGCATGTTCATTACAATCACCTTCTAAATTTTTTAAAATTTCAACAGCGGAAGGATAAGAAGTAGTGGCTTTCTTTTTTAAATTTCGAAAAACCCAGATTAAAATTTTTTCAGCAATTATTTTTTTATCTTTAATATCTCCGACAATTTCCCGCGCCTTTTTCCTAATTAAACTATCATCCGATTGAATGGTGGGTGTAGAAGAAAGATAAACTTTTTCTCTTTCAGTTATTTTTGATTCGGCGGCTTCTTTTAAAGAAGGTTTAGTAATTTCTATTATTAAGGGATTTTTACTGATTACCTTTTGATAAGGTAGATCGAGATCTAAATAATCAAAGTCAGCCAAGTTTTGAATTTCAATTTTTAATTTTACTGATTTTAATTTTGTTGGTTCAACAAAAAATGTATCTATCGGAACGGAAAAAAAGGAAAGAATATCTAAAAAATCTTTATTCCATTCAGCCATAGCTTTTTGGGGGTTTTCTTTAATGCCAATAATTCCGCCAGCAGAAATTTCCTTTAATAAATTTCCTAAAGAATCTAAGTAATAAAAAGACTTTACGTTCGCCATCTCAATTTGATACACAACTGCTTTATAAACAGTGTCATTGATAAACACCGTATCTTTTCTTATCATATTTATTTCTGCGGGAAGCGCGGAAAAAAGAGTTAAATCTAAAAGGTTGCCTTTCCATTTTTTTAAGCCTTGAGAAACAATAAAATAAGGTAAAATTCCAGCGGGATAGGTGTTAGGTGGCAAAACTAATTGATTTTTTTTGACAATCGAACCGGTTTGAAAGGTAAAATAAAGGGTATCTTTATTAGTTTTACCACTTATCTTTAATACATTCTTTTCGGAAATTTGTTCGGTTTCAAAACTTATTAATTTTAAGTCAGTATTAGTTGTTAAAAAAGAGCTTACTGTTAATTCTTTTAATTCCTTTCCTACTTTTAATTTCATTTTAATACGATTATAAAATTTAATAATATTATCGCCAAAATTAATTTTATAAAAAGCATAACCGATTTTGTTTTGGTTTAAATAATAACTTAACCAGTTTTCAACTTCTCTATTAGTAAGAGATTTTTTTTGGCAATTTAAAAATAATAAGAAAAAGAAAAAAAACAATACCAGCGTTTTTTTCATTTTAAATTTTTTATTCAAGTTAAGACCGATGGCGCCGTCCGCCGTATTCAATCAACTCTCTTAATGCTTTAGGATCAAAAGCGTTCTGCATTGCTGTTTCGTAAGTGATTTTACCCATTTTATACAGTTCCGCAAGATAGGCATCAAAAGTAATACTTCCTTCAGCCGAGGCGGTTTGAATTGCCGAAGGTAAATGTTCAATTTTTTTCTCCCGAATCAAGTTTCTTACCGCCGGAGTCGCCATCATTATTTCAAAACAAGCAATTCTGCCTTTTCCTTCGGCTCTTAATAATAATCTTTGTGAAAAAACTGCTAATAAAGAAATTGAAAATTGGATTCTAATTTGGTCACGGATTTCTGGCGGGAAGATATCAATAAATCGAGTTACGGTTTCGGTAGCATTGGTAGTGTGTAAAGTTCCGATTACTAAATGTCCTGATTCAGCAGCCCACACCGTAGCTTCCGCGGTAGCTAAATCACGAATTTCACCCACAAGAATTACATTGGGATTGGATCGTAATCCCTTCATAATCGCTTCGCGAAAAGAAGAAACATCTACTCCCACTTCCCTTTGAGTGATGATACCGGCTTTATGGTCGTGAATAAATTCAATTGGGTCTTCAATAGTTAATACGTGACGAGGAGAGTTAAGAATATAATCGATAAAACAAGCTTGGGTTGTTGATTTTCCTGAGCCAGTGGGTCCAGTTACTAAAATTAAGCCGTGGGGTCTATCTAAGAGGGCTTTAATTTTAGGAATAAGATGGGGGAGAAAACCGATTTCTTCAAAACTCATTATATGCTTAGGAATCAAACGTAAAGCTAATCCAAAAAATCCTTTTTGTTTATAAATAGCAACCCTAAATCTTCCGTGTTCACCAAAGTCTAAACCAAAATCACCACCACCGCCGTCATTGATTTGCGCGCGGAGATGCTTAGCGTGTTGCGCAGCAATATCTTTAAATTTTTCGGTCATCTCCGGCGTTAAAACTGGTTCTCCTTCAATAGGATAAAGTTTACCATCAATTCTTAATGTGGGAGGACGTCCAACGGTCAAATGAAGGTCCGAAGCTTTTCTCCGGACACATTCCATTAATAGTTTGTTAAAATATTCTTCAACATTTTCTACTCTCATAATAATTTCTACCGAATATTTTTAATTACTACCAATTAATTATAACGCAAAAATTTTAATAAGTCAATATCTCTTTATTAAAGATTATGAAGGGTAAACAAAAATTTTAATTTTTTTTACAACTTGGGTTCCCATTTTTTGGTTAATTTTCTCAATCAATTCTTCTTTAAGATATTCTAACTCTTTCTTCCATTCAAAAGAAGGAACTTTAAGATAAAGGGTTTGGTTTTCTAAATCGAAAGGTTTTATTTGGGAAGGGAAATCCGGACCAACAATTTCTTTCCAGTTGAAAATTACTTGCTTTTCTCTTAGGGTATCCCACAGGCCTAATTTTTTAAGTATTTGCGGCAAAACTTCTTTTAAAGAAGTTATTTCCCCAGATCTATTCATTATTTTTCTAAAAGTTCTCTTAAAAAAGAAAATTCTTTTAAAATTGCTGGGTGGCGAAGTTTTTTTAATGCTTTGGCTTCAATCTGTCTTACTCTTTCCCGAGTAATATTAAAAATTTGGCCAACTTCTTCTAAGGTTCTTTGAATACCATCGCCAATGCCAAACCGAAGTTTTAAAATTTTTTCTTCTCTTTTGGATAAATAGGTTTGTAAAATTTTTTCTAATTTTTCATTTAAAAGAGCAATTCCAGCTTTTCTTGCCGGTGAAGTACTCTTCTCATCAGCCATAAAATCACCAATGAAACCGGATTCTTCATCGTCAATCGGTTTGTCCAAAGATACTCCATGCTGAACAATTTTTTGATATCTTTCAATTTTTTCCTTACTCATTCCTAATCTTTGCGCCAATTCACTTACTGTTGGTTCTCGTCCGTAGGTTTGGATAAATTTATGATGGGCCCGGGTAATCTTGTTAATCGCATCTTGAATATGGGCGGGGATTCTTACCGTTTTGGATTGTTCGGCTAATGCTCGAGTTATTGCTTGTTTTATCCACCAAGTAGCATAAGTAGAAAATTTATAACCCTTTTTGTAATTAAACTTTTCAACCGCTTTTATTAAGCCCACATTACCTTCTTCTACCAAATCAGAAAATTCTAAGCCCCGATTAGCATATTTTTTAGCAATCGAAACCACCAGCCGGACATTACCGCTAATCATTTTATCTCGGGCAAATAATATTTTCTTTTGGCATCTTTCAATATTTTTCCAAGTTTCGACAACTTTTTCATATTTTTGACCAAAAAATTCTTCGTAATTTTTTAATTCTTCTTTTAAGTTTTTGATTTCATTTTTATCTCGGGTATTTTTCAATTGCTCACTAATTTTTTTCATTTCGAGCATTTTGGTCCTAAATTCCTCATAGAATTCATTGATAACCGAATGTTGCAGACTGAGATTTTGAATTCGCCGGAAAATACTTTTCTTTTTCTCTTCAATTTTTTTCAAAACAGCCGGAGTCATTTTTTTCTCTAAAAGTTCTTTTAACATTAGGACCATTTTTTTTAAGGTTTTTATTCGCCGGACGAATTGGCGCCTTTTATGGGCCATTGCTCGCCGATTAATTAAGTATTCATATTCTACGCGAACAATTTGATCAATATCCTTTTCCCCTCTTTCTACCGATTCACATAATTCAACTAATTTTTCCAGTAGGGGAACGCTATTAAAAAGATAGCGAACAATTTCTTGATAACCTTCTTCCATACTTTTGGAATAAAACACTTCTTCTTCTTTGGTAAGAAGGGGTAATTTTGATAAATCACGAAAATAGAATTTAGTAGCACTTTCAAAGGGTTCGGTAGGAACTTTTTTAGGTTTTCGGGAAATAATTTCTTTAGCGGTTTCTTCTTCGACAACTTCAATACCCATTTTATTAAGGTTTAATAAAATCTCTTCCACTTCTTCGGCCGTATTCAATTCTTCGGGAAGTAAAGTGTTCAATTGGTCATAAGTCAATTTTTTATTTTTATATTTCAAAACCTCGTTATAAAATTTTTCTAAAAGAGCTTTTTTATTTTTATTGTTGCTCATTCTCCCCCTTTGATTAAATTTTTTTTAATTTCATAAATTTTTTTTAGCTCATTTTTATCAATTTTACCAGTAGCCCATTTATGAAGATAATAGTTATATAAGTATTGAGATAATAAACGCTTAAAATCTTCTTCTTTAATATTAATGAACAATTCCTGAGGAAAGAAAGAAAACAAGGTTAATTTCTTTTTAAATTCTTCGCTGCTAATTTCTTCTAAAATTAAGCCAATAGAAATCCTTTCTTTCTGTTCGGCATTTTTGATGATTTTTATTATTTCTTTTATCTCTTCCGAAAAAACCTCTTCACATTCTTTATTTTTCTCGATGACCGAAAGATATTGGGGATAGTTAAGCAAAACACTTATTATTTTAAATTCGATGTTTTTTAAAAACTCATTAGTTTCAATTGCTTTAAAAATAAAAGAATCCTTTTCCGTTAGCAGGGTTAACACTTTTTCTTTATTAAGGTTAAAAACTTCACTTATTTTATTTAAATATAGTTCTTTTAAAGGCAAATCGCAAGTAAAATTTATCATTTCTAAAAGTTCTTTTAATACTTTTCTTTTTTCCAGAATAGTTTTTGGCTGGTAAATCATAACGTAAAACTCTACTAAATCATAAGGTTTGTTAATAATTTTTTGAATGAATTCGTCAATCCCTTTCTCGTTAAGATACTTATCGGGATCATAATTTTCCGGAAGGAGGGCTACCAGCGGATTTAATCCGGCCTTTAAAGCCACTTCAATAGCCCTTTTGGTAGCTTCTCTACCAGCCGGATCGCCGTCGAACAAAATAATAATTTCCTCATTGTATCTTTTTAATAATCTTGCCTGATTGATTGTAAAACCAGTACCCAAAGGAGCTACCAAATTCTTAATGCCTTTGTCAAAAAGAGTGAGCAGGTCAAAGTAACCTTCTACCAAGATCACTCGGTTTTTAGTTAAAAAATCCATTGTTTGATAAAGACCATAAAGATTTTCTCCTTTTTTGAAAACTTTAGTTTCTGGTGAATTGAGATATTTGGGTTCAGTTTCTTCGTCTAATACCCTCCCGCCAAAACCAATTACTTCCCCTCGCCGATTAAAAATAGGAAAAATAATACGGTTAAAAAACCATTCACGAATTTCCGCCTCCTTTTTATAAGCCAAACCACTTTCAATCATCAACTCTTCTGAATAGCCTCTTTTTTTAAGCGTATCGAGCAGCGACCTTCCGCCAGGAGCAAAGCCTAATTGAAATTTTCTTATTGTTTCCAAAGATAATTTCCTTTTTTCGGTAAGATAACTTAACGCCGGTGGAAAGAGAAAAAGTTTTTCGTGATAAAAATTACTAGCCAATTTAAGAATTTCGTAAATTTCTCGATTTGCTTTTTCTTCTTTTTCTTCAACGAAAGTTATTCCCAATCTTTCCGCCAGAAATTTTATTGCCTCGTTAAACTCTAATTTCTCATATTTCATTATAAAATGAATTGCGTTGCCACTTTCTTTACAGCCAAAACAATGGAATAGTTGTTGAGTTGGGTTTACATAAAAAGAAGGTTTGGTATCGTGATGAAAAGGGCATAAAGCTCGGTAATAGCGACCAACTTTTTTTAAGGGCAAATAAGCGTTGATCAATTCGACAATGTCGCAATTGGCTAATATTTTTTCGACAAGTTCTCTTTTACTCATCTTCTTTTAATAATCTTACTTCCTCGCGGGGTACGGTAATAATAATTTTTTTGGTTAAAACTTTTAAAAGATTATTTTTAATCTCAATGATTTTCCCAATCTGATTTAGTTTTTCGATGTATACGGTGCTACCAATTTTTAATTCCTTAGCTTCTGCGGAAGAAAAGAGAAATTTTTTTTCCTCTTGAATAGTAACCAGATTATTAGCAATAAATTCTTTAGCTTCTTTTATTGCCTCTTTTTCTTTTTCTTTAATTTTTTTAATTAGATTTTCCAATTCTCTTCGAGCTTGAATAAAAAAATTTTCCTTTTCTTTGAGAAATTCCTTTTGATAATTTTTTAAAATCTTTTCTAATTTTTTATTTTTTTCTTCATATTGGTCAATTAGATTTTTTAATTTTTCTCTTTCCGCCTTTAAGTTTTCCATTTTTTCTTGATATTCTTTTAATATCCTTTCCCATTCGTTTAATTTTGTTTTTATAACAAGGAAGTCGGATGTTAAATATTCTTTTGCTTTTTCAATAATCTTATCTTCTAAACCGATGGTTTTGGCAATTTCTAAAGCACTGGAATCACCGGGGATACCCAAAATTAATCGGTAAGTTGGTTTTTCTTTATACTCCATCGCCGCATTCATAATTTTTGAAGAATTATGGGCAAAAATTTTTAATCGCGGAGAATGGGTGGTGGCGAAAACAAAACAGTTTTTTTTACTTAACTCCTCTAAGATGGCCATTGCTAAGGCGTCGCCTTCTTGGGGAGAGGTATCGGTCCCTAATTCATCTAATAAAATTAATGACTCATTATCAGCATCGCGGAGAATATCTTTTATTTTTTTAATATGGGCATGAAAAGAAGAAAACCCCGCTTCCAAAGATTGCTCATCACCGATCAAGGCATAGATCTTTTTAAAAAAAGGAATTTTACTATTAAATCCCACCGGCGGAAATATGCCGGCTTGGGTTAAAAGGGAGATAATACCAATAGTTTTTAAAACAACGGTTTTCCCACCAGCATTAGGACCCGAAATTAATAAAATTTTTATATCCTTGGGTAACTGAAAGGAAAGGGGCGTTACTTCGCCTTTTAATTTTAAAAGAAGGGGGTGGCGAGCAGAAGAAATTTGGAATTCATTCTTTTGGGAAATTTCAATTTTTTGGCAATTATACTCTTCAATAAATTTGGCTTTTGCGTTTAAAGCGTCTAAATAAGCGATTGTCTTTACTGTTTGAGCAATTGCCACCGACCTTTCAATAATTTTTTGGGTTAGCTCTTTTAGAATTTTCTTTTTTTCTTCGGCTAACAAGCGGGTTAATTTAATTAAAAGATTGTTATCTTCGATAATTGCTAAAGGTTCACAAAAAGCTGTTTTTTCACTTTCGGAATAATCATGAACAATTCCGGGAAATTTATTAACAAAATTAATTTTAATCGGCAAAACATATCTTTCGCCAACGAGGGTGTAATTTTCAATGGTTAAAATATTTTTTTCTTCCTTGATTATTTTATTTAATTTATTAACAATTCGGTTTCTAACTTCTCTCATTTGAGAGATTAATGTTAGCAATTGGGGAAAACTTTCGTAGCGGAGGTCGCCATCTTCGCTGATCTGGTTTTCAATAAGATTAATCAGTTCTTTATAATTATCAAGATTTTTCAGATAAGCCAAAAAACTTTCGGGCGGCTTTGGGAAGGAAAAATATTTTTTAATCTCTTCAACATTTTTTAAAAAATTTTTTATTAAGATTAAGGTTGCTCCATCAAAATAATGTTCCTTTTTAAATTTTTTATCTAAAAATTCAGCCAGATTAAAGAAATGGCGATAAGAAGGTTTTTCTTTTAAAGAAAGATAATACTCCAAATTAGTAAATTCTTTTTTGATTTCCTCGATTTCAGAAAAGGGCAAAAGATTTAAAATCAATTCCCGGCCCATTTCCGTTTCGCAATAATCAGCAATTAAACTCAGGACCTTTGGGTATTCTAAATTTAGTAGAGTTTCTTTATCACCAACCACTTTACATTTGTTGCATTTTTTTACGCCATCTTCGGATAGCTTCCGCCAGGCGTTTCTTTTTGCGTTCGCTGGGTTTTTCGTAAAATTCTTTTCTTTTGATATCCTGCAAAATCCCAGCTTTTTCTACCGCCCGGCGAAAACGACGAATAAAACTTTCGAAGGGCTCACCATCACGAACTTCAATCTTGGTCATTTTTTCACCCCCTTTTAAATATTATTAAATTCATACAAAAGCAGACTTATGGCGACAATTGCCGCCGTTTCGCTCCTTAATCTTCTTTTTCCTAAAGAAAAAAGTTTTGCTCCTTTCTGAGTGGCCATTTTTATCTCTTCTTCGGTAAAGCCTCCTTCGGGTCCAATAATTAATAAAATTTTTTTGGCTTTCTTATTTAAAATAGTGGATAATTTTGTTTCGCTATTTTCGTAAGCTAGGAGCACTTCATCATATGAAGAAAAAGTTTTTGTTAAATCTTGAAAAAATAATGGTTTAGAAATTTGCGGTAAAATTGTTCCGGCCGAAGTTTTCAGCGAAGAAATGGCAACTTTTGTTAACCGTTTTAACTTATTTTCACCAATTTGGGCGACAGTATTTTTAAAATAAACGGGCTGAAAAATCCTAATTCCTAATTCCACTGCCTTAGAAAGCATGATTTCCGTGTTTTCGCCCTTTAAAGGCGAACTGGCTAAGGTTATTTCAATATTAGGTTCCCGGGGTAGAAAATCTTTTTTTAATATTTCAATGGTTAATTTTTTTTCTTTATAAAATATTTTTTTTATTATCCCTTCATATTCAAAACCACAACCGTCAGTTAATTTTATTTTATCACCAACTTTATGCCTCATCACCTTTATAATATGATGAGCCTCTTCATTATTAATTATTACCGTATCATTCGCTTCTAATTTATGAGGATAATAATAAATTTCGCTGGCGACAAAACTTTTTTCCATTTTTAATCTTCCTTAGGTCGTTGGGGAGGGGGCGGAGTTTCTCGCGAAACTCTTTTTAATTCTTCCAGAAGCCTTTTTTCTTCTTCCGAAATATATTTTGGGAAAAAGATTTTTAATTTGACTAATAAGTCGCCCGTATTATTTTGAGCTTTAATTCCTAACCCTTTCACTCTAATTATTTGGCCATCTTTGACTCCCGAATCAATCTTTATTATTTTTTTACCGCCTTTTAAAGTGGGGACTTCAATCTCTCCGCCCAAAAGGGCTAAAGTATAGTGAATAGGTACTTCCACCATTAAGTCATAGCCTTTTCTTAAAAATAAGGAATGAGGGATTTCTTCAAATTCAACAATCACATCGCCATAGCCACCTTCACCGTAATGACCTTCGCCTTTTAAGAGATAATAATTGTTACCATTTATAATTTCTCGCGGAATTTTAATTTTAAAAATTTTTCTTTTCTTTATCCGACCGTTACCACCGCAAGTTTTACAGATTTCTTTTACTATCTTACCACTGCCGCCACAATGGCTGCAAGTAGTAATTTTGATTATTTGACTAAAGGCACTCCTTTGAATGTGTTGAACTTCACCTTTCCCTTTACAAACGGGACAGGTAACTTTCCCTTTTCCGCCGGTGCCTTCACAATCGGGGCATTTTTCGTATCTTTCTAATTCAAAAGTTTTCTCTTTTCCTTCCGCGATATCTTCTAAAGAGACTTTCATTTTTACCCGAATATTACCGCCAACAGGTTTCCTTCTTCTTTCCCTTGTTGGCTTTTCAAAAATATCAAAAATTGTTTCTTCTTCAAAAAATCTTTTAAGAAAATCAAAAGGATCGAAACCGGTACCAAAAATATCCCGCCATTCGTCAGCGTGAGTAAAGTGTTCCCAACTAAAACCACCTGGTCCAAATTTTTGGGATACCCCTTCGTGACCATAAAGGTCATAAAGCCTTCTTTTTTCGTCATCCATTAAAACTTCGTAGGCTTCAGAGATTTCTTTAAATTTCTCTTCCGCCTCTTTTCGATTTTCCGGATTCATATCGGGATGGTATTTTTTGGCTAAACGCCGGTACGCTTGTTTTATCTCTTCCTTAGTAGCATTCCGGGGCACACCTAAAATCTCGTAATAATCCTTTTTCGTCTTTTCCATAAGAATAATAAATAACTATTTATTTTATTATTTAAAATAAACTAAAATTTTGAAAACTTTAATTCTTTATCAACTAACTTTTAACCTTTAACCTTTTTGCTCTCAATAATGGCTGGGCAGCAACGGTTAATTCTTTTATCGCTTCATTAATCAGTTTTTTATCTTTTTTGATAAGCATTTTCTTTAGCTTTTCTAATTTTGCTTCAATTTGTTTTCTTTCTTTTGCGGAAAGGAGATTTCCGTATTCTTTTAATTTCCTTTCAATAGTGAAGTATTTTATCCGCCCGCGCATTAATGGTTTTTTAAGCTCCTTGAGAGCCGCGATTAAATCCTTGGTGCCAAATCTTCTTAATATTCTTTCTTCAATCTGACGAACTCTTTCGCGGGTGATGTTAAGTTTATCACCAATCGCTTGTAAAGTGTGCGGAATTTCGCCGCCCAAGCCGTAACGAAGGCGAATAACTTCTTCTTCTCTTTTAGTTAATGATTTAAGGATTTTTTCTAATTTGCCATCTAAATTACTTACCATGTTTTCTCCTTTTTAAGATTTATTTTCTTCATCATATACTTCATAATCTTTTTTATCTTTATTTTCACTTTCTTTTCTTTCCGTTTGTGCTTGGCGGTACATAGCTTCCGCCAAACGATGGCTAGCTCTTTGTAATTCATCAATAGCCCGTTCAATCTCTTCTTTGTTATCACTTTTCATTACTTCTTTTAAACGGTTTAACTTTTCTTCAATTTCTCGGCGTTCACTTTCAGAAATTTTATCTCCAAATTCCTTCAGATTTTTTTCAATCGTATAGGCTAAAGCATCGGCTTTATTTCTGGTTTCGACCAATTCTTTTTTCTTACGGTCCTCTTCCCGATACATTTCGGCTTCTTTGATCATTCTTTCAATCTCTTCTTTGGTTAAACCGGAAGAAGGCACAATTCGCATACTTTGTTCTTTTTTAGTTGCTAAATCTCTTGCCGTTACGTGTAAAATTCCGTCAGCATCGACATCAAATATTACTTCAATTTGTGGCACTCCGCGAGGCGCTGGCGGAATACCAACCAAATCAAATCTGCCTAAACTTTTATTGTCAGCGGCCATTGGTCTTTCTCCTTGCAATACGTGGATGGTCACCGCGGTTTGATTATCTTCCGCGGTGGTGAAAATTTGACTTCTTCTTACGGGAATAGTGGTATTTCTTTCAATAATTTTAGTAAAAACACCGCCAAGGGTTTCAATACCTAAAGAAAGGGGGATGACATCCAAAAGAACAATATCTTTAATTTCACCGGCAAGCACGGCTCCTTGAATAGCCGCCCCAATCGCCACTACCTCGTCCGGATTTATTCCTTTGTGAGGTTCTTTGCCAAAGAAATCCCTTACCACCTCTTGAACCCGGGGCATTCTTGTTTGTCCGCCAACCAAAATAACTTCATCAATGTCTTCTGGTCTCAACTTAGCATCGGCCAGGCAGTTTCTTACCGGTTCCAAAGTCTTTTGAATTAAATCTTCCACCATGGCTTCTAAGCGTGCTCGGGTTAATTTCAATTCTAAATGAATTGGTCCCCTTTCCGGATCAGAATAGATGAAAGGTAAACTAATTAAAGTTTCGTATTTAGTAGAAAGTTCTCTTTTTGCCTTTTCCGCCGCTTCCCTTATTCTTTGTAAAGCGGTCCGGTCCTTTGATAAATCAACTTTATATTCTCTTCTGGCCTCTTCCAAAATCCATTCAACAATTCGCGCATCAAAATCGTCACCTCCCAAATGGGTATTACCATTGGTAGCGATAACTTCAAAAACCCCTTCACCAATTTCTAAAATAGAAATATCAAAGGTACCGCCACCTAAATCATAAACGGCAATCTTTTCGTTTTTTTTCTTATCTAAACCATAAGCCAAAGCGGCGGCGGTTGGTTCGTTAATAATTCTTAATACTTCTAAGCCTGCAATCTTACCAGCATCTTTGGTGGCCTGTCTTTGGGCGTCATTAAAATAGGCGGGAACGGTTATCACGGCTTGTTCAATCTTTTCGCCCAAATATTGTTCCGCGGCATTTTTTAAATATTCTAAAATCATTGCCGAAATCTGAGGTGGTGAATATCTTTTACCGTCAACTTCTACCCAAGCATCACCGTTATCAGCCGGTACTACTTTATAGGGAACCAATTTTATCTCTTCGGTCACTTCCGAATATTTCCTACCCATAAATCTTTTGATCGAGTAAATTGTTCTTTCGGGATTGATTATCGCCTGTCTTTTAGCCAAGGTGCCAACAAGTCGTTCTTTACCTAAAGCGACAACCGAAGGAGTCGTTCTTTCACCTTCGGGATTGGGAATGACAATTGGTTGACCCTTTTCCATAACGGCCACAACCGAAAAGGTTGTTCCTAAGTCAATACCGATAACTCTTTTTCTCATCTTTACCTCCTTTGGTTCTTCATATCTATTAGACTCATTTAAGTGGCCGAAGGATTTTGCTTTTCTTTACTCACAATCACCAGTGCTGGTTTTAACACATAATCTTTATAAAGATAGCCTTTACTTACTTCTTCCACAATTTTGTTAGGCGGTACCTTGTCGGTTTCGACATAACCAACCGCTTCCGCATATCTGGGGTCAAAATCTTTCTCTAAAAGAGAATATTCTTTTAAACCATGTTTCTCCAAGATACTTTTCAATTGGTTATAAATAATCTCTAAACCTCTTTTTAAATTCTGAAAATCATTAATCAATTCCGAATGAAATAAAGCCCGGTTGAAATTTTCTAAAACCGGGATAATATCGGTGAAAAATTCTTTTAAACTCAGCTCTTTGGCCATTAAAACCTCTTTCTCTTTGCGTTTACGAAAATTATCAAATTCCGCTAAAAGCCGGAGATAGCTATCCTTAAGTAAACTTACCGGTCCAATTTTTTTCTTTTCCATCTTGACTTTTGCTATTTAATTATTATAATATACCAAAAAATTAAAGATTTGTCAACAATTAGCAATCAAGGAGGAATTATGGAAATAAAAATAATAGAAGTGAAAAAACCAGCCGAAGTGAATGTGATTTTGGGGCAAAGTCATTTTATTAAGACCATGGAAGATTTATACGAAGTGATTGTTAGTACCAATCCCCAGGCTAAATTTGGCATTGCCTTTTGTGAATCTTCGGGGCCATGTTTGGTGCGTTTTGAAGGTAATGATGAAGATTTGAAAAGATTGGCCATTGAAAATGCTTTAAATATTGGGGCGGGGCATTCTTTCATAATTTTTTTAAAGGATGCTTATCCCATAAATATTTTAAACGGAATAAAGCAGGTTAGCGAAGTTTGTACTTTATATGCGGCAACGGCTAATCCATTAAAAGTAATAGTGGTTGATGATGGTGAAGGGCGAGGAATTTTAGGTGTGATCGATGGTTTTAAGCCGAAAGGTGTCGAAAAAGAGGAAGATAGGGAGAAACGGAAAAAATTTTTGCGGGAGATTAAATACAAATTATGATTTGGATTGAAAATATTGGCGAATACGAAGGAAAGGAAGTTTTTCTTAAAGGTTGGGTTTATAACAAACGGTCTTCGGGAAAAATAAGATTTTTATTAATTCGCGATGGTACTGGTATCATCCAAGCAGTTTTTGAAGAAAAAGAAGTGCCGCCGGATGTCTTTGAATTAGCTGATAAAGTTAGTCAAGAATCATTAGTGGCGTTAAAAGGCATTGTTCGCCAAGATGAAAGAGCCCCCGGTGGTTATGAAATTGTGGCTCAGGAATTAAAACTTTTAAGTCCCTCCGAAAATTTCCCCATAACTAAAAAAGAACACGGCATTGACTTTCTTTTACAACACCGTCACTTATGGCTGCGTTCGCGAAAACAATTTGCTATTTTAAGAATCAGAGCGGAAGTGATAAAGGCCTGCCGAGATTTTTTGGACCAAAAGGGATTCCTTTTGGTTGATGCTCCCATATTGACACCAACTTCTTGCGAAGGGACCACCACTCTTTTTGAAGTTGATTATTTTGGTCAAAAAGCCTATCTTTCCCAAAGTGGTCAATTATATATGGAAGCCGCGGCGGCGGCTTTTGGTCGGGTTTATTGTTTTGGGCCAACTTTTCGGGCAGAAAAATCAAAAACGAGAAGACATTTAACCGAATTCTGGATGGTTGAACCGGAAGCCAGTTTTATGGAACTTTTTGATATTATCAATTTGGCGGAAGAAATGATTTGTTATATTGTGGAACGGGTTTTGGAAAGACGGAAAAGAGAGTTGGCGATTTTAGAAAGGGATATCAACCCATTATTAAATGTTAAACCTCCTTTCCCACGTCTCACTTATGAGGAGGCGATAAAAAAATTGAAAGAAGGCGGTTTTTCCATCGATTGGGGAGATGATTTTGGCGGTGATGAAGAAACCTTCTTATCAAACCTTTATGATAAACCATTAATTATTTATTATTATCCCGCAAAATGTAAAGCCTTTTATATGAAAAGATTAAAAGAGAATCCAGAAATCTCTTTATCAGTTGATATTTTGGCGCCCGAGGGTTACGGTGAGATTGTTGGTGGGGGACAAAGAGAAGATGATTTAAAAGAGCTAGAAAAAAGGATAGAAGAATACCAATTACCTAAGGAACCTTTAGAATGGTATTTAGATTTAAGAAGATATGGTAGTTTTGTCCATTCCGGATTTGGTTTGGGAATAGAAAGGACAGTTGCTTGGATTTGTAAAATTAAACATGTAAGAGAAGCCATTCCTTTTCCGCGCATGATTGACCGTATTTATCCCTAATTTTTGGGGTAATGAAAACTTATTTTTTTCGTTATAATTATAAAATCAGATGAAAATAAGAAATTGAGAATTAATAATAAAGACCTTCTATTCCCCCAATAGTTTAGTGGATAGTATCGTGGTAGGTTAGCTTATAAATCCTTTTTAAATCCTATTTGGAGATAGAAAGATTTTTTAGTTTTTTCGATTTTATTAATATTTATCCCAGCTTCCAAATAGCCTTTTAATAAAAGAAAATCCTTTTCGCCACCAATCCCACCTTTAAAAGCAATAATCGTGGAGCCGTTCTCTTCTAATATTTTAGTTAGGGAAAGTCCTAAAGGAAAATAAAGCTTTACCAATAAGGGAATATCAACATTGATAAGAAAATCAGAATATAAACCACTTCCTAAGGATAAAGATTTATAATTCTTTTGTAAAGATAATAAAAGAAAACCAAAGCGATAGTCAATTATGGAAATAAAGGGAACGGTAAAATCGGCTTTTAAAGCTAAATAGGGGTCAGTTCCTTTTTCTCCCGCCAGGTTTTCTAAAGCAATCCCACCGCCCAGCGCGAGGGGATAGCTATTGGTGATAATAAATAAAGAAATAAAAATAGTTAATAACTTCTTCATTGCTCCTCCTTTTTAATTAAGGTTGCTAAATATTCCTTTAATTTTTGTAATGCCTTTGCCCGGTGACTAATTTTGTTTTTCTCTTTTCCTAATTGGGCAAAAGTCTTTTTGTAACCCTTAGGAATAAAAATTGGATCGTAGCCAAAACCTTCTTTTCCCATTGCCTTTTCACTTATATAACCTTCACATTCCCCTTCAAAGAATTTTACTTTTTTTAAAGATAGGGCCAAACAGATTACCGATTTAAATTTTGCCTTTCTTTTATTTTTTTTAATACCTTTTAATAAAGATAAAACCTTTTTAATATTTGCCTTATCATCACCTTTTTTAGCAAAATGGGAAGAGAATATCCCTGGTGCCCCTTTTAAATAGTCAATCATTAAACCCGAATCTTCACCAATAGTGATATAACCCGTTTGTAATAAGCCAGTAATCGCCTTTTTGTAGGCATTTTCGTAAAAAGTATCGCCATCTTCTTGGCATTTAAATTCAATCTTTAAATCCTGGGGAGTTAATATTTCTAAATTTAAATCACTAAGGATTTCTTTAATTTCTTTTATCTTACCTTGATTATTGGTACCTAAGAATATTTTCATAAATATTTTTGATAATCCCTTTTTTCTTTTAAAAGAGCTAAAAAATTTTTTATCTTCTCAAATTCCTTTTTTCCGCTTACAAATATTAAATCTTTTTCTTTAATAATTATTAAATCCTCAACCCCGAAAGAAAAAATCGGTAAATCTTTCGTATAGAATATTGAATTTTTTGTTTCGTAATTAAATACCGCGCCAATTTTTATATTTCCTTCTTCATCTTTATTATAATACCTTTCTAAAGCCAAAATTGAGCCAACATCATCCCAATCAAAAGTTCCTTTCACGACCGCAATCCTTTCCGCTTTTTCCATAATCGCATAATCTACGGAAATATTTTCTGCCCTTTGATAAATCTCTTCTAATAATCTTTTTTCATTTTTTTTATTAATTCTTTTTTCTAAAAATTTTAAATCTTCATAAAGGGAAGGCATAAACCTTTCAACCTGTTTTAAAAAATAACTTATTTTCCAGACAAACATTCCGCTATTCCAGAGAAATTTTTTGCTTTCTAAAAATTCTTTCGCTTTTTCTAAATCTGGTTTCTCAACAAATCTTTTTACTTGATAGGCAACCAGATTATCTTCTTTAAAAAGTAAAGAATCAATTTCAATATAACCATAGCCCGTTGCCGGATAAGTGGGGGGAATACCAAAAGTGACCAAATAATCTTCTTCCGCAATTTTAAAAGCAAAATTGACACATTTATAAAATTCTTCTTCATTTTTAATTAAATGGTCAGCTGGTAAGACAATAGTTAAAGCATCGGCTAATTCCCTTTTTATATAAAAAGATGCCAAGGCAATGGCAATCGCGGTATTTTTTGATTGGGGTTCAACGACCAAATTTTTTTCTTTTAAATTTAGAAGCTCTTTGGTTTTTTTCTTTAAATCAACGGGAATAACATATCTTTGATAATTTAGGGGGATAATTTTGCTTATTCTTTTTTTAGTTAGCTTTAAGAGTGATTCTTTATAAAAAAGTTTTAAAAATTGTTTGGGATTATTAAATCGACTTAAAGGCCAAAACCTTTCTCCCCGACCACCAGCAATAATTATTGCGTATCTTTTAAAACCTTTTTTCATAACTTTTAATTACCGCCTTTAAAAGTCCTCCAAGGAAATTGGTTTTAATAATCAAAGGCAAATAATTTTCTCCTTCTTGAATATAGATACTGCCCAAAATTTTTGCTTTGGGTCGGGTGCGGGGCATTAATTCCCAGGCATAAAAAGAACCAATCTTCGTATTGACAAAAATTCTTTTTTTCTTTTCTATCATTACTTCATAATTCTTCTTATTATAATGGAGAAAACAATTGTTTACCATCTCTTTTCCGGCTATTATTTTACGAATATAAAACCAAAAAGTCAAGATATCTTTAATATCGTTGATTAAAGGGAAAAAGGTCTTATCATCATAAACGATTTTATTATTTTGATGATCAAAATAGATACTATCTTTATCTTTAAAATTTTTTTCGTTTATACTTTTATAAGAAAAAAGGGTTTTAAAATCAAAAGTAGCATAACTTATTATGGTATCGGCAATCGGAAAAAGGGAATGGGGAGAGGAATTTAAATAACAAGAAAATTGGTAAACTTCTATATTTTGATAAAAAGTCTTTTTAGATGCTAATTTTAAAGAGCCCACTTTTAAAAATCCTAAATAAAGGTCGTAATCAATAATTTCATTGAAAAAATTAACCAAGATTAAGAAAAGCATAAAATAAAAGCCCCGAGGAATTTTACCCCGGGGCTTTCTTTTAAATTAGTTGTTTAATTAGTCGGTTTTTACCCAGCGAAGTCCCTTAACTTTCTGATAAGCAACTTTGATGTCCACCCTTGTTTCGGAAATAGCTTTGATTAAGATTTTGCCAAAATTATCATTAGTTGTTTGTTTATCGTTATCCCTATCTAACCAAAGATAATAGACACCATTTATTTCGATATTCTTCCTTTGAGTAGAATAATTGCCGGGTGGCGGTGCCAGATTTTCACTATCAAAATTTCCTGAAGCCATTGGGGAAACAGCATTTCCTTTATCATTATAATGGGGAGCGGTATAATCGCCTGGGTTAACAATCGACATTGGGGCAAATTCTCCCCGGTCATCAAAGATGTAGTCTAAATCTGGCCAATTTGCTTGATTACCAATCGCCAAAGGAATTGCGCCATTGTCGGTTAATGCCAAACCACTTGGATGGTCGGGGTTTGGGTCACTGGCACCATAAACACTTACTTCACTTATTACCGGTGTTAAATCTAATTCCCATCTTTCGCTCTCTTCATTCTTCTTATAAGCAGAAACCCCAACACTTTTTGCTGGACCACTCACATCATAAGAAGTGGTGTAAGAAGGTAAAGTGGTATCTCTTTCTCCATCAACATAGATATAATAACCATCAGCATTTGCTACCCGAGTCCAGGTGAGCCTTAGTTTTGCTCCATCCTCAATCGGTTGGTAAGCAACCGATGGTTTTTCCGGCTTTTGAATCGCTTCTTCGCAGCCGATAAAAAAGATTAATAAAGCAAATAAAAAGATTAATTTGAATATCTTCTTCATCTTTTACCTCCTTTTACTTTCTTGTTGGTGGTTTTACCTTTGGTGTCGGTGGTTTTATTTTAGGAGCAACTGGTGGCGCTGGTTTTTTTGCGTGGAATTGTTGATAATGTTCTTCATAGGCACCTTTTAAAGAGTCTAAAGTAGCCGATAAAAGATTCACTTTTTCTTTAAGTTGTTTTATTTCCGTATTTAGTTTATCAATCTGTTGGGTTATCTGCTGTCCTGGTTGGCAATTGAAAAATAATAAAACCGTAAAAAACAAGAAAAAGGTTAATAAATAACGCATACTTCCTCCTTTTATTATTAACATTAAAAGATTATAGAAAATTTTTCTTCTAAAGTCAAATAGTTAAAAAATAATTATTTTTCTTGTTATTTGCTTATCGTTAGTGATTAAAGTAAGAAAATATAAGCCAGGTGGTAATTCTGATAAATTAAAATAATCTTCATAGTTTCCCTTTTCTTTCCTTCCTTTATCAATCACTTTAATCAGATTTCCCAAAGAAGAATAAAGTTTTAAACAATAATCTCCTTTTTTTATTATTTTGTATTTAACCTTGATAATCCCTTTTGTCAGATGATTGATTTCTAAATCACTTAAATCCTTTCTAAATTCTTCCATCTTTCCTAAAGACGAATATTTTATTGTGAGATAATCATAATTAGTGTAAGGTGAAAAACTTGCTCCAGTTACATAAACATTGCTTTCTCGGTCAACAACCAACGAATTGGGATAGTCATTATCATTAAAGCCATCATATCTTGCTGACCAGAGTAATTCACCAGTGGAATCATATTTTATCGTTAGGTAATCACTAATTCCCAATTCATCTTGAATTATTCCGGTAATATAGACATTACCCCAAATATCAACTCCGATATCTACTCCGTGGTCATCCTCATTAGTTCCGTAAACTCTTGCCCATAATTCATTAAGCGAAGCATCATATTTTATTGTCACCATATCTGAACCCGAATCAGTGGAAACACTACCAATAACATAAACATTACTTAAGGAATCGGAAATAATTTTTCTTACTTCCCAGCCATTGCGATAGATTGCTATTTGTTGTTGGCGAAGAGCCGTATCATATTTTATTGTAGTAATACTTGGGTCACCAGGAAAACGGGAAAGATAACTGATACCGGTTACATAAACATTATTGAAATTATCAATTGCGAGAGAAAAGGGAAAATCAAAATCAAGACCCGGTCCGCTGTAAAGGACGGCACCAATAAGTGCTCCTTCCCGATTATATTTTAATGTTAAATAATCATAATGAGTTTCACCGCCACCATTATAGCCACCAGTAACATAAATATTACCGTAATTATCCAAACCAATTGCTGTTGCTTGATCCCAACCCTCACTTTCATATCTCCTTACCCATTGGACAAATCCGTTGGAATCATATTTTATGGTAGCAAAATCAAAGAAAGTATTACTTCCACCAGAACTTTGCCCAGTTACATAAACATTTCCCTCGTTATCAACCGCAATGGCTGTTGCCATATCCCAATCATAAATTCCGCTTCCTGGTCCATCATATATAGCCACCCATTTTTCTCTTCCGTTGCTATCATATTTTATTGTTACATAATCCCATTCAACATTACTTCCTGATGGATAACCAGTGGCACCAGTAACATAAACATTACCATGAGAATCTATCGTCATTGCGGTAGGATAATCGTCATAATTACTTGGTCCATTATATCGGGCTATCCACTGGATTTCTCCATTAGGGTTATATTTGATAGTGACAATATCACCGAAACTTTGTTGATAATTACTAACACCGGTCACATAAACATTTCCTTCGTTATCCAAAACGACAATTTGGGCGCCGTCATTAAGATTATCTGGTCCGTTATACCGAGCAATCCATTCTTGAGAAAATAATTTTATATTCCCCAAAAAAACTAAGAGAAAAACTGTTAAATAACGCATAAAAAATTATTATCAAATAACTTTAAAAAGTCAAATATTTATAAAGATATTATCTTTCCGGATTTTTAAAAGAGGCTAAAAAATTTTTCCAAAAATTTAAATCATATTTCGGCAAAAACTTCGTTTCGACTAATTTATAAAAATAATTACCGTAACGATAAAGATGATAACTGATATTTTTTTCTTTAATAAATTTTTCGCTTCGTGGTGAGATATTAAACAAAATAAAGAAGAAAAGCCAAGTAAGAAAAACTCCTTTTAAGATTCCCCAAAAACCACCAAAAAGGGAATTTAACCAGCCTAAATGTAAAAATTCTAATATTTTTGTGAAAAGCGAAGTCAGGATTTTAAAAAAGAAATAGAGAATAAGAAAGCTTGATAAATAAATTAGTAATTTAGCAATCAAAACGGGAAAAGAGTAATTTTTTAATAATTGTAAAAAATAATTTTCATAGCGGTTGGTTATTCTAAAAAGGAAAAAGAATGCCAAGATAAAAGCAAAAGAATTTAAAAATCCCTTTTTAATACCTTTGATAAAAAAGATTAAAAGAACTATACCAATTATGATATCTATCAAAATTTCACACCTCCTGCCTGGATATATAATTATAATAAAAATTTTTATTTTTGTCAACAATTTTATTTTTATTGACTTTTAAAAATTTTTTGTTATAATTTTTTTTATTAAAAATAATGGAGGAGATAATGAAAAATCATAATTTATTTATTTTTTTTATTGTTTTATTATTTTCTTTCTCTTACAGCAATGTCGGCTTTATTAACAATTTTGGCAACTATCAACCACCAAAAGCCATATCTTCACCAGTAAAAATAAATGTAACGATTGTTGACCAGGAATTAAACTATCCTTATGATTGGGGTACTGATGTCTTAATTGATACTTCGGTTCTTTACGATTTTGATGGTGATTATGATGAAAATACTGGTAAAATGTGGGTAGTAACTGCTCCTCGATATGATTCGGTTTTCCGTCTTTATTATTCAACCGACCACGGTTATCATTGGACCTTGGCACGAATCATTTCTCACACTCCCAAAAGTTTATATCAGAAAGTAAGAATTATTGTTGGTCGCGGTGATTCTAATTATGTTTATATCTTTGGCATTCATAGTGGTCTAAATAATACTGGCGATGTCTTTGTTCTTGCTTTTTCCTTTGACCTATCTCGTTTCATTCATAATTGGGTTACTTGGGATAATGATACTGTTGACGATTTTGCGGTTGCCAAAGATTTTCGGAATAATTACTGGCTTTATTGTCTAACAGCCAATGAACATCGTGGCGGCTTGAATGCCAAACTTTTCCGCTCTTCGGATTGTGGCCGAACTTGGGATTCTCAAGATGGTTACAATATTTGTGACCCGGATATTATCTTTGGTACCGGACCTAATCTAAATCTTACTTTTGTCCGTTTTTTAAGAGATACTCTTTGTTATGAGCGAAATAATAATTACGGTGCTCCCGGTGGTTGGCGGGATCTCACAGCTCTTTCGGTTTCATCATCCCGTAAATATTGCCCAAAGGTTTCGCCAGCCTTTACTTCTCCGGATAGTATTGCTACTACTTGGGTTCTCTATGAATTTGATTATAATAATACCGGTGATATTGATATTTGGTATGCTGTCCGTTCTCATGCCTGGGGAGATACTTGGCGAAGATATAATGCCCTTGCTGCTTCCTCAAGATTAGACGAAAGGGCGCCGGATATTGAATATTACAAATCTATTGGAAATATCTGGGTAAATGCTAGTTATATCATCTACGATTCTTCTTATAACGAAACCAGTTATGTCTATTCCCGTTGGAGCGATGCTAACAATCCCTTTGATTGGCACGAAATAAATAAAGTGAACGATTCCGGAACACAGGTTGGCACTTGGTTTGGTCCAAAGACCTGTAGTCCAAAAATTATTTATTCTCCTGGTGCTCCGGCTCCTGGCGGTGGTATTTTGTATACCCGAGCAACTACTTTTTATATTCCTTATCGGCTATATTTTGATGCTCCTTGGATTCCTTCAGCAATCGAAAGAGAAAAAGAATACAAGTCAAAAATTTTAAAGATAAATACCCTTGCTAAAAAAGAGATACTCTTCCAATTTAAAACCGCAATAAAGAGGGCAGCAATCTACACCTTAGAAGGCAGATTGGTAAAATCTTTTAATAACAATGCTTCTTTTATCTTGTGGAATGGCAAAGATGATTATGGAAAAGATGTTTCTAATGGTGTCTACATAATCAAATTCAAAACCAACGAGAAGGAATTTACTCAGAAATTTATCTTTTTAAGATAAACTAACAAAAATAAAAGGTTCCGATGGGCAAGAATTTTGTCTGTTGGAACCTTTTTTATTCAATCAAATTCCGAGCAATCACAATCTTTTGAATCTCTGATGTTCCTTCGTAAATCTCCATACATTTAGCATCTCGGTAATATCTTTCTACTGGATAATCTTTCGTATAACCATAACCACCATGAATTTGGATGGCTAATCTTGTTGCCTCCACTGCCACTTGGGAAGCAAAATATTTGGCCATACTTGCTTCTTTAGAAAAACGGGGTACTCCTTTATCTTTTAGAAAGGCAGCATAATAAACCAGAAGTCTGGCTGCTTGGATTTTTGTTGCCATATCCGCCAGCATCTCTTGAATCATCTCAAATTCATAAAGATATTTACCAAACTGTTTTCTTTCTTTACTATAAGCTAACGCCTTTTCAAAAGCAGCTTGAGCAATGCCAACCGATTGGGCACCGATATCAATTCGGGAAACATCTAAGGTATGCATCGCAATCTTAAATCCTTGCCCAATCTCACCCAAAAGATTTTCCTTTTTTACTTTACAATCTTCAAAAATCAATTCACAATTGGCCGTTGACCTTAAACCTAATAAATCTTCGTGTTTACCAATACTAAAACCTTCATAATCCCTTTCCACTATTAAAGCGCAGATGCCTTTATGTTTTAAATTCCTATCAATAGTAGCAAAGACAACAAAAATTTTTGCTTCGCCGGCATTGGTGATAAATCTTTTGGTGCCGTTTAACAAAAAATAATCACCCAGATCTTTTATTGTTGTCTCTAAACTGGCGGGGTCACTACCAACATTAGGTTCAGTTAAAGCAAAAGCACCAATTGCTTCTCCTTTGGCTAAAAGGGGCAAATATTTTCTTTTTTGTTCCTCATTGCCGAATTGTAAAATCGGATAAGCACATAAAGAATTGTTAACTGCCATTATCACACCGATAGAAGCCGAGACTTTAGATATTTCTTCCACCGCAATCGCCAAACTGGTGAAATCTAAACCCGCACCGCCATATTCTTCCGGAATAATCATTCCCATAAAGCCCATCTCCGCCATCTCTTTAATAATTTCTTTCGGAAATTCACCCGTCCGGTCAATTTCACTGGCAATCTTTTCAATTTTTTCTTGGGCGTATTTTCTTGCTGTTTCCTGGATTAATTTTTGATTTTCATTCAGTTCAAAATTCATTATTCCTCCTTTTTAAATATTTTTCAAAACCTCTTTAGCAATTATTAATTTCATAATTTCTGATGTTCCCTCACCAATTTCACAAATTTTGGCGTCCCGAAAAAATTTTTCCAAAATTAATTCCTTACTAATTCCGTAATAAGAATATAAAGTGATGGCGTAATCACAAATCTTTACCGCTACTTCCGAAGCATAGAGTTTCGCATTGGCACTTTCTTTATCTGCCCGTTCACCTTGGTTTTTTAATAGTGCTGCATAATAAGTTAAAAGCGTGGCACTTTCCATCAGCGTATCTGCCTCGGCAATGATTTTATAAACTGTTTCCTTTTTGGTATTTCTTTCTTTCTCCCATTTCACAATCATTTGGTAAGCCCTTTTGGCAATTCCCAAGGAAAAAGCCGCAATGCTTATTCGGCCACCATCTAAGGTCTCCATAATAATCTTATAACCCTCACCCTCACTACCCAAAAGGTTTTCTCTTTTTATTTGGCAATCTTCAAATATAAGTTCACAAGTGGAAGAAGCCCGCACCCCCAGTTTATCTTCTTCTCTACCTAAACTAAATCCTTTTGTATTTTTTTCCACAATGAAAGCACTTATTCCTTTCTTTCCCAGATTTTTATCAATGGTGGCAATAATTACAAAAATATCGGCTTCCAAAGAATTGGTGATAAATCTTTTGGTACCATTTAAAACATAAAAACCGTTAGTTTTCTTTGCCGTCAATTCAATAGCGGCCGCATCACTACCCGCATTGGGTTCAGTTAAACCCATAGCGCCAATCTTTTCTCCTTTTGTTAAACTTTTAAGATATCTTCTTTTTTGTTCTTCGTTTCCGTATTTAAAAATTGGAAAAGATGCCAAAGAAGTATGGGCAGCCACCGCTAACCCCGTAGAAGGGCAGATAGCAGAAATTTCTTCAACCACAATGGCATAATGAAGATAATCCAAACCTAAACCACCGTATTCTTTTGGATAGGGAACACCTAAATAACCTTTTTCTCTTAATAAATTTAAATTTTCTCTTAATAAGGAAGGTGAATACTCATCAAGTTCTTTTAATCCTTTTAAATTTGCCCTTACTTCTTCTTTAAATTCTAAATATTTTTTATAATTGCTCAATTTAATCATATGTATAACCGGTCTTTATCAACTTCTTCCCTTAAAACCCTTAATTCTTCATCCGTTGGTTCGGGAGTAATTTCAATCTTTTCCGGAATGATTAATTCAAAATCAGTATTTTCAATTATTTTTTCTAAATTAGCATGGGGATGGCAAGAAAGCAATTTCATCCTTTTAGTTTCTTCGTCAAATCCAAAAAGTCCTAAATTAGATACCACCCGGTAAGGACCAGTATTTGGTGGCAAGCCGGCTCTTTCTCTTCCCCCTTTGCCATCTAAATAACCAGGGGTGGTCATAAAATCTAATTTCTTTACAAATCTTTTTTTATCATGCTGTCTCATAATAATAATTGTCTTCCAACAATGGCTACCCACATCATTAGCACCACCGCTTCCGGGCAATCTCACCTTTGGTTTTTGATATTCGCCAATTACCGTCGTATTCAAATTACCATACATATCAATTTGGGCACCACCAAGAAAACCATATTCAATAAATCCCCTTTGAGCAGTTTCCATAATATCACAAATACCGGAAGCAGCAATTGCTTTATAAAAAGTTCGCGAATCACCAACCCCTAAGGGTAGTTTTTCTAATCTCGCTCCAGTGCCACCAAATTCAAAAACACACACTAAATTAGGAGCATAAAGTTTCTGGGCTAAGGCGGCTGCCAGCATGGGGATACCAGTACCGATAAAAGCGGTCTTTTTATCTTCCATTAATCGGGCAGCAACACAGATAATCAATTCCGTTTCACTATATTTCATTTTTACCTCCCACTAATCATCTTACTTAATTTTTCTAATCTTTCTTTACCAATAAGTTCCAAATACTCTTTGTGACTTTTTACGCCGTAAACATATTTATTGAGATATTCCTTTGTTCCTTCTTCGGTTTTAGATAATTCCAAAAATTCTTTAATGTGTTCTTCATCTCGCCAGTATTTATAACACATCTCTCCTGGATGGCTACCAAAAGGAGCAACCACTACCGCATCGACCAAATAATAGGGGATAATTGTCCTTTCCGGGTATTTTCTTATCTCTTCATTATCAATCAATTCTTCACAACTGACAATTAGCCTTTTACATGCCCGAGCAAATTCAAAGGCAAAGCCGCTTATTCCGTCAATTTGGCAATTGCCGTACTTATCCGCGCGGTGGACATGGATAAAACCAACATCTAAATACAAAGCCGGTAATAGGCAGACCTTTCTTTTGGTGAAAGGACAGATAGCAATTTTTGCCGCACTGTAATTAAAGGTATCGGTTCCGAGCATGGAAAAAGTTGGGATAAAAGGAACCCCCATGGCGGCTGCCTTGAAACGCCAAGCAATTGCGGCGTTACTCCATTCAACCGTTTTTACTTTGCCACTTTCACAAGCCCTTCTTAAAATATTAGAAATTCCGTAAACCTCATAGCCCACATAAGTAATATCCAAAGAAGATACCAGCTCCGCGGCTAATAACAAATCAATCTCTAAAATTCCTTGACCAGCAACTCTTAAATTCTTCTTTCCTTGTCTTACCAGTTCCCTAATTAAAGACATTGGGGCTCTCACTGTGCCGTAAAGTTCGGTGCCGATATAATCACCATCCTTCACAAATTTTTCAATCGCTTCCTTTTCGCTCATCACCTTCTCTTTCATTGAAAGGTCCTTATTTTTATGAACAAACTCTCGAAATTCAAAAGGGTCAGAATACTGAAAAAGTTCTCCCTTACCTTCAGCAATAATCTCCATAAAACCTCCCATTTAAACTTTTAAAATAATAGAAAAATAATTTTAAAAATCAATAATTAATAAACCTTCCTTTTTTGTCAATATAATAATACTGATCGCCAATCTTTACCCGTGCCTTACCAGAAGAAAAAGAACCAGCCGAATCAAAAATTGGGGGGATGATTAATTCTCCCTTTTTATCAATATAACCCCATTTATCGCCGGTTCCCAGAAAGGGGCAACTGCTTTTTGTTTTTACTGGCTTTAGCCCTTCCGAAAAAGGAGTAAGCGTATCAACTTCCAAAGTTAGATAACCACATTGAAAACAATTTTCTTTCCCCTTTTTCTTTTTAATATTTAAAAATAATATTAAAGAGCCAACAATGAAGATAAGAACTAAAAAAAGCCGAAGGTATTTTTTCATTTTCCTAAAATTATAAAATATGCTTGTTTTATAATCAAGTTTAAAAGCACTTGAATTTTAATTTTTATTGTTTATAATTTTTATATGCTTCAAAAATTAGAAGGAGGTAGCTAATGAAAAAATACATCTTTTTATTTTTTTTAATTTTCTTTTCTTTTAGTTTTTCCCTCATTTCCCCAGAACTTCAATCGGTTATTAAAAAGGCCAAGGATGACGAACTTATTCCGGTCAACATTGTCTTAAAGGAACAGTTTGCTGCGGATGTTCTTAATAAAATGGTTGAAGGACTGCCGAGAAGATTAAAAAGGGTAGAAGTAGCGCGAATTTTAAAGACCTTTTCTTTTGAGAAACAAAGGGATTTGGTAAATTATTTAAGAGCCAAAGAAGGAGCTAACCAGGTTGCTGATATTATTCAATTGTGGATTGGCAATATTGTTCATTGTAAGGCGACTAAGGATGTGATTTTGGAAGTGGAAAAAAGAGCTGATGTCTGGTTTGTTGATTACGATTTAAAATATTGTCCCAATTTATTACCAAAACCCCAAAAGGCGGATATCACTAAAATAAAAGATGTAATTACTTATGGCGTAAGAAAGATTAGAGCGCCCGAAGTTTGGGCATTAGGTTATACGGGTGACGGCATAGTTGTCGGACTAATTGATACTGGTGTTAATTACAACCATTTAGATTTAAGGGACCACATGTGGGAAGACCCAAATTATCCTTATCACGGTTGGAATTTTGAAGAAAATAACAATAATCCGATCGACATTCGTGGTCACGGAACCCATTGTGCGGGAACGATTGCTTCCGATGGGACCGCGGGAATTCAATGCGGAGTTGCTCCCGATGCCAGAATTATGGCCTTAAGGGTAAGAACCGTGGCTGATACTATTGCGGAAAATCAAGTATGGCGGGCGATGGAGTTTGTTGTTTCTCCGCCCCTTTCACCAGAAAATGGTGGTGATTTGATTTCTATGTCGCTCGGTTGGATGCTTTCTTGGAATCCCCAGCAAGCCATTTGGCGGACAAATTGTAATAATGTTGGTGCGGCGGGAATTGTGATGATTGTTGCCGCTGGTAATGAACAATCTATCTCGCCACCAAATTCTTTAAGATGTCCAGGAAATGTTCCTTCTCCCTGGCGTCATCCTCAAAATGGTGCTCAAGGTGCCCAATCAGATGTTGTTTCCATTGGTGCCACTGATTCCTTAGACCAAATTGCTTCTTTTTCTTCTCGAGGACCAGTAACTTGGCAGAATGTCCCACCTTTTAATGACTATCCCTATCCACCAGGATTAATGAAACCCGATGTTTCGGCACCCGGGGTTGATGTTGTTTCTTGTGCCTATAATAGTAATAATGGCTATACTACGATGAGTGGAACTTCGATGGCCACACCTCATACTGCGGGTACAGTGGCTTTGATGCTTTCTAAAAACCCAGAATTGACACCAAGAGAGATTGATTCTATTTTACAGGTTACGGCTGTTGATTTGGGAAGACCAGGAAAGGATTCCCTTTTTGGTGCGGGAAGGATTGATGCCTATAATGCGGTTATGGCAACTCCTTTGCCAACCGGTGTCAGATATTATAAGCATATTATCAATGATGCGCCACCAAATGGTAATGGTGATGGAATTGTCAATCCTGGAGAAAGGATTGAAATGCCGCTTTGGGTAAAGAATTTATGCGATTATAATGTCTACGGTGTTTGGGGAAAATTACAGCTTGATACCATTGACCCTAATATTACTATTACCGATTCTTTAAAATATTTTGGTAATATTTTAGCTGGTGATTCGGCTTTCACTGGTGAGGATGGTTATAATTTTGAAGTTGCTTCTGGTTGTACCAATGGTTATCCGATTAAGTTTGAACTGGCTTTAAGAGATACCTTTGATTCTCTCTGGCTCTCACCTTTTGAGATAAAAGTTGGGACACCAGTATTATCACCCTTAGGAGTAATCACCTGGGATTCACCGCCGGGCGGAAATAATAATGGTCGAATTGACCCTGGTGAGACCGCCATGATTGCTATTGGCATTAAAAATAGCGGTTTGGGAAATGGCTACGGAGTTTATGCCGTATTAAAATCGGGTGATGAAAGGTTTGTTGTTCTTGACTCTTTTGGAACATACGATACTATTTTGGTTGATAGTGTAAAATTTAATATCATTGACCGGTATAAAATCTACGCCAGTTCTGCCATTCCCCGAGAGTATCCAGTATCTTGCACTTTGATAATTAATTCTGAAAGATGGCGATTTGTAAGACCTTTTAATATTGTTGTTGGCGAGTTAAGAATAGTTGACCCGATTCCGGATAATTCTTCGCCGCAACCCCGATATTGGGCTTATGACGATGTTGATAGTTTCTATGTGGAATGTCCAGATTTTGAATGGATTGAGTTAAGAAATGTGGGTGTGCAATTGCCAATAACTGGTGATGACCAGACAATTCAAATTAATCTGCCGTTTCTCCTTAAATATTATGGGCAAAGATATACTGGTCAATTATCAGTTTGTAGTAATGGTTGGCTAACACCAGTTTATACGACATCAACGGTTTATATTAATCAGCCATTACCTGATCCGACATCAACCAATCCCAGCGCGATGATTTGTCCCAATTGGGATGATTTGTATCCACCGGTTGGTAATCGGATTTGGTTCTTATATGATTCTTTAAATCATCGGATGATAATTGAATGGGATTCGGTCCATTATTATAATCCGAGAGACCAATGGGATAAGTTTGAGATTATCATTTATGACACAACGGTAAGAACATATACCGGTGATAACGAGATAATTTTCCAATATCTGACAGCCAATAATTATACTTCTAATACGGTTGGTATTGAAGACCACACAAATACTATTGGTATCAATGCCTTATACAATACTACTTATCACCGTGCCTGTGCCCCAATTATTGCTGGTAGAGCAATTAAATTGACAACCGATACTATTGCCTATATTGGTATGAAAGAGATGAGTGTGAATAAGAGAAAGAAAGATATTATTTTTGCCAATCCCCAAAGGATATTGAAAATCAGTTTGCCTTATGAAAATGCTTTAGTTTGCGTTTACGATATTTTCGGGAGGAAAGTAAGCGAGTTTAATCTCAAAACAAAAGAGTTTATTTGGGACTTTAGGGATAAAAATGGTAAAAAATTGGGAACCGGAATTTATACTTTGAGAATAAAAACTAATGATAATCAGGTTGTTAAAAAGATAATCCATATCAAATAATAAGGAGGTTTTATGCGTTACCTTGTCTTTTTCTTAACCCTTAGTTTTCTCTTTGCTTTACCAACAAAAGTGAATATCCTTTCGCACACCCCTACGGAAATGGTTTTGGAGATAATTCCTTCTTTTCAATTCTCCGAAGTTTTCGAAGGTGGTGAAAAATACACAAAGATTTTTCTCTTAGGAGAAGAAGGAACAACCGAAGAAGTTGGTAAGCCAGAACTACCAAAGATTGCCCGCGCCCTTGGTATTCCTGATAATGGTAAAATTGCTGTTGATGTTATTGAAAGTAGTTATGAAATTTATGATAACATTTTAGTTTATCCATTACAACCACCAACCACCGATGAAAAAGAAAAACAAGAATTTGTTATTGACCGGACTTTCTACAATACCCAAACCAAATATCCAGAAAATATAATCCTTGGTATTTCTTATGCCCGCTGGCGAGAAGTTTCTATTGCCAATCTTTTATTAACTCCTTTTGAATATTCTCCAGTTAATAAAAGGTTGAAAATTTATAACTATCTAAAAATTCGCATCCGTTTTACCGATGGTTATTGGCAGACAAAGATAATTGAACCTTGGTTTGCCAAGGTATTGAAAAAAACCTTACTCAATTATGATGAATATCCAAAAGAGATTAGGTATCTGGATATGCCCGGTGTAAGATATTTAGTAATCACCCACACTGATTTTGCCAATGCTATTGATACCTTAGTAAAATGGCATTATAAAAGGGGAATTGAGACGAGGGTTATTGCCAAATCAAGTTGGACATCCCAAGAGATTAAAGATTCAATAATGGCCGAATATAACCGAAATTCTCCACCAGTTTTGAGATGGGTCTTATTGGTTGGTGATGTTGATCGGGTACCACCTTCCTATGCCTTTGGTAGTTTTCCTTCTGATTTCTGGTATTGTGATTTTCCAACGATTGATTATTACGGTGAAGTTGGTATCGGTAGGTTTTCGGCAAATACGGTTGCGGAATTAGAGGTAATGCTGAAAAAGACTTTAAAGTTTATGATTAATCCTCCGTTAGATACCTGGCTTTCCAAGTCAGTTCTTGTTGCCCATAAAGAACAATATCCAGCAAAATATTCCGCTTGTAAAAGAGGCATCTATTTTCATACTTATCCTTATTATAAATATGATATGGATACCTTAATGGGTGCTTTACCTTACGCCACTAATGCCTCTTTAATTGCTCGTATTGATAGTGGTCGGGTGATTGTTAATTATCGGGGACATGGTTTGGAAACTGCTTGGGATGCTTGGGGTGCGGATAATCAGCAGTTTGGTCAAGCCCAAATTAATGCCTTAAATAATGGTGAGAAAACACCAGTTGTCTTTAATATTGCTTGCTTATGCCATCGGATTGATTACTCCTCCAATTGTTTAGGCGAGATGTGGTTAAAGAAATATCCGGGTGGTGCGGTTGCTTCCCTCGGTGCTTCTGACCCTTCTTATACCATTCCTAATCACGGTTATGATTCAATGCTTTACCGTTGCTTAGGCGATACGATTACTATTCCCACACCCGCCAGAAATTACCGAGCACCAATGTGGGATTTGGGCTGGTTGATGCTTTTTGCTGATGCCCATATTGCTTTAAGACATGGTAGTATTGGTGGAGACAATGTTGAGATGTATTTTTGGCTTGGTGACCCAGCATTAGAAATTTGGACTGGAAAACCAGTTTCACCGATTGTTCAATATCCTCAAGTTGTTCCTTTAGGTCCTTTTACGATGGTGGTTACAGTTTTGAAAGATGGGAATCCCTTACCTGGTGCCTTAGTTTGTGCTTATAAAGAGAATGAGTTTTATGTCTATGGTTATACTAATGAAGCCGGTCAAGTTCAATTAAATATCAATGCCCAAACTCCCGGTGAATTCAGCTTAACCGTTACTGGTCACGAAATCCTGCCTTTTGAAGGAGTTTGTATGGCGACCCCAGGAACCACACCTTATGTTGTTCATCTGCGCCATTATATTGATGACCGACCGCCTTTAGGAAATGGTGATGGTATCATTAATCCCGGAGAAGAAATCAATTTACCGGTATGGGTGAAAAATGTTGGCGGAGCTTTAGCGGAAAATGTTAGTGGCCTATTAAAGATTAATGACCCCAATGTGGTAATAACCGATTCGCTAAAGAATTTTGGTAATATTCCGCAAAACGATTCTGCCTTTACTGGTGAAGATGGCTTTAATTTCCAAGTGGCCTCTGCCTGTACCAATGGTTATCTTTTAAACTTCCGATTAATCTGTAAAGATATTAATGATTCCGTTTGGGTATCTTATATTCCTTTGGTTGTTGGTGCCCCGGTGATCAATTATCATTCAATTATTGTTAACGATTCCATAGGCAATAATAACCGCCGAATTGATCCGGGTGAAAGTGCTTATGTGACGATTGGTTTAAGAAATCAAGGAAGGGGAAATGGTTATAATATTTATGCGATTTTGAAATCGGGTGATGCCCGTTTCCATATTCTTGACTCCTTTGGTAATTACGGTACAATTTTAGTTGATTCGGTTGTCTACAATCATTCGGATAATTTCAAAGTATTTGCGGAAGGCAACATCATGCCGGAAACACCTATCCCTTGTACTCTTTATATTTATGGCGATGGTGGCTATTTTACCAAAAGGGCATTTACTATTGTCATTGGTGAATTAAGGGTTTCTGACCCAACACCAGATAATTCTTCTCCCCAGCCAAGGTATTGGGCTTATGAGGATATTGATACTATTTACGCTCAAAGACCAGATTTTGAATGGGTTGAGTTAAGAAATGTGGGTGTGCAATTGCCGATAACTAATGATGACCAGACAATTCAAATTAATCTGCCGTTTCTCCTTAAATATTATGGACAAAGATATACTGGTCAATTATCAGTTTGCAGTAATGGTTGGATAACACCGGTCTATACCACATCAACAGTTTATACTAATCAGCCATTACCTGACCCGACATCAACCAATCCCAGTGCGATGATTTGTCCCAATTGGGATGATTTGTATCCACCTTATGGTAATCGGATTTGGTTCTTATATGATTCTTTAAATCATCGGATGATAATTGAATGGGATTCAGTCCATTATTTTAGTCCCAATACCCAATGGGATAAGTTTGAGATTATTATTTATGACACAACGGTTTCTACGCCCACTGGTGACAATATGATTAAATTCCAATATTTGACTGCCAATAATTATGTTTCTAATACGGTTGGTATTGAAGACCAGACAAATACTATCGGTATCAATTTTGTTTACAATAGTGCCTATCACCGAACTGCGGGAACGCTCACACCCCGAAAGGCTATTCTCATCAATACCTATCAACCTTATGTGGCGACCACCGAAAAAGAGCTGAGTGCTACTGGACGGATAAAAGAAAATAAATTTACTTATTTGTCCTCACCAGTTGCGGATTTGCCGAAATTAAATCTTTATCTGGCTACTAATCAGAAGGTAAGGATTGACATTTACGATTTAACTGGTCGTTATATTAGGACCCTTGTTAATAAAGAGTTAAAAGCGGGAACTTACACCATAATCTGGGATAAAAAAGATAGCAAAGGGAAAGAGGTTGCGAAAGGAATTTATTTCTATCAACTAACTACCAAAGATAGTCAAAAAGTTTTAAAGGTAATAATTCTCAAATAAAACTTTCCTAAAAGGAGAGGGGGTAGACATTTGTCTACCCCTTTTTTATTTTTATTTGACTTTTAAAAACTATTAATTTATAATCCTTTAAGTGTTAAATAATATTTTGGCTATTTTTTCTGGTTATCTTTTAGGTTCAATTCTGCCCGCTTATATTTTTGGCAAGATTTTAAAAGGTATTGATATTAGAAAAGTGGGAACTTTTAATGCCGGGACAACAAATGTCAAAAGGGAATTAGGACTTTTGCCAGCAATACCAACAGCAATTTATGATACCCTAAAAGGGATTATTTCGATATTGATAGCGCAAAAATTCTTTAAAACTTCTATCGCCATAAGTTATCTTGCTGGTTTTGCGGCGGCCCTTGGTCACATCTTTCCTTTTTATCTTAATTTTAAAGGCGGTCAAGGAGCAGCGACCCTTACTGGAATTCTTTTATTTAATCTTTATAAAATCTTTATTTTAAATAAAACCTATTTTCCCTTTACCGATTTGATAGTTTTATTAATTACTATTTTCACCGTCTTTTACATAACCAAAACGCAAGAAATCCTTTCGATTACGGTGCTTCCCCTTTTTGCCTACCTTTTGCTCTTAAGGGTAAAATTTGATTGGCTATTAATTTCCACATTAATTATTATTGTTTATCTTTTAATCATCGGTATTTTAAATATTATTCAATTTAATTTGTTAAAGATTGATAAAAGTCAACTTCCTAATTTTCCCTTTTGGCGCACCTTTATCCGACCAGCCGGTTTTTCCTTTGTCCTTTTAAGTTTCTTTGTGAATAAATTTATTTTGCTAACTTTGATTGGTATTGTTCTTTTAATATTTTTTATTTTTGACTTGGTGCGCATCTTTCATGAACAAATTGATAAATTCTTTATCAAAGATATGAGGGAGATTTTTATTATTTTTAAAGAGAAGGAGACAAGAAGAATTTCTTCGATGACGATTTTCTTATTAAGTTGTTTTTTAAGTTTCCTTATCTTTGAAAAAAATATTGCTTGCTATTCGCTTACCTTTTTAATCTTTGGTGATTTTTTTGCCAAAATCTTTGGTTTGGCTTATGGTCGCCACCGCCTTTTTAACAAAACCTGGGAAGGGACTTTAGCCCATTTTTTAGGTTCTTTAATCTTTGGTTATCTTCTTGCCCATTATTCGCCCTTACCATTTATTTTAATTTTTATTGGCGCCATTGTTGGGGCCATTGCTGAAGTTTTACCTTTTAACATTGATGATAATCTTTCGGTGCCCATTTTCTCCGGAGCGATTATTACCTTCTTTTTAAAAATAAACCGAAAATCACTGCTTCTTTAATTCTTGGAGATACTGATATTTTGCCCAAAAATTTATCTTTTCGGTTAAAAAGAAGGCTTCTTTTAAATCCTTTTCCAAAACTACTATTCCGTGGGATTTTAGAATGATTAATCTTTTATCCTTGCCGATCTTTTTTATTTTCGCTGCCAATTCTTCAGAACCTGGTGGATAATAGGGAAGAAAGGAAATTTCTTTTTCTTTTAAACCAGTCCCTTTCAAGAAATCTTTGTTTGGTTTCTTTATGATTAAAGGGTAGATGGGGTGAGAATGGATAATTGCTTTTATCTGGGGATTAATGGCGTATAAATTTAGATGTAATTTTAATTCTTTGGATGCTGTGGCCGGCAATTCTTTATTTAGATTGACAATAATTAAATCTTCTTCCCTTATCTTACCTTTAAAAACATTGGTCTTATTAATAATTATCTTTTTTTCACTTATTTTATAACTAATATTGCCATCGCTGGCCGTTATTAACCCTTTTTGATAGAGATGGTGAAAGATTTCTTTTATTAATTTCTTTATTCTATTTTCTTCTTTCAATTTTTTCCAAACCAGAAAGATAGGGTCTTAAAACTTCGGGAATGATAATACTACCATCTTTTTGTTGATAATTTTCCACAATCGCAATAAATACTCGGGGAAAGGCAACACCGCTACCGTTTAAAATATGACAATAATCTAATTCGCCATTTCTTCTTCTTACTCGGGTATTATTTCTTTTTGCTTGGAAGTCTTCACAATTGGAGATTGAAGAGACTTCCAGCCATTCGCCAATGCCAACAGCGTAAACATCAATATCATAAGTCTTGGCTGATTGAAAAGCCATATCTTTAGCCGCTAACTGTTTTATTCGGTAGGGCAATTTTAAGGCCTTGAGAATTGCTTCCACTTCTTTTACCATTTTTTCCAATTCAAAATAGGAATCTTCGGGCAGGGTGTATTTAACCAGCTCTACTTTATCAAATTGGTGGACCCGAATAATTCCTCTCACATCTTTACCGTAAGAACCAGCTTCCCGACGGAAACAAGCAGTATAAGCCATATAATATTTTGGTAAATCATCTTCTTTTAAAATCTCATTGGCGTGAAGGTTTACTAAGGGAACTTCCGCGGTAGGTATCAGATATAATTCATCTTCGGGAAGATAATACATTTCATCTTTCAATTTCGGTAATTGTCCCGCACCATAAAAGCATTCTTCCTTATTTAAATAAGGTGGTGAGATTTCCAGATAATTATGATATTTTCGGTGATAGTCCAAACAGAAATTTATCAGCGCCCTTTCCAATAAGGCACCAAGTCCTTTAAACAAAATAAATCGGGAGCCGGCAATTTTTGCTGACCTTTCTAAATCTAATATTCCTAAAACTTCGCCAATTTCCCAATGGCAAAAAGGTTTAAAATCAAATTTGGGAATTTCGCCTTCTTCTTTAATAATTACTTCTTCATCTTTTACGGAAGGGTGGATTTTGTTTGGTAGATATAAAAGTAATTCTTTTAACTCCTTTTCAATTAAAGAAAGTTCATCATCAATCTCCTTTACTTTTCTACTTATCTCTTTGGCTTCTTCCCTTTTTTTATTTATTTCTTCAGCGCTTAATTTCTCTTTCTGCTTATTAAAAAATTCAGAAATCTCCTTTCTTAAATGTCTTAATTCATCCCTTTTTTTAATTAATATCCTTCGCTTTTCATCTAAGGCCAAAATTTTATCAATATCCACCTGTTCTTCTCTTCTTCTTAAAATCTCTTTTACTTTTTCCGGATTTTCCCTAACAAATTTTAGATCCATAATTATATCATAAATCAAATTTTTTTAAAATCAAATTAAAAAAGGATTTTTATTGGTAGGCGATAATCCTTACTTATTTTTATAATTTTTGCTCTTAAATTATTTTTATAGCCCTCATAATCTTTGCTGATATTTAAATAGAAAGCAACCGCCCTTTCGTTGAAAGCGATTTTTTCTAAAATGATTTTCAATTTTGACTTAAAATAATTTAAGGAATCACAAAGGACTTCTTTCACTCCTACCTCTTGGGCAAAATCAAAAATTTCCCTTATCTTTTCTTCTTGGTCGGAAAAATAGGGAATTATTGGTCCAAAAAAGATAGTAGTATAAATTCCCTTTTCAACCAAACTTCTTATGGTTTTTTTTCTTTCTTCAACCGAACTTGCCTTTGGTTCAAAAATTTTTCTAACCCTTTCGTTTAAAGTAGTTAGGGTAATTTCGATTGCCAGATTTTGATAATCTTTTAAAATTTCTAAATCCCTTAAAATTAAATGGGATTTTGTTAAAATTTCTATCGGCCATTGGTATTTCATAAGTGTTTGGAGCGCCTTTTTTGTCAATTGGTATTCCAATTCAATTGGCTGATAGGGGTCAGCAACAGTGCCGATACAAACCGTTCCTTTTTTCTTTTTTAATTCTTTTATTAACCTTTCAATAAGATTTATTTTTATTTCAATAATCTTTCCCCACTCTTCTTGGTGTTTGTGCCATCTTCTAATAAAAGTGGCATAACAATAGATACAGGAATGTTCACATCCAATATAGGGATTTAAAGAATAATCCATACCAGTAATTCCCGAAGGAGTTAAGGCATTTTTACATAACACTTCTTTTATCCTTATTCCTTTTTCGGAAAGATAATCCTTTAAGGGAAATAAGTTTTTATTTAAAAACATAATGACCTTACAAAATTTTATCAAGAATTTTTGAAAAAATCAATATAAAAACTGCACAATCCCAAAAATTATAAAGACTATTTCCTAGATGCTTTTATATCTTGTCTTATATTTAATTTATCTTATTTGATCAAATAAAGTTGTCTTTTTTTGTTTTTTATTATTATTTTCAAAGATTTTTGTTTGTGGACCGTATTTTCCTGTAAATTCACCTTTTTCTTTTCTTTCTTTAAATGTCTTTATTACTATATGTTTTTTAATTTCTTCTTTCACAAATTCTTCTTCCGCTTTATAATTTTTTAATCGCTCTTCAGCAAATTTTATATATTCCTCAGAAATTTCAATTCCAATAAAATCGTGACCTAATATTTTTGCTGCTACTAATGTAGTTCCGCTTCCACAATATGGGTCAAGCACAATTCCCTTTTTTTCATCCATTATTGAATAAATTATTCTTGTGGGTAATTCAATAGGAAAAGGAGCTGGATGGGGATTTTTTCTCTCAGGTGGAAAGCGCCATATAGAAGTTAATAAAGCGTGTTTAGGTTTCAATTCTTCGCCTATCAGATTTTTCCCTTTTGGTTTGTAAAGCCAATAAATCCTTTCTTCCACCTGCCAAAATCTCCAACCCCTTATATTTGCTGCTATCATTCTGTCCCAAATTATTTCTTGTCTAATAACCCATTTTGTTTTTCTTAGCCAATCCATTGGATGAAGCATCATTCCCTTTTCCCATCTTATTTTGTGATTATAAAAGAAAGAGCCGCCTGGTTTTGTAATTCTAAAAATTTCGTTTAACACCGCAATTTGATTTTCTTGATATTTATTCTCGGGCCATTTATCGCTTACTCCTGAATATATTACATTTTTCACTAACCAACCTTTCTTATTTTCACCTTTATTATAAGGAGGAGATGTAACTCCAACATCGATAATTTCGTCGGGTAAACTTTTTAACACTGTTAAAGCGTCTCCGTGAATTATTTTATTTAAATATTCTTCCTTTTTCATTTTGCCCTGCTCAATAAAAATTTATAAAATTTATTGTCAATATATTCTTCATATTTTTTTAATTCTTCTTGAGGTAAGAGATAAATAATTTTTAAATTAGGACAATTAATATAATGTTTGTAATTAAAATCGGCACTTCTTAAAAATTGCCCTTTTAGACTTTTGCTTCCCTTTAATTTTTCTTGCCATCTTTTGATTTTGTCTTCTAAATTTCTTATAAAATAAGGACAATTAAAAGGAAATTCAATAATATAAATAAGTTTGCCATCTACAAATCCGCTAACTAACATATTTAAATCTTTTTCCTGCTTGTCTTTTTGTAATCTTGCGGGAGTATAATCAGTAAAATTTCCCCCGCCATTTAATTTTGCTGGTCTTGTTTTTCTTTCACCTCTTTTATATTTTTCAAATTCCTCAGTATCTACATTTTTTGGTTTTGCTTCACATTTTATAAAAGTATCTTGCTTAAAACCATTATATCCTATTTTCCCTTCTTTATGTGTATATCCAGCTAATGTAACAGTTATAAACTCTCTTATGGTTGAAGAATTTTTATCATTTATATACATTGTTAGCAAATCAACTAACATTTCAATAAGAGTATCTTTTGACTTTCCTACTAGATATTCACTTAACTCTTCAGGTGTGCCGGTAGAATATATTTCAATTACCTTTGCTAATGCCTGATTCATATCCTTATTTAAATATAATTTAAATTTTTTAAAAGTCAAGTTTTATTTTTATTACATATTTTCCTAAATAATCATATTCGATATTTATTTCGTCATTTATTTTTCTATATTTTAAATTGGTGTGGGCATAGGTGAAAGGGATAATATAAACCAAAAAACTGGTATCAAAAATATCTTGGATTGTTAGGCTGATACCATCAAGGGCAACAGAACCCTTTTTAACCAAATATATTTTGTTTTCTTTTTTTATCTTTATCTCTAAATGGTAATTTTCTCCCTTTTTAAAAAATCTTAAAATCCGACCCACTTCATCAACATGTCCCAAAATAATATGACCATCTATTCTTTCGGCTAATTTCATCGGCAATTCCAAATTACAATAGGAACCAACCTTTAAATTTTTTAGATTAGTATTCTTTAAGGTTTCTTTTATTATTTCGCAACTAAATTTTTGATTATCCTTTTTAATAACCGTAAGACAAACACCATTAACTGCCACTGAAGAACCAATATTTAAATTACTGGCCAATTTTGATTCAATAGTAATTATTCGATTTTCATTTTTAGCCACCATTGAATAAACCTTGCCTAAATCTTCAATTATCCCTTTAAACATAAACGGGATAGCCTTCCAAGATAAAACCTTCTTTAAAATAATTTATTTGGAAATCTTTTATTTTCAGAAGATTTTCCAAATTATAAGAAAGACCGTCAGCAAAGGCTAATCCCTTTCCCATTATCTTGGGAGCATAAAAAAGAAAGATTTTATCCACCACTTTAGCTTTTAAAGCACTGCTGATGGTTTTTGCTCCGCCTTCAATAAGTAAGCAGGCGATTTCTTTTTCATAAAGTTTGGCCAAAATCTCTTGCCAATCAAAAAAACCATCTTTCAACTCCAATCTTATCAATTCGGCACCAATTTTTTCTAATTCTTCAATCTTTTTCTTTTCTTCTTTTGAATAAAAAATAATAACCGAATCTTCTTTAAAAATATTAAAATCTTTATCAATCTTTAAATTGGGGTCAAGGACAATCTTTTTCAACTTTTTATTTTTTAATACCCGACAGGTAAGCAAAGGATTATCTTTAATAATGGTATTTATTCCCACCAGCACCGCATCACAATAACATCTTAATCGGTTGGCTTCTTTTCTTAATCTTTCATCAGTTATCCATTGAGAAGAACCATCCAAAGTAGCCATTTTTCCATCCAAGGTTATGGCGGCTTTGGCAATTACGAAAGGTTTTTTTTCTTTCACATATTTAAAATAGACTTCATTCTGTTTCTTTATCTCCTCTTCCAAAAAGCCAACATAAACTTTAATATTATTCTTCTTTAAAATTGCTACTCCCTTTTTATTGACAATTGGGTTGGGGTCATAAATACCGCAATAGACTTCTTTAATACCGCTTTCAATTATTGCTTGGGTGCAAGGTGGAGTTTTTCCGTAATGGCAACAAGGTTCTAAGGTAACAAAGAGCGCAGCTTGCTTTAAAAGATTTTTATCTTTTATTTTTTTTATTGCCATTACTTCCGCATGGCTTTCGCCATATCTTTGGTGATAACCAGTGGCGATAATCTTCTTATTTTTAACAATTACACAACCCACCAAAGGATTGGTTTTCGTATAACCCCGACCTTTTTCCGCTAAAGCGATTGCCAATTTAAGATAATTTTCAATCTCTTCTTTTTTAAACATTTAAAAAGGGAAGTTTATTCTTTTTTGGCTTCTTTTTTGGCTTCTTCAATAATTTTTAAGGCTAATTCTCTGGGCACTTCTTCATAATGGGAGAATTTCATAGTAAAATAACCCCTTCCTTGAGTAATGGAGCGGAGGGTAGAAGAATATTTATAAAGTTCTGCATAAGGTACCAAGGCTTTAATTTTTTGCATCTTTCCTTCACTTTCAATACCCAAAATTCTTCCGCGGCGGGCATTTAAATCACCAATCACCTCGCCCATATTAGCTTCGGGACAGATAACTTCGATATTATAAATTGGTTCTAAAAGATAAGGGTCAGCCTGTTTTTGGGCTTCTTTGAATGCCAAAGAACCAGCAATTTCAAAGGCTAAATTGGAAGAATCAACTGGGTGATATTTACCATCATACAAAATAACTCGGACATCAACAACCTTATAACCAGCAACCACTCCGCTTTCCATTGCTTTTTTTATTCCCGTTTCTACTGCTGGAATATAAGAAGCCGGAATGGCACCACCAAAAATCTGATTGACAAATTCATAACCAGCTCCCCTTTCTAAGGGTTCAATCTTAATATAACAAATTCCGTATTGACCGCGACCACCAGATTGCTTTACATATTTTCCCATGGCGGTTGCGGTTTTTCTTATCGTTTCCCGATAGGGGACTTTTGGTTTTTCTAAATCAATATTAACATTAAACCTTCTTCTCAATTTGGAGATAATCACATCCAAATGTAATTCTCCTAAACCATTAACCAGTTGCTGTTTTAACTCATAATCATAATGGAAAGTGAATGTTGGGTCTTCATCAGAAAGGCGGTGCAGACCATTAGAAATTCTTTCTTCATCCCCTTTGGTTTTTGGCACCACGGCTACTGAGATGGATGGTGGTGGAAATTCAATTGGTGGAATTTTTACTGGATTATTAGGGGAAGTTAAAGTGTGATTGGTCTTCGTCTCTTTCAATTTTACCAAGGCACCAATCTCACCGGCCCGCAAACGATTGGTTTCGTAGCGTTCTTTTCCTTTTAAATAATAAATCTGATTAATCTTTTCTTCCCTTTGGGTATTCGCATTTAATAAGCTCATTCCCGAAGAAAGCTCACCAGAAAAAACTCGCACAATATTTAAATCGCCGATATGGGGGTCGGATAAGGTTTTAAAACAGAATGCCACCGTATCTTTATCGTTTATCGTTAACTCTTTTTCTTCATTGGTATTTAAATCGATTACCTTAATTTTTGGATAATCTATTGGGGAAGGTAGATAATTTATCGCAAAATCAAGGATTAAAGAAATGCCAATATTATTTAAGGCATCACCAAGCAAAACGGGAGCAATTTCTCTATTTAAAATTCCCTTTTTAATGGCGGCTTTAATTCTTTCTTTTTCAATCTCTTTGCCTTCCAGATAATCGTTCATAATACTTTCATCACAATCGCAGGCAACCTCCACAATTTTCTCATAATAATCGGCTTTTATTTTCTTGATTTCTTCCGGAATTTCATTTAAAACTTTTAGCTCCTCATTTTGGTAAAGATAAACTTTCTCTGCCAACAAATCATAAACACCAGAAAAATCAAGTTCTTTACCAACGGGTAGGAAAAAGGCAAAGATTTTTATTGGAAAATCTTTCTTCAAATCATCCAAGGTTTTATAAAAATCGGTATGTTCCTTTTTCAGTTTGTTGATAAAGAAAACGATTGGCTTATTATTTTCCGAAAGGATTTTGTAAGCCAATTCGGTTCCCACTTCAATACCGGAAGAGGCATCAACCACAATTATTCCCGAATCAATCGCCCTTACCCCGGCATACACTTCACCAATAAAATCTAAATAACCAGGCGTATCTAAAATATTAAAAAAATAATCATTATAAATCCCGTAAGCTAAACTAAGATAGATACTTATTTTCCTTTCAATCTCCTCTTCATCGTAATCAAAAATCGAAGTGCCGTTGTCAACCCGACCAATCCTCGTATTCTGTTTCAAAAGATACAAAAGGACATCAGCAATTGATGTCTTACCACTGGAACCGTGACCAAAAAGACCAATATTTCTAATCTTCTTTATATCATAATTCCACATAGTGTATAATAATAACAAAAAATTTAATTTATGTCAAAATTAAAATATCCATTGACAAAAAGAAAATCTTTGGTTAAATTATTAGGCGTATGAAAAAAATTTTTTTATTTTCAATTATTTTAATCTTTTTGGTAGCCTGTGAAGATGTGAATAAGCGCGATGAACTTGGTCGAACTCCTTTAATGTATGCAGCTCGGGATGGTAATTTAAAAAAAGTTAAACAACTTTTAAAGAAAGGTGCCGATGTGAATCTCCAAGATAAAGATGGTCATACCGCTTTAATGATTGCCGCCGCTAATGGTCATTTAGCCGTGGCAAAATTGCTGATCGCCAATGGTGCCGATGTGAACAGCAAAACTAAAGAAGGTGCCACTCCTTTGATATACGCCACGGTTCCTGGCCATAAAGAATTGGTGAAATTACTTTTAGAAAATGGTGCCGATGTGAATCTCCAAGATAATAATGGTCGGACGGCTTTGCGTTATGCCACGGCTTTTGGTTACGAAGAGATAATAGCCCTTTTAAAATCCTACGGCGCAAAAGAATAATATTCTTATTGACAAAAAGGAAAAGATTTTTATATTTTTGGTATGTTAAAAAAGGGGGAAATATGAGAGAGATTGACGAAATGTTATTAAACGCTTGTGAGATTGGTGATTTAGAAAAAGTTAAACAACTATTAGAGAACGGTGCCGATGTGAATGCCAAAAGTAAAAATGGTTTGACTGCTTTAATGTATGCTTCTTATAATGGTCATAAGGAAGTGGTTGAACTCTTAAAATCCTATAGCGCAGAGGAGTAATTTTATTAAAAAATAGCCAAATGGGTTTTATTTTTATATTATTTGGTATCATTGGAGCTATAATAGCAGTTTATTATTATAAAAAAAAGAAGCGAGAAGAGTTGATTAAAGCTATTGAAAAAGGCGATAAAGAAAAAGTAAAAGAACTTTTGGATAAAGAAGTAGAAATTAATATAAGAGATAACTACTATGGTGCGACACCTTTAATGTATGCTTCCAAAAATAATGATTTAGAAATAATTAGATTACTTTTGGAAAAAGGAGCAAATGTGAATCTTACAGATAAGTATGGTCAAACTGCTTTAATGTATGCTTCTTCTTTTGGTTATAAGGAAGTGGTTAAATTACTATTGGATAACGGAGCCGATGTGAATGCCAAAAATAATAATGGTAGGACTGCTTTAATGTATGCTTCTTGGAATGGTCATAAAGAAATAGTTGAACTCCTAAAATCTTACGGAGCAGTGGAGTTATTAGAAGCCGCTGAGATTGGCGATAAACATAAGGTTAAACAATTTTTAGAAAATTGTGCGGATGTGAATGCTAAAGATGAATATGGTTGGACTGCTTTAATGTATGCTTCTGGTAAGGGTCATAAGGAAGTGGTTGAATTACTGATAGAGAAAGGTGCTAATGTGAATGCTGAAGATAAAGATGGTGGGACTGCTTTAATGCTTGCTTCTTGGAAGGGTCATAATGAAGTGGTTAAATTACTTTTAGAGAAAGGTGCTGATGTGAATGCCAGGGAGTATGAATATGGTAGGACTGCTTTAATGTATGCTTCTGAAAATGGTCATAAGGAGGTGGTTAAATTGCTATTAGAGAAAGGTGCTGATGTGAATGCCAAAAATGGATATGGTTGGACTGCTTTAAAGTATGCTTCTAAAGAAGGTCATAAAGAAATAGCTGAACTCATAAAATCCTATGAAAAAAAAGAAATAGAGTTATTAAATGCTTGTGAGATTGGTGATTTAGAAAAGGTTAAACAACTATTAGAAAAAGGTACTAATGTGAATGCCAAAAATAAAGATGGTAAGACTGCTTTAATGTATGCTTCTGAAAAAGGTCATAAAGAAGTGGTAGAATTACTAATAGAGAAAGGTGCTGATGTGAATGCCAAAAATAAATATGGTTTGACTGCTTTAATGTATGCTTCTGAAAAAGGTCATAAAGAAGTGGTTGAATTACTGATAGAGAAAGGTGCCGATGTGAATGCCAAAAATAAAGATGGTAGGACTGCTTTAATGTATGCTTCTGAAAAAGGTCATAAAGAAGTGGTTAAATTACTATTAGAAAATGGTGCCGATGTGAATGCCAAAAATGAAATAGGTTGTACTGCTTTAATGCTTGCCTCGGAAAAAGGTCGTAAAGAAGTGGTTAAATTACTATTAGAAAGCGGTGTTGATGTGAATGCCAAAAATGGATATGGTTGGACTGCTTTAAAGTATGCTTCTGAAAATGGTCATAAAGAAATAGTTGAACTTTTAAAATCCTACGGCGCAAAAAAGTAATATTTAAAACCCCACCAAAAATAAAAATAGGGCTTTTCGTAGAACCATTATGGGGTTAAAATAAAATTTATTGACTTTTTAAACTCCCAAAACTAATGATGATATTGACAAAAAGAAAAATTTTAGTTAGACTAAAAAGAAAGGGAGGAAAAGATGCGGGTTTTTAAAATCTTTTTTATTTTAGTTTTTCTTATTTTTTTAAGTTGTCAAAGGGATGATAGCGTGAAAAAACTTGAAGGCACTTTGTTATGGAAGGTAGGAGTTGGCTCCTGGTTAGATTATGGTGATGGCTGGCGAATTTATGCTTCACCAGCGATTTCCCAAGATGGAACAATTTATACTGAAGGTTGTCCGGATGATGCTCTTAATAAATATTATCTCTATGCTTTAAATCCTGATGGAACAATAAAATGGCGATTTTATACGGGAGATTGTTATGGTGTTTCTTCAATAACTATTGGTTCTGACGGTACTATCTATGCTGGATGTGTTAATGGTTTAATTGCCTTAAATCCTGATGGAACTTTAAAATGGCGTCGGAAAGATATCGTAATAGATTGTATATTTTTTCCTGCCCTTGGTGCTGACAATACTTTATATACCTTTAATAGTGATTATGAATTGTGCGCGGTTAATCCTGACGGAACAATAAAATGGCGGATTAATTTAGAAGAAGGAGTAAGTAGTTGGTGGGGTGATTCTGTTTATTATTTTTGTTCACTTTCTTCTTTAGTAATCGGTAAAGACGGAACAATCTATTTTGTCGGTGAAGGTGAAATTGGAGAAAGAGAGGGTGATTTTCTTGTTGCCATCAATCCCAATGGAACTCTTAAATGGCTTTTTCCTCTTGAGGCCGAAGGAACATATTATCAGATAGCCATTGGCAAAGACGGTTTAATTTATTTTGGGTCTGACGACTATTGTCTTTATGTAGTAAATCCCGATGGCACATTGAAAGGAAAAACATATATTGATGATGGGGTGAATGCTATTGCTATTGCCAAAGATGGTACTGTTTATGTTGCTGGTTTTAATCATTATCTTTATGCCCTTTCTTCTTCTTTAGAATGGAAATGGGAAAAAATAGTATTACCAGACCAGGAGGAAATAACTTCGGGCTCGCTCACTTTAACTGCTGACGGCACAATTTATATTGTTAGCTCGGCATGGGATGAATCTGCTGGTTATCCTTATAAGTATTATGGCTACTTATATGCCTTTAATTCTTCGGGCGAGCTAAAATGGAAATTTAAGCCTGATGGAGGAATATGGGTTGCTCCTACTATTGGTTCTGATGGTAATATCTATTTCAATGCTACCGATGGTTATTTTTATGCGGTAAAAGGTTTGAAACCTTTGGCTAATTCACCTTGGCCAAAATATCAAAATAATCTTCAAAATACCGGAAGAGCAAAATAAAGAAGGAGGTAAAATGAGGTACATTATAATTTGCCTTTTTATTTTTCTTATATTTTTTAGTTGTAAAAAAACAATTACTAATAATCCACCGACCATACCTTTACTTGACGGTCCTTCGGAAGGCGTAACTGATGTTCCCTTTACCTTTTCGGCACTAAGTACTGATGCGGAAGGTGAGCAAATTTCTTATCAGTTTGATTGGGGCGATGGCGAACTATCAGCGTGGAGCGAATTTTTGCCCAGTGGTACCCGTATTAGACAAGCAAAAATCTGGAAAGAAGAGGGAAGTTATCTTATAAGGGTGAGGGCAAAAGATAAACAGGGAGCAATTTCTGATTGGTCAGAAGCGATAAGTGTCAAAATATTTAAAAACCGTCTAAAATGGAGATTTAAATTAGAAGAAAATGAAGAGATAAGTGGTGTGGCTATTGGTCCTGATGGTACCATTTATTTTGGAGAAGGTACAGGAGGAAAATATTTTTACGCTTTAAATCCCGACGGAACATTAAAATGGCAATATCGCTATGAACACCAAGATTTTACAAGTGGCTGTAATTCCCTTATTGGTGCTGATGGCACAATCTATTTTTGGGCTGGTTATTGGTGTGGTGATGGGTATCTTTATGCCTTAAATCCTGACGGAACTTTAAAATGGAAATATGAGACTTATGGATATGTTCTACCACCAGCCTTGGGTTCTGATGGCACTATTTATTTTCGTTCAGACGACCAATTGTATGCCCTTAATCCTGATGGAACATTGAAATGGAAACGTTTTATGAGGGGCGGAGATGCTTTTTCCATCGGTGCCGATGGTACAATTTATCTTCCTGCTGGTGAAACCCTTTATGCCCTTCAAGATACCATTGTGAAGTGGGCATTCAAAGTTGATGAGGGTTGGATTATTACTGAACCCGCAATCGGACCAGACGGAACAATTTATTTTGGTTCCTATGCTGATCATTTATATGCCCTTAATCCCGATGGAACATTAAAATGGAAAATTAAAAAATGGCTTTCGAGTCCTCCCGTTGTCGGCAAAGATGGAACAGTTTATTTTTGTGCTTACGGGCCGGATTGGAAAGGTGTAATATATGCGATAAATCCTGATGGACAAGAAAAATGGCAATATGAATTAACTGAAGTGGTATCTTCTTTGGCAATTAGCGAAGATGGTTTAATCTATTTTGGGACAGGAAGTCTTTATGCTTTAAATGAAAATGGCTCCTTAGTGTGGAAACAAATTTTTCCCGATATCGCTACCGGCGGTTGTACTGCTATTGACCGAGAAGGAACAATTTATACTATCTACTATAACACTCTTTCGGCTTTCGCTGGTTCCGCTCCCCTTGCCAATTCTTCTTGGCCTAAATTTCGCCACGATTTAAGAAATACCGGAAATGTGGTCGCTAAAAAATAATTTTATATTGACTTTTTAATAAAATTGGTTAAATTTTTTTTAATGGAAAAGGAGGTAATGATGAAGGTTTTGATTTTTTTCTTTTTGCCTTTTTTGGTTTTGTTTTCTTTACCTTTAGACCCTAATCCTTCTTGGTATTATCCTTGTTCCGCTTCTCGGGACTTGGCTTTTGGTGATGTTGACAATGATGGTTATTTAGATTTGGCGGTTGCCCGCGAAAGTGAAGTGAATTATCTTTTTAAGAATCTAAGGGGAAGATTGGACTCTTTTCCCTCCTGGCAATCAAATGATGCTGATGCGACAATTTCTTGTGCCTTTGGTGATGTTGACAATGATGGTTATTTAGATTTGGCGGTTGGTAATTTTGGTTTAGTTGGTGGTCGGGTGAAATTGTATAAAAATCAGAATGGTAATTTAAATCCCGAACCACAATGGGTAGCAGAAAACATTGGTGCGATCGCCGTTGCTTGGGGAGATGTGAATAACGATGGCTATTTAGATTTGGCAACCTGTGACCTTTTTGGTTATCCAGCAGTTTTTTTTAATCAAAATGGTCAATTGGAAAGAAGACCATCTTGGCAGGGAGAAGATTATAATTTAGACCTTTCCTGTGCCTTTATTGATATTGATAATGACGGTTGGCTCGATTTAGTTGTCGGCAATGTCAATTGGAATATCCCTTTGATTCGGGTTTATAAAAATAATAATGGCGTTTTAGAAAGAAGGGCAAGTATTCTTTCTTGTAAGCCTCAAGGTAGTTTAAATTCGGCTGATGGTATTGCGGTTGGTGATGTGAATAATGACGGTTATTTAGACATCTTTGTCAGTAATTATATGAATGCGCCGGCAAGAAATTATGGGTTTATCAACCATAATGGAAGTATTGATACTTTTCCCAATTGGCTTTCTTCCGATGAGAATGCCTCTGTCCGTTCTTATTTAGCCGATTTAGATGGTGATTTAGATTTGGATTATCTTTGTGCGAATGAAGGTCGGGCAATGGCTTATGAGAATACTGGTTCTTCTTTAAATCCGTCACCAGTTTGGTATTCCAATGTGAGTGGTGAATGGGGGATTGCCTGTGCGGATATTGACAATGATGGTTTACAAGCAAAGATTGATACTTTTTACGGCAATGGTCAGCGAAAGTTATTCTATTTGAAAAGAAGGCCAGTCCAAAGAATCTTAGAAATAAAAGTAAATAATAACCCTATCCCCGTTAGTGATTATGCGATTAATTTGTATGAAGGCTTTCTCACTTTTAAAAATACTCCTCCCCAAAATTCATTAATTACTGTTAATTATTATTACTCCCTTGATTTGGATGTTGCTTTTGGTGGTTGTTATCTCTTTTTAAATCGGCAAGCACCAGAAATCAAAGAAGTTTTAAAAAACTTTAAAATCGAGAAAAAAGCGAAAAGAGTTTTTGAGATTTACAATATCTTAGGAGAAAAAGTTAAAAAAGGGTTAAAGAAAGGAGTTTATTTTCTTAAAGGAAATGTTAATAAGAAAATAATCGTTAGATAATTAAAAAAATGAAGAAGTTGATTTTTTTATTAGTTATTTTGTTAACTTTACTTTATGCTGATTGGGTAAAAGTAGCGATTGGACCTTTTGACGATTATGTTTCGGCGATTACAATTGCCAAAGGCAGAAATGATGATACCAATCGGATTTATGTAGCTACCTGGCGTTCGCTTTATGAGCTTACCTATCGGAATAATCGTTGGGATATTCTTAATATGGGTACTACTTCCGGTTGGGGTGTATGGGCCGGTGATGGTAGAAACGATGGAAGGATAAGAGTTTATGCGACTTTTACAGTAACCGGTCCCCAATATGGCGGAGTTTATGAATATACCTGGACTGGTTCCAATTGGCAAAGAGAAGCAGTAGCAACTTTTCCATCTTCGCCCCATTCGTCGGCCGGTCACGCAGTGGCTATTGGTAAGGCAAGAAATGATGGGATTAATCGGATATACAGTACTGATGGCAATAATCAAAGACTTTTTGAATCAACTTGGGATGGTCAGAGATGGAATACCACGCAGATTTTTGATAGTGCGGGTGTTAATATGATTATTGCGCCGGCAAGAAACGACGGAATTAATCGGATATATTTTGTTGGTCAAGGAACAACTATCAAAGAATTAAGCTGGGATGGTCAGCGCTGGCTTTGTCAACCAGTAGATCCAACCGAAAGGACTTATTTTGGTATTGCTTGCGGCTACGGAAGAAATGATAGCATTTTAAGGCTTTATTCTGGTTTAGGAAGTTATCCTAATTATGGTCTTTATGAATTCACTTGGAATGGTAGTCAATGGGAGAAAATAAGGGCGAAAGGTTTTCCCGGGTTACCAAGATGTGTTAATTTAGGTGATGGCAGAAACGAAGGATTGACAAGAATATATATGGGAGCTACTGGTAGGCAGGTTGCCATGGAGTATTGGTATGTTAATAACCAATGGGATTCTTTGGTTATTGATAGTATTGGTAGTAATTCTTATTTATGCGTCTTTGTTGGTGATGGTAGAAACGATGGAATAAATCGGGTTTATTTTGGCTCTTCCGACCGTTATCTTTATGAATTCTCTTATCTTCCCAGTGGAATAAAAGAAAATAACAATAATTTGGTTATTAAAAAAGATAAAAGATTAATCAATCCCTTGGGTCAGATAATTCTTAACCCAAAGAATAAGAAAGGGGTTTATTTCCTTTATGAAAAGGGAAAACTGAAAAAATTTATTAAATTTTAAATATGTTTTCTCTTCTTTTATTAAATTTTTTTCTAAATTGGGAAAGAACGATTGGTGGCGAAGCCTACGATGAAGGTAGGAAGATAATTCCTACTTTTGATTCTTCTTATTTAATTGTCGGTTCTACCGCTTCATTTGGTCAAGGGCTTTTTGATATTTTTCTTATTAAGATTAATGAAGAAGGGGAAACATTATGGACAAGAACCTATGGCGGTGGAGAAAATGATTATGGCTATGATATCATTGCCACTCCTGATTCTCACTATTTAGTTGTTGGTTCTACTTCTTCTTTTGGTCAAGGGGGTGGTGATGTTTACCTTTTAAAGATTGATGGTAATGGTCAGATAATTTGGCAGCGAACCTATGGTGGTATTTATTCTGATGGTGGCTTGGCTATCACTTTCACTTATGATTCCTGTTATGTTATCAGTGGCTACACAAAATCTTTTAGTAATAATTTAGATAGCGACCTTTATCTTTTAAAAGTTAATCAAAATGGTGAGTTATTGTGGGAAAGAGGTTATGGTTTAAGAGGTTTTGGTTTGGATGAATTTGGTTATTGTGTTAGGCAGACTAAGGATAGCGGTTTTATCATTGTGGGTTATGGACGATTTCCTAATGGTCACGGAGTTGATGATATCTGGTTATTAAAAACCGATAGCGAAGGCGAGACATTATTTACCAAAATTTTTGGTGGTGAGCTTTGTGATTATGGTTATTTTTTAATTCCTAATGAGAATAATGAAATCTTACTTATTGGTTATGCTGGTTCCTTTAATTACGATGTTTATCTGATAAAAACCGATTCCTTAGGAAATGCTTTGTGGCAAAGAAATTATGGTGGCAGTGGTTATGATATTGGTTATGCTGGTATTTTAGCCGACAATAATTATTTAATTGTTGGTTCTACTGAATCCTTTGGTCAAGGTCAGAATGATGTTTATTTGGTAGTAATAGACAATGATGGTAATTTGATATTTAGTAATACCTTTGGTGGCCGCAATGTTGATAAAGGTTATTCAATAACTAAAGTCCGTGACGGCAATTTCTTAATTGTTGGTTACACCCTTTCTTTTGGTCAAGGAAGTGCTGATGTCTATCTGATAAAATTTTCTTACCCGGGGACAATAAAAGAATTGGTGAGAGAAAAACCCGGGCAAAAAGAAAAAATATTATATAACATCTTGGGGCAGAAAATTACAAATAAAAAGAATAATCTTTTTAGAAAGATATTTTTAAAAGGAGGTGAAAAGTGAGAAGAATGTTGGTTTTATTTTTTCTAATCTTTAAAATCTTTGCCTATCGTTATGCGATTGTTGTTTCTAATGCTACCTATTCTTTAAATGATTGGCGTGGGGTTTGTGATTCTTTAGCGCGGAAACATTCCGGTAGAATTTTTCTTTATAACAATTCCATTTATGATGTCCTTTCGACCCTTCAAGAGTATCAACCGGATTATATCTGTTTTGTTGGTCGTCCAGTATCAGAAGTGAATAGACAATTTGTTAGGGATTGCCACCAATTTTCCCGACAATTAGATAATGACCCCTATGGTGATGCGGTTTGGGGAATTATCACTGGTTTTACTGCGGAAGATGCTTTAAGGCTAACCCGTTACGATTCTTTATGGGTAAGAACCGTTTTAGGCGGAACAAATTGCACCTGGGATTATTGGTTAGAAAAAGGGATTTCAACTTATGAAGCGGAATATAACCGAATAAAATTTAAGTTTCCTGATGGCACTACTTTGGATACCATTTGGCCAGAAAGATGTCCCACTGACCGGTGCACTTTATTAATCAACTATTTAAATAACGGAATTAATGATACCATCCCACAAAGACCAAGGATTGTTGGTAATGTTGATATTTTTGTTACCAGTGGTCATGCCAGTCAATGGGAATGGCAATTACATTATCCTTCTTCTGGCTTGGAGGGATTTTTCCGTTCAAGCAATGGTCAATTAAGGGGCGACCCTTATTCTGGTCCTTCAAGAAATATCAATTCAACTAATCCCAAATTATATTTTGCTGTTGGTAATTGTCTCATGGGTGATGTGCCGGATATGAATTGTATGGTTCTTGCTTGGTTTCATACTGGCGGAGCCATTCAAATGACTGGTTACATTGTGGAAACTTGGTATGGTTATATGCTTTGGGGATTGCCGGCTTATTACCATTATCTCCAAGGAAGAACCACTTATGCCCAAGCCTTTTATTTAAACAATCAAGCATTAATCTTTGACCAAATTAATAACACTCCTGGAACCAATCCTTCGGGCTTAGAATATGACAAAAATAATGTTGCCTTTTATGGTGATCCGGCTTGTCAGACAAGAATCTATCCGGTAAGGGAACCTTATTATTCAGAAAGTATTGAGGTAAGACCAGGGTTGAATAGGGATACTTTTATAATCAGAATTATTGCCAATTATGATTCTTCGGCCTTAGGATTTAGTGGAGTTTCTGGTGCCCGTCATCCGATTGTCTTTTTGCCAGTAAGGGTAGAAAGTGTAGAAGTAGAAACTACCAATGCCCATTCGGTTGTTATTACTGATAATTTCTGTCTTTTATATGTCTGGTATCAAGGAGAGAGGAAATTTGTAAGGGGAGAAGAGCGATTTGTCCGTTTTACCGCAAAAAGAAAGCCGGTAGCGATAGTGGAAAATCCTTTTAAAATAAAAAAAGAAACCTTTACCAAAAAGATTACCGGTGAAATTTACGACATCTTCGGTCGTCGGGTAAAAAAATTGAAGAAAGGGATTTATTTTATTAAAGATAAAAGAAATTTAAAAGTTATCAAATTATGAGCTTATTAATCTTTCTTTTTAACTCCTGGATTTTAATTGATTCTTTAAAAGAAAGAATCTTTATTCCCGAAACTAGCTTCTTTGCTTTAAAATTTCCTTATCCAATAGAAAGTTTAGAAATTTACTTACCCTACGATTCTTTAACCCCTTTGGCAAAAGAAGCAATAAAAAAAGCTCCAACTTTTTTAAAATTGGATTTAACCAATACCCTGCTTTCGTTACCCCAAGAAAAACAGAATCTTTATGCGCAAATAATTTTAAACACCACCCATCCTTATTTAGACGAAGTCATCTTCACCATTGCTCACCTTCCTAAAGAAATTCTTATTAATGAAAATTTTTATCCCTCATTAATTACTGAAAATGCCCATTTCTTATACGCCAACGATACCCTTCTTCAATATTGCGAGATTGTTGATTATGGTCAACCATTGATTGATACCAATTATTATTCAACAATCCGTTACCGAATTTTTGATGGTCATGATACCTTAATTTTAGAACTTTTAAAGGAGATTTATTATTGGTATATTGTCCATCCAAAAATCTCACGAGAGATTTGCACCTATGTAGATTTGGAAACGGGCAATCCTTCACCACCACCAAATGGTAAATTCTGGCGTGATTATCTCTTTTATTATGGTACTCCTAATTATCCCATTCTCAAAGACTATTTAATAGGGGTAAGGACATTATGGAATTGTCAAAGGAACGATACCTTTAATAACGGCGCAATTGCTCAGATAAATAACTGGTTAAGAAGGGTAATGGAATTTAGAACACCCCAAAGAAGAACCTATCAACCTTGTCAGATTTACAATCAACACCACGGAACTTGTACCGAGTGGAGTATATTAACTGCTGCCGTTGCTCGGGCAAGTTTAATCCCTTGTGTGCGAACCAGTGCCTACGGTAATAATCATCACTGGAATGAATTTTACGAAAGGGGTTGGCATCAATGGGAACCAGTGAATAAAATGATTAATGATACTACCCGTTATGACCCCAATTGGTGGAATTTGGCTTGTGCCTTTGATTGGCGAGGTGATGGTTATATTTTTTGTGCCACGAAAAAATATACTCCCCATTGTAGTTTAAAAGTGAAAGTCTATTCTTCCGATTCTTCACCCGTTGACGGTGCCTCAGTTTACCTTTTGGGTGGACACCAACCAGTAAATTGGTTTACCTGTTTTCAGACAACCGATAAAGAAGGTTCCACCTATTTTATCTTGGGTGATACCAATTCTTATGATTGTCAGATAATTTCTTCCCTGGGTGAGATTCCTTACACAAGAATTATTGATTTTGCCCAAGCAAATACTTATTATGAAAGAACCTTTTATCTTTCTGGTGAAATGCCCAAGGTTTTTGTTAAAGAGACTACTCTTTTACCAATTGAAAGATACCGAATAACAATTAATTTCAATGTTGATAACGAGATAATAAAAAACCATAATCCTGATGATGGTAGCTCTTATCACTATAAAAAGGAAAATGGTGAGATTGATTTTTTTATTACCAACCACCAAAACTTCTTAAAATTCTTGAGTAACGATACCTTTACCGCCTATTTAACCAAAAAGAAAATAAGTTTTCTTGATACCTTCTTCTTACCTAATTTAGAAGAAACCTACCTGCTATTTTCCAATAAAAGAAAGATTAACAATCCGCAAGAATTAACGCTTAACATCAAGCTGTATAAAAAAGAAGTTGGGATTTCCGAAAAAGATTTTAACCTCTTTGCCCTTCCTTTAATTATTAAAAGAAATAATTTAGAAAAACAACTAAAGGAAAACCAAAATATCACCCTTTACAACATCCTTGGTAAAAAAGAACAAAGACCCAAAAATAAAAAAATCTACTTCCTCACTTTAAAAAAAGACGGCAAGATAAAAAAGAAAAAAATAATCATTTTAAATTAAACAAAAATAATTTTCATTGACAAAAAGGAAAAGATTTTTATATTTTTGGTATGTTTAAAAGGGGGAAAAATGAGAGATATTGATGAAGAGTTATTAAATGCTTGTAAGGATGGTAATTTAGAAAAGGTTAAACAACTATTAGCAAAAGGTGCCGATGTGAATGCCAAAGACAATCTTGGTTGGACTGCTTTAATGATTGCTTATTTGATTGGTCATAAAGAAATAGTTGAACTTTTAAAATCTTATGGCGCAAAAGAGTAATATTTAAAACCCTACCAAAAATAAAAATTTAAGACCCCACAAAAATTTTATATACTTTGATTAAAAATAACCTTTAAGGAAAGTTTATTAAGGCTAATAATAGCGACATAATGGATGCTAATAGTAAATAGCAAGAAAGGTCTTTTCGTGTAAAAGTAAAAAATAAGTTTATTAAAGACATTAATAAGGCTTTTAATAATAAGATTGAAAAGGAATAAGAGGGAAGGGTAGGGGTAGCCGTACCCTATACTATTCCCCCTACGAGGTAAACCCTTTACAGAACTGAAGGTTTCCAACTCCCCAATTTTAATTCTTAATTTTATTTTTTTAAAAATCTTTTCTTTCTCCTTAATTACTTTCATCATAATATATAAACGAAAAATTTAACTTTATCTTACCCTTGATTTTCTAATTGACAAAAATAAGAAGATTTTATATTTTTGGTATGTTTAAAAGGGGGAAATTATGAGAGCGATTGATAAGGAATTTTTGGAAGTAAAAAATAGAAGAACTTTTAGAAAAAGGCGTTGATATGAATGCCAGAGATAAAGATGGTTGGACTGCTTTAATGTATGCTTCTTTTCGGTTTTCTAATTTTAATAAATAAGAAAAAAGATTTTTGCCGGTTTGAAGAATTTTTATTGACAAAAAATATTTTTAGTCTATAATAAATTGGATGGAAAAAAAGAAGGGTAATTTATCTTTAAATCTTACCGTTTCCGAAAAAACTTCTAAGAAAAAAGCACTTATCCAAGAATTATTAAATAAATATGAGATAAAAGATATGAACGATTGGCAAAATGTGAATGCCAATTTGATTATTACTGACCCACCTTTCGGCATAGATTTTGATGGTAAAAAAACAAACTATCACCGAAATGTGAATAATGTAGTTGATGGTTATATTGAATGGTCGGTTTCGGAATACGGCGAGAAAATTCAACAGTTATTAGAATGTATCAAAAGAAATTTAAGGGAAGATGGTCAAGCATTAATATTTTCTGGTTGGCAAAATAGTAAAATTATTCACGAAAAGATTCTTCAATTTAAAGGTTTAACTTTGCGGGGCAAGCTTTATTGGATTTATAATTTTGCTCCGGTTTGCCGTAAAAAACCTTCCCATAATGTTTATGAAATTTATTGGGTTACCAAAGGGGAAAAATGGACTTTTCATAATCGCTGTACTACCAGTCATTGCCAAAGAGGGGAGCCGAATTTAACTTCTCTTATTTTTAAGAGGGATTATAAAGTTAATATGCCTAAATATCCAACCCGACTTCCCTTTAAATTATTACAATGTTTAATAGAACACTTTTCTAATAAAGGTGATTTGATTTTTGACCCATTATGCGGAAGTGGTATGGTTGGGATTTCTGCTTATCTTTTGGGTAGAGACTTTATAATGGGAGATTTAAATCCTAACGGAAAGGTTGTTTTTCAACACCTTTTGGATTACTATTTAAATAAAGAGGGATTAATCCAGGACCAAAAATTATTAATATGGTGGAAAAAGCAAGATTAATATTTCAAGAAATTAAAAGGCAAATAGCAAAAGAAATCTTTAAACCTAATCTTTTAGAATTAGAAAAGGCAGTGGAAAAACTTATTGGCGAATATGATACTGCTAATTGGGAAAATCGGTTTGTTGTTGGCAGTGCCTTAGAGATTCTTTTTTGTGCTTTTTTAAAATCTTTGGGTTTTGAGTGTAAATGGCTAAAAGAGGCGAGGTATGATTTAGCCATTGAGGGGATAAATTTTTCTTTAAAAAGTAATTTTACCGGTAAAGGAGATATTCGGTTAATCAATATTCTTGGTGATGAAAAGGTTGTTTGGCAAGAGCCGACTTTGTTTTTTATAAGTGAAATCGGAATTTGTTATGCTGACCCCCAAATGGGAATAGCCACCAAACATACTAACGATGCTTTAGTTGTGGAAACAAAAGAAATTAAGAAAATGGTTGAAAATAATGAAGAATGGGTCATTCCTATTCACATTCCCACTAAGCCGAAAGATTCTAAAAAGATAAAAACTGCCAGTTACGATGTTGCCAAATCTATATTAGAAGAAATCAATAGTCAACATTTAAAAAAATATCTAATCTCCTTATAAACTTGTTTAATATTTGGAAAACTAACACCGACATGAATAAATGGGTATGATTTGTCCAATGGCAAAAGGTAATTTTTTAGCAAATAGAAAATGAGAGCGATTGATAAGGAATTTTTGGAAGTAAAAAGATGATTTTTTTCGGACGGAAAAGAATAATTATATTGATAAAAAATTAAAATTTTTGTAAACTATAAAAAATGGCAAATGTTTCAAAGAGGAGGTAAAGATGAGAAAATTGGTTGTTTTATTTTTTCTTTTTTTGATAATTAATGGCAAGGAATATTACCATTTGGTTAAAATAAAGAATGTTTCTTTCGAAAAGATTTTGGATTTTGATAAAAAGGGTTTTGTTATCAATTCCTATGAGAATGGTAATTTGGTTTGTGAAGTACCCATTGGCAAAGAAAAAGAGATTTCCCAAATGGGATATGCTTATGAGATTTTGATTCCTAATGTTACCCTTTATTATGAAAAAAATTTTGCTGATGCCCGTTATCATACCTATCAGGAATTTCTTGATACCTTGCATATTTTAGCAATAAACTTTCCCCATATTACTAAGTTAGAAACGATTGGCAATACTGTCCAAAATCGCCCAATGGTTGTTTTGAAGATTACTGATAATCCCGATAGTGAAGAGTATGAACCAGAGATTTTGATTGAAGGGGCAACCCATGGTGATGAGAAGATTGGTGCGGAAGCGGCTTTTGGTATTATTAGATATTTGGTGCTTAATTATGGTGTTGACCCATTAGTAACGGCGATCGTTAATAATCGGGAGATTTGGATTTCACCAGTTGTCAATCCTGATGGTCATGTTAGTAATTCCCGTTATAATGCTAATGGTGTTGATTTAAATCGGGATTATGGTTATGCTTGGGATACTGGTTGGGGAAGTCCGGATGCCTTTTCCCAACCAGAAACGAGGGCATTTAGAAATCTATCAGCCCGCGGCCATTTTTCCCATTGGACATCTTATCATGCGGGAACCCTTTGTATCTCCTGTCCCTGGAGTTATTCTCCCTTTCCTATTCCGGATAGCAGTTTAGTAATTGGCACCTTTGCTCGGGAATATTCTAATTTTACTCGGTATCCTTATGGTCAAGGTTATCATGTGATGTATGAGATTCATGGTTGTTCAAAAGATTATGCTTATGGCGTTTACGGTGCCATTTCTTGGTCAACCGAAATTTGTAATATAAAAACCCCACCAGCCGATTCTATTGAGCCGATTACCAATCGCGAGCTATCGGCAATGATGAATTTAATAAGAAAGATAAGAATTGGTATTGAAGGGGTAATAAAGGATTCAATTACTAATCAACCAATAAAGGCATTAATCTTTGTTGATAATTTCTGGCCAGTATCTTCGGATTCGGTTGATGGTTATTTTATGAGACCATTATTAGCCGGTAATCATACTTTGAAAATAATTGCTCCTGGCTACCAAACAAAGATAATTCCTAATATCAATTCACCAGCCGATACCGCCCTCTTTTTAGAAATAAAATTATTGCCGGAAGAAAATCCCCAATATTTTGGTTTTTCAACCGTCATGTTAAGACATCGGGATAATAATATTATTTCTACTTTTTCCCATCTGGCCTTAGGTTATCCAGATAATCAAAGAATCTCTTTGGGGATAAATGGTTGGATTGTTTTGGATATGGAAAAATTGATTTTTAATCGGCCAGGCATTGACTTTATTGTCTATGAAAATGATAATGACCCGGAAGGATATTATGTTTATTGTGCCCAAAATTGGAACGGACCTTTTTACCTCTGTGGTTGTGATACTGGTACTGCTGGCTTTGATTTGAGTAATTGTGGTTTAAATTGGGCAAGATATATAAAGATTGTTGATGATGGCGACGGTTCCTCTTCACCAACTGCGGGTTTTGATTTGGATGCTATATCTGCTTCTTCTTCTATGGGTCCAATAATCACTTTGACTTCTTTGGCAATCGTTGATTCACCACCAAATGGCAATGGTAATGGTCGGGCTGAACCAAATGAATATGTAAATATTTTATTCCGATTAAGAAATATGGGAAACGAAACTGCTGAATCCCTTTACACAATTTTGAGAACTAATGATACCTTTGTGACAATAATTGATTCAATCACTTTTGTTGGCAACCTTGAGCCAAACCAAGAAACCAATTTCTTAGACCCCTTAATCTTTATTTCTCCCAATACCCCGCCAAGATGGGAGTCAAATTTTAAATTGATAATGGTTGGTTTAAATTATTTAGATTCTCTTAACTTTACTGTTAGAACCGGCGGCGGAACCGCAACCTGTCCACTTCCTGATAATCAGTATATCTATTGGGCTTATGACAATTCTTGTTCTACTTATACTGAATGTCCAAGATATGAATGGATTGAATTAAGAAATGTTGGTAGAAGATTGCCAATAACTGCTGATGACCAGACAATTAGGATTCCTTGGCCATTTCCTTTTTATTATTACGGAATAAGATATTTTGATTCATTATCAATCTGTAGTAATGGTTGGCTAACTCCTTATCGAACAACATCCACTGTTTATAATAATCAACCGTTACCTGACCCAACATCAACCAATCCCAATGCGATGATTTGTCCCAATTGGGATGATTTGTATCCGCCTTATGGTAATGGCATTTGGTTTTTATACGATTCTTTAAATCATCGATTGATAATTGAATGGGATTCAGTTCATTATTTTAGTCCTAATACCCAATGGGAGAAGTTTCAGATAATTATTTATGACACTACTGTTGCTGGTCCAAATAATTATAATAAGATTGTTTTTCAATATAAGACCGCCAATTATTTTCAATCAAGCACCATTGGTATTGAAGACCACACCAATACGATTGGTATCAATTATCCTGCCAATGGGATTATTCGGGAGAGGGCAATAAGATTTACTAATATTTGGCCGCATGTTTCTCTTTTTGATGTTGCTAAGAATAAGAAAAAGAATAGCTACCCAACAATTATCTTTTCTTTTGATAAATTAAACTTAAAAGATAAAAAAGAGAAGGTTATCTTTTTTGTCAATGGTTTGAAGGTTAATGATTGGGAAAGATTACCGAAAGGGGTTTATTTTATTTATGATAAAAAATTAAAGAAGGGTTTAAAGGTAATTAAGATTAGATAGCTCTTTCTCAATAATGAAGGCGGTATTTTTAGCACCGTCAAGAGAAAATTTGTTGTGCGTGCTTTCATTCATGGTTAGTAATTTTTCATAGAGGCTTTCTTTTAAAAAATTTTTTAGCTCATTAATCAAAAAGCAAGCATTATAATTTCGGGCAATCTCATAATTTTCTTTTGCGTAAGAACCAATAAAAGGGGTTAAAACAAACATCGGCAAGGAAAGACCTAATGCCCAATTTATTCTTTCGTGGGAAGCAGCAATGAAAAAATCAACAGTTAAAAAAATTTGGGAAAATTTTATTAGTTCGTCTTCCCAATTATAAATTTTTATAAGATTTATGCCGTAAGGAAAAAGTTTTCTTTCAAAATAAAAAAGATAGGTTGGAAAAGAAAAGAGATAGACCCGAATGTTATTTTCTAAAAGAATTTTGCTGTATTTTATAATCTTTTTAATATGGGGCTGAGGATGGGCGCCAGAAAGAAAGATAGCACCGGTTAATCCTTTTTTATCTTTTATTCTTTTAATTCTTTCTTCATAGGCCTTTGTTTTTAAAATGGCTAATTCTTTTTCCACAAAAAGATTGGTAATCACAATATTTTCTTCTTTTATTCCGTAAGCTTTTGCCTTTTCTTTCGTAATTGCTAAAGGAACAAAGATTTTTTTTGCCTTACAAACAGCTTCTTTCGGAAAAGCAATCTCTCCGTGAAGATAATAGATATTTTTATCTTCTAATGCCTTGGCTAAAAGGGGATGAGAAACAATAATAAAGGTTTCCTCCTTAGGCAAAATTTTTTCTATTTCTTTTCTTATTCCTTTAATAAGAAAATTGGGAACCTTTCCTTTCTTTCTTATTTTATTATAAAAAAATAAATATTTTGGTGAATTTTTGTAAATTAAATTTAAAAATTTTATTTTGGGCAGATTTAAAGGGATTTCAAGATAATAATAAGGAATATTTAATTCTTTTTTTAACAGGTTTAAATAATTAGGATGTCCTCGCCCAATTGGTAATTGGAGGAGGAGAAGAGACATAAAAAAATAGCGGGGGTGGGATTTGAACCCACGACCTTGAGGTTATGAGCCTCACGAGCTACCAGGCTGCTCCACCCCGCAGTTTATATATAATATAGCAAAAATTTTTGAAATGTCAACTCTTCACCAACTAAAAATTTTTATTGAATTTTTTATTTTTTATTTTAAAATTTATTATGGTTTACTTTTTAATCTTTTCTCTTTTTAATCAACATTTTGATGGTAAATTTTTAAGGGGTGAAATTGTTCGGCTGGCCGATTCTTCTTATTACTATGATATTAAAAAATATTCTTTCTTTATTTTCTTACCAATGGATAACGGTTATTTTTCTTGTCAGGAAGTTATCACCTTAAAAACTAATATTCAAACCGATACTTTAAGTTTCCATTTTGTAAATCTGGTTTGTGATTCGGTAAAATTGGAAGGGAGAAATCAGAATTTTTACCAAGAAAATGGTTATTTAAAAATCCAACTTGACCGCTCTTTAATGCCTAACGAAGAAGTGGATTTGGTGGTTTATTATCATCGGGAAAGTAATGCTTCCAATTTGGGATTTTATTTTTATCGTCGGAGTGGTAATACTTTACATAATATCGCTTATACCTGCACCGAACCTTACGATTCAAAATATTGGTTTGCTTGTTTTGATGAACCGTGGGAGAAAGCCGAAAACGGTCTCTTTTTTGCTATTACCTGTCCCGATAGTTATTTTGCTTGTGCCAACGGTATTCTTGATAGTGTGAAAGAAAGTAATAATTTTAAAACCTATTATTGGTCGCATAATTACCCGATTGCTCCTTATCTAATCCATTTTGCCTGTTCTCGATATGCTACTTTTTCCCATTGGTATCATCATTCGCCCAACGATTCTTTGGAAATAAAATATTTTATTTGGCCAGAAGATTCAATAAGGGCAATAAACTCTTTTAGAAATGTTCCTTTGATGCTTAGTTTCTTTTCGGATACTAATCTTTACGGAAGATTTCCTTTTGAAAAATATGGAATGGATGCCGTTTATCCTTTTATGTGGGGCGGTATGGAACATCAGACAATGACTACTATCCATCGTTCTTGGGTAACCTCCGGAAGTGAAGGCGGGATTGCCCACGAACTTTCCCATCAATGGTGGGGAGATATGGTTACCTGTTTTACCTTTGCTGATATCTGGTTAAATGAAGGTTTTGCCACTTATTCCGATGCCTTATATTCAGGTTTTGTCAATGGTATCAATTACTTTAAAAATCTAATGAATCAAAGGGCTCAATATTATTTCCAAGAAGATGCTACTTATCGCCGACCATTATATAATCCACCATTAGAACATCTTTTTGATTATGGTCATACTTATTGTAAAGGAAGTTGGATTTTACATATGTTAAGATATCTGATGGGGGATACCAGTTTTACTCAGCGGGGAATATTTTTTCGCAGTTTAAGGGTTTATCGGGATAGTTTTGCTTACAAAAATGCTAATACCGAAGATTTAAAAAGGATATTAACCAGGGTTAGTGGTCTTGATTTGGAAAGATTTTTTGACCAGTGGATTTATCAAGCCGGTTATCCCAATTATACTATTTATTATTCTTATCAAGGAAATGAAGTGAATGTTACCGTTGGTCAAAATAATGGTGCTAATGCGCCGGAAACTTTTGTGATGCCCATAAGTTTCAAATTTACTTTTGCTAATGGCGAAACAACGATTACGGTTATTAATGATACCAATCCCCAAAATTATACTTTCTATTTAGCAGCCCAACCAATTAATATCTTTTTTGACCCAGAAAATTGGCTTTTAAAACAGTTTCGGCTGGTTTCTTTAGAAGAAGCGAAGTATAAAAAGTTAAAATTGTTAAATAATCTTAATTTATTTGTTTCCCAAAAACAAATAGATAAAGATTGGGAGGTTTATCAATTAACTGGTCAAAAGGTTAAGAATAAATTGAAGAAAGGAATATATTTCTTAAAAGTAAAGGGGCTGAAAGATTATAAAAAAATGGTCATCGTTAATTAATGATAATCCTTTTCCTTTTTAACTACTTTATAACTGAAGGGAAAGAGAAGATAAGGGCAGTTAATTTTTATGAAAATGATAAATTGATTAAAAGAATAGAAGGAGAATTTTATGGTTACAAAAAGGATGAAAAGGAAAACATTTATTTAATTGGGGAAAATGAAATTCTAATACTGAATAAAGAAGGTAAGCAGAGCGGTAAGATAAGAGCCAAGGGTAATTTGGAAATAAGTAGGAGCGGAAAATACCAGATAGTTTATGATGATAAAAGGATAAAAATTTATAAAAATTTATTATTCTTCTCAGAAATCCCTTTAAAGGAAAAATCTTTAAGAAAAATTCTCTTTTCGCCTGATGAAAAATACCTTGCCCTTTTATTTAAAAACTCTTTTCTCTTTTTCTCTTTGGAAGATAAGATTTTTCTATTTAAAAAAGATTTTGATTTACCATTAATCTTTGGGAAAATTTTTGATACCCTAATTGTTTTGGTAAGTGAAGAGCGTGATAAATTTTATTTTGAAACCTATCTTTTTGATTATTCGGGAAATTTGTTAAAGAAATTTATAAACTACTATCAAAGACCCGATGAGTTGGTTTTAGATGTTGAAATTGAAAGGGATAAAATTTTGGCAAAAACTTATTTGGATAGTTATCAAATTGATAATCCTTTAAAAAACTCTTTTAAAGAATTTTTCTTTAACAAATTTTTGGCAGATACTATTTCTTGGCCATTACCGCCGACCGATTCCCTTCAGCCATTAGGAAACAATTGGGGAGAGTATCAGAATTATGGTGGTTCTCCTTATTTTCATCCGGGAATAGATATTTTAACTCCCCAAAGACAAGGTGTGCCAGTTTATGCAGTAAAAGATGGCTGGGTAAAAGCTTGGCTTACTATTCAAGCAAGATATCATTGGCGTTTAGCAATTGCTGATTCTTCTTTAGAATATCCGGATTCTTGCGAAGGTTTTTTATATGCCCATATTGATTCTGCCCGCTATCATAAACAGGTTGGTGATTATGTCCAAAAAGGTGAATTGATTGGTTATTTAGTTCCTTGGCCAGTTAGTGGTTTTGACCATATCCATTTTGCGAAAATAAAAGATGAAGGTTATACTTGGCCAAGAGCTGATTGGGCCTTTGTCTTTAATCCTTTGATTTTATTAAGACCAAATATTGATACCATTCCGCCAAAATTTGAATACGCCCGACCTAACCAATATTTTGCCTTTTGTTTAAATAATACTTCTAATTATCTAAATCCAGACAGTTTATATGGTGATGTTGATATTATTTGTAAGGTTTATGATAAATTTAGTGTCTCTACCAGGGATACTGTTTGGGATAGATTAATTCCCTTAAAGATTGAATATGAAATTATTGGTGAATATGAAACCTTAGAGAAAACCCTTTCTTTTTCCTTCTCGGGAAGATTGCCCAGTGACCAGCTTATTAATGTTGTTTATAAACAAGATAACATTTGTCGTTCCCGCGGTGATTATGATTATCGGGATTACTATTTTATTATTACTAATACTGATGGTGATAGTTTAATTGAAAGTAGTGATATCAATTACTGTTGGCCGACAAGAAATTTTCCTAATGGCCGATATTTGATAAAGGTTTATGCCCATGATGCTTTTAATAATTGTTCAGTTTGCAGTATGTTTGTTCGCGTTGCCAATCCCAGCGGAATTTCAGAAAAAGATGAGGGAAAAATCATAAAAGATAAAAAAGAAATCTACTCAATAAATGGTCAAAAAATTAAGATAATGAAAAAAGGAGTTTACTTTATCTTTGAAGAGAAAAGATATAAAAAAGTTTGTAAATATAAATAAAAATGAATTCCAATTTTATCTATCTTTCACCTACTAAACTTGCCCTTTTTCAGGAATGTCCCCTTTGTTTCTGGTTAGCAGAAAAAGAAAAAATTGAACGACCAAGAGGTCCCACAGCTACTTTACCCCAAAGTATGGATAAATTAATTAAAAACTATTTTGATTATTATCGCGGTAGAGGCGAATTACCCCCGGAGATAGCAGGAAAAATTAAAGGTAAACTAATTGCCCAAGAAATTTTGGATGATTGGCGAAAAAATAGTAAAAATAGCAAACCCCGATATTTTAATAAAGAAGCTAATGCCTTTCTTTTTGGTGCCCTTGATGAATGTTTAATTGTTGATGATAAATATTATATTCCGGTAGATTATAAAACTTATGGTTATAATTTAAAAGAAAATTCTTTCGCTCATTATCAACTTCAACTTGATTGTTATACTTTAATGCTGGAAGGTGAAGGTCTGACCCATTTAAATATTGCCTATCTTATTTATTATATTCCGGAAAAAATTGAAGAAAATAACTTAATAAGGTTTAAAATTGAAATTAGAGAAGTGAAAACCAACCCTGAAAAGGCTAAAGATATTTTTCTAAAAGCAATTGAAATTCTAAGAAATCCGAATCCCCCGGCTCCTTCGCCGGAATGTAAATTTTGCCATTGGCGAAAAGAATTAAAAGAGAAAATTGAAAGATTATATTTTTAAAATATGATATAAAATGGTTAAAAAATTATTGTTTTTGGTAATCTTTTTATTTCTGGTTATTTTTGCCCATCCTTGGAGTTGTTATCATGGTAATCCTCAAAGAACCGGTCTTTCGCCTTTTGTTTTTGGTGATTCTTTTGAGATTGCTTGGATATATAATGTGGGAGCCCAAATTTCCGGTTCAGCAGTTGTTGCCCGAGGTGAGAAAATAATATTTGGTGCTCGGGATGGTTATCTTTACTGTTTAAATGAAAATGGTGAACTTCTTTGGCGAAGTCCTTTAAGCTATACCGTTTGGTTTTCTACCCCGGCGTTAGATGATACCTTCAATATTTATATTACTGATGGACGAAGGTTATTTAAATTTGATTCAACAGGAAGACAGTTATGGTCATGGCCAAGTCATAATAATCTATCAATAAGCCATTCACCGGTGATCGGGCAAGATGGCAAAATATATTTTGCTTGCTATTCCGATTCCCTTTATGCTTTGACCCCGAATGGTGATTTAGCCTGGGCAAGGGCTTTGGGAAGCGATGTCAATTCTTCACCTACTATCGGCTATGATGGTAAAATTTATGTGGCTACTACTCGCGGTATTGGGAATCGGGTTCTTTGGGCATTTAATCCTGATGGAAGTGTCGCCTGGGCATACTCTTTAGCTGGCGAAGCCGATTTTGCTACCCCGGCAGTGGGTCCGGATTCAACAATTTATGTGGGCGCTGATTCTTTTCTTTATGCGATTAGAGCAGATGGTACTTTGAAATGGCGAACAACCTTAAGCACAAAAATTCAAACTTGTCCAGCAGTTGCCAATGATTCAACTATTTATGTGAATGCCTATAATTTATACTGTCTGGATGCCCGTTCCGGCCGTATTCGTTGGGTATTGCCAGGAATTGGTAGTGATTATTGTGCGCCGGCAATTGATGCCCGCGGTAATGTTTTCTTTGGTTCTAATAGAGTATTTTATATTGTTGGTCCCGATGGTTCAATTCGCTGTTCCCGAATTATTGCCTCTTCCCAAAGTCTTTTTGCCTCGCCGGCGCTTTCCGCTAATTACCGGATATACATTGGTCATATGAATGGTAATTTTTATGCCTTTCAAGGTTATCCCGCTTCTTTCGTTGAGGAGTACCGAATAATTAAGAAAAAATTATTTTTCAATTTTTTAACCCAACAAGTTGACAAAGAAATCTTTAAACTTTATGACCTTTCTGGGAAATTAATAAAAACCAATTCTTCCCTAAAAGCTCTTCCTTCCGGAATTTATTATTTATATTACCAAAAAAATAAGGAAAAATATTTTCAAAAAGTTATTATTAAATAAGGAGGAAAGATGAAGAAATTAATTATATTTTTATTACCGTTAATAATTTTTGCTAAAAACCCTTTTTTACCAAAAAATTTTGGTTTTTATTCTCCCTTACCCAATCCTAATGATTTTCTTATTGGTTTTTGGGATTTACCTAAATTTGACCCGTTATTTGAAAAACCACCCTTACCTCAGGAATTAGTTATTGAAGAGTATCCCAATAATGGACTGGGTTATTATCTTATCCAATTTAAATCACCAATCTATCGTTACCAAGTGGAAGAGATAAAAAGACTTGGTGCCCAAACCCTTGGTTTTCATTCCCGTTATCTTTTAATCGCCAAAATGGATAATAAAATTAAAGAAAGGATTGAAAAACTTCCTTATATCCGCTGGATTGGAATCTATCAGCCAGGTTACAAATTTGCTACCACTACTTTAAAAGAAGAAGGTTATGGTAGAATTACTTTAACTTTATTCTATCCAGAAGGTTTACTCTCGGCGGTTAACGATTTAATAAATAAAGGATTTAAAGTTATCCGTTATGATTCTTCTCTTTATTTTAAAGTTATTGAGATTGACTGTAAAAGAGAAGATTTAACTATTTTAGCCCATTTACCTTATGTCTTTTCTATTGAAGAATGGCATCCGCCAGAATTGGAGAATGCTAATTGTCAATGGGTTATTCAAACTTGGGCACAAGAGAATAGAAGGATTTGGGACCAAGGAATTTACGGAGTCGATGAGCTTTTGGGTTACACTGATACCGGTTTAGATATTTTACATTGGGCTTTCTATGATGTCCAAAACCCTATTTCTGATACCGGGGAATATCCCAATCATCGGAAAGTTCTTTTTTTCAAAAATTGGCAAACCTATTTAGCACCATCTGACCCCGATGGTCATGGTACCCATGTTGGCGGAACAATTGGTGGTAACGATTCAATAAATGGGGGAATCAATCCTAACGATGGTCATTCTAAAGGTGCCCGAATTGGTATTTTGGCACCGATTCCCCAGCCAACGGGTTGGGATTTAACTGGTCCTTTTAATAAAATAACCAATTGGTTAAGGAATCCAGAATTAAGAGTCCACACCATTTCTAATTCTTGGTGGACAGGCACAATGGGACAATATACCAATGCGAGTGCTTCGGTTGATGTTTATAGTTGGTTAAATAAAGATGTGATTATAATAAAATCTTGTGGTAATCAAGGACAATCATCTCAATACCGAATAACTGAGCCAGGAAATTCTAAATCAATAATTGCCTGTGGTTCTTTACAGAATGGTTTAAATTCAACAGTCTTATCTTCTTATTCTTCAAGAGGACCAGCACCTGATGGCCGAATAAAGCCTGATGTCTGTGTGCCTGGTGAAAGTATTTATTCGGCTCAAAGGGGGACGCAAAATGGTTATGTTTCTATGAGCGGAACAAGTATGGCCGCACCGGCAGTAAATGGTGCCTGTGGTTTGATAAGAAGTTATTTGAGAAAGGGATTTTATCCCAGCGGAGTTGCTAATCCTGATGATTCAATTGGCTATATCCAATCCTCTTTAGTAAAAGCAATGTTAATTGTTTCGTGTGACCCAAATATTGGTAATTTTGTTATTCCTTCTGAATATGTTGGTTGGGGAAGGGTAAATCTTGATTCAGTTTTATATTTTTCCACACCAACACCAGATAGAAGAAAACTTCTGTTGTATGATGATACCGTGGGTTTAAGAACTGGTGAATATGTTGAATTTGAATTTGAAGTGAACGATAATATTCCTTTAAGAGTTGCGGTTGTTTGGACCGATACGGCAGCGGCTCCGGGTGCCAATCCAGCATTAATAAATAATTTAGATGTTTTATTAACATCACCTTCTGGTGATTTTTATAAAGGCAATATCTATCAAAATGGTCAATCGGTAAGAAATCCAAGCCAACCTTTTGATAATATTAATCCTTTAGAAGTTTTCAGAATTAATGAGCCAGAATTAGGAAGATGGAATTTGAAAATAATGGCTCAGAATGTGGTAACTTCAATTCCTCAAACCTATTCAGTTGTGGTTACTGGTGGTATCTTGGTTAGACCACGAGCTGGTGTTAGCTATTTAAGACACTATCTTATTGATGAGCCACCGTTAGGCAATGGTGACCGAATATTAAACCCGGGAGAAGAAGTAGAAATACCAACTTGGTTCAAAAATTATAACGATTATGAAGTTGAAGGGGTGAAAGTATATTTGAGACTAAGACAGCCAGATACCAATGTGGTAATTCTTGATTCTTTTAAATATTTCCCTTCCATTGCTCCTCATGATTCAGTGTTTACTGGTGAGGATGGTTTTAATATTAGAGTGAATGAAAATCTGCCTAACGGTTATTCTCTTCCTTTAGTTTTTTCCATTGAAGATACCTTGGATTCAATTTGGGAATCAAGGCTTACTCTCTATGTGGGGACACCAGTTTTAATAAACCGTGAGATAATTGTTTATGATTCGCCACCCGGTGGAAATAATAATGGCAGAGTGGACCCAAACGAAATTGTCTCTTTGGCAATGGGAATTAAAAATCAAGGTTTAGGTAATGGTTATAATGTATATGCGATATTAAAATCACTTGACGATAGATTGATTGTTTTAGATTCCATCGGAACCTACGATACTATTTTAAAAGATTCCTTGCGTTTCAATCTAAATGACAAATTTACTATTCAAACATTGCCCAATATTCCGCCAGAAACACCAATTCCTTGCAGTATTAGAATCTATTCTGACCGATATATTTTTGCTTATCGTTTTAATATAATTGTTGGCGAATTAAGAATAATTGACCCAATTCCGGATAATTTCCAACCTAATCCAAGATATTGGGCTTATGACGATGTTGATAGTTTCTATGTTGAATGTCCAGATTTTGAATGGATTGAGTTAAGAAATGTTGGTGTCCAATTGCCGATAACTTCTGATGACCACACAATTAGAATTCCTTTACCGTTTCCTATTTATTATTACGGAGTAAGATATGCTGATTCTTTATCAATTTGTGGCAATGGTTGGGTTTCACTGATAAGAACTACATCAACGGTTTATATTAATCAGCCATTACCTGACCCGACATCAACCAATCCCAGCGCCATGATTTGTGTTAATTGGGATGATTTGTATCCACCGACTGGTAATCGGATTTGGTTTTTATATGATTCTTTAAATCATCGGCTGATAATTGAATGGGATTCGGTTCATTATTATAATCCGAGAGACCAATGGGATAAGTTTGAGATTATTATTTATGACACAACCATAAGAACATATACCGGTGATAACGAGATAATTTTCCAATATCTGACAGCCAATAATTATATTTCTAATACGGTTGGTATTGAAGACCAAACCAATACGATTGGTATTAATGCTTTATACAATAACACCTATCATCGAGCATGTGCGCCAATTGCTGCCGGTCGGGCAATAAAATTTACGACCGATACCATTGCTTATGTGGGAATAAAAGAATATCTTTCTTCGGTTAAAAAATTGCCTCCAAAAACTCTGCCTACAATTCAGAAAGGTAAATTTATTCTCAATTTAGAAAAAGATGAAGAAAGCAAATTAACCATCTACGAAATCACTGGCAAAAAGGTGTTTAGTGGAAAAGTAAAGAAGAATTTTATTAAAAAATTGCCTAACGGTGTTTACTATCTTATTTTAGAAAACGAAAAAGAAAATATAAAGAAAAAAATTATTTATCTTAAATAACGTTTTTCTTTTACAAAGAAAAGGATGATAAGACTCAAAAGGGTTGATAGGATAACAAAATAAAAAGGTGCTTTAAAATTAAATTTTTCCCATAAAATACCGGCGATTAAAGAGGCAAAAAGAGAAAGCAAGCCGTTTATCATTTGAAAAAAACCAATACCGGTTGCCCGAAATTCCATCGGTGATAATTCGGCGGCCAAGGTTTTTTGACTTGGTTCTAAAGCAGATTTGTTTAACCCGTAAAGAAAAAAAATGGGAAAGAGTAAAAATTTTGATTTTAAAAAAATAAAACCCAAAGCAGTAAAAAGCCAAAAAAAGTAGCCCAAGGATAAAGTAAATTTTCGAGAAGTTTTATCGGCCAATTTGCCAAAAGGCAAAGAGAATAAAGAAGCCGTAGCCGTGAAAATAAGATAAAAAATGGGAATAAAAGTTTTTTGGGTATAAAAATTATTAGCATAAAGTAAAAGAAAAGAATAAGAAAAATAAGATAAAGAAAAGAAGGCGGAAGAGAGGAGATAAAGATAAAAATTTTTATCAAAGGTTTTTAGATTTAATTTTAATGGTAATTCTTTCTTTGCTAAATTTTTTTGATAACCTTTTTCCTTCACAAAAATAATAATTAATAAGCTACCGATTAAAGAAGGTAGAGCGGCTAACAGAAATAATTTTCTAAAACCTAAAATGTTAAAAAATAATAAAGCAACTAAAATACCACAAGTGGCTCCTAAATTGTCCATCATTCTTAAAAATCCAAAATTTCTTCCCCGATTGGTATCATCGGAGACATCAGCAATTATTGCGTCTCTGGGTGCCGAGCGAATCTTTCCGGCTCGGTCAAGGATTTTTAGCGGAATTAAAATTGACCAAAAATGGGCTAAGGCATAACCAATTCGGGATAAAGAGCCAAAAAGATAACCCAGCCAGACAAAGATTTTTCTTTTTTTGATTTTATCGGCCAAATAACCAGAAAACCCCGAAGATAAAGAAACAAAGGCATCACCAACCCCATCAATTATTCCTAAGGCAATCATATTGGCATTTAGGCTTTTAACGAATAAGGGCCATAAAGGATAGATAATATCCGAACCTAAGTCATTTAAAAAAGAAGCAATTCCTAAAACATTAACAATTCTTTTTCTTTCTTTTTCCATAAAAAGAAATTATAAACTAAAAAAAGAAATTATCAATAAATTTATCTCTTGACTTTTATAAGTTTTTGAGTTATAATTATTTATGCCAATATACGAATATCTTTGTTTAAAATGTGGTAAAGATTTTGAGGCATTAGTTTTCAAAAATGAGGAGGTTAGTTGTCCCGCTTGTGGCAGTAAGGAATTACAAAAAAAATTTTCCGTCTTTGCCACTCAAGGATTAGAAAAAAATGTTGGTAGTCAAAGCTGTGGCAGTTGTAAGGCCACAAGCTGTGAAAATTGTAAATAAAGGGAAGGAGGGGTTATGACAATAACCAAACAACATATTGTTGATGAAATTGTAAAAGAGGTTTCTCCTCGGGTTTCGCGGAGAGATGTTTACGATATCGTCCAGATATTTTTAGATAAAATAATCGACAACCTTGCTGAAGGTAATCGGGTCGAATTACGGGGTTTTGGCATTTTTAACACCAAACTAAGGAAACCTAAAATTGCCCGTAATCCGAAGACCAATGAACCGGTAAGTTTGCCGCCTCGGAGGGTACCAGTTTTTAAAGCATCAAAGATTTTTAAAGAAGCATTAAAAGGAGGCTAATATGCCGTGTGGCCGAAAAAGAAAGTTAAAGAAAGTGAAAAGACATTGGTATAAAAAAAGAAGAAAGATGATGCGCCATAAGAAAAAGTAAAAAATTTTAGGAAAAAAGCAAAAAGAATTTAAAATAGTCCTCGCCTTTTTCTTTCAGTTCTTTAATAATTCTATTTTCCAACTTTAAAAGAGATAAGAGGGTATCTTTTTGGTATTTTTTGTATTCTTCTTTTCCGTTTAAGTGATTTTTAATTAAATTTTCAATGGCATCATAAACCAATTGTTTTCTTATGTCAACAATCTTTGGTTCGTAGATTAAACCACTAATTTCCAATCTTATTTTTTCAATAATTATCTTTAAAACTTCTAAGATTTCTTCTTCTTTTAAGTCTTTGAGGCGGGTATTTTTTAGTTTGAGCAATTCTTTTCGCAAGTTTTTATTAAAATCTTCTTCATAGTTTAATGATTGAAGATTTATTTTTTCTTTTAAATAATTTTTGGCAGCTTTTAAGTAAGAACAACTTTCTGGGCAATTGATTATTTCTTTTCTTTTTTCGCCACAACATTGAGAACAGATGTAATTTTGGTAATAAGGGCAGTATCTTTTGCCGGTTTTTTGGTTACAGATAAAACATTTCATAACTCTTTTTTAGTATAACCTAAGGCACCCACCATCGTTATTGCTTTTATTGGGCATACACGGAAACATTCACCACAGCCAACACAGTTTTCAATAATTACTTTATGCCTTTCGCCCAATTTACCTTCAATCGCTTTAAATTGGCAAACTTTTACACATTCACCACAGCCATTACAAGTAGCATCAATTAAGGCATAGGGTCTTTTTTTTGCTTTATCCACATAAGATTTTGTTGGACATTTTTGATAACAAATCCCGCAGTCAACACATTTTTCAAAATCCATTACTGGTAAATTATTTTCCATTCTTAAAGCTGAATAAGGACAGGCTTTCACACAGATGTTACAAGCAAAACAGCCAACCTTACAAACTTCTCTCACCTCCCTTCCTTTATCGGAAGAAACACAGGCCAGATATACCAATTTTCCTTTGGGGATAAGTTTTAACACTCCTTTAGGACATTCTTTGACACAGATTCCGCAACCGGTGCATTTTTCTTCATCAATAACTGGTAATTTTTTCTTTTCATCCATTTTTATTGCGGAAAAAGGACAGACTTTCACACAGGTTCCTAATCCTAAACAACCGAAGATACAAGCTTTATTTCCTTGATGGAGGAGATTGGCTTCTTTACAATCCAAATGACCGTCATAAATAAATCTTTCTGGACATTCTTCCACTCCTCCCTGACAGGTGAGCACCGCTACTTTTCTTTCGGAAGCTTTTACTTCGATACCCAGAATTTCACCGATTTTTTCTGCTACTTCTTTGCCTCCGACCGTACAACGATTTGGTTCGGCTTCGCCTTTCACAATCGCTTCCGCATAATTCTCACAACCAGCATAACCGCAAGCTCCGCAATTGGCTTGCGGTAAAATTTGGGAAATAAGAACAATTTTTTCGTCAACCTCCACCATCAATTTTTTATGGGCAAAAAATAAGATGGTTGCCATCAGCATTCCTAAGCCACCCAAAATTAAAATAGAAATAATCGTCATAAGGAAGCACCAAAAAGGTTTAAAAAGCCTAAAAAGGCTAATGCCATTAAACTGGCAGCAATGAAAGCAATTGGATAACCTTTAAAAGAATTGGAAATAGGAGCGTATTCCAATTTCTCTCTCAGAGCAGCAAAAAGAATAATAACCAACATAAATCCTAAGCCGGTACCAAAAGCAAAAATAATAGCGTTTAATAAATGGAAACGATAATCAATTACTAAAAAAGTTGTTCCTAAAATTGCACAGTTGGTAGTAATCAAAGGAAGATAAATCCCCAAGGCATTATATAACTGCCGATAATTTTTCTTCAAAAACATTTCTACAAACTGAACCAAACTGGCGATGATCAAGATAAAGGCAGCTGTTCTTAAAAATTGGATATGTAATGGAACCAATAAAAAGTGGTAAATAGGGTAAGTGATTAAAGTTGCCAGAAGGAGAACAAAGATAACTGCTAATGCCATGCCAAAGGAAGTAGTAATTTTTGTTGAAACACCGAAGAAAGGACAAAGTCCGATATAACGCATGAGCAAAATATTTTGAACCAAAAAACTGGCAAGGAATACTTTGGCTGGTGAGATATTCATAATTTTATTTATTTAAAAATAGTTTATTCACAATCGCCTTTAAAATGCCAATTAATAAAAAGCCACCCGGAGGAAAAATCATAAATAATACCGACTGCTCTCTAAAGCTTGCTGGCAAAACCGGTATACCAAAAAAAGTTCCTTGCGCCATTATTTCTCTTATTGTTCCCATGATAAAAATCACCAAAGTAAAACCAACCGCCTTGCCCAAGCCATCTAAAAAAGAATCAAAAACTCCGTGACGATAGGCAAAACCTTCTGCCCTTCCTAAGATAATACAATTGACCACAATCAAGGGCACAAAAACTCCCAATACTTTATACATATCAGGTTCATAGGCTTGTAAAACATAATCGGCAATGGTAACAAAAGTGGAGATGATGATAATGAAAACGGGGATACGGATATTTTCCGGAACAATCTTTCTAATTGCCGAGACAAAGATGTTAGAAAAGATTAAGACAAAGGAAGCAGCAATTCCCATTCCCAAAGCATCGCGAGCAGAAATAGAAGTTGCTAATGTTGGGCAGAGACCAATCATCAAAATCAATACCGGATTCTCTAAAATTACTCCGGACCAAAAATAATAAAACCTTTTAGGTTTTTTATTCATTTTTCAAATATTTTTTATATTTATTAATTCCCTCCCTAATTCCATCACAAACCGCTTTGGAGGAGATAGTGGCTGCCGTAATCGCTTCAATCTTACCGCCTTCTCTTTTCAATTTGATTTCTTCCTCCCTTTTACCTAAGAATTGGTTTTTAAATTTATCCTCCCGAATCTTTAAGCCTAAACCCGGCGTTTCTTTTAAACCTTCAGCCGGAGAGGCAATTCTTAGGCCACAAACCCTTCCTAAGGTATCAATGCCGACAAACATCTCAATGATACCCCCATAACCTTTCTTGCCCGCTCTAAAAAAGAGGCCAATGATTTTTTTCTCTTTATTAAATACCTGATAACAACTATCTTTTACCACTTCAACATAACTCGCCATTTCCGGAAAGATTTCGGAAAGGGAAGAGGTAAAAAATTCTTCTTTATGTTTTTCAATTTTTTTAATGGTAAAAAGATAAACATAACTTAAAAGGAAAGCACTAAAGACACAAACCAAAGTTAAAACTAAAATCGGCTTCATTTTTTCTTACCAAATACCCTTGGTTTAGTATATCTTTCAATCAAAGGGGTAGCAACATTCATAAGCAAAATGGAAAAAGAGACGCCTTCGGGATAGCCCCCAAAATGTCTGATTAACATCGTTAAAATTCCGCAACCAATACCAAAGATGACCTTTCCTTTTTTGGTTATTGGTGTGGTTACATAATCGGTGGCCATAAAGAAAGCACCTAATATTAAACCACCGGATAATAATTGAAAAAGATGATAATTGGGAAATCTTTTTATTGGTAAAATTATCAGTGATAAAAGAAAACAGGTTAAAAGATAGCTTAAAGGAATGCGGTAATCAATATAGTTTTTTATCAAAAGATAAAAGGCACCAATTAATAATAAAATTGCTGAAGTCTCGCCCAAACAACCACCAACATTACCGAAAAAGAGATTTTTTAAACTTTGAAAAGAAGTGGCTTTATCTATTAACATTTCTAATTCATTTCGAGGAAGCATCACTTTGGCATTCTTTAAAGCAGTTAAAGGAGTTGCCTGGGTTATGGCATCAAAACCGCTTATGGTGCCATAATAAGGTGCGGTATAGGAAGCGGTCATCAATTGGGGAAAAGAGACCATTAAGAAAGCTCGGGCGGCTAATGCCGGATTTACAAAGTTATAACCTAAACCACCAAATAATTGTTTAACAAAAAAGATAGCAAAAAAAGAACCAACAATTGGAACAAAATAGGGTACCTTTGGCGGCAGATTAAAGGCTAAAAGAATACCAGTGATAATCGCACTTCCATCAAAGATATTAATCTCCCTTTTAAAAAAGATTTTACAAAGATATTCGGTAAAAATCGCCGTAATTACCGAAATTATAATGATAATAATTGCCCTAATGCCAAAGAAATAGCCAGCACCGATGGTTGCGGGAATTAATGCCCAAATCACTGACCACATTATCTTTTCCACATCCACTTCGGAAGTTATGTGGGGTGAAACCGAAATTATCAAGTTCTTATTCATTTTTTCTCCATTTTTATAATCTCTTGTTTAGCATATTTAAAATATTGAACAAGCTTAATCTTACTGGGACAGACATAGGCACAAGAACCGCATTCAATACAATCTAAAACCGAATATTCCTTGGCTTTTGAAAATTCTTTCTTTTTTATAAATTTATGTAATTCTGCGGGCAGTAATCCCATCGGACAGGAAGCCACACAACGACCACAACGGATACAATCCCTTTCTTTTTCTATTGTTACCTCTTTCTCATTAAAGAAAAGAACGCCAGTTGTTCCTTTTAAAATGGGCATTTCCAAAGAATAGACCGCAATACCCATCAGGGGACCACCAAAGATAATCTTTTTAATTTCGCCATTAAAACCACCACAATAATCAACAATATCTTTTAAAGGTGTGCCAATTCTTACCAAAAGATTCTTTTTCTCTTTAATGCCATTACCCGAAACAGTTACCACTCTTTCAAACAAAGGTTTATTAAAATAACAGGCTTCATAAGTAGCATAGGCAGTACCCACATTATGAACAAGACAACCAACATCAAAAGGCAAACCACCACTGGGAACTTCTCTTTTTAATAAAGCATAAATTAATTGCTTTTCCGCTCCTTGGGGATACTTAGTTTTCAAGGCAAAAACTTCAAAATTATATTCCTTTTTATAAGCGTTAAAAATCTCAATCGCCTTCTTTTTATTATCTTCAATGCCAAAAATCAATCTAATATTTTTACCATTCTTTGCTAATGCCTTTCTTAATAAGAGTGCTCCTTTAATAATTTCTTTTGGCTTTTCAACCATTAACCGATAATCATTCGTTAAGTAGGGCTCACATTCGCAACCATTAATAATCAAAGTATCAATCTCTTTTGGTGGTTGTAATTTTACATGGGTGGGAAAAGTAGCTCCACCTAAGCCAACAATCCCACAAGAAAATACCTTCTCAATAATCTCTTCACTATTAAAATCCTTTTCCTTTTCTTCTTTACTAATATTTTCTTCCCATAAATCTTTGCCATCACTTTCAATAATATAAGTTAAAACCCTTTTACCCAATAAGGGATGGGAAAGCTCTTTTAAATCTTTGATAATTCCAGAAACCGAAGAATGGATATTACAAGAAATTTTGCCATCGGCAGAACCGATAAGCTCACCGGTTTTTACATAATCGCCAACTTTCTTAATTGGCTTTGCTTCTTTTCCAGTATGCTGGCTTAAAGGGAGATAAACAATTTTCGGTAAGGGTAAAATTTCAATCGGGCAATTTTCAGTAAAAAATTTATTTTCTTTAGGAAAAATCCCACCTTTAAAAGAAAATTTACCTTTTTTAACTAAAAAATTAAACATTTAAGATAAAATTATAATAAAAAAATCCCTCTGGTCAAGAGAGAAAAATTTAAATCCTAACTAAAAAATTTTAATTTAAAATTTTTATTGACTTAGTAAAAGTTATCTCCTTAGTCCTTATCTGTAACTGATAAATTCCCGATTTTAAATCCCTTAAATCCAAAAGAATAGGGTTTTCCTTTTTTATTACTGGTCTTTTAAGAAGCCGACCGCAAGGGTTATAGATTTTTAGTTCCAAAATCTCGGTGTTTTCCGGATAGGTTAAATAGGCAAAATTTCTTAAAGGATTGGGAAGGATAGCAAACCTTTTAAGATACTCTTTTACTAAATGTTCACCAATCTCCACGCCCAATTGATAATATTCACAAGTTCTTAAGATATTAGTATCATTTCCTTGGCGACCACCAAAAACCCACATTCCAGGTGTTCCTGGTTGGTTAAAAGGTTCGGGAATCAAAACACCAGCATGATTTCTTCTTGCCTGGTTTAAAGAAGTAAAGGTTGACCAACTATTGGTTTCAATATCATAGATAAAACATTGAGGGGTTTCGTTGGGCCATTTACCATTACCCGCAATAATAATCTTATTTCTAAAAGGAAAAGGCGAAGTGGAATCAAAGCCAAAAGCCCTGGTTTCACCAGAAGAATCGGGCAAGTCTTGAAGTCTTACCCAACCCGATTCGGGAAAAGCCAAATTTAAAACTTCACAATATTTTTGAGCCCGAAGATTTGTCCCATCATAGATATCACCACCAAAGGCATATAACTTACCATTGACAACACAAGTAGAAATATAACTTCTTGCCAATCCTAAGGAAGGCAATTGACGCCAACGGGCACCCGGAGTAGTTTCGGGATTATAAACCCAAACCTGATTTGTCATATAAGGAGAAACATTAGAATTAAAACCACCAAGGACATAAAGCCGATTATTATAAACGGCAGCATCTGGCGTTAAATAAGATTGACCGCTTAATAAACCGGGAAAAGAATCGGTGCCGATAATTGCTACGGTATTGCTTAATGGATAATAAACCTGTAATGCTCTCGTAAAGGCACCGGTTTGCGTTCTTCCGCCAACAATATATAATCCGTAGGTATCCGGATGGGTAGTATCTTTTAAAATACAAATAGTATAATTAGAAACTGGGATAAGCATACTTCGGCCAACTTGGGAATAGGTTAAAGATTCGGGAGAAAAACACCAGATAGTGCCATCAGTATTATTATTGGCTAAACGACCACCAAGAAAATAAACCTTCCTTGTTAAAGGAAAGTATTCGCCATCAAATCGCCAAAAACGGAAACCAGTTTGCGGTCCGTATTGCCAGGTTTGAGCAAAAATTAAAAAAACTACAAAAAAGAACAAACTCTTTTTCATCTTTCACCCCCTTTTTTAACATACCAAAAGATACCAAAAATTTTCCTTTTGTCAATAAGATAAATTAACCCAAATTTTCCCATATTCTACCAATTTCTCTCTTTTTTGTCAATTAGAAAATCAGGGGTAAGATAAAATTAAATTTTTCGTTTATATATTATGATGAAAGAAAAGGTTAAAGATTTTATTATAATAAAATTAAAAATTAAAATTGATGAGCCTAAAAACCTGCTATTCCCTGAATAGTCTACCCAATAGTTAGGTAGGGGTTAAATTATTTGTTTTTAATTAGCAATTATTGTTAATAACTTTTTGAATGCTGGTTGGATGTTAACAAAAACTTTTTATCTTAAGCAAAAATAATGAAGAAATAGAATCTTTACTTTATCTTCCTTTTTTGTTTTTGGTTTTAAATTTTTAGAAAAATTAACTTGTTTGCCAAAGGATGTTGTCGATTTTTAGGTTTTCAAACTTTATTCCCAAAATAGCAAAAGAGCTTGGTTTATTATTTGATAATCAATTTCCTTATAAATTCTTTATTTTCCGTTTTTATCTTTAAGAGGTAGACACCACTTTTTATTCCCTTTAATGATATTTTTGGCTCTTTGGCAGAAGAGAAGTTAATTTCTTTTATCAGCTTTCCGGAAACATCAAAGATTTCAATCTCTTTTACGGGCAACGAAGAACGGATAACGAAAAACGATTTTGCCGGATTGGGATAGATTTCTGAAGTTAAAGGTTTAACATCAGGCAAAAAGTATTCTTCAATTCCAGACATTACATCCCGAATGACCGAGATACTGGAAGACCAATAATTTGCCACATAGGTTCGGTTCTCGATTGAATTCCAGGCAAAGGCACAAGGGGCACTTCCCACGGGGATTGTCGTAATTATCCGGTTTGTTGCCCCATCAATCACCGAAACATTGTCACTTCCCCCATTGGCGAAATAGACCTTATTATTGGCTGAATTCCAGCAAAGGGAATAAATACCTCTTCTACCGGGATTCTCGCAATCTTTTGGTTTGTTTCCCCATCAATCACAATCACGCAATTGCCCTCTTCACCACCGACATAGATTTTATTATTCGTCGTATTATAAGTAAAGGCTTGGGGATATGTCATTCCCGAAAACGAATCTGAAAGATAAATTGTTGTCTCAAGCCACTGGCTAAATAAGAAAGCAGGGAGGAGGGAGCAGAGAAAAGTAAAGAAAATAAACCGCCGACCATTTTTCGCCTTTTTCCTTTCTGAAAGCCGATAAATTTTTTTAATAAAATTTAAAAGTTTCATCTTTACCTCTTTTCAAGCTCACACCAATAATATAAAAAAATTTTTCTTTTTGTCAATAAAAATATGCCAATTGTTAAAGAGAAAAAAACATACCCAGTATCATTCAGAAATGCTTCCCTTCCCTTTTTAAATTGCTTTCCTTTTTCTACTTGACCTTTACCATATTCATTTACATTAGAATAGGAATAAAATTTTTGTGGGGTTTTAGAAAGGGAAGAAAAAAATCTTGAATTTTTTTAACCCTTGGAGTCTTTACAAAAAGCTTATTTTTATATATTGACTTTTTAAAATTTTTGTATATATTTTATGTTTAAAAGTTATTAAAATTATTAAAAGGAGGGGACATGCGTAAAATACTAATACTTTTAATAACACTTCTTTTTTTAAGTTGTACGCAAGTGATCATTGATGGAGCGGCTGCTGATAAAGTAGCTTCAATTTCAACTAAATCCGGATATGAAGATTATACGGAATATACAATAATTAAACATTTCAGCACAAGCACTAGAGCGTGGTATCTACTATGGGGTTTAGTTCCAATAAGTAGACCGGATATTGGTGAAATTGTAGCAAAACAATCTGCTGGAGGCGACGGTGTTATAAATCTTAGGGTTGTGACTGAATACGATGTTGTTGATTTTTTGATTGGCCTTTTTCTTGGTTATGGTGTAACACTTACTTCTGAAAGTGTGAAGATTGAGGGAGATGTAATAAAGGTAAAAAAATCTTCTAAGGAGGGAAAATAAAAGAAAGATGGTTGAGAAAAATGACAAAAGACAAAAAAAGCATGAGAGGAACGGGAAAATAAGAAAAAGGATATAAAATAGAAAAATTAAGTTTCGCCTGGGGGAGGGAACGCTACAGTTGGTTCTGTAGAAAAATTTTTTATTTTTATGTCAATTATGTTTTGTTTGACTTTTGGTAATTAATCTTTATAATTTTTAAATGGAGATAGCAATTATTGGAACTGGTTATGTTGGACTCACCACCGGTGCCTGCCTTGCCCATATCGGTCATAAAGTGATTTGTGTTGATAATGATGAAAGAAAAATTCAAATGTTGAAGCAGGGTATTATTCCCATTTATGAACCAAAATTGGAAGAGATTGTGAAAGCAGCAAAAAGTGAAGGGCGGCTTGCTTTTACTACTGATATTAAAGAAGCCGTTGAAAATAGTAAGGTGCTCTTTATTGCGGTCGGTACCCCACCAAAGGAGAACGGTGAGCCTGATTTGTCTTATGTGGAAAATGTTGCCCAAAGTATCGGTGAATATATGACTGATTATAAATTGATAGTTGAGAAAAGCACGGTTCCCGTAAATACTTTTAAATGGATAAAACAGACAATTGCTCGTTTTGCTAAAAAGAAAGTAGATTTTGATGTCTGTGTCAATCCAGAATTTTTGCGCGAAGGTAGTGCGGTTGATGATTTTCTTTATCCGGATAGAATTGTTATCGGGGTGGAAAATAAAAGGGCGGAAGAGATTATGCGGGAGATTTATAAGAAGATTGAGGCACCCATTCTGGTTACTGATTTGGCCAGTGCCGAATTGATTAAGCATGCTTCTAATGCCTTTTTGGCAATGAAGATTTCTTTTATTAATGCGGTGGCAATTATCTGCGAGAAGACCGGGGCCGATGTGGAAGTGGTGGCTAAGGGAATGGGGTTGGATAAAAGAATTGGTCCCCATTTCTTACGGGCGGGTGTTGGTTATGGTGGTTTCTGTTTCCCCAAAGATTTGGCTGCTTTTATAAAAATTGCTCAAGATTGCGGTTACGATTTTAAACTGTTGAAAGAAGTCGCCAATATAAATGAACAGCAAAAAGAGTATTTTGTTAAAAAAGTGAAGAATATCTTATGGAATTTAAAAGATAAGATTATCGGTATCTGGGGACTGGCTTTTAAACCGAATACCGATGATATCCGTTTTGCTCCGGCCTTAGATATTATCAATCTCTTGAAAAAAGAAGGGGCAAAAATTAAGGCCTATGACCCCAAGGCAATAGAAAAAACTAAACAAGTAATTCCGGATATTTTTTATGGTGATAATCCTTATGCGGTCTGTGAAAATGCTGATTGTCTCTGTTTGATTACCGAGTGGGAAGAGTTTTCTCAGGTTGATTTCAAAAAAGTTAAGTCGTTAATGCGCCAGCCAATAATTTTTGATGGTCGCAATTTTCTTAATAAAGAAGTATTGCTTTCCTTAGGTTTTGAATATTATGGCATCGGCAAACGATAAAAGTATTCTTATCACCGGTGGTGCCGGGTTTATCGGTTCTTATCTTTGTGAATATTTTGTTAAAGAAGGTTATTCGGTTATCTGTGTTGATAATCTTATCACCGGTAAAGAAGAAAATATTGCTTCTCTTTTAAAAGAGAAAAATTTTACTTTCTTAAAGGATGATGTTAACGAGATTGATTTTGCTTCTTTTAATGATGTTAATCTTTTTGCCATTTTCCATTTTGCCTCGCCAGCCAGTCCTAAAGATTATTTTAAATATCCTTTGTTAACTTTGAAGACGAATGCCTTCGCTACTTATCGATTTTTGGAATTGGCGAAAGAAAAAAAGGCAATTTTTTTCTTAGCCTCAACTTCGGAAGTTTATGGGGACCCGCAAATTTCACCTCAGAATGAAGAATATTGGGGTTATGTGAATCCTTGCGGTCTTCGTTCCGTTTATGATGAAGGCAAAAGATTTGCGGAAAGTTTGGTGATGGCTTATCATCGGCAATACGGTCTTTCGGTAAGGATTGCTCGGATTTTTAACACCTATGGTCCAAGAATGCGGGAAGATGATGGTCGGGTGATTCCTAATTTTATTAATCAGGCATTAAAGAATGAAGATATAACTATTTATGGTGATGGTGAGCAGACAAGAAGTTTCTGTTATATTGATGATTTGATTTCTGGATTGATAAAACTTTTCTATTCTGATTATTGCCAACCAATAAATTTGGGAAATCCTAATGAGATAAAGATAATCGAATTAGCAAAAATGATAATTGATTTAACCAAGTCCAATTCAAAAATAGTATATTTGCCCCCTTATCCCGATGACCCCCATCGTCGTTGTCCGGATATTAAAAAGGCAAAAATGATTTTAGGTTGGGAACCAAAAATAGATTTAAAAGAAGGGCTTTTAAAAACGATTGATTACTTTAAGTCCTTTTAAAATCAGTATTTTTTTAAATTGTCCTTTAAGATATAAATTTCATTATATTGATAAATTGTATAAAAAATATAAGAAAGAAAGAAATTATTTAAGTTTTGGTGATTCTTTACACCGAACTTTAAGAGATTTTTTTAAAATTGGGGTGGAAGAAAGAAATTTTGAAAATTTAGAGAAGATTTATCGGAAAAATTGGTTACGGAAAGGTTATGCTTCTTTGGAGGAAGAGAAAGAATGGGGATTAAAAGGGATAAAAATATTAAAAAGATTTTACCAATTGGAAGATTTTAAAGTTAAGCCTTTTCTTTTAGAAAAAAGTTTACAAAGCTATTATCGTTCTTTTCGTTTGTTTGGTCGCATTGACCGGGCAGATTTGATTAATGAAGAGCAAGTGATAATTATTGATTACAAAACCGGCAAAATAAAAGAAGAGAGCGAAATAGTAAATAAACTGGCAGCAGCAATTTATAAGTTTCTTTTGGAAAAAAATTATCATAAAAAAGTAATAAAGGTTATTAACTATTATCTCCTTTCCCAAAAAAAGGTTTTTTATACCTTTAGCGAAGAAGAGTTTAAAAACTATTTACAATTGATTGAAAATATTGGTTTGGCAATTTTAAAAGCAAAAGACTTTTCTTTTAAAAAAAGTAGTCTTTGTAAATATTGTGATTTTATAGAAATCTGTCCGGGTAATAATGGATAAATTAAAAATTGGTCTTTTGGGTTTTGGTTATTGGGGAAAGAAGATTTTTCAAACATTAAAAAAAATACCTGAATGTGAGATTGCGGTGGTTTGTGATAAAAAAGCTATACCTTTAGATAATAAAACGCTCATTTTTACTGATAATTATCAGGATTTGTTGAGAATGAAGCTGGACGGCGTAATAATTGCCACTCCCAACGAGAGCCATTTTTTTCTTGCCTTTCAATTTCTTTCCAAGGGCTATAACCTTTTTGTGGAGAAGCCTTTGGCGACTTCTTTTAAAGAGGCAGAAAAACTGGTAAATTTAGCGGAGAAAAGAAATTTAAATCTTTTTACTGGTCACATTCTTCTTTATCATCCATTGATAGCGACCGTAAAGAAAATTTTAAAAAATAAAAAAAATATTGAGTTAAAAATAAAACGGACCAATAAGGTTTCGCTATTTAATAAAAGTCAAAAGGAGATTATTTACGACCTTTTACCCCATGATATCGCCCTTTTATTATATTTCTTTAAAAAAGAACCAGAGATAAAGGAAATCTTATTAGAAAAATCTTTAATTAAAGCCAGTTTTTTACTCGATAACGGAATTAAGATTTCTGGAATTTGGGGAGATGAAGAAGATAAAGAACGGATAATTACTTTTTTAATGGAAGATAAAAAGATTATTTTTGATGGTTTAGCTTCCGCTTTAAAATTAAAAGAAAATGGCAAAGAGAAAATTATTAAAAGTATTGATTACCAATTACCATTATTCTGGGAATTAAAATACTTTTTAAATTCTTTAAAAAATAAAAGAATTAAAGAGAAGATACCAACTTTAAAGATAATGGCAATTTTAGATAAGATTGAAAAATTGTTATGAAGATTTCGGTAATTATTCCTGTATATAATGAAGAGAAAACAATAAAAAAAGTGATTGAAGAAGTGAAGAAAGTACCCATCGAAAAAGAGATTATTGTGGTTGATGATGGTTCGATAGATAATACGAAAGAAGTATTGAAAGGGATTTTAGGGATAAAGAAAATATTTCTAACGAAAAATCAGGGAAAGGGGGCGGCAATTCAAGCTGGTTTAAAATTAGCTACTGGTGACATCGTTGTTATCCAAGATGCCGATTTGGAGTATAATCCTTTTGATTATCTAAAATTGATAAAACCTTTTTATAAATACGGAGAAAATATTGTGGTCTATGGTTCCCGATTTAAAGGCAAAAGTAGGTTTCTTTTCTTGAGTAAATTGGCAAATATTATCCTCAATTTTTTTACTAACCTTCTTTTTAGTAGCAAAATAAGTGATATGGAGACTTGTTATAAAATAATTCCCCGAAAGATAATGTTGGCTTTAAATCTTAAAAGTAAAAGGTTTGAGATTGAACCGGAGATAACTGCGAAATTATTAAAAAAGAAGATTAAGATTATCGAAGTGCCCATCTCTTATAACGCTCGCAAAGAAGGGAAAAAGATAAAAGCCAAAGATGGTTTTTTGGCTTTATTAACTTTGTTATATTATCGAATTGCTTGATTTTATTAAAATTTTTGTTAAAATTTTTATCTCATGCTTAATCTTTTTGATACAATAATTCTTATCCTTTATTTTGTGATTTTGATTATCGTTTCCCTTTACGGAATTCACCGCTATTTTTTGATTTTTCTTTATTTAAAAGCTAAAAAGAAAAAAATAGAACCTAAGGCTTATTTTTCGGAGCTTCCTAAGGTAACCATTCAACTGCCCATTTATAACGAAAAATTTGTTTGTGAGCGGGTAGTCCGTTCAGCCGGTGAGGTTTGGTATCCAAAAGATAAATTAGAAATTCAGGTTTTAGATGATTCTACCGATGAGACCCAAGAGATTTTAAAATCTTTGGTGGCGGAATATCAGAAAAAAGGGATAAATATAAAATATTTTCATCGGGATAATCGAGAAGGTTATAAGGCGGGTGCTTTACAAGAAGGGTTAAAAGTTTGTGAAGGTGATTTTATTGCTATCTTTGATGCTGATTTTATAATTCCCAAAGATTTCTTATTAAAAACTATTCATTATTTTACCGACGAAAAAGTTGCCTTAGTGCAAGCCCGTTGGGGACATATTAATAAAAATTATTCTTTGTTAACTAAATTACAAGCCATATTATTAGATGGTCATTTTATAATTGAACATATTGCCCGTTCTCATAATAATCTCTTTTTTAATTTTAACGGGACTGCCGGAATTTGGCGGAAAGCGGCTATTTTACAAGCCGGCGGTTGGGATGGTGCTACTTTAGCCGAAGATTTGGATATTAGTTTAAGAGTTCAGCTTTTAGGTTGGCGATTTGTTTATTTGCCTGATTATGTTGTCTATGCGGAATTACCTATTGATATTGTCGCTTTTAAAGCCCAGCAATACCGTTGGGCAAAGGGCGGGGTACAAACTGCTAAAAAGATGTTAGGAATAATTTTAAATTCTAAAATTCCTTTTAAACAGAAATTGGAATCCTTTTTCCACTTAACTGCCAATTTTTCTTTTCCTTTGATTATTCTTTTAACAATTATTACCTTTCCCGCGGCTATTATTCGTTACGGACTTAGTCTTACCCATATTCTTATGGTTGATTTTCCTTTATTTCTCCTTTCCGCCTTTTCCTTTTTCCTTTTTTATTTTATAACCCAAAAGGATATTTCGCCAAATTGGAATTGGAAAAAAGAACTGAAAACCGTAATTATGGCAATGTCTTTGGGAGTTTCTTTAGCAATCAATAATTCGCTCGGTGTCTTAGAAGCCCTTTTAAATTTCAATTCCGAATTTATCCGCACACCTAAATACGGAGTAACCGAAAAGGAGAAGATAATAAAAGAAGGTTATAAATTAAATTTAAAAAATTCGCTTTATTATTTAGAATTGGCATTTACTTTTTATTTAATTCTCGGCATTTTCGCCGTTTTTCTTAACCAGATATATTTAACAATTCCTTTTCTTTTGTTTTTCCCTTTGGGTTATTTATATTCAACATTTTTATCTTATTTACCAAAATGGAAAAATTTGATTTTTTATTTGCAAAGAAAGTTCGTTGCGGTCAATGAGGTATTGCGACGCGATTAGTTGATTTTTTTAAAAATTTTGATTAAAATATATAATAAACCCATGAAAAAAGATATTCCGAAGAATTAAAACTTATAATTTTTATCACAATTAAAAAGGGAGGAACAAATGGACATTGAAGAATTAAAAAAGAAAAAAGTTTCCGAATTACAAGAGATTGCTAAAGCCTTAGGTATTCCGGATGTGCGCGAAAAGAAGAAAGAAGAGTTGGTCTTATCTATTTTAGAAACCGAAGCCAAACAGAAAGAAGGCGAAGGAGAAGAGGAGCGATTGATTCCGGTAACCGGAGTTTTAGAGGTTTTGGATGAAGGTTTTGGTTTTCTTCGTTCACCGGAATATAGCTACTTAAAAAGTTCTAACGATATCTATGTTTCTCCCTCCCAGATTAAAAAGTTTGGTTTAAAAACTGGTGACACCATTAAAGGTTATGCCCGGCCACCAAAATTGAAAAACGGCGAAAAATATTACGCTTTATTAAAAATTGAAGAAGTCAATTTCCAACCGCCAGAAAAGATTATTGAAAGAATACCTTTTGAAGAATTGACGCCTTTATATCCGACCGAAAGAATCCATTTAGAGATACCTTCAAAAAATGATTTGTCATTAAGAGTCGTTGATTTGTTCACCCCGATTGGCAAGGGTCAAAGGGGATTAATTGTTTCGCCACCCCGAGCGGGCAAGACCGTATTATTACAAAAGATTGCTAATGCCATTGTGGAGAATCATCCCGAAATTTATTTAATTATTCTTTTGATTGATGAAAGACCAGAAGAAGTTACTGATATGGAAAGGTCGGTTAAAGCGGAAGTTATCAGTTCAACTTTTGATGAAGTACCGGAAAGGCACGTAGAAGTGGCTGATATTGTTTTGGAAAAGGCTAAAAGATTGGTAGAATCAAAAAAAGATGTGGTGATATTATTGGATAGTTTAACCCGTTTAGCGCGAGCTCATAATTTGGTAGTACCCCATTCGGGCAGAACCCTTTCCGGTGGTTTAGATTCCAATGCTTTACAAAAGCCAAAGAAATTTTTTGGTTCCGCAAGAAATATTGAAGAAGGAGGTAGTTTGACGATTATTGCTACGGCTTTGATTGAAACCGGTTCTCGGATGGATGAAGTAATTTTTGAAGAATTTAAAGGAACCGGAAATATGGAATTGGTTTTGGATAGAAAATTAGCCGATAGAAGAATTTTCCCAGCAATTGATTTGCAACGGTCGGGAACAAGAAAGGAAGAATTGCTTTTAAGTGAATTTGAATTAAATAGAATTTGGATTTTAAGAAAGACACTGGCCGAAATGACGCCAGTAGAAATGATGGAATTTATTTTAGATAAAATGAAATTGACCAAGACCAATCAAGAATTTTTAAAAGCCATGAGTGAAGGTTAAGGAGGTTAAAATGAAAAAAGGTATCCATCCCCAATATGGGGAATGTGTTATCACTTGTGCCTGTGGCAACACAATTATTACCCGTTCAACCAAACCAAAGATAAATGTGGAAATCTGCTCCCGTTGCCATCCTTTATATACCGGAAAGCAAAAAATCGTTGACACTGCTGGTCGAGTAGAAAAATATAAAAGAAAATATGCCAAAAAAACTAAAGAGGTAAAAGAAGATGAAAATAAATAAGAAAAAGATTGAAGAATTTAAAGAAAGGCTTATTACCTTAGGAGAGTTTCTTTGAAATTGATAAAAAAGAAAAAGAGTTAGCTACCCTTCAAAAAGAAATTGCTAATCCGGAAATCTTTTCCGATAGTAAAAAACTTCAAGAGCTAAATCAAAAAATTAATTCTTTAAAAAAAGAAATCAACGATTATCTTTCGTTAAAAAAAGAGATTTTAGATTTGGAAGAAATAAGTAAGCTTTTTGGTGATGATAGTAAAGAAGTTGAAGAAATCAATAAAGATATTATTTTAATTGAGAAAAAATTAAAAGAATTAGAAATAGCTTCTCTTTTTAGAGAAGAGGTTGATAAAAAAGGAGCAATTTTGACTATCCATCCGGGTGCTGGGGGAGTAGAATCTTGCGATTGGGCAGGGATGTTATTGAGGATGTATTTAAAATTTTTTGAGAAAAAAAATTTCCAATACGAAATCTTGGACCTAAAACCAAACGAAGAAGCGGGAATAAAAGAAGCGGTAATAGAAATTACTTCGCCAAACGCTTATGGTTATTTGAAATCAGAAATTGGTGTTCATCGTTTGGTAAGGATTTCTCCCTTTGATGCTAATCAGCGAAGGCACACCTCTTTTGCTTCGGTTTTTGTTTATCCGGAGATAGCAGATGTGGAGATAAAGATTGATGAAAAAGATTTGAAGATTGAGACCTTTCGGGCATCCGGTCATGGTGGTCAGCATGTGAATAAAGTTTCCACCGCCGTAAGAATAACCCATATTCCCACCGGTATTACTGTCAGTTGTCAAAGTGAGCGTTCCCAATATCTTAATAAAAGAAATGCTTTAAAGATTTTACAGGTTAAACTTTACAAATATTATGAAGAGAAAAAGAAAGAGGAATTAAAAAAATATGAAGAGAAGAAGACCGAAATTGCTTGGGGTTATCAAATCCGTTCTTATATTCTTTTTCCCTATCAATTGGTTAAAGACCACCGAACAAATTATGAGCGAAGGGATGTCGAAGCAGTTTTGGATGGTGATATTGAAGATTTTATCTTTGCCTATTTGACCCAAAAAATATCTTCCTAAACTTTCCATCAATTTGACTTTTTTAAATTTTGTTATAATTTTTGTGATGTTCAAAAAGGAGGGCTAATGTGGAGAAAAATTAAATATTCTCTGCTCCTCCTTTTTTCTTTATCTTTTTCCCAATGGTTAGAAACAATGATTGTTGTCGGGAAAAGCCCTGCTCGCGTGTGTTATAATTCGGTAAACCATAAGGTGTATTGTGCAAATTATCTTTCTCATAATATTTCCGTTATTGATGCCGCAACTAATGAAGTTGTTGATAGCATTCCCGCCAGATATCGCCCCCTTACCTTATGTTATAATCCAATCAATAATAAAGTATATTGCATTGTCCAGGATAGACCTACTGGTGGTCGAGCAGAGCGGATTCTGGTTATTGATGGCGCAACAAATCAGATAATAACAACTATTCAAAAGAGCCACGGAACCGATGCTTTGCTTCATAATCCGATAAATAATAAAATCTATTCAGCAAATGGTACTAGTGGTATAAGCAATGATGTTACAATTATCTGCGGTGCCGGAGATACGGTTATTACCACTGTAAGGACCGGCAGATGGCCTAATGGGTTATGTCACAATATAAGAAATAATAAAATATATTGTTCCAATTGGGCTTCTAATGATATTACGGTAATTGATGGTGAAGGGGATAGTGTTTTAAAAACTATTCGGGTTGGTAGTGGTCCTTGGTATATGACATATAATTCAAGGAATAATAAGATTTATGTAGGAAATTGGAATGAGACAACAGTTTCTATTATTGACGGTGAGACTGATTCGGTAATTGCGACAATTGATGTCGGTGGTGGATATCCGGAGGGGCTTTGTTATAATTTTAGAAATAACAAAGTTTATTGTCCCCATTCTAATGGTGTTGCGGTGATTGATGGTGAAACAAATCAACTTATCACTAATATTCCTGTTAGCGAGATACCTTACTTGGCAATTTATAATCCTTTAAATAATAAGATTTATTGTGGAGCATGGGGGCCTTATGTTGATAGGGTAATAATAATTGATGGCGCAACAGACCGAGTTATTACTGCTATTCCTGTTGGCAAATTTCCTTACAACCTTGCCCTTAATCCTGTTGAAAATCGAGTATATGTTGGTCATTCAGATACTTCAGAAACTACGGTGGCGGTAATTAGGGATGTAATTGGGATAAAAGAAGATTCCAAAATTCAGTTAACTATTGTTAATAATTTTAATCTTTTAAAAGAAGGAAAAATTTATGATGTTACTGGTAAACGAATTAATTTTAAAGAAAAACTAAAACCGGGTATCTACTTTCTTAAAAAAGATAAAAAAAATTTTTTATTATTTAAATATTGGTGACCAGGCGGGTGAAGTGGCATCTCCTAAATTTGTTATCTTTCTTTGATTACTACCATCATAATGCATCGTATAGATTTCCCAATTACCAGTTCGATTAGAAGAAAAGACAATGTGAAGACCATCGGGCGAAAAATAGGGGTCTTCATTGTTGCCTTCAAAGGTTAGTTGTTTAGTAAAAGAACCATTAATATCCGTTAGAAAAATCTGATTTTTGTTATCTTTTGTTCGGGAGACATAAATAATTAAATCACCTCGGGGCGACCAATTGGGCGAAGTGTTATAATTTCCTTCGTAAGTTAACCTGTTTAAATTGGTACCGTCAATATTGATGGTGTAGATTTGGGGAGTTCCCGAACGGTCAGAACAAAAAACAATCTCTCTTCCCGAAGGGCTAAAAGAAGGCGAGATGGCTACCGAGCCGGCAAAAGTAATATTTTTAGGCAAACCACCATTAACCGGAATCAAAGCCAGATTCATCCCACCATTAGTAGAAAAAGAAAAAGAAAGGTATTTATCATCCGGTGAAAAAGTTGGGGTTGCGGCCATCCCTTTTCCACCATAAAAAAGTCGGGTAGTTTTTCTATTAAAATCATAAAAGAAAATTTTTAGCGAGTGATCATCGTAAGCGGAATAGACAATTTTATCACCTTTTTTTGACCATTCCGGCGAAAGTTTTAATTTGCCATCATTGGTCAATTTTTGAAAGTTATAACCATCATAATCGCAAATGGCTAATTCCTTTCCCTTATTACTCTTTAGAAGAAAAACAATTTTTGTTTGGCAAATACCATCATTACCAGTTAAAATTTTTATTAAATCATCACTTATTTTGTGAGCAAAATTTCTTATATTGGTTTCTGGTAGGTATTCATATTCTTTTTTAGTTATTAACTTTTGAATATTTAATTCGTATAATCTTATCTTTAAAAATATTCTTTTCTTTTTCCAATATAAATCACCGCTGATTAATATATCTGCCCCGGTCTTTCGCCAATTTTTAAAGTCAACTTTCTTTTCATCGGTAGAATAATTTTTACCCTCTTCGGGATAACAGATTTTAAAATATAAAGAAAAATCTAAATCACTGGTGATTATCTCTTTAACTTCTTTAGCAAAAGATGAATAATTGGCAATCAGCCCTTTTTCAATATTGAAATCGGCAATCACTATTGGAATTTTTCTCTTAACTCCTTGGGTAGTAATTCTTGCCCAAATTTCTAACTCTTTTGATTGATTTAATAAAAAGAAGATTAAAAAAAACATTTTTAAGCTTTTTTTCTCCGGTACTGTTTTTCAATAAGGATGGGTTTCTCTTTTCCTAAAATTACTTCCGGAGTAATTACACATTCAGAAACATTTTTCATATTAGGCAGGTCAAACATTATGTCTAACATAGTTTTTTCTAAAATACTTCTTAAGGCCCGAGCACCAGTTTTCTTCTTTAAAGCAAGTTCGGCAACGGTTTCTAAGGCTTCCGGAGTGAAAGTTAATTTTACGCCTTCCATTTCAAAGATTTTTTCGTATTGTTTAATGAGGGCATTTTTTGGTTTAGTTAAAATATCAATCAAGGCATTTTTATCTAAGGAATGTAAGGGCGCAATCACCGGAAAACGGCTAATAAACTCCGGGATTAGACCGTATTTTATTAAATCTTCGGGTTCCACCAGAGCCAATAATTCGTCCACCGTTTTTTCTTTTTTAGAATAGATTTCGGCTTTAAAACCGATACTTTGTTGTTTAATTCTGGCTTCCACAATTTTTTCTAAGCCGGAAAAAGCACCGCCGGCAATAAATAAGATATTTCGAGTGTTAATTTGGATATAAGATTGTTCCGGATGTTTTCGTCCTCCTTGTGGCGGTACATTGGCAATGGTTCCTTCCAAGATTTTCAATAAAGCTTGTTGCACCCCTTCGCCCGAAACATCCCGGGTGATTGATGGGGAATCACTTTTTCGACTTATTTTATCAATCTCATCAATATAGACAATCCCGATTTCGGCCAAAGGGATATTATAATCAGCCGCTTGAATTAATCTTAAAAGAATATTTTCCACATCTTCACCCACATAACCGGCTTCCGTTAAAGGAGTGGCATCGGAAATCGAGAAAGGTACTTTGAGAAACTTGGCTAAGGTTTCGGCGATTAAGGTTTTACCAACGCCGGTAGGCCCAATTAATAGAATATTACTTTTTTCTATTTCCACATCGGTCTTATGGGCGATTATTCTTTTATAATGGTTATAAACCGCTACCGAAATTATCTTTTTTGCCTGGTCTTGACCAACAATATATTCGTCTAAGAAACTTTTAATTTCTGCCGGTGTTGGTAACTGCTTTAAAGTAAAAATACTATTGGTAATCTTTTCTTGGGATTTTAAAATATTGTAGCAAATCCGAATACAATCTTCACAAATATAACCTTTTCTGCCGGCAACAACCTGTTTTAATACTGATTGGGGACGGTCACAAAAGGAACAACGGATTTCTTTCATTTATTTTCTCTTAACAATTATTTCGTCAATAATTCCGTATTCTTTTGCTTCTTCGGGTGACATAAAGAAGTTTCTGTCGGAATCTTTTTCAATTTTTTCTTTCGGTTGACCAGTATGAATAGATAAAATCGTATTAAGGCGGTCTTTTAATCGGGTTATCTCTTTGGCGTGAATAATAATATCGGTAGCTTGTCCAGAAAGCCCCTGGATTTCTGGCTGATGAATCATAATTCGGGAATTGGGCAGGGCATATCTTTTTCCTTTAGTTCCGGCAGCCAATAATAGGGCAGCAATACTGGCGGCTAAACCCATGCAAATAGTGACAACATTAGGTTTTATATATTGCATCGTATCATAAATTGCTAAGCCGGAAGAGACATAACCACCGGGAGAATTGATATAAAGATAAATATCTTTATCGGGGTCTTCTGCTTCTAAAAAGAGGAGTTGGGCAATGATTAAATTGGCAACATTATCATCTACTGGTGAGCCTAAAAAAACAATCCTTTCTTTCAATAGTCGGGAATAGATATCATAGGCCCTTTCACCCCGAGCGGTTTGTTCAATCACGATGGGTACATACATCTTTACCTCCTTTAATCTTCAATAATATGCGCTTTTTCTAACAAGTATTTTAAAACCTTTTCTTCCAAAAGTATTCTTTTTAAATAATTGCTTTTCTTTAATAAATCAATCTTTTCCTTTTCTAAATTTTCCAATTGGTTTAACTCTTCTTCAACCTCTTCTTCTTTTACTTCAATATTTTCCTTTTTAGCAATTTTTAGTAAAATAACACTTAATTTTGCTCTTCTTTCAGCTTCTTTTAAAAGTTCCCTTTTCACATCTTCCGATAGTTCTTCTTCCTTTTTGTTTAAATTTTCTAAAAAAGATTGAAACTTTTCCCTTACTAAGGAAGGGGGTGGTTGGAAATCGTGGTTATTAATTAAATATTCAATAATTTCCTTTTTATTATTCTCCTCAATAATCTTTTCCCTTTCTTCTTGAATTTCATTCTCAATCTCTTCTTTTAAAGCCTTTAAGCTTTCAAAACCCAAGGCTTTAGCAAATTCTTCGTTAATTTCTGGTAACTGTTGTTCTCTTACCGAACGAACAAAAATTTTATAAAGATAATTGCCAATATTTATTTCCAATTCTTTACCCCTTTCCACACCGATAAGATTTTTATTAATCTCCGGATGGTTTTGTTCATCGCCCACTTTTATTAAAAGGTTCTCCTTTTTTTCTAATAGTTTGTTATTTTGGTCGAATAAAGAATAATCAATCAATAAAAAATCCCCTTCCTTTGCCGGTCTATCTAATTCACTGTAAGTGGCACATTTTTCTTGTAAAAACCTAACCTTTTTTTCAAACTCTTTATCAAAGCCCGTAAGATTTATTTTCTTAATCGGAATACCCAGATATTCTTTTAAAGGAAAATCAGGAATTACTTCCAAAAGAAGGGTGAATTTCAATTCCTTTTCTTCGGTAAGTTCGTATTCCGAAATTTTTGGATTTCCCACAACCTGCCAATCATTTTCCTTAATTAAATTTTCATAGGTTTCACTAATTAATTTTTCAATAACTAATTCATCAATCCCCTTTTTCAATTTTTTATAAATAAGCTCTTTGGGCGCCTTGCCAAGACGAAAACCGGGAATAGCAATTTTATCTTTATAGAGCTCTAATATTTCATCAATCTTTTTTTCCACAATTTCTTTTTCAATAGTAATATTGGCTTCTTTTAAATATTCCGTTTTATTAGTTATTGTGATATTCAATTTTTAACTCCTTTTTATGCGAGGAGGGGGAGTCGAACCCCCACCCCTTACGGGACTGGATCCTAAATCCAGCGCGTCTGCCAATTCCGCCATCCTCGCTTCTAAATATTATAATTTAAATCATTTTTTAAATCAAGTTTAGGGGTAAGATAAGGGACTCCTTTTTCGTTAATAATAAATTATGGCTTTAAACTATAAGGGAGCTGTAAGGGATATGGTATACCATTTACTTTATTTAAGAATTTATTAAAATTAGGTATGGAAATTTATGTGGGAACATCTGGTTGGTATTACGACTGGAATCAGGGAGGTAATTTTGAATGGTATCTAAAAAATTCTAAGTTAAATGCTATTGAATTGAATGCCTCTTTCTATCGGTTCCCTTTCCCTAACCAAGTGAAAAGTTGGTCAGTAAAGGGGAAAAATCTAAGGTGGGCAATAAAAGTTAACCGAATTATTACCCATCGTTTTAAATTGGGTGAAAAAGCCTATACTTATTACGAACGCTTTATTAAACTTTTTGAAATTATGGACAATTATATTGATTTTTATCTTTTTCAATTGCCACCAAATTTTTCCCCAAAGATGATTAAAAAATTAGAGAGATTTATTGATTATACTAATTTGAAAGAAAGGTTTGCCTTAGAAGTAAGAAATGAAAGGTGGTTTAGCGAAGAATATTATGAATGGGCAAAAAATAAAAAGATAACCTGGGTTTCAATCGATGCTCCCGATTTTGGTGAGATAATTGTGAAAACAAATGAATATCTTTATTTAAGATTTCACGGAAAAATCGTTTGGTATTCTTATGATTATTCAAAAAAGGAGTTAGAAAAAATTGCCGAAAAAGTGGTAAAGAAAAAGCCGAAGAAAGTTTATGCCTTTTTTAATAATAACCACGCCATGTTAAAAAATGCCCAATTATTTTATAAAATTTTAAAGGCTTATGAAAAAGTTTAAAGAATATTTTGATTATTTAAAAGCAATAATTAAAAATAGTTATTCTCCTTATTCCCACTTTAAAGTGGCGGCCCTTTTGGTTACTAAAAATAATAAAGTTTACTCTGGTGTGAATATTGAAAATGTTTCTTTCTCTTTAACAATTTGTGCGGAAAGAGTTGCCCTTTTTAAAGCAATAAGTGAAGGTGAAAAAGATTTTAAAATGTTATTTATTTATACTCCGACAAAGAATTTTACCTATCCTTGTGGTGCCTGCCTTCAGGTTTTAAAAGAATTTAATAAAGATTTAAAAATAATTTTGATAAATAAAAAAGAAAGAATAAAATCCCTTTATTTAAAAAATTTAATCAAAAGTTTTAGCCCGCCCTCTTTAAAAAGAAAATTTTGAGGGCGGGCTTCCTTTTATTTTATCTGGTAATTATCAACTTGTAATTCTTCTTTTCTTTTTCGTTTATGAGTTTGATAAAGTAGATACCGGGTTTTAAATCCTTTCTTATATTTTTTATTAATTGACCGTTGAGGTTGTAAATTTCTAAAAGACCGTCACTGATAGGTAAATTATAGATTGTTTTTCGGACATTTTCGTAATCTTTTTCCCCAATATTTAAATATGGTGGATAATAGAAAATGATGGAAACCGAGTCATCAACAATATGATGAGGTGGTTGACCATTATAAAGATATTGGTGATACCAACGGTTGGCACCGTAAATTCCTTGGATACCTACGGTGCTGGAATTTAATGTTCCGGTCATTGTAAGATAGCTGTATCTAACAACTCCGTTGCGATAAAGAATAATTTCAAAGGTTTCTAATTCATTAGGAGCATTAAATCTTGGGACATTTACCCAGGCAAAGACAACAAAATTTCCATTTGGGTCATTATATTGATAGACAGTGCCCGTTGTTCTCAAATCCAAATCATCCCACCAACCAGCAAGGTGATTTCGGATAGTTGTCGGAAAGGGAGTATTAGAAAAAGCTGTAGCAGCGGAATCAGATAAAAAGCCATTGGTGCAGACATATAAATTAGTTAGATTCTGGTCATAATATCTGAATGGGAAAGGCAAATTAACTTGAACATAACCATCATCCGCATTAGGATACCACCCAGTTAATGGTGTTCCGGAGGTTGGGTCAATCCAGATAAAAGAAACGGTATCGCCTTCTTCTTGGGTTGATTCATAGATATAACCAAAACCATCTGGGTCGCTACCAGTTCTGGCTACTACCCTGGTTTTTATCGTATCATTGGCAGGATTCTCATCGTTTGGTAAATAAGTATAAACCGTGAATTTATATATTTTCCCAGCAGTTGGTGTAATCCTACCAAACTCAATGGCTAATGTCTCTCTCACCGCCAAACTGATGGTGGTATCCTTTTGAATCAAAAGGGTATCACCAATGGAATCATAAACCAAACAAGTAGTGCTAAAAGTTTCGGGATTGAGACCAAAATTCTTAACAACAGCGATAAAAGGTGTTTCCCGATTTGGTGGCGTTCTTAAATTAGGAGAGACTTTAGCTACGCCAACATCGTGGTTAAATTGTCTTAAATCTAATCCTTCATGAACATTAGTATAACCAGTTTCCGTATAGCCACCAGCAACATAAAGAATTCCTTGGGGGTCACAAGCAATTCCATAAACATTAGAAACGGCAGTTGGTTTATTTGCCCATTGGGACCAGGTATTTGTTCTTGGATTATAAGAACGGGTTTCCGCAAGAACGCCGGTTGAGCCATTTCCACCAACTAAGAAAAGTTCATCACCATAAACACCACAAATTGCTCGATATCTTACTTCTCCCGGACAAGATGGACCAGTTGTCCAGGTAATTTGTGTTGGATTTTCTGGATTAATAGTACCAATAAGGGTAATATTGGTTGCTCCACTTGATTGATAACCCGTAGAAACAACAATGGTATCACCAATAATTCCTGCTCCTGGTGTTCCCATCGGTTGGGGCATTGGTGTGCAAGGTGACCAGGTATTATTGAAAGGGTTATACATATAAACCGAAGTGATTGGCGGTGAATTGGTATGCCAGTTTCCACCACCAATGACATAGATTAAAGAATCTCGCCAAACACCGATACCAAAATCATGATTACCAATGGGCATTGAAGCACCAGTTGTCCAACTATTATTTTCTGGGTCATAGATTTCTACCACATTTAAGCCAGTGCCAAAGGTCTGACAACCACCGATTACATAGATTTTTCCAGTTTTTCCGACATAAGCAGCCCGACCAATCGCCCGAGCAGTAGGCATGGGAGCTTTTTGTGTCCAGGTGTTTGTTCGGACATCATATTCCAAGGTAATATTTTGAGCTGAACCACCGGAGACTTCAAAACCGCCAAAAGAATACCATTTTTTTTCACCATTTACTACGCAGAAAGCCGTCATCTGATGGGCACGAGTAGTCGGCAAAGGAGCAAAAGTGAGCCATTCATTATAATCGGTTGAAGGCTTTTTTACCACTTTTAAATTGGTAAAAGGAGCATAATCAGGGTTTAACTGATAAGAAAAAAGGAAAATGGGTATAAAGGAAAAAATAATAAAAATTCTTTTAGGCATTTTCACCTCCTTATTAAGTTAGATTATTTTAAAAAAAATTTTTAAAAAAGTCAATATAAAGATTATTGATTTTTTAAGTATATTTTATTAAAATAATTCAATTATGAATTATTTGTTAATTTTATTTAGAGGCCGAAAATTTATTTTTTGGAATGTTATCATCATAACCCTTTTTTCGTTATTCTTATCTTTTGTTTTGCCTAAAAAATATAAAGCAACTGGTCAAATCTTACCGCCACCGGATGAGCCCACTATTTATAGTCTTTCTCAGGTTTTACCCGGTTCTTCACCCACCCAAAGGTTAATGTTGCGCAGTTGGAATATTAGCGATATTTTAGTAGCTATTTTAAAAAGCCGAACAATTAAAGAATATGTCCTTAATAACACCCAATTTTTCAAATTTTATAAGTTTAAAAGGAGAGAAGATGCTTTAAATTTTTTAGAAAAGATAACTAAAATTACCCAAAGTGAAGAGCTGGTTATAAAAATTTCTGTAGAAGTGAGAGATAAAAATTTGGCGGCCGAGATGGTAAATACTTACATTACCGCTTTAGACAATTTTCTGAAAGAGTCAATGATGAGTCGGGGTAAATATTTAAGGATATTTTTAGAGAATCAGTTAAAGAAAGTAGAAAACGAATTGGCTATCGCTCGGGAATCGTTAAAGGTTTTCCAAGAAAGATATAAATTGCCCGAATTGGAAGAGGGGATTAAATCGGTACTGGATGCTTATGCCCAATTAAAATCCCAATTGATCGTAAAAGAGGCGGAGTTGGAAATGATAAAAGATATTTCTTCACCCAATAATCCTTATTATCAAGATTTATTGACCGAGGTAAAAAAGTTTCGTGAAAAATTGGGTGAAATGGAGAAGGGTAGTGGCTTAGGTGGTTTTGGACCGGGTTTTGGAACACCTTTTAAGAAATTACCCGCCGTCGCCAGTGAATATATAAAAAGGTATCAAGATTGGAAGTTGAAAAGCGAAATTCTTCTTTTGCTCCAGCAACAATATGAACAGGCAAAGCTTACCGAAGCGAAAGATACGCCAACAATTACCATCTTAGATTATGCCAAAATACCCGAACGCCATTCTTTCCCTAAAAAGAAATTGTTTGTTATTGGTGGCTTTTTCTTTTCACTCATTTTTAGTATTTTAATTTTATTTACTAAAGAATATCTCAATTCCCGTCCGGAGATTACCGATTTTCTTAAAGAAGCGGTGGCGACTTTGAAGAAAGATTTTTCTTTTAAAAAGCATTGATGAAAAACCCGAAAATTTTATTTGCTTTTGGCACCCGTCCCGAAGCAATAAAATTAGCGCCAATCATCCAAGAAATAAAAAAAGAAGAAAATCGGAAGATTTTTGAAAGTTATGTCTGCATTACCGCCCAACATCGGGAAATATTGGATGAAGTTTTAAGATTATTCAAAATTCCTATCGACTATGACCTTGATATTATGGAACATAACCAGACACCTTGGTTAGTAAACGAAAAAATTTTTAGGAAGTTCTTGCCCTGTTTAGAAAAAATAAAACCTGATTTGGTAGTAGTCCAAGGCGATACTACCTCAGCTTTTGCCTGTGCCTTGTTAGCTTTTTATCAAAAAATTAAAGTTGCCCATGTGGAAGCCGGGTTGCGAACTGAAGATAAATATCAACCTTATCCCGAAGAAATAAATCGCCGGTTAATTTCTCCCTTGGCCGATATCAATTTTGCTCCCACTAAGATTGCGGAAAAAAATTTATTAAAGGAAAATGTGAAAAAAGAGACCATCTTTGTTACTGGTAACACGGTTGTTGATGCCCTTTATCAAATTAAAAAAGAATTTAAAATTAAAAATCGTTTAAAAAAAGATAAAAGGATTCTTTTGACTATTCACCGGCGGGAAAATTGGGGAAGACCATTAACTGAGGTGTGTTTAGCAGTCAAAAAAATAGTGGAAATTTTTCCTTTTGTCCAGTTTGATATTCCTGTCCATCCTAATCCTAATGTGAAAGAGGTAGTGTATAAAAATTTGAAAAATATTCCCCAGATAAATCTTTTACCACCTTTACCTTATTTTCAATTATTAAAATTAATGAGTAAAAGTTATCTTATTCTTACCGATTCTGGCGGAATTTGTGAAGAAGCTCCCAGTTTCAATGTGCCGGTGCTTATTTTGAGAAATAAAACTGAAAGAAAAGAAGCAATAATCGGGGGAACCGCTAAATTAGTAGGTACGGCTTATGAAAAGATAATAAAAAATGTTAGCGAATTGATAAGAAATAATCAAAAATATAAAAAAATGATAAAGAAGAAAAATCCTTTTGGTGACGGCAAGGCGGCCAAAAGGATTGTTGAATATTTAAAATTTTATTATGGCTACCGAGAGAAAAAACCAAAACCTTTTATTAACGGCGAGTAACTTTAATAAAATCTTATTTTTCTTTTTTCTAATCTTTCAAGCACTTACGTTAATAATTTGTTTCCAATACGATTTAATTTATTCTCTACCGATAATCGCCATTTTTTTAATTTTGTTGTTTTTCATTCTGGGAAAAAATCGTTTAAAAATTCTTTTGCTTTTTACTATCTTATTTGCCTCCCTTTTAACCCAACCAACTTCGCGAAAATTATTTTTTTTAAGATTAGAAGAAATTCCCTTCTTTCTACTTCTTTTTTTAACCATTCTGGCATTTGCCAGAAAAGAAAGGTATCATTTGCAGACAGAAAGTGATTACTTATTATTAGGCTTTCTTTTATTAACACTCTTTTCTTTATTTTACGGAATTCTTTTGGGTAATCCGATTTTTAGGGCTATTGACGATTTTTTGGTTCTTTTTTATTATGCCTTCTATTTTTTGGTATTAATCTATTTTCAAGAAGAAAGATGGCAAAAGATTTTGATTATTACGATTATTGTTGTTTCGGTTTTAGTCTCGCTGGAATATGTACTTCCCTTTTTGCTTACTTTCCAAATTAAAAGATATGCTACTGACCAGCAGCATCTTTTTAATCTTGGTTATCCTTTGTTGTTTTCTTATATTCTCTTTGGAAAAAAAGCAAAATATAAAATAGTAGCTGGTCTTTCTTTAATGTTAATGACCATAGCTGTGATAATAACACTTACGCGAGCTCTATGGTTAACAATTCCTTTTTCGCTTTTTATAATCTTACTCATCTATTTATGGAAGGGAAAACAACTAAAAATAATCTTTGGGGCGCTTATTTTGTTTTCATTAATATTTGTCTTTACTCTTTTTTTACTAAAAAAAGGAGTAAGTTTAGAAAGGTTTTTAAAGGTTAGACCCGAAGCCTTTGGTCGAGTTCGGGTAGATTTTTCCCTTCTGGAAAGGGTTTTTGCGGCGAAATATTTAATTAAGCAATTTAAAACTTCACCAATTTTTGGAGTGGGATTAGGCAGTACTTATCCGGGAGTGGTGCCTTGGAAGAAAAGAATGGAATTTTCCTGGATGGATAGTCTTTTTTTAAATTTACTTTGGAAAATGGGAATTAGTGGTCTTTTATTATTTTTAGCAATTTATTACTATTTTTTTAAAAATATTATAAAGATTTTAAAAAATCCAAAAAATGATTTTCAAAAATGGGTAAGCATCGGAATTTTTTCGACTTTTGTTTCTTTAATGTTAATCAGTATTGAATCGGGCGTTTTATTAATTTATCGGTTTAATTTGGTTTGGGCAGCCTTGTTGGCAGTTTTTAATCTGTGGAATAAAGAGACTATTTAAGAAGATTGAGAATATTGATGATAGTTTCCGCCCTTTTCTCCCAGGTATGGTTTTGAAAAACATATTCCCTTCTTTTTTCCGCCAGCGCTTGGTCATTTTCTTTTAACGCCTTTTCAATATTTTTAACAAAATCTTCTTTGTTTTTAGCAAAATAAACGAATTCCGAAATATTTTTATCACTGGTACCTAAAAAAGTGGAGACGATCGGTTTGCCCAAGGCTAAATATTCATAGATTTTTATTGGGTCACTATTGAAAGCCACTTCATCTTGTTTAAAAGGAATAAGGCAGACATCGAAAATTTTGATATAATAAGGAACCAAAGAATAAGGTTTAGGTCCCAAGAAAATGATGTTTTTATATTTAAATAGCCTCATTGCTTCTTCTCGATAAGGACCAACAAACAGGAAAGTTGTTTCCGGAAATTTTTGGAGACAATACTCAATTAAATCAAAATCTACCCACCAAAAAAGACTACCGATAAAACCAATTATTGGTCTTTTTAATTTCTTTTCTTCGAAAGGAAAAAGCAAAGAAAAGTCAATTTTTTTATCATATAAATAATACCATTCTTCCGGCACAGCATTAGGAAGATTGATTATTTTTATTCGGGGATATTTTTTAATTAATTCTTTTTCAACATTTTCGCATATAGAAAAGACGATAGTCGCCTTTTTTAATAATTTTAATTCAATCTCTTCAAAGAAGGCCTTGGTTTTTTCTAAAGGAAAAAAAACTTTTAAGTCGTCGATTCGGTCATAAATAATTGGTGTTTTTACCAATTTATCAATCACCCAAAACCATACTGGATTTTGAGTGTAAATTATTGCTTCTTTTGCTAATTCTTTGAATTTAGAAAAGAAAAGGTTGGGAAGAACTAAAGAATTATAAAATTTATGTAAAAAAACATAGCGCAAAGGTAAATAGCGGGGCAAAGAATAAAACTTTATATTTTTTTGATAATAACGATTTAACTTAAAAATTTCCCAAAATTTTTGGGCGTTAAATTTTCTTTCGCTAAAATATTTTAATGGATTAGGAGAAAGACCAAAAAAAATTGGTGAAAATCCTTTTTTACTTAAGGCTTGAGCTAAAAACCAGGGACGACCAGCAATTATGTGAAAAGGTAAAAGTTCGCACAAAAATAATATTTTTTTCATAACAGCTTAAAAATAAGCATAGTCAATAAGGTGGTAAAAATCAAGAAAAAGATAAAAATTTTAAATTTGGGCATAAGATTTCTAAAATAGATAAGCATAAAAAAAGCTTGTAAAAGATAGGCAACATAAAAACCAATACCCGCTCCCAAAGCTCCTAATTTATAAGTATAAGAAAAAACTAAACCAATAAAAAAGAAAAACCAAAAAGCATTAAAAAAAGTTGCCAGCCACATTTTTCCGGTTCCGGTAAGATAATAACCAAAAATATAACCAATACTCGCCGGAATGGTTGCTCCCAAGATAAAAATAAAAGATTTTACTGCTGGCAGATAGGATTTCCCATAAATAAGCTTTATTATTGAGGGAGAAAGAAGTAAGGTGGGAAAAAGCAAAAAGGAGAGAAGAATATTTAAATATTTCATAATTTTTTCTAAAAGATTTTTTATCTTTTCTAAATTATTTACTTCTTCCGCAATCGTGGGTGTTAAAGGCATGCCGATGGCTACCGGAATAAAAAGAAAAAATTGAAAAAAGGTATTTCCTAAATTAAAATAAGCAACTTCAGAAAAATCTTTGGCAATTGCTAATTTAGTATTCACTAACCAAATGGCGGGCACCATTACCAATCCGGATAAAAAAGTGGGGAAAGAGAGGCCAATAATATTTTTAGCAATCGCTGTTTGGAAAGCTGTTTTCAATAAATTAAATTTTTTAACGGTAATTAAAAAAAGAATTACTCCTAAAAAATTGGCAATGGTGAAAGCGATAATAGCTCCGACCAATTCGTACCGTCGGGCCAAGATTAAAACCAAAGGAAAGCTTACTAAATTGTAAATTACAGTGATTAAAGAAATATTTTTTATCGCTTTTAACCCTTGGAGCACCCCCGTCCAAAAATTGTTAAGGGTGATGAAAAATAATAAAAAAATTATCAAACGAAAATATTTCAATAAAAATGGTTTCTGATAAATGTTATAAGCTAAAGGAATAGTGATAAAAAAATAGATAAAGATAACAAATAAAGAAATTAAAATAATTAAAGCCTGAGCGGTACCGTAAGTTTTCTCCAAAATTGTTTTTTCATTTTTCGTCTGGGCAATAAATTTAGCGATAATAGTGGGAATACCAAAACCAGTAAAAAAAGTTAAAAGAATGATTAATTGGTTAAGTAGCGAATAGATACCAAATTTTTCACTTAATAAAAACCGGGCTAAATAAATGCTATTCAAAGCGGTTACGAAACGGACAATAATTAAAGAAGTAAAATATTGAAAACTTTGAAAAAAAATTTTTTTCAGCATTAAGTTTAAAAATTATAAAAAAGAAAAATCACTTTTCAATAAATAAGAATTTTGTTATAATTATTTTGGTGACCAAAGAAACCCTTTTAGAAGCCTTAGCGATTGACTGTCCAAAAATATTTTTAGCTTTAAAAGATTTTATTAAAAAATGTTATAAAGATTTTAAAAAAAATGGAATAGTTTTGGGATTAAGCGGTGGTATTGACTCTTCTTTAGTTGCTTATCTTTGTAAGGAAGCAGTGGGTAAAGAGAATGTTTTGGCTTTAATTATGCCGGAAAAAGAGAGTGATTTTAATAACTTTCAGGATGCCTGTTTTTGGGCTGAAGAGTTAGGTATTAAATATAAAATTATCTTTCTCACTAAATATTTAAAAAATTTTAATATCTACGATTTATTTTTTCTTAACAAATTGATAATTCCGGAAAGCTGGAAACCAATGGTCGTAAAAAATTTAGCTCGTTTATATGTCCAGATAATTGGTGAGCCAGTTTTCAATATCAATTTTAAAGGTGATAAGCTTTTAAGAAAAATAAATACCTATTATCGTTTTAAACATCGTTTAAGAATGATAATTATCTACCTTTTTGCTGATTTAGAAAATCGCTTAGTGGTTGGTTGTACCAACAAAACCGAGTATCTTATCGGTTTTTTTGTTAATTACGGTTGTGACGATGCCAGCGATATTATGCCCCTTTTATCTTTATACAAAACCCAAGTAAAAACCTTGGCTAATTATTTAGGATTACCCAATAAATTAATTGCGAAAAAACCTTCACCAGATATTATCCCAGGAATTTTTGATGAAGAGATTATTGGCATTGATTATGAAATATTAGACTTGATTTTGTTAGGGATAGAAAAAGGTTTAAGTATTTCGCAAATTAGTGGTCTTTTAAATATTGAAGAGCAAAAGGTAAAATACGTTTTTGATTTATTTATGAAATCAAAACCTTTTCGGCTAAAGCCGATAAGTTATGGAAATTGTAATTAATGGTCGTTTTTTGACCCAAAAAATTACCGGCGTTCAAAGATACGCCCAATGGTTAGTGAAAGAGCTTGACCAGCTTTATGAAAAAGGCGAGCTAACTAAAAATCGCTTTCACTTTAAAATCCTTGCTCCTAAAAATGTTATCCACCATTTAGAATTGAAGCATATTCCCATTAAAAAAATTGGTTTTTTAAAAGGACATTTTTGGGAACAGTTAGTATTGCCTTTCTCTCTTAAAAATAGAATTCTTTTTTGTTTAGGAAATACTGCCCCTTTATTGACATTATTTTTTAACAAAAAAGTTATTGTAACGGTTCACGATTTAGGTTTCAAATATTTTCCTCAGAATTATCGTTTTCTTTTTCGCACTTTTTATTCAATAATTATTCCTTTAATTTTGAGATATGCTTGGGCAATTATTACGGTTTCTCAAAGCGAAAAAAAGAAGATTATTAAGAAATATCATTTTGTAAAAGAAAAAATTTTTGTTATTCCTCAAGGTGGTTTTAGGAACGAAGAGTTAAAAGCCTTAGATATTAAAGAAAAAAATTATCTTCTTTATGTTGGTTCTCTAAGCAAAAAGAAAAATTTTGACGGTTTTCTTTCCGCTTTGGAAATAATTGTTAAAAAAAAATTACCGCTAAAAGCAATAGCAATTATTCCTCAGGCGGATGTTTTTGAAAAAGTAAGTCCGGATTTAAAGCCCGAGATTAAAGAGCGGGTTAAAATTATTCATCAGGTAAGCGATGAAGAATTGTTTGGTTATTATAAAAATGCCTTTTTATTTGTTTTTCCCTCTTTTCACGAAGGTGCTGGTATTCCTCCCATTGAAGCTATGGGTTGTGGTTGTCCAGTTATCTGTTCCGATATTCCTTCTTTAAGAGAACGTTGCGGCGAAGCCGCGCTTTATTTTAATCCCTATTCACCCGAAGATATTGCTCAAAAGATTATTCTATTATGGGAAAATGAAGAACTCCGTAAAAGTTTGATAGAAAAGGGGTTAAAAAGAGCCAAAATCTTTTCTTGGGAAAATACTGCCAAAGCAACATTAAAGGTTTTAGAAAAAGTAATTTACAAAAAATGAAAGTAGCTATTATCCACGATTGGCTCACCGGCATGCGCGGCGGGGAGAAAGTTTTAGAGGTTTTTTGTGAAATCTTTCCGGATGCCACTCTTTATACCTTGGTTTATATTAAAGAAAAAATATCACCAGTTATTAACAAAATGAAAATTATAACTTCTTTGCTTCAGAAATTTCCTAACATCGAAAAACATTATCGTTATTATTTGCCAATCATGCCTTTTTTAATTGAGCAGTTTGATTTGAAAGAATATGAATTAATAATTTCTTGTAGTCATTGTGTTGCTAAAGGGATAAAAAAGAATAAAAATCAAATTCATATTTGTTATTGCCTTACACCGATGCGTTATATTTGGGATATGTTTGACATTTATTTTAAAAAAGCAAAAATGGTTACTAAATTTGGGGCTTATATTTTTCGTCCTTATCTTCAAAATTGGGATAGGAAAAGTTCAAAAAGGGTAGATTATTTTATTGCCGATTCAAAAAATATTGCTAACAAAATTAAAAATTATTATAAAAAAGAAGCTACTGTTATCTATCCTCCAGTGGATACTGATTTTTACCAATTTTTAAATTTAAAAAGAGAGGATTTTTTCCTTGTTGTTTCTGCTTTGGTGCCTTATAAAAAAGTTGATTTAGCCATTAATGTTTTTAATAGATTAAAACTGCCATTAAAAATTATTGGTACGGGTCCGGAGGAAAAGAAATTGAAATCAATAGCAAAAGAAAATATTGAATTTTTGGGTTGGCAACCTGATGAAAAACTTTTAGAATATTATAACAAATGTCGAGCATTAATCTTTCCTCAAGAAGAAGATTTAGGAATTGTCCCCTTAGAAGCTCAAGCTTGCGGTACACCAGTAATTGCCTATAAAAAGGGTGGTGCTTTAGAAACAATAATTGAAAATGAGACCGGATTATTTTTCTATCCCCAAACTGAAGAAGCCTTGATAGAAAAGATTAAAGAATTTGAAAAATTAAATTTTTCTCCCCAAAAATGTCGCGAGAATGCTTTGAAATTTTCCAAAAAAAGATTTTATTTTGAGATTAAAGAATTTATAGATAAGTTAATGAAAAATAGTTAGTCTTACAAGTTTGTGACTCACCACTCAGCTAACGAAGAATACCTATATTCCCAATAGTAAAAGATCATTTTAAATTTTCCTTTTCTAAAATTACCGTATTGTTAACCTTTTTATGAAGGTCGGGTTATAATTTGGACTTAGCTGCCGTAAAGCAATTTTTAAAATTAAAAATTTAGCTATTTTTAGAAAATCCTTACTCATATGTCAATGCCCAATTCTTTTAATTTTCGATAAAGATTTGGTCTTTTAATACCGAGAGCTTCCGCAGTTTTAGTCTTATTCCAATTATTCTCAGCTAATTTATTCAATATGAATTCTTTTTGAAACTCCTTGGTTGCTTCTTTTAAAGTTTTCGCATAATTTTTTTTCGTTGGCTCTTGGGTGATGATTAATAAATCTTGTGATTTTATTTCGTTTGACCTTATTAATATCACAGCTCGAATAATTAAGTTTTCCAATTCTCTAACATTACCTTTCCAGGGCTGATTTTTTAGGTAATCTAACGCCTGGGGGGTAAGAATTTTTTTCGGAACCCCATATTCTTCACAGTATTTGGTTAAAAAATAATCTGCCAGATGGGGTATATCTTCAACCCGTTCTCTTAGAGGGGGGATATAAATCGGAATCTGGTTTAACCGAAAATAAAGGTCATCCCGAAATCTTTTTTCTTCTATCTCTTTGAGAAGATTTTTATTAGTTGCGGCGATGATTCTTACATCAACTTTTATTGTTTCGTTTCCACCTAACCGTTCAAACTCACCTTCTTGCAAAAATCTTAAAAGTTTTGACTGAGCAGAAAGACTTAAATCACCAATTTCATCTAAGAAGAGGGTTCCCTTGTCAGCGATTTCCAGCTTTCCTTTCTTTTGGGTTTTAGCATCAGTAAATGCTCCCTTTTCATGGCCAAAGAGTTCACTTTCAATCAGATTTTCCGGTATTGCGGCGCAGTTAATTTTAACAAAAGGTTCTCTTTGCCGATAAGACTTGTTATGAATTGCCCTCGCTACCAATTCCTTACCAACACCACTTTCGCCGGTTATCAATACTGTGGCATTGGTTTTGGCAACATCATCAATTAAAGCAAAAATCTTCTTCATTGGTTCAGATACGCCAACCATTTGATATTTTTTGAGCGTTTCTTCTCTAAGTAAAGTGATTTCCCTTTGCATTTTTTCCATTTCCAAGGCATTTCTAACGGTCAAAAGTATCTTTTCTCGGTCCGAAGGTTTTTCTAAGAAGTCATAGGCACCGATTTTGGTTGCCAAAACCGCATCTTTAATAGTTCCGAAACCAGTGATTACCACTACGGGTAAATAAGGTTTCTCTTCTTTAATTTTCTTGAGTACTTCCAGACCGTTAATATCGGGGAGAATCAAATCCAATAAAACCAAATTTAATTCATTGTCTCTAACCTTTTTGATTGCCTCTTCACCATCGCCGGCTGGTATTGTTTGGTATTTTTCCGAAGCTAAAATATCAATCAGCATATTGCGCCAATTAACATCGTCATCAACGACTAAGATTGTTGGTTTAAACTTATTATTAGACATTTTGATTCAATGGTAAATATACCGATACCGTAGTTCCAACTTTTTCTTTACTAGTAATTTCAATAAACCCATTATGGTTTTCTATTATTCTTTTAGCTAATGTCAATCCCAGACCGGTCCCAAATAGTTTATCATAAGTAAAATAAGGGTCAAAGACTTTATTTAAATATTTTTCTGGTATTCCCTTGCCGGTATCGGAAACTTCAATTCTTAAATAATTTTTAATCTTTCCCACTTCTTTTTCAAACCGTTCCATTGTTGCAATCTTAATTTTAAGAATGCCGCCTTTTTCCATAGCTTCAATTCCATTTTCAATTATAATATTTAAAACATTAGCAATTCCTTCTTCATCAATTGGAATCAATGGTAAATTATTATCTAATTCGTATTCTACTTTTATTTCCATTGCTTGGCAAATTGATTGGTATCTTATCATTACATTTTTTATGAGTTCATTGATATTTTTGGGTTGAAGCACGGGTGGCGAAAGTTTCGTAAATTTCATAAAAGCATCGGACATCTTTTTAAGTCTTAATATTTCTTCTTTAACCAATTCAATATATCTTTTTATTCCTTCTTCTTTATTATATTTAATTTCCAATTGTTCCATTGCTCCTAAGATTGTTGACAAAGGATTTTTTATCCCGTGTGCCAATTTTTGTGCCACTGGTGCCCAACTTTCAATCCTTTTTAAGTGTTCCTCTTTTGTTATATCTTCAATTCTCAAGATAAATCCTTTTTTAATTTTCATTCTTTTTAATTTTAAAATTTTTTCTCCCTCCGGGGTTTTAATGATTATCTGTCCTTCATCTTTTTCTATTATCTCTTTGGTTGCGGTGGTTAATTTTTCTTTTAATTTCTCACCCACCAAATTTTCTGCACCTAAAATTTTTTCCGCGCTCTCATTAGCAAACAAAACCTTTCCTTTTTTATTTAAAATAATATATCCTTCTTTTGTCTTTTCCAACAACTCCGGTATCGGAAAACGAATTTTGGGAAAGACCTTCTTTCGGGCATAAAGATAACTTAAAATGAAAATTATTATTCCGAAAATTATTAGTAATAGTATAGGAAAAGGGAAAACAGGAACTATGGGCGCTAATGCCAAAAGTGAAAATTTATCTCCTTTTTTCATAGGTAATATGAGCAAAATTCTTTTATTCAATCCTTCCTTAACAGATTGGACGCTTCCGGATGTGTTATAATCATTAAAATCAAGGTGTATGGGTAATCTTATATTAGCTATTTCCTTCAATCGATTATTTAATACGATTAATTTTTCATCTTCAGTAAAGGCGAATAATTCGGGAACTCCATTTCCATCGGTATCAAAGACCGCTTTTAACTCAATTCCTCCTTTACCATTATAACAGGATATTAAATCAAGATTTTGGTCAAAAATCATTAATTTACCATCTCGGTTGCCAACGATAATTTCATCTTTTCCATCTCGGGTTAAATCAGCACATTCCAGACCCATAAAACTGCCTTCCCGATAATATTTTTTAATTCTGCCGTCTGAGCCATCAAAAATTATTATCGCGTCTTTCTCGGGAGTTGGTCGAATGGTTCTTAGGGCAACCACGATTTCTTTTTTCCCGTCCAGGTCTAAATCAGATATTCGCAAAAAGGTGCGAGAAAAATATCCGCCAACTTCTTTCTGCCATAAAAGCTTACCCTTCTTACTTAGAACGATTACATAGGTATGTTTGTCATCCGTATTATTAGCATAATTTCCGTTGGCAGGTGCGCTTGTTTCAAAAACAATTTCTGGCTTCCCATCGCCATTTAAATCTTCAATAAAAACTTTCCAGACCATTGGTCCGATGAGATATTTCCACAACATTTTCTGAGTTTTTAAATCAAAAACTGCCAATCCTCTTGGACTAACATCCAATCCGGTACCAATTACTGTTAGGACATCTAATAAACCGTCATCATTAACATCAATAAGTCCGCAAGGGTAAATTCCGCCCTCCCAATAATCATTTTTATTTCTATCTTCCCCAGTTATTGTGGGGAAAAAGGGTACTATTTCTTTAAAAGAAGCATCAAAAACGGCAAGGAAATCAGTCAATTCCCTGCGGAGTGTAACAAAAATTTCAGCTATTCCATCGTTATTAATATCTGAAGTCCAGATATAACCAAATCCAATCGTATCGTAATAACATTCCCGAATTATTTTTAATTGGTCATCAATAATTGATATGCCCTGGCTTCTTTTTCTAATGAATTCATCTCTTTCGTCTCCATTCATATCAAAAGGTTTCAGTTCCAATTCAGTTGAATTCCAAATTTCTTTCAATTCGTAAGGCAGATGTTTTCGGCAAGTGAACAAAAAAGAGATTAAAAAAAGAAATATAAAAAAGTTCATTTTTCTCACAGATAAATTTAAGCATAAAAATCCCAAAAGTCAATAATTTCGTTTGTTTTTGATGAAGAACAAAAATTTCCACCATCTTGTTGATGGATTAATTATTTGTTCGGTTTTTACCATTTTTGGTTTTAAGGGAGCGGGCAAGGGAAACCCCCTTGCCCGCTTTTTACCTCATCGTAAAATAATCGCCTTTTTACTTTGGGATTTACCGTTGACGGTTAGAGTTATAAAATAAGTTCCAGTGGGTAGACTGTTTCTTTTTTCATCCTTTCCATCCCAGCATAATCCATACTTTCCCTTTGGTCTTTTTTCATTTACCAGTTCTTTAACTATCTTTCCATTTACATCAGTTATTCTGATTACTACATCGGAATCATAAGGGAGTTCGTACTCTATGACGCCGTTGGAATAAAAAATGGTTGGTTTAATTTGGAAATATTCCATTCTCTCATTAACCTTCGGCAGAGGAGAAGTGGGTTCTTTTGTTCCGCTCAACGGATTTTTTATAATTGCTAATAAAAATCGCCAATTCGCTTCTCGACAAGCAGCCGCCGGTACATCGCTTCTTCCTTCCCATTCAAAAAGGGTATCTCCGGTTATTCGCCAACCAAACCCGCCGCCACGAGGATATATAAAAGGACTAATAACTGATAATATTCTCCAGCTGTCGCCATGGACTTTAACATAACCTGCACAACCTGGATGATAACCTTCGGCGCCAGCAAACTGAATAAAAATCCATATGGTTTCGTCCGTTGGGTAGTATCGGCAGTTGAGACCACCAGTATACATCCTTGAAATAAAAGTTTTATTTAATTCCCAACGGTTGCCTGACGGATGGGTCCGCCAAGAAAAGTCAGAAGAATCTGGGAAGAAATCCCTAAAATATCGGAATTGTCCTGGATTTCCTGAAGGGTCAATAGGCCAAAGTCTTGCTCGCACAACTTCTCCCAGGGAGACCGGTTTTCCGAAGATGTTTATCGGAGCAAAATTGCTTCCCCATTGTTGAGTAAAAGCAGCTTCCACATCCCAACGCTGTTGTGGACCTAATCTCCAAATTTTAACTTCGTCATACCAGACAGTCCCTACATTTGCAACAAGATCAACATAAGCAAGTTGATTTTCATAAGAAAAGGCGGTATCACCAAAGGGTCCGTACATCGCATCATTTATCCAGACAGTAACTTTCACAGATTCTGGTCTCGGTCTTTCGTATTTTATTCTCACCCGATACCAAGTTAAAGTAGAATAGGTTTGTAGCGGTCCTCTTGGTCCATATATCGTATCGTTTTTATAAAAGACAATGAAAGCGCGTCCTGGGTAGGTCCAATCGGGACCAACGCGTACGGACAGAGCAGCTCTTTGTTGATGCCCTTGTGGCGGGACTTGCTCTGCGCCTGTTCTTAACATACATTCAATTATAAAAGGTGATGTTGTTTGTAATGCCCGATGAGCCAGCGCTCCCCAAAATCCACCTACTACTCCGTAAAGCCTTAAGGATTTAATACCGGCATATCTTACGGTGCTATCTACATAGCAGTCAGGCGATGATCCATTGCCACTCGGTGTCCACGGTGGAGAAGGAAATTGACCTACAGGATAAGATTCAAATCCATCTTCCCATACAATCTCTTGAGCCGAAAGTATGGAAAGAATGGAAATTAAAATAATTAAAATGATGCTGAGTTTACGCATTTTTTCCTCCTTATTTTGCATTCTGATACCTTGCGCACCAGAAGGTATCTTTTTCTCGTCATGGGTCGGTGCCACCCTTTTAACATACAACTTATCTTGAAACCGCAAATTTAAAGACATCGCCGTTATCCCCAGTTAATTTCTGTTTATTAGAGCCATCAGTATTCATAAGCCATATACATTTTCTTCCGCTACTTTCCGAAATCCATACGATTTTTGAACCATCCGGAGAGAAAAGCGGTTCCAAATCATCTCCAGGGTCGGTAGTTAATTGTTGGAGATTTGTGCCATCAATATTGACAGTGTATATATCGTAATTTCCGTTTCTATTAGAATAGAAAACGAGTTTAGAACCATCCGGCGAAATTGCGTATTCGGCATCGCCATCGTGGAAGCGGTCATTCCCTGGAAAAACAACTAGACTTTCCAGTCCGGTGCCATCGGGATTAATCATATAGATATCTTCATTGTCCAGTATGGGATTGTCCTCAAAGATAATTTTATTCTGCGGTGTCCAACAGACATTTCTTGGTGCTGCGCCTCGCTGACAATGATGGATTATAGTCTTATTAGTTCCATCTGCATTCATTACTTTTAAATTACCTTCATACCAATCGTTATATGCGATTTTTGAACCGTCCGGAGAGAAACTGGCGGCACAACCATTAGCTTCCCCAAGGTCTTGTTGATTTGAGCCATCCTGATTCATTATCCACACTTCAAACCACCCATTATGGTTGCTTCGTTCCGAGCGAAATACAATTTTGCTTCCATTAGGGCTCCAGTCTCGGGGACATTCGTGTCCATATCTCTGCGGACCTGGGTCGGTTAACTTAGTAAGACCAGTTCCATCAATCCTGACCTTCCATATTTCACTCCTAATTTCTCTAAAGTATTCTTTAATAAATAATATTTGTGTTCCATCCGGAGAAAAAATTGGTGGATACCATATATCAGGAGAGAAAGAATTGAAATCAGCCAGTTTTCTTAAACCACTGCCATCGGAATTAATTATCCATAAGGTAGTAATACTGTCGCCGTTTTCTTGGAAATAAAAGGCAATCTTAAATAATGGCGTCCCAGAGGACATTACAATTTGGGATGCATCTGACCAATTGGATATCGCCCCATTTTTATCTTTTGCCTGTGCTTTGATATAATAAGTACCGGCAGTTTGCCAGGAATGACTCATCGTAACGGTTTGTCCAGAAGGAATATAGGAACTCCAATTGGAGATATTCCCATCACCCCAATCAAATCTTATTGATACACTATCACCATCCGGGTCAATTGTAGAAGATGAGAAGTTATAAGAGACACCAGGTTGACCGCTTGAAGGACCGGAAGGGGTGGTAGGGGTATTTGGTGGATTGTTTGGTGGAATAGTTGAATGGATTAACTCTTTTTTTAAATCAAGAAATTTATAGGAAAATTCCGCCAGAACCCAGGAAAGTATCTTCACCTTGAATCCCAAGCCGGCGCCCAAACCAATTCCTAATCTAAAATCAAAAGGTGGATAACTCAATTCGTTATATTGATAGGGCTTAAGAAAGAGATAAGGACCGGCAACGCCATAAATTTTACAACCCAATTTGCCTTTGAGCGAACCTTCAGCGTCCACTGAAATTGAGACGGAAGGATTTCCGGTGAAATTAGCATTACCACTTAACCCCCCTTCATTCACTGGACTCCAAGAGCCTTCTTCGTATCTTGCACCAATAGCGCTACCAGAAACAAGGTTCACGTTATTGCTAATCTCACAACTTACACTCAGTGCAGCATTCACCTCTAATCCAGCAGAAATATCTAAAGCAAATGTAAAAACAATGGGAACTGATGGAACAGTGGGAGCCCAGATAACATACTTACCAAGAGGAATGGAAATTAAATCCTTTTCTATCTCTTTACTGAGCGAGAGCTCCCAACCAACCTGGCAGTTTTTAAACTCTACCTTATTCGTATCGTGAACTATAAAATGGAACTCTTTTAGATTGAACGAATCAATCGTTATTCCAATGTCAGGCTCTATTCTTTTGGTGAGAATAATTGTATCACAAGCAAAGAAGGCAACCAAATTACCAAATGTATCCTTGATTTCCACTCGGACATCATACAAAGGAATTGTAAACTCGGCTAATTCCGGATGAGGCTCAACCAATATCTTTTTCACATAGATACCCATCCAGTATCTTCTGCCTTTTTCGTCGGTGAAGGTTATATCCTGTCTAATTTTTTCAAACTGTCTTTCTTCAGGCATCAAGATGAAAGTTGTTTCTATTTCGCAACGTTTTATCGCTTCAGTAAGGCATGCCTGTTCAGTAAAAACGATAAGAGTGTCGCCAGAAGTAGTGGTTGAAACTACTTTCTTTAAATACCCCTCGCCAGTTTGTCCGACAAGAATGTCACCCGGTTTATAAGTTGGTTTTGAGGCACCAGGGGTGTAGATAAATTTTAAGGTGTCAACAACGATGATGACTTGCTTTAAGGAGGCGTCGGTTTCCGGAAGTTTTGTCTTTTCACCAATTATATTTTTCTCCTGCTCTTTTTTATGGCAGGTGAGCAAAAATGCCGAGGTTAAAATGCCGAGAAAGACCGCCGTTCTTAAAAACCAAGTTTTCATATAACCTCCTTCTTTTTTATCTTTGCCTCCGATTTTAATTTTCCTTCACGCATTTTTGTACATTTACAGTTGCTCCTCATTGGACTAATCAAATCTGTCTTAATTTGGGAAATCTTATAGTTTCTTTTAGGATTTATTATTTGTTCTTTTTCCATACGCCGAAATATAAAACGAAAAGTATGCCAAAATGAAAATGGATGGTATTAACAAATAACGAACCTTGAAAATCTTATTTTTTAATATTCAATAAATTCATATTAAGCTTGAAAATACGAAATTTATGAATTTTTAATTTTTGGGTAAAAATAAATTTACTTCACTAACTTTCTTTGAAGCAATGACAAGAGAGGCAGTTTATAAATGGAAAACTGTATTATTTTTGATAAAATTATGCATCAAAATGATTACACTTTTAATTAAAAAAATATTCCTGAACGGCTAATATTCTATCTTTTAAATAACAGCGAAAGAATTTCAATTGGTAAAGGAAAGATGATTGTTGAGTTTTTTTCGGCAGCAATTTCGGTTAATGTTCCTAAGTAACGAAGTTGTAAGGCGGCTGGTGATTGGGAAAGGATTTCTGCGGCTTCCCGCAGTTTGGCCGCCGCCTGCAATTCACCATCGGCGTGGATAATTTTTGCCCTTCTTTCCCTTTCCGCTTCGGCTTGGCGAGCAATTGCCCTTTTCATTTCTTCAGGGATATCAACATGTTTGATTTCTACCATACTAACTTTTATTCCCCAAGGGTCAGTTTGTTGGTCAATAATCTTTTGTAATCTTTGATTAATCATCTCTCTTTTAGTTAGTAAATCATCAAGTTCGTATTCACCCAAAACACTTCTTAAGGTTGTCTGCGATATTTGGGAAGTGGCATAAAGATAATTTTCTACTTCAATAATTGCCTTTTTCGGGTCAGAAACTTTAAAATAGGCCACCGCATTTACTTTTACCGAAATATTATCCCGAGTAATCACATCTTGCGGTGGGACATCTAAAGTAACAACTCGTAAACTTACTTTTACCATTCGGTCAATAAAAGGAATTAAGAAAATCAGCCCTGGTCCTTTTACTTTGTAAAATCTTCCCAAACGGAAAATAACCCCTCGTTCATATTCAGCTAAAATTCGTACCGCCATTAATAACAAAATAATAATGATAGCCAAAAGAAAATACCACATAAATACCTCCTTATTTTTCTAAAATATCTTTAATTTCTAAAAGTTCTTTATAAAGGGTGTTTAAAAATTTTAAAGAAAGTTTTCTTTTTCTTTCGCTTTTCTTTTCTTTTATCTTCTTTGAGAGATTAGTTTGGATGGCTTTTTTAGAATAGCCTTCTTTAAAAAGGTCCTTAATCACTTTTATTTTTTCCATTTCTTTTTCGCCAAAATAAATCTTTTTCTTTATCTTTTTGCCCACTTTAAAAATTTTTGCCCACTTCCGCAATAAATCATCTTTTACTTTTAGTTTTTTACTCACTTCGGTTAAAGAATATAATTTTTTCTTTTTCATTGCCAAAACTCCTCTTTTAGTTTTCTTTTTAACAATTTTTTTATAATTTCGTCAATCTCCTTTTTTAAAAAAAGGATTTGATAAACACTTTCACAGATGGGCATCTCAACCTGGTATTTTTCTTTCAATTGGTAAATAGTTTTTGCTGTGTAATAGCCTTCAATCACTCCTTTTTCTTTTTTTAAAATTTCTGTTAGTTCCTTATCTTTACCTAAGGAAAAACCTAATTGATAATTTCGCGAATTTCTAGAAAAAGAAGTAACAACTAAATCACCGAGCCCAGAAAGTCCAGCAAAAGTAAGCGGGGAAGCTCCTAATTTTATTCCCAAACGCATCATTTCGCATAACCCCCGACTTATTAAAGCTGCTTTAGCATTGATGCCTAACCCCTTACCGTCTAAAATGCCGGCCGCAATAGCAATAACATTTTTTATCGCACCACCAATTTCGCAGCCAATCACATCGTCTTGTAAGTAGACTCGGATATTATCAAAAGAAAGAAGTTTCTGAATTTTTTCCGCAATTTTTCTATCTTTACTGGCAACTACTAAGGTAGTTGGGATACCCGCCGCTACTTCTTCCGGAATTCCAGGACCGCAAAGGACAGCAATCGGATTGTAAGGAAAATATTCGGCAATTATTTCTGACATTCTTTTTAAACTTTTTTCTTCAATTCCTTTTATTGCGGAAACAAAAATGGTCTTTTTTCTTAAGAATAAAGCTTTGAGTTCGGAAAGCACATTTCTTAAAGAATAAGAGGGAACCGTTAAAAAAATAATCGTCGCCTCTTTTATCTTTTCTAAATTTTTAACAATCTTAAATTTTTTTAATTTGATTAATTTTTCTTTATCTTTATCATACAGATAAACTTCTTTCTCTTTTTTTGCTAAGTGAGACGCTAAGGTAAAGCCCCAACGGCCAGCTCCAATAAAAACAATTTTCATTTGAATTTTAGTTTAAATTTTGGTTCTTCTTTTTTTATCAATCTTTTAATATTAGGAAGATGTTTGATAATGATTAAGATGCTAATAATGGTAAAAAAAATTGGTATTAAGGGATTAGAAGATTTTAACCAAAGAAAGGAGAAAGGTAAAGAGCCGGCAAAGAATATGGAGGCTAAAGACATATAAGAAAAGCTCAAAAGAATTATAAACCAAACAATTAAAGAAAAGATTAAATTCTTAGGGGCTAATGCTAAAAGCACGCCGATTGTGGTTGCCACTCCTTTCCCTCCCCGAAAACGGAGATAAGGCGTGAAAAAATGTCCTAAAATAGCACCACTACCAACAAAAATTGGGGATAAGGAAAAATTTTCAGCAAAGTAAGTTGGTAAAAAGCCTTTGCCGATATCTAAGATTAAAACAAAAATTCCGTAAAAAAAACCTAAGGTACGATAAACATTAGTAAAGCCAATGTTTCTGCTCCCATATTCTCTGATGTCAATTTTTTTGAAAATTTTAGGAATTAAATAACCAAAAGGGATACCACCGATTAGCAAACCAATTAAAAATGAAAAAAGGTAATCGCCAAAAATTTCTAATTCCTTATTAAGGAAAAAATAGGTTTTCATCTTTTTAAATTTTAAAGGTAAAATAGTAAAAATCAAATATTATTTGAATTTTTTGTAAAAAAGATTACAATAATAAGTTAAATGGAGGAATTATGAAAAGAAAAGTTTGTATTGTGGGCATCGGTATGACTCCTTTAAAACCTTTATCGGAAGAGGTTTCTTATAAAGAGATGATGTTTGAAGCGGCGGTAAAGGCTTATGAAGATTGCGGAATAAATCCCCGAAAGGATGTTGACACTTTTGTCTGCTGTTCCGAAGATTATATTGAAGGAACAAGTATTTTTGATGAATATGTGCCCGATCCGATTGGTGGTGCTTTGAAGCAAGTTCACACAATTACTTCGGATGGACTTTTTGGCGTTTGTGCAGCAATTTTGCAGCTACTAACTGGGGAATTTAAAATTGCCGTTGTTGAGGCGCACGCGAAGGCTTCTAATATTTTAACTCCGGAAGGTGTTCACATGTGTGCTTTAGACCCTATTTATGTCCGGCCGTTGAATATTAATCCAATTTTTATTGCCGGTTTAGAATATAATTCCTTTTTATTTAATTATCCTTTTACTCAAAACGATTGTGCGGAGGTTGTTGTTAAGAATAAAAAAAATGCTTTGAAAAATCCTTATGCGGCTTATGGAGCCAATTTGACTGTTGAGGATGTTTTGAATTCCTTTCCGGTTGCTTATCCGTTAACGGAATTAGAAGTTAGCCCTTATGCTGATGGTGCCTGTGTGGTTGTTTTGGCTTCCGCTGAAGTCGCTAAAGATTTAAAGAAGCCACCTATTTATATCGAAGGCTTTTCTTTTATCCAAGGTTCACCAAATTTGGAAGTTCGTTCCTGGGATTATCCGCAAGCTACGGAAGAAGCGGCCAAAAGGGCATATCAGATGGCCGGCATTTCCCAGCCTAATAAGGAGATTGATTTTTGCGAAATTGATGACACCTATTCTTATAAAGAAATTCAAAATGCTTTGGCATTAAATTGTCAAGAAATAATTATTAACCCTTCCGGTGGCAGTTTGGGGATGGGATATATCTACGAAGGAACTGGTTTGATGCGACTGATTATGGCGGTTTTACAATTGCGAGGTGAAGCCGGTAGTTTCCAAGTTAAAATAAACGGCTCTTTACCAAAAAGAGCTTTAGTTCAATCTTGGCGGGGTGTACCAACAGAGAATAGTTGTGTCTTAATTTTAAGTAAAGAATAGGAGGAAAATATGGGAAGAAGGGTAGCTATTGTTGGTGCTGGGATGACAAAATTTGTGAGAAGGGCAAAAGAAACGCCTAAAGAGCTAGCTTTTTATGCTGCCAAGGCAGCTTTAGACTCCTGCGGAGCAAAATTGAGAGATATTGACGCGGTAGTTTTAGGGTCCGCTCCAGATACCTTTGATGGTGTCCATATGAAAGGCGAATATCTTTCTTGTGGTGCGGGAGCTTTTGGTAAACCTTATTTGCGATGTTATGTTGGCGGTGGTACTGGTGTTTTTGCGGTGGCTGTTGGCTGGTATTATATTGCCAGTGGTATTTTTGATACCTGTTTAGTAGTTTGTGAAGAAAAGATGTCTTCTTATCAACCTCATCCCCAAGGTGCCTTTTTGACTATTTTTGACCATACTACCGAAAGACCTTTGGGACCGAATCTTCTTTGGATTTTTGCCTTGGAAATGCATCGTTATATGCAAACTTACGGAATAAAAAAAGAAGAAATCGCTTTGGTAGCCGTTAAAAATAAAAAAAATGCCTTAGACCATCCAGCCGCCCAAATTGCTTCCGAGATTAGTGTGGAAGATGTTTTAAATAGCGAAGTACTTTGTTATCCCGTTCAAAGATTGGATGTTTCTCCAGTTTCTGATGGTGCTTGTGCGATTGTTATGACTAATGAATATTTGGCAAGAAGATTTACCGATAAGCCGGTCTGGGTAAGCGGTGTTGGTTGGTGTTTAGATACTGCTTATTGGACAAATAGGGATTTGGCTTATCCTCGATATGTAGAAGAAGCTGCCCGAATGGCCTATAAAATGGCGGGTATAAGTGACCCCAGAAGAGAGATTGATGTTGTTGAACCTTATGACCCTTTTGATTATAAAGAACTGCATCATTTAGAAGGTTTGATGTTATGTGGTCGAGGAGAAGCTCCCCAATTATTAGTAGACGGAAAAACCCAAAGGGATGGAGAATTACCAGTTTGTCCTTCCGGTGGCTTATTGGGAGTTGGGAATCCGATTGCCGCTGCTGGTTTAATGAAAGTGATTGAAATCTTCTGGCAGTTAAGAGGTGAAGCCGGTAAGAGGCAGATTGCTAAAAAAGCAAAAAGGGGATTGGCCCAAGCTTGGGGTGATTTAATGCAAGTAGGAACAGTGGTTGTTTTAGAAATTTAAAGGAGGAGAAATGAAAAATTTTTTTGCTACCCCTTTAAGTGAAGAAGATTTTAAAAAGAGAAATTTTTGCTTTGAAACCTGGATTGGTAATTGTTTTTATGCCTGGGATTGTGGGGTTGCGATTGGTAAGTATTTAGAAGGATTAAAAAATGGCAAGATAATTGGTGTTAAATGTCCAAAATGTGAAAGAATAATGGTGCCGCCAAGAATCTTTTGCGAATGGTGTTTTGTTTTAATAGAAGATTTTGTCGAGTTAAGAGATACCGGAAGAATAAATACTTTTTCTATTTCTTATATTAGTTGGGATGTAAAAAGATTGGAAAAACCACAAATTCCCGCAGTAATTGAAATTGATGGTGCTTCTCCTGGTTACGGAATTTTACATTTGATTTCCGAAATTGACCCAAAGGAAGTGAAAATTGGTATGCGGGTAAAGGCGGTCTGGAAAGAGGAGAAAGAAAGGGAAGGTAAAATTACCGATATAAAATATTTCAAACCTTATTAGGAGGAAAAGATGGAATTTAAAGTAAATAAAAAAAGAGAGATAAGACATCATTTTGGACAATTGCCGGTGGAAAGTTTGTACACTGCCGGGATTGCTGGCGAAAAATTTCTTTTAGGTTTAAAGGAAGGTAAACTTTTGGCCAATTATTGTTCTAATTGTGATTTTCTTTTTCTGCCTCCGAAGCTTTATTGTGAATTTTGTTTCAAAGAAATTCCCGATGAAGATTGGCAAGAAGTCGAAAATAAAGGCATTTTAGTTTCTTATACTTTTGTTCATGTTGATAGCAACGGTAATAAATTAGAAGACCCAATTATTGTTGGCGCCATTAAAATAGCAGATACGGACACTACTTTTATCCACAAACTTTTGGATAAAGTGGAAGATATTGAAATCGGAATGTTAGTAGAAGCAGTTTTTGCTCCAAAAGAAAGAAGAAGGGGAAGTATTAACGATATCGTTGGTTTTAAAAAAGTTAAATAAATGTTGAATTGTCCTTTTTGTCTAATTGCTCAAAAAAAGGAAAAGGTCTATATAGTTTACGAAGATGAAAAAAATATCGCTTTTTTAGATATTTACCCGGTTACTATTGGTCATACTTTGGTTATTCCTAAAAAACATATCGTCTTTCATACCGATTTATCGCCTGAAGATGCTGGTCCTTTTTATCGGGCAGTTTATTTAGTAAGTCAAAAACTGAAAAATGTTTTTAAACCCGAATATATCTCGCTGTTAATTCGGGGAACGAGGATTCCCCATCTCCATTGCCATTTGATTCCGAAAATAAAAGAGAAAGATAATATTTTTGACAAGATTATGGACCTTCACCATTTCTTACAAGTGAGATTAAAAACCGATTTAAAAGAAGAAGATTTTGTGAAAATTGCGAAAATGATTAGCGAAGGTTAAATGGTAAAAGTAAGAATTGCTCCTTCGCCCACTGGTGCTATTCATATTGGGTTAGCCAGAAGTGCTTTATACAATTTTCTTTTTGCCCGTCAAAATAACGGAAAATTTATTTTAAGGATTGAAGATACTGACCCAACTCGCTCAACAAAAGAATCGGTAGAAGCCATTTTAGAAGGTTTAAAATGGCTTTCTTTGTATTGGGACGAGGGTCCTTATTTTCAATCGCAACGCTTTCCCATTTATAAAGAATACGCAGAAATTTTACTTAAAGAAGGTAAGGCTTATTACTGCTATTGTTCCCAAGAAAGGTTAAAAATAGAAAAGGAAAAGGCATTAAAGGAAAAAAGAAGTTGGCAATACGACCGCCGTTGTTTATATTTAAGTGAGAAAGAAAAAGAAAAATTAGAAAGGGAAGGTGCTCCAAAAGCAATAAGATTTCTTGTTCCCAGTGAAAGGAATGTTGTTTTTAATGATATTATTCACGGAAGAATTGAGAAAAGTGGGCGCGATATTGAAGATTTTATTTTATTAAGAGCCGATGGCACGCCAACCTATAATTTTGCCTGTGTAGTTGATGATGCTTTAATGGAAATTACCCATGTTATCCGCGCAGTTGAGCATATTTCTAATACTTTTAAACAAATTCTTTTGTACGAAGCCCTTAATTTTAAAATACCCAATTTCGCCCATTTACCTTTAATTTTGGGTAAAGATGGTAAAAAATTATCAAAACGTCACGGAGCAGTTTCTATTATGGAATATAAAAAGATGGGAATTTTACCCGAAGCCTTGGTAAATTACCTTGCCTTATTAGGTTGGTCCCCAGGCGGCGATTTAGAAATTTTTAGTTTAGAGGAAGCGATAAAGCTTTTTAAATTAGAAAAAGTAAAAAAATCGAACGCCATTTTTGATTTTCAAAAATTGGAATGGATGAATAGTGAGTATATGAAAAGAAGTACTAATGAAAGATTGTTAATCGGCGTCAAACCATTTCTAATTGAAAGAGGGCTTTCTTTAGATAAAGAAGATGAAAGACGGCTTTTGGCAATAATTGAAATCAACAAAGAAAGAAGCCGAAACCTTAATGAGTTAGCCGATAATATGGCAATTTATTTGAAAGAAGAGATAACTTATGACGAAGAAGGGATAAAGAAATTTTTGGATGAAAAGGGTAAAGAAAATCTAAAGGCCCTTTTAAAGGTCTATGAGAATTTAGCCGATTTTAATAAAGAGACTACCGAAAAAGTTCTTAGGGAATTGGCTAATAATCTTAATAAAAAACCTGCTGAATTTATTCATCCTTTAAGGGTAGCCTTAACGGGCAAATTGGTTGGTCCGCCGATTTTTGATGTAGTTAATGTTATGGGAAAAGAATTGGTAATAAAAAGAATTAAAAAAGCTTTAACGCTGGCTTTGGATAATTATTCCCAAAATAATTAAAAAAAGTCCAATCAGCGTAGAGAGATAAACCTTTTCGTGTAAAACAAAGTTAATAAGGATTAACGATAAAAAAGGAGTGAGGTAAATAAGATTGTTTATTTTTGCTTTATTTTCGGCAATTCTTAATGCTTTTAGAAAAAAGAAAAAAGGTAAACCCATTTCAAAAATTCCGACATAAATACCGCTTAAAAAATAACTAAATTTAGGAAAATAAAAATTTTTACTAATCAAAAGAAAAAGAGTGATATAAACGAGTCCGAAAAGAAAATTAACAAAAAGTTTTACTTCTTCTTTCCTTTTATCTTGCAGGTTTAATAACCAATAGGTAGCCCAAACTACGGAGGAAGAAAGGGCTAAAATTACTCCCGAAAGATTTATCTTTTCAAAATTAAAGAATTTCCCGTAGGAAGTAATAATCAGAACCCCGCTAAAGCTAATGATTAATGCCAAAAAATTAATAAGTTTAATCCTTTCTTTTAAAAATAAAGTGGTAAAAAAGGTTAAGACAATCGGCCAAGTAAAATTTAAAGGTTGAGCTAATTGAGCCGGTAAAAGGGAATAGGCTTTAAAAAGTACCAAATAATATAAAAAAGGATTAAGGAAACCAAGAAGAAAAGAGCGGTTAATTCCTTTTTTAATTAGCGAAAAATTATTCTTGAAAAAAATAAATAAAAATTGAATAATCACTGCTGTTAAGGTAGAGATAAATAATAGTTGATAATGATTCAAATAACGAAGGGCTATTTTAAAAGCGGTAGCCACGGTGGACCAACAAAGAATGGTTAAAAAAGTATAAAAATAAGCCTTTTTAGCCAATTAATAATTATAATGAAAAACTTGATTTTTAAAAAGATTTTTTTAAATTTTAAAAATGAAGTTTATTCTTCTTTTATTAATTTTTCAAGTTGGTGATAAAGATTTTAAAAAAATTTCTTATTTTTTTAAAACCCATCAGTTTGATTCCAGTATTTTTTATCTTAATAATCTTTTAAAGAAAAATAGCGAAGATTCTTTTGGCTACCTTAATTTAGGAAAAAGTTATCTTTTTAAAAAAGATTATAAAAAAGCCCAAGAAATTTTTTTGATAGCAAAGAATAAATTTCTAAATTTTGATAGTCTTTATTATTATTATTTTTTCTCCGCCTTTAAAGAAGGGGAGAAAGATTCAATAAAGTTAAGAAGTTTAAAAAAAGAGATTGGCAATTTTGTAGATTCACTTTTAAAGAATGGTGGTGAAAAAAGCCTTTCTTTGGCTTATCGGTTAATTGACTTTCTGGATACCAATTATACTCAAAAAATTATTACTCTTATTTTAGAAAAATTTCCCGAAAGTGAAATTGGTTATCAGATTATTGGCAATATCTTTTACGATAGCCTTTATCCGATTTGGTATAATGATACTTTAAAAATAGAATATTTAAAAAGATTTTTGGCAAAGTTTAAAACAACCGAATGGCGTTTTAATGCTTATCAATTTTTGCTCTCTTCCTTTTATAATTTAAAAGATTACCAAAATCTCTTTTTCTTTGCCGAAGAAATGGTGAAAGAAATGCCCAATGATGTTCGGGCACTTAATTTTGTTGCTTCCTTATATTTAAGATGTGAGACCCTTTTTACTAAAAGTTTAAACTATTCTTTTTGGGCATTAAGATTAATAAAGAATTTTAAGAAACCAAAAAATCTGCCCCAAGAACAGTGGCAGCTTATTTTTCCGAAACTCTTGCCCGATATTTTTTTCAATATTGCCCGTTCTTATTATTATCAAAAAAAATATCATTTGGCGGAAAACTATATTAAAAAGGCATTAAAATTCGATTTTGATGTTGATAATGACGCTACCAAAGCACCTTATTATTATTATGCTGGCTTGATAAAAGAAAAAACAGGAAAAATAAAGGAAGCAATAAAAGATTATGGCAGAACATTGATTGTTGGTGATGTTAATAATTTTTATCCACCAAAAGCCGAAAGTGCTTTGAAAAGAATTTTGGGTGATACCATTGAGATTATTTCTTATTTAAGAAAAATTTTTAAATATCAAGGTCCGATTTTTACCGATATTACCAAAGAAGTTGGTTTGGAAAAAGAAAAAAGTGGACGAGTTGCTTTTGGTGATTTTGATAATGATGGTTATGAAGATTTGTTACTAAATGGTAGTAAATTGTTTAAAAATGATCGCGGTCGGCGATTTTTAGATAAGACCAAAGAAGCGGGTATTTATGGTAATAATAATGGCGGACTTTTTGCCGATTTAAATAACGACGGTTATTTGGATATTGTTTGCCTTTCTAATGAGAAAAAGGGCGAGAAGGTTTTTAAGAATAATGGCGATGGAACTTTTACTGATATAAGTGAAATAGCAAAGATTTACGATGATTATCCCAGCGAAGGTTTGGGGATAGGGGATATTGATAATGACGGTCTTTTAGATATTTATATTGCCAATTATGAGATTTGGGAAGAACACCAATATCTACCAGATTTTTTGTATAAAAACTTGGGCGATTTTAAATTTGTTGATATTAGTGAAAAAGCCAAGATAAGGGAAGTTGAAAATAAAGCTGGTAGGGGAGTCAATTTCGGTAATTATAACGATGACGATTATTTAGATATCTATGTTTCTAATTATCGGCTTTGCGAAAATTTTTTGTGGCACAATCACGGCAACTTGACTTTTGAAAATAAAGCCCATTATTTAGGAATAGCTGGTGAAGAACGGGAAGGCTATTATGGTCACACTATCGGTTCCGAATGGGGTGATTTTGATAATGATGGCGATTTGGATTTGATAACGGCTAATCTTGCTCATCCCCGTTACATTCAATTTTCCAATCGGACAATGTTGTATAAAAACAAAGGAAAACCAAATTATCAATTTTTGGATGTGCGGCGAAAAGCAAAGATAAAATATGAAGAAACCCATTCTGACCCAGCCTTTGGTGATGTGGATAATGATGGTGACTTGGATTTGTATCTCACTTCGGTTTATGAAAATCGGCGTTCTTTTCTCTATTTAAATAATGGTAAAGGGGTTTTTGAAGATGTTACTTATCTTGCTGGAGTAAGGGTATTTAATGGTTGGGGATGCGCCTTCGCCGATTTTGATAATGACGGTGATTTGGACCTGGTAGTTGGTTCTGGTTCGGGAGTAAAATTTTTCCGTAACGATACCCAAAATAAAAATAATTATTTAAAAGTAAAAATGATCGGTAAAAAATCAAATAGAAATGGGATTGGTGCCCGAGTGAAAATAAAGATGGGCAAAAAGATTTTATTAAGAGAGGTTAATTGTGGCAAGGGAACAACTTCCCAATCTTCCCTTATTTTACATTTTGGCTTGGGAAAGAAAAAGAAGGTAAATCTAAATTACCGTTTCCTTTCGGGTAAAGAAAAGGCTTTAAGAAATATTAAAGCCAATCAATTGATAATAATTGAAGAAAATACTTTCTGATAGCAGGCTAACTGATTTTTAGCAATAATATCCCAATTAAATTGTTTTGCCCATTCCTTGCCGTTATCTCCTAAAAATTTTCTTAATTCTTTATCTTTGATTAATTTTAACATAATTTCCGCCAATTGTTGGGAATTATCTTTTTCAACTAATAAACCAGTTTTTTTATCAATTATTAAAGAAGCTAAGGGTTCAATGTTGGTGGCAATAATCGGTTTTCCGCAAGCTTGGCTTTCACAAGCAACCATTCCGAAAGATTCGAAGCGGGAAGGCATACAGATAAATAAAGAGTTTTTTATCATTTCCCTTTTTGCTTCTTTATAAACTGGGGGTAATAATTTAATTTTATCTTCCAATTTTAAAGAAGAAATTAACGCTTTTATCTTTTTTTCGTCTTTTCCTTTGCCAACGAGATATAAATCCGGTAAGCAATTTTTTGTTAATTTTTCAGCCAAAATTTTGTAAGCCCCTATCAGAATATCAATTCCCTTTTGCTCAATGTCAAACCTCCCCAAAAAGAGGATATAATTTTTTTCTTCCCCATTCCCATTAAAAAGAATTTCTTCAACACCATAAGGAATAATAAAAATATTGGCCTTGGGGTTGATTTTCTTAATTTCTCTTTCAATTGGCGAAGAAACGGCAATAATATTTTTAAAATTTTTAATAGCAATAATTTCAAAAAGATAACTTAAAATACCTTGAATCTTTTTTAATCCTTTATAGTTTTTTAATTCGTATTTACCAAAAAGATTCTGAAAAAGAGCAATTATCGGCTTTTTAGTAAATAAAAAACTAAAAACCGGCGAGTGAGCGGAAAAGTCCTCAATGAGCATATCAAAATTTAACTTTTTTATATAAAGGGGCGCCAATAAAGAATAAGTTAAACGAGATAAAAAATAATTAAAAGCAACACCAATTCTTAAATATTTAATATTTCCTTTGTTTTCAATTCTTCGACAATGGGGATAGGCACCAGTAACGACGGTAATTTCCCAATTATTAGGAAATCTTTTATAAATTTCTAAAGTTCTTATTGCTCCGCCACCACCGCACCAGGGATTAGTAATATCGTCATAAATAAAATGTAAAATTTTCATTGTTGGTAAATAATAGTTAATCCTTCTAAATTGTCAATAATAAAATTTGGGGTAAGATAAAAGGCGATTTTTTCGTTATTTATATTTATGAAATGATTGCTCAGGGGAACTGTGGGGGATATCATTAGGTCATTAATTTTTTAGTGTCTCCTTATAAAGACTTATTATTTCACTAATTATTTTTTCCCAAGAAAAATTTTCCTTTACAAATTGATAACCCTTTTCGCCTAAATTTTTTGCCAATTCTTCATTGGTTAATACCTCAACAATCTTTTCTTTTAAGGCCTTTTCGTCTTTCTCGGGAACCAATATGCCATTTTCGTAATTTTTTACAATATCTAAAATTCCGCCCACGGCCGAAGCAATCACTGGTTTTTTGTAGACCATCGCTTCTAATAAAACTACCCCCAGACCTTCGGTGTCGCCTTTTTCATCAATGATCGCTGGCAAAACAAAGAGGTCACAATTTTGATAATAATCAGCAAGCTCTTTATCACTCACAAAACCTTTGAATTCTATTTGGTTATTAAGAGCTAAATTTTTTACCAATTTTTCTAAATTTTCTCTTTCCCCACCATCACCAACAATGAGCAATTTGGCAGGAATTGTTTTTATTACTTCTTTAAAAGCCAATATTAAATATTTAACCCCTTTCCTTTTTACCAATCGGCCAACAAACAAAACAATTTTTTCTTTTTTTTCTTTTTTAAATTCTTTTTTTTCGATTAATTTGACTGCCGCCCCAAAGGGAATAATTTTAATATCTTTATTACCGTACTTTTTAATCTCGCCAGCCGTATAGTGAGAGATGGCAGTGATTTGCTCACTTTTTTTAACTATCAATTTTATCAAAAATTTAGTCAATTTTGATTTTAAAAACTTAAATTCCACCCCGTAAAAGCTACTAATCAATTTTGGTCTTTTATGAGCAAAGGGAAGGCTTAAAAAGGCAAAGAAAAAATGGGGCAGAGGCCAATGGATATGAAGGAGGTCATAATTTTTTCTTCGTAAAAGGATTGCTAAATTTAAAATTCCAAAAAAAAGATAAAAAATTAATAAGATTTTATAAAAAAAGCCTCTTTTTAACCTATCCGGAACATTTTCTTCGTGGGTTAATCTTTCGTATTTTTTAAAAAAATAACGGAAACGGTATACTGGAATATCAAAGATTCTTTGGTTTTTTAAACCTAAATAACTGGAGGTATAAACTTCGCAATCAATATCTTTTTCCCTTAATTTTTTTAAAGTTTCTGTTAGCCAAGGAGTGATAACATCTTTTTCATCGCGGGCAAAAGCGGTAGCAATGTGTAAAACTTTCATTTAAAAAATTTAAGTCAGGGAGGCGATATATTCGGCAAGTTTACTTTTAATTCGGGCAGCCTTATTTTTATGGATAATACCCACTTTAGCTGCCTTATCAATGATTGATTGAACTTTAGGGAATAGTTTTAAAGCTTCTTCTTTATTAGGGGCTTTCTTTAATTCTTTTATTGCTTCTTTTAATCTTTCTTTTCGGACTTTATTTCTTAAATATCTTTTTCGATTCTGCCTTATTCTTTTTAATACTGAAGGTTTCTTTTTCTTTGCCATTTTAGTGGCTCCTAATTTTGTGCCAGGGCGCGGAATCGAACCGCGGACTCCCGGATTTTCAGTCCGGAGCTCTACCTCTGAGCTACCCTGGCCGATTTTTATATAATTTTATAAAAATTTTTTTTATTGTCAACAAGAAGATTGTTATTATAATTATCTTAATGGAAAAAAGAGAAATTAAAATTAATAAAAGAGACCTTTTGTTTGTTTTGCAGAGAAGATTACCAGAAATTGATTATTTCTTAGATTTAGAAAATGGCGAAATAATTCCGGTTTTTGAAATTACTAAAGAAGATTTTTTGAAAATGAAAAATAAATTTCCCCAGCGTTTTTATAAACTCAAACCTTTTGCCAGTGCGGAAACATTTTTTATCGTAAAAAATTTTATTAACCAGATTAAAGACCCAAAAATTAGGGAGGCAATCTTAACCAATTTAAAAGGCGATGTTTCTTATAAAAAATTTAAAGAAGTTTTAAAAAAATACCCAAAAGAATGGCAAGAATGGTTGGTCTACGAACGAAATGAATTGCTTAATTATTTTAAAAAGAAAATGGAAGAAAGATTTCCTATTTTTATCCAATTTGAATGAGTATCTTTCTTGACTTTTAACTAATTTTTATTATAATAGTAAACTATGAAAAAATTAGTTTTTAAGATGGCGGTTTTAATGATTATGCTTTTAGGTTTTAATTGTAAAAAAAATAGACCGCCAGAATTGATAAGTGCGGAAATTCCCAAATTAGGTAAAGTAAATCAGCCAATTATTTTTAAAGTAAAAGCAAGGGATCCAGAAGGCGAGGAGATAAGTTTTAAATTTGATTTTGGTGATAATAACCAATCAGATTGGTCGGTTTATTTCCCTTCGGAATCGGTTTATAGTGATACTTATACATATCAACACCCTGGGCAGTTTACCGTGCAAATCAAAATAAAAGATATTAAAGGAAAAGAAAGTGATTGGACAAAGCTGGGAGAAATTGCTATTGCTCCTTTAGCCGCCGGAGAAGTTTTTTGGGTTTTTGTTTGCGAAGAAGATAACGATACGGTTAGTTTTTATTCCACCCCAATTATTGATGAGGAAGATAGTTTAATTTTTGTTACGTGTGAAAAAGGGCATTTACATGCTATTCAATTTAATGGCAAAGAAAAATGGCATTTTTCGTTGTTAGAAGAAGAAAGAATAATTTCTTCGCCCTTGATGGATGATTATAAGAATATCTATTTGGCAACGGAAGATGGTAAAATAATTTCCTTGACCAAGGATGGTCAGGAAAGATGGCGAAGAGATTTAGCCAATACTTTCTACGCTTCGCCAGCATTGGGAAGGAATAACGAAATTTATTTCCAAAGCGAAGAGAGTATTTTTGCTTTTTCTAATACCGGCGAGTTACTTTGGACAAAAGGCTATGGCGGTAATAATTCTCCGATAGTTGACTTAGAAGGCAATGTCTATTTTGTTAGTAAAAAAGATAGTTGCTTTCTTTCTGGTGATTACAACGGGAATATCCGGTTTATCTTTCCTTTTGGTTATGCTATTATAAATTCACCCTTTTTTATAAATAATAAAAAAATCTTTTTGGGTTTAGAAAATAATCAGGTTGTTTGTTTAGATACGCGGGGAGAAACTTTGTGGTCAAGGAGTTTTGGCGAACCAGTAACTTCTTCCGGTGTGCTTTTTGACGATACTAATTTTTATGTGATTACCAAATACGGCAGTATTTATAAGGGTGATGGTAACGGTAATTTTACCCCAGTAATTTCGATTCCTTGCGGTTTAACTTCTTCTTTAGCAATTTCGGAAGATAATTATCTTTATTTTCGCGCAAGTTGGGAAGATGAGGAATATGATACCTTGTATTGTTTGACAACCGATGGCGAAATCGTTTTTAAAACACCATTGCCGGGAGAAGATGAATCCGAAGACTGGGAAATTTTAGCTTCCCCAAAAATTGGTTCTGATGGAACAGTCTATATCGCTACTGCTAAAGGTCTTTACGCCATCGTGGGTAAAGGCAAAGCAAAAGATACTGGTTGGTATTCTTTTCGAAAAGATAATCGGAATACTGGGAGAAGATAATGGCAAAAGAAAGGTATTTTGAACCCGTTCCTTCCTTACCTGATTTCGTAAAAATTGAACACAAAATTTTGAAATTTTGGCAGGAGAATAATTTCTTAAAACAATTGATGATGAAAAATAGAGGAAAAAAGAAGTTTTCCTTTTTAGATGGTCCAATTACCGCTAACAATCCCATGGGTGTTCATCATGCTTGGGGAAGAACCTATAAAGATGTTATTCAGCGATATAAAGCCCAAAAGGGTTTTGACCAAAGGTTTCAAAATGGTTTTGATTGCCAAGGGCTTTGGGTGGAAGTGGAAGTAGAGAAAGAATTGGGTTTTAAATCAAAAAGAGATATTGAAAAATATGGCATCGATAAATTTGTCGAGAAATGTAAAGAACGAGTAATGAAGTATTCCCAAATTCAAACTAACCAATCAATAAGATTGGGTCAATGGATGGATTGGGAGAATTCCTATTACACAATGTCCGATGAAAATAACTATACTATTTGGTATTTTTTAAAAAAATGTCACCAAAAGGGCTGGATATATAAGGGAGAAGATGTTGTTCCTTGGTGTCCTCGCTGTGGGACAGCAATTTCTCAACACGAAATTGTTACCGAAGGTTATAAGGAGTTGGTCCATCCGGGAGTATATTTACAATTTCCTTTGAAAGCAAAGGAAAATCATTATCTTTTAGTTTGGACAACCACCCCTTGGACATTAACCGCCAATGTCGCTTGTGCTGTTCATCCCGATTTATTGTATGTCTTGATAAAACATCATGATAAGTTTTATTATCTTTTAAAAGAAAGATTAAATATCGTTGAAGGCCCATACGAAATAATAAAAGAATTAATGGGTAAAGAAATGCTTGGTTGGGAGTATGAAGGGCCCCTATCCTTCTTATCAATTCAAAAAGGAGTTAAACATCTAATTATTCCTTGGGAGGGAGTAAGTGCGGAAGAGGGGACTGGTATTGTCCATATCGCTCCCGGTTGCGGTCATGAGGATTTTCTATTAGGAAAAGAATTGCAATTGCCGGCATTCTGTCCGGTTGACGAAGAAGGAAGATTTTTAAACAACTATGATTTTCTTTCCGGGAAAACAACTAAGGAAAGTGAAGAGTTGATTTTTGAATCTTTAAAAAGAGAAAATAAACTTTATAAAATTGAAAAATATATTCATCGTTATCCCGTTTGTTGGCGCTGCGGAACAGAATTGATTTTCCGTTTGGTGCCCGAATGGTATATTTCGATGAAAGAATTAAGATATCAAATAATGGAAGTGGCTAAAAAAGTTCAGTGGATACCGGCTTTTGGTTTGGAAAGAGAATTGGATTGGCTCCGAAATATGGAAGATTGGTTAATTTCTAAAAAAAGATATTGGGGTTTGGCTTTACCAATCTATGAATGTGAATGTGGTTATTTTGATGTGATCGGTGGTAAAGAGGAGTTAAAAGCTCGAGCAGTGGAAGGTTACGAAAAATTTGAAGGTCATTCACCCCATCGACCTTGGATTGATTATGTAAAAATTAAATGTGAAAAATGCGGTCGGCTAATAAGCCGAATACCGGATGTTGGCAATCCCTGGTTAGATGCTGGTATCGTTCCTTTTTCCACTTTAAATTATTTAAAAGATAGAAAATATTGGGAAGAATGGTATCCCTTTGATTTTGCGGTGGAATGTTTTCCTGGACAATTTCGTAATTGGTTTTATGCGATTTTAGCTATGGCTACGGTATTAGAAAATTCGCCGCCGGTTAAAACTATTTTTGGTTATGCCTTAGTAAAAGATGAGAAAGGCGAAGATATGCATAAAAGTAAAGGGAATGTTATTTGGTTTGATGAAGCTGCCGAAAAGATGGGTGTTGATATTATGCGCTGGGTGTTTGTTTCTCATAATCCTTTTGAAAATCTTCATTTTGGCTACAAATTAGGCTACGAAGCTAAAAGAAAATTGTTAACTTTGTGGAATTGTTATTCTTTTTTTGTCACCTATGCGCGAATTGATAATTTTCATCCCAAAAGAAAAGAATGTTACGTTGATTTAAAAGAAGTAAAAAATCCTTTGGACCAATGGTTGCTTTCTATTACTAACAACTTAATAAAAAATGTTGACAATGCTTACAACAATTACGAATTTGATAAAGTACCAAGGTTGATTGAAAAATATGTTGATGACCTTTCTAATTGGTATATTCGCCGTTCGCGGAGAAGATTTTGGAAGTCCCAAGGGGATTACGATAAATGGTCAGCTTATCATACCTTGTATTATTCTTTAACTACTTTGATTCAACTGATTGCGCCGATAATGCCTTTTTTGAGCGAAGAGCTGTATCAAAACTTGGTTGTGAATATTGACGAAAATGCTTGGAAAAGTATTCATTTGAACGATTTTCCAGAAATAAAAGAAGAGTTGATTAATAGCGATATTGAAGAGCGAATGGCCTTATGTCGGAAATTGGTTTCTTTAGGAAGAACGGCGCGGGAAAAGGTTAAAATTAAAATTCGCCAGCCTTTGAGAAGAATAATTTTCTTAAATGTTGGTGAGAAAGAAAAATTAAGTGATTTAGTACCGTTTATTATCGAAGAATTAAATGTTAAAGAAGTTATTTTTAACGAAAAAGAAGAGTTGGGTAGTAATTTTGTTAAGGTTGAAGAAGATAATTTAATTGCCCTTTTAGATATTACTTTAGATGAAAATTTACTTTGGGAAGGATTTTTAAGAGAGTTTGTTCACCGGATCCAAATTTTAAGAAAAGAAGCGGGCTTTGAAATTACTGACCGGATTATTATGGGTTATCAAGCAGATAAAAAAGTTGAAGAGATTATTGAAAAAAATTCCCTTTATATTAAAGCCGAAATTTTAGCTGAGGAGATAAAAAGAGATATTTTGACAGACAAAGATATTGAAAGAAAAATAACCGTTAACAATTGGGAAATTTTAGTTAGTTTAAAAAGGAAATAATATGGATACCAAAAAATTAAACAAGTTTCGGGAGTTATTACTTAAAGAAAAGGAAAAATTGTTAAAAGGAAAAGCTCACATCGAAGAGATTCTTAAAAAGAGTACTAAAGAAGCTACCGGCGAGCTTTCCACTTATCGAACCCATCTTGCTGATTTAGGAAGCGATACCTATCAGAAAGAAATAGCTGCTTACTTAACAACTCAAGAAACCCAAATTTTGATAAAGATCGATAAGGCTTTAAGAAAAATAGAGGAAGGAATTTATGGTAAATGTGAAAAATGTAATAAAGATATTGATGAAAAAAGATTGGAGGCGATGCCTTACGCAGAATTGTGTATCGATTGCCAAAGAGCATTAGAAAGCCGCCAAAGGAAATAAAAGTAATTTTCCAATGAAAAACATCCTTTTGACAATTGAATTTGACGGTCGTAATTTTTTTGGTTGGCAAGAGCAAAAAGAGAAAAGGACAGTTAGCGGCGAAATTAAAAAAGTTTTAAAGGCGATTTTTCAAAAAGAAGTGAAGCTGATTGGTATGGGAAGAACCGATCGAGGCGTTTCGGCGTTAAAATATTTTTGTAATTTTAAAATAGCGGCAGAAAAGGTCGATTGGGAAAATTTAAAAAAGCGGATGAATTATTTATTACCAGCAGAAATTTATGTAAAAGCGGTTAAAGAAGTACCTTCCAATTTTAATTCTCGTTACGCCGTTAAAAGTAAAACTTATTGTTATCTGGTTTTTGAGGGAATTTCGCCGGTACGGCGAGATTTTTTTTGGGAAATACCAAAAAAAATTGATATCCAAAAAATGGAAGAAGCCAAGAAGATTTTTCTTGGCGAAAAAGATTTTAGCAAATTTTGTTATTATTCGGGAAAAGGAATTTGTCGGATAGAAAAAATTGAAATAATTAAAAAGAATGGCGAGATAATTTTCAAAATAACCGGCAATCGATTTTTATACAAAATGGTAAGAAGGATAGTTGGCGCCCTTATTGATGTTGGTTTAGGCAAAAGAGAGCTCAAAGATATTGAAAACGCTTTTTTAGGTAAAGCCCATTTACCTTTGACTACTGCGCCAGCTAAAGGATTGATTCTTTACGATTGTGAAATTGATTTACTTAAAAATTGTTGACAATTAGGAAAAATTTTATTATATTTATATTTAGTAAGCCGGCATAGCTCAGTGGTAGAGCAGGGGTTTTGTAAACCTCAGGTCGGGGGTTCGAATCCCTCTGTCGGCTTATGTGGGCAGGTACCCAAGTGGACAAAGGGGGCAGACTGTAAATCTGCTGGCGTGATGCCTTCGGAGGTTCGAATCCTTCCCTGCCCACATTATTGCGGGTGTAGCGCAACGGTAGCGCAACGGCCTTCCAAGCCGTTGGTTGCGGGTTCGAATCCCGTCACCCGCTTAAAATATTGACTTTTTTAAAAAAATTAATATACTTAATACTTTCTTGCCCATGTAGCTCAGGCGGTAGAGCACACCCTTGGTAAGGGTGTGGTCGCCGGTTCGAGTCCGGCCATGGGCTTGAAATTTTAAAAATTTTAGGTAAAATATAAATTAAAAGCGGAGGAAAAGATATGGCAAAACAAAAATTTGAAAGGAAAAAACCTCATGTAAATATTGGAACAATTGGCCATGTTGACCACGGAAAAACAACCTTGACAGCAGCAATTACTTTGGTTTTGGAGAAAAAAGGTTTGGCAAAGTATACTCCTTACGACCAAATTGATAAGGCACCAGAAGAAAGAGCCCGAGGTTTAACAATTCAGTTAGCTCACATTGAATACGAAACAGAAAAGAGACATTATGCCCATATCGATTGTCCTGGTCACGCGGACTATATCAAAAATATGATTACTGGTGCAGCTCAAATGGACGGAGCAATTTTAGTGGTTTCGGCCCCGGATGGACCACAACCGCAAACCCGTGAGCATGTTCTTTTGGCGCGGCAAGTTAATGTTCCGGCAATGGTAGTTTTTTTGAATAAAATTGATATGATGAGCGACCCAGAGTTGATTGAATTAGTAGAATTAGAAGTACGGGAAATTCTTTCTAAATATGAATACCCCGGTGACAAAGTTCCTTTTGTTAAAGGAAGTGCTTTGAAAATTTTGGAGTGCGGTTGTGGTAAAGAAGATTGTCAGTGGTGTGGAGCTATTTGGCAACTCATGAAAGCAGTAGATGAATATATTCCTGAGCCAGTAAGAGAGTTAGACAAACCTTTTTTGATGCCGGTGGAAGATGTTTTTTCAATCACTGGTCGAGGTACAGTAGTTACCGGCAAGGTAGAAAGAGGAAGGATTAAACCGGGTGATGAAGTGGAGTTGATTGGTTTTGGTACCCATATAAAAACCGTGGCGGTGAGTATCGAAATGTTTCGAAAAGTTTTAGATGAAGGAGTAGCCGGTGATAATATCGGCATTCTTTTAAGAGGTGTGGAAAAGGACCAAGCGATGCGCGGAATGGTGGTTGCTGCTCCGGGTTCAATTAAACCTCATAAGAAATTTCAAGCGCAGGTGTACGTGTTAAAAAAGGAAGAAGGTGGAAGACACACTCCCTTCTTTAGTGGTTATCGACCACAGTTTTACATTCGGACAACTGATGTTACGGGAACAGTGAAATTGCCGGAAGGGGTAGAAATGGTTATGCCCGGGGATAATGTAAATCTGGAAGTAGAATTGATAAGTGAGGTAGCTTTAGAAGAAGGTTCTCGTTTTGCTATTCGCGAAGGTGGTAAAACCGTTGGTGCGGGAGTAGTAACGAAGATTCTTGAATAAAGATGCGGATTTTTATCAACTTGGCTTGTACTGAATGTAAAAGGAAAAATTATCAAACAACCAAAAATAAAAACAAACAAGAGAAATTAGAACTTAAAAAATATTGTAAGTTTTGTAAAAAACATACAATCCATAAAGAAACTAAATAGGCCAGTAGCTCGAACGGTAGAGCACCGGACTCCAAATCCGGGGGATGGGGGTTCAAATCCCTCCTGGCCTGTGTTATTTTAAATGAAAAAAATATTTTTAAAAATAAAAACTTTCTTGATAGATGTAAAAAATGAATTAAAAAAGGTATCATGGTCTTCAAGGAAAGAACTATTGCAAACTACATTGTTAGTAATTATTCTTTCTTTCCTTTTATCCCTTTTTATTGGTTTTTGGGATTTTGTGTTTTCTCGGATTTTAAGATTGATTATTAGATAACTATGAAAAAGTTTTATATTGTTCATACCCGAACCGGTAGAGAAAAGAAAGCGAAAGAAATGTTAGAAAAATTAATTGCTGAAGAAGAAAAACAAGATTTATTCGGACGCATTATTGTGCCGATAAAAAAAACTGCTCGGTGGTACAAGAAAAAAAGCAAAAAAACTGGTCAAAAAGAAGAAAATGAATATCAAATGATTGAAGAAGAGAGAAAACTTTATCCCGGATATATTGTAGTTGAAATGGAAGAAAATAATGAAGAAGCAATTAAGTTGGTTACTTCTGTGCCTTATGTAACTCATTTTTTAGGAACACGAAACCGCCCCACACCGCTTTCTGAGGAAGAAGTGAAAATGATCGAAGAGATTGAGAAAGAAAAAGATGCTTCCTTACCCGAAATTCCCTTTTCTCCGGGGGATCAAGTTCGGGTGGTTAAAGGACCATTTGCTGGATTCAGCGGTACCGTTGAGGAAGTATATCCGGACCGAAGAAGGGTTAAGATGACAATTACTATTTTTGGTCGAATGACGCCGATCGAAATAGATTTTTTTGAGGTAGAAAAAATTTGATGGGAGGTTAGAATGGCAAAAAAAGAAATTGCTAAGGTAAAATTACAAATCCCTGCTGGTCAAGCTACTCCGGCACCTCCAGTGGGGCCGGCTTTGGGTCAGCACGGTGTGAATATTATGGAGTTCTGTAAACAATTTAATGCGCGAACAAAAAACGAACCACCGGGAATAATTATTCCGGTAGTGATAACTATTTATTCTGATAGAAGTTTTACCTTTGTAACTAAGAGTCCCCCAGCTTCGGTACTTTTAAAACAGGCTGCCGGGTTAGCAAAAGGTTCCAGTGCTCCCAATCAAATTAAAGTTGGAAAAATAACTAAAAAACAGTTACGGGAAATTGCGGAAAAGAAAATGAAAGATCTCAACACCACTGATATCGAAGCTGCCATGCGAATTATCGCGGGGACAGCAAGACAAATGGGTATTACTATTGTGGAGGAAGAATGAGAAGAAGTAAAAGGTATCAAGCAGTAAGCGTAAAAGTAGATAAAACTAAAACTTATTCTTTAGACGAAGCTTTAGATTTGTTGAAAGAAACTGCTAATGCTAAATTTACAGAATCAGTGGATATCGCTATTAAATTAGGAATAGATCCTAAAAGAACTGACCAGTTAGTAAAAGGAAGTGTCACCTTACCTTATGGTACGGGAAAAGATGTTAAGGTATTAGTGTTAACAAAAGGAGAAAAAGAAAAAGAAGCAAAAGAAGCTCAGGCTGATTATGTTGGTTTAGAAGAATATATAGAAAAAATAAAAAATGGTTGGTTAGATTTTGATGCGATAGTAGCTACGCCGGATGTAATGCCGGAGGTAGGAAAATTAGGTAAAATTTTGGGGCCTAAAGGTTTAATGCCTTCTCCCAAAACTGGAACGGTTACTTTTGATGTGGGTAATGCCGTAAGGAGTTTAAAAGCCGGAAAAATTCAATATAAGACTGATAAAACCGGTAACATTCACGCGCGGATAGGTAGAATTGATTTTGAAAAAGAAAAATTAAAGAAAAATATTATTACTTTTGTTGGCGAAATACTCAAAGAAAAACCTGCTGGAGTAAAAGGTCAATATTTAAAATCGGTCACCATTTCTTCGACGATGGGTCCGGGTATAAAGCTGGATATTAAAGAATTACAAGAGTTAGCCAGAAAGGAGTTATAAGATGATAAGGGAAGAAAAAATAAATAAAGTAAAGGAATTAAAAGAAATTTTACAAAAGGCCACGGGAATATATTTTGTTGATTTTACCAATATCCCGGCTAATGAACTTTCTAAAATTAGAATGCGCTTTCGAGAGGAAAAAATTAAAATGATGGTTGTAAAAAATAATTTATGCGAATTGGCTTTACGGGAATTGAATTTTCCTCAAGAAATAAATAATTTTCTTGTTGGTCCAACTGCTTTAATAGTGGCTAATGGCGAACCTATAAAGCCAGCCAAAATAATTAAAGAATTAAAAGTTTTAAAGTTTAAAGGTTCAATTATTGAGAACAGAATTTTTTATGAAAAAGATTTTGAATTTTTAGCCAGTATTCCTACTAAAGAAGAACTTTATTCACAAATTTTAAGTTATTTTTTATCACCAGTATGGGAATTAGTTTTTGTTTTAGAAAATAAAATAAGAGAGTTAATATTTATTTTGGAAACTTTAGAAAAACAAAAAAATTAAGGAGGTAAAGATGTCAGCAAAAATTGATGAATTAATTAATATCATTGAAAATTTAACAGTAATGGAACTTGCCGAATTAGTTCAGAGACTAAAGGATAAATTTGGAATTACTCAAACGGCTTTTGTGGCGCCAGCAGGTTCGGTTCAAACGCCAACGGCTCCCGAGGTTAAGGAAGAGAAAACCGAATTTACCGTTACTTTAGTTGCTGTTGGTGATAAAAAGATTCAAGTTTTAAAAGAATTACGGGCACTAACAAATTTAGGCTTAAAGGAAGCCAAAGATTTAATTGACAATGTTCCCAGCGTGATTAAAGAAAAAGCTACAAAAGAAGAAGCCGAGAAAATAAAAGCAAAATTAGAAGAAGTCGGGGCCAAAGTTGAAATAAAATGAAAAAAAGAGATTTTACGAAATACCAACATTCTTGGGAGATACCACCCTTACTTTCTATTCAACTGGAGTCTTACCACTCTTTCTTTCAATTTGACAAACCTCCCGAGAAACGAGAAGAGATTGGTTTACAAAAAATTTTTAAAGAAATTTTTCCCATTGTGGATACTCATAAGCGTTTCATTTTGGATTTTGTAAAATACGAAATAAAAGAACCGCGGTATTCTCCGGAAGAAGCTTTGTTAAAAGGATTAAGCTACGATGCTCCTTTTTATGTAACTTTTCGCTTTATTAAAGGAGAACCTGCTAAAGAAGAAAAAGAAAAATTTAAGATTAAGGAGATAATTGAGCAAGATATCTATCTTTTTAATTTACCATTAATGACTGAAGACGGTACTTTTATTATTAACGGTAATGAGCGAGTAGTAGTTAACCAATTACACCGGGCTCCGGGTGTTTATCTTATCAGAGAAAAAAATGAACATTCTTTACTATTGGTACCTTTGAGAGGTGCTTGGTTTGAAATGGTTATCTCTCGGGATAATGATTTTTCCGTGTTACTGGATCGGAAAAGAAAAATACCTTTATTTACTTTTCTTCAAGCCTTGGGATATTCACCGGAAGTAGCGTTAGAAAAGATTTATCCAGATATGATTATAGAAAAAGAAATAGAAGTGGGTGATATGATTGCTCAGTCTACCAATTTGGAAGCAATTTCTATCGGAGAAATAGTAACTGAGGGTATTTTGGAATTTTTGCAGAAGCAAGGGCAGACACGATTGAAATGTTTAAGAAAAGATGCTCCGGGAATAAAAGTTGTTCACAATGTACTTAAATCATGGTCTTTTGAGGATGAAAATGAAGCTCTGAAAAAGATTTACAAAAAGCTTCGCGGTATTGAACCTACCCAAATATCAATAGCCAGAAATTTTGTTGAAGGAGCCTTGTTTGATTCCACCCGATTTGATTTGGGGAAGTGTGGTCGTTTCCGTCTTAATCAAATTTTTAACGAAAACATTCCTTTAGAAAAAACAAATTTTGAGAAAGAAGAACTTTTTAAATTAATTCGGCGACTTTTAGAATTTTATGATCGGCTAATCCCACCTGATGATACCGAACATTTATCCGCGAGGAGAGTTCGTTCGGTTGGCGAACTTTTAGAACCATATTTTCGCAATTCTCTTATAGCGTTTACTAATCAAGTAAAAGAAAAAATTATGCAACTGGGTGTGAATAAGATCACTTCTTTAAGGGAATTAATCCAGGGAAAGCCAATAGAAGGAATGGTATTAAAGTTTTTTACTCAACATCCTTTGTGCCAATATATGGAGCAAGTTAATCCTTTATCTTCTTTAATTCATAAAAGAAGAGTTTCGGCTTTAGGGCCAGGAGGTTTAACAAAGGAAACCGCCGGATTTGAAGTTCGGGATGTTCATTATTCTCATTATGGAAGGATTTGCCCGATAGAGACTCCGGAAGGCGCAAATATTGGATTAATAAATACTATTGCTACTTACAGTAAAATTAATGAATTTGGTTTTATTACTACTCCTTATTGGCGTGTAAAAAATGGAGTGGTGACAAAAGAAATAGTCTATTTAGCTCCTTATGAAGAAGAAGGATATAAAATTGCTCAGTTTACTACCCCTTTGGATAAAGATAGAAGAATTATTAATAAAGAAGTAGTTGTGAGATACCGGGGCGACGTTATTACCGTTTCGCGGGAAGAAGTGAATTTTATGGATGTTTCTCCTAAACAGCTTTTTTCTCCTTCTACCGTGATGATTCCTTTTTTAGAGCATAACGACGCTGACCGAGCTTTAATGGGAGCCAATATGCAGCGTCAGGCAGTACCGCTTTTAAAACCGGAAAAACCTTTAGTAGCTACCGGCGTAGAAGAACAATGGGCAAGAGAATCTGGGGCGGTAGTTATTGCTGAGGAAGACGGAGAAGTGATTAAGGTTGATTCTCAACGAATATTACTAAAAACTGCCACTGGTTTAAAAGAATATCGACTTAAAAAATTTAAAAAAACTAATCAATATACCTGTTATAACCAAATTCCTAAGGTTAAAAAAGGAATGAAAATAAAGAAAGGTGATCTATTAGCTGATGGACCTTGTACTGATGATGGTCAATTGGCCTTAGGAAGAAATATTTTGGTAGCCTTTTTACCTTGGCGTGGTTATAATTATGAGGATGCTATTGTAATTTCGGAAAACCTTTTAAAAGAAGATGTGTTTACTTCTATTCAGATATTGGAGTTCGAAATACAAACACGAGAAACAAAATTAGGACCCGAAGAAATTACCCGGGATATTCCCGGCGTTACCGAAGAAGATTTAGCTCATTTAGATAAATTTGGAATCGTTCGAATAGGTACCGAGGTTGCTCCGGGAGATATTTTAGTAGGGAGAATTACTCCTCGAGGAGAAACAGAATTTATGCCCGAAGAAAAATTATTAAGGGCAATTTTTGGCGAAAAAGCAGCAAATGTTCGGGATACTTCTTTAAGGGTAGAACCTGGAGTTTACGGAACAGTAATTGATGTCCAGATTTTTTCTCGAAGAACAGATGATCCCTTAGCAAAAGAAGTATTTAGAATAAGAGAAGAAGAGCTGGAAAGAAGATTTGCTGAGAAAAAAGATTTTCTTATCCAAGAAAAAAGAGAAAAATTAAAAAACATTTTATTAAATGTAGAGGTATCAAAAAATATTAAAGACAAAAAGAATAAAATAATTTTAAAAGAAGGTGAAAAGATCACCGCCGAATTATTTGATTCGGGCAAAATTGATAAAATTAAAGCTGAAGATTTAATGGAGTTAGTAAAAAACGAAGAAAAGAAAAAAGAAATTCAAAAAATACTTCAAGAATTTGAAGAAGGAATAAAATTAATTGAGGCGGAAAGAAAAAAAGAAAAAGAAAAATTGAAAAACGGGGATGAACTTCCGAGCGGAGTACTTAAATGGGTGCGAGTCTATATAGCTCAGAAACGAAAAATTAGCGTAGGTGATAAGTTAGCAGGACGTCATGGGAACAAAGGAGTCATTAGTAAGATTTTACCGGTAGAAGATATGCCTTATTTACCAGATGGCACACCGGTAGATATGGTTTTAAATCCTTTGGGAGTTCCTTCACGGATGAATATTGGGCAGATTTTAGAAACCGCTTTAGGTTGGGCAATGAAAGTACAAGGGTGTCAAGCGATAACACCCATTTTTGAAGGAGCAACAATAAAAGAAATAAAAGAAGAATTGAAAAAAGCTGGTTTACCGGAAGATGGTAAAATTACTTTATATGATGGCCGGACAGGACTTCCATTTAAAGAAAAGGTGGTTGTTGGGTACATTTACATGATGAAATTAATTCATATGGTGGACGATAAAATCCATGCTCGCTCAGTTGGTCGTTATTCTTTAATTACTCAACAACCGTTGGGAGGAAAAGCTCAGTTTGGTGGCCAAAGATTTGGTGAGATGGAGGTTTGGGCTTTAGAAGCTTATGGCGCAGCTTATACTTTACAAGAAATGCTTACTATAAAATCTGATGATGTGGAAGGAAGAACAGAACTTTTTGAATCTTTAATAAAAGGAACTAACCCTCCTACCCCTAAAATTCCTGCTTCTTTTTCAGTATTAGTTAAAGAATTAAGAGGTCTTTGTTTAGATTTGGTACCAATTAATTTAGAACGGAGGAAAAATGAGTGAAGAATTTATTTTGATGGATTTTGATGGTTTAAAAATAACTTTAGCTTCGCCAGAGACTATTAGAAGTTGGTCTCATGGAGAAGTAACGAAGGCCGATACGATTAATTATCGAACTCAAAAACCAGAAAGAGATGGGCTTTTTTGTGAGAGAATATTTGGCCCCGTAAGAGATTACGAATGCAATTGTGGAAAGTATAAGAAAATAAGATTTAAAGGTACTATTTGCGATCGTTGTGGTGTAGAAGTTACTACTTCTTTAGTAAGAAGAGAAAGAATGGGGCATATTGAATTGGCAGCTCCCGTAGCCCATTTTCTTTTTTATCAAGTTCCGCCTTCAAAAATGGGTTTGCTGTTAGACTACACAATTAATGAGATTCAAAGTATTTTGAATTATCAAATATATGTAGTGTTGGAACCGGGTGAGTCTCCTTATCGAGTTAAAGATTTAATAGAAGAAGAAGAATATTTAAATAAGAAAAAAGAATATGACGGATTGATAGCGGCTACCGGTGCTGAGGCTTTGGAAGAACTTTTGAAAAGAATTGATTTAGAAAAATTGGCAGCTGAATTAAGAGCCCGAATCCCTCACGAACAGTCAAGACGTTTCCAATTATTGAGAAGATTACAAATCGTTGAAGCTTTTAAGAATTCGGGTATAAAACCAGAATGGATGATTTTACGCGTTATTCCGGTGATTCCGCCTGATTTGCGTCCTTTAGTTACTTTAGAAGGAGGAAGATACGCAAGCGCCGATTTAAACGATCTTTACAAAAGAGTAATTTTGAGAAATAACCGATTGAAGCATCTTTTAAGCACCAAAACGCCGGAAGTGATTCTTAAATACGAAAAGCGATTACTTCAGGAAGCGGTTGATGCGCTTTTCAGTAATGAAAGTAAACCTAATCCAATAATTGGAAAACAGAATCGCCCTTTAAAATCGCTTTGTGAATCTCTGCGAGGAAAACAAGGGAGATTTAGAAGGAATCTTTTGGGTAAAAGAGTCGATTATTCCGGTCGGTCAGTAATTGTTGTGGACCCAACTTTAAAACTTCACCAATGTGCTTTACCGAAAGAAATGGCATATGAATTATTTAAACCTATGGTGATGCAAAAATTAGAAGAGATGAAAGTTGCTGATAGTCAGAAAACAGCTAAGGCGTTATATAAAAAAGCTTCGCCAGAAGTTTGGGAAGCTTTAGTAGAAGTAACTAAAAACCATCCGGTTCTTTTAAATCGCGCACCAACTCTTCATCGTGTTTCTATTCAAGCTTTTTATCCAGTTTTAGTAGAACATCGAGCAATAGGGATTCATCCCTTAGTATGTCCACCATTTAATGCTGATTTTGATGGTGACACCATGTCTTGTCATGTACCTCTTATTCCGGAAGCAATTTTAGAATCAGCTACTCTTTTACTTTCCTGCAACAATATTCTTTCACCGGCTCATGGAAAACCTTTAATGACACCTACTCAAGATATTGTTGCTGGTATTTATTTCATAACCAAAGAACATCCCCAAGCTCCGAAAATTGATAGAGTATATGATGATTTTTCTGAAATAGTGAGTGGTTATGAATTAGGAGAATTTTCAATCCATACTAAAATTAAATTCCGTTATAAAAATGTTACTTATGACACCACGGTAGGGCGAGTTGTTTTAAATCATATTTTGCCCGATGAGCTTAGATTTGTTAACGAAGTTTTAAATAAAGATAAGCTTAATGAATTGGTAGATAAATGCTATCGCAAATTAGGAAGTAAAAGAACGGCCCAACTTTTAGATGATTTAAAAGATTTAGGATTTGAAATGGCTACTCGGGCTGGAATTTCTTTAGGCATGGATGATATTATTGTACCAAAGGAAAAAGAGAAGATTATTAAGGAAGCAGAAGCAGAGGTTAAAAAGATATTAGAAAGGCATAGAAAAGGGTATATTTCCGATTCCGAACGTTATAATATGGTGGTTACTATTTGGAATAATACTACCCAAGAAATCGAAAATAAGTTAATGGAAGAATTAGAAAAATCTCAAAATGGATTTAACCCTCTTTTCCTCCTTATTGATTCTGGTGCTCGTGGTTCTAAAGCTCAAGCGGTTCAAATTGGTGGAATGAGAGGTTTGATGGCAAAACCTCAAAGAGGAGGAGAAGGTGAAGAAGTTATTGAAACGCCTATTAAGAGTTCTTTTCAAGAAGGATTATCAGTGTGGGAATATTTTATTTCCACCCGGGGAGGTAGAAAAGGATTAACTGATACTGCCTTGAAAACTGCTGAAGCCGGTTATCTTACTCGAAGACTAGTGGACGTGGCTCAAGAAGTGGTAATTACTATGGAGGATTGTGGAACGATTTTAAGTCAAGAAGTGACTGCTTTGAAAGAGGGGGGAGATGTAATTGAATCGTTAGCAGAAAGAATTATTGGCAGGATAGCTGCCAAAGATATTATTAATCCCATTACTAACGAAATAATTGTGAAAGAAGGCGAAGAAATAAATGAGGAGAAAGCTAAAGAAATTGAAGATTGCGGAATTGAGAAAGTAAGTGTTCGTTCAGTCTTGACTTGTCAGGCACCTCATGGTTTATGCGCTAAATGTTATGGAAGAAATTTAGCCACGGGTAAATTGGTCGATGTGGGTGAAGCAGTAGGAATAATTGCTGCTCAATCAATAGGTGAACCGGGTACTCAATTAACATTGAGAACTTTTCATGTAGGAGGTATGGCAACTCATATGGTGGAACAGAATAAAGCAGTTGCAAAATTTGCTGGCAAAATCAAATATGATAAAGAACTACAACATTCGGTAAGAAGCGACGGTCAAAGAGTCACTTTGAACTCTGGGAAAATAGAACTTATTGAAGATACCAAAAAAATAGATTACGAAGTCCCCGAAGGCGCGATTCTGCGGGTAGAAGATGGAGAAAGAGTAAAGGAAAATGATGTATTATTTGAGTGGGAACCATATTCTATTTTAATAATTGCTAAAAAGAGTGGTAAAGTGAAATATTGTGATATTGAATTAGGGAAAACCCTTCAAGAAGATATTGATGAAAGAGTAGGAAGAAAAGAAAAAAGAATTATTGAAGATCGGGATAAATTACGGCATCCTAAATTGGAAATTTTAGATGAAGCCGGAAAAATCCTGGAAGTTAAGGAATTACCTAATGACGCCTATTTAGTAGTTGATGATGGTCAGTTAGTAAAACCTGGAGATGTATTAGCTCGATTAGTTAAAGAGGTCGTGAGAGCAAAAGACATTACCGGTGGATTACCAAAGGTGGCAGATTTATTTGAAGCCAAACGGGTAAAAGACCCAGCGGTAATAAGCGATATTGACGGTCGGGTAGAAGTTTCGCCACCTCATATGGGTATGAGAACGGTTAAAGTTATTGCTGAAGATGGTAAGACTGAAAAAATTTACAAAATTCCGTATGGTAAATATTTATTAGTTAAAACTGGTGATATAGTAAAAGCTGGTGACAAACTGTGTGAAGGAGAAGTTGACCCTCACGATGTATTGAGAGTAAAAGGTTGGATGGCAGTTCAAGAGTTTTTAACTAATCGCATTCAAGAAGTTTATCGGTTACAAAATGTAAAAATAAATGATAAACATATTTCCATTATTGTGCGTCAAATGTTAAAAAAGGTAAAGATAGAAGACCCCGGCGATAGCAATTTTATGGAGGGTCAAATTGTGGATGCTCAAAAGGTTGATTTAGAAAATCAACGTTTAACTGCTGAGCATAAACGGCCAGCGAGATATACAAGAATTATTTTAGGAATTACCAGAGCAGCTTTGTTAACGGAAAGCTGGCTTTCAGCCGCCTCTTTTCAGGAGACCACACGGGTACTTTCAGAAGCAGCTATTGAAGGTAAAGTTGATTATTTAAGAGGATTAAAAGAAAATGTAATTGTGGGTAGATTAATTCCTGCTGGTACTGGTTTTCGTGAATTTAAGAAAGTAAAAGTAGTAATGAAAACAGAAGAAATTAAGGAGGTAGGTTAACGATGCCAACGATTAATCAATTAGTTAGAAAAGGAAGAAAAAAGGTAAAGAAAAAAAGCAAAGCCCCGGCTTTAATGGGGTGCCCTCAAAAACGGGGGGTATGTATTCGTGTTTATACAACTACTCCTAAAAAACCTAATTCAGCGTTGAGAAAAGTTTGTAAAGTAAGATTAAGTAACGGACACGAAGTAATTGCTTATATCCCGGGCGAAGGTCATAATCTTCAAGAACATTCTATTGTTTTAATTCGTGGCGGAAGAGTAAAAGATTTACCTGGTGTAAGATATCATGTGATAAGAGGAGTTTATGATTGTGCCGGTGTTGAAGGTAGAAGACAAAGTCGTTCTTTATACGGTACCAAAAAGCCAAAAGAAACAAAAACGTGAGGTGAAAAATGGCAAGAAGAAAAAGAGCTGAAGTAAGAGAAATTCCACCCGATCCAGTATACAATTCGGTTCTTGTTCAGAAATTTATAAATAACTTAATGTGGGATGGAAAGAAAACAATCGCTCAAAAAATTTTTTATGGTGCTTTAGAACTGATTAAGAAGAAAACAGGAGAAGATGGCTACAGTGTATTTTTAAAAGCAATTAATAATGTGAAACCGGTATTAGAAGTAAGACCGCGAAGAGTCGGAGGCGCTACTTATCAAATTCCTGTAGAAGTTTCTCCCCGTAGAAGAGAATCTTTAGCAATTAAATGGATTATTCGAGCTGCTCGAGAGCGTAGTGAATACCGGATGGTTGAAAGGTTAGCTAACGAATTAATTGAGGCTGCTAAGGGAACTGGTCAAGCAATAAAGACCAAGGAAACTACTCACAAAATGGCTGAAGCCAATCGCGCTTTTGCTCATTTTCGCTGGTAAAAAACATTAAAACTTTAATTATTAACTTTTACCCTTGCGAAAAGGAAGCAAAAATAATTTTTTATGTTGAATTAATAAGAAATTTCAGTAATTATCAAGTCGTCCAAGAAAATGAATTTACTCCGCACTTAATAAAAAGTTCAAACGCTCTTGTTCTTTCGGGTTCTCCCAAAATGCTTTCTCAAGGAGAATATAAAGAAGAATTTTTAGAAATATTAAAAAATATTTCTCTTCCCGTTTTAGGAATTTGTTACGGACATCAACTTTTAGCCAAAACTTTTGGAGCCCAAATTGGTCGGTATTCAAAATTTATTGAAAAAGAAGAAGAAATTTATATTTTGGATAAGAAAGATATATTTTGTAATTTGCCAGATAAGATTGTTGCTAAGGAATCTCACCAAGAATACGTAATAAAAAATTCTTTAGAAAATACTAATTTAGAAGTTATCGCTTTTTCTCAAACTTGTGAAGTAGAAGCAATAAGACATAAGGAAAGAAAAGTTTTTGGCGTTCAGTTTCATTTGGAACGTTCGGGAGATATTGGTTATAAAATAATGAAAAATTTTTACGAAAAAGTCGTTTTTTATTGATCATTCTTTAAAATATTGACAACTTATTAAAATTTAGTTATAATTTTATATGTTTAAAAAATTGTTATTGATAATTATAAATGTTTTTCTTATTTTGGTTGTTATAGGAAATTATAAAGAATATCAACAATTAAACTTTAGGGCAGAAGAATATTTAAAAGAAAAAGATAAAATTAATAAAGAAATCTTTTTATTAAAGGAAATTGCTATTAATTTAGAAAAATTTCGGTTGTTTTTTGAGCCTATTTATTTAGAAGAGATTAAGAAATTAACCATAAAGAGTGAAATTTTAAAAAATGATACTTATGCAATGCTTATAAATAATTTAGATTATTTAACTGTTAAACCGAAAAAAAATGATTTGACAGTTTTTAGTAATTTTAGGATGTTTTTAGCCGAGAAGGAAAGGGAACTGAAAAATAAATTAAATGATTTAGAAATTAATTATAGAAAGTTAAGAGATAAAAGAAAAGAAAGAATATATTGGCAGAATATAATAATTACCTGCGGATTAATTGCTTTGGTTTTTTTGATGAATATTTTTTTCCCTTTCAAAAAGAAAAAAGAGAAAATTTTTAACAATTATTTTTCTTTATTAGAATTATTTAAAATTGTGAAAGAAAAAAGTGATAAATATTTAGAAAAAATAACTGATTGGGAAAATAAAATCAAAGAATTCAAGAAATCTTGGGAAAATTTTGACACTTCACAAAATTTAGAAGAGATTGATAGTTATCGGAAAAATTTTACTTATTGTTTGTTAAATCTCCAATTAGGTTTATTGCAAAAAGACCACTTACTTATTAATAAATACTTTACAAATTTTCAACAAATGAAAGAAAAAATTTTAAATCTCCTTATTCAAAATAAAAGCCAACATTTAAATAATTATCTTAAAGAGAACGAAGAGATAATTAATATTTTTAAAGAAGATTTGATAAATCTTAAAAAAATAATTGGTGAAATCAAAAATTACGAAATAAAAAAATGATAATTGGAAAAAGTAATTTTCTAATATGCGAAATTGGTGAAGCGGAGTTAGCTTTATCTATTTACGGAATAAAAGAAATCTTATGGGATGTGAAAGTTTATCCCTTGCCCCAGGTGTCTGATTACATTGTCGGTATTCTCGCTGATGATAAGAAATTAGCTGTGGTAATTGATTTGGTAAAGTTTTTTGGGATAAGCGGAGAGAATAAAGAAAAAATTTTATTAAAATTTAAAACCGAGGAAATTTTGGTTTTTTTAGCGGTAAAAGATGTTAAAGAAATTATCGAAGTAAAAGAAGAAGAAATCTATCCTTGTCCCCCGATGTTTTCTTCATTAATTCCTAATTATTATATTAGTGGTTTAATAAAAAAAGAAGAAAGATTTATTCCTATTATAGATGTTGCCAAAATTCTTGCTCATGAAGAAATAAAACCTTATACGATGATTAGTAAGTAATCTTTTCTTGACTTTAAAAAGATTTTCAGTATAATTTTATACAAATTTATGAAAACAACAATTATTACTGATAAAAAAATGGTAGAAAGAAAGTGGTGGTTAGTAGATGCTAAAGATAAAATTTTAGGACGGTTAGCTTCTAAAATTGCTTTTTTGCTTATGGGTAAACATAAACCTTATTATACTCCTCATATTGATTGCGGGGATTTTGTTATTGTTATTAATGCTTCGCAAATTAAAGTTACTGGGAAAAAAGAAAAAAAGAAGATTTATTATTGGCATACCGGCTATCCGGGAGGATTAAAATCGATGACTTTGGAAGAAATGATGAAAAAAAATCCTAAAAAAGTGATAGAATTAGCCGTAAAGAGAATGTTGCCCAAAAATCGTTTACTTAAATTTCGCCTAAGAAGGTTAAAAATTTATTTAGATGATAAACATCCGCACGAGGCCCAAAAAAAATTAATTGTTGAGGCAAAATTATGAGTCAATTTTATTTTGCTTCAGGTAGCAGGAAAGAAGCTGTCGCCAAAGTTTGGCTTTATCCTAAAGCCAGCAATGAGAATTGGAAATTTATTGTTAATAATCAATCTGCCGAAAAATATTTTGGCCGTTTTGATCTACTTCTTTTGGCTCAACAGCCGTTGAAAATTACTAATCTTTTAGGACACTTTGATGTGAAATGCGAAGTTAAAGGTGGTGGAAAATCAGGTCAGGCGGGTGCTATTTCTTTAGGAATTGCTCGGGCATTAGTTAGTTACCAGCCAGAGTTAAGAAAAATCCTTGCCGATGCTGAATTATTAAAAAGAGATCCTCGAGAAAAAGAGAGATGCAAATATGGATTAGCAAAAAGGAGGAAGAGTTTCCAATGGACCAAACGTTAACTATTAAAGAATTGTTGGAAGCTGGCGTTCATTTTGGTCATCTTTCTAAAAGATGGAATCCTAAAATGGCTCCCTTTATCTTTGGTAAAAAAAACGGAGTCTACATTATAAACGTAGAAAAAACTTTAGAGCAGTTACGCATTGCTTGCGAGGCAGTAAGAAGGATAGCGGAGAAAGGGGAAGATATTTTATTTGTCGGAAGAAAACAGCAGGCAAAGCCAATAATTGAAGAAGAAGCAATGAGATGTCGGGCTTTATACGTAACAGAAAGATGGGTTGGTGGGCTTTTGACTAATTTTGCTGTCATTAGTTCACGGATTGCACGTTACTTAGAATTAGAAAAGACTTTTCAAACAAAAGATTTTAAAAACATGGGCAACAAAGAAATTAGAAAATTAGAAAGAGAATTTACTAAATTAGAAAAAATCTACAAGGGGCTAAGAGAAATGGAAAGACTTCCAGGGATTATTTATGTGGTTGATGTAAGACTGGAAAGGACACCTATTTTAGAAGCTAAAAGAGTAGGCATTCCGATTGTTGCTTTGGTTGACACTGATGGCGATCCTACTTTGGTTGATTATCCCATACCGGGAAATGATGACGCTATGCGTTCAATAAAATTGATAACTTCGCAAATCGCCGATGCTGTGATCGAGGGTAGAAAAATTTTTGAACAAGAGTCAAAGGAGGAATTATGAAAGAGATTTCTATTGAAAAAATTAAAGAATTAAGACAAAGAACTGGTTCAGGAATTTTAGATTGCAAGCTAGCATTAGAAGAAGCTAATGGAGATATTGAGAAGGCCATTGAAATTTTGAGAAAAAAAGGTATTGCTAAAGCCGAAAAGAAAATGGAACGACCTACTGCCGAAGGAGTGATTGATGCCTATATTCATCCGGGAGAAAAATTAGGGGTATTAGTGGAAGTTACTTGCGAAACGGATTTTGTAGCTCGAAATCAAGAATTTCGAAGGTTTGTTAGGGATATTGCTATGCAAATAGCGGCTACCGACCCTTTGGCAATAAGTCCGGAAGATTTACCTCCCCATATTGTCGAAAGGGAGAGAAAAATTTATGAGGAGCAATTAAAAGATAGTGGCAAACCTAAAGAAGTAATTGAAAAAATAATTCAAGGAAAATTACAAAAATTTTATGAAGAGGTTTGTCTTTTAAATCAAGCGTTTATAAAGAATCCAGAAAAGACTGTAGAAGTTTATTTAAAAGAACAAATTGCTAAATTTGGAGAAAATATAAGAATAAGACGTTTTGCTCGATTTAAAATTGGTGAATAAGATTCCTAAATATCAAAAAGTTCTCCTTAAGTTAACCGGTGAAATTTGGCAAAGAAGAAAACTTTTGGGAGAAATAAGCGAAGAAATAATTGAAATTGTTAAAGATTTTTCAATAAAAATGGTAATTGTTACGGGAGGCGGTAATTTTATTCGCGGAATGGTAGATGATATGGGTAATCGTTTAGTGGCCGATCGGATAGGAATGTTAGGCACAGTTATTAACGCACTGATAATTGAAAATTATTTAAAAAAAAGTGTTCCCTGCGCCGTCTTTTCGTCTTTTTTGTGTCTGCCTCTGGTTGAATATTATAATGTAGAAAAAGCTAAAGAAGCCTTGGAAGAAAAGAAATTAGTAATTCTTGCTGGTGGAACAGGGAATCCTTATTTTTCTACTGATACTGCTTGTGCTTTGCGTGGTCGAGAATTAGGTGTGGAAGTAATATTAAAAGGAACAAAAGTAGAAGGAATTTATTCTGACGACCCCTTTAAAAATAAAAAAGTAAAATTTTACAAAAAACTTACTTATGAAGAGGCAATTAAAAAAGGACTGAAAGTAATGGATGGAACTGCTTTTTTCCTTTTGAAAGAGGCCAAAATTCCTTTAATTGTTTATAACGGAATGAAAAAAGGTAATCTTAAAAAAATTTTATTAGGAGAAAATATCGGGAGTTTGGTATGTTAGAAGAGATTTATAAAACCACAAGAAATAAAATGCAAAAAACTTATGAATTGCTCAGTCAAGAATTAGCAAAAATTAGAACCGGTCGTGCCAATCCAGCGATTTTAGATGGAATTAAGGTTGATTATTATGGTAATCCAACACCTTTAAAACAATTAGCTAATATTTATGCCCCTGAACCAAGAATGTTGGTTATTCAAGTGTGGGATAAAAATGCGGTAACGGAAATTGAAAAAGCTATTTATAAAGCCGAATTAGGACTTACACCCAAAGTAGAAGGTTCTTTAATTAAAATTTCTATTCCACCTTTAACCGAAGAAAGGCGTAAAGAACTTATTAAATTATGTGCTAAACTAGCCGAAGATGCTAAAATTGCTATTAGAAATATCAGAAGGGATGCTAATGATGAAATAAAAAAATTAGAAAAAGAAAAAAAAATTTCTGAAGATGATAGTCGAATAGGAACCAAAAAGATCCAAGAGATTACTGACGAATTCACCGAGAAGATAGAAGAGCTTTTAAAAAAGAAAGAGAAAGAAATTTTAGAAGAATAGTGGGGGAAAAAGTTCCTACCCACATTGCTATTATTATGGACGGTAATGGCCGTTGGGCAAAAGAAAGAAATCTTCCGCGGTATTTTGGTCATAAAGCCGGTGTGGAATCGGTTAGGGAGGTGGTGCGCGGTTGTGCCCGGTTAGGAGTAAAATATTTAACCCTTTTTGTCTTTTCTACTGAAAATTGGGAAAGACCCAAAAGTGAAGTGAATGCTTTAATGCGATTATTGAAAAAATTACTAAAAAGCGAAGCTAAAGAATTACACGAAAATAATGTTCGAGTAAAGGCAATTGGCCAAATTGAAAGGTTGCCTAAAGAAGTTAAGAAGAATTTAGAAGAATTAATTACCTTGACTAAAAATAATAATGGTTTAACTTTGGTTTTAGCATTGAGTTATGGTGGTCGCCAAGAAATTGTAGAGGCTGTAAAGAAAATTTTGAAGTCAAAAATAGAGCCGGAAAAACTTGATGAAAAGGAATTTAGAAAATTTCTCTACGACTCAGAGATTCCCGATCCTGATTTATTAATAAGAACCGGTGGAGAATTACGAATATCTAACTTTTTACTTTTTCAATCAGCTTATACCGAATTTTATTTTACCCCTACTCTTTGGCCCGATTTTCGGGAAAAAGAATTAATTTTGGCGATTGAAAATTATCAAAAAAGAAAAAGAAAATTCGGAAGAGTTTTGGAATTTGAATGATTTTTTAAAAAGATTAATTATCGCCCTCCTTTTTGGTGGGCTTTTAGTAATTTCTTCTTTTAATGATTTTTTTCTTTTCCTTTATTTACAAATTTTTTTATTTATTGCTGGTTACGAACTTTTAAAAATTTATCGATTAAAATTTTATAATTTTAGTTGGATTTTTTATTTCTATCCCTTTTTAAATATCCTTCTTTTAACTGTTTTTTATCTTCAAAAAAATATTGGTTTAGCATTATTTTGTTATTTTGTTGTGCTAACAATAATAACTTTATTAAGAAGACCAATTTCTATTGAAAATTTGGTTTTTGGTCTTTTTTTCTTTATCTATCTGGGGATTTTACCCGCTCACATTTTTTTATTGAAAAATTTTGTATTTAAAAAAAATTTTTCCCATTGGTTATTTTTGTTTCCCTTTTTTTTCACTTGGTTTAACGATACAATTGCTTACATTTTTGGTAGTTTGTTTGGTAAACATAAAATCGCTAAGGATATAAGTCCTAATAAGAGCTGGGAAGGGTTGTTATTTAGTGTCGTTTTTTCTATTTTTTTTACCTTTTTCTATTTAAAGAAATTTTATTCTTTTCCTTTTAAAAATCTTTTGCTTTTAGGAGTCTCATTAAGTCTTTTGGCTTTTCTTGGTGATTTATTAGAATCTTTAATTAAAAGAGAAGTGAAAATTAAAGATAGTTCAAATTTACTGCTGGCTCACGGTGGTTTTTTAGATCGGATTGATAGTTTGCTTTTTACTATTCCCGGTTTTTATTATTTTTTGATTAATCAATGAAAAAGAAAATTGGTTTTCGAGTTTCTCGTTATCAAATAGTAAAATCGTTATCGCAACAGAAAAGAATTATAAAACCAACAAAAATTTTTAAGAATAAAAAAGTATACAAAAGAAGTAAAGAGAAAGAAGAATTTAGAAAAATAATAAAAGAAAATCTTGAAGATAAATAATATTTAATTAAAATAAAAAAATGAGAAGAGAAGAGGCCTTAAGGTTAATTAATCAGTATATAAAAAATGAAAATCTTAAAAAACACTTATTAGCCGTGGAAGCTTGCATGAAAGCCGTAGCAAAATATTTTAACGAAGACGAAGAAAAGTGGGGACTTTGCGGTTTGCTTCATGATTTGGATTATGAAGAAACCAATAGACAACCAGAAAAACACGGTATTTTAACAGTCGAAATTTTAAAAAAAGAGAATTTTACCGATCAAGAAGTTTTAAACGGAATTTTGGCTCATTGTGAGAAAAAGATACCGGAAAATAAACTAGAAAAATCAATTTATGCAATTGATCCTTTAACCGGTCTTATCATTGCTGCTTGTTTGATGCACCCGGACAAAAAGTTAAAAAGTTTAGATGTTGGATTTGTATTACGCCGTTTTAAAGAAAAAAAGTTTGCTGCCGGGGCTAATCGCGAACAAATTAAAAAATGTGAAGAGCTTGGTTTGAGTTTAGAAAATTTTGTTGAAATCTGTTTAAAGGCAATGCAGGCAATTGATAAAGAATTGGGTTTATGAAGATAAAGAGTTTTCAGGATATTTTTTTAACTTTACAAAATTTTTGGAAACGTCAAGGTTGTCTCATTTTTACCCCTTATAATTCGGAAGTTGGTGCCGGAACTTTTAATCCAGCTACTTTTTTTAAAGTTTTGGATGAAAAACCTTGGCGGGTTTGTTATGTTGAACCATCAAAAAGACCGCGAGACGGTCGTTACGGTAAAAACCCTTTGCGAGTCCAACAATACTGGCAGTTGCAAGTGATTTTAAAGCCAGCACCAAAAAATATTCAAGAAATTTATTTAAAAAGTTTGGCGACTATTGGTATCGATTTAAAAAATAATGATATTAAGTTTATTGAAGACGATTGGGAATCGCCAACCTTGGGAGCTTGGGGAATAGGTTGGCAGGTAGAACTTAATGGAATTGAGATAACTCAATTTACTTATTTTCAGCAAATGGGCGGTTTAGATTTGAAAATTATTCCGGTAGAAATTACTTATGGTTTAGAACGGATAGCTATGTTTTTACAAAAGGTTTTTTCAATTTTTGAAATTCAATGGAAGAAAAACGATACCTGGGGCGATATTTATTTCCAAAATGAAAAAGAATTTTCGCATTTTAATTTTGAAGAAATTATTCCGGAAGAATACGGAAGATTATTTAATTTTTATGAAAAGGAAGCTCAAAGGCTATTAGCAAAAGGTCTGGTTTATCCCGGTTATGACTTTGTGATTAAATGTTCCCATATTTTTAATCTTTTAGAAGCCCGAGGGGTTATCAGTGTTTCCGAAAGAATAAATTACATAAAAAGAATAAGAGATTTAGCCCGATTAGCAGCCATCAAATATTTAGAAAAGAATCAATCCTTTCCCTCATCTTAGCTTATCTTTTTGTTAAGTGTTTAAAAATTAAGAAGTTATTGTAATTTTTTATTGTTGACATTTTCGGATTTATAAATAAAATACTTCAATATTATTGAGGACTGGGCAATGGTAACTAATTTTTTAAAAACAGGTATTAAAGAAATTGATGACAATTGGGGCGGGTTTCGTATAGGTTACACTTATCTTTTAATTTCGGAAAAAGAAGCAATAAATAACGAAATTCTTCTAAAATATACTTATAAAAATTTAACAGCTGGTCAAGCAGTTCTTTATTTTACTTCTTTAGCTGCGGAAAATTTTTTAAATTATATTCAAAAGATAATACCAAATACTAATGAATATGTTAAAAAAAATCTTTTAGCGCTTCATTTTATTAACCCGGAATTTCTTAAAATCAGGGATGATAAAAAAATTCTTACTGCTTTAGCTGTTTTAAAAAAAATTTTAGTTAAAGAGCCAGCTAAATTATTAATAATTGAGAATTTTAACTATTTTCTTAATTTCCAAAATTTAGAAAAACTATATAAAGAGATATTTGAAATTTTCCAAATATTGAGGGAATCTTCGGGCATCGGTCTTTTTTCTCTAATAAAAAAATTTGTTGAAGAAAATAACGAAGTTTTTTCTTATTTAAAAGAAATTGCTGCGGGCGTTATTTTTTATGAAAATAATAAATATCATTTATTTTCGCGTTTTTCCCACGGAATAAAGCAGGAAGAAAAAAAATTAATTTCTATTTCCGAATTTCCTCAAGATTTAGTTGACCAGGATGAGTACACCGGTCTTTATAATTATCAAGGATTTTGTCGAATTTTAGCTAATTTGATTGCCCAAAAAATTAATTTCTCTCTTTTTGGTTTTTCGATTAGTTTTGATTTTAATGAACATTTAAAGAGAATTTTTCTTCATCGGATAACCAAAGTCTTAAAAGAAAACGGAATAAAAGTTCCGGGCATGCGATATCAAGATAAAATTTATCTGTTATTTTTAGATAATAAAGAAAAGTTGGCAGAATGTAAAAAAATCATTAACCAGGAAGAAATTGCTGGCGGGATAAAAATTACTAACTTTATTTACCATTATCCGGAAGATTTTCAAACATTAGAAGAGCTTATTAAAATTTTATGAATATCTTTTTAATTATTCTTGTTTTTTTTTACTGATAGCCAATTGGAGAAAGCTAAAGAATTGTACCAAAAAGGGATATATTTAGAAGCGATTTATTATTTAAACAGCTATTTAGAAAAAAAACCCAATGATAAAGAAGCGCAGGCTTTGAAAAAAAAGATCTTTTTAGAATTAAATCTTACTGACTCTTTATCAAAAAATAATAATTCGCTATTTGTTGTCCCTAAAAGAAAAAAGGAAAAGCAACCGGTAAAAAAGTCGAGGATAACCTATTTAGATACTTTATTAAAAGCGAAGAAAGCAAAGGAAGAAGGCGATTATTTTAAAAGTCTTATTTTTTACGAAGCTTTTTTAAAAAGGGATACCACTGATAAAAGAATATTTTACGAAGTTGCTCAAGTTGCCAGTTGGTTAGGTTTTTTTAATAAGGCTATTTTTTATTATGAAAGATATTTAAATTATTTCCCAGAAGATAAAAAAGCCCTTTACGAATTGGGTTTAACTTATGGTTGGAGTGGGAATTATGAAAAGGCGTTAACAATTTTAGACAGTTTAGCAAAAGAAACGAGCGATGTAAAAATTAGTTTAACAAGAGCAAAAATTTATGAATGGCAAGGGAACTATTATAATGCTTATAAAATTTATCAACAATTAAAAAATCTTTATCCAGAAAGTGAGGATATTGCTCAAGAAGTTGAACGGGTAAAAAAGATGCTCAACCAGGCGGAAGAAAAAAAAGATAAATCTTGGAAGTATGCCTTCTTGCCATCGTTTGCTTATCAACAGACAAATGAGGGGTGGCAACAGCTTTTATTAAAATCTTCTTGTCAATTTGTGGAGAGTAAATTAACCGGTAGTCTTTTTTATGAATGGCAACAATGCCGAGAAAAAGAAAGTTTAAGAATAATAAACAAAATTGGTTTAAATAATAAAATTAATCTTTTTGAAGGAGTGAGCCTTAATTTAAACATTCATTATTTAGCAATAAAGAAAAGTGCTGATATCCTTCTTTATGGCTGTGGCGTTGATTATGAAGGTTCAAAATTGACGATAAATTCAGCCTATAATAAAAAACCAATTTGGGAAGAAGTTTATAAAATAAATACTTGTTATAATTTATTAACCAGTGATGAGCTTTTTGGGCTTTTAACTTATCAACCTTTTGATTTCTTAGGTTTTGAAGGAAGTTATCGCTATGCTTTTTATCGCGATGAAAACGAATTAAATAATGGTAATTTTCGTTTCTTCTTTTTATTTGGAAATAATTTAAAATGTGGTTATGATTATTATTTTTTAAATTATCGTTTGCCGAAGGAAGAATATTGGTCACCAAAATTTTATGAAGTCCATTCACTTTTTCTTAATATTTTTAACGAAAATTGGGAAGCTTTTTTTAAATTAGGGAAACCCATGGACTATCAGTTTTTAGAAAAGAATATTGCGGCGACCTTTAAAATAAAATTGACCAAGACTTTGGAATTTTTAGTAAACGGTCGCTACAGCGAAACTTATTATTATAAAATTGGCGAAATTAGTTTTAATTTTAGTTATCGATGGTGAGATGGGCGAGAAAAAATTTTTTATTACCTTAATTTTTTTAATAATTGTTACTATTGGTTGTTTTTATCTTTTAAGTTTTATAAAAGAAAAGATTAATTTAAGTTATTCGCACATTTTTATGTTGAGCTTAAGCGTGATGCTTTTGACCTTTTTTATACTTTTACTTTTCCGCTATCTTTTGATTCTCGTTTTTTCCTTATTCTTTCATTTTCGCTATCGAAAAAAAATTTTGGAAGATAGTCTAAAAACGGTATCAATTTTGATACCGGTTTATAATGAAGAAAAATTGTTAGCCACCGTTATCAGTTCTTTGTTAAATTTGGATTATCCGAAAGAAAAATATGAAATTATCATTGTTGATGATGGTTCGCAAGACAATTCTTGGGAAGTGGTTTATCAATTTTTAGAAAGAGAGCGGGCAGTAAAAATAAAATTTTTACGTCAGGAAAATCAAGGTAAGGCTAAAGCTCTCAATCGGGCCTTTGCCGAAAGCCAAGGGGAGATAATTGTTTGTATTGATTCCGATTGCGTATTAACCAAAGATTCTTTACTTTTTGGGGTGCGTCATTTTCAAGATGAAAAAGTGGGGGCGGTTGCTGGTAATGTGAAAATTTGGAATCAAGACAAAATTTTTACCAAACTGCAGGCCTTAGAATATTTGGAAGGGCTAAATTTTACTCGGCAGGCTTTAAGTTTTTTTAACAAAGTGAATATTGTTCCGGGAGCAATTGGCTTTTTTAGCAGAAAGGTTTTGGAAGAAGTTGGTTTATATAATGGCAATGTCTATGCGGAAGATTGCGATTTGACATTGAGGATATTAAAAGCCGGCTATAAAGTGGTTTATGAACCTAAAGCAGTTGCCTATACCGAAGCTCCCGAAAATATTTATTGTCTTTTAAAACAAAGATATCGTTGGACAAGGGGAATTTTGCAAGCGGTAAAGAAAAATCATAATCTGCTTTATCAACCCTCTTCTTCTTTCTCTTTAATTTTAAGTTATTGGTTATTAATTTACGAAGCTTTTTTCTGGCCAGCAATGAATTTAATTGCCCATTTGTTTTTCACCTTTTTGGCTCTTCTTTATGGTTTTATTCCTTTTCTTTTTATTTGGTGGTTTTCTTTAACCTTTCTTGATTTCAGTGCTGCTTGTTTTGCCTATGCCAGTGATAAAAAAAGTGAAAATCATACTTATCAAAACAAAAAAATTACCTTTTTTTATCTACCATTTCTCGTTTTACTTTATCGACTTTACTACCTTCTATTAATTGATACGGTTAAAGTTTTTGCTTTTTTAGAAGAAATTTTAAACTTAGAAATGAGTTGGCAAAGAATAAAAGTTACTGGTAAATTAAATGGCTATTTGATAAAAGAAAAAGCATGAGGGAAATAATCACTATTCTTTCGGCAATTGTTTTGGGAGTTACTCTCATCACTTTAATTTTTTCGGTGATTATTTATATTCTCTTTCGACTAAGGACGAATAAAAATAAAAAGGAGGTTATTAATAAAGAAATAAAAAAAGAGCCCGAGGAAGAGATTTTTATTCGTTATCAACCAAAAGAAGGTGAAAAAGATTAATTTTTGGGTTCTTTTCTTACTTAGTTTTATCTTCCTTTTATTCTTACTTACTGCTTTCTATTTAACAAAATTGGTGGTCGGCAAAGCTGACTATTTTTACCCAGCCAACGAAGAAACAAAGGTTTTTTCTTCTTTTGATACTTTATATTTTTCTTTTAAGGACGAAGAACCTTTGCCTTTGACAGTTTATATAATTGTTAATAAAGATTTCATTTTTGATAAAGAGATAACCATTTTAAAAGAAATATTAGAAAAAATTCCGGAGATAAATTACGAAATTGTTGAGGCAAAGAAAATAGAAGATTTAAAACCAGGATTGATTGTTTTGTTGGGAAAAACTAATTATGATAATAAAATTGCCGAAATTATTAAAAAGAAAGTTTATGAAGGGGGAGGGATTTTATTAATAAAAAATCCGCAAACTAAAGAAAATATTTCTCTCTTAAGTCACATTGCTGGCGTTATTCCGATAGAGCAAGAAGATACTGGCTACCAAGAGATTTATTTAAAAGGGGAAACACCAATTACTTACAATATGAAAGTTGGTGATTTTTTAGGTATAACTGGCGAAAAAATTTATTTTTTAAAACCAGTAGAAAAGAGAGTAAATGTGGGCGGTTATTATAAATGTGGTAAAGAAGCGATTGTTTATGGTTATTATAATAAAGGTCGATATGTTGCCTTTGGTTTTTCTTTTACCAGTCTCACTGGTGATTCTTTTACCCAAAATAATATTAAGAAACTTTTAATCAATACTATCTACTGGTTAAGTAAAAGACCGATTATCCAACTGAAATATTGGCCCAATGATAAAGAATATGCTTTTATTTTTAGTTGCGATGTGGAGCATCGGGGTGAAAATTGGTTTTTAATTAAAAAAATTATTCCTAAAGGAACCTTCTTTTTCCTTGCGCCCGGGTTAAAAGATTTTAAAGAAAATAATTTTAACAATATAGAATTTGCTCTCCACGGTACTGAACACGAACCATTAAAAGGAAAAGGCTATAAGGAACAAGAAAAAATAATCCTTGATGGCAAGAAATATTTAGAGAAACGGTTAAAGAAAAAAATTTTTGGTTTTCACCCTCCTTTATTAGAGTATGATAGTTTAACATTAGCCATTCTTAAAAATGCTGGTTTTTCCTATATTCTTTCGGAATATAAATTAGGTCTCCCTTTTCTTCCTTATTATTCTTTACTCATAACAATTCCCCAAACAATTCCTGATGATTACGATTTAATGGTAAGAAATAATATAAAAGATAAAGATAGTTTATTTCTTTATTATCAAAAATATATTGAAAATTTAAAGAAAATAAACGGTTTGATTGTTTTTAGTATTCATACCCATTTATTAGGGAGTAGTGAATATCTACCCGTAGTTAAAAAGATTGTCGATTTGGTTAAAGATGATAAAAATTGTTATTTTGCTTCCGCAAAAGAAGTTAGTGAATGGTGGTTAAAAAGGTCAAATGTAAAAATTGAATTTGATATTAATAATCCCAAAGAAATCTTGATTGAAAACCTAAATAAAGAACCCTTGGCGGGAGTAACATTAAAATATTATCCTCAAAGCAATCAAATAATAAAAGGTGATACCCTAATTTTTATAAACAAATTGGCTGGTAAAGAAAAAAGAATAATAACCTTAATCTATTCCTCGGAAAACCCATAAAATTAATTCGGTAACTTTTCACTCTTTTTTTCAATACCAAGGATTTTTTTGATTGGTGCATAGGATATCCTTACAAAATAAGGAAATTTTTGGTATTTTTCATACCATTTTTTAAGCCATTCTTTGGTTTCTTTGTCACTTAAATTACCGCTACCGATAGTTAAATTTTCAATTTGATATTTCGGGTCATTTTTAATTTTGTGGAAAAAGGCTTCTTTAAAATATTTAGCAATTATGGAAGCAATTTTCACTTCTAAAAATTTCTCATCGGCACCTTTTTTAATAATAATTTCTGCTCCCGCTTTCGCCAGCTGGGCTAAAAAATTTTTAAAGTCTTTACCAACACCGTAATCATCAATTACTATTCGGATATTTTTCGCCTCCCTTTCTTTTACCAATCTTTTTAAAATTTGTAAATAACCCATATCCATTAAATAATTTATTTTGTATTTATCGATCAATTGGGGAGCAATTTTCTTGCCAATAAAAGTTAATCCGGCTTTCTTAAAATCTATGATTTTTTGATAATTTTTTTCCCAATAAGAAAAATCGTGAACTTTCTTGGTATCAATAAGAGCAACAATTTTTTCTAAAGAATCGAAAAGTTCTTTTGGTAAAAAGAGACCAATAAGAAAAAGTGGTCCAATTACCTCACCTTTATTAGTTTCATCCAAGCCAATCGCAAAATCTTTTCTTAAGGGAATAAAGATTGAACCAGCAATTTTATCAATTTCTTGGAAAACGGCAAGAATAGTTGGGTCTTCTTTTGGTAGGGTAGCATATAAAGTTTTTGTTTGGTAATAAGTAAAAGTTGCGTTTTTTAATTTTATTCGCCAAATTTCGTAAGGCGAACCGACTTTCTCTTCTCTTCCGCCTTCGGCTAAGAGGAGATTTTTAATCTTTTCCGCCTTAGTTTGAATGACTATCCACTTTCGTCCCAATTTTTTCTTTAATAATCATAAATTCTCTTTTCGCCTTCTAATTTCTTAATTTCAGTGATATCTTGGGTTACCTCAATACAGCCTAAATATTCGCCATTTTTATCGCGGACCGCAAAATACCGGATATGGACAAATTTACCTTGATGGGAAATCCAAAATTCCGCCACATCTCGCTTTTTACTTTTAAAATCATTAAGGATTCTTTCCACAATGTGAATACTTTTAGGAGGATGACATTGTTGAACCTTTCTTCCCAATACGGCTTTGGTTCTTAAAAATATCCGTTCCTTTGATTGATTAAAATATCTTACCGTGTCATCCTTATCAACAAAAGTAATATCAAAAGGTAGGGTATTTAAGAGGGCTTCTAATTCATTCAAATAAAAATTGCCGGTTTCGAAATTAATCGGAAAAAGACTTTTCTCTTTTTCCTCAATCACGGTCCCTTCTTCTTTTTTAATAATCTCTTCGGGAGTAAAACAACAATAGCCAATTTCATCAAATCCTTTTTTAATTTCCGGCCATTCTTCTTTTTTAATCACATTTAAAGCCGTTGGGAAAAGAATATTATTTTCTTTGTAAAAATGGGAATTTAAAAGCTCCGCCAGTTCTTTTGCCTTTTCAGTAAGTTCTTCCCAATTTTCTTCCTCAAAAGCTTGGTAGATATTTTTCTTCACTTTTCTTATCATATCGTGTTCCATCCACATTATTGCTGGTGGTTGGGTGATACCGTGTTTTTCTAAATAGGGAAATAACACATTTTCTTCTCGGAGATAATGAGACTCCGATTCCTTAAAATGGTGGATTATTTCTTCTAATCTTTCTTTTTCTCTTTTTAATATTTCTTGATAAAATTCATTAGCCAATTTTAAAAGTAATCGATGTTCGCTCATCAGAATGTAAATCGGATGACCAGCTTCGGTTAAAATCGGAGTTTCTTCAATCTCTTCTTCAAAAAGGGCTAAATGGAGAGCGCAAAATTTTTGAATTTCTTCCCTTTTCATCCCTTCTTTAATCAATTCTTCCTCAATTTGGGCAATCATTAAGGGATTTATGCCTTTTAATTTATCTTTAAACTCTTCTTTCAATTTTTTAATATCTTCACCTTGGTGGATTCTTTTAATTATATTTTTAATTAACTCCTTCTTTTCCTTACCAAACAATTCACTCATTTTTCCTCCCTTTTAATTTTACATAACTGCTCAATTTTTTGAATTAATTCATCCCTAATTTTTCGGTATAAACTTATTTCTTTCCCCTTGGGATTAGGTAGTGGCCAATGGAGACGGATTTTGGCTTTTCCCAAAAAGAAGGGACAGGTTTCTTGGGCATTTTCTCCACAGAGAGTGATTACATAATCAAATTCTTCTTTTAAAAATTCTTTTACTAACTTACTTTTTTGCTGGGAGATATCAATGCCAATTTCTCTCATTACCAAAACCGCCTTCTCATCAAGGGGAGTAATTTTGCTACCGGCACTTTTTGCTGAGCAACAATGAGAATATAAATGCTTCACAATTCCTTCAGCCATTTGGCTCCGACAGGAATTTTCTTCGCATAAAAAAAGAATTTTCATCCTTTAAGGAAGTATAATTGATTTTAAAAAAATGTCAATTATAATTAATTACCATGAAAAAAAACTTTATCGTTGCTATCGATGGCTATGCCGGCTCCGGAAAAAGCACGATTGCTAAGGAGGTAGCCAAAAGACTAAACTTTTTCTATCTGGATACCGGAGCAATGTATCGGGCAATAACCTATAAAATTATTAAAGAAAAAATTGATTATAAAAATGAAGAAGAATTAAAAAGGATGCTTAAAAATGTAAAGATAGATTTTTTGGAAAAAGATGGCCAAGTAAGAATCTATCTTGATGGTGAAGATGTTACGGAGAAAATAAGAGAACCGAAAGTAGAAAAACTGGTTTCGCCAGTTTCGGCGATAAAAATTGTGAGAGAAAAAATGGTAGAATTGCAAAGAAAATTTGCTCAAAGAAAAAATTTGATTGCCGAGGGGAGAGATATTACCAGTGTTGTCTTTCCTGATGCCGATTTGAAAATTTTTGTTGATTGCGATTTGAAAGAAAGGGCAAAGAGAAGATTCAAAGAATTAAAGGAAAAGCATTTTAAAATAAGTTTTAAAAAAGTTTTAAAAAATCTTATTCTTCGGGATGAGCTTGATCAGGAAAGAGAATATGGTCCGCTGCGGAAAACTGTTGATAGCCTTTATTTAAACACTACCGCTTTAACTATTGAAGAAGAGGTTGAATTGGTAAAATCCTTAATTGAATTTTTTAAAAGCCAAATTAAAAAATGAAATGGTATTGGCGATTGGGTTTTATTTTAACTTTACCTTTATCCTTTCTTTTTATCAGAGTTAAGAATCGCCATTATTTAAAAAATGGTCGAGCAATCATTGTCTGTAACCATACTTCTAATTTTGACCCCATTTTGATAAGTTTAGCCACTTTGAAAGAATTATATTTTTTAGCCAAAAGCGAGTTGTTTGGGGTTAACAAATTTTTTACTTGGTTGATAAAAACTTTTAACGCCATTCCTTTAAATCGGGAAGGAATTGATTTAACTGCTTGGAAAGAAATCGCCAAGATTTTTAATCAAAACCAAAAACTGGTTATTTTCCCGGAAGGGACTCGTTCTAAAAATGGCAAATTAGGCAGTTTTAAAGACGGGGTAAGTTTTTTGGCGTTAAAATTTCAAGTACCAATAATCCCTTGTATAATAAAGGGAGTGCGGCAATCATTCATTCCGCTAATTGTTGACCCGGATCTGAGAAATTACGGCAGTGGCAAAAGGAGATTACCAAAAATTGAGATTACTTTTTTAAAACCAATAAGAATCAAAAATTTTGATAAACTGGATAAAAAAGTGATAAAATATTTAACAAAGAAAATTGAAGAAAGGTTTAAAGAAAATGGCTAAAATTTATTTAGCAAAACCTTACGGTTTTTGTAGCGGTTTAAAAAAGGCGCTTTCTTTAATAAATGATTGTGAAAAAAAATATCAGCATATTTATTGTTTAGGTGAATTGCTTCATAATCCTTTAGTAATAAAAGATTTGCAAAAGAAAGGGATAAAGATGATCAAAGAGAAGGATATTGATTTTTTAAATAATTTAAGTAAAGAAGAAAAAAAAGTAACCGCCGTGATTATCCGCACCCATGGAATCAGTGAGTTAATATTGAAAAAATTGGAAAACTTTGGTATAAATATAATTAATACTACATGTGGTTATGTAAAGCGAGTTTGTTTAATAGCCGAAAATCTAAAAAAGGAGGGTTATTGGGTTGTGATTGTTGGTGATAGCGGTCATCCGGAAGTTAAGACGATAAAGAGCTTTTTAGCCGGTCGGGCTTTAATCTTTAAAAGAAATTTAAATTTTAAAAAATATCCAAAAATTGGTGTTATTGCGCAAACAACCTTAGCCGAAGATAGTTATCAAGAAGCCTTAGTAGATATAATTCATCAAGGACAGCCAAAAGAATTAAGAATTTTTGATACTATTTGTCCCGAAGTTAAAAAGAGACAAAAAGAGGTTAAAAAACTGGCAAAAGAGGTTGACTTGATGATAATTGTTGGCGGTAAAAATAGTGCCAATACTAAAAGATTAGTAGCGATTGCGAAGAAAGCGGGTTGTAAGACTATTTGGATTTCAACCGGGGAAGAATTAAAAAAATACCAAATTCCTTTTAAAAAGTTTGGTAAGATTGGTATTGCTTCGGGAACCTCTACTCCCGAAGAATTTGTTAATTTAGTAATAAAAAATCTAAAAAAGGAGGTAACTGAAAGATGAAATTTGAAGACCTATTGTCTCAATACACAGTTCCTTTAAAGGAGAAAGAGATTGTTAAAGGAAGAATTATAAAAATTTTAAAAAATAGCGTGCTCGTTGATTTAGGATTAAAATCCGAAGGCGAAATACCTATCGAAGAGTTTTCCGACCCCCAGGAGTTAAAAGAAGGAAACGAAATCTATGTCTATTTGGAAAAGATAGAAGATAAAGAAGGAAAACCAGTGATTTCCAAAAAACAGGCTGATTTTCTCTTGCGCTGGGATAAGATAAAAGAAAAATACGAAAAGGGTGAACCAGTAGAAATGAAAGTGCGGAAGAAAGTTAAAGGAGGTTTGATGGTTGAAGTCTTAGGGTTGCCGGCATTTCTTCCTGGTTCCCAAATTGACATTAAACCAGTTCCTAATCACGATGCCCTCATTGGTCAGGTTTTAAAGGGAAAGATTATTCAGGTTAATTATCCGAAACAGAACATTGTTGTTTCTCGACGCGAGCTTTTAGAAGAAGAATTGCAAAGAAAACGGGAAGCCTTACTGAAAAAAATAAAAGTTGGCGATGTGGTGACTGCCCGAGTAAAAGCGCTGGCCGAATTTGGTGCTTTTGTGGAGATTGATGGTGTTGACGCCCTTTTACATGTTTCGGATATTTCGTGGAATAAAGTGGTTCATCCCAGTGAGGTTTTATCCGTTGACCAAGAAATAAAAGTAAAGGTGTTAGCAATTGACGAGAAGTCTTATCGGATTACGGTTGGTATGAAACAACTCCAACCCCATCCTTGGGATATTGTGGAAGAAAAATATCCAGTTGGCTCACGGGTAAAAGGACGGGTAACTTCTTTAGCGGAATACGGAGCCTTTGTCGAATTAGAAAAAGGGATAGAAGGTTTAATTCATGTCTCCGAGATGTCTTGGACAAGGACGATTCATCATCCTTCACAGATTTTAAAAGTTGGTCAAGAGGTGGAAGCTGTCGTTCTCCATGTCGATAAAGAAAATCGGCGGATTTCTTTGGGTTTGAAACAGACAATGCCTGACCCTTGGTCGTTAGTAGATGAAAAATTTAAAATCGGCGACAAAGTTACTGGTAAAATCCGGGGTTTTAAAGAATTTGGTGCCTTTGTGGAATTGGAGGAAGGAATTGAGGGTTTAATTCCCACTGCCGAAATTTCTTGGACAAAAAAAATAAAACATCCTAAGGAAGTATTCAAAAAAGGTCAAAAAGTAGAAGCAATAATTATGGAAATTGATAAAGTTAACCGTCGGATTACTTTGAGTGTTCGCCGCTTAAAAGAAGACCCCTTAGAAATTTTTAGTAAAGAATATAAAGTGGGTGACAATTTAAAAGTACGCATTCTTGATATTCCTAAGGCTGGTTTAGTAGTTGGTTTACCTTACGGATTAGAAGGTTTTATTCCTAACCGGATGATTGCTTATGATGAGAATCGGAAAAGAATCGAACATAAAATTGGCGAAGAGATTGAAGGCAAGCTGATGGAGATTGATAAAGAGAAAAGGCGTATTGTTTTAAGCGAAAGGGCGGTAAAAGAAGAACTGCTAAAAGCAGTGGTGAAAGAAGAGCAACCAACAATTGCTGAGGATTTACCTAAGAGCCGAGAAAGAAAAAGAAAATATACTATTGGCGAAAAAATTAGACGGTCAAAGAAAGATAAGGGTGAATAAACTTTATATCAAAACCTTAGGTTGTAAGGTTAATTACGCGGAAAGTGAAAAGCTGGCCAATTTTTTTAAAAAAGAAGGCTACCAAATTGTTGATAACGAAAAAGAAGCCGATACGATTTTACTTAATACCTGCGTCGTTACTGAAGAAGCGGAAAAAAATTCTTACAAATGGTTAAATTTTTATAAAAAAAGAAATTACCAAATTATTCTTACTGGTTGTCTCACCCCATTTTTAAATAATCAAAAAATTTCTTTTAACGGCCAAATAAAGATTATCCCTTTTAAAGAAAAAGAAAGGCTTATTGAAAAAGAAGAAATTTTACCTCTTCGGCGGCGGGTCTTTTTAAAAATTGTTGACGGTTGTGAACAGTTGTGTAATTATTGTCTGGTTAGTCGCATTCGGGGAAGGATAAGAAGTGTTTGTGAAGATTGGTTAATTAAAGAATGCCAGCGTTTAAGCAATTTAGGAATTAAAGAGATTGTCCTCTGCGGAATAAATTTGGGAGCTTATGGTAAAGATATTGGTAGTTCTTTAAAAAACCTTCTTCTCTCCTTGGCAAAAGAAGTAAAAGACGTTCGTTTTCGTCTTTCTTCCTTGGAAATAAATACGATTGATGAAGAACTTTTGACAACAATTATCAAATTAACAAAAGAAGCGATTATTTGCCCCCATTTCCATTTACCTTTGCAATCAGCGGCCAATCGGATTTTAAGAAAAATGGGCAGAAACTATACTGTTGAAGAATATGAACAAGTATTAACCAGATTGATAGAAAATATTCCCGAGGCTAATATTGGTTGTGATGTGATAGTTGGTTATATTGGTGAAGAAGAAGCCGATTTTTTGGCTACTTATCATTTTTTAGAAAAAATGCCCTTTGGTTATTTTCATGTTTTCCCTTTTTCCAAAAGACCTTTCACCCCGGCTTTTAAAGAAGAAGAGACGGTTTCTTTACCAAAGAAAAAGGAAAGGCTCAAAATCCTTCTTACCTTAAGAGCAAAAAAGATAGAAGAATATTGCCAAAAATTTTTTAACCAAGTTCGTTCCGGAATATTAATTACCGATGATATTTATTTAACCGATAATTATTTGAATGTGAAGGTAATAAGCAATAAGCCCATAATGCCAATAAAAATTCTTGATTTTTATAAAAAAGATAAAAACTTTCCTATTTTGTTGGGCGAAGAATTTAAAGGAGGTTAAGATGGTTTACTTTTTAATATTTTTGAATTTTCTTATTTTTAAAGAAGTTAAAATTGCCTATGTGGATATGGATAAAATTCTTAAAGAATACCAAGGGGCTAACGAAGTTTGGCAAAAGTTGCAGAAAGATATCGACGAGTGGGAAAAGGAAGGCGATTCTTTAAAAAACCTTATTAATAAATCAAAGGAAGAATTGGAGATTAAAAAATTGATGTTGAGCGAAGAAGGTTTAAAGATTGAGCTGGAGAAGATTAGCAATTTAGAGAAGAGATATAACGATTTTCTTTACGAAATCTGGGGAAAAGGGGGGCGTTTAGAAAGAAGGCAAAAAGAATTGCTGTCACCAATAAGCGAAAAGATTAGCGAGGTAATAAAAAAGATTGCCGAAAGTGAAGGGATAACAATGGTTCTTGATGCCAGCGGTGCCAAAATTTTATATGCGGAGCCGGAGTTAGATATTACTCAGTTGGTTTTACAAGAATTAAATAAAGAATATGCTAAAAAAGAAGGTGTGGTGACGAAAGAGATTTCCGTTGGTATCCTTTATTTTTATGAAAGTGAAGCCAGAGCCAAAGAAAGTAAACTGGGGGATTATTTTTATTCTAATCTTTTTGATTTCCTTAAAAGAAACCCTAATATCAAATTAGCCACCGAAAAGGATATTGAGGATGCTTTAGCCCGCCATAATCTTAAAAGGGGTGATAAAGTTGAAAGAAACACGGCTTTTCTTATTGGTCAGGAACTTTCCTTAGATTATATTGTCTACGGCACTGTCAGTATGAGTGGTAAAAAAATTATCTGCGAGGTAAAAATTGTTGATATAAAAAATAATAATGATATTCCTGTCGGTAAAGCCGAAGGAGGAAATAGAGAAGAGACCTTAGGAAGATTAAACGACCTCATTGGTCGCGCCTTTTACCGTTTAATAAGATAAATGGAAAATTCCTTCATTTCCCAAAAGGCAAAAATTGCCAAAAATGTTCTTATTTATCCTTTTACTTATATCGGTGATAATGTTTTCATTGACGAAAATACAATAATCTATCCCTTTGTTTGCATTTTAAAAAATACCAAGATTGGTAAGAATTGCCGTATCTTCCCCGGGGCTTTAATTGGTTTTGATGGTTTTGGTTATGAAAAAAGAGAAGGAAAATATTATCCGCTTCCTCATAATGGTTGGGTAATAATTGAAGATGATTGTGATATCGGACCTAATGTTACTATTGCCTTAGCCAAAGAAGGGGAGACCAAGATTGGTCAGGGGACAAAGATTGATGCCTTAGTTCATATTGGTCATAATGTGAAGATTGGTAAAAATTGCGTAATTATTGCTCAGGTAGGAATTGGTGGTAGTAGTAAAATTGGTGACAATTGTATTTTGGCGGGGCAAGTGGGGGTGCGGGACCATTGTGAAATTGGTGATAATTCAATAGTTTATGCCAAATCAGCAGTTTTTAAATCTATTCCGAAAAATAGTAAATATTCGGGTATTCCGGCTCGTCCCCATTTTCTCAATTTAAAATATTGGGCAAAACTTTTAAAAGATGTTCCAAAGAACCATTAAAAATGAAATCACCTTTTTTTCTTACGGAGTTTATTTTAAAGAAAATGTTGTTGTTAAATGTTATCCCGCCCAGCCGAACACCGGAATTATTATCAATGGTGAAAAATTAACGGTTGAGAAAATAACGGTTGAAAATAATACCACGGTCTTTAAAAGCCAAAAAGAAAAAATATTTCTTATTGAACATTTTTTAGCCGTTCTTTTTCTTTTAAAAATTGATAACCTGATTATTGAAATCTTCGGCAAAGAATTTCCCTTTTTTGATGGTAGTGGCAAAGAATATTATTTGGCTTTAAAAGATTTACTGATTGACCAGATTCCTCATAAAAAATCTTTTATGGAAATCAAAAAAAAATTATTAATTACTGATAATAAAAATTTTATCTTCTTATCCCCCAAAAAAGATTTTTCTTTATTATTCATTACCAACTTTCCCAATTATTTATCTTGGCAGATAGTTAAAGAAGATAACAATTTTTTAAAAGTTCTTTTTGCCCAGACACCAATTCCTTTTAAAATTTTAAAAAAGCCGGATTTTGATTTTTTAAAAAATTTGGGCTACTTTAAAAAAGGAGATTGGCTTTTAGGTAAAGGTTCTTTTAGCGAGCATAAACTTCTTGATTTTTTTGGTAATTTAAAAATCTTAAATAAAGAAATTAAAGCGAAAATTATTGCCTTTCGTCCTTCCCACAAATTAAATATAAAATTGATAAATAAACTTATTAAGGAGGAAAAAAATGGACATTGAAAAAATAAAAGAAATTTTGCCCCATCGGGCACCTTTTTTATTCTTAGACAAGGTGTTGGCATTAAAAGATAATAAAGTTATTGCCTTAAAGCAGGTGAGTTATAATGAATGGTTTTTTTTAGGTCATTTTCCCAATTTTCCGATTATGCCCGGTGTCTTGATGTTAGAAGCAATGGCACAAGCCAGTGGTATTTTGATTTATCAGACTTTAAATATGGAAGAAAAGGCTCTAATCCCTTTATTCTTAGGGGTGGAAAAGGCCCGTTTTCGCAAAATGGTAAAACCTGGAGATACCTTGATAATTGAAGCGGAAATAAAAAATAAATTGGGTAAAATATATAAAGTAGCGGGAAATATCAAAGTAAACGAAGAGATTGTTTGTGAAGGTGAACTCCTCTTAGGCTTTGAAAAAAAAGAAAAAAACAAAATAAAAATTTGAAAAAAATTTCACCCTTAGCCCAGATTTCCAAAAAGGCAATTATTGAAGAAGAAGTAATTATCCACCCCTTTGTTATTATTGAAGATGATGTGAAAATCGGTCGGGGAAGCGAAATCTTTCCCTATACGGTAATCTTCAAAGGTACGAAAATTGGCAAAAATAATAAAATCTATCACGGTTGTCTATTAGGTTTAGCCCCTTTTGATTTAAAATATAAAGGGGAAAATTCTTTTTTAAAAATTGGCGATAATAATATTATTCAAGCCTATACCCAGATATCAAAGGCAACTGGTGAAGGCAATTCGACAATTATTGGCAATAATAACTTTATAATGGCCTATTGTCATATTGCCCATAATTGCCAAATTGGCAACAATAATATCATTACCAATCATACCCAGATTGGTGGTCATTGTGAAATCTTTGATTATGTGAATATTGGTGGTAATTGTGGCATTCATCAATATGTAAGGATTGGTAGTTATGCCTTTGTTGGTGCCTTTTCTTATTTAAAAAAGGATTTATTACCTTTTATGATTGGTGAAGGCAATCCCTTTAAGGTTTTTGGGATAAATACGGTTGGTTTAAAAAGGGCAAATTTTGATAAAGAAAAGATTGAGATTTTAAAAAAGGTTTATAAAATTATTTATCGTTCAAAACTAAATTTAAAATCCGCCTTAAAATATATAGAAGAAAATCTACCAAAAATAGAAGAGAGCCAATTAATCATTGATTTTATCAAAAATTCCAAAAGGGGAATTTGTTTAAAAACCCCTTAAATTTATTAAAAATAACCTTTAAGTAGCTAATAATAAAGACATAAAGGATGCTAATAGTAAATAGCAAGAAAGGTCTCCTCGTATAAAAGTAGGAAATAAATTTATTAAAGACATTAATAAGGCCTTTAATAGCAAGATTGAAAAGGAATAAGAGGGAATGGTAGGGGTAGCCGTACCCTGTACTATTCCCCCTACGAAATAAACCCTTTACAGGACCGAAGGTTTCCAACTCATCAATTCTAATTCTTAATTCTATTTTTTTAAAAATCTTTTCTTTCTCCTTAATTACTTTCATCATAATATATAAACGAAAAATTTAATTTTATCTTACCCCCAATTTTTTGATTGACAAAAAGGAAAAAATTTTTACAATTTTGGTATGTTTAAAAAGGGGAAATATGAGAGATATTGATAAAGGGCTGTTAAATGCTTGTTGGGATGGTGATTTAGAAAAAGTTGAACAACTATTAGAAGAAGGTGCCGATGTGAATGCCAGAGATGAATATGGTAGGACTGCTTTAATGCATGCTGCTTTTAATGGTCATAAAAAAGTGGTTAAATTACTATTAGAAAGCGGTGCTGATGTGAATGCCAAAAATAAATATGGTTTGACTGCTTTAATGTGGGCTGCTTTTAATGGTCATGAAGAAATAGTTGAACTCCTAAAATCCTATGGAGCAAGGATTAATGAATTATTAAAGGCTTGTGAGGATGGTGATTTAGAAAAGGTTAAACAACTTTTAAGAATGGGTGCGGATGTGAATGCCAGAGATGAATATGGTAGGACTGCTTTAAGGATTGCTTTGGAAAAAGGTCATAAAGAAATAGTTGAACTCCTAAAATCCTATGGAGCAAGGATTAATGAATTATTAAAGGCTTGTGAGGATGGTGATTTAGAAAAGGTTGAATTACTGATAGAAGAAGGTGCTGATGTGAATGCCAAAAGTAATAGTGGTTGGACTGCTTTAATGCTTGCTTCTTTGAATGGTCATAAAGAAGTAGTTAAATTACTATTAGATAAAGGTGCTGATGTGAATGCCAAAAATAAATATGGTTGGACTGCTTTAATGTATGCTTCTCAGGAAGGTTATAAAGAAGTGGCGGAATTACTATTAGAAAAAGGTGCTGATGTGAATGCCCAAACTTATACTGGTAGGACTGCTTTAATGCTTGCTTCTAAATATGGTCATAAAGAAATAGTTGAACTCCTAAAATCCTATGGAGCAAGGATTAATGAATTATTAAATGCTTGTTGGAAGGGTGATTTAGAAAAGGTTAAACAACTATTAGAAGAAGGTGCCGATGTGAATGCCAGAGATGAATATGGTAGGACTGCTTTAATGCTTGCTTCTTGGAAAGGTCATAAAGAAGTGGTTGAATTACTGATAGAAAAGGGAGCTGATGTGAATGCCAAAGATAATTTTGGTTGGACTGCTTTAATGTATGCTTCTCAGGAAGGTTATAAAGAAGTGGCGGAATTACTATTAGAAAAAGGTGCTGATGTGAATGCCCAAACTTATACTGGTAGGACTGCTTTAATGCTTGCTTCGGAAAGAGGTTATGAAGAAGTGGTGGAATTGCTAATAGAGAAAGGTGCTGATGTAAATATCAAAAAAAATATAACTGGTTGGACTGCTTTAATGCATGCTGCGGAAAAAGGTGCTGATGTGAATGCCAAAAGTAGCACTGGTGAGACTGCTTTAATGTTTGCTGCTTTAAATGGTCATAAGGAAGTGGTTGAATTACTATTAGAAGAAGGTGCCGATGTGAATGCCAAAGATAATAATGGTTGGACTGCTTTAATATATGCTTCTAGAAATGGTAATAAAGAAGTGGTTAAATTATTGTTAGAGAGAGGTGCTGATGTTAATGTTAAAGATAAATATGATTGGACTGCTTTAATGGAAGCTTCTTATTATGGTCATAAAGAAGTGGCTGAATTATTAATAGAAAAAGGTGCTGATGTTAATGCCAAAGATGTTCTTGGTAAGACTGCTTTGATGCTTGCTTCTGAAAATGGTCATAAGGAAGTGGTTGAATTACTATTAAAAAGAGGTGCTGATGTGAATACCGGAGATAGCGATGGTGAGACTGCTTTAATGTATGCTTCTGAAAAAGGTCATAAAGAAGTGGTTGAATTACTATTAGATAACGGTGCCGATGTGAATGCCAGAGATGAAGATGGTTGGACTGCTTTAGAGCTTGCTTCTGAAAGAGATCATAAAGAAATAGCTGAACTCCTAAAATCCTATGGAAAAAAAGAAATAGAGTTATTAAAGGCTTGTAAGGATGGTGATTTAAAAAAAGTTAAACAACTTTTAGAAGAAGGTGCTGGTGTGAATGCCAAAAATAAATATGGTTGGACTGCTTTAATGCTTGCTTCTTATTATGGTCATAAAGAAGCGGCTGGATTACTGATAGAAGAAGGTGCTGGTGTGAATGCCAAAAATAAATATGGTTGGACTGCTTTAATGATTGCTGCTCAAAATGGTCATAAGGAAGTGGCTGAATTACTATTAGATAACGGTGCCGATGTGAATGCCAAAAGTAATAAAGGTAGGACTGCTTTAATGTTTGCTTCTTTTAATGGTCATAAGGAAGTGGTTGAATTATTATTAGAGAAAGGAGCTGATGTTAATGCCAAAGATAATCTTGGTAAGACTGCTTTAATGCTTGCTTCTGAAAAAGGTTATGAAGAAATAGTTGAACTTCTAAAATCCTATGAAGCAAAAGGAAAAATTATTAGAGATATTGATGAAGAGTTGTTAAATGCTTGTAATATTGGTGATTTAGAAAAGGTTAAACAACTATTAGAAAACGGCGCAGATGTGAATGCCAGAGATGAAGATGGTTGGACTGCTTTAATGCTTGCTGCTCAAAATGGTCATAAGGAAGTAGTTGAATTACTGATAGAAAACGGCGCAGATGTGAATGCCAAAAATAATAATGGTTGGACTGCTTTAATGCTTGCTGCTCAAAATGGTCATAAGGAAGTGGTGGAACTACTGATAGAAGAAGGTGCGGATGTGAATGCCAGAGATGAAGATGGTTGGACTGCTTTAATGCTTGCTTCTTATTATGGTCATAAAGAAGCGGCTGGATTACTGATAGAAAACGGCGCGGATGTGAATGCCAGAGATGAAGATGGTTGGACTGCTTTAATGCTTGCTGCTCAAAATGGTCATAAGGAAGTGGTGGAACTACTGATAGAAGAAGGTGCGGATGTGAATGCCAAAAATAATAATGGTTGGACTGCTTTAATGCTTGCTGCTCAAAATGGTCATAAAGAAGCGGCTGGATTACTGATAGAAGAAGGTGCAGATGTGAATGCCAAAAATAAATATGGTTGGACTGCTTTAATGATTGCTGCTCAAAATGGTCATAAGGAAGTGGCTGAATTACTATTAGATAACGGTGCCGATGTGAATGCCAAAAGTAATAAAGGTAGGACTGCTTTAATGTTTGCTTCTTTTAATGGTCATAAGGAAGTGGTTGAATTATTATTAGAGAAAGGAGCTGATGTTAATGCCAAAGATAATCTTGGTAAGACTGCTTTAATGCTTGCTTCTGAAAAAGGTTATGAAGAAATAGTTGAACTTCTAAAATCCTATGAAGCAAAAGGAAAAATTATTAGAGATATTGATGAAGAGTTGTTAAATGCTTGTAATATTGGTGATTTAGAAAAGGTTAAACAACTATTAGAAAACGGCGCAGATGTGAATGCCAGAGATGAAGATGGTTGGACTGCTTTAATGCTTGCTGCTCAAAATGGTCATAAGGAAGTAGTTGAATTACTGATAGAAAACGGCGCAGATGTGAATGCCAAAAATAATAATGGTTGGACTGCTTTAATGCTTGCTGCTCAAAATGGTCATAAGGAAGTGGTGGAACTACTGATAGAAGAAGGTGCGGATGTGAATGCCAGAGATGAAGATGGTTGGACTGCTTTAATGCTTGCTTCTTATTATGGTCATAAAGAAGCGGCTGGATTACTGATAGAAAACGGCGCGGATGTGAATGCCAGAGATGAAGATGGTTGGACTGCTTTAATGCTTGCTGCTCAAAATGGTCATAAGGAAGTGGTGGAACTACTGATAGAAGAAGGTGCGGATGTGAATGCCAAAAATAATAATGGTTGGACTGCTTTAATGCTTGCTGCTCAAAATGGTCATAAAGAAGCGGCTGGATTACTGATAGAAGAAGGTGCAGATGTGAATGCCAAAAATAATAATGGTTGGACTGCTTTAATGCTTGCTGCTTGGAATGGTCATAAGGAAGTGGTTGAATTACTGATAGAAAACGGCGCAGATGTGAATGCCAAAGATAAAGATGGTTGGACTGCTTTAATGATTGCTGCTCAAAATGGTCATAAGGAAGTGGTTGAACTACTGATAGAAGAAGGTGCCGATGTGAATGCCAAAGATGTATATGGTTTGACTGCTTTAATGCTTGCTTCTCAAAATGTTAATAAGGAAGTGGTGGAACTACTGATAGAAAAAGGTGCCAAAGTGAATGCCCAAACTTATACTGGTAAGACTGCTTTAATGTATGCTTCTGAAAATGGTCATAAAGAAGTGGTTAAATTGCTTTTAGAAAGAGGTGCGGATGTGGATGCCAAAAATAAAGATGGTTGGACTGCTTTAGGGCTTGCTTCTCAAAATGGTCATAAAGAAATAGTTAAACTCTTAAAATCTTATGGAGCAAAAAGGTAATATTTAAACCCTACCAAAAAATAAAAATTTAATACCCCCAAAGGTTTAAAAAAATTCCACAATTTTTTCCCTCTAAGGAACTCATTTTTTTCCTTATTTTATAAGCATTTTATTTAAATTTTAAAAATTAAAATTTTTTCCAAACCCTCACAAAAATTTTATATGCTTTTATTGAATTGGAGAGTACGAATTAAGGGGTATGTAAAAGATAACACTGGCGGAGCATCTAAAAGTGGTTTTTTAGGGGCTAATAATGAAAAAATATCCAAAGAAAAGGCTTTTGGCAATGAAAATCGCTTTATTAAATGAGTTTATACGGCTAAAATTGGCATATAAGGGGGAGCATTGGGGGGATGGCATAGGGGATAATTGACGCTCTTTGACAATTGGGGGATTCCGTGTTTCGTGGTTCGTTATCCGTTTGAAAAAGTGAACGGTTAACGGTTCACGGTTCACGGACAACGGTTTACGGCTTTGACCAAAAAAGGAGAAATTGGTAGAATATGGGAAAATTTGGATTAATTTATCTTATTGACAAAAAGAAAATTTTTGTTATCCTATTGGTATAAAATTAAAAAGGAGATATAGCACTAATTATGACTACGCAACAATAAAATATAGTGCCAGAAGAAAAAGAAAGGTTCAATAATATCCTTGGCAAAAATATTAATTCTTCTAAAAATTTAAAACCTGGTAGCTATTTTATAAAAACCAAAGAGAATTGTAAAATTGACAAAAAATTTTAGTAGGTTATAATTTAGTATGGAATTAAAAGGGAGGTGAAAATGCGAATTAAAAGTATTTTTTTAATGTTATTTTTTATTAATTTTATTTTTGCTGGCTTTCTTATTAGGGAATATCAATTTTCCGAAAGGGGATTAAAGGTTTCAAAGATTGATGGTTATGATTTTATTAGTTTAGAAGGTTGTGATGCCCGAACCGAAGAAGTTGGTGAGCCGATTATCCCTTTTAAAAATATTAATCTTTTAATCCCGCCAACGGCCGAGATTGTTTCTTTGGAAATATTGGCGGAAGAAAAGATTGAAATTCCTGGAAGTTATTATCTCTATCCGGCTCAATTGCCAAGACCAATTAGTGAAATAAATAAAGAATATCCATTTATTTATCCAAAGAAAGAGATTTATGAAAGTGATGAGGAGTATCCAAAGGATTTATACAAAATAATTAAAAGTGGTTGTAAATCAGGTTTTCGAATTGGTGGCATTTTTCTTTTTCCCTTAAGATATATACCAAAAGAGAGAAAGTTAATTCTTTATAAAAGGATAAAGGTTAAAATCAATTATGAAGAAGGTAAATATTTCCCAATTTTCTTAACTCCTTCCCAAAAAGAGCTATTTTCTTTGGAACTAAAATATTTGGTAGAGAATAAGGAAGATATTGAGAGATTTTCGCCACCAATAAGAAGAAGTGATAATCCCGATATTGATTATGTTATTTTGACCGATACCAATTTTGTTTCTTCTTTTATTCCTTTAAGAGACTTCTTAAGAAAAACTGGCTATTGGGCAGAGATAAGGACAAAACAATGGGTATATAATAATTATTCTGGAAGGGATTTAGCTGAAAAGATAAGGAATTTTATAAGGAATTATTTTCAAAATCATGGTCTTAAATATGTGTTGCTTGGTGGCGATGGTGATTATAATAATTCAGTTATTCCAACAAGACAGGCAGGCCCATTATTAAAAGGGAGTGTTAATCAAAGGTATATTGCCTGTGATTTATATTATGCGGATTTAGACTGGTCATGGGATGGTGATAATGATAATAATTTTGGTGAATGGGGAGAAGATACTGTTGACTTATATCATGATGTTTATATTGGAAGGGTTCCAGTTGAAAATACTTCCCAGATAAACAATTTTATAAACAAACTATTTAGATATTTAAAAACACCAGATACAACCTATCAAAAGAGATTACTTTTGCCTGCTGCCTTCCTTTGGTCTGGTTATAATCATATGCAATCGCAGGATTCAATTGATTTATTTTCACCGGCTGGCTTTCTTGATAGAAAATTAGACCAAGGTCAAAATACTTCCCGACAATATGAGGTTAGGGATTCAATAGACCAAAAATTCCATTTTGTCCATCTTGTTGCCCATGGAGATTATGCAGGAAGTTGGATAACGAGCGGTGCTCCCCAATATCATCGAAATTATACTGGACAACAGGCAAATACCAATGCCTTATGTATAATAAATGCTATCTCTTGTATGCCTGGTGCCTTTGATTCGGCAGTTTCGCCATCCTGTTTAGCCGAATCAGCCTTAAATGCTCCCAATGCGGCGATTGGTGTTATTATGAATACCAGATTTGGCTGGGGAAATCCACCATATATTGGTCCTTCGGAACTTCTTGATGTGAGATTTTATGACCATTTCTTTACAAGGGATTCAGTAAGATTTGCTCCTTGCCATCAATCATCAAAAGAGCGATATCGAAATCAGGCATTAAATCAATCTCAGGTTTGGCGATGGTGTTATTACGAATTGACTTTATTTGGTGAGCCTTCAATGTTTATGTGGAAGGATTATCCAAAAAAGATGATTGCCTATTTCCCTCATCAAATTCCAACTGGTTCCCAAGTTTTTCCTTGTACCGTAAAGACATTAACTGGAAATCCAGTTGGTAATGCCTTGGTTACTTTATGGAAAGGAAGTGAAGTATATGTAAAAGGTTATACCAATTCAAATGGTGTTGTTAATTTTAATATCAATCCGACGACTGCTGGCTATATGTATGTTACCGCAACAAAACCAAATTATATCCCTTATGAAGATTCCAGTGAAGTGCGAGTGATTGCTTATGATGTTGGTGTTATTCAAATCATCTCACCAACCGGTATTATTGATTCCGGTGCTACCATTACTCCCCAAGCAAGGGTAAAGAATTTTGGTATCTATCCAGCAAGTTTTACCGCAACATTCAAAATTGGCACCTTTTATAATCAGACAATAAGTTATAACAATTTATTACCGGGTGATTCCGTTGTTTTAAGTTTTAATCCTTGGCAGGCAATCCAAAGGGGAAGCCATTTAGTAAAATGTACCGTTGCCTTAAATAATGATGAAGTCCCAGATAATAATTCTTTAACCGATACCGTATTTGTCAGGGTATTGGATGTTGCGGTTTTGTCGATTATCTCACCAAGCGGAACAATTGACTCCGGAACAAATATTATTCCCCAAGCAAAAATCAAAAATTATGGCAATGTAAATTCTTCATTTAATTGTCAATTCAAAATTGGCACCTTTTATAATCAGACGCAGACTGTTAATTTAAATCCCGATAGAGAAACTATTTTATCTTTTCCCAATTGGCAAGCAATTCAAAGGGGAAATCATATTGTCAGATGCACTGTTGCTTTAAATGGTGACCGCATTCCTAATAATAATTATCAACAAACAAATGTCTTTGTCTTGGTAAAAGATATTGGTGTTACCCAGATTGTTTCCCCGCAAGGAAATATTGATTCCGGTGCGGTAATCACTCCCCAGGCAAGGGTAAAAAATTATGGTAATCAAACAGAGAATTTTAAGGTAAGATTTACTATCGGCACATTCTATTTAGATTCTTTAATAATAAATCTTTCTCCTGATAGAGAAACTTTATTAAGCTTTAATCCTTGGCAAGCAAATCAATTGGGAACCCATTCAGTAAAATGTACCACTTTATTGGCTGGCGATATGTTTGAAACCAATAACTATTTGACTACCCAAGTGACCGTAGGAACAAAGGATGTTGGTATTATTGAAATAACTTCGCCCGCCGCCGAAATAGATTCTCCAGGAACTATTACTCCCCAGGTGAAAATTAAGAATTTTGGCGCTCTTCCGGTTAGTTTTCCTATCTATTTTAAGATAACCGGTCCTTCTTCTTATTTCAATTCCCAGACAGTCTTAAATCTTTTACCTAATGAAGAAAGGACAGTTAATTTCAATTTTTGGCAAGTAGGTAGAAGAGGTGATTATTTGGCTTCCTGCTCTCTCTCTCTTAGCGGTGACCGAAATCCCGCAAATGATACTTTAAGCAAAAGTTTTGTTGTCCGAGTGAAAGATATTGGTATTTTACAAATTATTGCTCCCAAAGGAATAATTGATAGTGGTGAAGAGGTAATTCCCCAAGTAAGAGTAAAAAATTATGGTAGTGTTGCTCTTTCTTTTAAAACCATCTTTAAAATCCCGCCCAGCTATCTTGATAGTCAAGAGATTTCCTTAAATAGTTTGGAAGAGACCACATTAACCTTTAATAAATTTACTGGTGAGACCACCGGACTTTTCATTGTCAATTGTAGTTTAAATATTGCTGATGCCAATCTTGCTAACAATCTAAAAAGAGAAACATTATTTATCTCCGGAGTTGGTGAAAGGGATGTTGGTGTTTTAAGAATAATTGCTCCTTTATATTATGGTGTGCGGGGTGAAATTAGACCATTAGCGGTTGTTAAAAACTTCTCGCCATCTTACCAATCATTTAAGGCCTTCTTTAAGATAGTTGATAGCCTTGCTCACAATACTGTCTATTTTGAATCTACCTGGGTATTTAATTTAGCCCCGGGCTTTTCCAAAGATATTGCTTTCCCAATTTGGCCGGCAGAAATCGGTTTATACTCTTTAACCTGTTCTACTTATTTAGCTAAAGATATCAATCAAACAAATGATGTTATCAAAAGTTATGTAAGGATTGAAAATAGTTTGCCCGAACATTGGAATCTTTTAAGGGATTTGCCATTGGGACCAAGCTCGAAAAAGGTAAAAGGTGGTGCTTCATTAACATTTTTAAGACCAAACTTCATCTATGCCTTAAAAGGTAATAAGACCAATGAATTTTATCGTTATGATATAACTACTGGTCAATGGGAAAGAATGGCCGATATTCCTTATGCCTCCGACAAAAGAAAGCCAGTTGGTAATGGTGCTTCTTTAACCTCTGATTTGGAAAGATATATTTATGCGATAAAAGGCAATAATAGTTTAGAATTCTGGCGATATGATGCGATTAACAATATCTGGGAAAGACTACCCGATGTGCCTTTGGGTGAAAGAAGAGTAAAAGATGGTGCGGGCATTGTTTTTGTGAAAAAAGGTGATAGCTCCTTAATCTATCTCTTAAAAGGTTCAAAAACTAATGAATTTTATGCCTATTATGTGGAAGGTTCAACTTGGCTTAATAAACCACCGGCTCCTTTTGGACCTTCTAATAAACCTTACACCAAAGGAAGTGCTATCACTTATGATGGGAAAGAAAATCTCTATGTGCTCAAAGGTGGTTGTTTTGAATTCTATGCCTTTAATATCAATACTGGTGAATGGCAGAGAAAAGCCGATTTACCAATGTTTTATAATAACCGGTTAAAGAAAAATAAGAATGGTTGTGCCTTAACTTATAATGAAGATGGACTTATCTTTGCCTTCCGTGGTAATAATACTCCGGATTTCCTTTGCTATTATCCCCAAGAAAATCGTTGGTTATCAAAAGAACCAATTCCCGTCTACCCGTCGGATAAGAAAGTAAAAGATGGTGGTGCCTTGACCTATTCTCCTTATAATAAATTTATTTATGCCTTTAAAGGTAATAACACCAATGAATTCTGGTGTTATCTCTTCTATGAAGTATTAACCAAGAAAGAAGCAATGAAAACAAAAGCGAGTATCCAAGGTGAAAAAACCTACCAGTTAACCAAAGAAAAGATAACCAATTGGGAAATCTATGATATCCAAGGAAGAAAGGTAAAAAGCATCAAAAAGAAAGGTTTATATCTTATAAAAGATAATCAAGGAAAGGTAATCAAACTAATAAAGATAAAATAAAATATTATCGGTTAGTTTTCTTTTTATTTATTTATCTTAAAGCCTTTGCCGATACTACTTATGTTGGCGGTGTTATTGATACCAATACTGTTTGGTCTTTCGTCAATAGTCCCTATGTAGTTATTGAAGATGTTATTGTCAATCCCCAAGCAAAATTAACAATAACCGCCGGCGTAAAAGTTTTATTTAGGGAAGAGAAATCATTAATAATCAAGGGAAAACTTATTGCTCTTGGTAATGAGAACGATTCGGTAATATTTACTGCCTTAGATACCAATTTAAGATGGAAAACAATTTGGATAAAAAATGAAGCCAGTCCTTGTAGTTTAAATTATTGTCAGATATCTTTTGCCAATAATTCGGCCATTTATAACGAAGCAAACCTTTATCTTAGCAATTCTCTTTTAAATAGAAATTTTACCGATTTCTTTGGCGGCGGAATATTTAATCGGGGCATATTGGCAATGGCAAATAATATTATAATTAAAAATTTTGCGGCGGGTGGCGGTGGTATCGCTAATATTGGTAGGGCAATAATTAATAATAATGGGCTTTTAGAAAATTTTGCTTCTTTGGGTGGTGGTATTGCCAATTTCGGTATCATAACAATAGCCAATAATCAGATAATAAATAATTTTGCTTATAATGGTGGTGGTATCTACAATCGGGGAGAGGCGATTTTAAACAATAATACCGTTATTGATAGTTCGCTTTCTACCATCTTTATTCTCAATCCGACAATAACGGTCAATAATAATAATTTAAACAACCTCAATTTTGATGGTTATACCATCTATAACAATTCTTCGGAGACTATTAATGCCCGCAATAATTATTGGTATACCCTTGATAGTATAACCATTGAACAGAAGATATACGATTTCTATGACGATTTTACCAAAGGGATTGTTTATTATCAACCATTTTTAAGAGAACCGATTGGGATAAAAGAAATAAAAGAAAAGAAAATGAATAAATTAAAAGAGATTTATGATATCCAAGGAAGAATAATAAGAAAAATGAAAAAGGGAATTTATTTCCTTAAAGATAAAAATCGGCTAAAAAAATTTATTTTTTTAAAATAGCTTTCTCTTGACTTTTTTGCGATCAATGTTATAATTAAACAATGATTATTTTAATAATAATTGTTATTCTTTTAATTATCTATGTGATTGCCACTTATAATCTTTTAGTGGTAAAAAAAACAAGGGTAAAAAATGCCTGGCAGCAGATTGATGTTCAGCTTAAAAGGAGATACGATTTGATCCCTAATTTAGTAGAGACCGTAAAGGGCTATGCGGCCCATGAGAAAGAGATATTTGAAAAAGTTGCTGAAGCCAGAGCAAAAGCTATGGGAGCAAAATCGGTAAAAGAAAGTGCCGAAGCTAATAATCAACTTACCCAAACATTAAAAACCTTATTTGCTATTGCGGAAGCCTATCCCGAGTTGAAAGCCAATGAGAACTTTTTAAGATTACAGGAAGAATTAACCACGACCGAAAACCGAATTGCCTTTGCTCGGCAATTTTATAATGATGTGGTGATGAGTTATAATATCACCTGCCAACAATTTCCTTCTAACATTATTGCGAAAATCTTTAATTTCCAGCCAGCGGAATTTTATACTATTCCCGAAGAAGAAAAGGAAGTTCCCAAAGTTAAGTTTTAAAACCCTATTGATTTTCTTTTATATTTGATTATAATTAAAATAAAAATATGTCAGCAATTACCTTTTATGATTTAATTAGAAAGAATAAATTTAAAACCTATCTCTTTATCTTTCTAATCTCTATACTTTTAGGAATAATTGGCTATGTTTTAATCCAAATCTTTAACTGGGGAATTACTGGTTATATCTTCTTTGCCCTTTTTATTATTTTCTATAATCTTATTCTCTATTACAATGCGGATAAATTAGCACTAAGTTTAAGTGGTGCCAAGCCAGCACCAATGGAAAAATACTATCAATTACACAATGTGGTGGAAGAAGTGGCGATTGCTGCTGGTTTGCCAAAGCCAAAGGTTTATATTATTGAAGACCCAGCACCTAATGCCTTTGCCACCGGAAGAAATCCCGAAAATTCTGCTATTGCGGTAACTACCGGACTTTTAAATATGATGAATAGAAATGAACTGCAAGGAGTTATTGCCCATGAGATGGCGCACATTAGAAATTATGATGTTTTACTAATGACCATTGTGGCGATTGTTGGTGGTTTGATTGTTCTTTTTAGAGATTTATTTTTCCGTTATCTCTTCTTTTTGGGTGGCAGAAGAGACGAAAGGAGAAGGGGAGACAGCAATTTTATCTTCTTAATAATTGCCATTGTTTTAGCCATTATCGCTCCTATTTTAGTATTTCTCATAAGGGCGGCAATCTCTCGGGAAAGGGAATATTTAGCCGATGCCACTGGTGCTGAAATTATCAGAGACCCAGAAGCCTTGGCCAGTGCCTTAGAAAAGATTGCCAACAACAAATTAAAATTAAGAACTGCTTCGGAAGCAACTGCCCACCTTTTTATAGCCAATCCCTTTTTAAAAGATAGATTAAATATTGAAGAACTTTTTGCCACCCACCCACCAATCCATAAAAGAATTGCCCGCCTTCGTCAGTTAACTATATAATTTTCTTATTCTCATTCCCATTTTCTAAAGATAATCTGGTAAGCAAAAGAAGGAGCCAGCAAATAAAATAAGGCCTTCTTGTTTACAGTAATGTCTATGGATATTTGATAATAAGATTGAAAGTTTTTGAATAAAAAGCCATTTTCCGAATGATATAGTATTTATCTTTTTAAAAATGGGATGATGATGATTATTAATAAGATTATAGTTGCTAAAATAGCTCCAATTTTTCCTAAGAAACAAAAGATGGAAACTATGAGGGCAGCAAGAAAGACACCAAGGGCAATTGCCAAGAATGATAAAATCGGTTTTAAGCCTAAGATAAAAGATGCTAAGGCACCAGTCCAAGCACCAGTCGTTGGTAAAGGGATACCAACAAAGATGATAAGTCCTAAGATTTCATATTTTTCAATTATTTTGCTTTTCTTTTGTGTTCTTTCAAATAGCCAATCAAAAAATTTTTTTAAGAAAGGTATTTTTATTAAAAGATTTAAAATAAATTTTAAAAGGAAAAGAATTGGTAAAATAGGTAAAAGGTTGCCAATTATTGATAATATAAGACCTTTAAGATAAGAGAGATGAAAATAATGGATTGCCAATGGTAAGGCTCCCCTTAATTCAATAATTGGTAAAGTGGCAATTATTAAGACAATCAGTTCTTGGGAAATTCCTTTCTTTTCTAAAGAATTGACAATCTTTTTGTCCCAACGAGACTCAGCAAAGATATTGGAAAACAAAAAAAGAATTGATAAAATAAAGATAATTTTTCTCACGGCAACCCCTTTCTTTTTCTTAAATAGATATCTAAGATATAAAGAAAAATTAATAAAAGGTAGATATAAAAGTTATTTTGGAAGTAGATTTTAAAATTAACTTTTTTCTTTTCCTGGTTTAAAAAAGAGAAAGAAGGAATCTGAGGATAAAGATAAAAATTGCCATTGCTCATTTCTGCCAAATTTTTTAAAGTAAGGGTGTCTAAATAAGGTGATTTTTCTTCGGCTATCTTAGTAAAAACTTTTATCTTCGGAGAAATTTCTTTTATCTTTTCTTTATCTTTAAAAACCGATATTTTAAAAGAAATTTCACCAGTATCCGGTGGGAAAAGATTTGTTTGGTAAAGGCCATCGGTAACTTCGGAAAAGATTTTTTTTATTTGGTATTGGGGAATTTCTAAAAGGACATTTAAATTTTTGGCTGGTTGCCCAATCTCATTTAAAACCGTTGTTTTGATTTTTACCTCTTCATCTAAATAGTAAAATTCCTTTTCTAAATAGACATAAACCCGATAATTTCCTTCTTTTAAAAAAGAAATTAAAGAGAGAAAAAAGTTGTTAACTTTATTTTGTAATATTTCGTCAGGAATAAAAAACCAACGCCATAAAGGATAAGCAGAAAAAAAGGCAATTATTTTATTTTGATAAACCGAATAAGCTAAAAGGGGAGAAGAATCTTTTTCGCTTATCAATAAAGTTGAACAATTTTCTTTCGGTTTACCTTTTAAATAACCCCAAAAAGGAGGTAAGTGATTGATATCTTCTAAAATTTCTTCAAAAATCACATGTTCCTTTCCTTTTTCGGTTAATAAAAAAGAAACTTCTTTTTGAGTAATATTCTTTTCAATATTGATTGGTAAATATTCAGAAAAATTGTTAAAATTGCTGTTTTTATCGGCTAAAAAGAGAATCCCCTTCGCCTTATTGATTAAATTTTTGAGATTGTTTTTTTCTTCCGCCGATAAAGCCGAAAAGTCAAAATTGTCAAAGATGAGAATTTCGTATTCCTTTTCTTTAGGTAGCGGAATTTTCCGCGTAAAGGAAAAGAGAAAATCGGCTTGGTAATCGCTTTTATTTTCTAAAATTCTTTTTATAAATTTCAGATTGAATGTTGGTTGGTTGGAAAGATAGAGAATTTTGGCACTTCTTTTTTTAACCTCAATGGTAAAAAAGTATTGATTATTTTGTTGGTCAATTTCTTCCGAGAAATAAGGAATTTTTAGGGTTAAAAATTTTTTCCCTTCTTCTTTGAAAATTACTTTAAAGGAATCTTCTAAAACGATATTTTCGGAAAGAAAATTTATCACTTTTTTTTCTAAAGGCTTTTCGTTTAAAGTCAAACTTACTTCTAAAGGACCTTTTAGGTTATTGCTTTTTATTCTAAAAACAATTTTCACACTCTCTTCCGTAAAAGCCCAATTAGGAAAATTAACATCATCAATAGCAAAATCCTTTATTTGGGGCAAACCAAAACCAATAGCAAAGATTTGAAAAGGAAGATTTTTTTGGAAAGGCAAATCACCCTCATTATGAAGACCATCACTTAAAAATAAAATCACATCCGGCTTTTTTAAAAGAGAAAAATCGATTACTTTTTGGAAATTTGTTCTTTTCCCTTCACAATTAACATTTTCCAGGGAAGAGATTTCTTTGACTGTCTCACTGAAAGAAAATAGTTTAGCTTTAGCCAATTCTCTTTTTAAAATTTTCAAAAGATTTATCGCTAAGGGAAATTTTTTTTCATCAGCCATACTTAAAGAATTATCTAAAAAGATAAAAATCTTTTTTCTTTTGGAAAGAGTGAAATTTAGAGTGATATTAAAAAGAATAAAAACAAGAAGAATAGCCATAATTATCCGTAAAAAAGAAAATTTAGTGAAGATACTCATCAAGTTTTTTAGGTTCTTTTACCGGCAAGAGGTTGATAAAGATGGTGGTATCGGTTTGCCATTCCTGCTCTTCTTGGTAGTAAAAATCGGGGCAGAAATCTAAGTCGGTATCTAAAAGGGCAACAAGTTGATATTTACCTTTTTTTACTTTTGTTTTAAAAATTCCCTTTTTGGCTAAAGAAAAAGAGAGCGAATTATCATTTTTATTTTTAAAAATAAGAATTGAATTGTCCGATAGACTTTCTTTTAAAAATACTTTTCCTGTTAAATTGATAAATTTTATTGCAGTATCGAAAATTTGGAATCGCTCTTCGCCTGCCGTTAAACGATTGCCACCCAAATCTTTTAAGGTTGGCAGGATAATAAAAGAAGAAAATTCTTTAGGTTCTTCTTTAAATTTTAATAAAAGATTCTTTTTATCTTCTTGCCAAATAGTTTCAGCAATTATTGCCGATGAGAAAAAATACAGGTCAGTAGTTACCAGCGGTTCAGAAAAACTTATTGATATTCCTTCTTTATTGATAATAATATTCTGGATAAAAGGCTTTATCGTATCCGGAAGGGGATTGCCTTTAAATCTTAATTTAAAACGAAGAATATGGTTGTTGAGATCGCTGATCTCACCTTTAATTAAATAAGTTAGTGGCTTTTGAGGATTAGTGATAATGGTTAAAAATTCCTTTTCCACAAATAGGGAAAGGATTTTTAATGTCTCTTTCGAAGAAAAAATGATAAACTTTTCTTTATTAATTTGGGGAGAGAGGTTTTCGTTAAATTTGATTTTTAAGGTGTAATTATTAGGAACAAAATAATCAACAATTTCAGGAGGAAAGATATCGGGATTGGGCGGTGGCAATTTTCGGGCACAACTGAATATTAATAGTAAAGTGATAAAAGAAATTTTTTTCATTTTTTTGTTGCTATCTTGGTTAATTCCTTTGTTAAAATTTTGTACATTTTAAGATATTGGGGGAAGAATTTTTTTAAGAATTTTTGGTGAAGGGAAATAACCGCTCTTTCTTTTCTTACCGCTGGTCCGGTAGCCACCTTTTCAATTTCCTTTTCAAAAATATTTTCTATTGTGGTTTTTACCAAGGGAAGGATTACCTCTTTTTTGATTTTTAATTTTTTAGCAATTTGGAAAGTAAAATTGAAAAGCGGAAAGAGGAAATTGGTAGTGGTGCACATTAAATGGTATAATGGTTTATCTTTTTTATTTAGGTAAAAATATTTATTAGAAATTTCTTTAACAATTTTTTTAGCCATCTCTTTCCCTTTTTTTGTTCCCTCAATAGCAAAATAGGTAGTGGGTAAATATTCTATCGCCTTTTTAAAATTACCAAAAGTTTGGATAGGATGAAGGGAAAAAAGATGAATCTTTTTTTTCTTTTTTTGCCAATTAAGAATATCCGCTGGAAGGGAACCAGAAAAATGACCAAGATAGGTATTGGGTTTGAGATATTTTTCAATTTCTAAATAGACATTTTTAATCTCTTTGTCTGGGGTGGCAACAAAAATTAAATCGCAACTTTTAGCCACCTTTAAATTATCAAAATTTTTCATTTTTTTATCGCTAATAGCCGTTATTTTAAAACCTTTCTTTTTTAAAAAATAACCAAATACCTTACCAACCCTTCCGTAACCAATGAAACCAATTTTTAGTTTTTTAATATCTATCAATCATAAATTATATTTAAAAAACTTAATTAGTCAAACTTATTGAACTTTTTTAAATTGTTGTTATAATTTTAAAAACAAAATGGAGGAGAAGATGATGAAGAAAGCAATTCCTTTAATTTTAATTCTTTTATTTAATTTTTTAATTGCCGATGAAACTATTCCTAATCAAATAGTAGTGAAATTTAAAAAGGAATTCCGCTCGCTTATCAATCCGCAACTAAAAGATGGGATTTTTTATACCGGAATAAAAGCCTGTGATAAGTTAAACGAATATTTTTTAGTTAAAAAGATTGAAGGGATAAAAGGAAGGAAAGATGAACTTTTTTTGAAATACGGATTTGATTTATTGTATCTTTTTCATTATGAAAAAGACGCCAAGGTTGGAGAGGTAATTAAGGAGTACGAAAAATTAGGGATTTTTGAATATGTTTTACCTAATTTATTGGTTCCAATGGATAAAATAGATACTTTTATCCCTAATGACCCCAGATATATCTATCAATGGCATTTGAAAAAGACCGATTGTCCAATCGCCTGGACAATTTCCCAAGGCGATACTTCGGTAATTATTGCTATTGTTGATGATGGGATTGATTATAATCACGAAGATTTGGTTGATAATATGTGGATAAATCATCCGGAAGATTGGAATCATAACGGTCGGTTTGACCCTTATCCTATTCCTGGCGGTGATTTAGACGGTGTTGATAATGATGGCAATGGTTTTATTGATGATGTCTGTGGTTATAATTTTCTTTACTCTTCTCCTGATCCCCATCCAGGTTCTGATGAACACGGAACCCTATGTGCTGGAACCGCCAGTGCGGTGACTAATAATGAAATAGGAGTTGCTGCTTTTGGTTTTAAATGTCGGCTGATGGCTTTAAGATGTGGAACCGGTGGCGGAATTAATATTTACCACGCAATTTCGGCTATCCAATATGCTGCTCAGAATCATGCCTGGGCAATAAGCATGAGTTGGGGTGGTCCTAATTATTACCCACCTTTAAACGATGCTATTCAGTATGCTTGGGATATGGGTTGTGTTCTTTCGGCTTCAGCCGGAAATAACTATTCTGGTGGCGCTCCCAGATATCCCGCTTGCTATGACCGAGTAATCGCAACGGCTGCTTCTGACCCCAATGACTACCATTCGGTCTGGGGCGGTGGTCAAGAATCAAATTATGCTTCTTGGGTGGATGTTTCTGCTCCCGGAACAAATGTCCATACTACTACCCTTAATAATAGTTATGTAGGATTTGATGGTACGTCAGCTGCTTCTCCTTGTGTGGCTGGTTTGGCAGCCCTTCTGAAAGCAGCCTTTCCTTCAATTACTAATGCTGAATGCACAACTTTAATTTTCTATTCTTGCGATACCATGTTAGATACCCTTTATCGTCGTCGTTTGTTAGGGTTTGGAAGAATCAATGCTGGTAAAGCTCTTTCTATGAGAACAAAATCTGATTTGGTTTTTAGAAGATTTCGGATAAATGACCAAATGGGAAATAATAATGGTGTTCCGGAAAGGGGAGAGCCAGTTGGTCTTATTATTCAAATTAGAAATTCTAAATTTTGGCAAAATGCTACCAATGTCCGTTGTTCTTTAAGTACCAGAAATCCTTATATTGAGATTTTGAAACCGATTGCTACCATTTCCCAAATTTCTGCTGGTGATAGTGTTTGGTTAAGCAGTGATTCTTTTGCTTTTAGAATGAGAGAGAATGCTCCTTCTCAAGCCGTAGAATTTGAAATAAAAATTACTGCTTCACCAATGCCTTATATTGAAACACCCTGGAAGATTAAAATTAATTGCGGTTTTCCCAGAATTTTGGTTGTTGATGATGATGACCGAAAAGATTACCAACGTTTCTATTTAGGAGCAATTGATTCCCTTGGGGCTTTTTATCGCTATTGGTCCATAGATACTTTGGGATTGCCACCCCAAGAGACTTTAAACCGCTATCCGGTAGTTATTTGGTTTACTGGTTTAGATAGTATAAATTCTTTAACCGAAGCTGAGCAGAATCTTTTAGCCAATTACTTAAATAATGGCGGCAATCTTTTTATCTCGGGTCAAAATATTGGTCAAAATATTGGTCAAACATCTTTTTACCAAAATTATCTGAAAGCAAGATATATCGGTCCTAATGCCAATACTTATTGGATGGTCGGTATTTCCGGTGACCCCATTGGTGGCGGTGATACCGTAGTTGCTGCTGGTGGTGGCGGCGCCAATAATGCCCGTTCTAATGATATTATTGAGCCGATTAATGGTGGTATTGCTACCCATTTTTACAAAGACCAGCCCAACAGTTATGCGGGGATAAGATATGAAGGAAATTATCGGTTAGTCTATTTTGCTTTTCCTTTTGAAGCAGTTGATTATGTGGCTACTCGTTATATTCAAAGACCAGCTTTATTAAGAAGAATTCTCCTTTTCTTTGGCGAAACTTTGCCCTACGGTATTGAAGAAGAGAAGCCAACGCTCATCTCCTTAAAAAATAATTACCCAACCTATATCGTGAAGAGTCGTTTGATTATTCCTTTGGAAGAACCTTTTATTGGAGAAATCTTTTTGGTAACAGTTAATGGCAAAATAATGAAAAAGATTTATAAAGAAACCTCGGAAAAACAACTAACCTTGAATCTTAATAATCTTCCTTCTGGACTTTATTATTTAATCTTAAAAGGAAAACAAAAGATTAGCTGTGTGAAATTATTGACCATAAAATAATCTTTCGGCTAATATTGGTGGCAAATTAGCTTTAATAATTTTGTCAGCAGCTTTTTCAATATCGTATTCAACCCTTCTTATTTCAAAAATATTAGTTTTAGTATCATAGATAGCAAAACTGGCTTTGGGATTTCGGTCTCGGGGTTGACCAACACTACCGACATTAATTATATATTGGCGGTCATTTTTTAATTCAAATTTATTCTCTTTAATAATTTCAATACGACCGTCCTCCCTCTTGGCAACACAAAAAGGTATGTGGGTATGACCAACTAAACATACAGGATAACTAAAATAATTAAATTGGGGAATAATTTCTTCAATTGTAAAAAGATAATACCAATCACTGGGTTCCGCTGGCGAAGAATGGACAATATGGAAAGGATAAGATTTGTTAACTAAGAGAAAGGCATCAAGATACCATTGAGATTCTTTGGTTAAAACTTTTTGTGTCCAGAGAATAGCCTCTTTAGCGTAAGGATTAAAATCGTCGATGGGTGTCTTTTTTAAAACTGCGTAGTCGTGATTTCCAGCCACACCAACAATCTTTTCTTGCCTCAATAATTCAATACATTCATTAGGATTAGCACCGTAGCCAACTAAATCACCCAAAAAAATTATTTCGTTACAATCTTCTTTTTTTATTTCTTTCAAAACAACCTCTAAGGCTTCTAAATTACCGTGGATATCAGAGATTATTCCGAATTTCATTTTTTTAAATCTTTATATATCGCATCAAGAACACCATTAATAAATCTTTTGGCTTCTTCATCAGAAAATTCTTTTGCCAATTCAATTGCTTCGTTGATACTTACTTTCGGTGGAATATCTTCAAAATAAAGTAATTCACAGGTAGCGATCCGAAGGATTGCTCGGTCGATGTAAGAAAGACGGTTAAATTCCCAATTTATTAAGTGTTTTTTAATTGTTTTATCAATCGTCTTTTTGTTTTCTTTTATTTTGCCTATCAGCTTATCAAGAAATTCTAAATTTTTTTCGTTCAACTTTACTTTTTTTAAAACTTCTTTAACCACTTCGTCAATAGGTATCCCAACCAAATCATTGATGTAAAGAATAGTCAAAAGAACTTTGCGAACTTTCCTTCTTTGGGGAATTGTCAAATCTTCTCTTTTAGATTTGCCATTTCGATAGCGGCTAAAGCCGCCAAAAAGCCCTTATTGCCTTCTTTAGTTCCCGCCCTTTCAATTGCCTGTTCCAAAGTTTCCGCAGTGATAATACCAAAAGTCGTTGGAATTCCAGTATCAAAGTAAATTTTAGCAATTCCTTTAGTTACTTCGTTAGCGATATATTCCGAATGGGGAGTTTCGCCACGGATAATTGCTCCTAAACAGATAATCGCATCGTAATTTTTCTTCTCAGCAATTTGTCGGGCGACCCCCGGAATCTCAAAAGTTCCAAAAGTCCAATAGATATCACAAGCCAAAGCATTGTGTCTTTCCAAACAATCTAAGGCACCTTTTAACAGGTTTTGAGTAATGAATTCATTGAAACGAGAAATCACAATAGCGAACTTTTTGTTTTTAGCGTCTAAATAGCCTTTAAATTCTTTAACTTCCATCTTTCACCTCACTTTCTAAATTACCTAATAAATGTCCCAGTTTATCTCTTTTGGTCTTTAAATATTTCAAATTTCTTTTATTTGGTTTTATTATTAAAGGTACCCTTTCAATCACTTTTAAGCCAAAACCCTCCAAACCAATAATCTTTTTGGGATTATTGGTAAGCAATCTTATCTTCCTAACCCCTAAATCAGCAAGAATTTGGGCACCGATTCCGTAATCTCGCAAATCCGGTTTTTTACCCAAGGCTTTGGCAGAATCTACCGTGTCTAAACCTAAATCCTGTAATTCATAAGATTTTAATTTTAAAAGCAAACCTAAACCCCTTCCTTCTTGCCGCATATAGAGAAGAACACCAGCTTTCTCTTTACTAATCATTTTCAAAGCGGTATGGAGTTGTTCACCACAATCGCATCTTAAGGAATGGAAAACATCACCGGTTAGGCATTGGGAATGGACTCTTACTAAAACACCTTCTTCTTTTTTTACATTCCCTTTAACTAAAGCCAAATGTAAATGGTGTTCAATTAAATCCTCATATAAATAAAGGTCAAATTCACCGTAAGGAGTAGGTAATTTAGTAACCACTTTTCGCTCAATAAGTTTTTCGTTTTTCTTTCGGTAGGCTATTAAATCTTTTATGGTTATGATTTTAATATTAAACCTTTCCGCCAATTTTAATAAATCTTTTAATTTTGCCATTTTTCCGTTTTCCGCCATTATTTCGCAGAGAACACCAGCAGGATAAAGTCCGGCTAAACGAGCTAAATCCACACTTGCTTCGGTATGGCCGGCTCTTCTTAATACGCCGCCTTTTGCCGCTTTTAAAGGAAATACGTGACCAGGCCGAGCAAAATCTTCCGGCTTAGATTTGGGGTCAATTAAAGCTTTGATAGTTTTTGCTCGGTCATAAGCGGAAGAACCAGTAGTAGTACCTTTTTTAATATCTACCGGTACCGCCATTGGCGTGCCGTATTTTGCTGGATTTTTATTGTCAATTATTAAAGGTAATTCTAACTCTTCAATTCTTTCTTCTTCTAAAGCCACGCAGATTAATCCTCGGCCATATTTTGCCATAAAATTGATCTTTTGGGGTGTTATTTTTTCGGCAGCGCAAACAAAATCACCTTCGTTTTCTCTTTCTTCATCATCCACCACAATTACCATTTTTCCTTTTTTAATATCTTTTATCGCTTCTTCAATAGGTGCAAATCTTTGCTTCATCTTCTTTTTATATAATTTAAATAATAAAATCTTCTAAAAACTTTTCTCCTTTTAATTTTCTTCCACCAGCTTTCGTTTTCTTTATACCATTCAATAGTTTTTTTTAAACCCTCTTCAAAAAAGGTTTTTGGCTGCCAATCAAACTCTTTCTTCACTTTCGAGTAATCACAGATAAGCCTTTTTACATGCCCTTTTCTATCAGAAATATATTTTAACAAATTTTTAGATTTTTTTAAATATGCCAATATTTGTTTAGCAATTTCGTTAACACTGTATTCTTTACCACTACCAATATTAAAAACCTTTCCTTGATATTTTTCTATTGGTGCTTCTAAAAATTTTATAAGAATTTCACAGAAGTCTTTTACATAAAGATAATCGCGGGTATTCTCGCCATCACCGTAAATAAATAAAGGTTTATCTTCCAGTGCCTGAGTAATAAAAAAGGGGATTAGTTTTTCGGGATACTGTCTTTCGCCATAGATATTAAAAGGTCTTAAAATAATAATCGGTAAATTATAAGTAGTATAATAGGCATAACATAAACGTTCGGCACCGACTTTAGTAGCCGCGTAAGGACTTTGGGGATTTAACGGATGTTCTTCATCAATGGGTGAATAAGTTGCGGTGCCGTAGACTTCGCTGGTAGAAATATGGATAAATCTTTCTTTTGGGTATTCTTTTAGAATTTCTAATAAATTATAAGTACCTAAAAAATCGGTCTTTACAAAGATATCCGGATCCAAAAGAGAACGGTCAATATGAGTTTCCGCTGCCAAATGAATTACCTTATCAACTTTTTTAAATAAATCTTTAACCAATTTTCTGTTATTAATATCACCGCGAATGAAATGGAAATTTTTATTAGTAAAGAAATTTTTAATATTATCAATATTACCGGCATAAGTTAATTTATCAAGGACATAGACTTCGTAGCCGTGATTAATCAATTCTTCCGTCAAATGGCTACCAATAAAACCAGCACCACCCGTAAGCAGAATTTTCACCATTGGTAAGGAATCTCTGGCGATCGGTAATCTATTCGGTACTCATCGGGATTTTCATAGTTGTAGGTGTGAGTTGGAATATTTAATAAATAAGCCGGTTCATTTCCCAAGGGTTTAAAGCCGTGTAAAACCAAGGGCGGAATTTTTATTAATAAAGGGTTTAGTTCACCAATAAAAAATTCGTTAATCTCTTTATAGGTATTGGAATTCTCACGGTTATCAAAAAGAACCACTTTAGCCATCCCCTTGATGATCGTAAAAAAGTCGGTTTGGAGCTTATGGTAATGCCAAGCTTTTATGATGCCGGGATAGGCTACCGAAATGTAAACTTGACCAAATTTCATAAAAATATTGTCGTCAGCCCGTAAAATTTCCATTACAAATCCCCGCTCATCAGGAATTAACCTTAATTTTTTTATTTCTACCCCTTCAATCATAATTTCAATCTTTCTTTGGCTTTTTTCAATTCTTCTTTATCCGGAAAAAGAACCACCTTAGCACTTTTTCTCGGTCTTTCCAACATCGCCTTAAATCCTTTTTCAAATTCTTCCAAAGAAAAAAGATGGGTGATTACCGGACTGATATCCAATTTTTTAGAACTTAATAAATTTCTTACCCGATACCAGGTATCAAAAATCTTTCGGCCATTTATTCCGTGAATTTGACAGCCTTTAAAAACAATACCGTTGTTATAATCAAAACCAAAAGGTAAGGGTGATACGGAAGCAATCCCAAAGGCAGTTATTCGACCACCTTTTCTCACCAGTTGAAAACAATCTAAGATTGAATCTTCACTGCCCGTCATTTCTAAAGCGATATCAACCCCGTTACCGTCAGTTAACTCCTTCACAATTTTAATCCTTTCTTCTCTGGTGGTCTTATTAGTCCAGACTTGAAAATCAGCCCCCATTTTTTTACCAATTTCCATATTGAAATCGTATTTACCGAAGTGAATAATCTTGGCAACGCCGGCTACCTTAGCAACACCAATAGCAAATAGTGATATTGGTCCGTCACCGGTGATTAACATTGTTTTGCCGCAGACATCGCCATCTTCCCCTAAGACAGCATAAGTAGCATTTCCCAAAGGTTCCTGGACAGTAGCAAATTCTGGTGGTATCTCTTTATCATTCTTCCAACAGACGATTTCGGGAATAGCAAAATATTCGGCAAAGGCACCGTCACAATCAACCCCCAAAATTTTCATATTTTCTCCCACATGGAAAATCCCTAAAAGGGAGGTTAGGTCGCCCGGGTCATAAATATGGGTTTCGGCCGAAACATAATCGCCAACTTTAATTCTTTTTACATGCTTACCCACGGCCACCACTTCACCCGCCACTTCGTGCCCCAAGGTTTGGGGTAATCTCTTTTCGCCAATTCTTTTTTGTGACCATTCATCCCATTTATAAATATGGACATCGGTACCGCAGATAGAAGTAGCTTTTACTTTCACTAAGACCCAATCATCCGGAATTTTCGGAATATCAATTTCGCATAACTCTGCTCCAAATTCAGGTTTTACTTTTCTTACCGCTTTCATTTTCATTTTTCCCTCCCTATTAATTCTAAATATTCTTTTATTATTTTTACTCCGGCACTGGTACCAATTCTTGCAGCACCGGCCAAAATAAAACTTTTTGCTTGCTGATAACTTCTAATTCCGCCCGAAGCTTTAATTTTTATTTTATCTTTACCTAACTCTTTGAAAAGTTTTACATCGGCCAATTCGGCTCCCTTAGGTCCAAAGCCAGTAGAGGTTTTTATATATTCCGCTCCCGCTTTTATTGCTATATCTAAAATTTTAATTTTTTCTTCCTTAGTTAGATAACAGGTTTCCACAATCACTTTTACTCCTAACGGCTTGGCGGTTGAGACTACTTTACTAATATCTTCCAAAACCAGCTCGTATTCTTGGGATTTTAGATAAGAAATGTTAATTACCATATCAATCTCTTCCGCTCCAGCTTCAATTGCCTTCTTCGTTTCCCAAACCTTTATTTCGGTATCTTGATAACCAAAAGGAAAACTAATTGGTGCTCCTAATTTCACCCCGCTACCTTTTAAAATTGATTTTGCTAAAGGGAGATAACAAGGTAAAACAAAACAGGTGGCAAAATTATATTTAATTGCCTCTTCGCAAGCCGCAATCACTTCTTTTTTAGTTGCTTCTGGTCTTAAAATTGTGTGGTCAATATATCTATTAAAATCTTTAATCTCATTCATTGGCTCTCTTTAATTAAATCTAAAATCTCTTTTAAATAGGCTATTTCTTTTTCTTGGAGTTCTTTTTCCAAAAGGGTTTTTAATTCGCTGATAATATTTCCAAATTGATTCTCGTCAATCTCTTTTTCTTCGTTTTGAAAATAGAAGGTTTCGCCATTAGTATCTCTCAGTTCGTAGCCTAAAAAATTGAGGGCGCTCCGAATTTTATCGCCGATGTCATATCTTTTATTTGCTCGGGCAATATTTCGGGCTTTAATAAAATTTTCAATTTTATTTTTAGTTTTTAAAAAAAGTTTTTCTTTCTCCTCCATTTTGAAGCCCAAGAGTTTCAAAGAAGCAATTACCGAAGAAAATAAAGAATAATTTCTGGTTTTAAAAAATTCCTCAATCATTTTAAAAATTTCTCCAATGGCAAAAGGAGTATTTAAATCATCTAAGAGAGCATTAACAACTTTTTCCGGAACAATAAAAGGTCCAGAAATAATTTCCCTTTTGGCAAAAAGGAGAAACTCCTTTATTCTTTTCCACTGACTTTTTGTCTCTTCCAAACTTTCAAAAGTGAATTCGTAAGGTGATTTGTAATGGGCTTTTAATAAAAAAAGTCGGATGACATCCGGTTCATAAACTTTCAAGGCTTCTTTGGCCAAGAAATAATTTTTAGTTGATTTTGCCATCTTTTCTCCTTTTAATAAGAGTAAACCATTGTGAAGAAAATACCTAACAAATTGTCGACCCGTTGCGGCTTCTGATTGGGCAATTTCGTTTTCATGATGAGGGAAAATCAAATCTTCACCACCGATATGGATATCAAAAGTTTCGCCCAAATAATGCATTGACATTGCGGAACATTCAATATGCCAACCCGGTCGACCTTTACCAAAGGGTGAATACCAATAGGGTTCATTTTCTTTATATCTTTTCCAGAGAGCAAAATCTAAGGGATTTCTTTTCTCCTCATCAATTTCTACTCGGGCACCGGCCAAAAGTTCATCAATCTTTTTCTTAGACAATTTGCCGTATTCCTTAAACTTACTGATATCAAAATAGACACCAGAATTTGTTTTATAGGCATAACCTTTTTTTATTAATTTTTGGATAAGATTAATAATTTCCAAAATAAATTGGCTGGCTTTAGGATAGGCATCGGCTTTCTTAATATTCAGCTTTTCTTCCACATAAAAATATTCATCAATATAATTTTGACCAATATCTCGCCAATCCCTTTTTTCTTCATTTGCCTTTTGGATAATCTTATCATCAATATCAGTGAAATTTTGAATATAAATAACCTTATAACCCAAAAACTCCAAAAACCTTCTTAAAACATCGGCAAAAATAAAAGTTCGCAAATGACCTAAATGGGGTGAATCCTGGACGGTCATTCCGCAGGTATAAATTTTAACAACATTTTCTTCTAGCGACTTAAACTCCTCCTTTTTATTAGTCAAGGTATTAGAAAGCCACATAATTATATTATTTTAAATAAAAAAAGTTTAATGTCAAAAAGAAACAAAAAATAAAAGAATGGGCAACTTGGATAATATTTTAACCACAAATCCGGCGGTATTTCAAATTATTGACTTTTTTGAAAAATTATATATTATTTTTTAAATGAAAGGAGGAAAAATTGAAAAATTTATTGGTTTTATTTTTATTTATAATTTTGGTTTTTGGCCAACAACCAAAGAATGTTTTTGTCGTTATTATTGATGGTTTAAGAAATGATGAGGCCTTTGAATCAGAATCGCTTTATTTAAGACACATCTGGAATGACTTAAGACCGTTGGGAACTATTTATAAAAGATTTTGGAATCGGGGTTGGACAGCAACAACCAGTGGGCACACCACAATCGCTTCTGGTGTTCGGTTATTAGCACCCAATACGGGTAATACTGCCCAAGATATTAGAGCAAATCATCCCACATTCTTTGAATATTTTCGGAAAACTTTTGCTCTTCCAGAATCAGCCGCTGGTGGTTTACACGGAAAAACGAACAATCGTTGCACCGATTATAGTCTTGAACCTTCTTATGGCGAAGCCTATAAAGGTTTTATAAGATATGGTGCCGATGACACTACTGTTTCCAAATGGGTTCACCGAACAATGGATTCAATTCATCCCCAACTTCTCTATATAAATTTACAGGATGTTGATAGTAAAGGACATTCGGGAAACTACCAAGATTATCTTCAAGCGATAATGATTGCTGATTCACTAATCTATGAGTTTTGGAAACATATTCAGGCACTTCCACCTTATACTGATACTTTCTATAAAAATAAAACCGTGATGATTGTTACCACTGACCATGGTCGGAATGACGATGCTCACGGTGGTTTTGAAGACCATGGAAAGTGGAACCATGGCTGTCGAGATTTATTCTTTTTAGCAATCGGACCAGGAATAAGGCAAAATACGGTTATCACCAATATTGACCGAGACCATATTGATATCGCTCCTACCGTTGGTTATATTCTTGGTTTTCCAACACCTTTTTCCGAAGGTGAAGTGATGCGGGAAATTTTTACTTCCGATTTTAAATCTCCCCTTGATTGCCAACCTCTAAAATGGGATTGGGAAGGTGGATTTGATGAAAATTTAAGTAATACCTCCGGTTTTTCTCGGGAGCCGGATATCGCCGTTGACCGCAACGGTAGGGTTCATGTCGTCTGGGTTGATAATACCCGAGGCAAATGGGAAATCTATTATCGGAAAAGCACCGATGGCGGTTTATCATGGTCGCCAAGCAGAATTCTCTTTGATTTTCCTGGTAAAGATAGTGTAATGTGGTTTGCCAGGATTGCGGCTGATGATAGTTTGATTGTCTCGGCAACGGGTTATGCCAAGATTGGCCATAATATTGATTCGCTTCAACCATCACGAATTGATACTACATTTATCTGGTATCCTTGGATTGCCACAAGTATTGATGGTGGTGATAATTGGAATATTACTTCATTACCAGATTCTAATATGGGTTCTTATGCTACCCCCTGTGCGGTTAAAAATGGACGGTACTCAATTGCTTATTGGATGTGTGGAAAATCTGGAAATGAAAGAACCAAAAATGGTCTTAACTTCAATTGGCGCAATCCTTCGGGAAACTGGCAGGAATTGGATTCAACCCGATTGGTAATTAATAAGCGATTTCTTGCTTACAATTTGGTTGATGATGGTAATAGTTTCCATATTGTTGGCACAGCTTTTCAAAGAGGCGGTGAAGATTGGGAAATTGGTTATTGGCGAAGTGAAGATGGCAACTCGTGGGTAACAAAATGGATAACAAATGATACTGGAGCAAATGTTTTTTTTGACTACGACCCTTCACTGGTTAAAGATGATAGCGGTTATCTCCATTTAGTCTGGGCAAGAAAAGAGGATGTGGGCGGTATTTGGCAGATATATTATTCAAAAAGTACTGATAATGGCGATAATTGGTCACCAATGGTGCCCATCTCTTTCAGCTCTCAGGGTGCTTGGAAACCGGCTATAGTTTCTAAAGGCGAAACCTTATATGTTGTTTGGACTGATTATCGGGATGGTAATTCGGAAATTTATTTGCGTCGAAGCACTGACCGAGGTTCTTCTTGGCTGGCTGAAGAGCGGCTCACTTTTGAAAATAATTTCTCAACTAATCCCAAACTGGCAATTTGGAATGATAAAGTTCTTTTGGTGTGGCAGGATTACCGATTGGGTAACTGGGAGATTTTCTTTAAAAGGTTATCAACAAATGTTGGTTGCCAAGAAAATTCCAAAAATCTTCAATTTCATATTCCAACTATTAATCGCCGGTTTGTTCCGTTAACGATTTATTTAAATTCAAAAGCCAAAATTGGCATTAAGATTTATGATGCTATGGGAAAACTGGTTAAAGATTTTACCAAAACCGTATTCAATCCGGGTATTCATAAACTTACCTGGCCAGCAGTAAATAAAATGGATAAGCAAGTTTCTTCCGGAATCTATTTCTTAAAGTTGGAAACCGAAAGTTATCAGCTGACCAAAAAGATTATTTTAACCGAATAGCTGTTGATAGGATTTTATTAAATTTTTAAAGGGCAAGATAAACCCATTTTTTTCGTTATATATAGATGGTTAAAAAAGAGCTATCAAAAAAGGAAGTTAAAAAATCAATTTAAAATCAATATCAAAAATTGCTATTCCCAGGATAGTTAAGGGGATAGTAGAGGAGGGATTTAAAAAAGTATTTTTTTCTCACATTTTTTAATTCTTTTTTAACTGCTAAAAAATAAGATATTATTTAGAGAATTTAATTGGCAGCTAAGGTAGGTAGTTAAAGTTAATTTTTTAAAGGAATCAATTCTAAAACCAATTCTAAATTTTTGGTTTGGGGGAAAAAGTCAAAAAAGGCGACGGATTTTATTTGGTAGTTATTGAGTTCTTTTAAATCTTTTATTAATTGGTTTAAATTGCAAGAAACATAGATTATCAGTTCTGGTTTTAATTGGTTTAGATATTTTAATGCTTTGGGATGGACACCGGCTCTTGGGGGGTCGGCAATAACAAATAAAGGTTTATTAAGCGAAAGTTCTTTTAAATTTCTATCTTCCAATAAAATTGGATGGACATTTTTTATTTTATTTAATTCGCAATTTTTTTTAACTAAATTTAATGATAACTGGTGATTATCAACAACAATCACATCGCTAAACTTTTCACTGTTCATAATACCAAAAACACCGACACCACCGTAAAAATCAAGAAGTTGGCTATCTTTGGTTTCGTAGTTATTTAGGATTTCGCTCACATATTGATGAAGTTTTTCCGTTAATTCATCATTTACTTGGAAAAAACCTTGCGAATGGAAATAAAATTCTTTGGCATTTATTTTGGTGTATAACAAATCAATTCCTTTAATCACTTGGTAATTTTCCGAAATACTGACATCAGTATTTGGTGGTACTTCACAAATAATAATGTTATCAGCGGAGGTAAGAAAAACAAAGTTTTTGATTAATTTTAGGGCTTCTTCTTTGTTTTTGCTTTTTTCATTAATAACAAAAGAAATTGTTGAGGTTAAAGCACTTCTTATCACTGCGTAACGGAAAGTACCGACATGTTTTTTTATATCAAAATAATCAACATCCTTAAAATAATCCCGAACTTCTTTTAAAAGTTGGTTTATCTTTTCTTTGGCAATTAAACAGTAGTCAATATCAACAAATTTGTACCATTTACCTTTTTCGCGTAAACCGATACCATTTTTGAAAAAGGCAAAATCCATTCGGTTGCGATAATTGAAAGGCGGGGAAGAAAATACTTTGAGTTCCTGAATATTTAAATATTTTTTTATTAAATCAATTTTTAAAGCCAATTGTTCTTCATAAGTTAAATTTTGATAATCGCAGCCGCCGCATTGGGGAAAATAAGGGCAAGCCTTCATCATCTTATTTTCGTGGATGGAAGGTATTATAAATCTCTTTTAGGTATTCTTTATTCATTTTGGTATAGATTTGAGTTGTTGAGATATTAGAATGGCCTAATAATTCTTGAACTACTCGGAGATTGGCACCTCGTTCTAAGAGATGGGTGGCAAAGGTATGACGGAAAGTATGGGGAGTAATTTTTTTCTTAATACCCGCTATTTTTACATATTTTTTTAAAATTTTCCAAAAACCCATTCTTGATAACTTTCCGCCTCGCCGGTTTAAAAAAAGATAAGGTGGGAGCTCGCTTTTTTGAGAAAGAAAAGAAGGTCGAACAAGATTGAGGTATTCTTTGATGGCGAAAATTGCTGGTTCACCCAAAGGAACAATCCGTTCTTTATTTCTTTTGCCAATTATTCTTACAAACCCCTCTTCTAAATTGAGGTCATTTATCTTTAAATTTAAAAGTTCGGAAATTCTCATTCCGGTAGCGTAAAGTAATTCAAATAGTGCTTTGGCTCTTATACTCTCTTTATTTTTTGTTATTTCCGTGGTTTTTATTAGTTCTTCAACTTCCCTAACCGTTAATACTTCGGGTAGGCTTCTTTTAATTTTTGGTGTCGGTAATTCTTCTAAAGGATTTTTAGTTACGATTCCTTCGCTACTGAGAAACTGGAAAAAGGCTTTTAAAGAAGAGATTTTTCGGGCGAGGGTTGCTGGTTTTATTTTTTTTCGGGAAAGATAATGAATAAATTCCCTGATTTCCTCTTCCGTAATTGTTTTCACATCCTTTTTAAGCCAGGTTAAAAAAATCTTAACATCGCTTAAATAATAATCAGCCGAAATTTTGCTCAATTTTTTTTCGGTTAAAAGATAATAACTGAAATTTTCGATTAAATTAGCTAAAGAGGTCATCCTTTGTTAAAACCGTGTCTTTTTTAAAATGGATATCGTCTCTTTCTGGATGGTCAATATTATAATGAAGTCCTCGCGACTCTTTCCGCTGATAAGCGGAATAAGCAATTAATAAACCACAAATAATCATATTTTTCCCTTCCAAAGCAAAGACATTAATTCCTTTATTTAATATTTTATAGATTTCTTCTTTTAAATCAAAAATTTCTTTAATAGCCCAACTTAAATCTTTATCGTTTCTCACAATGCCTACTTTCTCCCACATAATTTTTTTTAGTCTTTTTACTAATTCGTTTACCTCTTCAGCATTCTCACTGATTTTATTGATTTTTAAAGGGATGTCAAGAAATTTTCGCTCGTTTTTTAATAACTCCTTTGATTTTAAATATGCCCGTTCCGCAAAAACCAATGATTCTAATAAAGAGTTGGAAGCTAACCGATTGGCACCGTGCATTCCGGAGCAAGCCGCTTCGCCCGCGGCAAGTAAGTTTTTTATTGAAGTTTCTCCGTGTTCATTTATCAATATCCCGCCACAAAGGTAATGAGCTGCTGGAACTACCGGTATTGGTTGTTTAGTAATGTCAATGCCAAATTTCAAACAGGTCTCATAAATTTTGGGAAAACGATTTTTTATTCTTTCGGGATTAAGATGGGTTAAATCCAACAAGACATATTCTTCTTTCCTTTTCTTTAATTCATTATCAATTGCCCGAGCTACCACATCGCGGGGAGCTAAACAGCCTAAGGGGTGATATTTTTCCATAAAAGTTTTGCCATCAAGAGTTCTTAAGATACCGCCTTCGCCTCTTACCGCCTCGGAGATAAGAAATGCCCGACCGTTAATTTCTCCACCGTATAAACTGGTGGGATGAAATTGGATAAATTCCATATTAGCAATTTTGGCTCCCTTTTCAAAGGCGACGGCAATCCCGTCACCAGTAGCAATTGGTGGATTAGTAGTATATTGGTATACCTGACCAACTCCACCAGTTGCCACTAAGGTAACGGCTGATAAAATTTTTATAATCTTTTGGGTATTTCTTTCTAAAACATAGGCACCATAAGCTTGGTTATCTTTGACCAGCAAATCAACAAAAAAACAATTTTCTATTATTTTTACCTTTTTTTCTTTTACTTTTTTTATTAAAGTTTTTTCAATTGCATAACCGGTATAATCTTTGGCATGAACAATCCTTCTTCGCGAATGACCACCTTCTTTTCCCAAATCGAATCTTAATTTACCAAAGGAGTTATAATAAATAGAAAATTCTACGCCTAAATTATATAACTCATAAACCAATCTTGGACCTTCTTCACAAACAATTTTAACAATCTCTTCTTTCGCCAATCCTTCGCCGGCTTTGATAGTATCTTCGTAATGAATGAAAGGGGCATCGTCTTCACCAATGGCCGCCGCAATTCCGCCTTGAGCATAATTGGTGTTGCTTTCGCTACTCTCTTTTTTTGTAATTAAGATTACTTCGTAAAAATCAGCAATTTTATAAGCAAACCAGAGGCCAGCTATTCCGCTCCCAATTACCAAAACATCGGTTTTTAAAGTTTCCATATAATTTTTAAAAATTATAACTTATTTTAAATCCTTGGGGATAAAAATCAAAAGATATTTTTTTCTCTTTTATTAAAAATAACGAATTAAAGAAAGAGCCCATTCTTAAAAGTAATGAAGCGGAAAGAAAGAAAGAAGAGACAAGTTTTTTGTTTTTGGCGTTTCTTCTCTTTTCAATGTAAGTCAATCTTAAATCATCATTTCCCCACTGCCAACTATCTTTGCCAAAATAACCGTGCTTTTGGAGATATTCTTTCTGTTTTTCGGGGTCGTCGGGATAAGATCTCCTTGCTTCTCTTAAGATATCTTCATTATATTCTTCACTGGAAGGATAGATTTCTAATAGCTGAAAATAATTTTCTTTTTGAAAATAATTGGCATGAGCATATTTACTGGCAAAAATTTTGGCAAGTTCGTTTTCCCTTTTACTTAAAAAATTATAGGTTTGATAAAAGAAAAGGGAAAAGAGGTCAGCGTAAATAAAATACTCACCTTTTTTCTCTTTTAAAAGTAGTTCACCGGTTCCCGGAATAATTAAAGAGGAAAGAGGATAAAGATTATAAGGTTTTAAATTAATTATCGTGATGATTAAAAAGAAAACCATTTTTTACTCCTTTTAAATAAATTACTTTTTTTCGGTTTACAAAATAAATACCACTCTTTTGTTTTTCTTTTTTCAATTGACCAATAACAGAAAAAACCTTACCCTTTTTTTGATTACTCAGATTTTTCTTACCCCTTTCACTTAATAACAGATAATTCTTTCTTACCAATTTTCCATAAATATCCCAACCTTTATGTCTTTTATTGTCGATCCAAACAAAACCGATAATGTCATTTATTTGGGCAATGCTTTGGGAAAAGGTCCATTGATTATTTCCCAAAAATATATCCGGTTCGTGGACAATTCTATTATTACCAATTCGGTTGCCAAAATAATTAAACCTTTGGGCATAGACATCAACATCGCCCCTTCCTTTCCGAAAGTCACAAAAGGTTATGATAAACTCATCATTAATAAAGACAGCTGAGGGCGAATACTGGTCGGCACCAGTATGATCATCGTTAACCAAAATATTGTTGCCAATTCTTTCACCATTGATTTTAAATAATTGACAATAGATATCAACATTTCCATTTCTTTCATCTTCCCAACAGACTACTATCAGTGAATCCTTTGAGGCACAAGTAGGATAACCTTGAAATCCGTTAGTTGCTTCGTTTACTAAAATGCTTGGCTGATTGCCAATTTTTAAATAAACATCATAATCATCCAACCGATTATCCATCCAGACAAAAATGGGTAATGTCTCATTAAAAGTGAGAAAACCAAAAAGGGCATTTCCCGTATTATTATCGCTTATTCTAAAATTATTACCGAGCGGATTTAAAAGAGAATCGTAATACTGACCATAAATCAGATATCTTCCTTCACGATTATCCGGCCAGATTACTAAAAATTTGCCATCTTGAGAAGTAGCAACCACCGGAAAATCTTGAAAGGCATTATTAGTATCGTCATTAATTTTAAAATTTCTACCAATTAAATTACCATTGATATCTAATATTTGACCATAAATATCCGTATTATTATTTCTTAAAGAAATAAAAGTGATAAGGGCTTTATTTAAATTGTTTAAACCGATACTGGAGAAGAAATTGTAGCCTTCATCACTAACTTTTTTATTTTCTGTTAAGAAATTTCCTAAGGTGTCAAAAAAAGTAGCGTAGATATGGCAATCGCCTTCTCTTTCGTCTTCCCAGCAGACTCCAAAATAGCGGTTATTGGCGGTAATAAAGGGGCAACGTTGCTGAGAAGAAGCAAAATCTTCATTAATTTTAAAATTATTGCCTATCTTTCTATTATTATCATCATAAAATTGACCATAAATATCTGAATTTCTTTCTCTTTCGTCTTCCCAGACGATTAAATAGTGGTTGTTTATTAAAGAAACCACAGTGGGAAAACCTTGATAAGAATTGTTAACATCATCATTAACCTTTTCGTTGTTGCCTATTTTTATTCCTTCCTGACTAAAAATCTGTTTGTAAATGTCCGGATTGCCTTCTCGTTCGCAAGTAAAAACAATAATAAAATTACCAAAGGTATCACTGGCACAAGCCGGTGAATATTGGGGATTTTGGGTATTATCGTCGTTCACCAAAAAATTCCTGCCGATTCTTTGATTAGCCGAATTGAAGATCTGAGCATAAATATCCCAATTTCCATTTCTTTCGTCTTCCCAACAAACTAACCAATAATTATTTTTGTTTACCTTAATATTTGGCGAGAACTGCCAAGAAGAAGAGTTGTCATCGTTAATTCTAAAATTATTTCCTTGGCGATTGCCATTAGCATCAAAAATTTGGGCATAAATATCCCAATTTCCATTTCTACCATCCTGCCAGACAATTATAAATTCACCATTACTTTTTACTCCGATACTCGGATGATATTGCCAAGCATAACCAATAGGGTCATCATTTACCCGAAAATTATTACCCAAGGGATTGCCATCAAAGTCAAATATTTGGGCATAGATATCGCCATAATCATTACGCCAATCTTCCCAGACAATTAAGAAACGACCATCGGGCAAAAAAGCCACGGCGGTTCCTCTTTGGTCTTCTTGAGTGTAATCGTCGTTCGCCTTACGGTTGGCAAAAATTTTATTTCCTAAGGAGTCAAATATCTGATAATAAATATCAGAATTACATTCTCTTCGGTCTTCCCAAGCAATAACTATCCGATTTTGATAAAAAGCAACGGCTGGTTCCCCTTTCCAGCGCAATCCCCAATCATCACTTACTCTTTCTTCAGCTTTTAAGATTTGACCATTTAGCGAAAGAATTTTAAAAAAGGGAGAAGAGTTACCATCACGAAAATCGCCAAAAGTAATGGCAATCCTTTGCGAATAAGCTGCCCCTTTTGGCTTTTCTTGAACAGCGCCGCCAATTTGGTCATCATTTATCAAAAAATCATTTCTGATAATGGAATCGAAAAAATTAAAAAGAAAGAAAAGAAAAATCATTATTGAACAATTCCAAATTTATAATATTTTATCTCTTTTTCCTTTTGGGAAGATACTTCTAATCTCAGAAAATATACTCCACTTTTGAAATCTTTGATATCAATCTCGATTTCATTGGCTAATAATCCATTAGTAGTTCTAAAATTTATCGTTTTTAATTTTTTAAAAGAAAAATCATAAATCTCAATCTTCCCTTCGGCTACTTCTTTATTTAATTGAAAACGGAGATAACCCTTTTTATCATTAACGGTTATCGGATTAGGATAGATGTAAAAAGAAGAGATTAAATTTTTTTGAGAAAGTATTTTCTTTTCTAATTTTTTAGTAATTTTTCCGTCTCTTGTCAAATTATTTAATTTTGTCTTCCAAAAAATATCTTCTTCTTTACCGAAAAGATTATAAACATAAAGGAAATTTTTATCAGTTGTGATAACTAATTCACTAAAAGAGTCATTATCAATATCAGTTAAAAAGGGAATGGTTTTTATTCCGCCAGTGGTGAATAGTCTTTCATTTTTATTGATGGAAACTCCGTAATCCGGAAGACCAATAAAAATATCGGGTATTTTATCACCATTAAAATCACCAATTATTGGGGAAGTATAAAGATGGAAAGCCTCTTCTTCGTAGAAGGAATAGCCATTTAAGATAATTTCTTTAAGATAAAGAGAATCAAAAACAATAGGGAAATTTTCAATTAGAGTTAAGTTGTAGTTAAAAGCAAAGACCTTATTTTTGGCAAAAATAATGACATCATAAAAACCATCCTGATTTATATCACCGATTGCCAAAGAAGAAAAGGAAGGATATTCCATTATTTTTTGAGAATGATATTTTTCATTGCCGTTTAAATCCATTAAAATCAACTGATAATTTAAATCAATTGGAACAAGCGAAAGGATTTCTTCTTTTTCGTCGCCATCAAAATCAAAAATAATCGGTGAGGAAGGAGAAGAAAAAGGAGAATAAGAAAGAACTTTAGGAAAATTATTTTCGATTTCCCCGTTAAAATTTATTTTATATAACCAATTATTATCGGTTAAAACAAAAATGTGAGAAGAATTGATTGCCGGTGTTAATTTGATTTTGCCCGTCAATTTTATTGGAAAACCTTCTTTTATTATTCCTTCACCATTAATTATGTATAAATAACCTTTATCAGTACCAACAATTATTTCCTTTTTATTATCATTATCAATATCATACAAAAGCGCTTCACTTTTAACCTCACCGTTAAGAAATAAATCAAAAAGACCATTACCAAAGGCATCAATAGCAATTAACCGATTATAAGCAAGACCAATAATTTCTAAATTTCCATCACCATTAATATCACCAATTGATAAATCACAAGTTAACTCAAAGGGCAATTCGCATAATATTTCATAACCCAAATAAGGATTACCATCAGGTTCATAAGCATAAATAGTCCCGGTAGAACAAGGAACAATAATCTCTTTTGTACCGTCGTTATTTAAATCGGCTACTAATGGTGATAAAAGGGGAGAGGGGAAATTTTTAATCAGTTCTTTTCTTAAAAGTCTATTCTGAAAAGAGAAAAACATTAATGTTTCTGGTGGAGAATGGATATAAAACCGATAATAATTTTTTCCATAATAACCATCACTTGCCGGATTAGTTTTTTCAGTTAAACTATCTAAGAAGCCACCTTTGAAAAATGGGTCATATTGAGAACCAAAAATTTCATAAGAATCATAATAGATAAATCTATCAAAATCTTGAATGCCATCGGCTTCCACTAAATCAACACCTTTATGATCGGGATTGATATTAATCGCATTATAGGGACCATATTCTTCAATAACTTTTTCATCAATATGCCAGATTAAAATACCGCTTCCGGGTAAGAAGAAGTCATATTCACCGTCTTTCACCCCAATAACTACACCATTTTCTCTTTTTACTTCAATGGTATCTTTTTGATGAACATCGGTTTGGCGGTTTTCAATAAGAAAATATTCATCTTGAGAAATGGGTATCTTATAAATAAATGGTAAAGTTTCTCTTTGGGAAAATAATAAAGAATCCATACTCATAACAAAACAAGGGAGACTATCTTTGGGCAAATTGATTATTTTTGGCGAGACAAAGCCAAAAAGAATTTTATGGAAAGGGTCAAGTTGTGAAGGGATAATTCCACTGGGACAATTATAACCACCAAGCCAACCACCATAACCCATTAAGCTAAAGCCTCCAACTCCCATAGAGTTGCCAGTAACATCGTATAAATCATAGGCACCAAGAAGATGGGCAAATTCGTGGGCAAGAATTCCAAGCATACCAATCATTACCCCATCTTGTCTTGCCATTTCTGGCAAAATGCAAGCAATATCAATTTTGGTTTGACCTTCATCCACTTCAATATCGGGTTTTCCTAAATAATATTCTAAAGCTTCGCTATTTATGGTAGCTGCCCAAAGGTCAAAAGGTGAATCTTCTTTTATATCGGTTTGGGCACAGGAACCGGCATGGAAGATTATAAAATAATCATAATCACTAAAATTGATATTAGCATCCCTATCAGCAATTGTTAAGGCATCTTCCATTAATCGGCACAAACCCATTTCTACTCCTTGAAAATCATAATAAGGAGGAACTTTCCACATGGTATCGCCATAATATTTCATTGGATAAGGTAACTGATAGGCTTCTAAAACTCCTTCCGGCATTACTTTAAATTCTATATGAAGCTTTCCTAAGGAATTATGCCAAAAATAGTTTCTTAAACTTAACAAAAGGTTTTCAAAATACTTTTTGGTATGGGGTGGGTCATAATAAAGACCGTCTTTTTCAGTTAAAAAACCAACTAAATCCATCTTGCCATTTCCAGTCGTTAAGGGGTCATTATCTTCAGCAAATTCCACCCTTAAAGCCAATACTTTAATAGTATCTTTTTTTTTATTAAAAGTTAATTTTGGAAAATAAATTTTTTTATTTCTTCTTGATTTATATTTAGTAAAATTCTTAATAATTTTACTATATAAGTAAACTTCTTTGGGATTGGTATCTTTTTTAATAAATAGCCTTTCGGCTAAAAGAAAATTAAATAAAATGATGAGAATTAAAAACGGAGAGGGAGGGATTCGAACCCCCGGCACACCTTTCGGTGTGCGCGCGATTTCGAGTCGCGTGCCTTCGTCCACTCGGCCACCTCTCCGCATTATTATTTACCCCTTTTATTTTGGAAAAATATTTTTAATAATTCTTTGCATTCTTCTTCTTTTATTCCATCAATGACTTCAATCCTTTCTTTAATAGACTCATAAAATTTAGGATGGTTTGAAAAAATGCCAAATTTTTCTTCTTTAGTTCCGTAAACTACCCTTTTTATTCTGGCTAATAAAATTGCTCCTAAACACATCAGACAGGGTTCACAAGTAATATAAATAGTAGTTTCGTTTAACTGCCAATTATTAAGATAATTACAAGCCGAAGAAATTGCGATCATTTCCGCATGGGCAGTAGGGTCCTTTAACCTTTCTGTTTGGTTATGTCCGCGACCAATAATTCTATTTTTATACACAATTACTGCTCCGATGGGAATTTCATTTTCTTTTAAGGCAATTTTAGCTTCTTTTATTGCTTCCTCCATAAATGAAATATCAGAAAAAATCATAAAATTATGCGCCCGAGAGGACTCGAACCTCCAGCCTACGGATTCGTAGTCCGTCGCTCTTTCCAATTGAGCTACGGGCGCTTAAATCTTTTTCTGATATATTTTAACAAATAAAATATAAATTTTCAAGTTGTTGGCTAACTTTTCATGAAAAAATTAATTTAACCCCAATTGATTTTTTGTTATTTTTAAATTATAATTTATATAATGCCTGATTTTATTTTAATTTTGGAAAAAGAATTAGAAGAAAGAAAAAAAGAAGCCAGTGAATTATTAACTAAAGAAAAAGGCGGTTTAATTTTGTTAAATGAGAATGAGCGAGAGAATTTAAAAAAAATAGTGGCCGGTAAAAAATTTTTTGGAGAGGACGAAAAAGAAAAAATAGAAGAAATTTTAAATTTACCATCATTTTCTTTCGAAAAATTTTTTTCTGAGCCAGAATTTTTTTTAGCCAGAGTTTCAGCAATAGAGAAAGTGATGGGTCAAGCTACTGGTTTTATTTATCCTTTAATTCTTATTACTGCCAATAATTTTCAAAAAGTTTTAGAAATCTCTTCGGAAATTAATAAAATTTATTTTTTGATAAAAGAAAAATTTAAACAAGAATTTTTTAAAATTGGTAGCGATGAAGAATGCCGGTTAAATCTTCTTACAGGCTTAAGGGATATTCTCTTAAGTCGGCGACCGAAAATAACCGAGAAATTTCTTGATTTTGAGGAAGCACTTATTGCTTATCAAAAGAAAAAAGAAATTGATTTTTTTTCCCTTTTGATTATTGAAGCCTTTATTTTAAAAAAATTTAATTTTCTTTTAAAATTTTTAAAAAGGGAGAAAGATATTTTTTTAGAAATAAAGATTGATAAAAAATCTCTTTATTGGGAAATTAACTATCCTTCGTTACTTTCCTATGTGCCGATTGATTTTGGTTTAGCTATTTCTTTTTTTGAATTTTTTAGTTGTTATGTAAATTATTATTCAAGTAAAATAAAGGATTTAAATTTAGCACTAAGAAATCTTGAATTTTTAAAAAAAGTTTTTGAACATCTCAAGACGTTTAAAATTGATGATTATTTTTTAACTTTAAAAAATCTTTCCTCATTTTATTTAATAAAAGAAGATTTAATTAATGCTAAAAAAAATGCCGAAGTTATGTGTAAAATTGATCCTTCTTCTTACGAAGGCTATCTTTTATTAGGCAATATTCTGGCTAAAAAAGGAGAATACGAAGAGGCTTTAAAAATTTATGAAAAAATCTTCACTCTTGATTTGGAGGAAAAAGAAAAACAGCTCGTTTTTTCTCAGATTTATTGTAATCAAGGTTATATCTATTTGAATTTAAATAAATTAAAAGAAGCAATTGAAAGTTTTCAAAAGGCATTAGAATTGAATCCTGATTATTTTGAGGCTTATTTTAATTTGGGTAATGCCTATTTTCAAAATAAAAAATTCGATTTAGCCGAGAAGAGTTATCAGAAAGCATTAAAGTTAAACAAAAAATTTCCTTTACTTTATTTTCAATTAGGAAGGTTGTATACCGAATGGAACAAAAAAGAAAAAGCGGTTGAAAGTTATAAGAAGCTAATTACCTTACAACCGAATAATTATCTTGCTTGGTATAACTTAGGACTGCTGTATCGGGATTTGGGAAAGAAAGAAGAGGCAGCAGAGTACCTGGAAAAAGCGATTAGATTAAACCCGAATTTAGGAAAATGAGTAGACAGGAGTTGAAAGTTTTAGAATTAAAAAAAGGTCTTAAAATTTCTTTGTACGAAGATAATAAACTGATTGGTGAAGGTTTTGGTGAAGTGGAAGGCAGTTTGGGAATACTTTACGATGTTTATGTCTTTAAAGAATACCAGAAGAAAGGTTATGGGAAGATTATTGTAAAGGAAGTTTTTAAGGAATTAATAAAAAGATTTCAAGTAAAAGATTTTTTGATTCGAATGGTAATGAAGGGTGGACAGAAAGGAAATCTTTTAGAGAATGTTGGTATGGGAATAATTGCTTATAAAATGGGTTTTTCGCCCCAAATTAATCCTTATGAATTTTTTTCTCAAGAAAATATTAAAAATGTTGAAATTATTCCCCAAAGAGAAATCTATCCGGCGGGTTATCAAATTTCTTTACAAAAAGCACCTTATCTTCTAACCGCGGTTATTCTCGATCCCTTCTTACAAAAACCCCAACCGCAAACTTTTTATTACCGTTTTGTTTCCCATAAAAATTTTATTCAGTGGTTTTTGGAAAATCAGATTATTTTGGGGAATGTGAACTATCAGCTGAAAGAAGAAAACAAAGAAAAATTTTATAACTACTTGGAGGTGAAAAATGCATAAAAGAGAGGATGAGCGATTTTTAATTATTTCTTCCGAATATTTAAATGAAAAAATTGGCTGCGGAGCAATTTTAAAAAATATTCCCATTTTTAACGAAATTATTGGTTTATTACAAGCATTTAAAAATTACGGTATTGACGAAGTTCGAGCGGATAAACAGGCTCAAAAAATTCTTCAAAAAGAGGAAGTGGTGGCTCCTTTCTGTTCTAATGCTCTGATTAATAAAATACCTTTAAAACCAAATTTTAAAATGTCTTTTTTAAAAGAAGATATCTTTTTAATTGTTGATGAATATAAAAAAGTGGCTTATTTTATTTCCGAACCAACAAATAAATTGGCTATTGTTAACTATTATCGAGATGCAATTCCTAATATAGCCAAAAAGTTAGGCATAGTGGTTAGGGGAGCTTTAACAAAGTTAAATCCTACGGGTTACAAAAATCTTTATGAACTTTTAAATTCAGAAATTATTCCAATTTTAAAAGAAAAAAATATTAAAAATATTGAAATTGTCAGCTTTGGTTCCCAAATAAATCTTATTAACCATTCTTTAAGAATCGAAGTAGGTTTTATTAATTTTGTTGATAATAAAAAATTATTAGCCGAAGTTAAAAAGATTTTGTCGAATGATTAAAATTGCTGTTTTAGTATCCGGCCGCGGAACAAATTTACAAGCAATTATTGATGCTTGTGAAAATGGGTATATTCCGGGGAAGGTAGTATGCGTAATTAGTAATATTGAAAATGTTTATGCCTTAGAAAGGGCAAAAAAACATAATATTCCTAATTTTGTAATTTCTCATAAAAATTATAGAACTCGAGAAGATTTTGAAAAAGCGTTGATAAAGAAATTGGAGGAATATCAGCCCGATTTGATTTGTTTAGCTGGATTTATGAGAATTTTGAGTTCTTATTTTGTTAATTATTATAAATATAAAATTATGAATATCCACCCCGCCCTATTGCCAGCTTTTAAAGGTCTATACGGAGAAAAGGTTCATCAGGCAGTAATTGAAAGTGGAGCAAAATTTTCTGGTTGTACTGTTCATTTTGTTACGGAAGAAGTTGATAGCGGTCCAATTATTATCCAGCGAATTGTTCCGGTAGAAGACGATGATACCCCAGACACATTGGCAGAAAGGGTTTTAAAAGAAGAACATATTGCCTATCCAATGGCAATTAGACTTTTTGCGGAAGGTAGATTAAAAATTGAAGGGAAAAGAGTCAAAATCTTATTTTAATATTCTTTTTTTCCTTTCGCCATTAATTTTAAATTTAAGTTATGCACCAATTAGTTTATTTTTTATTGCCTATTTTTCTTTTATTCCTTTTTTTTATTATTTAGAAAAGTTAAATTCTAAAAAGGCATTTTTTTATGGTTTTCTCTACGGACTTATTTTTTGGATAGGTCATCTTTGGTGGCTTTATTTTTTAAAACCTCCAATTACGCAAACAACAAAAATCCTTTTATATTTTGGTATAATTGTTCTTTTTTTCTATTTAGCTCTTTATTTTGCGGTATTTTTTTATTTAACAAAAATCACTTCTTTATTTTTCGCTCCCATTATTTTACCAATTTTAGAATTTATTAGAACAAAATCGGAAATTGGTTTTCCTTGGGGACTTATTGGGTATACCCAAACTAAAAATCCAATCTTTTTAAATTGGGCCTCAATTTTTGGAATTTATGGCGTTTCCGCATTAGTTATTTTGCTCAATCTTTTAATTTACAAAATTATCTTTCATTCTAATAAAAAGCGATTTATAATTTTATTAATAATTTTAATTTTTTCTTCAATCGGCTATTACTTAATAAGAATAAAAACATTGCCGGATTTTTTTAAAGTTGCTTTACTCCAGCCGAATGTTTCACCGGAAGAAAAAGGAACCAAAGAAGAGCAGATAAGATTGTTAAACCAACTTATTAGAATGACTAAAATTGCCGCGGAAAGAAGACCGCATTTAATAATTTACCCCGAAACGGCTTCGCTTATTGATATAACTTTTGATTCTCCTTATAAGGAATTTTTAAAAGCGGTTAGTGATACCTATCATTGTTATCTGCTAATTGGTACACCTCGTTATGAAAAAGACGAAAAAGGTTTTCGCTATTACAATGCTTGTGTTTTATTTGCTCCTCAAAAAGGAATAGTGGGTGAATATCGAAAAATTCATTTAGTTCCTTTTTCTGAAAGAATTCCTTATTACGAAAAGATAAAAATATTTAAATTGATTGAAACAGAAGATATGGGCAATTATTCTTCGGGAGAAGAATATACCGTGTTTAAAACTGATAAAACCTCTTTTTCTTGTGCTATTTGTTTTGAATCAATTTTTCCGGATTTGATAAGAAAGTTTGTAAAAAGAGGAGCCGAGGTAATAATAAATATTACCAATGATGGTTGGTTTGGTAAAACTTTCGGGCCTTACCAACATTATGAGTTAGCCATTGTTCGAGCTGTTGAAAATGGAGTCTCTTTGGTGCGTTGTGCCAATAATGGAGTTAGTTTAATCTGCGATCCTTTTGGCAAAATTTATAAAAAATCTAAATTGTTTAAGGAAGAAATTATTTTTGCTAATGTGAAAGCTCCTTTAAAAAATACTCTTTATCGTCAATTTGGCGACTGGTTTATTTTATTTTCAGCAATTATTTTTGGTCTTTATTTTTTGATTAAAACTTTCTTATATTTCTTATCTTTTTCTAAAAGAAAATAAATTCCTTGTTTTAATTTTCCATTACATTTTTGACCGGTTGATAAATAAATTGCTGATTTTGTTTTAGGTATTTGAAAATAGTTATTATCTTTTTCTCTAACCAATTGTAAAGGCTCAATTGGAACCTTAAATCTTAATAGCTGATTTGTTAAGTAGGTATCATCTAAATAATTACAATTTAAAACAATAGAAATACTTTCTGCTGGTGCTTCTTCATTTACATAAACTTTAAAGAAACCTATTTGGGTATCATTTCTTAAAATATTAGGAAAATTAAAGATTGAATCAATAATTACAAAATAAGGATTAGGAGCGGTAGCATTAATAGTAAGATTGTAAACCGAATCTATCGGATGGATTGCCCGATTTTTGATTGTCAGGTAAATATAAGCTGATTCACCAGGATTTAAAATATTATCTTGATTACCATAAAAATCATCAATTCTTATGTTTTTCAATTCCAAAAAGGCACCACCAACCTTTGTTAGATAAATATTCACACCTAAGTTTCTTTCACATTCTTGTCTGATAAAAGCGCTATCATTCCAGCCATACCAGAAATCGTTTATGGATGCTTCGATAGTAAAAGCATAAGTGATAAATTTTCTTATTCCTTCCCATAAGGTATCAGCATATTCCCAATCAACTGAAGAACCATTAGCAGTATATAAAACCTTAGCGATTTGACCCGTACGGGAGGCAGAGTAATTATTATAAAACCTAAAGGAATCAACAACTTCTTTTAAAGTTCTTACATCGGGTGGTGTAAAAGTATCATATCCCCAGGGATACATGTTATATCTGCCATAAGTATGATAATCAATCTGTGCCCGTATTTTTTTAGATAACATAAAATCTCTTACCACCCTCGTTTCTGGTTCGGAAAATCGTTCAGGACCGCGATAAGCTTCGTTGGAAGGATTAGGAGAAGAACCGATATTATCATAAGCCCATTTATAACCGTAATTTCTATTTAAATCAACACCCACATAAGGTGATTGGATAATTCTTCTATTCTTTCGCCAATTGGCAGTGGCACCACCTGAATCGGAATTATAAACATAACCATCAGGATTCATTACTGGTACAAAATAAATTTCCCGATTATTGATAAGCCAAGTGATTAAATTTTCCGAATTAGTAGGGTCATAATTGGTTAACAAATAAGTCATAAAATAGATAAGAATTGATACGCCCATCGGTTCACGGGCGTGGGTGGCAGCGTTAAAGAAAACAATCGGTTCATTTTCGTTGGAATCAGGATAGTCAGAAATTTTTACACACCATAAGGGACGATTTTGATGGCTTCTACCAATATCATAAATCCTAACTAAATTAGGAAAGTTATTGGCTAACCTTTGAATGGTGTCAATCATTTCCCAATAAGTAAAGAAAAATCCAAAATCCCTTAAAAGTTCTAAGTTATTTGGATCGATACCGGTCATTTTTTTAAATTTTTCTTTTATGTCATAATAGGTAATTTCTGCTTTAAAACCTTTTTCTTTTATCTTTTCAATCTGGTCCTTATTAGTGATAATCACAATAAAATATTCTCTTTCGGCTTCGCCGGCAGTGACAATGTCTAATTCGGAAAATAAATTACCCATTTTAGAAAAAAGTTCGTCGGCACTTTTAAAATAGACCTTTGCTTCCATTTTTATCTCTTGGGCATTAATACTAATAAAGATAAAAAAGAAAGATATAATAAAAAGATACTTCATTTTTTCCTCCTCTTTAAGGAAAGCATTATAAATTATACCTTAATTTTCTTTATTATTCAACATAATTTTTTAAACTTGACTTAATAAAGGTTTTTCTTTATATTTATATAAATATCGGGGAGTAGCGCAGCCTGGCAAGCGCACCTCGCTTGGGACGAGGGGGTCGCTGGTTCAAATCCAGTCTCCCCGATAGCGCCTGTAGCTCAGTTGGATAGAGCATCGGATTTCTAATCCGACGGTCGGGGGTTCGAATCCCTCCAGGCGCGATAAATTCAATGGTGAGCGTAGCTCAATTGGTAGAGCAGTGGACTGTGGCTCCACGGGTTGCGGGTTCGACTCCCGTCGCTCACCTTTTTGCGCCCGTAGCTCAATTGGATAGAGCGCCGGGCTTCGAACCCGTAGGTTGCGCGTTCGAGTCGCGCCGGGCGCATTTAAATTTTGCCCCGCTAGCTCAATTGGTAGAGCATCGGATTCTTAATCCGAGGGCTGCAGGTTCGACTCCTGCGCGGGGTATAGTATATAAAAATAACGGAGGAATTTATGACGAACGAAAGAAATCAAATTGATTTTGAAAAATTAAATTTTTTTATTGATTTCTTTACTCTTTTAGGAATTGTTTACGGAGCGATTCTTTCCTTTTTTATTCCGGTTATGGGAATTATCTTAGGAATTGTTTTTCTTTCTGCCAGTAAAGAGATTAAAATTAAGAAAGTCGGTCGGCTTTATCTTATTTTAGGTATTATTGGAATTATTTTGGGAATTATCTTTATGAGTATTTTTATTGCTTTTCGTTCTTTACCTTTCTTAAGGGAATTTGGTTATTAATAAGCTAAAAAATAAAAAGGAGAAATTATGAAGCTGATATTTTTAATATTTTTTTCTTATAATTTTTATCGTTCACCGTTACCCATCAATTACGAAAAATTAATGAATTTAAATACCAATTGCTTTTGGGTTCTTTTTACTGACAAAGGTTTCGTTGATGAAAATAATTACCAAAAGATATTAGAAAAATTTACAAAACCTTTAGCATTTAAAACGATTGAAAGGCGATTAAAAAATTTAGGAAAAGTTTACGATTTTTATGATTTGCCCGTTTATGAAAAGTACGTTGATGAATTGAAAAAATTGGGTATAAAAATAAGGTACGTCTCTCCTTGGTTGAATGCGGTTAGTTGCGAAATTCCTAAAGAAATTTTACCATCATTGAAAAATTTACCTTTTATCTACGATATTCGACCGCTAAAAACAGTAAGTTTTCAGGTTCCTAAAACTGTGGAAGTTAAAGAGGAGAAAGATACTTCTTTTTATGGTTATTCTTATCGCCAACTCGCGATGCTTGGTGTGGATAAAGTTCACAAGAAAGGAATTTATGGGTCAGGGGTTCGCATTGGAGTTTTGGATACAGGATTAAGGAGAAAAAGAAAAAGTCCCAATGATACAACTGTCAATGCAGCAGTTGAAGGGATAAAAGTAGTTAAAGAACACGATTTTATTGCTGGTGGTGATTTTTTTGTTGTTAAAAAATCAAGTAATTACCAAAAGGAAAGCATTCCCAATTTAAAAAATTTCCGAATGATTGAATCACCAATAGTGAATTATCTTTTCAACACCCAAAGAGAAAAATTGCCTTTGTTGGCTTTTGTTACTGATACCCAATATTTAGGCATACCTAAAAGGACAGTAGTTTATACTTATTACGAAAAAGGTGATTGGCAACCAGTAAAATCGGTTTCTTATTATTTATCTTCCACTGTTTTTCACCGGCTGGCACTTACTAACAATCAATTAAATATGACTTTTATGGTATTTGATGGTTCTGATGTTTATGAAAAGAATAAAGAATTATATTTTGGCTATTTTTATTACACTAATTTTCAAGGAGTAAATAAAATTGAAAACGGCAGTGATCCTGATCTTTTTTATTTTGATAATAAATTATATCTTCTTTTTGTTTACAAAGATTCGGTTTTAAAATTAAAAAAAGCCAATATTGTTGGTTCACAAATTGATTGGCAAGAAACTCGGACTATTTATTCCTTTAATACGAAAATAAAAAAACCAATAATCATTCTAAAAGATAGTTTAAACTATTATCTCTTTTGTTTATCTACAGAAGGAAAGATTTATTATCTGAAAACTGAGGACGGCAATTTTTACTCTTTGGATAGTTTAAACTTTTTTAAAAATGTGAGTGATTTTCAAATAAAGAAAATAGGGGATACTATTTTTATTTTAGCAAAAGAATATGAAAATCCACCGTTAGCAAATTTAGTTTATACTTATTCATCCGATTTTGGTAGAAACTTTAAAGAAAAAGAGAAGATTTCAGAAAATAAAGCTTTTTTAGGAGGTTTTGATTTTTTAATAAAAGAAGATATTTATTTTGCTTATGAAGAAGCTTCCAATATTTATTTTTTGAGTTTAAAAAATAAAAAAGTTCTATTTAGTGATACTAATGAGTTTCGTTATCATCCTTTAATTTTTGAGCTTAATGAGGATATTTGGTTAATTTATAACTCTTGCGGAGATGATAATACTGATTACGAGGAAGATGAAGATTTTAAAGAACAGCCTCATCACGGAACAAGAATGGTTTCTTTAATCGCCGGTTATTTACCGCGATATTTAATTGGTGTTGCTCCGGCAGCTGAATTTTTGATTGCTAAAACTGAAGAATATCGGTATAAAACTGGTGAATATTACGAATATATTATTGAAGAAGATAATTGGGTAAAAGGGTTAGAATGGTGTGAAAAGAATGATTGTCAGATAATTTCCTCTTCTCTTGGTTATCGGGGATGGTATGAAGATAATGAATTTGATGGAAAAACTGCGATAACTTCAATTGCTGCCAATATTGCTGCTCAAAGAGGATTGATAATTGTTACCGCCATGGGTAATCGGGGTAGTGATAGTTTACGATATCCTTGGCCTACTTCTTATTTAGTTGCTCCGGGTGATGCGGAAGGAGTTTTAACCATTGGCGGAATTATGCCCGATTCTTCTTGTTGGCACGGAAGTGGTGCTGGTCCCACGGCTGACGGAAGAATAAAACCTGATTTAGTAGCCTTGGCTTATAATGCCGTGGTGGCTAAGCCTGATGAAGACGGTGCTTTTGAATACTCCATCGGTACTTCTTCAGCTACTGCTTTGGTCGCTGGTCTTTGTGCTTTAATTTTAGAAGTTCATCCTGATTGGAAATGGGAACAGATAAAAGCAGCTCTTTTTAAAACCGCCAGCGAAAGCATTCCTTCTTGTACTTTGGGTTACGGAATTCCTAATGTTGATTCTTTATTGAAAATCTATCCGGGAAAAGTGATCACTTATACGGAAGATGAATTGGGCAACATTTTTCCCCAACCTTTTGTTAAAAAAAATGAAAACGAAAAAATTTATTTTCCAATTAGATTAAAAAATCCATCAAAATGGGCAATAATTAAGATTTTTAATTTTGATGGCAAACTCCTCTTTGAGAAAGAGCTGAATGTTAAAAAGTTGACAACCCCAGGAAGATATGAGAAAAAAGAAATTTTAGAGGAGATTGGTGCTTATTGGGACGGAAAGGATAATAAAGGAAAAGAAGTTCCTTCAGGTTTATATTTTATATTATTAGAAACTACCTTTAATAAAAGTATTAAAAAATTTACAATTTTCCAATAGCATTTGACTTTAAAAAGAAAATTTTTATAATTTATTAAAGGGCCCGTAGTGTAGCCTGGATTAACACGTCGCCCTGTCACGGCGAAGAGCGCCGGTTCAAATCCGGTCGGGCCCGTTTATGAGAATTTTATTAATTTTCCTTTTCTTAGCGATTTTTGTCAATTGTAAAAATATAAACGAACAATCAGATTTTTTAATACTTTTAGAGAAGTCGCGAAAATTTAACCAGGCATTAATAAGCGGCGATTTCTTTAAAATTTATAATTTGTTTAATCCAACTTTTCGGAAAGAAATTAGCTACGATAGTTTTAAATCGGCTTTTGAAAATTGGTTAAAAGATAAAAACATTTCCGCAGTAAGAACTAAATTTATTAATCCTACTGGTTACACCGCTATCGTCTCTACCTATATTTATTTTAACAAAAATAAAGATTATTTTTATCTCGCTACCAACTGGATAAATTTAAATGATACTTGGTATTTGGTATGGATAACTAAAGTGCTTGACTATGCAAAATTTGATTACGGTAATAAAAATAATGAAGAGCTAAAAAAAGTTCTTAAAAAAATGATTGAAGTTGCTTTTCAAGAAAATCAAATCACTGAATTTATTCCCGGATTTAAAAAAACAGATTATTTAGTAATATTAAAAAAAGAGCGAAAAATTGAACATCAATTTTCTTTTGAAAAGTTGCGGATAAAATGGCTAACCATCGACGAAATTAAAAAATATGCCCATCGTTTGAAGTTAAGATATTATATTGATTTCGGCACTATTCGGATATTTGATAATTTTGCTAAAGGTTATTTAGATATCATTCCCATTATTTACGAATCGCAAAAAAAACTTCATTTACGCCGAAGAGGAATTGAAATGTTTTTTAAAAAAGTGAATAATGAATGGCAGTTTGCTGGTTTTGGCAGTCGTTGGTAAATTTTTTAATTATAATTCATCACCAAAATCTTTACGAAAGGCTTCGCATAAATCTTTTCCCCAGTTACCAATAGGTTCTAATTTTCCTAAAAAAAATCGGAGTACCGGAGGTTCGTACACAAATTTTAGTCCTTTTATTAACTCACGGTGTTTATATAGCCACAGAATTCGGTCAATGGTATATTCAATGTGAGAAAGATTAAAGACCCTTCTGGGTAAGGCGATCCTTGTTAATTCTAAGTCGGCAAAAACTTCTTTTCCCTCTTTATCTCTATCCATTGAGATTGTTCCTCTTTCCATTGCCCGTACCCCTGAAGCCAAATATAAAGCTGCGGTTAAAGCACCGGCAATATACTCATTTTTAGGAATATGAGGCAGAAATTTTTCCGCGTCTAAATGGCAGGCAAGACCACCGGGGGGAGTAACTACGGGAATGCCCAATTCATCTAATTTTTCTACAAAGTATTTTATTTGTTCAATCGCACAACCAGCGACATCTTCTTCCACCATTTCTTTTAACCCTACGGCCATCGCCCCAATCTCTCTCATTGACATACCGCCATAAGTAAAAAAGCCTTCATATACCGGTAACCACGGTTGAAGCATCTCAAATAAATCTTTTCGGTTAGTGGCAATAAAACCTCCCCGAACACAGGTATTTTTTCTCCCACTTAAATAAAAGAGATCGGGTATTGAACAAATTTCTTTCACTATTTGGGCTACTGATTTATTTTCGTATCCTTTCTCTCTTTTTTTAATTAAGTAAGCATTCTCTGCTACTAAGCTACCATCCAAAACTAAAAGTAATTTGTTTTCATCGCATATTTTCCTTATTTCTTTTAAATTTTCCATAGAAAATGGTTGACCACCAAGTAAGTTAGTAGTTGCTTCCATTCTTACATAAGCAATTCTTTCCCTTCCGTATTTTTTAATTAACGATTTTAGTTTTTCCGGATCCATATTCCCTTTAAAAAGAAAATTACTCTTGGTATTTAGTGCCTCATCGACATAAATTTCCACACATTCAGCGCCCGCCAGTTCAATATGGGCTTTGGTGGTAGTGAAATGATAATTAGTAGCCACAATCATTCCGGGTTTAATAAATACTTTTGCCAATAAATGTTCAGCTGCCCTTCCTTGGTGAACATTCATTACATATTTATAACCCAGTATCTCTTCTACAACTTCCGCAAATTTGTAAAAAGTCATACTTCCAGCATAAGCATCGTCAGTAGTTATCCAACCCGCCCATTGTTCTTGGGACATTGCGTTCACACCGCTATCAGTTAGCATATCTAAAAAGACATCCTTGGTTTTTAATTGGAAAGTATTGTAGCCAGCTTCTTCAATTGCTTTTAACCGTTGAGAAACATTAGGAAGGGTAATTCTTTGGACTACTCTTGTTTTAAACATATCTATTGGTAATTCCTTCCCGTTATATAATTTCAAAATCATGAGTCCTCCTTTTTATTTTTTGTTAATAAACTAATTATGATTAAAATTTTTATAAAGTCAATGATTCTCTAAAATAATAACTAAGATACCAATTAACTAATTTTATTGTTTCTGGAAAGACTTGATAGTTCAATAGTTTATTGAAAGAAAGAATTAAAAGTCCTTGCAAATTTTCTAAAATCTTCTTAACTATTAAAAAAGAATCCTTTTCATTTTGAGAACACTCAGCGCATAAGACTCCACCCGCTGATAAATTAAAATAAACTTTCTTTTTTTTGAAAATCCAATCTTCACATTTTAAACATTTAAAAAGCGAAGGTTGAAATCCTGAAAGGGAAACAGTTTTTAAATAAAAAGAAATTATAATTCCTTGGATATATTTTAAAGGATAATTACTGCTGAGAGATAAAGTTTGTAGATATAATTTAAAAATTTCTTCATTTTTTTCACCCAAAGGTAAGATAAAAGTAAGAAATTTATTAAGATTTAAAATTTTAATATATTTCTGATAATCTTGAGTAATTTTTAAAAAAGTTTTTAACAGCGTGGCATCTTTAACAAAATTGATTAACTGATTTTCTCTTTGATAAAAAACTATTTCGCAATAATTTAGAGGTTCTAAAACTCCGCTGTAAATATTTTTCATATTGCGAACGCCTTTAGCTAACAGTAATAAACGACCATAATTGAGGGAATAGAAATCGATTATTTTGCTACTTGAACGATAATTTTTTCTTAAAAGAATAACACCTTGGGTTTTTTCCCAAAGCGCCATTATCCTTCCCTCCTTATTTCCCCCACCATTTCTTCAATAATATCTTCTAAAGTGACTATGCCAACGACTCTATTTTTTCTATTAACGACGACGGCTAAATGTTCTCCTTTTTTTCTCATTTCGGAAAAAACTTCAGTAATTCCTTGGTTTTCATTTACATATAAAGGAGGGCGATATTTTAATTCCGGTAAAAACAACAAATCTTTTAAAGTAATCACTTTGATAATGTTATTTTTATTGCCCTGATAAACTGGGTAGCGAGAAAAGCGATATTTTTTTAAAACTTCCAAAATCTCATAAGGGTTAGCATTGTAAGGAAGGGCAACGGTTAATTCTAAAGGTATCATAATATCTTTAATTTTAATGTTTTTAGCTTCAAGCACTTGTTGGGCAATAAATTTGGTTTTTTTATAACTTTCTAAATAAGTTAATAAATTCCGCCGAAAGAGCGGGAAAGGTTTCCTTTTTTTAATAAAAGGGAAAAAAGTTATTTTTAATAAAAAATAGACCGGTTGACTGATTATCCCTAAAAGGGAATAAAAAAAACGATAAAGAGGAAAAGAGATAAGTAACCAATTTTCGGGATAGGTTCCGGCAAGCATTTTTGGGAAAAGTTCGCCGATAAAAAAGGATAAAGATGTTGATAAAATGATAGCCAGAAAAACAAAGCCTTTACCTAAATTATTGATAAAAAAACTAGAATAGAAAGCGGCGGCAAAAATGATAAAAATATTTGTACCTACCAAAGTGATAATTAGATTTTTCTCTTTATTTTCCAAAAATTTTATTTTCTTTTCACTTATTCCTTTTTCTTTTGCTTTCAATTTTAATCTTAACCAGTTTGCTCGAATTACTGCTGTTTCGGTTCCGCTCAAAATTCCTTGAAATAATATGAAAATAGTTGCCAAAAGAAATTCCATTTTATAAAATCTTTAATAAAACTTTTTTAACTTGACGGTCCTTAACTTCTTTTATTTCAAAAATCAAATTTTTTTCTTTTACCACATCGCCCACCTGCGGTAAACGCCCCAATTTTTCAAATAAGAATAAAGAAAGTCGGGGGAATTCAACTTCTTTTAAGGAATCAGCGGTTAAACGATTGATCGTAACTAAATCAATGTCTCCGGCAAGCAAATAAGTATTTTCCGCCACCTTTATATAAGGTAATTCTTCGGCAAAATCGTATTCATCTTTTATTTCTCCAAAAATTGCTTCTAAAATATCCTCTAAGGTCACTAAACCAGAAATCTGACCAAATTCATCAACTACTAAAGCTAAATGAACGCCCTTTTTTCTCAATTCTTCAAAAACGGTTGACAATTTTTGTATTTCGGAAACAAAATTTATTGGTTTTTTAAGGTTTTCTAATTTTAAATCGGCTGGTGGGTTAAAATTGTAAGAAAGCATAGTTTCCAAAATATCTTTTAAATAAATAACGCCAACAATGTTATCAATGCTTTCCTCATAAATTGGTATTCTTGATTTCGGATTTTCTTTAAGCTTTTCGAAAACCAATTTTAACGGTAAATCTTTATTAAGGGCAAATATTTTATTCCTTGGTGTCATGATTTCATTAACTCTTCTTTCTTCTAATTCAATCAAATTATAAAAAATTTCGCCTTCTTCTTTAGTTAATTCTTTATTTTCAATTCCGAAATCAATCAAAGCTTTTAGCTCTTCTTTGGTAGGGAAAGGCTCAGTTTTAGGTAAAAAACGAAAAATAAATATCTTGTTGAAATATTGGCTTAAAGGATTTAAAAAAGTGGCCACTTTTTTAAAATGAGGAAGAATTAAATTACTGATTTTAACTGGCGAGCGATTGGCATAAATTTTCGGAAAGATTTCTCCAAATAAAAGAACAGTTAAAGTAATAAGTAAGGAAGTAAGGGTTAAAAGAAGGGAATGAGGGAGCTTTTGAGAAAAGAGATTGATACTTAAAAGAGTGGCTAAAGAAGCAAAGGAAGTGTTGACCAGTAAGTTAGCTAATAAAATTATTAATAAAAAAGAATACTCATTTTTCGCAATTTCTTCGATTTTTAATTTTTTAAAATCTTCCTGAGTAAGAGAAAAATAGGCGGTTTCGGAAGCCGAAAAGATAGCGGAGAATAAAAGTAAAATTAAAAGAACAACGATTAATAATACCATTTATAAATATTTTATTATTAAACTTTCCATTTCCCAATGAGAATAAGATAAAAGGTGAAAGAGTCCATGAAGAATTAAGTATTTTAAACGACAGGTGTATTTAACTTTATCCTCCTTTGCCTGTTTTAAAGCCTGGTCTTTAGAAACGTAAATTTCGCCTAAAAAATCTTTATCAAAGTTAAATGCCAAGACATCGGTTGGATAATTTCTTTTTAAAAATTTTCTATTTAATTTTTTAATAAATTTATCGTCACAAATTATTATATTTAATTCCTTATTTTTTATTCTTTCTTTTTTAAAAATTTTATTGATAAGTTCAGTAATTTCTTTTTTTAATTTACCATTTTTAAGACCAAAAATATTTACTTTAACTCTCTTCTTCGTAGGCTTTGATAATTTCCGAGACAATTGCCGGTCGGGTAACATCGCTTTTATCAAAATAAATAATTTTAATTCCAGGAATATTTTTTAATCGCTTTTCGCAATCAATAAGACCCGAAGTATGTTTAGAACTCAGGTCAATCTGAGTAACATCTCCAGTGACCACCGCTTTTGAATTCCAACCTAAACGGGTAAGGAACATTTTCATTTGCGTTTTGGTAGTATTTTGTCCTTCATCTAAAATAATAAATGCATCGGAAAGAGTCCGACCACGCATGTAGGCTAAAGGAGCGATTTCAATTATTTCTTCTTCAATCATCCTTTTTACTTTTTCAATAGGAATCATATCATAGAGAGAATCGTAAAGAGGTCGTAAATAAGGCGCCACTTTCTCTTTTAAATCACCGGGAAGATAACCAAGTTGTTCACCGGCTTCTACTGCTGGTCGGGTTAAAATAATCCGGGCCACTTTACCGGTTAAAAGATAAGATACCGCCTTGGCGACTGCTAAATAAGTTTTGCCGGTACCGGCTGGTCCAATGCAGATTACTACTTCGGCTTCGTCAATGGCTTTAAGATATTCTTCTTGATGTTCTGTTTGAGGAACAATTATTTTTTTAGGAGTAGCAATAGCGTATTCACTTTTTATTTTTTCTTTTAGAGGTCTTTCTTTTTTTTCTTCGGTAAATACCTCTTCACCCTTTACTAATTTAATCTCCTCGTTAATAAGCTCTTTTGTTAAAAAATTATTTTTTCTAATATGCTTCATAAGATTTAAAAACAATTCTCTAATTTTATAAACTTCCTCTTTTGGTCCTAATATTCTTATTCGGTCCTTGCGAGCAATAATTTGGGAACCAAAAAAGCGCGAAATATAATTTAAATATTCATCCTGAAAACCAAGAAGTTTAACCGGGTCAATTCCTTTAAAAGGAACGGAAATTTTAACTAAATTTTCTTCTCTTTTTTCCATAAAGAAAAATATTAGGAGATAATATGACCATCAAATTATTCTTAATAATTATAACTAATAAAAAGTAAAAAGTCAATCAAAAAGCATAAGCAGATAGTTTTTATTTTAAATTGAAAATAATTAACTTTATTTTATTATTTTATTATGGTGGATATAAAGAAAAATTTGGAAAATCTGTGGGAAAGGATAACAAAAGTATGTACCAAGGTTAAAAGAAAAAAAGAAGAGATTGAAATCGTTGCCATAAGTAAAGGGGTTGATGTGGAAAGGATTAAAGAAGCAATAAAATGTGGCTTAAACAAAATTGGTGAAAATCGGGTTCAAGAGGCTTTAAAAAAAATTCCTATTATTGAAAATGAATTTAAAAATATTGAATGGCATTTTGTAGGTCATTTACAAACCAATAAAGTTAAAAAAGCAATAAAATACTTTCCGGTAATTCAATCAGTAGACCGAATTAGTTTAGCCGAGGAATTACAAAAAGAAGCTCAAAAAGCCGATAAAATTGTTAAAATTTTTATTCAAGTGAATACTTCTTTTGAAGAAACTAAATTCGGCATTTCACCTGACGAATTAGATAAACTGGTTGAATATGTTTTAAATCTTGCTAATTTAAAATTAATCGGGTTAATGACATTGGGACCGGTGACCGCTCTGGAAAATAAAGAAAATTCCCGAAAATCCTTCAGACTCTTATACGAATTAAGAGAAAAAGTAAAAGAAAAATTTAAAATTCCTCTTCCTTATCTTTCCATGGGTATGAGTAGCGATTTTGAAGTTGCAATTGAAGAAGGAGCCAATATGATTCGTATTGGTACCCTTATCTTTGGTCCCCGAAACCAGTAATGATAATCAAATTTATTTTAAATAGACAACCTTTTTCGTGAGATATACTTTTTTGCCTTCAACTCTTAAGAAATAGATTCCTTGGGAATAAGATTTATCAATTTTTAAACTGTGGACCTTTTCTCCTTTGATTTTTCCCAAGCAGTCAACATATTTACCGCAAAGGTCATAAAGATTTACTTTCAATTCTTCATCAGTATGGGTTTTTAGCAAAAGTTTGGTTTTATTGTTAATAATAACCGGATTTGTTAAAAGGGTAACTTTCTTTTCATTTCTGTTTTCATTTATTCCAACAAGCCGTTCATAAAATGCCTGAAGGCTATCAGCATTGTTTAAAAATTCATTTACCGAAGAACCACCTAAAAGAGCAAAAGCACACTGGTATTCTTCATTTGGTTCTAAACTAAATGGCCCAATAGAAGCGACACTGGACCAATCGCTGGCAGTTACACCGGCATATTGTCGGATAATTCCTTTTAAAAATTTATATTTAAAACTATCCGGCAGACCATAATAAGGATGGACATAAGTAAGATTATAAAGACAGGCAAGATTTGCCCAGCTTCTTGGCCAAAGAATTTTTATGCCCACTGTTGGATTTTCGGTTGTTGAGTTTTTTTGATAAACGCAACGCCTTACGGTATCCGTGCCACCAAGTTCGGAAGGAGAACCACTGGGTAAATCTAAATCCAAGATTATTCCCGCATATAAACTTTCCACCCGAGTATTTCCTAAATTTTTAATAGTGAAAATCATAATCACACCATCATCATAATTAGGATTGGGTGAGGCCAAGGAATATTGAGTAACTTTCAAACTTTTTGGTGTGGGATGGCCAGAATCGATATAAGCAGCTTCAAATTCTTGTAATCCATAGCGAAAAACCCGATGGATAACATCTACTATTCTAAAATCGCGGTCAATTCTTTGGTTAGGAGCATAATGACCATCAGCCACATAAGTAATTGAGTTAGTTAAGCAAAAGCCACCAAAGAATAAATGGTCGGAGCCGTTTCGCGGATATCTTAAACCGTAAGGAATATTAGTTGTTCCCGTAGTTTCGCCACCAATATGGGCACGGTCAGTTACTTGTAAAATGATATTGCCCGTATCGTGTCGCGCAATTGTAAAGTCAAGGTTCGGGTTTAAATTAATAATTTGTAATAAAATTACTAAATAAACCATTCTTTACCTCCTTTTTGAACTACTTTATATTATATTTTAAAAAATAAAAAAGTCAATAAAAGCCGATGGGCGGATTCGAACCGCCGACCTACGGTTTACGAAACCGTTGCTCTACCCCTGAGCTACATCGGCAAATTTTACTCTTTTTCGTATAAAAAGTGGCGAAAATCTTTTACCTTCGGTTGTTTAACAAATTCTTGCCAAAGATATTGAAGGAGTTGATTAGTTTTTTGATTTCGGTAATTATCAATGGGGATATCACCCAAAACATTTTTCTCTTCACATTTGATAATATAAAATCCCCAATCAACTTCAATCACTGGTGAAATTTCACCAGGATTTAGCGCATAAGTAGCACCAGCAAATTCTGGCCCTCTGGTTCTTAAACAATGTTCAAAATTCATAAAATCTTCTTTCAAATTAACTTCCACAAAAGGATATTTTAATTGGATAGAATCCGGAGGCACCTTTCTTAATAAGAGCTCCCTTATCTCTTCAGCAATTTTTCGCTGTTTTCCTTTTACCTTTTCTCTTCTAATTTTGTAGGTGAGTGAGGTTTTAAGTCGTTCAAAAGGTTGATAACCTTCTTTATTAATCTTTTCTAAATAAAAAATAAGATAAGAATTATCAGCTTTTATTGGTGGTGAGATTGAGCCCATCTTTGAGTTGAAAGCAAAATTTTCCAATTGGCTGGGGCTACTTAATCTTAACCAAAAAACCGGTCGGCCTTCGGTTACGGTTATTGGTCGAGGATATTGATTAAAATATTTTAAAGCCAAAGTGTCAAAATTTTTTTCCTTGGCTTCTTCCCGAAATTTTTCTAAGGTGTCTAAAAGAGCATCAATGGTTGAAGAAGAGATCTTTATTTTCACACCAATTGTTCTTATTTTCACACTATCATTCTTCTTTTCCCTTAATTGAACAATTTTCCAAGTATCACCTTTTAAAAAAGGCGAAGAAAATTCATTTATCTTTAGATTTTGAATAATTTTTTTACTCAAACTATCAAAATCTTTTAAATTATACCAACTGCCCGCGGTATCTTCTAAAAATTCAGAAAAATCAACCATAGCAATACCAAAATCTTCACCCTTTTTTAATTCTTCATAGGCATCATTAATAATGGCGCTTGCTTCTTGACTATCGGCCGGAGTAAGTTCAATTGGTATTTCAATATATTTTAGCTGCGCCATTTTGGGAATTTTAAAATCTTTTTTATGTTTATTATAATAGTTTTTTAATTCTTTTTCGGAAATTGGAAAAGTGTCTTCGGAAAGTAACAACGGAACAAAAATATGGGTAGCAACAATTCTGGTTTTTTGTAATTCGGTAAAAAATTTTGCTTCTTGAGTAGGTATTTGAATAGTGGCTTCTAAATCTAAACGAAATTTTTCTTTGGGTAAGAAATCTAAAAGTTCTTGGGCATAGGCCGCAAAATAAGATTGATTTTGGGGATTGGTTAATAACTGATAATATTTCTGATAATCAAAATTTCCCAAACTATCTTTCAATTCCGGAAGATTTTTTAGTTCTTCTGGTGGATTAGCTTTCATTATTTCAAAAAGCTCTTCATTGGTTACCGTAATATTAGTTGACTTTAAGATTTCTTGCCAAGTTTTATTCTCAATAAGGTATTTCCAGGCTTCTTCCTGTAAATTCAACCTTTCAGCTTCCGAGATATTTTTTAATCGGTTGGTTCGCAGATATTTATAAAGCAGATAATTGAAGACATTTTGGTATTCTTCAATCTTTATCGGTTTTTTACCAACATAGCCGATAATTCCCTTTCTTACTGGATTGCCTCCGAATCGTCTTTCTCTTATCATTATCCAAAGTTCTGACATGAGAAAACCGCCAACAAAGGCAATAGCCACAATTAACATAATGGTCCGCATGTTTTTTCTGATTTTTGATATGCTAAACATAAAGAATTATAATCATAAATAGATAAAAAATCAATTTAATCTTGCTCGGGGGTGAGTTTTTTTGTAGATTTCTTTTAATTGACCAATGGTTAAATGGGTATAAATTTGGGTAGTTTGCAAACTGCTGTGACCGAGAAGTTCTTGGACAGCTCGCAAATCAACACCCCGGTCCAGCAGATGGGTAGCAAAGGTATGTCTTAAAACATGGGGGTTAGTGGCGGGTGGGTTTTTTAACTTGCTTAGATATTTTTTTACAATCTTTTGGATTTGCCGATTGCTCAATTTTCTTTTAAATTTCGATACAAAAAGATAAGGTGAATTATCTTTTCTTTTTTCCAGATATTCCTTTATTGCTTTTAAAGCGTAACTGCCAAAAGGTACTATTCTTTCTTTTTCTCCCTTTCCTTTTACCTTTAATATTCTATTTTCAAAATCAACATCACTAATCTTTAAATTTACCAATTCCTTTACCCTTAACCCAGCAGCATAAAACAATTCTAAAATTGCCTTATCCCGATAACTAATCTCTTTTGGGGGTGTAAGTTCTAAAACTTCTCTTATTTGGCTTTCGGTTAAAAAGCCGGGCAGTTTTCTTTCTAATCGTGGTGATTTGATAATAGTTGCTGGATTTTTTTCAACCAGTTTAATTTCCTTTAAAAATCTATAAAAGGATTTTACCGCTGACAATTTTCGGCAAACAGTTCGCTTATCATAGCCATATTTTAAAAGATAACCAACAAAATTTCTAACCATTTGGCTATTGACTTTCAAAAAGTTATCAATCTTTTCGCGGTCAAAAAGGTATTCACCAAATTGGTTTAAATCGTTCTTATAAGCCCTTAATGTCTCTTCCGAATAATTTCTTTCCGCTTTTAAATATTTCAAAAATTTTTCAAGCAAATTATCCATAAAAATGGATCGCCTTCTTTATTACCGATAAAAAAGTTTCTTCAATAATCTCCGAAAGAGTGGGATGGGGATGGATTACTGCTTTTATCTTTTCTAACTCTAAATCGAGATTTAAAAAGATACTACCTTCACCAATAATTTCCGAAGCATTAGGCATAATAAGATGGATTCCTAAAATTTTTCTTTCCCTTTTATCAAAGATTATCTTAGAAAAACCCTCACTCTTACCGATGGTTAATGAGCGACCAATCACTGCCAACGGAATTTTGCTAACAATAATATCATATCCTTTATTTCTTGCCTCTTCTTCGGTTAAACCGATAGTAGCAATTTCTGGTTCGGTATAAATACAGTTAGGGATAAAAACCTTTTTTTCTTTTTCATTGTCAAAAATTATCTCCACTACTTTTTTCCCCTCATACATTGCCTTGTGGGCGAGCAGCGGTGGTTTTCTTACATCACCAATCGCATAAATTCCTGAAAGATTGGTTTCCATTTTATCATTCGTTTCAATATAACCATATTTATCAACCTTAAGTTTATTTAAATTCAACTCATCACTTCTTGGTCTTCGGCCAACCGCCAAGAGAAGATTATCGAAATCAATTGCTATCTCACCTTTTCCTTCCTTTTCTATTTTGGCTATTCTTCTATTCAAATCAATCTCTTTTAAATAAGAATTTAGATAAAAGACCATCCCTCTCTTTTCTAAAAGATTTTTCAGATAATTAGCCACTTCCCAATCAATTCCGGGTAAAATCTGCTTACAAATTTCCACAAAGATAACTTGCGAACCAAAAGAAGAATAGATAGTACCCAACTCCAAACCGATAACCCCAGCACCAATTATCAACAACTTTTCCGGTATTTTTTCAAAACTTAATGCTTCATCAGATGTCCAGATGACCTCTTTATCTTTTGGAATATTTTCTAAATAAAGTGGCTTGGAGCCAATAGCAATGATAAACCGTTCTCCTTTTATTTTATTATTACTATTTAATAATTTTACTTCCTTCTCGTTTTCAAAAATTGCTCGGTCTTTAATCAACTGAACATTATACTTATTTAAAAGAAACTCAATTCCTTTTCTTAATCGCAAAATTACCTTTTCTTTAAAATTTTTTACTTTCTTGATATCAATCCCCTTTAATGAAAATTCAATACCATAATTACTTAATTCTTTGCTTTCGTTTATCATTTTTGCTAAATGTAAAAGGGTTTTTGTGGGAATACAACCACTATTCAAACAGACACCACCAACCTCCTTTTCTTCAATCAACATAACCTTCTTATCATATTGGGAGGCTCTGATTGCTGCTACATAACCAGCCGGACCACCGCCAATAATCACTAAATCACTCATAAAATATTATAATTTTCCCTTATATTAAAATCAAATAAAAGCATATTCTTTTTCTTGCCATACTTTAAATTGCTCAAAAATAGTCTTTTTGTAAAGGGTTAATAATATTAAGAAAAGGGAAGCATTTTCGGTATGATATCGGTATCGGTTTTAATATGTTATTATTGTTTAAAGCCGAAAGATTAAAGGTGGTATGAAATAAAAAGGGTAAAAATGAGAAAAAACATTAATCTTGCTTTCTATATATCAAAAGCCAATTTACCAAAAGAAAACCTAAAAATCAATAACATCCTTGGCAAACAAGTTAATTCTTCTAAAAATTTAAAACCAAAAACAAAAGAGGAAGATAAAATAAAGATTCTTTCTCTTCATTATTTTTGCTCAAGATAAAAGATTTTTGTTAACATCCAACCGGCATTCAAAAAGTTATTACCAATAATTGCCAATTAAAAACAAATAATTTAACTCCTACCTAACTATTGGGTAGACTATCCAGGGAATAGCAGGTTTTTAGGCTCATCAATTTTAATTTTTAATTCTATTTTTTTAAAATTTATAATAAAATCTTTAACCTTTTCTTTAATTACTTTCATCATAATATATAAACGAAAAATTTAATTTTATCTTACCCTTGATTTTCTAATTGACAAAAAAGAAAAGCATGGCTTAGCGAAATAGATTATCCTGCTAAGCTGTTCATAAATCTTATAAAAACTAAAGGGCTTAGTTTTAAAAAATTGACAATTTTGACAAAGATTAATTTTTGGTTATAATTTACCTATGAGGCTTTTATCGTTAATGCCGGGGGATTTAGTTAAGGAGTTACGAAAGATTGGAGTGGCGGAAGAGGCAATACCAATTTTTTTAGAGAAGGCAAGTTTTTTTGCCCTAAAATTGGAAAACCTTTCGCAAGCCAGTTGTAATATTTTGAAGCAGGTTGCCCTTGCTTGTGGCCAAGATTGTGCTATTCATAAAAAGGTGATTTCCGGAAGAAAGAAGGTTTCCGATGCGATTCTTTTTAGTAATAAAAGACAATTGAAAATGATTGTGGAGAAACTTTCTTATCAGGGAAACTTTTTGAAAAAAGTAAAAGAAGAGTTGGAAGATTTTTTGAAAAGAAAGAATAATTTGGTTTTAACTTTTAGGAATGTTTCTTATAATTTGCGAGAAAGACCTTTGATAATGGGAATTTTGAATGTGACACCCGATTCTTTTTATGATGGTGGCAAATTTAAAAGTGTAGAAGAAGCAGTAGCCGCAGCGGTAAAAATGGAGGAAGAAGGAGCAGATATTATTGATATTGGTGGCGAATCAACCCGTCCCGGAAGTGAACCGGTAAGTTTGAGAGAAGAGTTAAAAAGGGTTATGCCGGTTTTGAAGGAAGTTAGAAAAAGAATAAAAATTCCCATTTCTATTGATACCTATAAAAGTGAAGTTGCCAAAGAAGCTTTGGAAGAAGGAGCGGAGATTGTTAATGATATCTCGGGGCTTTCTTTTGATAAAAAAATGGCAGAAATTGTAAGTAAATATAATGCCTATTGTGTGATTATGCACATAAAGGGAAAACCAAAGACTATGCAGAAAAGGGTTTATTATCAAGATGTGATTAAAGAGGTTTATGATTTTTTACAAGAAAGAGTAGCTTATGCGGAAAAAAGGGGGATAAAAAGGGAGAAGATTATTATTGACCCGGGCATTGGCTTTGGTAAGAAATTGGAACATAATATTGAGATTATCCGCCGTTTGGGTGAGTTTAAAAGTTTAAATCTACCAATTTTAGTTGGTCATTCAAGAAAAAGTTTTATTGGTCAGATTCTTTCCCTGCCACCAGAAGAGCGGTTAATTGGCTCTTTGGCGGCCGCGGTAATTTTGTTGTTTAATGGTGCTAATATCTTGCGGGTTCACGATGTGAAAGCAACTAAGCAGGCACTGGAGATTTTTTGGGCGATAATGAAAGATGCTAACAATTTTTAAACCATCAATTATTGATATTTTGGATATTTTTCTGGTTGCCATTTTGTTTTATTATTTTTTAAAATTCCTTCAAGGAACGAGGGCATTAAAAATGGTTTATGCTTTGATTTTTATATTTATCATCTCTTATATTGCTCAGCTGTTGCAATTGAAAGCCTTTGGTTTGATAATTAATTCTTTAAAGGCGGTTTGGGTGGTTATTTTTGTCATTCTTTTTCAACCAGAAATTCGCAATGTTTTAACACGTTTTGGAAGGACAAAACCCTTCTCTTTTTTGTTAAAAAGTGAAGAGAATAAATTTTTGATAGAAGAGATTATCCGCGCCTGTGACGAAATTAAGAAAAGAAAATGGGGTTCTCTTTTGGTTTTGGAAGGAAGTGTCGGTTTGAAAGAGTATATTGAAAGTGGGATAAAATTGGAAGCCAAGGTTTCTACCCCCCTTTTGATTTCAATCTTTTCGCCAACATCACCTTTACATGATGGTGCCTGTATTATTTCTGGTGATAGTATTGTTGCTTGCGGAGTGGCTTTGCCGTTAAGTGAAGAAAATCTCTCGCCCTATTTTGGTATGCGTCACCGGGCAGGCATCGGAATAACCGAAATTAGTGATGCCTGCGCAATTATTATTTCGGAAACAACGGGAAAAATATCTTTTGCTTATAAAGGTCAACTTAAATATGACCTTTCTTTACCAGAATTAAGAAATGAGCTTTTAAATATTTTAATTAAGGAGGAGAAGAAATGAAAGAAAAGAAAATAAAAATATTATTTTTCTTTTTAGTTACCCTTATTGTATTTTCGGTTTATTTATATTCGGTAGCGCCAACTGCTTCTTTTTGGGATTGTAGCGAATTGATTGCCGTTTCCTATATTTTGGGAATTCCCCATCCACCCGGAACACCCCTTTATGTAAACTTAGGCAGAATTTTTTCGATGATACCAGTTGCTAAAGAAGTTGCTTACCGAACAAATTTCTTTACCGCTCTCTTAGGAGCTATTTCCTGCGGTTTTGTTTATCTCTTGGTTGTGAAATTACTTTCTTTACAAAAGGCTTTTAAAAATATAAATGAAAAATATCCCTTTTTAATCCATTTTGCTGGTATTATTGGTGGGCTTTCCTTAGGATTTGCTTTCTCTTTTTGGGATAATTCCGTGGAAACAGAAGTTTATACTCCTTGCGTCATTGTTGCTTTAACGGTTATTTATTTAGCAATCCTCTGGCGAGAAAAATTAGAAAGGCAAGAAGAAGATAACCGTTATGTTTTAGCCGCCATATTTATTCTCTTTTTATCCAGCGGTATTCATTTTACCCCAGTAATGATTTTTATCCCCTTGCTTATCTATGGGTTAATTGTCAATAGAAAGGCATTGTTGGAATTAAGATTTATTGAGTTTATTATTCTTTATCTGCTAATTGTTCTTTTATCCGGTTTAGTTTTAGTTGATTATTTTGTCTTATTTTTGGCTTCTCCTTTGGTGGCAGTAATTGATTTGTATAAAGAAAGGGGAATATGGTTTTTTGTTTTGATCATTCTTTATGGTTTTTATTTATATTATCTTTCGGAAAAAAAGAAGTTAAAGTTAGAATATGTGTTGTTAGGTTTATTTTTAATTGCGTTAGCTTCTTCCATCCAATTTTTCTTAATGGTTCGGGCTCGTTTGGAACCAGCAATTAATGAAGTGGCACCAGCAAAATGGCGGGATTTTGTGAGTGTCTTAAAAAGAGAACAATATGACCCAATGAGACTTTTACCCAGAAAAACCCAATTTTTAACCGAAGAAGAGTGGCGCGCCTATCCTAATTCGACTCCTTATTTAGGAGTTATTCCCGCTTATTTTGAACAAGTTAAATTTTATCTCAGATACTTTTTCTGGCAATGGGCAGGGAGAGAGAATTTTGATATCTTTTTAGGAATAAAATGGCCAGCAATCATCGGTCTCATCTTTCCCATTTTAGGAATTTGGGGAATGGTTGAGCATTATAAGAACGAAAAGAAATCCTTCCTCTTAATATTTCTTTCATTTTTAATTGCCTCTTTGGGATTGATTACTTACTTGAATTTAAAATATTCACCTTCTGATCCCAGACCCCATTTAAAATTTAGAGAAGTCAGGGAAAGGGATTATTTTTTTGCTTTCTCTTATGTATTTTTTACCATTTTTGTTGGTATGGGAACCTATTACTTTTTAAATTATCTCTTAACCAAAATAAAGATAAAAAAGATACTTTTTTATTCAATAACTGCCGCTCTTACTTTGGTTGCTTTTTTACCGGTTGTTTTTAATTATCCCGATGTTACCCGAAGATATAATATGATTCCAGCAGAATATGGTTATAATATGCTTATTTCTTGTGAAGGCGAAAAGGCGGTTGTTTTTACTAACGGTGATAATGATACTTTTCCTTTGTGGTTTGTTCAAGAAACTCCATCAGTGGTAAACAATTACCAAGTACCTTTTAAAAGAAATGTGGCGGTTGCCAATCTTTCATTGTTAAATACTAACTGGTATTGTAAACAACTTAAAAAATGGGGGGCACCAATATCTTTCAGTTTAGAAGAGATTGATAAACTCCCACAAGGAATGTATGGTAAAGATGGGCGGGTTTATCTTTTGAAAGATATTATTATCCGCGATATGCTGGCAACCAATTCCGGAATAAAATTAAAATATCCAGATGATTATCTTGTTTCGCCCCACGAATTTCGCCAGAAAGTATTAAAAAATTATAAGAATTTAACCGGCTGCGAAATCTATTTTGCTACTACGGTTTCTAAGGATAATTTATATGATGTGGAACCATTCCTCGTTTTGAAAGGATTGGTGCAACAAGTTACTGCTGATTCTGGAGATAACCAGATTGATTTGGAAAAGACTGAAGAATTTTTATTTAGTAAATATAAAATGAAAAGTATGCTTGACCCAAAGGTAAAAAAAGATGAAAATACGCGGGGACTTTTACTTAATTATGTCGCCCTTTATGTTCAACTTGCCCAAGAATATTATAAAAGAGGTGACATCCATAAAGCCATTTTTGTTTTGGAGAAAGCCAGAGCCTTTGAATTAGACCCGGATAAAAAAGCGGTTTTATTCTATAATCTCAGTCTTTTCAATATTTATGCGCGAGATTACCAAAAAGCGCTGGCTTATTTAGACTCAATTGAAAATACCGGTATTAAGGATGCGCAAATTTATCTTCAACGGGGACTCATTTACCAGTCTTTGAATGAGTTAAAGAAGGCGGAAGAATCTTATTTAAAAGCAAAGGAATTAGCTCCTTTAAGACCGGAGCCAGTACAAACATTATATCAATTTTATCTTCATACTTTGAACGATAGTCAAAAAGCAATAAACATTTTAAGAGAGTGGTTATTTAGAAATCCTAACGATACCGTTGCTCAAAGATTGTTGAAAAATTTGGAAAAGCGGTAGATTTTTATTTTCAATTTTTTAATTGCGCTTTCAATTTTTAGCTGAAAAATTTCTTTTTCCAACTTTTTTACCTTTTTTTCTCTTTTTACACATTGAATTAAACCGTTAGGACCGGGTAAAAGCAGAGAAAATAGGAAGATAAATAAAAAGAGCAAAAGATATTTAAAATAATTCTTCTTCAATTCTTAAAAGTTGATTATATTTGGCAATTCTTTCTCCTCTTTGCGGGGCACCAGTTTTTATTTGTCCAGCATTAGTGGCTACCGCTAAATCGGCAATAAAGGCATCTTCGGTTTCTCCAGAACGGTGAGAGATCATAACTTTATAGCCATTTTCTTTAGCAAAATTGATGCATTCCATCGTTTCGGTTAAAGTACCAATCTGGTTTGGTTTTATTAAAATTCCATTAGCCACTTTTTTTTCAATTCCTCTTTTTAACCTTTCGATATTAGTAACAAAAATATCGTCACCAATCAATTGGATTTTTTCAGCTAATTTTTGGGTAAGCTTTTGCCAACCTTCCCAATCTTCTTCGGAAAGACCATCTTCAATGGCAATAATTGGATAATTGGCTATCCAATTTTCATAATATTCAATAAGTTCTTCACTGCTTAATTTTTTATTTTCTAATTTAAGATAATAAACATTTGCTCTTTCATCGTAAAAATTACTGCTCGCCGCATCGATGGCTAAAAAGATTTCTTTCCCTACTTCATAACCAGCTTCTTCTATCGCCTTGGTTAGGTATTTTAAAGGTTCTTCGTTATTTTCAAAATTAGCAGCAAATCCGCCCTCATCTCCTAAACCAATAGTTTTGCCTTCTTTTTTAAGTATGTTTTTTAAAGTATGAAAAATTTCCGAGCCGGCTCTTAATTTTTCTCTAAAAGTTTCAATCCCTAAAGGTACAATCATATATTCTTGAATATCCAAATTATTTCCAGCATGCAACCCCCCATTAATGATGTTGAAATAGGGAACAGGAAGAGTAAAGGTGTTTATTCCGCCTAAATAACGGTATAAAGGCAATTTACAGAAAGCACTGGCAGCTTTGGCGCAAGCTAAGGAAACTCCTAAAATAGCATTTGCTCCCAAATTTGATTTGTTTTCAGTGCCATCTAATTCTTTTAAAAGATTATCAATTTTTTTCTGCTCAAGCACATCTAAACCAATTAATTCCTTTTTAATGACCACCTCAATATTTTGAATTGCTCTTTTAACCCCTTTGCCAAAATACCTTTTTTCATTATCCCTCACTTCCAAAGCCTCATATTTTCCTTTAGAGGCACCGGCGGGAATTGAAGCTCGGCCAATTTCACCAGTAACAAGATAACATTCTACTTCAATTGTTGGTAGCCCTCGGGAATCTAAGATTTCGCGAGCCTTTAAATCTTTAATTTTGCTCATCTTTAAATTCCTTTAATAAATTCTCATAAATTTTTCTTCTTTCGGGGTATAGAGGAAAGGCTTCGGTTAATTCCTTTACCTCCATTTTTACTTCTTGGTAAACCTTTTCATTGCCAATATTAGAAAGTACTTTATCAATAAGCTGGGCAATCTTTTTCATTTCTTCTTCTTTCATTCCTCGGGTAGTTAAAGCCGGTGTTCCTAAACGAATGCCCGAAGCAATAAAAGGTTTTTGGGGGTCGTAAGGGATGGTATTCCGATTAACAGTAATATTAGCTTCGCCTAAGGCTCTTTCGGCATCGCGACCAGTTATATTTTTATTTCTTAAATCAACGAGCATCAGATGGGTATCAGTACCATCGGCCACTAATCGGTAACCCAATCTTTTTAACTCTTCTGCCAAAGCTTTAGCATTTTTAACAATCTGTTTTTGGTATTCTTTAAATTCCTCACTCATTGCTTCTTTAAAGGCTACGGCTTTAGCAGCAATTACGTGTTCCAAAGGACCGCCTTGCATTCCCGGGAAAGTGACTTTATCAATTAGTTCCGCATATTTGGCTTTACACATAATAACCGCTCCTCGGGGACCCCTTAAAGTTTTATGGGTAGTGGTCGTGACTACATCGGCATAAGGAATTGGTGAAGGATGGAGACCAGCTACTACTAAACCAGCAATATGGGCGATATCAGCAACATGATAAGCTCCCACATCTTCACAAATTTCTTGAAATTTATCAAAATAAAGTGTTCGGGGATAAGCACTCGCCCCAGAAACAATTATCTTTGGTTTATATTCTTTTGCCATTTTCCATAAATTATCATAATCAATCACTTCGGTTTTAGGGTCAACACCGTAGTGAATAATTTGGAAATATTTGCCCGAAAAATTAACTGGGTGTCCGTGAGAAAGATGACCACCGTGAGTTAAATTTAATCCAAAGATTACTGCCCCTGGTTCAGCTAAAGCAAAGTAGGCAATCATATTTGCTTGCGTACCTGAATGGGGTTGAACATTTGCGTGTTCCGCATTAAAAAGTTTTTTAAGCCGTTCAATTGCTAAACTCTCGACGATATCAACAAATTCACAACCACCGTAATATCGTTTTTTAGGCAACCCTTCCGCATATTTATTGGTTAAAACTGAACCCAAAGCTGCGAGCACTGCTTCCGAGCAAAAATTTTCTGAGGCAATAAGTTCTAAAGTAGAATGTTGTCTTTCAGTTTCTCCTTTGATTGCTTTAAATATTTCAATATCAGTTTTTAATAGTCTATCCGCAAACATCTTTCCCCACTTTTACACACTTTTGTATAATTCTCTTCCCTCAGCGTCTTTCATTCGATTGGTAGCAATAAGGATTAAATCAATTAACCACCAGATTCCAAAACCGCCAAAAGTAAGTAATTTTAAAATCCCTAAGCCGATATAACCAAGGTAAAAACGGTCAATTCCTAAATTGCCAAGAAAGATAGAAAGTAAAAGAGCTACAAGCCAATCTTTTTGACCTTCTTCTTTTATCTTTCTTTTTTCGGTTAAAAGCCGGGCACCGCATTTAATACAAATTTCCGCTTCTGGATTTACTTCGCTACCACAATTTTGACAATATTTTCTTCCTTTTAAAGGTCGAGCACCACAATGAATACAAATTTCGGCAACCTCGCTTATTTCTTTACCACAATTTCGACAATACATCTTTCCTCCTTTTTAAACTTTCTTTAATATAATAAAAATCTTTCTTTTTGTCAACATAAACAGATTGAATTTATTTTTAAGATTTGTTAAAATATCCTCTATGAAAGAATTATTAAAAATTGTAGAAACTCTAAGAAAAAAATGTCCTTGGGATAGGAAACAGACTTTAAACAAAATTAAACCATTATTTATTAACGAAGTTTACGAATTAGTTGATAAAATAAACAAAAAAGATTTTCCAGGAATTGAAGAAGAGCTTGGCGATCTTTTACTTTTGATTGTTTTTGCTACTCAACTTTTAAAAGAAAAAAAGGAAAGCAATTTTAATAAGGTCTTGAAAAAGTTAAAGAAAAAAATTATCTATCGACATCCTCATGTTTTTAAAGGGAAAAAAGTAAAAAATGTGGATGAGGTATTAAAAAATTGGGAAAATTTAAAAAAGAAAGAAGGTAAAGAATCAATTGTTGATGGTATTCCTAAGATTCTGCCAGCTTTACATTATGCGGAAGTTATTCAAGACCGAGTAAAAAGAGTTGGTTTTGATTGGCAAAATAAAGAAGATGTGTTGGCCAAAGTGGAAGAAGAATTTTTAGAATTAAAAGAAGCAATAAAAAGAAACAAAAGGACCGAAGTGGAAAACGAAATTGGCGATATTCTTTTCTCTTTGGTTAATCTTTCCCGCCATTTTAATTTTTCTGCTGAAGAGGTTTTAAAAAAAGCTTGTGGTCGTTTTATTAAAAGATTTAAAAAATTAGAAAAGGAATTTCAAAAACTTAATAAAGATTTAAAAAACGCTAGTTTAGCGGAAATGGATGAAATCTGGGAAAAAGTTAAAGAAAATAAAAAAAATCACTGAAATTCTTTATTATTATCGTGATATTATTGGGGTTGGCGGTTTTTTAATCCTTTATATTTTTTCCGAAATAAATATTAAAAACTTTCATTGGAGCTTAGTAATTGTTTTTTTCGGATTAATTTTTCGGTTACTTGGTTATTTTTATTTAGGTGACATTGGCTATTCTTTAAAATTTCAAGACCAATTTTTGATTGTCAATGGTATATACAGCTATTTTCGACATCCAATTTACCTCGGAAATTTTTTTATTCTTATAGGTTTTCTTCTTTTTCTAAAAATGCCGGTCTGGCTTTATTCGATAACTGTTTTATTTTTTGTTATTGAATATTCCCTTTTTATTTATCAGGAAGAAATCATTCTTAAAGAAAATAAAGAAATAAAAATTGTTAAAAATTCACCTTCTTTAAAAAATTGCTTAGGAGAGTTGAAGACCGTAATTTTAGTTTTACTTGCCTTCTTGCTTTTCTTTTTGAAGATTTAGCATGGGGATTTTTATCTTATATTTTTGAGCAACTTCAATAGCTTTTTCATAACCGGCATCAGCGTGACGAACGATACCAATCCCGGGGTCGTTAGTTAAAACTCGTTCCAATCTTTCATCCATTTCTTTGGTGCCATCAGCCACAATAACTTGACCAGCATGAATTGAATAACCAATACCAACCCCCCCACCATGGTGGACTGATACCCAAGAGGCACCAGAAACAGCATTTAATAAAGCATTTAAAATTGGCCAGTCAGCAATTGCGTCAGAACCATCCTTCATTTTTTCCGTTTCTCGATTAGGCGAAGCTACTGAGCCGGTATCTAAATGATCGCGACCGATTACAATGGGTGCTTCAATTTTGCCATCCCTTACCAATTTGTTAATTGCTAACCCAAATTGAGCGCGCTCACCGTAGCCAAGCCAACAGATTCTTGCGGGCAATCCTTGAAAAGGAATTTTTTCTTGTGCTAATTTAATCCAGCGGACTAAGATTTCGTTATCTTTAAATAATTCTAAAACCAATCTATCAGTAAGATAAATATCTTCTTTATTTCCTGACAAAGCTACCCAACGAAAAGGACCGCGACCTTCGCAGAAAAGAGGTCGGATGTATTCTAAAACAAATCCGGGGATATTAAAAGCATCTTTTACTCCTGCTTTATAGGCTTGACCACGGATATTGTTTCCGTAATCAAAAGCAATGGCACCGGCTTTTTGCATGGCTAACATCGCTTCCATTTGTCGAGCCATTGATTCGTAACTCCTTTTTATATATTCTTCTGGATTTCTTCTTCTCAATTCTAAGGCTTCTTCTAAACTCATTCTTCCCGGCACATAACCATTTAACTCATCATGGGCCGAAGTTTGGTCGGTTAACACATCAGGAATAATTCCCCTTTTTACCAATTCCGGATGGATATCACTGGCATTGCCCACGAGACCGATTGAACGAGGTATTTTTTTCTTTACCGCTTCTTCTACTAATTTTAAGGCTTCATCTAAATCAAAAACCATAAGGTCACAAAAACCTTGGTTTATTCTTCTTTCAATTTTTCTTGGGTCAACTTCCACATCCAAAATAACACCTTCGTTCATTGTTACTGCTAACGGTTGAGCACCGGACATACCACCCATTCCCGCAGTTAATACCCATTTTCCTTTCAAAGAACCACCAAAATGTTTTTGAGCGCAACTCGCAAAGGTTTCGTAAGTACCCTGAATAATCCCTTGGGTACCAATATAAATCCAACTGCCAGCAGTCATTTGCCCGTACATTATTAGTCCCATTGCTTCCAATTTTCGGAAATAATCCCAATTTGCCCAGGCGGGAACCAATAAAGAATTGGCAATCAACACTCGAGGTGCATAAGGAAAGGTTTTGAAGATACCAACTGGTTTTCCTGACTGGATTAAAAGAGTTTCATCGTTTTCTAAATTCTTAAGGGCTTCAACAATAGCATAAAAACATTCCCAATTTCTGGCAGCTTTTCCGCAACCACCATAAACAATTAATTCTTCCGGTTTTTCTGCCACATTCGGATCTAAATTATTGCAAAGCATCCTTAAAGCTGCTTCTTGATGCCAACCTTTGCAAGATAAACTTTTACCGGTTGGGGCTTTTATTTTTCTTTCTTTTAAAGTTTTTATTTCCATAAAAAATGATAATTTAAAAAAAGATTTTTGTCAATTATATGTCGTTTTCTCTCGTTAAAGATTGACTATTATTAAGGAATTACGATTTTCCCTTTATAAATTTTTCCTCCAAGGTTAAGTTGATAAAAATATACTCCTTTTATTTTTACGTCAAGACTAAATTCTTTTTTCTTTTCCGGAAGATACCCATTAATAGTTTTGGTAACCTTTCCATCTGCCGAAAAAATAGTTAAGACAAAATCCTTTTTTTCTCCACCTTCTAAAGTAATTTTTGGTGTTTTTAAGTTAGTAATTTTAACAACTGGTGGTAAATAGTTAGTGATTTCTTTTATTGCACTCAATTCGTTTATTTTGATCATCCCACCTTGGTAAATTTCTTTTGTTGAATCTGGTTGAAGATTATCATCCTGAAGGAAGGCAACTATCTTACAACGATCGGCATCCCAATTGGTTGAAATAGTAAAATCTCTAATTCGAGAAATAGAACCAAGCGCGGGAACAGTGATTATTTCACCATTATTATCAGGTAAATAATCGCGAGCAACATGGTTGTGCCAAAGATCACCGTTAGGCGCGGCGTAGTAGATGCTATCTTCAGTGATTACAAAAATAAGACGACCAGTAATTGGGCTGGCTGATTCATTGGTAATGGTTAATTCTATTTGGCCATTTCGGGTATTTTGATTATACCAGCCGGAAAAATCAAAAATCAGATTTGAGGGGACATTCATTCTTTGTTCTATTCGGGATTGCCAAGTTGTGTAAGTTGGTGTTCCCTTTTTTCCGTCGTACCAAAGATAAGGAGTTACATAATACCATTGACCACCAGAATAATAAGGAGGTGGATACATATACATTCGATTGCGGGCTTCGGGACAATAAAGAGGATAAGCCGAAGAGATATGCATTTCAATAGCAGCGACTCTTGTTGGGTAGGTAGCTACTATTTGGTCCAGCACACTGCTGGCCGGATTGCAAGAAGCTCAACCTTCTTGATATAATTCTTCAGCAATTACTATTCTTTCTGCTGAATAAAGAGAAGAAATAAATAAAAGAGTTATAAATAAAGGTAGGTATTTTTTCATAATGACCTCCCCTTGGAAAAACCTCATAAATTATTTTAATTAAATTTTTAAAAAAAGTCAAATTAAAATTGACTAATAATTCTATTTTATTAAAATTGATAAAATAATGGAATATATAAAGAAAATAAGGAACATTGGTATTGCTGCCCATATTGATGCGGGCAAGACCACGACAACCGAAAGGATTTTATATTACACCGGTAAGATTTATCGGATGGGTGAAGTTGATGAAGGAACGGCTACTATGGATTGGATGATTCAAGAAAAAGAAAGGGGAATAACAATAACCGCCGCGGCCACCACCTGTTTTTGGCGAGAACATCAGATAAATATTATTGATACTCCTGGACATGTAGATTTTACTATTGAAGTCGAAAGATGTTTAAAAGTTTTGGATGGAGCCGTTATTGTGTTTTGCGGTGTTGGTGGTGTGGAATCGCAGACAGAAACTGTTTGGCACCAAGCAGATAAATATAAAGTACCCCGAATTGCTTTTGTTAATAAACTTGATAGAATTGGTTCCGATTTTGAAAGAGTAATTAAAATGATGGAAGAAAGACTTTCTTTAAAACCCTTACCTATTCAAATCCCTTATGGAAAGGAAGAAAATTTTCAAGGAGTAATTGATTTGGTGGAAGAAGTTTTGTATATCTGGTATGAAGAGACTTTGGGAGCAAAATATGAAAAGCTACCAATTCCTGATGATTATCAAGAAATAGCTAAATTGATGAAAGAAAAAATGGTAGAAGTTCTGGCGGATGAAAACGAAGAGATATTGGAAAGATATTTAAAAGGTGAAAAAGTTGATATAGATTTAATAAAAAAAACAATAAGAAAAGGAACAATAAATCTAAAGTTTTATCCGGTTTTATGTGGCAGTGCCTTAAAAAATAAAGGAATTCAACCACTTTTAGATGCGATTGTTGACTATTTGCCTTCACCCATTGACTTGCCGCCGGTTGTTGGTTTTCATCCTAAAAGTAACAAAATAGAGGAAAGAAAAGCCGATATTTCCCAACCGCTTTCGGCCTTAATTTTTAAAATTCAAAACGATGTTAATCGTGGTTTACTTTCTTATTTTCGGATATATTCAGGTAAAATCCGAATAGGAAAGCAAATATTGGTAGTACCCACAATGGAAAAAATAAGGGTAAATAAAATCTTATTAATGCATGCCAATAAACAGGAAGAAGTGGAAGAGTTAAAGGCTGGTGAAATTGGTGCTTTGGTGGGTTTAAAGAATGTGAAAACTGGTTATACCCTTTGTGATTTACATGCTCCCATTGCTTTTGAACCATTAACTTTTCCAGAGCCGGTTATTTTTGCCACGATTGAGCCAAAAACGAAAAAAGATGAAAAGAAATTGATAGAAAGTTTAGAACTTTTAATGATTGAAGATCCTACTTTCAAAGTAAAGTATGACGAAGAAACCGGCCAAAGAATAATTATGGGAATGGGAGAATTACATTTAGAGATAATTACCGATCGCCTCCGAAGAGATTATGGTGTGCCCTGTCATGTGGGCAAGCCCCAAGTTTCCTATCGAGAAACAATAACTAAAGAAAGTGTTGGTGTTGGGAAGTTTTCCGGGATAATCGATAATAAGTTATATCAGGCAGAAATAACTTTAAAAATTTCACCAAAAGAAAAAGGAATCAGCATTATTTTTAATGTGGATAAGGATAAAATTCCTGAAGATTTTTATCCAAAGATTGAAGAAACTATTCTTGGTATTACTAATAGTGGTTTATTAATTGGTTATCCAGTTACCAATCTGCTTGTTGAAATAATTGACGGTAATTACAACAAAGAAAACCCTTCGGAATTTGCTTTCCAAATGGCTGCCAACAATGCTTTTAACGAAGCTTATAAAAATGGAATGCCAACAATTTTAGAACCAATAATGAATATTGAAATTTTAACACCGGAAGAATATGTGGGGATAATTATTAATGATCTGATTGCCCGTCGGGGTAAAATTTTAAGAATCGAATTAATAAAAGATTATCGTCTCTTATTCGGGACGGTTCCTTTAAAAGAGACTTTCGGGTACGCAACTGTCATTCGTTCTCTTTCCTCGGGGAGGGCAACCTATTCTATGCATTTTTCCCATTACGAGAAACTCCCGGAAGAGGAAATTAAAAAAATCTTTCCTTATTTAAGTGAAATTATAAAACAGCGTTTATAAAAATATTGACATTTATAAAAAAGAAATATATAATTTTTTGTGGAATTATTAGGAAAACAAAGTTTCTTACCACCCTTAGCAGAAAGGGTAAGACCAAAGAATTTAGATGAGTTTATTGGTCAACAACATCTATTGGCGAAGGACAAACCATTAAGAAAACTATTAGCTAAAAAAGAAATTCATTCATTAATTTTTTGGGGGCCACCAGGAACTGGTAAAACCACTTTGGCCAAAATTATTGCTGATATTGCTAATGTCAATTTTATCACTTTCAGTGCGGTTAACACAACAATAAATGAAGTCAAAAAGGCAATAAAATTGGCGGAAAGAGATTTAAAATATTATAAAAGAAGAACTATAATTTTTATTGATGAAATTCACCATTTTAATAAAATCCAACAAGAGGCTTTACTTCCTTATGTGGAAAAAGGGAGAATAATTTTAATCGGTGCTACTACGGAAAATCCTTCTTTTGAAATCATTCCCCCTTTGCTTTCTCGTTTGAAAGTTTATATTTTAGAGCCTTTGACAATCGACGAAATAAAGAGAATTTTAAAAAGGGCAATCGTCCATCCCAATGGTTTAAAAGATTACCATTTGGAAATTAGCGAAGAGGTTTTAGATTATATTGCCAACATTTCTAATGGTGATGCCCGCGTAGCTCTGAACATTTTAGAGCTAGCCACTTTAAGTAAAGAGAAGGATGAAAATAATAAAGTAAAAATAACTATTGAAGATATTATTTCACTTTTAGAAAGAAAAGTTTTAGTTTTTGATAAAAAAGGGGAAGAGTTTTATAATTTGATTTCCGCGTTGATAAAATCTATTAGAGGGAGTGATCCTAATGCTAGTTTATATTGGTTGGCAAGGATGTTAGAAGCGGGTTGTGATCCTTTATATATTGCTCGGCGGCTGGTAATTTTAGCTTCGGAAGATATTGGCAATGCTGACCCAATGGCATTAGTTATTGCCAATGCGGCCAAAGATGCTTGTAATTTTGTTGGTATGCCCGAATGTTCTTTAGCCTTAGCTCAAGCTTGTATCTATCTATCATTAGCGCCAAAGAGTAATGCTGTCTATTTGGCTTACGAAAAGGCCAAAAAAGATGCTTTAAATACCTATAACGAACCAGTCCCTTTACATTTGAGAAATCCGGTAACAAAATTTATGGAAAAGATTGGTTATGGCAAAGATTATAAATATCCCCATGATTATCCTGAAGGAAAGGTAGAACAAGATTATTTGCCACCGAGACTAAAGGGGAAAAAATATTATTTTCCCACCGATAGAGGTTATGAAGGTAAATATTATAAAAAATAAATATTGTTATTAAGGCAAAAATTTTTCTTTAATTCTTTTTATTCCTTTAAAAATATTTTCCCTAATTCTTTTATCTTCCCGGTATAGACTTTCTAAAAAATTTCTTATTTTATTTCTTTTATTTTCTTTTATATAAGGACAAGGATTTTTTATTGCTTTTATTTTATGAAATTGATTATAATTTTTAATTAAATCGTTATTAAAATAATAAAGCGGTCTTATTATGTAAAATTTACCATTAAAGAAATCTTGGATTGGTAAAAAGGTTGATATTTCACCATTATAAAAAAGATTTAAAAGTACGGTTTCATTCACATCTTCAAGATGATGAGCAAGGGCAATTTTTTTTATCGCTAATTTTTCGGCAAATTCAAAAAGAATTTTTTTTCGTTCCCGAGCACACAAAAAGCATGTTTTTTTGGAAGAAGTTGCTATTTTGGTTAGTAATTTAGCTTCCAAAATTTCGTAATTAATTTTGTGTTTATCAAAAAAGTTTATTAATCTTTTGGTATCAAAATTAATAAAGTCGGGTTTTATATAAACTGCCATAAAGTCCCACTTTTTATTTTCCCTTTTCTTATATTCATTCAAGAGATGAACTAAACACAAAGAATCTTTGCCGCCCGATACCCCGACAATAAATCTTTCACTATTTTCTAAAAGATTATAATTGATAATTGCCTTCTTTAAAAGATTAAAAGCATTTTTATATATCTTGGCTTCCTCCATAATCAAGATTATATCTAAAGTAATATAAATTATAAATTTGGTATTTTCACAAAAGGATATTTATTAAGAATAGTCAAAAACAGCTCTTTTATTTTATTAAGGGCTTTTTCATTTTTCCCTTCAAATCTTAATACCAGAACTGGCTGGGTATTGGATGCCCTTAAAAGCCCCCAACCATCAGGAAAAATAACTCGAACTCCGTCAATATCAATAATTTCATATTTTCCTTTAAAATATTTTTTTACTTCTTCTACCACCCTAAATTTTTCTTCATCAGGACAATCAATTCTTATCTCCGGCGTAAAATAATATTTAGGAATATCGGCCAAAAGTTCTGATAACTTTTTCCCGCTATCGGCAATTATCTTTAATAATCTTAAGGAAGCATAGATAGCATCGTCATAACCAAAATAATCATCAGCAAAAAACATATGGCCAGACATTTCGCCCGCCAATAATGCTCCTTCTTCTTTCATTTTATTTTTTATTAGTGAATGACCGGTTTTCCACATGATCGGAGTGGCATTAATCTTATTAAGATATTCTATCAATCCTTGAGAACATTTTACATCAAAAACAATTTTTGCCTTTGGATATTTTTGGACAATCTCGGAAGCATAAAGGGCTAATAATTGGTCCCCAAAAACAATTTTTCCTTTATCATCAACAGCACCGATGCGGTCACAATCGCCATCGTAGCCAATTCCTAAAGAAGCATCTAATTCATTTACTAAACTTATCACATCTTTCATATATTCCGGAATTGTGGGATCGGGTAAATGATTGGGAAAGCTGCCATCCGGTTCCAAATTGATAAAAGCCGGTTCTATCGGATAATCTTTTAAAAGTTCTTCCAATAAATAACCGCCGGTTCCGTTTCCCGGATCAAATACTACTTTTAAAGTATTTTGGAATTTTACTTTTGATTTCAAATAAGAAAGGTAATCAGGAATTGGATTTAAATAGGATAATTCTCCTTTTCCTTTAACAAATTTTTCTTCTTCAATAATTTCTCTTAACTTTTGGATTTCCTTTCCGTAAATAGTGGTTTTGTTTAAACCAATTTTAAAACCATTAAATTCCTTAGGGTTATGGCTACCAGTGATCATCAGGCCAGCATTTTTATCATAATAAAAAGCAGAAAAATAAAAAACTGGCGTTGGAATAATTCCCAAATCAATAACTTGGCAACCAGCATCTAAAAGACCGGCAACCAAAGCATCTCTTATTCTTTCTGAAGATAACCGAACATCTCGGCCAACTAAGACTTCTTTATAACCAAATTGATTGATATAAGTAGCATAACCTAAAGCAATTTTATAGACATTATCATCAGTAAGGTCAATATCGGCAATCCCGCGAATATCATATTCGCGGAAAATTTGGGGGTTTATTTTACTCATGAGCTAAGTTGATAACAAAATATCTTCAAAAGTATAAAAATTAGGCTCTTTATTAATTAAAAATCTTATTCCGTAAATTACTCCTTTCGCAAAGGCGAAACGGGAAGTCGCATGGTGAATAATTTTGATATATTCGCCTTCGGTAGCAAAAATTAAAACATGCTCACCAATAATATCGCCTAATCTTAAAGAAATTGGTTTGATTTCCTTTTCTCTTTTTTTGTTTTTAATTATTTCTATAAATTTCTTAGCTGTTCCGGAAGGGGCATCAACCTTCTTTTTGTGATGAGTTTCAATAAGGGAAATATCGTAATCATCGGGTAAAAATTTTACCATCTCTTTTATCATTTTAAATAAAAGATTTATCCCGAAAGAAAAATTTGGGGAATATAAAATTGGAATCTCATCACTTATTTTTTTTATAATCGCTAATTGCTCTTCAGTCAAACCGGTTGTTCCCGTTAGATAAGGCTTCTTTTCTTTGCGAGCAATTTCTAAGTTTTCTAAAGTAGCTAACGGATTGGTAAAGTCTACACAAATATCACCGGCTTTTATAACTTTTTCTAAATCATCAGTTAAGTAGCCATCATAAAAAGGTGAGCCGATATGAGGATGTCCCGTTTTTTCAACGCCGGCAACAATTTTCATATCTTTTTCATTACTAATAGCTTCGGCCACAATTCTTCCCATCTTTCCAGCAGCACCGATGAGAATGATTTTAATCATATTAAATTTAATTCCCTCATTACTGATTTTAAATATTCTAAATTTTCTTTACTCATCGGTGTTAAAGGCAATCGGAGCTCACCGGCAGGAAGCCCCATTAAATTCATCGCGGTTTTAATTGGAATGGGATTGGTTTCAATAAATAAAGCTTTCATCAATTTGAAATATTTTAAATGAATCTTTTGGGCCTCTTGGATATTACCGGTTAAAAAGTTTTTAACCAGGAGGTGGGTTTCTTTTGGTAAGATATTTGCTAAAACCGAAATCACACCTTTGCCACCAAGGGCTAAGATCGGTAGCGTCAAAGAATCGTCGCCAGAAAGGACACAAAAATCTTTACCTAAATGAGAAATAATCTCGGAAACTTGATCTAAATTTCCTGAAGCCTCTTTTATACCAACAATATTGGGACAATCAGCTACTAGTTTTTCTAAGGTTTTTGGCAAGAGGTTTATACCGGTCCGCGAGGGAATATTGTAGAGAATAATAGGAATTTTTACACTTTTAGCTACTTCTTTAAAATGATGATAAAGTCCTTCTTGGGTAGGTTTGTTATAATAGGGGACTACTACCAAACAAGCATCGGCACCAAATTTTTCGGCTAAAACGGTATATTTTATAGTTTTTTGGGTATTATTAGTTCCGGTACCAACAATTACTGGTTTTCTTTTGTTAACAAAATCAATAGTTGTTTTTACTACTTCTTGCCATTCTTCTTCTTCCAAGCAAGGTGTTTCGCCGGTGGTACCGCAAGGCAAAAAACCATCGGTTTCGTTTTCTAATTGAAAAGAAAGATTTTTTTTAAGCCCTTCAATATCTAATTTGCCATTTTTAAAAGGAGTAATTAAAGCAACAATAGAACCAAAAAACATTTTAAACTCCCTTTATAATTTCATCAATTTCTTCCCCAGTAAGAATTTCTTTTTCTAAAAGTTTATTAGCAATTTTATGAAGAAGTTCTTCATTCTTCTTAATAATTTCCAATGCCTTTTTATGGGCATTTTCAACGAAGTTTTTTATTTCTTCATCAATTATTCTTGCCGTTTCTTCCGAGATGTTGCGGTGAAGTCCAAATTCTCTTCCTAAAAAGATTTCCTCATCTCTTTTCCCTAAGGTTAAGGGACCAAGCCTTTCACTCATTCCCCACTCGCAAACCATCATTCTCGCCAATTGAGTTGCTTTATCAATATCGTCTCGGGAACCAGTAGAAATATCGCCAAAGACGACCTCTTCGGCGGCTCGACCACCAAGCATTACTGTTAGTTGGTTTAAACAATAACTTTTAGAATATATTCTTCGGTCATCAATTGGTAACTGTTGAGTTACTCCTAAGGCTCTTCCGCGAGGAATAATAGTAACTTTATGGATAGGGTCAGTACCGGGAATTAATTTAGAAACCAAGGCGTGACCAGCTTCGTGATAGGCGATCCATCTTTTTTCTTGTTCTGAAATTAATAAGCTCCTTCTTTCCACACCCATCAATACTTTATCTTTAGCATCCTCAAAATCTTGCATCGTTACTTTATCTCTTCCCCGCCGGGCAGCTAAAAGGGCAGCTTCGTTTACCATATTAGCTAAATCAGCTCCCGAAAATCCTGGGGTACTTCTCGCCAAAACTTTCAAATCAACATCTTCGGCTAAAGGAACTTTTCTTGTATGGACTTTTAAAATTTCTTCTCTTCCTTTTACATCTGGTCGGTCAACAACAATTTGACGGTCAAATCTTCCTGGACGTAAAAGCGCTGGGTCTAAAATATCTGGTCGATTAGTTGCGGCCATAATGATAATCCCTTCGGTAGTATCAAAACCATCCATTTCCGCTAAAAGTTGATTTAAAGTCTGTTCCCGTTCATCGTGACCACCACCAATACCAGCTCCCCTTTGTCTACCAACCGCATCGATTTCATCGATAAAAACAATACAGGGAGCGTGTTTTTTTGCCTGTTCAAATAAATCTCTTACCCGAGCAGCACCAACACCAACAAACATCTCTACAAATTCGGAGCCGGAAATAGAAAGAAAAGGGACACCGGCTTCACCGGCAACGGCTTTGGCTAAAAGGGTCTTACCCGTTCCTGGCGGTCCAACTAATAATACTCCCTTAGGAATCCTGCCACCTAATCTTTGAAATTTAGCCGGTGCTTTTAAAAAATCAATTATCTCTTTCAATTCCTCTTTCGCCTCATCAACTCCAGCAACATCTTCAAAAGTAACTTTTGGTTTGCTTTCCGTCAAAATTTTTGCTCGACTTTTACCAAAAGTGAATGCTCGGTCTTGTCCCGAGGCGACGCGCCGGAAAAAAAGAGTCATTAAAAAGATGAAGAAAAGCCAAGGCAAAATTCCTAAAATAATATTAGAAATGTTTGACGGTGGTTTGGCTACTACTTCCGCTTTATTTTTAACCAATTTTTCAATTAACTGGGGGTCAGGAAAAGGTAAGTAGGTTTTAAATTCTTTATATTTTCTTTTTTCACCGGTATTTAAAGAAATTGGCTCCCGAAAAGTTCCTTGAATCTCTTTATCAACCAAAATTACACTCTCCACATTTCCTTTTTCTACTTCGGTAAGAAAGCGGGAATAATCAATATTAATTCTTAGTGTTTTAATGTTAAAAAGGGAAAAGGCAAGCCAAACAATAATGATAATGAAGACCCAAACGATAATTTGTCCGGTTATTAATTTTGGTAAATTGGGTTTTGCCATTTTAAAATTTTTACCTTTAATACTTTTTTAGTTTTCTTTTTTATAAACCCCCGATAAGCCCGATAAACCCCTAAAATCCAAAGAATTCCCTTTTGGTCACAAAAGAGGGGCAATTGGTCTCTTATTTTTTTAGGTATTTTCATATCAATAAAAAGTTTCTTAAGTTTTTTCTTCCCATTTTTTATTGGAATAAAATCTCCTTCCTTTCTAAACCTAATAAAAAGCGGTAAATGAATATCATTTTTATCAAAGTATTCACAATTATTATAATTAAATTCCTTGATTTTTTCAATATCTATTACTTGGCAAGTCAATTTTAAATTGATTTCTGGGAAATAATTAATTTTATTTAATTTTATTTTAAAAATTTTATCAATTTTTTTATTGGAAGAAAAAATTCTTAAATTTTGATATTCATTATAAACGATAAGCTTGTTTTCTAAATTTATCTTTTTACCAATGGGTTTTTCAGGCAATTTTACAATTCTTTCTATTTGGGAAAAATTCAAATGAGGCAAAATCGCTTTTACTACCCTTCTTTTTATTGCCAAAGGTAAGTTTTTAAATTTTTCTTTATTAATTAGGATTTCCGACTTTTTCTTTTTTATTACCGAATTTAAAATTTTTTTTGTCGCTTCTTCTAAATATTCATTTTCATTGGCAAGCAAATTGGTTATCTGACGAAAAGTCTTTTCAATCTTAGGATTTAATTTTCTTAGATAGGGGATAACAACATTTCTTAAATAATTTCTGGGTATTTTTAAATCTTTATTAGAAGAATCTTCTCGATAGGTTAAATTATTTTCTTTCAAAAAATTTAAAACTTCTTCCGTGGTTAAATCAATTAAAGGTCTTATAATATTGTTATTCTTCGGTAAAATTCCGGAAATTCTTTTTAAACCTTTTCCCCAAATTAAGGCCAACAAAATAGTTTCCACATTATCACTGGCAGTATGGGCTAAAGCAATCTTTTGACAGTTTTCCTTTTGGGCAATCTTTTTGTAATAATAATAACGAAGTTTATGACCAGCTTCTTCCAAACTAAGTTTATTTTTCTGGGCATATTTTTTTACATTTCTTCTTTTAATAATAAGGGGAATATTTAATTTCTGACAAAATTCCTTACAAAAAACTTCATCTTGATAAGCTTCTTTCCCTCGGATTAAATGGTTTAAATGAAAGGCGATTAAACTTAAATTATATTTTTCTTTTAGCAAATACAAAATATAAAGCAAACAAACCGAATCTTTTCCACCAGAAAAGCCAATCAGCACTCTGTCGTCTTTTTCTAATAATTGATAATCTTCAATTGTTTTTTCAACCTTCTTTAAGATACTTTCCTTTAACACTAAAATATTTTATTGTAAAAAATTGACAAAATCAAGAAGAATGGAAAGATTCTTTTCGGGAAAGATTTTTTTAATGTTTAATTATTTTTATTTTAGAAATACTTCTTTTAAGCTTTCTTCTAATATTTCTAAACCCACACTGGCTTCTTCTTCCGTTATGATTAGCGGTGGTGCCAGACGAATTGTGGAAACTCCGCAAGGCAAGATTAACAACCCTTTTTCAAAGGCTTTGTAAATAACTGTTTGGACTTTTTCACTAACCGGTTTTTTAGAGATTTTATCTTCCACAAGTTCAATACCAATCATTAAACCTTTGCCCCGGACATCGCCGATAAAATCATATTCTTCTTGCCATTTTTCTAAATGTTTCATTATAAAATTGCCCACTTTTTCCGCATTTTCTATTAAGCCGTCTTCTAAAAGTTCAATAGTAGCCATTGCTGCGGCGCAAGCGACGGGATTGCCCCCAAAAGTAGAAGCATGGCTTCCCGGTTTCCAATTCATTATTGACGAACGGGCGATAAAGGCACCAATTGGTAAACCAGAAGCAAGTCCTTTGGCTAAACAATAGATATCAGCAAAAACCCCCCAGTGTTCTAAAGCAAACATTTTACCGGTTCTACCCATCCCTGCCTGAATTTCATCGTCCACAAAAAGGATTTCGTATTTTTCGCATAATTTCTTTAATTCTTGAAAATAACCATCCGGAGGAATGACATACCCACCTTCACCTTGGATTGGTTCGACAAAGATTGCTGCTACTTCTTCTGGTGGTAATACTTTTTTAAAAATCTCTTCTTCAATATATTTTACACAATAAAAATTACAAGCAGGATGTTCTAAATTAAAAATACAACGATAACAATAAGGATAGGGAATATGAAAAACACCTGGTAAAAGAGGGGCAAAACCTTTCTTCTGGACAAATTTACTACCAGTAAGGGATAAAGCTCCTATAGTTCTACCATGAAAAGAACCTAAAAAAGAAATAAGATAAGGTCTTTTGGTATAATAACGGGCAAGTTTAATGCTACCTTCTATTGCTTCCGCACCGGAATTACAGAAAAATACTTTTTTATTCATTCCGCCAGGAGTAATTTCTACCAATTTTTCCGCAAGGATAGTTTGATAGGGATAATAGAAATCGGTTCCTGAATAGTGAAGCAATTTATCCACCTGTTTTTTAATCGCTTCCACAACTTTTGGATGGCAATGACCAGTAGCGCAGACAGCAATTCCGGCATTAAAATCTAAAAACTTATTACCATCAACATCCCATACCCAAACACCTTCACCCCTTTCAATGACTGCTGGATAATACCGAGTATAAGAAGGAGAAATAAACTTTCTGTCTTTCCTTAAATATTTTAAAGCCTTTGGTCCAGGTAATTTGGTACTAATTTTTGGACGCATATCACTCCTTTTTAATTTTTGGTTAAATTTAAGATTTTTAAAAATTAATTTACTTTATTATTTCGTTATAATTAGCTTGTATTTAGCGTTTTTATTTTCTAAATTTTGAATAATATAAATTCCTGTTGGTAAATTTTTAATCATCAAAACTTCGTTTTGCTTGCGAGAGACTTCTTTAATCTTCTTACCGCTGATATCATAAACGGCAATTTTATTAGCTTTCATCGGTAAGACAATTGATTTTCCTTTAAGAATAGTCGGTAATTCTCTTAAATTGGCAAATTGACTAATCTTGCCTTGATTTTTAGTAAATTCAAAGAGTGCCACCCTTGGTAATGGCTGACCAGTAATTATCTTTATTGCCCTTCTTGGTTGTAATGGTGCTGATGCCCGATGATAACTATTGTTATAAACCGCACAGATACCAACCGTACTTGTCTGGTCCTCAATACCAACCGTATTAGAAACATAATTATTAGCAGTCAAATATTGGAATTTAATCATATTATCACCAGTGGGCGTAGAAACCGTTGTGTCATAAATAATAATCTCAAACTTATCCCATTGGGTATTGGGACTAAAATAATGGACCGAATCCCATTCAATTATCATCCGATGATTTAAAGAATCATATAAGAACCAAATCCGATTACCATAAGGCGGATACAAATCATCCCAATTGGGACAAATCATCGCGTGAGGATTGGTTGATGTCGGATCAGGTAATGGCTGATTAACATAAACTACTGATGTGGTATAAACTGGCGTTATCCAACCATTACTACATACCGATAATTGACCAGTATATCTTTGTCCATAATATTTAAGTAGAAATGGCAGATTAATCTGAATTGTCTGGTCATCAGAAGTTATCGGCAATTGCACACCAACATTTCTTAACTCTACCCATTCAAAAGGTTCAGCCTGCTGATAAAAAGTATCAATATCATCATAGGCATAATATAACGGCTCTGGTTGATAATTATCAGGAATCGGGTC